>Ga0308161_1000130_pt1 | contig 194889 bp, 169 predicted proteins | sample PhyFR2_FD_201034 | JGI IMG/M metagenome (GOLD analysis project Ga0308161, IMG submission 201034) | Phyllosphere microbial communities from UC Gill Tract Community Farm, Albany, California, United States - DLSLF.R2 | ecosystem: Host-associated > Plants > Phyllosphere > Unclassified | place...
AGAACTCTCCCCCGGGGGGGGCCCCCCCCCCCCCCCCCCCCCCCGAAACTGTAAAATAGCGAGTGCGAAAAGCGGGAAAAAGCTTCAAAAAATAAGAGGCCCTGAAAATCAGGGCCTCTTTATAATTTTATTTAAATTAATGCTATAACCCGATTACCGGCATGGATAACATTAAAATACTTTCGTTTTCTTCGAGACCGTCAAGAGGCTCAATAATTCCCGGTCTGTTTGGCTGGGACATTTTCATGGTAATATCGTCTGAACCAAGAATTGTCAACATTTCGGTTAAGAATTTAGAGCTGAATCCGATATTGATATCTTCCCCATTGTAATCGCAAGGAATCTGCATGTCTGCCTTGTTTGCATATTCTGTATCCTCCGCGTGAAGGTGAAGAATATTTGCCGACAATTTGAATCGTACCTGGTTGGTCGACTTGTTTGACATGATAGAAGCTCTTTTGATTGCTCCTAAAAGAAGGTTTCTGTTGATTGTTAATACATTCGGGTTTTCTTTCGGGATTACCGCTGTATAATTTGGATATTTCCCATCGATGAGTCTACAGATCCATGTATGCTTTCCGAAGGTGAATCTTGCCATATTTTCATTGAAATCGATGGTTACATCGTCGTTTGAGCTGGCCAGAATATTCTTGAAAATGTTCAGCGGTTTTTTTGGCATGATGAATTCCATAGGTTCGGCATTCATCAGGTCATTTCTTTTGTAAACAACCAGTCTGTGGGAATCGGTAGAAACAAAGTTGGTTTCATTTTCCCCGAACTGGAACAGAACTCCTGTCATTACGGGACGTAGGGAGTCATTACTTGTTGCAAAAAGAGTATTGGTAAGTGCTTCAGACAAAACACCTGCTGACATGGTAACACTTTGTGCTGCGTCAAACTCAGGAAGTTCCGGATAGTCGTCTGCATTATCCAGCGCTACGGCAAAGTTGTCTTTTTCATCTAAAATCTCAAGCTGACTTCCGGTGCCTTCTGCATTGTCTTTTACAACAAGCGTTAATGGCTGTTCTCCGTAGGTCTTGATAAAATCCTGAAAAATCTTGGCAGGAACGGCAAATTTACCCGTATCATCAGACTTTACTTCAAGAGAAGTCACAAGAGTTGTCTCGCCATCGGATGCTGTAATGGTAACCTGAGTTCCGTCTAATTCAAAAAGATAATTTTCTAAAATCGGTCTCGACTGAGAGCTTGATATTACGCCACTTACAGTTTGCAAAGCTTTCTGCAGTTCACCACTTGAAATAATAAATTTCATAGATTTAAAAATAAATTTTTACAAATATAATAAATAGAAAACAGATTGAAAAGAATAATCCTGAGAGTTATTAACAACCATCAAAAGATTCAGCGATCTTCTGCCCCATTTTTCTGATATCAACAGATATCAAATTGATAATGACTAAAGATAAGGATTTTCTTCACGCAAATAATTATATTTGCCAATAACTTTTCATTATGCGAAAACCGCCTCTTCATACAAGTTTTTTCAATGCTTTCCGCGGTGTGTTGCTTATGGTGAAAAGCGAAAGGAACTTTCAGATTGAAACCTTTGCTTTCTTCATTAATCTTTTTCTTATTTTTTATTTAAAACTGACTGCCACTGATGCAGCTCTGATCATTATTGTTTGTTCGGGTGTTTTAGCCGCTGAGATTTTCAATACAGCTGTTGAGCGGATTTGCGATATTATACAACCTGAATTTGACAAACGCATCGGTTTTATTAAAGACATTTCCGCGGGAGCAGTAATTTTAATGGCAATCGTTTCTGTTATTGTCGGATTTTCAGTCTACTGGAAATACCTCTAAGAATTATCATTATTTTAATTTTTATTTTAAAATCAATATTTTTTCATAGTAAAAAACATTAAATACAGATATTTTTACAATAAAATTAATTTATCACCATATAATGACAAATTATTTCATATATTTGTTTCACAATAAACAAGTAATAATATGAAAGTCAAATTACTCTATGTCATTCTATTGGCAGGATTCATTTCGTGCAGCACCGAAACCTCTACTCTCAACCCGCTGAGCACGACAAAAAGTGAAGAAGTTCTGAATTTTGAAAAGTCCATCAAAAGTTTATCCAGACCCGAGAACCGTGAAACTCCTGAAGAGCTCAGGAACAAAAAATCTCTTGAATTAAGCGACAGAAGAAAAGATATTCTGATTCCTTCAGCATTAGAACTGATAAAATCCACAGGGGTAAAAGACAGAGAAATTACCCAAAATACGCAAGGCGACAGGGATAAGATTTTAACGTGGGCAGTAAAAATCTATAATGAAAAACTTGAAAAAATTAATCAAAATTCTAAAAACTAATTACATGAAAAAAATATTCACAATTATATTTGGTTTAGCTTTAGGATCATCTGCATTTGCACAAAACGGGTCAGGTAATTTACATATTTTTAATGATATTACTAATCATAAGCTGGATTTGTACTATACGATTTTCACCGTTGTTCCGTCCACCTGCAGCGCAGGCGTACAAGCACTGGATCTTGTACATTTACCTCCCAATGAAATTGCCAGCTACACTACTTATATTAATTCCACTTCAGCAGCAGGACACCCTTACCCTATAGATCACTGGTCTCCCGATGTACTTTCTTATCCTCCGATTATAGCGAGTGCACAAAGATGGAGCTATATAAAATTCTCACTCAGCGACCCTCTTAATCCCGGCCCAATCACGCCAACACTTGGCGGATCTGTAGGCTTTTATAACAGCTGTACAGGAGTGCCTGCAAGTATTGCCGGTACAGGTAGCCTCAATGGTACAAACTATAGTTTCAATGCTGATACTTTTATGTTTGGAGGAGATTTATGGATAAATGTTCAATAAATTAAAATAAACTCAATAAAAAGCCTGTCAGCATTTCTGACAGGCTTTATTTTCACAAGCGGATTATTTTCCCACATATATAAATCCGGATTTGCCGGATCTGAAAACCGTTTCAATTCTTTTGTAATCATCCACTTCATATTCGTCGGCCTGTAAGATTTCTTCATCTGTTACTTCAAACAGGATGCCTTCTACCTGATCTTCAGGATTTCCCGAAAACACCAAAATAGGATGATATTTCTGGTTGCTCTTCCGTAAAACTTCAGGATCTGTAATTTCCAGCATTTCAAGCCTGTAACCCGTCAGAACATCTTTCTGTCCGTATAAAATCCGTCCGAAAGTTTCGATCTGAACCTGTTCTTTTTGTAGTGTTCCGTATGAAAATAAATTGGGCATTGAAAAATGTTTTTTAAAATAAATAATTGTCAGGCGGTAAAATTGTAGCCAGAGATCAGGATACTTCGACAAGCTAATCAAGACATTCCGGAATTCTAAGGCATTTTATTTAAACTGATTTATTAATGATCTTAGCAATAACTTTGATGATTTCAGATCAATCCAAAATGAGTGTAATATTTTTATGTGATTCAATAATTTCAATTAAAATTTCAAATAAGGTCTGCCCGTTTCCTTCAGCCAGATCATCCAGTTTTTCCTGAATCAATTTTATGTTAAAAGGCTTTCCCTGCCGGATTTTATTTTCGTAAAATTTTTTAGTTACCTCAAAACCTAATTCTTCTTTAGACTTTTGGGAATCTTTCCATATAATTTCGCCCTGAAAACCATATAAGATGTCATTAAATCCATCCAGCGTTCCGATTTTCCAGTTTTCATCTTTCATAAAAAGCTCCGAAACCTCATCATAGAAACCTTCCAGGGTCGAAAAATGACCGCCATTGATGACAGTCATTTCATTTTCATTGTGTTGCTGTTTCATTTATTTATTATAAAACTTATTTATAGTGAACTCTTCTCTTTAAAATTACAAAAAATACGTTATTCGAAAATAGGTATAGATTTTAAATCATGAATATAGATTGTATCATCTCCCGAAATTGTAAAGCTCTCCTTATTTTTTTCAAAAAGCAGTTTAGAATAATCCGACTTTTGATATTGGTAATATTTCTCTATACTCTTCGGATTTGCTTTAAAAACGAAACTAATGACAGTGTCAATTTTTAAATTTCCCGTTAACTTTCCATTGATCTTATCCATGATCTGAAGCTCTGCCTCTGCATTAGGCTTCGGATTCAGGGCAGGAATTGCGGTCTGTGGAATCTGCTCTGTTACGAGTTCCTGTTCCGGTTCATTATAAACAGTTATTTTTTCAGGCTCCTTAAAAAACTGAAACCATGCTAATCCTGAAATTGCAGCCAGCAAAAGAACGGAAAGGATGAGTGTTGCTATTTTAAAAACATTGGAATGTACAACTTCGTTTTCTTGCCGATCGGAACCAATATAATTAGAACGAGAATATACCGGAATCTCACGTTCGCGCATCGGTTTTGTTTGTGAAATTGATTCCAGATCAGATATTCCTAAATTTCTGATATTTTCCAGGAAGCTGCTTCTGCTCACATGGTAAGATTGCCTGATTTTATTTAACGTAATGCTGTCAGCTGTTTTCAACTGATTTAAAAATTCATCAATTTTCTGAGAAAATCTATAGTAAACATCATTTAGCTGGTATAAATTTTTTTCAGACTCTTCTATTCTTTTACCATTTGCAGCGTGCAGTTCCTTATTTTTTTCTATTTTGGACTTAAAATCTTCATAATTCTGTTTTTTAGAACTATCTAATTTTATTTTTTCATTTTCAAATTCATTAACTGCCTCCTGAATCTGACGTTTTCTTTCTTCAGCAAGTTTACTGATTTCATTTTCAAAACCGTCTCTCTGAACAAACTGAAAGATGTTTTTCTGACGCACAAAGTTTGCGATTTCTGAACTTTCCGTGAAATAAATTGTATCAAATACATTCAAAAGATCCACCGATCTCTTTAAAATCGTTTGCAATGCTGCGGGCTTTGTTTCACAATATACCATCAATTGACGGTTTGTGTTTCTTGCAGAATTTAAACTATCTATTTTCTTTAGATTAAAATCTATTTTATCAAAATCCGCAAGCTTATTAACGGAGAAATTTTCAGAGTGATTTACCATAAGTGTATCATTCTGCACGTTTCTGCTGACCAGATTAACGTGAAATTCATTTAGATACCGAATGGTAATATTTTCATCGGCAATCTCATCTACAAACATTATACTTGAGCCGATAAAAGATCCCTCTCTAGCCGAAGTCGGTTCTTTAGCGTAGGTATAAACGGTATAGGTAATCATATAAGATCCGTCTTTATATTCCTTGCGTAAGGAATATAATTTGCTGTCCGGATAGATAAGTATAGATCCCCTTATATCTAAAGTTTTTATTGCTACCGGGGTTCCCGCAAAGAATGTCTGGGTAAAACCATTGGGATTTCCAAAAGTTCCAAATGCAATTAAATTAACACTGCTCATTAATTTGTAAAACTGAATTTTATACGTTCCCAAAAAGTTCCTTCGTAATTTAGCGGATAGCCTACAATGCTTTCATAAAGCCATTCTGATAATTTCTGTGCTCTTTCTAAGTTGAGTATGGTTACCTGGTTAGTCTCTTCGTTAAGCTCCCCTACCGTATAAAATGTTTTCGCCAGCCCGTAGGTATCCATTGCTGTAGAAGTCATCGGCAGTCTTTCTTCAATAAAATTATCCAGTTCTATCGACGCTTCTACATTCGCTCTTCCGGATTTATCCCATTTCGAGATAACCAGAATAATGTTTACGGATTTTAATTTTTTCTCATACTTTTCAAGTTTATTTAGAAACGTATTGATTAATATATCATCTTTGTGTGCACTCTCATAGCTGGTTACAATAATAAATGTAAGAGGAAGATTGGCTGAAAGATAGGTTTCTATGCTGCTGTGATAGCTCCCGCCACGCTTTATTTCGTTGTGATTTTCTCCCGAGGTTTCCAGAAAAGTCAGATTAATGGGATTTACTTTTTTTGATTTATTATTAGGCTCAAAGATAAGGTCCAGTCTGGTAACCTGATCTTTCACTGTTCCCGCAGGCAAGACCCCTTTACTAATATTTTCAAAGAAATCATAAAGGAGGCTTTCTGCTTCCGCTGTATTGGGGGTACCTATCTTTGGTCTTATAACCCCTGCTTTCGACCTCAGATAGTAAAGCATGGTTGCTAAAATAACGGATTTTCCGGAAGAAGCTGTTCCGAAAAAAAACACAAAATTGCTGTCTTTGTTTTTGATTTCCGAAACATTACCCTTCGCAATAGGAACAAAATGGTCATTTATAATTTCCTTATTATGATCTAAAGATAGAGGCTTTAGCGCTTCTTCATCTTCAAAAGTTAAAGGTTTAAGGACTTCCTGATCCTTATCAAAAGATAAGGGTTTCAAAGGTTCATTTTCCCATTCCATATTTTATATTTCTATTAGATTATTGTTTTTCCACTGCGTTTACTTGTAAAAATGCTTTCACTGCTGTTCCCCGCATTTCTGTTATTTTCTGCAGGCATCAAAAGAATGATAAACATAATACCGAAGTCTAACAATATGCAACCTGCTAAAACGACCAGCTGAAACATTCCGAAATTTTTGATGGCATGACTAAAAGCATATCCTATTTTTCCCACTTCCTGAGTTTCCGAGTGGGTTGACTCAAACTTCAGTTTATCCTTTCCCAAAATAGATTCTGCTTTGGTGCCAAGGCGATTATATTCAGTTAAAGATTTATCAATCTGTCCCTGGGCCATTAAGTTTATTACATCAGGATTCATTTGCAAAAGATTCTGAATTTCTTTATTCCATCGTAAAGAAGCGCTGTTAATATCATTCATTAAACTTTTCTCTTCAGGCGTAAGATTATAAACCATTTGTACAATCTGCTCTTCCATTCTGTCAGCAAGATCAGCATATCCGTCAGGAGTTTCACTAATGGGCGTAAGGGGCGTTACTTTTTTGCCTATCATTTTTTCAATTCTTGCAATAATCTGTCTTGCTTCCGGTCCTATCCCTACATTTTTAGGATCACTGATCTGAATTTTCAACAGGTTCAGCTCACTGCGGATTGCCTGTCTTGTTTTAGCATCCGGAACAGAATAATTTAGTTTAGATTCAACATCCGTTTCCAGAGCACTGAACTTTTCATTAACACTGCGTAGCTCAGTTGTATAAATATCGGTTCTCATAAACCTTGTATATAGTGCATTGAAATTGGCAATGAAGCAAAATGAAGCGAAGAAAAAATAAATCCAGCCAAGCGAAGATGGCGGTTGCCCGTGGATTTTTACCCGTCGTATCTGCCAAAGCAAAAAAAGCAAGATAAGAGAAAGTACCAAGGCAATGACGAAGGAGCTTCCTCCGAAAATCTGCTGTAAGCCGAGCCAGGTTTGGTAAAAGCTAACCCCGATAAGCATTACGGCTAAGATACCGAGAAAGAAATCGGTTGCAGTAATTTTTGTTTTCATAGTTAAAATGTTTATTTAAATCCTTATTTACATCTGCAATTTATTACGGTTTTACGTATAATTTTTACGGTTTTCCGTAAAACAAAGAAACTTATAAATGAAAAATGCCCCCATTATCAAATGGAGGCATTTTTTATATTGATTTATCGTTTATTTGAAGTATTCTACTCCATTTTTGAAGATGTTGTGGTAATTCGCTGTAGGAATATTTTTCATTAAACCTTCTGCAAAACGTTCAGGGTGACCCATTCTCCCGAAAATTTTCCCGTCCGGACTTGTTATTCCTTCAATTCCGAATAATGAATTATTTGGGTTAAACGGCATTCCGTGGGCAATATTTCCTTCAAGATCAAGGTATTGCGTTGCAATCTGTCCGTTTTCATACAGCTTCTGAATTTCTGCCTCCGAAGCCATAAAACGTCCCTCCCCGTGAGAAATAGGAATGGTAAATACCTGATCTTTCATACCTTTTAACCAAGGTGATTCGTCATTTGTTACTTTTACGTTCACCATCTGGGAAATATGTCTTCTGATGGCATTGTGCGCCAACGTTGGCGAATTTTCATCTAAATCTTTTATTCTTCCATAAGGTAACAATCCTGATTTTACCAACGCCTGGAATCCGTTACAGATTCCGATGATCATCCCGTCTCTGTCTAGCAATTCATGAACGGCATTTCTCATCTTTTCGTTTTTCAGAACGTTGACGATGAATTTTGCAGAACCATCCGGTTCGTCACCGGCAGAGAAACCTCCTGAGAATGCTAAAATCTGTGATGAAGCGATTTCTTTAACCCATGCATCAATACTTTCATCCAACAATTGGTGATTAATATTAATTAATGGCAGACTGCTTATCACAGCACCTTCTTTGGCAAAAGCATTCAGTGTATCATATTCACAGTTTGTTCCCGGAAACACCGGTGCAAAGACTTTTGGCTGAGCAATTCCGTGTTTTTTGATGATGATATTTCTTGGATTGACTGAATTTAATTTTTCATCCAGTTCAACCGTAATTTTTTCTTTTTCAACCGTTGGGAAAAGATTTTCGAAGGTATTGGTGTTAGCAGCCAAAAGTTTGTCAATGGCTATTGATTGTTGGTTGATCGTTAAAGTTTCATCCGCAACTACTTTTCCGATCAGCTGAAGGTTTACAGAACTTAACTCTTCTTTAGATTCTATAATTAAGCTTCCGATATTTTTTGCCAATAAAACGTTCTCATCTACTGTAATTTCTGCTCCCAATCGGTTCCCGAAGCTCATTTTCGCTAAGGCAACGGCAACTCCGCCTTCTTTCACCGTTTTTACAGAAACAATTTTCCCGGCTTTAATATTTTCGAAAATAAGTTCATAGATTTCTTTTAAAGCATCGTAATTCGGAAGTCCGTTTTCCTGCGGAATATGGTTAAAGAAATATATGTTATTACCTTCATTTTTAAATTCAGGAGAGATCACTATTGATTTTTCTCCATTGGCACAGGCAAAGGAAATCAACGTTGGTGGAACATTCAGATCCTGATACGTTCCACTCATAGAATCTTTACCTCCAATTGCAGCAAGTCCGAAGTTAATCTGAGCATCATAAGCTCCCAAAAGAGAAGCCAATGGTTTGCCCCACTTTTCAGGATTCTGACCTAATTTTTCAAAATATTCCTGGAAACTGAATCTGATATTTTTGTAATCGCCACCCATCGCTACGATTTTCGCAACACTTTCCACAACTGCATATGACGCTCCAAGCAATGAGTTTTGCTTTGAAATTTCAGCATCAAATCCCCAGCTTGCCAAAGAAACGGTTTCGATATTTTTTGCCCCGATAATTGGTAAGGTCTGCACACTTCCTTCCATCAAAGTCTGCTGGTATTTTCCGCCTAAAGGCATCGCAACGGTTGTCGCTCCAATAGAGGAATCGAACATTTCCAGCAGCCCTTTTTGAGAGGCTACATTTTTTTCGCTTAATATTTTTAAGAAATTCTCTTCATTAAATGAAGGTATTTCTTCTTTTACTTCGTTAAGATGGGTAATTTTAACTTCCTGGCTTTTTGAACAACCATTGGTATCTAAAAACGCTCTTGAAAGGTCAACGATTTTATTTCCTTTCCAGAACATCTGCATTCTTCCGGAATCGGTAACTTTTGCCACCTCAACGGCTACAATATTTTCTGCTTCACAGAATTTTATGAACTGTTCTTTATCTTTCGGATCTACAACAACTGCCATTCTTTCCTGAGATTCGGAAATAGCGAGTTCAGTGCCGTTCAGGCCTTCGTATTTTAAAGGTAAAACATCCAAATTAACTTCCAAAGAATCAGCAATTTCGCCGATGGCTACGGAAACTCCTCCCGCTCCGAAGTCATTTGATTTTTTGATCAGCCTTGTCACTTCAGGATTTCTGAATAATCTCTGGATTTTACGTTCTTCAACAGCATTTCCTTTCTGAACTTCAGAACTCATGGTGTGGATCGAAGTTTCGTCCTGCTCTTTAGAACTTCCGCTTGCACCGCCTACTCCGTCGCGGCCGGTTGCTCCTCCTAAAATAATGATTGAATCGCCGGATTCAGGTTTTTCGCGTCTTACCCAGTCTACAGGAACTGCTCCGGCAACGAAGCCTACTTCCATTCTTTTGGCTTTATACCCTTCATCATAGATTTCAGAAACCATAGTTGTTGCCAAACCGATCTGGTTACCGTAAGAAGAGTATCCGTTTGCGGCCTGTTTTGTGATTGTTTTTTGAGGTAATTTACCCGGCAAAGTTTGATCAACCGGCTCCAGCACATCCGCTGCCCCCGTTAATCTCATCGCCTGAAATACAAAAGAACGTCCTGACAAAGGATCTCTGATCGCACCTCCAAGACAGGTAGATGCTCCACCAAAAGGTTCAATTTCTGTCGGGTGGTTGTGGGTTTCATTTTTAAATAATAGATACCACGGCTCTTTTTTACCGTCGTATTCCGCTTCAATCTGAATGGTACAGGCATTGATCTCATCTGAAACCACCAGGTTCTCCAGATTGCCTGTTTTATGGAAATACCTTGCGCAAACCGTCGCTAAATCCATCAGGGAAATAGGTTTTAATTCGCGGCCCAGGAATTTTCTTTTTTCGATATAATCATTGAAAATAGTTTCCAATGTATGTTTAAACTGTCCTTCAAATTCAATATTCGACAGTTCTGTTTCAAAGGTCGTATGACGGCAGTGATCGCTCCAATAGGTATCCAGAACTTTAAGCTCGGTTTCGGTAGGGTTCCTGTTTTCCGACTTAAAATATTCCTGAATGAATTTAAGATCATCCAGTCCTAGTGCAAATCCGTGGTTGTTGTAGAAATCTTCCAGCTGCACATCATCAAAAGTGATGAAATTTTCGTGGGTGATTACTTGTGACGGTGCCTCTTCCGCAGGAATGTTTAAAATGGTTAAATCTTTTTCCTGAGATTCAACCTTATTGATAAGAAGGTCTTTTATTTTAACCAAATCCGATTCTGAAATCCCTTCGAATTCTATTAATTTACCACTCCTTACTTTGGACTTTTCATTTTCAGTGAGTAATGCAATACACTGTTGTGCAGAATCTGCACGCTGATCGTACTGACCGGGCAAAAATTCCATGGCAAAATGAATGGACGATGCCGGATTTTCTTCATGCAGAATATCTGTAACCGGATCTACGAAGGTGCTGTTGACTACTTTTTCAAATTCTCCGTCATTCAGTCCGAAGATATCATACACATTATACACTTTTACCTGCTGTACCGTGGAAACCACTGCTTTTACTTCATCAAAAATTTTTGGACTTTCCACATCGAAAATTCCTCTTTTTTCTACGAAAATTCTTTTGTTTTGAGACATTAGATGTCAGATATTATATATTATTAGACTTATTTTTATTTTCAAATTTATTTCTGGCTATTTCTATCGATCGGTGTAATATTATTTCTTCGGGTTTACTGCTTATTGCGGTTCTTTCGAAGAGTAAAGAATTAATTTTCTCTTTCAAAGTTCTTACACTCCAGTTTTCAATTTTGCATATTTCAAGGTAAATTTTCTTTTTACATCTTCTGAAATAGGAATGAGCAGCAGAAAGTGGGTCCACGCTAATTGTCGCATCGCCGATGCGACAATTCGAAAATCATCAAAAACAGATGCAAACTGCATCATTTTCCGGATATTTTTTTCCGAAAAAGAACTTCCAAATTCTACAGTAAGCTGTCTTGAAATCTGCACAATTATTTCTTTACCATATTGTGCTCTTTTATTTTCCAGAATATCTTTGTTGATTCTATCCCCGATCTTCCAATACAAAACTACCATCGCGGAATTGACCTGAATTGCCAGCTGACTTTTTGTCTGAGCAACAAGGTCTTTTAAATCTTTCATTAAATCCTGATGGGTCTGATTTTGCAACATATTACATGTTCAATTTACAAAAGTAGTTTTATTATTAATCAATCCGAAATTCTTCGCTAAAAAATTATTTCAAAATTAACTTATTCGGGTTATCGGGATGTTCTTCTTGAAATTTCTCCGCATTTTTTCTTTCTTCCTTTAGCCATTTTTCAAAAGGAATTCTTTCATCGTCATATTCCAGTTCGAGAACTGTTTTACCGTCTTTTGAAACCAGGAATTTATAACCGGATAATCCGGCTTGTGCTTTTCGGTAATCATAAGCATTTACCTGATAAAACGGGAAGTTTTCCTTTGGCCGTTCTACGATTTCAAAGAACAATTTCTTCTCATCTTCTGACAGCTTATTGTAATGGTTGACGTAATATATCCCGGAAATATTCCTGTTTTGTTTTTTAAAAAACCGGAGAATATTTTTTTCTTTTTCATTATATGAAAAATGGTATGGATAGTGCTTACCGTTAATTTCGATGGTATTTTCTGATTTTGCAACAGGCTGAACAATCTCTCCTTTGAAATTTATCACGCCCCAGGTTCCGCCAACGATTGCTTTATGTTCTTCTTCCGTTTTCTCCCACTCGCAGCCATTGCAATAAGCAGCATATCCGTAATTAAATGGTGATGCGAAATCGTATTCCGGTTTTATAACTATAGTTCCGTTTCTGTCTGCAAAGCCAACTTTCCCGTTTTTAACGAACCTTCTCATCCCTTCTGAGAAATAATCTGCTCCGTTATCATAAAAGAATGGTCTGTACAAAAAATTTCCTTTTCTATCATAGACATATCCCCAGGCATTTTTTTCCGGGACTTCATTTGCTTTCGGCCCGTCAAAATAAATAGTCTCTCCTTTTACCAAATCTCCGTCTTTTAAGTATGAAAAAATCTTAAACTGTGCCGGGATGATGATTTTACCATTTTGTTTTTTTACCCCAACCAAAGAGTCCTTGGATTTAAAATATCTGAGAATCTCTTTGTCTTGTGAAAAAGCAAAGAATGGCATTAATGATAGTAAGAAAAGTATTTTTTTCATAGGGAAAATAAACTTTTACATTTTATGAGCGGCTTTAGATCTGACCAAGTTAAGGCAATGGTCAAATAAAATATGCAGCCCAAAAGACTGCATATCGTTTATACTTTAAGATCAGCTTCGAGGCCGATCAGGTCTTTGTTCTGATCGATAATCGGCTGTACTTCGTTTTTGATAAATTCTTCCGTCTGGATCGGGGCAAAACCGATGAAGTTCTTCGGATCAAGCACTTCTTTTAGTTTCGATTTATCCAGCTTTAAGGTGTGGTCGTTCAGAATTCTTTCGATAAGGTCGTTTTCTTTTCCCTCGACTTTCACCTGCTTGGAAGCTTCCATAGAATGAACCCTTATCACTTCATGAATTTCCTGACGGTCACCACCGGCTTTTACTTCTTCCATGATGATATATTCTGTCGCCATGAAAGGAAGCTCTTCCATAATATGTTTGTTGATTCTGTTCGGATATACTACGATTCCGTTCATGATGTTGTTCCAGATTAATAGAATTGCATCAACTGCTAAAAATGCCTGTGGAATTGTCAGTCTCTTATTTGCGGAATCGTCCAAGGTTCTTTCAAACCACTGGGTCGAAGCTACCATAGCAGAACTTGTCGTTAAAGACATTACATATTTTGCCAAGGCTCCGATTCTTTCGCTTCTCATCGGGTTACGTTTGTATGCCATTGCAGACGAACCGATCTGGTTTTTCTCAAACGGTTCTTCAATTTCTTTAAGGTTTTGAAGCAAACGTAAATCGTTGGTGAATTTATGGGCAGACTGTGCAATATTTCCTAATAAAGCGACTACTTTAGCATCAATTTTCCTGTCGTAAGTCTGTCCGGAAACTCCGAATACTTTTTCGAAACCGAATCTTTTGGATAATTCTTTATCCAGGTGTTTTACTTTAGAATAATCTCCGTTGAAAAGCTCCAGGAAACTCGCTGCAGTTCCGGTGGTTCCTTTCACTCCTCTGAATCTTAATGTTTCCAGGAAGAAATCAAGTTCTTCGATATCCAGCACCAGACTTTGCAGCCAGAGTGTCGCTCTTTTACCAACGGTGGTAAGCTGAGCCGGCTGAAAATGGGTGAATCCTAAGGTTGGAAGATCTTTATATTCAATAGCAAAATCTGCTAAATTTTTAATAACGTTAACGAGCTTTTTCTTTAAGATTAACAGTCCGTCACGAATCTGGATCAAATCTGTATTGTCTCCTACAAATGCTGAAGTTGCTCCGAGGTGAATGATTCCTTTGGCTGAAGGAGCCACATCTCCATAGGTATGAACGTGTGCCATTACATCATGACGAAACTTCTTTTCATATTCGGCTGCTTTATCATAATCGATGTTTTCAGCATTGGCTTTCAGCTCTGCAATTTGTTCATCACTGATTTCAAGGCCCAAGTCTTTTTCGATTTCAGCAAGCGCGATCCAAAGTTTTCTCCAGGTACGGAATTTATTATTGTGTGAGAAATTAAATAACATTTCTTCACTGGAGTAGCGCTCTTCCAATGGATTTTTGTAGGAATTCATTCTTTCTTTTACTTTTTAGCTATGCAAAAATAAGGTTTTTGAGTGAGATTTGAAAATGGTTTAGCTAATTAAAGCACTGTTCTCATCTTTTGAGAGTTTATAGAAAAAGCCATCTTTAGAATGGCTTTCTGCAATAATTATTGATAAATTACAACATTGTCTTTTTTTAATTGATACGTCTTTTTGTAAGGGACCAGAACGTAATTTCCGTTTTTCCAGATTTTACTTTTCCGCTGTTTTGTAAGAATTATACTTTCCGGTTCTTCCATAAGAAAAATTTCTGCTTTCATCATGTCTTTACTAAAAACAACTGCAGCCATGAAGTTTGCACCCTCCTGAGATCTTACTCCTTTCAATTTGATCTTCTGCTCAAATACCCGTATACAATCATTTTTGGCTTTAGAATAAGTATATCCTGCGGAGGGTATACAGCCATGAGCGTCTCTGTCATTTCCTACCATCTGTGCAAAAGATAAGGCACTAAGGAACATTGTGCTTAATAAAATAATTTTTTTCATCTGTTAATGTTTAATTAATCAATCCAAGATACAAAAAGTAAGCCACTCAAATTGAGTGGCTTACTTTTATTTTGTCCAGTTGATTTTTGAGTGTTTCACATCTTCGGAACTTGTTCCAATCATGATATCAAATTCTCCCGGCTCCCAGTCGTATTTCAGGTCTCCGTTGTAGAATTTCAGATTTTCCGGACTGATGCTAAAGGTAACCTTTTTAGATTCTCCTTTTTTAAGCATTACTTTCTGGAAACCTTTCAATTCTTTTACCGGTCTGGTAATGCTTCCTACCATATCTCTGATGTAAAGCTGCACAACTTCTGATCCGTCATAATTTCCGGAATTCGTTACCGTAACCGAAGCCTGGATCGTTTGATTCCCTTTCGGATTGGCATTGGAAACCGTAACATCAGAATAGTTGAATTTCGTGTAGCTCAACCCATATCCGAAGGGATATAAAGGCGTATTACATTCATCCATATAATTGGAACGGAATCTTTGGTATTCACATTTATCCACAAGTTTCTGATCCAACGGTCTCCCCGTATTTTTAGCGTTATAGTAAATAGGCACCTGCCCTAAACTTCTTGGAAAGGTCATTGGTAGTTTTCCGGAAGGATTTACTTTTCCGAAAAGAACGTCTGCAATAGCATTTCCGGCTTCAGAACCAGGGAACCACGCATTAAGAATAGCATCCGGAGCATCTTTAACATTGGTAAGCGCCAACGGACGGCCTGTGAATAATACCATTGCAATAGGCTTTCCTGTCTTTTTCAGTTCGTTTAAAAGGTCTACCTGAGATTGCGGAATGGTAATCTCTGTTCTTGAAGAAGATTCTCCGCTCATTTCAGCAGATTCTCCGATGGCCAGAACAATAACATCTGCTTTATTAGCTACGTCAACAGCTTCTTTTAATAAAGCTTCTTTTGAACGGCTATCTCTATCTGTTTTTTTACCGTGAGCCGCATAGATTTCTTCCAGCTTTGCATCATCATCGATATTGGCTCCTTTTGCAGAGATAAATTTTACATTTTTACCATAGTTTGCCTGAAGACCCTGAACCAGATTAACCGATTTGTCATGTTTTGCCGCAACACTCCATGTTCCGGTCATATTGATTGCGTTATTTACGAGTGGTCCGATTACCGCCACTGTTCCTGTTGCTTTTAAAGGAAGCGTCTGATTTTCATTTTTTAATAAAACCATTGACTGTGCTGCAACATTTCTTGCAATATTTCTGTTTTCCTGGCTGAAAACTTCTTTAGCTGCTAATTTAGCATCTCCATGCTTGTATGGATTATCAAACAATCCCAGATCATATTTGGACTCCAGCACTCTCCTTGCTGCCATATCGATTTCAGACTGGGTAACTTTTCCTTCGGATAAAGATTTTTTTAATGTTGTTAAAAATCCTTCTCCCACCATATCCATATCAACACCCGCCTTTAAAGCCAGTGCAGAAACCTGCTGAAGGTCTCCCATTCCGTGATCTACCATTTCGTTGATCCCAGTATAATCGGTCACTACAAATCCTTTGAATTTCCACTGATTTCTCAATACTTCGGTTTGAAGCCATCTGTTTCCTGTAGCGGGAACGCCATCTACTTCATTGAAAGAGGCCATTACAGAAGCTACTCCTGCATCGACAGCTGCTTTATAAGGAGGGAAATATTCGTTGAACATTCTTACGTGGCTCATATCAACGGTATTATAATCTCTGCCCGCTTCTCCGGCTCCGTATAATGCGAAATGCTTTACACAAGCCAAAATGGTATTTCCGGCTGAAAGGTCTTTACCCTGATATCCGTACACCATGTTTTTAGCGATCTCGCTTCCTAAATAAGGATCTTCTCCGGAACCTTCGGAAACTCTTCCCCATCTAGGCTCACGGGAAATATCCACCATTGGCGAGAATGTCCAGTTGATCCCGTCTGATGAAGCTTCTTTGGCAGCCACTCTTGCGGACTGCTGAACAAGGTTCATATCCCAAGAGGAAGCAAGCCCTAATGGAATCGGGAACGTGGTTTCATATCCGTGGATTACATCCATTCCGAAAATCAAAGGGATTTTAAGTCGGCTGTTTTCAACGGCAACTTTTTGAACGGCTTTAATTTTATCCGCTCCTTTTATGTTGAATAGTCCTCCAACCAGTCCCTGCTCGATTTTTTTACCAATGTCAGAGCTTTTTGCCAGACCTGTAGTAAAATCGCCTGAACTTGGAAGATTGAGCTGTCCGATTTTTTCGTCTAAGGTCATTTTTGACAAAAGATTGTCTACGAAAGCTTTCTTTTTAGCCTGGTATTGAGCCGTCTGATAAGACTGAACGGGCTGAGATACCATTTCCTGTGCAGAAAATACAGGAGCCAGTGCCAACATGGCGATTACAATTAACTTTTTTCTCATAACTTCTTCATTATTTTAAGGAATTCGTGAATCTTCGATTTCATAAATCTATCTTCTTTAATTATAGTTTCTTTTTTATTCTTGTTAAGAATTTATTTCAAACGCAAAGTTCGCAAAGATTTGTCTTTATAAATGACCTGCATATTTTCGGCCGCAAAAGCACTTCTACAAGCTCAGCATAAACCATTCACTCAGCAAAGGCTTTGCTTAAATTATTGTTCTTTTCTTTTTGACAGCATCCATTCATATAATTTAGGATTGGAATAGGCCGAATCCCAGGAATTATGGTTGTCATTAGGGAAGATGGTTAATTCCGCGGACGGATTTACCGGATGCAGTGCCTGGTAAAAATTAAATGCGTTTTCGGGTAAAACCACATCATCCATTCCACCGTGGAAAATTTTCATATTCAGATTTTTGTACTGATCAATATTGGCGTACATCACTCTGTCTGTAGGCGCACAAACGGAAACTACTGCCGCAAACATTTCGGGGTGTTCCATCGCCAGTTTTAACGTTCCCCAACCTCCCATTGAAAGTCCTGTAAGATAAATTCTGGAAGCATCAATTTTATATTTTGTCTGAATTTCTTTGATCAGAGCATATACAGTAACAGTATCCCACCATGTATTTTCCGGGCATTGTGGCGCCAGAATTGCCACGGGCTCCTTGATCAGGTTTTTATAGGTGAACGGACTGTGTGCTTTTACAATCTCGAGGTTATTTCCTCTTTCTCCGGAACCATGAAGAAAAACAATAAGCGGTACATTTCCTTTGGTATTCTGCGGATAGTCGAGGATGTAGGAAATTTTTTCCTGTCTTCTGACTTCCTTATTTAATTCTGCTTTGATTTCCTGAGCGCCGACACTCAATGAGAATGGCAGGAATAAAAGCGGTAGGTATTTCAGCTTCAATTTCATTTTTACTTTTTATGTTTGTTTCCGGCTTTAATTGATTTAATTCGATCCTATGACCAATATTGAATTTTTTTTAATAGCCCCGATTGAGCGGCCTGTCTGAGCTCTTTTCAGTTTTCGGCGGCGCGGCTTCGCCGCGCCGCCGAAAACTGAAAAAGCGAGTAGCGAAAGCGGGATCAAGCTCCAAAATAAATCTGGTTTATGCTTTCTGCTATATGTATCTGTTAAAGATATTAATAATTATCAATTACCTGATGTTATATTTTTCAGATTTAAAGCTTAATTTCTTTAATCCCTGCTGAATTTCAGGAGCATTCATGAATAATTTCCATAAAAATCCGGTTCTGTAATTTTCAATCATCGGTGCAATGGTACCCTGATCGATGGCAAGATATCTTGGGGTAAACCAGTTGTCGTAATTGATCGATGTTGCATCATAAGGTCCGGCAGAGCCAATAAATTCAGGCTTCTGCGTGTAGATAAATCTTAAAAAATCCATAGATTCTTTCGGGGTGTACGGAAAACTGCTCAATGCGGCAGTTGGTGTAATTACTCCTCTGTCATTTTTTGGGAAATGTGCATCATATCCGGCCGTTCCGTCATCATTTCTTGAATAACTTGCGGTTAATCCCCAATAGTTTGGTCCGTAACCTTTCCAGTTCTTAGGATTTTCAACGCAGTATTTATAATCAATAAGCACCTGATTCTTGTTCAGATCGAAATAATTTTTGATTAATTTGTCCGAAAGATTGGTCGGATCCAACCCGATGTATGAGTAATGTGCCCAAAATAAAGGGCCACCATATTCTTCGGCTCCGTTGTGCTTTACATATAACGGGAGGCCGTATTTTGTTTTGTCTGAAAGGTAGGTTCCGTTTCTTGTCCAGCCTTTATAGTAAGTTTCAGCATCAATAGGGTAAGTAGGTGAAGATGCGGCTAAAATGTACGTAATCAGGCATTCGTTGTAGCCTTCAAGCGGAAAGTTCATTTCCCAGCCGTAATTTGGAGACCAATGCCAGTACAATACTTTTTCGCCTCCTTTAGTGTACCAGTTCCACTGGATTCCTTTCCAGAGTTCATCACATTTTTTGGCAAGCGCTTTTTCTTCAGCACTTCCGTTTTTGAAATACTCACGGACCATTAAAATTCCTGAAGTTAGAAATGCCGTTTCTACAAGGTCTCCACCATTGTCTTTTTTCCCGAAAGGTACTGTTTTACCGGTTTCACCGTTGATCCAGTGCGACCATGCTCCTTTGTGACGATCTGCTTTTGCCAGGAAGTCCATCATTACGGTCAATCGTTTCACCGCTTCTTTTCTTGGGACAAAACCTCTTTCAACCCCTACCAGAACTGTTGCCAGGCCAAACCCGGAACCACCTGTGGTCACAACATGTTTGTCGTTATCCGGATAGATATTGTCTTCATGATACCGCTCCCGTCCAAGCTTAGAGTTTGGCTCTGCATAGTCCCAGAAGTATTTCAATGCATCTTTCTGCACGCGGTCCATTAACTGCTCGTCTGTAATATCATTTTTCACGGTCTGGGTTTTCGGGGCCTGCTGTTGTGTCGACTGCGAATTTTTGCAAGAAACGGTGAATAAAGATATTAAAGCGATTGATGCTATTATCCTTTTCATTTTTTAGATGTTTTGAAGTTATATCCTAAAAGAAGAGGAGAACTTTCATTCTCCTCTCAAGTTATATGGTTATATTTTAGTAGCCAGGGTTCTGGGTTAAGATACCACTACTTTGGTTGATTGAATTTAAAGGGATTGGGAATACTTCATTTTTCCCGGCTTTAAATCCGTATGGTGCCAGAACAGTTGCTGCCTGTCCTGTTCTCACCAAGTCTACAAAACGGTCTCCTTCCATAGCCAGCTCTACTCTACGTTCACGCCAGATGGCGGTTCTTAATGCAGATTGCGTAGTAGCAGTAGTTCCTGCCAACTGTGCTCTTGTTCTTACTTTATTAAGATTCGTAATCGCAGCGGTAGTGTTTCCTAATTCATTAGCTGCTTCAGCATTTATTAGAAGAACCTCTGCAAATCTTAGAATTCTGATATTTTGTATTGATCCATAGCCGCAAGCGTTATTATTCAGTGATTTTGGAACATATACTTTTTGATTCCATACATTTCCAGCCTGAGGATCTCCTTTTTGAATTAAATCACCTTCAGGAGTGGTTTCACCATTTCTTAGAATCGTTAATTCTTTACGGATATCTCCGGTTTCAAATGCATTTTCCAAAGCAGTCGTGGGGGTAAAGAATCCCCATCCGAACTGATTTCTTACTCCCTGAACTTCTGCATATTGGCTTCCTCCGAATTGTGATGAACAGTCACAGTTTACTTCAATAACTGATTCAGGACCGAATTCTCCCGCAGGACGGAAAAGGTGATTGAAATCCGGATCAAGGTTATATCCCATAGCCATAACCTGATTGGAAGTATCATATGCTTTCTGCCAGTCTTTTTTGTATAAATATACTTTGGATAAAAGTCCTAATGCTCCGCCTTTTGTAACTCTTCCCAGGTCCGAAGCAGGATAAGACTGAGGCAAAACAGCTGCAGCACTTGTAAGATCAGAGATAATAAAATTATACACCTCATCTACAGAGTTTCTTGGAATGTTATAGTTTTTATCAGCCGGTAGGCCATCAAAAATAGGAACGCCCCCGTAAATTCTTACCAGATTAAAATAGAAATATGCTCTGAGCATTTTAGCTTCTGCTATAAGTCTATTTTTTAAAGTGGCATCCATATTAATATTCGGTACGTTTGTAATTACCTGATTACATCTGTTCACGAATTGCCATTGTCCAATCCAGTACCCTTCTACACCTGAATCACTTGCAGTGTAGGTAAATTGATCATAAGCATTAATAAAAGATGCGTCTCCCGGGTTTGATCCTTTTTCAACATCATCAGCAGGAACTCCAAAAACAAATTGAGAAGGAAATGCGGAGTTTTCCCAGCTTCGTAGTGCTACATAAATTGCGTTTGTAGCTTGCATTGCATCTTCCTGAGTTGTAAAAAATGCGTCAGCTACTAATCTATTTGGCTGTTGCACGTCTAAATAATCATCCTTACATGATCCAAGTGCCGATAATATGGCTATTGATAAAAGTATTTTTTTCATAATTTTCGATTAAAAAGTTAAATTCATACCAAATGTATAAATTGCTGATAATGGATAGATGTTATTATCGATTCCCATTTGAACTCTATCTGCACTGGTAATCTCCGGCGAGAATCCTTTATATTTGAAAGTTGTTAATGGGTTTTGTGCACTAAGATAAAGTCTAACCCTCGTGAAGTTCGGTAATTTAGCAAAGCCTTTCGGTAAAGAATATCCAACCTGAATATTTCTTATTCTGAAATAAGCACCACTTTCCACATAAAAGCTGCTTGGCAAAATTATAGATTGGTTATTGGTAACCATAGAATAGGAATTGGAAGTACCAGGTCCGTTCCATCTGTTATTATAAAAATCCAGATCCCAGCTTTCGTTACCAAATCTCTGTTCACGGTTGTAATTGTATATTTTATTTCCAAATACTCCCTGAAAGTCTATAGCAAAATCGAAGTTGGAGACATTCATATTGAAACCAAAACCATAAGTCCCTTTTGGAACAGGGCTTCCTAAGAAAGTTTTATCCCTTTCATCAATAACTCCGTTTCCATCCTGGTCTACAAATTTAAACCATCCTGCTTTTGCACCTGTCTGAGCAGAAGCAGCCGCTTCAGCATCAGTCTGGAATACCCCTGCTACTTCATATCCATAATAGGAACCTACAGCCTGGCCAGCTTGTAATCTCACAATCTGATTTCCAAAGAGGCTTGGCGCAGAATTCGCATAAGACCCTCCAAAAACTGAAGTAATTTCATTTTTCAGCGATGTAAAATTACCATAGAAGCCAATCCTCACCTTGTCGGATAATTTCTTATCATAATTTACTGATAATTCTACCCCTCTGTTATTGAAAGAAAAAGCATTTGTAATATAACCCGCCCAGTTTGCTGCTCCGGAAACGGTACCCTGAACTATTCCATAAACTACATCTTTTGTATCTTTATCAAAATAAGTTGCTTCAAATTTTAAGTTATTGTTAAGAAACGCCATTTCAATACCAAAATCCTTTCCGGTAGTAATTTCCCAACCAATGGATGTATCTATAAAATTGTCTATTGTAGCCGCCGGAGACCCTGTTGAGCCATAGTAAGCACCTTCTTTTATATTTGTTGCAAATAAAGTATAAGCCCCATTCTGTACGTTTGGATTTCCTGTTCTTCCCCAGCTCCCTCTTAATTTTAAGAGATTAAAAATATTCTGGTTGCTCATGAACTCTTCTTTCGAAATAACCCAACCTGCACTAACGGATGGGAATATCTCATTCCTGTTTTGATTGAAATTAGAAGATCCGTCTCTACGTATTGACCCGTTAATAAGATATTTGCCCGCGTAATCATAATTCACTCTTCCAAAGAAAGACTGAATTCTGCTTAATTTAGGAATAACATCTCTTCCTAGGTCATACATTCCGACTTCAAAAATATTTGTTCCGTTTGATATTTCAAGGGAACCATTAGTTCCATCATAATTTACATTAGTGGCATTTCTGTAGACCTGATTGTAATAATTCTGTGTTCTTGAAAAACCTGCTAATAAATCAAAATTATGACTTCCAAAACTTTTCTTCCAGTTTAATGTATTATCCCAAACGTAATCTCTGTTTTTAGAGTCTCTTGTGATAAGTGTAGAAACACCTGGCTGGGGAGTATAAGTTATTACAGGAGTATATTCATATTTGCTTGAATTTAAATTGTCATTTGTCAAACTACTTCTAAAAGTAAAATCTTTTAAGAATTTCACTTCTGCCCAAACATTATTAAGCAATCTCTGTTGTCTGTCCTGAGATCTAAAAAGATCTAATTGCGCACGAGGATTATTTACAGTGACTAATGTAAAATATTGGTATGTTCCTGTGGAAGGATTAATAGGAGAATATACGGGTGGTGCATTATAAGCATTCAGCAACGGATTATTGGCCGTATTAATTAATATTTTGGAAAAAGTGAAATTATTTCCTATTGTAATATTATCAGTGATTTTATAGCTTAAGTTAGCTTTAGTTGTAAATCTTTTAAAATTACTTCCTGAGTTGATTCCCTTTCCTGCATCAAGATTACCTTCATCTTCAAGATACCCCACACTACCGTAATAATTTAGTTTACCAACACTTCCTGAAGCTGAAAAATCATTTGAATTGATGGTACTAGGCCGAAATACTTCTTTGAACCAATTGGTTTCCTGCGGATAATTTAGACGAGAAATAGATCCTGCACTAGAGCCATTATCATTCATCAACCTCTCATTATATAATTCAATATACTGATCCGAATTCACCATTTTCGGAATATTGGTAACTTTTTTGATTCCCAGGTAAGAATTAAAATTAAAAGTTGGCTTTTTACCTCTTCCGGTTTTAGTCTTAATAATTACAGCACCATTACCTGCCTGCGCTCCGTAAATTGCCAAACTTGAAGGATCTTTCAATATACTCATAGATTCAATATCCTGCGGATTCAGATAGGAAATATCCGTTGTTATAGAACCATCGACAATATATACAGTATTACCAGTAAGAGATCCAATACCGCGGATATCTACTCTTGGTGATCCACCTGGAGTCCCCGAATTAAAAATCTGAACACCAGACACTTTTCCCTGAACAGAACTCAATGGGTTCGCATTGGGCTTATCCGCCAGGTCCTTTGCAGAAATTACACCAATACTTCCTGTAACGTTCTCTTTTTTCTGAGATCCATATCCAATCAACACCACCTCTTCAATTTTCTGTTCCTTAGCAACAGTATCTCTTGGTGTAGTCTGTGCATTGACATTCATACCGAAGTATAAAACAGCAATGAGACATGAATACTTTAAATCACTTTGTTTCATATAGTTATCTTTTATTCGTACAATCATTATTATGAAAAGATGCCCGATCTTTTCCTGCTTATCATGAAAATATACTTATTCTCATAAAAAGACATTAGTCAAAATTATAAAAATATCTTGAACAATGTTAATTTTACTTAATGTTTTTATACTTTGGTTAAATAGCCAATTTTATATAAAAATGAGATAATAATTATATTTCTAAAAGTATATTCATTTTTTCAGATTAAAATTATTATTATAATTAATTACAACTGCTTCTTTAACAAAAAAATCCAATTATATTATTTATATAAAATCAGAATAATATTATATTCACAGCAAATATTTTAAGATGCCTATTCTGCAGCGTGATAAAATTTGTTAAAATAATAATTGTCATTAAATTTGGTTTATTATTTGAGAACATTATTATTTTAATCAACAACAAATGAAAAAGTACATTATTGCTGCTGCCTTTATTATAGGTACGGGAGCTTTTATTAATACAACCTTGCAGTCCTGCACTACTCTGGCAACATCCGATATCGGGTTGTCTGTTATCAAAAGATTTCTTCTGAACGGAATTGATAAAGGGATAAATATCTACAGCAACAGAGATGCTTTTCTGCAAAATAACATGGTAGACAAGGCTCTTCCGAAACAGCTGCGGGAAATCAATTCCATGCTTGAAAAAGTGGCACCTTCACTGGTAGCTAAAGAGAGAGCATATATTGCAGATGCAGCGGTATACACTGTAAATATTTCTAAACCTATTCTCGTAAATGCGGTTAACAGCTTAAACGCCCAGGATGTTACAAGAATTATCCAGGGAGAAAAAGGGACTGCTACACTGATTCTGAAAGAGAAAACATCGCAACAGCTCATCGCTGCTATCACCCCTAAAGTTGAAGAACAGCTGAATCAATATGGTATTACAAGAAGCATCAATACCGCTCTATCGGGCAGCAATCTGCTGAGCGGATTGCTTGGAGGCAACAACAGTACGGTAAATGCGGGCGGATTAAGCCAGCTTGCCTCTGAGCAGCTGGTAAACGGCATGTTCAATATTATCGAAGATTATGAAATACAGAATTCCAGCTCGCTGTTAGGGCCGCTTGGAAAATAGAATAATTTTCGTTATATTTATATATAATTTACAATTTGGAGATGGATATTTTACAAGGAAATCAACATGCGAGTCCTGAAGATTTTTACAATTCGTTAAAAACAAAACTGGAAGATCACCACGATTTTCCCGAGGACTATTTATTTAAATTTATCATTCCGACGGATCAGGCCAAGCTTACTGAGATTTACAGGGTTTTCGACGGGATAAAATTCACTCTGGGAAACAGGGAAAGCAAAAACGGAAAATACACAGCCTGCAATATCAACGCTTTTGTGCTGGATGCCCATCAGGTTGTCAGGATCTACAAGGAGGTTGCCAAGATAGAAGGTGTAATTCTCTTATAAAAAAAGTCAGCTCTGTAGCTGACTTTTTTGTTTATTTATCTATAAAATATTTCACATTTTCAACCGGTCTTCCCAGCATTGCTACGGAACCTTTGATCAGAATAGGTCTTTGGATTAAAGAGGGGTTTTCAGATAAAACTTGTATCCATTCCTCTTCCGAAAGATTTTTACCGGCATATTTTTCAAGATACAGCTTTTCATTTTTTCTGATGATATCAGACGCATTCTGGTTCAGCTTTTTTAAAACTGTTTTAATTTCCTGAACACTCAGCGGTTCCTCCATCATATTAATGATTTCAAACGGAACTCCATTTTCATCAAGATACTCCAAAACCGCATTGGATTTCGAACAATTTCCGTTATGTAAAACTTTCACTAACATTTTTATTGGCGTTTAAAATATACTGCTATTAAACAAATTTAGTAAGAATATTACCAGAGTATGTTTAATTTATAATAAATCTTTGTTAAAACAGTCCGTAAAGCTCTGCCTCTATTTTTTCCAGGATAAATCCAAAATCTTCGGGCTTTTCTACAAAATCAAGATCATCTACTTCTATAATCAGCAGTTTGCCTTCCGTATAATTAGAGATCCATTTTTCGTATTTCTGATTGAGCTTGGAAAGATATTCGATACTGATAGATGCTTCATACTCTCTTCCTCTTTTGTAAATCTTCTTTACCAGATTAGGAACGTCGGATTTCAGATAAATTAAAAGATCGGGTGCAGAAACGAATGATTTCATCAAATTAAAAACCGATGAATAATTGTTAAAATCCCTGTCTGAAAGCAACTTCATATCGTTCAGGTTTTCTGCAAAAATATGGGCATCCTCATAGATGGTACGGTCCTGAATAATATTTTTACCGCTTTCCCTTATTTCTTTCACCTGCTGAAATCTGCTTCCCAAAAAATAAATCTGCAGCGCAAAGCTCCACTTGCTCATATCCGCATAAAAATCTTCGAGGTAAGGGTTGTGATCTACATCCTCAAATTGAGCATCCCATCCGTAATGCTTAGAAAGCATGGTTGTTAAAGTAGTTTTACCAGCTCCAATATTTCCTGTAACTGCAATATGCATATTTTCTCCTTAATATTATGGTTTTATCCGATTAATCACCGGCAGATTCCAGTGTAGAGATATCCTCGATCAGCTTTTGCAAAGAGCTTTCAGCGGGATTTTTCTCTTCAATTTCCTGAGTCTTCTTCTCCAGCTTTTCTTCCGGGCTGCCCGATGCAGAAGTCTTTTCTTCGGGTTGCTTTACCTCCTGTTCCGATGTTTTCTGCTGCAAATCCGGTTCTGATTGCGGCTGAGACTCGTCTTTGTTTTCGAGACTGTAAAGATAAAGTTTGTTGGCCTTGATTTCAAAATAAGAAAGGGTATTTTTATCCACAATCTGCGCCCCTTGGTCCTGAAAAATTTTAACCATTTCTTTTTCCGGAACGTATTTTAGAATAGTATCATTAGTAATCACTAAAATAAATTCATTTTCTCTCCGGAAACGCTTCCCGTTTTCTATAGGTGCTTCAAAGATTTTTTCAAACTTAAAAGTATATACACGCATTTGTTGCCTGGTCAGTACATAGATTTTATTATCATATACCAGCAGATCCATAAGGTCGTCAAAACTTGCATCAAAAGGATAAGAATTGATAATGGTTTCGTTCCGGAAATTATACTGGATAAGCCTTTTCGTGCTCTCGTCCAGTAACCAAAGCTGCTGAAGATCTTCCGCATAAGCCATTTTGATAAACCCAAATTTCTGTTTAAAATCAACACGCTGGATCTCATTCATATTCTGATCAACAAACTTAAGTTCCTGCGCATTTTCTGAGAAAAGGGGCACACTCAGCGGATTCTGTACAGACTGAACCTTGAAAGGCACCGTAAGCATCATCTGCCCAATTTGCTTTCCAAGCGAATCGTATTTGGTAAGACTGAAATCTTTATTTTTGTAGATGTAAAGGTTTCCGTAGTCATCAGCAAGCATATCTCTGGCTTCCTTCAGTTTCAGGGTATCCAAAGGAAGAGATTTCTGTGCAGAAAGTGAACAGAAAACGAATACAAATATCAAATATATTATTCTCAAATTATTCTACTAAAGTAGCGTTCCGCCGGAACGCTACTTATTTACTATTTTATTTTATTAAAATTTATAACTTAATATGGTAATCAACCTGTGATTATTTAATGGCTACTTCGTAGATTTTAGGCCAGTTTTTTCCGGTTACCAGCATATTTTCACCTTTAAAGGCAATTCCGTTGAGTACATCATCGCTTCCTCTGGTGTTTTGTTTTACAATGTCGGTAAAATCAAATGTACCTACGACTTCTCCGTTCTGAGGATTGATTTTTAATATAACTGGTTTCTGCCATACGTTAGCATAAATAAACCCATTATAATATTCCAGTTCATTAAGCTGATCGTATGCCTGTGAACTTCCCGCAACGGCAATATATTTTACCAGCTTTGAAGGATTGGCAGGATCCAGGAAGTATAAAAGTTTGCTGCCGTCTGATGCGATCAGGTTTTTACCGTCATAAGTAAGTCCCCAACCTTCTCCCAAAACATTTGGATAAGCAAATTCAGATAATAATTTCAAAGAGCTTTTATCATAAATATATCCTTTTTTACTTTGCCACGTCAGCTGATATACTTTATCGCCTACAATGGTGCTTCCCTCAGAAAAATCTTCCTGTGGCTGTTTTGTTGAGGCCAGCGGCGTTGTAGTGCCCAATGTGTATTTTAAAATCTGAGACGAGCCGTTCTGCCCATCACTCTCGTAAATCGTATTTCCTTCTATCTGGAAACCCTGAACGAAATTTTTAGGATCATGAGGATATTCTGCTACAATTTCGTAGGACATTTTTTTCTCAGGATTTTTTGCAAAAACGTTGATAGTAGCATCCTGCGTAAGAGTTTCACCACCTTTTGTCTTAATATTAAAAGTAACCGGATTATCACCCAGGGTGAAGAATTTCGGATCAATTGTCAAGTTTGAAGTTTCTTTATCCCCAAAACTGATGGAAATACTCTCTGCTTCATTGGTAACTTCACCCGGCAAGGCAAGCTTATCGCCGAAATGATATCCTTTCTGCTCCATTGAGTTGTTGTAGTCTGCAAGTGCATCCAGAACTTTCTTATCATTTTTGCAAGCCGACAGTAATAAGATTGCTGCAAAACCGGCTATAATATTTTTCTTCATTGATTTCTAAATAAATTTTTTCAAAATTAGCAAAATTTATTGCTCCCTGCTAATTTCATTTCCGCGTTCACTAAATTGTAATATTTATACACATTAAATTTTGTATGAAGGATTGAGAAGGAGAAATTAACTTTCAAGGTAAGGCACAAGGCTATGATCTATAATCTGTGTCCATCCTTCTGTAAAAGCTTTTTCGGAAAAATTTTCGCCAAGATCTTCAAAACCATTAATATTTTCATGAATCAGTCTTAGAAGAGTTTGTTCACCATCCGGCTGAAGCTCCCAGCTTAATATTGTCTTCTGGTCCGAAAATTCAGGGTAAAACCAGGTATGCTTAAGCTTTTTTCCCGGGATAATTTCCAGAATTTCTGCCTGATGATGATATTTCATTTCGTTTCCGGGTTCATAAAAATTAAAAACAGCTCCTTCCTCCGGAATAAAATCAGGAATATCAAAATACCATATTTTTATTTCGCTCCTGTCGGTTAAAGCTTTCCAGACCTTTTCTGCCGGAGCATTGACTTTCTGTTCTATGATGATCGGATGGCTCATATCTTTTGTTTTATCGATTTAATGCAATTTTTCTGACATTCTCTTTATCTGAATCATATTCAATACTAAATGTACTATTTTTTTTCAAAAAGAGTGCTAAAGAATTTATCTACAGAAGATCACATCATAAAAACAAACCAAATCCCGTGAATATTATATTTATTAATTTTTAGTAAAAGGAATATTGTTGTAAAAGCCAATCTGAACCTGTCCGCGGTTTCTGTTCTCCTGGATCTGATTCATATATCCGGCTTCAATTCTCATATTTTTGTTGATCACATATCCCAAAGCCCCGTACACTCTGTTTCTGTCGAAAACCGGACTGTCAAAATGCAGGAAAATTTCGTTATAGGCAGATGCGTAAAAAGTTTTCGGAAGAAGTTCTTTGTTGTTAATCGGAATATTAAATCCTAAAAAATACCGAAACCTCATCCTAAAGTCATCTTCAAGAAAGCGTTCTTCCAGCCTGTAACGGTGCTGAATATTGAAGCGTCCGAATTTCTGTTTGGTAATATACTGCTGGAATATACGATGTTCAATATTTTCAGTTTTTTCATCGTTTACGTAGGGCCTGCTAAGAATAAATCCGTAGCCAAGCAATATATTATTGTTGTTTTCCGTAAGATCATACCCGATTCCCGTGCGGATAAGAAGCTGTTCCAAATCTCCTACCGCATCAAAATTTCTGTATTGAATCTCGTTATGCAGGTTTAATTTCTTACTGATCTTATTGTTCCCAAAATACATATACCATGCGCCAAGGTCGCTTTTCTGTGCTTGTAGTGACAATGTTCCAACATAAAAAGGCCTGCTGCAACCAATCTTAAAATTTTCATTCCCTCTTTTTTATTTATTATTAAAATCTATTAAATAATTGAATTCAATATGAATTATCAATAATAAGCAAAATAATCAGGTTATAAAAATATTTATATAGGGTACTGTTATTGGATAAAAATTTTCACAAAAAAACCGGCGTGTAAGCCGGCGTATTTATTATCTATGTTTACGGATGCTGCTGCATTTTTGCAGGATCATCATAATTAACCATCCAGTTGATTCCGAATTTATCGGTAAACATTCCGAAATAGGCTCCCCAAAAAGTATCTGCCATCGGCATGGTCACCTTACCTCCTTCGGAGAGTCCGTTGAAAAGCTTATCTGCCTCTTCTTTTGATTCTGCGTTGATAGAAATCGAGAAATTGTTTCCTTCCTTATGGTTGGATGCCCACTCTCCTCCTGTATCGCTTCCCATAAGGATGGTTTCCTGTGAAATCGGAAGACTTACGTGCATAATTTTATCCTTGTCTTCTTCGGGAGTTTCTTTACCTTCCATTGGGGGCATTTCGCCAAAAGTTCCGATGTAGGGGAATTCGCCGCCAAAAACGGATTTATAGAAATCGAAAGCCTGTCTGCAGTTTCCGTTGAATGTTAAATAAACATTTACTGTTGCCATAATCTGTATTTTTATAGTTAAATTATCTGTGCTGATCTATTAAAATCATATTTCCATCGGGATCTTTCAGGTAAATATGTTCAGGACCGGAAGTGCTTTCATCGGCTTCTTTTTCAAGTTCGATTCCCTGTTTTTTTAAGCGTTTCTGAATATCGCGCACGTCGTCAAAACTCTCAAGGTTCCGGGCATTCTGGTCCCAACCCGGATTAAAAGTCAGCATATTTCCGTCAAACATAGCCTGAAAAAGACCGATGATGTGATCTCCGTTTTTCAGGATGACATAATTATGCTCCATGTTTCCACCCATCTGGCTGAATCCTAGTTTTTCGTAAAAATCTTTGGATTTCTGAAGGTCTTTGACACTAAGACTTATTGAAAAAGCTCCTAATTTCATATTTAGTTTTTTTAAGGATTATCTATTTAAATTACTTACTGACTGTTCTGTAAACGGGTTTTGAAATCCAATGTAGCGTCATAGCTTTTCCAGTCACCGGCAAGTTCTATATATTGCTGTTCAATTTTTTCGTTGTTTTTATCCCAACGGAAAGTATAAACAAATTTTCCACTGAACATCCCCGAATGTTTTCCTTTGTATTCTTCAGCAAGCTCATATTCACCGTAAACAGATCCTTTTTTACCGGAGTCTTTATACTTTTTGATTTTAAATTTGCCTTCAAACTTTGTATAATTCTTATCGACAAGCGTATAGCCGGAAACAAAATATTCCTGATCATTTTTCCTGTCCTGCTCAGAAATATCGATTTTAAGCTTAATTTCCTGATTTTTGCTGCCGATTGTTCCCGTGTAAGTTTTGCCGTTATTCAGCCATACATTAGAGATATCAGGCATTTGCGAAAACGCAGCATTTGAAATGAGAATAAAGTAGAATAATAATTTTTTCATGTGTTTTTTTGCTTTTATTTATTTAAATATTACTTTAGAAATATCGGTAGGTACAAAATTAGCCCACCAGGCTTCATACTCCAGGGTTTGGGAATAGTTTTTCCATTTTCCTTTCCAGGTAACACTTGCGCGGCTGTTTTTTGTAATAACTTTCTGCGACTGGATTCTTATTTTCCCGGTGAACACGCCTGAATGCTCTCCCGATTCCGTTTCTTTCAGAACAAAATCTCCAAAGACCAGCATGTCATCAGGAAGATCTTTCACATTATATCTCTGGGTAAATATGATCTCACCGGAAAATTTTGTCCGGTTCCCTTCTTTCACTTCAGAATATCCGGAAATAAAATACTGTTCCTGTTTTTCGGGATTCTTTACTGCTTTTTCAACCTTTACTTTTATTATTGTTTCATTATTGGCAATGGTCCCTTGAAAAGGTGTTCCATAATTTATCAGAAAGGCGCTGAAGTCTTCGTTTTTCGCGGGAAAATTATTCAATGACTGACCAACAGAAAATGAAAAAAATGAAAGCAGAATAAGCAATACAATTTTTTTCATATTCATCATACGCCAAATTGTGCCAGATGATGATTGAGATGTTTCGCAAACATATTGCTCCATTCTTTTGCTTTCAGCTTACCGAATGAAAAAGATTCTTTGCCGTCAAAAGCAGATTCTCCCAGCTGCTGGGTCTTCTGAATAAAGCCGATCAGTCTTTTCTTTTCATCTTCAAAATTTTTTCTGTCGGCAATAATAAACTGCGGAGCAGTAGGACTGTTATGAGGATATCCTTTTTCACCGACAACTTTGGATTTTACAAATGTTTTTAAGATAAATTTTGCAATAGATCCCGGTTTTTTGTGCTTTTCCGGTTCGTAGACCATTTCATAAGAAACATTACAGTGAGCCAGCATCTGGTCTACCGTCATTTTACCCCATAACGGCTGTGTTTCAGGGGTAAGCACATTAATTCTGTCGATGTAATTCTGAGCTACTTTAGCATCAAAAACATTTTCCATAGTTTATTATATTGTTGAAAAGCAAATATATCAGTTTTTTTCTGATCCTTTTTTATTAAATGTTAAAAATACAATAATTAACTGAAAATCAATTAATTAATCGAAAAATTTATTCTTATTTAGAATTTTATTCTCACTTTAATTTACAATAAAATAAATCCGTAGCAATTACGTTTATATCCAAAACTGAAACCTTGAAAAAAATTGTTTTTCTTTTTCTTATTGTTGTTTATACAATTTCTTCTGCCCAGGAAAGTGAGATCTGCAAATGTAGTTTATTAACAAAAAGTGAAGACAGTATTAAGAAATTCTCTAATAATGTGGCTACTATCTCAAAAAAAGAAGCTTTAAGACCACCATTCGATTTTATTTCTGTAAAATATTTAAAAAGCTATGCAAAGTCTGAAGATGTGGTTGATTCAGTGGATTTGAAGATCAAGAGTTTTTTGAATATTAAAAAAATTGATAACGATGATGATTATCTGCATTATAAAATCACTGATTCCATTGAAAAAGCTGAATTTTCAAAAACTTTCGGAAACATTCCCAAACCACTCATTATAAAATCCGGCAAACTTAACTATTCTATAGCCATCCTTTATTTTAGTAATTATAAAAGCAAATATTATTTAGCACTATCAACAGATGAAGGAAAAACATGGAAAAACTATTATACCGGATTAGTCCGAAAATTCAATTATATATTGAAGAGCAATTCACAATTTCCTTTATGGAAAGACAGCGAGCATATTCAGATTGAAGCTGATATTGTAAGAATGATCAAACCTATGACTTTTCCGGGCCTAAAGGAAGAATTTGAAACTGTTAAAAAAAATGCCTTACTTACTTTACATTTAAAAGAAATTTTAAAAGATTCTGATAATGACGGTTTTAATGACCTTGAGGAAGAATTGGAACTTTTTACAAATCCACTTAGCGACGATACAGACCATGATGGAATTCCCGATTATGAAGATCCCAATCCCAAATATAAAAGTGTGAACAATGATTTTACAAAATTGTTACAGGCAATTATGTATGGAGATTTTCCTGTTGTTGAAAATTCGGATGTGCGACAATCTGAATTTATTGTGAACCTGGAAACCTTTGAAAAAGATTTTAATAATCCTGCGATTTTTTTTCACGGGCAGGAAACAAAGTTTTCAGATTCGTTTAATTTTTCGGTAATTGTAACAGATAATCAAAGCTTTAAACAAATTACCCCAGTAGGCCAAAAAATAATTTTCTTAACTTCTGAAGAGTTCTCAAGATATAAAAAGAACAGTTTTATGAATTTGTATACACCGAATTACAGCAAACTTTTCCCATGTGATGACGCTTCGGACACGTATCTTTTCGTTACCGATAACCTTTGGATTGGCCGCACTTATCTTATTAAAAGAATTCCGCAGGGATGGCTTATTAAAACTGTTTCCAGCTGGCAAAGTTAAATTTTAAATTGACTGGTCATTTTTATGATAAGCTTAAAATTTAAAACTCCACACATCTGTTGATGTGCGGAGTTTTAATGTCATGGTATAAAACTTACTTATTCCGAGATATTAACGTTGCTTCCTTTTGTATGCGCATTCATCTGCGGGGCATAATAATTCTGGATTGTGGTGATCCCGTTTGAGAATTTTCCGGAAGCGTTGGCTACATAATCATATTCAAATACATATTTTCCTTTCGGCATGTATTGAATATAGAAATTTGTGGAAGCATCTTTGGTCGACTGATAATAGCCTAAATTATTTTCCCACTGGTAACCGGATAATACATCCAAAGGCTCAAAACCAGCGGCTCTCATGTCTTTGATATGAATAAATTCCATAGCACGGTCTGTATTCAAAATCATACGTACTGTCACCTTATCTCCAATTTTTAATGGCGTTTCCGGGGAAATTTTCTGTAATTCTTCTCCGTTAACTGTTTTGATTTTTCTGTACAGCTCTTTCGTTATGGATACATAATTCTCAGAAGATTTTATCTGATCCAGATCTTCATAATACTGCCAGAACAATCCTCCCTGAACGATTCCAGGCCCCGGCTTGGTAACGGTAACCTCAGCAAGATTTTTATTGAGAACATCCGTTTTTATTGTAGATTTCACATAACCTGTCGCCTGAGTTTCCGGCTTCAGTTCTTTTCCGCCCCAGATGATGGTTGCTTTATCACTTTCAGCAGAAGTCCATGATTTTCCTGAATTTAAGATCGTGAAAATAACTTCCGCCGTTCCACGGGAACTTCCCCATGAATTCACTTCTTTCTGCGTGATGAGCCATATTTTCATGTCTTCAATGAATTTCTGGTCATTAGGCTTTAATGTATTAAATGCTTCCAATGCCCCGGCATGATTCACCACTTTAGAGCTGAACCAGCCCCAGTCATCAAGATTTTGCTTCCAGTAAACGCCCTGAGTTTTTGAGTCTACGGAAGTTTCTTTTAAATAATTCATCAGTTTATCTGAAACATCTTTCAGTCCGAAATCATTCATCAGTAAAGCGGCGCGATGCAATCCGAAGAAGGTAAAATCCGTAATTTTTGCAGTTTTGGCTTTTTGCTCTACCAGCGATTTTATTGTTTCTCCTTTTCCTTTTACCGGATATTGCTTTTCCCAGTAATTACGGGCATCAAGATAATCCAGCGTCCAGTTATTCAGGATATTTTCTTTATTTGATCTGAGCGAAGCTGAAGTATCATATTTTGCAACTTCATTATCTACGTACTGAACCAGTTTTTTCAGCAGTTCATTTTGACCCGAACTTTGATAATCACTTACATGATCTTTCAGCCATAAATTGATTTTTCCTAAGTTTTTCAGGATGTACAATGAAGTGGAATAGGAACTCGGATATCCCTGATACCAGGAGAATCCTCCATCCGGGTTCTGCAGTTTACTTAAATCGTCCCAATCCTGGTTAATTGAATTTTTCATCGAATTAACGTCAAATAACAATGCCAGTTTAGCCATTTGTTCCTGTTCATTTTTACTTTCCAAAACCCATGGTGTTTCTTCCAGCAGCAACTGTTTCAGTTCCTGATTTTTTTCAAGATTGGAGCTTAATAAGCCTTTATCCTGGTACTCTTCAAAAACAGCTTTCATTTTCGGATTTGCCTTGAAAATTTCTGAAGCTAAAACATCCGCAAACCATTTATTGAAGATCACATCTGCAGAATTATTAGGATCATTTTTAAGGCTTGGAAGCGCAAACATAATTTCCCAGATCGAATTCGTCGTCAGTTCCAGCGTATTGGAAACATTGGAAATTGTTGTTGAATTTGTATTTTTAAGATTTTCCAATGTAAACGTTTTGGTTTCACCTTCTCTTACAAAAACAGGAACCACATCTGTTACGAGCATTCTGTTGGGTAAAACGGCCACCGCTTTTTGCTCACCATCAGAATACTGACCGGCTTTAGCTACCACTTTCAAAATGATCGAAGAAACATTTTCAGGAACTTTTATGTTCCATGTTAACGCTGAATTTCCGTTTTCATTTAAAGCAAAATTCTGAATCGCTGAATTTAATCCAAACTTAGAAGAAATATCTTCATTGGTGAAAGCATCCAGGATCTGTAAGCTTGCAGAACCGCTCATTTTTTTATCGGTTAAATTCGAGAGTTTTGACTGAAGATTCAGTTCATCTCCTTCTCTTAAAAATCTTGGATAATTCGGCGTTACCGAAAATTCTTTCTGGGTTACCACTTCTTTTTCCAAAGTTGCAGCTTTGGCATCTTTTGTATGCGCAAGGAACATTAATTTCCATTTCGTTAAGGCTTCCGGAGAAGTAAACTCGAAGCTTACGTTTCCTTCGGAATCTGTTTTTAGATCAGGATAAAAGAAAGCAGTTTCATTAAGATTCTGGCGAACCGGTATATTTTCCAAAGGTTTGTCTTCTTTATCAAGAACTCCGTCATGATCAACATCCATTAATTCTTTTTTCTCTATTTCAGATAATTGTCTGCCTGAATTAATCATATTAATTGCCTCATCATCAATTCTTGCAGTTGACAATTTCGTGTTGACTTTTCCTGCGACCGGTGGTGGTGGTGTATATGCTGGAGCTTTTACGCCTTCTACATTAATGAGACCTGTTCTTGTCTCACGAAGGCCTGTACTCACCCATAGCATACTTCCGTCGAACCAATTAAAAGCAGGAATTTCAACCTGTTCTTCTTGAATATACCCTAATCTTTTTTGATAATATTGCTGATTAAGATATTTTCTGATATCATAAGAAGTCACCATTGAAGTCTGAACAGATAAGCTATACCAATTGAATCTATGAATTACAAATTTATCCAAAGACATATCGTACATATTCGCTAAAACCTCCGCATTAATTTTTTCTTTTTCATTTCCTGAAACTTTTACAGACCATTTTTCTTTTGAATTCGGCTGGATTTTATCCCTGAATGTTACGGTTTCAATTTTTAAAGGCTGCTCAACATCTTTTATGGCAAGATTGACAGATTCCGTCTGAACATCATTAAAAGCCACCACCTGAAACTGAACATTTAAATTTTGTACATTTTTATCTTTCGGAATGTCTGTTGTGTACTCAACGATACCGTTTCTAAATGGCCGAACTTCTGAAATTGTTTTTCCTGAACCATCCTGAACGAAAATATTCAATAAAGCGTTCGGAACTGAAGAATAAACAGTAACCATCGCTTTTTCTCCTCTGGCAAATTCTTTTTTAGGCTGCAAAACCGTAAGGAAAGTTTTCTGATTCGGTTTTAACGATTTTTTGTCCCAGACACTGAAATTCTGAGTTGTTTTTATCGTGTCTTTTCCTTCGATATTGTACAATTCGAGACGATAATCTCCTGCTTCTAATTTTCCAAGGTCAAGAGATTCTTCATTTCTCTTTGTTCCATCAAAAATAACAGAAGCTGTTTTCCAGTTTTTAATTTCATCATTTTTATCGTACAGGTCATGCGGGAATTTGCTGATGAATTCTTCTTTTGAATACTTCGGCAGATCCTGAACTTCAGATTTAAAATTATTTCTAAAAACCCTTTCCGGAGCATCCAGCTTTGCTAATCTTACCAGATACGATTTTTTAAGGTTCTGTTCATTATAATTTTTGGTTTCAACTTTCAGCTTTATATTTTCATCAGAGAATACATCTTTAATTTCCTCAGCCTGTATATAATGAGACACCGAAGCAACTTTCAGCTGTGTATCTGCAGTCTGTGTTTCCCCGTTGATATCTGTAACGGAAGCATTGATTTCGTAATTATCAATCTGAATACCTTCTACATTTTCATCTTTTTTCAGATCCAGTTTAATGGTAAACTCTCCTTTTTCATTGGTTTTTGCTTCTCCTAAAACAGAGTTCTCATTATCATCATTTTGCGGGTACCATGAGAAATATCTCCATCGGATATTTCGCTTCCTGATTTCATACTGTACCGTCGTATTGCTTAAAGCAACTCCTGAAAACATCATGGCTTTACCTTTGAGTTCGATGGTTTGCCCGTATTTGTATTCTTCTTTTACAGGATCAAACGTTACCTCAAATTTGGGTCTTTTATATTCCTCAACGCTGAAATCTTTATAGCCTTCATTGGTATCGGTCCGAAGATAAAACACTCCGTTCAGCTTACCTTTCGGAAGCATGAAACTTCCGTGATAAGAGCCGAACTCATTGGTTGTAAACGTCTGGGACGAAACTTCCTGTCCGTTTGCATCCGTTAATGTGATCTGTTGCTGTAATCCTGCTACAACAGATTCTATTTCTTTATCACGGCTGGTATTAATCACTTTAAAATAAACCGTTTGCCCAGGTCGGTAGATGGCCCGGTCGGTAAAAATCTGGGCTTTGCTGCGTTTCGTTTCTCTGTTCTGATCAATAGCAGCGACTCTGCTTCCGTACACGTCCATCAACTGAAAATTATTTGTTTTTGGCTGAAGGAGGAGGAAGGTTCGGTAATAATCTTTATTGGTTGTTGCTGGAAATTTAAAAACCCCTTTACCGTCGGTTTTACCTTGTATTGTATTGACGTTTTTATTTGAAATAAATTCATAAAACGTAAGACTTTCATTAGCAACAGGCTGTCCGTTTTCGCTGTTAACCAACTTTAATTCATTCTCTAACTGGTTTCTGTCGGTCTTTGACTGGTAAATAATTCTGTTGTCTGAGACCAGAAAATAAAAATCTTTTTCGGCTTCCGCATCTTTGGCACTGATTCCGTCAACAGCATATTCTGCGAGATAAATTCCGGGTGGAAGCGCTTTTATTTCTAACGATGTTTTGTGATTCCGAAAGTCTTTTGGATCATTCAGTTGATAAACCTCTTTTCTTACGGATTTTTTTTTGACACTGCTCAATGTATTGACGTAGGGATTTTTGGCATATTTTAAAAAAGATGCTACATCCTCTTTTACTTCATAAATATTGATTGAAAAGGCAGAAACATTTTTATATTCTGCAACAAAGTGAATCGGTTTATTGCTTTGAGTCTGCTGCTCATATTTAATATTTAAAAACGGATTTAAAATCTGATTTTCTATATTTTTTATATTGCCGATGAATACAGATTTCGGATATTGATTTTTCGCCTGGACAGCAATTTCCAGAGCCTGCTTTTCCTTCTTTTCCAAAATCAGCTGATTCATGATATCCTCCATGATCAGGACTTTATAATCGCCTTCTGCATCAGATTTCAAAAGGTTCTGAAGCTGGGTAAGCCTGTCTTTGCACTGATTGAAATTACAGTTTTGCTGCAATTTTTTGTGCATAAAATATAGTTTTGAATTCCCGGTGTTCTGGGCGATTAATTCATCAAAATTGGCATTGATTTTAATATGGTTTTCCTCAAGCTCATTTTTGGTGAAAAAATCATCGTTGGCAAGAAAAATGTTTTTATTAATAATATACCAATCCCATAATGTCGGGAAATAGGGAATGTAATCGCTGTTTGAAAAAGCCTTCTCATATTTTTTCAGAGCAATCTTTTTCATGTTGTTTTTTTGCAGATCAAGCTCCTGATAGTTTTTATTTAAATAATTTTTAAAATCCAGCCTGCTCCAGGTTTCTATCTGTGAAAGATCTTGGGCATTGATATTGGTACGCTGTTTTATTTCCCATGAATGTTCGTTGTAATAGTCGAGGAAAAAACCATTTAATAAAACCTGAAATATTATTTTATCGTCATTTTTTAATTGCTTTTCAACATCGGTCAGCTTTTTGAAAAACTGACTTACCGTGTCGTTTTTTTCATCATCCTGAGTTCGGTTTACAATACTGAATTCTGCCTTTAAAGACTGAATAAGCTGTATAATATTATTGTCTTTCATCGCCTGTTTTTGTATGTCTGAAATTATGGGAAGACTAGATTTATAAGCTCCTTTCTGAGAATTTGCAGCTACTTTTTTCCATTGCTCATCGTAATATTTCTGGGCAAAAACTACCGAAAAATTCAGCAGGAGCAGCAAAAGCATAAAAACCTTGGATAATCTTTTCATATATGTTATTTTTGATAAATGAATTTCTTAAAAATACTGAAAAAATCCGTTATAGACAGCCAATTGTATGTTTCTTTAATGGGGACCCTTTTTGCAGTATTCTTCATGGAGGAGCAAAACACATTCCGTTATCCTACTGTTTTCCTGATTTTTATCACCTATTTCAGCGGATACCTCTACACCAAGTACCAGAAGACAAAACATTTCTTTAAAATACTGATTCTGAATATTGTCGCCGGGCTGATTTGCGCCCTTTTAATTATTTATAATCATAATGAAATACGCCTGATGAAATGGGGTATCATTGTTTTTCTGGGACTTCTCTACAATAGTTTTTTTCTTGATCTTTACATCCGAAAAATCCCGTTGTTGAAAGTATTTTATGTCGGTCTGGTCTGGGCGCTGGTAAACTGCTGGCTTACGTTGCCGGAATTTAATATTCCCATATTCCTGATCAGTTTTTTATTTATCACCGCATTGGTACTTCCGTTTGACATCCGTGATATGAAAGTGGACACAGTAAAGACTTTTCCTGCTCTTATCGGCGTTCAGAATACCAAGTACATTGCTTATATTTTAGTATTTCTAAGCATGATCCTGGCTGCGCAGTATCTTACTTTTTATAGTGCGGTTTCTTTTTTCCTGGCGGGTATTGTTACTTATATTTTTATCTATTTTTCTGAAAATGAAAGGGATGATGCATATTTTTCTTTCGGTGTGGAGACCTGCTCTGCACTTCCTTTTTTATTTTCAGTAATAATGAAGTATTTTTGACAAATGATTATCAAGAAACTTTCGCTGTATAATTTTAAAAACCATTCTGAAAAAAGATTCGAGTTTTCGCCGCAGATCAACTGTTTTGTGGGAAACAACGGTGTGGGAAAGACCAATATTCTGGATGCGCTCCATTACCTTTCGGTAGGAAAAAGTTTTTTGGGAAATACCGATCTTAATAATATCAGGCATGAGGAAGATTTTTTCACCATAGATGCAGAGATCGTCAATGAAGACAGTGAAGACGTCATTAAAATTTCACAGCCGAAAGAAGCCAAAAAAATCATCAAAAAAAACGATAAAAGCTATGACCGGCTGGCCGATCATATCGGATACCTGCCCAGTGTCATGATTTCACCTTACGATTCCAACCTGATTTCGGACTCGGGAGAAAGCAGAAGGAAGTTTCTGGATTCAATGATCTCGCAGACGGATTCCGAATATCTTTTTGACCTCATCCAATATCAGAAAGCCATTCAGCAAAGAAATGCGTTGTTAAAATATTTTGCTAAAAACAGAATCTGGGACAAAGATTCCCTGGAAATTTATGATGATCCCATCACCAGAACCGGAACCAAGATTTTCATAAAACGCAGGGATTTTGTTGAAAAGCTTAATCCTATCGTTCAGAGTTTTTACAAGATTATTTCGGGAGGTATGGAGCATGTTTCGGTGATCTACGAATCGCATCTTCTGGAAAATTCATTCGAAGACCTGCTGAGGGAAAGCGTGGAGCGTGACCGGATGCTTACCTACACTTCCAAAGGTATTCACAAAGACGACCTCCGGTTTGAGATGGATTCTGTTCTCATTAAAAAAGTCGGTTCACAGGGACAGCAAAAATCTTTTTTGATTTCATTAAAACTTGCACAGATGAGTTTGGTGAAAGAACTCACCAAAAAAACGCCAATTCTGCTGCTGGATGATATTTTTGATAAGCTTGATGATACCAGAGTTTCCCAGCTTATAGAACTGGTAAACCAGGAGAACTTCGGACAGATTTTCATCACGGATACCCATCGAGAACGTACGGAAAGTGTCGTGAAAAAAATTAATGAAGAAAGTATTATTTTCGAATTATAATCTGTTTTGTCAGCTGAATTTATCATGAAGAAGAATAAAAAACGCGAATACCAGTCATCTGAACTTGTGAAATCTTTTGCAAGAATCCATGGTTTTGAAGATAAGCTGATTGCTTTTGAAATCAAGGATTTTTTGGAGGAATATCTTGATGAGAGCCTTTTCCGGGAAATTAAAAGTGTAAATATTGAAAACCTAACGGTAATTATTAAAATCAATTCACCATTGTTGAAAAACGATTTTCAGATGCGTAAAAGCTTTTATCTAAAGAAATTCCAGGATAAGTTCGGCGCTGAAAAATTTAATGATCTTCAGATTTTGTAGGAATGGTATTGTTCATAAGATCATCCGTTTTTTTGTCCAACCCCGATTGTAAAGGAATGAAAAACCGAAGCGGATTTTTTAAGAAATACCTGAAAATACCTTTATAAATCTCACTTACCTGTCCGAAATTAAGCTTCCTTGACCTGAAAGCAAGGAACATTGACAAGCTGAAACTCACCGCAAAATTGAAGAATCCGATCAGGAAGACGGTAAAGAGCGAGATGCAGAATGTATAGGAATCTATGGTAAAATCTTTTCCGTAAAGCCCTAAAGCAAAATTCCCGGCAGCAAACGTAATGTGCCTGATATCCAGGTCAAGCCCCAAAAACAATCCTACCGGAGCCGTTGCACCAAGAAACACCCCGAACCAGAAATTCGATACGATACCGGGCCAGTTTTTAGCATAATATTTAGATAATCCTTTTGCAAAGTTTTTCCCGAATAATCTTCTTATGGACAGGTTTTTTGCTATTCTTTCCGGTATCTGATAAAACACGGAATTATTGCCAATGTTCCCGGAAATAATCCCTGAAATGAAAAGATAAAATCCGGCAATACAGGCATGCAGCACCGCTTTGGAATTAAAGGGATCGAGATCTTTAAGAAGCTTATCAGACCTTTCAACCGCAAGATTCTGTGAGAAAAACACGTCGAGACCGTAGATAATAATCAATGCTATCGGAAAAGATAAAAGAACATTTCCCACAAACGCAATGAACTGGCTCCGAAACAACTTAGAAACAAGATGGGCAAATTCCTTACTGTCGGTTTTAATATTTCCTTCCTCCGACAGGACTTTCGTCATGGTGGCGGCCGTCATGGCAGGCTGCTTTGTTGCCAGCGTAAAGCCCATAAGATAGATCATCACAAAGCCCATCGCATAGTTCATGGAATACAGGAATGCGTGTGAAAAATCGCTTCCAGGAACGTATCCGTAAAGCATTTTCAAAACACAAAGTGCTCCTACAATAATCCCGCCGCCACTGGCTTTATAGAACATCGTCATATATTCTCTGCGGGTGGAAGTAATATAGTGTGCTCCCGTTTCTGCGGTGTGATTGGTGATAAGATGTGAAATCAGCCTTGTACTGTCGTTGATGAGTTCTGAAATATTATTCCTGTGGGATTTATAGCTTAAAATATTAAATACCAATTGCTTCGAATTGATTAAAACATCTTTTTCCTCATCAATCACCAATAGCTGTACAGTTTCGTAAATTCTCTGAACCTGCTGACGGATCTTCAGCAGAGACTGGTTGATCTTTCCGGAAATTCCGTATTTTGAGGAGTTTTTAAATGAAATGTTTACAAATTCCAGACATTGTTCGATGTAAATTTTGATCTGCTTATAACGGCTGTCTTTTGAATGCAGCTGCAGTTCCTGATCTTTCTCAAATTCTGCGGCAAGCTCTTCGAGCTCATTTTGTAAGGCGAGAAAGGGATTATCGAAATTACGATACTGAGGAGCCATTCTTACAACCTCAACTTCCATTGCAGATCCTGTAACACGCCATGAAAGGATATTCATTGAAAAAAGCAGCTCCTTTTTTACGTCAGGCTTAGTGATAAAATCTGATATTCCCAGAATGGTAAAAAGTTCATCAATCTCATTTTCCGGCAGATTTTGGAGAAATTCCAGGTCTTTTTTCGGCGTAAAGCTTACATTGTCGATCATATACCAGATCGTTTGTTCATTCACAACCGGAGGCAGAACTTTGTTAAGAATTCTTTTTTTCAGCTCGGGAACGAATGCGTTTTCGGATAGAATATTTGCTTCTGTTAAAGACAGATTAAAGCTTTTATCCCCGAAAATATTATGAATGTATGTTTTAAAGTTTCCTGCAATCTGCGGATTGTTCCTGAGAAAATTGATAACGTCTGTAAAGTCCGCACTTTTAGCACTCTCCAGAAATTCCGAAAAGGGTTCAAGAGAGATCGTCTGATTCTTAAAAGAAAAGTACTTTTTAAGAACAGACTCGAAATTTGCGCCGGATTTAAAGAGTTTCATTAGTGCAAAGATACTATTTCAGACGCACATTCCTCATTTGTATCATGATCCAATTGTGTTTCTTTCTTAAATAGGCTGAAGGATTTTTAGGATCATACTTTTTAGGATTCGGTAAAACGGTTGCTATCCAGGCTGCTTCAGATACGGTGAGATCTTTTGATGATTTCCCGAAATAGTACTGTGAAGCGGCCTCGACCCCGAAAACGCCCTGTCCCATTTCAATGGAATTAAGGTATCTTTCGAGAATAATGTCTTTGCTCCATACTTTCTCGATGATGAAAGTATATACTGCTTCAAGCCCTTTTCTGAACCAGCTTCTTCCCTGCCACAGGAATATGTTTTTTGCCGTCTGCTGGGAAATGGTACTTCCTCCCCTCAGCTTTTTGCCTTTTTCGTTGTGCTTCATGGCCTTTTCGATGGCGGTATAATCGAAACCGTCGTGGGAGAAAAACTTCTGATCTTCAGAAGCAATAACGGCTTTTTTTACATTGTTTCCCATTTCATCATAAGAAATGTAGTCTCTCTGTAGTTTTCCGTATTTCAATACACCTCCTATCTGGGTAATAGTGATGGGCGGATTGAAGAATCTTCCCCAGACAATAAATACTACATTCAGAATAAGGATGATGAATATGATGCGTTTAATTGTTTTCCACATAATTTAAAAATGAAAGCCCAAAAATAAGCAAATAGTCTGAGTTATTGCAACTCTTTCATGTAGGTAAGCTGATAATCGGGTAAAAGCCCGGGATGCAAAATTTTAATATAATCTTTTAATACAAGATCTGACCGCACCACACCGCTTTCGAAAAAATCATTGGCTTTTCCTTTCTCTTTTCCGGTAACTACATAGATCTTTCCTTTATTGAAAACGTTTAATTTGCTGTAAACAGGATTCATCGTAAGCATTTCTTTTTTTGAGGGATGGTTTCCTGCATTAATCCAGTACTGAACCGCACCAGCTTTGGCAAAAACCTCCTCAAAGCTCATGGTGACTGCTTTTTCTTCGGTGTTATTTTTTAAAATATAACTGGCATTGGCATCTGAAATGAAGTGAGCCAAAGCCGTATTTCCGCCCGGAAGATACCATACATCACCATACATTTCGTTGGCCAGAACGGCAGGCCGCTCTTTAGCTTTTGAGGCTAACTGCTTTAATTCCTGATAATTTTTACTGATTTCATCATATCTGGCGTCTGCTGCTTCACTCATTCCGAAAAGTTTTCCGAAAAGCTTGATATAAGCCGTTTTTTCCAATGGCTTCTGCTCAAGGTACTCATCTAAGAAAATAACCTGGATTCCGTTATCTTTTAAAAGTTTATAAGTATTGTCGAAGCTTGCAATGTGATTGGTAAAAATGGCATCCGGCTGCAAAGAAAGTATTTTCTCGACATCATATTTCTGTTCGTTTCCAACATTTTGAATTTTGCCTGCTGCCACTAAATTTTGAATTTTATCGGAATAAATATACTCCGGACTTGCGACGCCGATGATAAGATTTTCTGCGCCTAGTTCCGTGATATAGCCGGCCATGCTTGCATTCAGCAGTATGATTTTCTTGAACGGAAGCTGATTTTGTCTGAAATTATAGGTGAAATTTCCCGACTGGATATGTAAATTCTCGTTTTCTTCGCTATACTGAACATGATTTGAAATTAAAACGGGTTCTGAAGCTGATTTTTTTTGTTCTCTTTTACAAGCCGTTAGCGTAAAAATCGCGATTAATAGTAAAATTCCTGGTTTCATCTTTCAAAGAAAGCAAAAAAGTGTTATATTTGCAAACCATTAAACAATGGCCTCGTGGCGCAACTGAATAGCGCATCTGATTACGGCTCAGAAGGTTACAGGTTTGAATCCTGTCGAGGTCACAAACAGCTAAAGGCGCCACTTAAAATAAGTGGCGCTATTTTTTTAGTATACAATCTATAATTAAAACTTCATTTTCTGAATTCTCACTGCATTTAAAATTGCCAGCATTGCAACTCCAACATCTGCAAACACAGCTTCCCACATAGTAGCCAATCCGCCGGCTCCCAAAGTAAGAACAATTCCTTTCACAATAAATGCCAATATAATATTCTGCCAAACAATCTGTTTTGTTTTTTTCCCAATATTGATTGCCATCGGAATCTTAGACGGCTTGTCATCCTGAATTACAACATCTGCCGTTTCAATAGTCGCATCACTTCCTAATCCTCCCATTGCAATTCCTACATCACTTAGCGCAACAACAGGAGCATCATTTACACCATCGCCTACAAAAGCAACACTTTCATTTCGGGCTTTGATTTCTTTTACTTTATTTACCTTGTCTTCGGGCAGCAAGTCTCCAAAGGCATTATCTATCGAGATTTGCCCTGCAACATATTTTACGACTGTGCTTTTATCTCCGCTGAGCATTGTAGCTTTTACACTTAATTGATGCAATTTTTGAACGGTTTGCTTTGCGTCTTCTTTGATACTGTCCGCAATAGTAATATAACCTGCAAACTGCCCTCCATAGGCAACAGCAATGACCGTATAAACAATTTTTGAAGGGTCGATATCATAAAAAATATTAAACTTATCCATCAATTTAAAGTTCCCAACCAAAAGTTCTTTTCCATCTATTTTAGCTTTCAGACCATGACCTGCAATTTCCTCAGGATTATCCAATTGGATAGATGAACTAATTTCCCCGGCATATTGATGAATGGCTGTTGCAACAGGATGCGTCGATTTACTTTCCAGAACATTGACTAATTGAAGGATTTCATCTTTATTAAACTCCGGATTGATATTCACTTCCTGAACTTTAAAGACACCTTCTGTCATTGTTCCGGTTTTATCCATCACCACATTTTGGATCTCGGCAATCTTATCTAAAAAGTTGCTTCCTTTAAATAAAATACCGTTTCGGCTTGCTGCACCAATTCCTCCAAAATATCCCAAAGGAATAGAGATGACCAAAGCGCACGGACAGGAAATCACCAGGAAAATCAATGCTCTATACAGCCAGTCTCTGAAAATATAATCTTCAACAAAAAAGTAAGGCAGCAAGCAGATTCCAATAGACATAAATACAACGATTGGCGTATAAATCCTTGCAAATTTTCTGATGAAAAGTTCGGTCGGTGCTTTTTGAGCCGTTGCATTCTGAACCAATTCAAGGATTTTACTTAGTTTACTGTCCTCGTAAGCCGTTGTAATTCTGACTTGAGCCACGGTTTGAAGATTAATCATTCCGGCTAAAACTATTTCGCCTTTGTTTTTTGTATCAGGCTTGCTTTCTCCTGTTAATGCTGAAGTATTGAATGCTGCCGATTCGCTCAAAAGTTCACCGTCGAGAGCCAGTTTTTCGCCCGGCTTTAATTGAATGATATCGTTAATCTTCGCTTCTTTTGCCGGAATGGTTCTCGGAGTATTATTTTCTAAAATAGTCACCTCATCTGGACGCTGGTCCAGCAAGGCTTTGATATTGCTTTTAGCTCTTGAAACAGCTAAGGTCTGGAAAACTTCTCCCACCGAATAAAACAGCATTACGGCAACACCTTCCGGATATTCACCAATGATGAATGCACCGATTGTTGCAATGCTCATCAGAAAAAACTCTGAAAACACATCACCTTCTCTTATGCTTTCAAATGCTTCTTTAAGTACTGGTAATCCTACAGGAGCGTAAGCAATAGCATACCAAACAATTCTCACCCACCCTGTAAACCATTGCTGTGGAAAGAAATTGTCCATCCCAATCCCCAACAACAAGATGACCAGTGAAATAATGGCAGGTAAAAACATCTGAAAAGTGCTTTTATCAGTATTATTATGATTATGGTCGTGTCCATCATCACCACTATGAACTTCAGGATTTTTACTTTTTGTGGAGCAGCATCTGTCATCTTCCAGCAATTTCTTTGCGCCTGCATCTTTGTATATTTTTCCTTCTTGCGGAGTACAGCAGAGCTGATTTCCCTGTTTATCGTAAATATGTTTATGTTCCATTATTGTAAATTTTATATTTAATTTTAGTGTTCGTGTTCTCCCGAGTTTGACAATTTTGCATTCACAAAAAATGCACCTTTAACAACAATCTTAGCATTGTTGGGAATTTTATTGACCGCTGTAATTGCTGTGTAGCCCATATCGGACGAACCTTTCACGACTTCCATCTTTTTAAAGTCAAACGTTTTGCCTTTTGATTCAGCGTGTTTACCGGCTTCGGTTTCATTTTTATGACCGTGTTCTGCTTCTCCTTCATCGTGTCCGTGTCCGTGTCCGTGTCCGTGGTCATCGTGACCAACTTCTTCTTTATGTTCCTCCTGTTTTTTATCGGTCTGAACGAAAATATAATATTTGCTGTCTTCCTCGACAATAGCATCGTTTGGAACTGCTGGAGTTGTAGACTTATCAAGACTTACGATTCCTGTGATGTTCATTCCGTCAATCAAACCGATTTTGTTTCCGGTAACATTGGCGTGAACGGAAATTGTTTTACTTTCATTCTCAAAGGATGAACCGATGCTGTAAATTTTTGCATCATATTCCGTTTCAGGGTTATTGGTAAGTTTAAAATGAACGATTTGCCCTACTCTCATTTTTGGTAAATCTTTTTCAAAAACCTGTAAATCAAGATGAATCGATTGGTTATCAATAATATCTAAAACAGGCGATGAAACATCCACATAACTTCCAATCTGCGCATTGATGGTGCTGATTGTCCCGCTGATTGGTGCTGTAATAACCAATCCTGAACGTAGATTTCCATTAGAAACTTTTCCCGGACTTATCCCCATTAACTGTAATTGTCTTTGCAATGATGCTTTCTGAGTTCTCAAACTTTTGAGTTCTGCATCAGCACTTTGAAGATTCTTTTTCGCTCCGGCATCGTTGTCAAAAAGTTCTTTCTGTCTTCTGTACTCCTGTTCAGCGAAAGAAATTCTACTGTTTACCGTCAGATATTGTTCCTGCAACTGAATGTACTCAGGATTGTTGATGGTCGCCAAAACCTGTCCTTGTCTCACAAAATCACCAATTTGAACTTTAATCGTCTGAATAACTCCGCCGTACAAAGAAGTTACTGCTGCCTTTTTATTATTCGGAACTCTTAACAGACCATTAGCTTTAATAGTCGAAGTCAACTCTTTCATTTCGATATTTCCAAGAGCGACACCCACTGCTTTCATCTGCTCTTCTGTAAGCGAAGCGATGGTTTGGGGTGCTTCATCGTGGTCTTCTTCAGTCTGCTCTGTTTTTATTTCGTCTTTAGGTTCTTCCTCTTTTTTTCCACAACTTATGGCAAAAAGTAAGATGAATACCAAGGAAAGGATTTTATATTTTATGTTCATTTTATTGATTTATAATTGAATTAATGATAATAACGGATTCGTTAACCTGCTGGATAGATTCCAAATATTTTAATTGAATATTCGTTGCGGTTTGTAATGCGAAAAGGTATTCTATGTAAGAGATTTCTCCTGTTTTGTAGCCCAATTGTCCGGCTTTTGTAATCTTTTCAGCATTCGGAATCGCTTGGTTGACGTAATATTCGTACTGTTTTACGTTTTGCTGATATTGGTTTAAAGCATTTTCCAATTGTGCTTCCAGTTGTTTTTGCTGAAATTTTGCATTTGACTCCGCCATTTGTTTTTGATAATCAAAAGACTGCATTCTCGCTTTTGTCGCTCCGAAAGACAAAGGAATTGAAACGCCAACTGTTGCCGAATGAAAACGGTTTCCGCCATTGAAATACTGCTCAATTCCATTTACATTCTGAAAACCAATTAATGACTGATTTGTATACCCAATGGTAAATTCAGGAAGTCCCTGTAATTTTTCAACATTTTTATTCTTTTCCGCAATTTCCATTTCCTGATAAAAAGCCTTTACCAAAGGATGTTTTGCAATTGCCGAACTATCCAAGACATAATCAGCTTTCAGAGGTTGATAATTTTGGTTAAACGGAACGGCTATATCTTCGGAGGTATTTAAAACTGTTTTTAAATTTTTATAGGCATTCGTTAAATACACTTCGTTTTGTTTCAGTAACAAATTAATTTCGCCTTTCTGCGTTTCAGCGGTATTAATTTCAATTTTCTTAATATCTCCAGCTTTAAATCTTACCGTCGCAATTCTGATGAAATCATTGTATAGACTATCTAAATTTTTCAGTTTTGCCTGATTGTATTGCAGATACTCAATCTGATAATAATATGTTCTGACCTGTTTTGCCAGTTCATTTGCTGAAATTTCTTTGTTGATCTGCTTTCCTTTAATTTGCTCATTAATCAGCTCCTTTCTAGCTTTAAACAAAGTCGGAAACGGAATCGTCTGAGAAATAGCAAAAGATTGGTCAAATTTTCTGGAGTTATATTGGCCCAACTGAGCATCAACATTCATTTTTGGAAGTTCTTTTGACGTAGGTTTTAATGTTTCAGTTGATTTAATATCCAAATCTTTTGATTTAATAAAATCACTGTTCTCCAAAGCCATTTGAGTTGCCTGTTGTACAGTAAAAGGATTTCCCTGTTGTGCTTTAAAAGTTTGTCCAAAAAACAGGAAGCCAAAAATGATAACCGCTGTTAATGACTTTACTTTAATATTTCTTCGTCTGAATTTTGTATTAAATATGATGTACAACATTGGTAAAACAAATAAAGTCAGGAAAGTTGCCGTGACCAAACCTCCTATAACGACTGTCGCCAAAGGTTTCTGAACTTCCGCTCCTGCACCTGTTGAAATCGCCATTGGTAAAAATCCTAATGATGCCACTGCCGCAGTCATTAAAACTGGTCGAAGCCTTGTTTTTGTGCCTTCAAAAACTCTTTTCAGAATGTCGGTTTCGCCCTCTTTTTCAAATTGATTGAATGTTCCAATCAAAACAATTCCATTAAGAACTGCGACTCCAAATAAGGCAATAAAACCGATTCCGGCACTTATACTGAAAGGCATATCTCTCAATAACAAAGCAAAGATTCCTCCGATGGCACTCATTGGAATGGCTGTAAAAATCAATGTTGCCTGCTTGAATGATTTAAAAGTAAAATATAAAAGCATAAAAATCAGGAACAGAGAAACCGGAACAGCAACCATTAATCTTTTGCTTGCTGCCTGAAGATTTTCAAACTGACCTCCGTAAGTGAAATAATATCCGGAAGGTAACTTCACTTCTTTATCCAATTTTGCCTGAATATCTTTCACAACACTTTCCACATCACGGTCTTTGACATTAAAGCCGATAACAATTCTCCGTTTTCCTTCTTCACGGCTGATTTGTGCAGGACCAAGCTTATAACTGATATTCGCAACTTGCGCAAGCGGGATCTGACTGCCTGAATTGGTGGAAATCATCAGATTATTCACATCATCAATATTGGTTCTGTGGAGGCTGTCGAGACGAACGACCAAATCAAAACGTCTTTCATTCTCGAAAACCTGTCCGGCAGATTTTCCCGCAAAAGCAGTACTTACTGCATTGTTCACATCTTCGATGTTCAGTCCGTAATTTGCCATTCTTGTACGGTCATATTCCACATTAATTTGCGGAAGTCCGCTCACACGCTCGATTTGTGGAGCAGTCGCACCATCTACGTTTTGAATCACTTTTCCAACCTTATCTGCATAAATGGCAAGAGAATCCAGATTTTCCCCAAATATTTTCACGGCAACATCCTGTCGGATTCCGGTCATCAATTCATTAAAACGCATTTGAATCGGCTGGTTTTTTTCAAAGAAAACTCCTGGAATCAGTTCCAGTTTTTCGGAAATTTCATCTGCGAGTTCATCATAAGACTTCTTCGATTTCCAATCACTTTGCGGTTTTAAAACAATTATTAAATCGGTAGCTTCCGGTGGCATTGGGTCGGTAGGAACTTCTGCCGAGCCCGTTTTTCCTACGACCATTTTAACTTCATCAAATCCCTTGATAATTCTGGAAGCCTGCATAGAAGTTTCAATACTTTGTGTCAATGAACTTCCCTGTGGTAAAATGCAGTGAAATGCAAAATCGCCTTCCTGCAATTGCGGAATAAATTCGCCACCCATTCTGCTGAAAATCACGATTGATAAGGCAAATAAAGCGACCGTTCCACCTACCAGCCAATATTTAATTTTTAAAGCTTTATCGAGTAATGGTTGATATATTGCCTGTAATCGATTCATCATCTTATCGGAAAATGTTTCTTTTTGGGAAACTTTTTTAGATAGAAACAATGCACTCATCATCGGAATGTAGGTCAGTGAAAGAATCAATGCTCCTAAAATCGCAAACCCAACTGTTTTAGCCATTGGTGTAAACATTTTTCCTTCCACACCAACCAAGGTCAGGATTGGAATGTAAACAATTAAGATGATAATCTCTCCGAATGCTGCGCTGTTCCTGATTTTAGAAGCTGAAAGAAATACTTCTTCATCCATCTCAGACTGCGTGAGTATTTTATTTGTTTTTCTTAAACCTAAATGATGTAAAGTGGCTTCGACAATAATTACCGCACCATCTACAATCAATCCGAAATCTATTGCACCTAAACTCATTAAATTGGCACTTACCCCAAAGACATTCATCATTCCTAAAGCAAATAATAATGAAAGAGGAATTGCCGATGCTACAATCAATCCTGCTCTAAAGTTTCCAAGAAAAATGACAAGTACAAAAATGACAATTAACGCCCCTTCAATTAGGTTTTTCTCGACGGTACTGATTGCTCTTCCTACCAGATCGGTTCTGTCCAAAAATGGTTCTATCACAACATCATCCGGAAGCGATTTCTGAATGGTTGGGATCTTATCTTTGATTAGATTAACTACCTCGTTGCTGTTTGCTCCTTTCAGCATCATTACAATTCCTCCGACGGCATCAACTTTACCGTTGTAGGTCATTGCTCCATATCTTACAGCGTTTCCAAAACGAACATCTGCAACATCTTTAACAAAGATGGGAACGCTTCCTGTTTCATTTTTAACAGCTATATTTTTCACATCATCCAGAGAAGTGACAACCCCGATTCCACGGATGAAATAGGCATTTGGTTTTTTATCGATGTAAGCACCGCCTGTATTCTGATTATTCTTTTCCAACGTTGTGAAAATATCGGTAATGCTCACACCCATTGCACGAAGTCTGTTTGGGTCGATGGCAACTTCATATTGTTTTAGTTCTCCACCAAAACTGTTCACTTCTGCAACACCGGGAGTTCCGTTAAGCTGTCTTCTGACAATCCAATCCTGCATTGTGCGGAGTTCTTTGGAAGTATATTTTTTTTCACTTCCTTTTTTGGGATGGAGAATGTATTGGTAAACTTCTCCCAACCCTGTACTTACGGGAGCCAATTCAGGTGTTCCCACCCCTTTCGGGATTTCTTCAGCTGCCTGTTTCAACTGTTCACTGATAAGCTGTCTTGCGAAATAGACATCTACATCCTCCTTGAAAACCACAGTAATCACAGATAATCCGAATCTTGAAATACTTCTGGTTTCTTCTATATCGGGAACGTTGGCGATGCTTTGTTCAATGGGAAATGTTACCAATTGCTCTACTTCCTGCCCTGCCAATGTAGGACACACCGTGATTATCTGAACCTGATTGTTTGTAATGTCAGGAACAGCATCGATGGGCAGTTTGGTTGCGCTCCAAACACCCCATATAATCAATAACAAGGTCATTATACCAATGATAATCTTGTTCTTGATGCTAAATTTTATGATTTTATCTAACACAGAATTTTTTGATTTAAATTTTATTGAAAATGCTGATAACTCGCATAGGACATTCCCAGCGTTTGAGTACAGCAAATGTAGAATTGAAAACAATGCAACTGTATTGCAAAGCCTTACAACGGGTCTTGAAGGATAAGTTCCTTCATAAAGTCAATAAAATTAAACCTTAGGGGGTTGCCAAATCTGGTCGTAAACCAAATAAGCGAAATCATTCTTTTTGAAATTGATTTTCTTGGAGTAATAGGATTTTACAGCTTCGGGAAAATTTAGAATAGGTTCTGCTTTAAAAGAAGTTACCGTCATCTGACAACAGTTGCAAATGCATAATGGCGAACAATTGTCATCTTTATTTTCCGAATGTGAACTTTCGACATTCATCGAAATCCTAAAGCTGTTTTCCGAATTAGATTGTGCTTTAACATCATTGCACGGCATTACCAATAATGCGGTGAAATAAATGGTTAATATCAATCTCAGGAATTTCATTGAGACAAAGGTAAAGAATATTTTTTTTACAACATTATTATAAATAGATGATATTATTACAATTATAGATTTTGCTGTTTATATTTAAAAGATATTTTTGTATTAAATAAATAAGGCAACAAGATACTTTAATCTACCAAGTTTCATCTTTGTTTAAATCCTATTAACTATATACAAATTAAATACTGATGTTAAAATCTTTATTACAAAAAGGGAAACCAATCGAAGTAAAATGAAGTCAAACGATTCCAACTTTCGTTGTTTCAAATATTTAAAATTATCTTGCAAAAAAGTTTACAACTATAAAAAATTAACTTCTAAATTAGGAATTGCTAAATCCTTTTTAATTGGCTCAAACGAATCAAATCATTGATAAAAGTGTTTGAAGATACGCTCGTCAAAGTCACAAACAGCTAAAGGCGCCACTTATTTTAAATTGGCGCCTTTTTTATTATAGTCCAAATTTTCAGTCTGTTGATCGGTGATTTAAGCATACTTTTCATTATTTTTCAAATATGTCATTTTTATCATAACTATTCATGGAATTTCTGCAATAATTAGATTTTCTCCGAATAAAAAAAATAAAAATCCCCAGCCAAAGCCGAGGATAAAAACTAATAACCATGAAAACTCAAATTAAACATGAGAATTGGGTGCAAATGTAAAGCAATTAGTCTACAAATCCAATAGACAATATGTATTATGATAATTGTATTAAATTTTTTAGTTTTCAGAAAGGAATTAGGATTACACAAAAACAACAAATATTAGATCTGTTATTTAATTATAATAATTCTGAGATTTTCTAAATTCTAAGGGCTTCATGCCAGTCTGTTTTTTAAATAATTGTGTGAAATAAGATGCGTTTTCAAAACCGAGATGATATGCAATCTCCGTGACCCCTTTTTCCCCCAATCTCAGTAGATTTTTAGCTTCTGAAATCAAAAACATGTGAATCAGTTCCGAAGCTGTTTTTCCTGTTTCCTGTTTCAGTAAATCGCTCAGATAACGTGGGGAAATACACAATTGTTCAGCAAGATAAGCTACATTTGGCAATCCTTTATTCTCCAAACCACCCTCATCAATATATTTTTTTAAGATGTTATTAAATTTTGTGGCGGTTTTCCCATTGACCAGTGTCCTGTCGACGAATTGTCTTTTGTAAAAACGCTGCGCATACTTTAAAATGGAAGAAATATGACTCAAAATAATCTCACGGCTGTATTCATCAGGATTATTAAAATATTCTCCCTGGATTTTCGAATGAAGTTCTAGGATCGTCTGTTCTTCTTTTGGAGAAAGTTGAAGCGCCTCCGTTACATTGTAATCGAAAAAGCCATAATTATTGATGCTTTGAAAGAGCTCGTGACCATTGAGATAATCTTCGTGAATCATCAGCATATAACCTTTTTCTTCAAACTCGAGGTCTTTCATTTCGATGATTTGCCGTGGCTTTGCAAAGAAAAGACAGCCATTATCATGGTCGTATTTTGTACGCCCGTACATAAAAATTCCTGATCTTATTTTTTTGAAAGCGATAATGTAACAGTCTGTAGTAAACTCCCGACTTCCCAGCAGACAAGCTGCCTGACAGCCTATCATACTGAACAGCGGATGTTCCGGAGCGTCCCACCCATTTCCTGTATGAAGTTCGGTAAGGGTTTTATAATGTTTCATCCGCACTTTAATTTTAATCGAATTAACGAAAATCTGATTTTGATAAATTGGTTGTTGAATCAAGCCAGGAATAAATTGATATAACCTGCTGAAATTTCCGGATACTGATGTTGAGGTCCGTGCCCGGAATTATTAAAAATAATATGCTGCATGGTCGGTGCATTTTTCAGCAAAGGAAACCAATTCTCGGCCGCAAAGCTGATATCGTGGTCACCGGAAATAACGAGAACAGGAGATTGCAAAGTTTTATAGCTTTCACGAAAATTCAGTTTATCTTCTTTAAAAATGCCTGAGCCCGAAAAATATCTTTGAAAAACTTCTTGTGCTGAAGGTATCAAATCTCTGTCCAGTCTCTGAGCAATCCTATCATGGCACTTTTTTGCTGCCTGTCTGCTTTTTTCTGAGGCCGGTTCAAAAAACAGATAATATTCATCTTCCAGATCATTAATTGGCTTTAAGGCATGCTCGAAAAATATAGGTTCAATCGGAATCGCATTTTCTCCCGGAGGGTTTGTTCCTATTAAAACGGTCTTCAGAACACGGTCTGGATTTTGAAAAGTAACGGTCTGGGCTACCAAGCCACCATAAGACCAACCCAACACATTGAATTTTTTTATGCCCAAATGGTCTGCCAAAGAAGGAACCGTATCTGCGACTTCAAAAATATCCAAAGGCAGCTCTCCTTCCGAACTTCCTATTCCCGGATAGTCAAAAAGAATTATCTCATTATTTTCTGCCAAAGAATCCAGAAATAAAGGATCCCAGGTATCCATTATCCCTCTGAATCTATTGATAAAAAATAAAGGCTTTCCGTTTCCGAATTTTCTGTAAGCAATTTTGTTGCTGTTGATTTCTGCAAATTGTGTTTCTGCTTTTAAAGCTGTAGTATTCATAAATTATATTTTATTTTATTGTTTTAATGATTCAAAGTTCAGAAAACTAAAGTCGAAATAATTTCACAAATCAGCGGAAGAGCAGCACAAAAACCCATGATTATTTTAAGCTGATTTGGGTTTAAACTTTAGTTAGTGTCCGTGAGCTGCAATACTCGTCTCTTTCCAGTTCCGGATATCATTTAATCTTTTGGTATAAACCTCGCTGACAACATGATAAGCAATTTTACCAAATAATAATCTTTGCGGTGGATTTTGATTGTTAATAAGATTCAGGACAGGTTCTACTGTAGCTTCAGGTTTTCCCCAGGTGTCAGGATTGTCACCGGATTCTGCAAATGCTGCCCGCACCGGATTATAATCGGCAATATCCGAAGAAGTCTGCACCGCCGAGGCCCCCGCCCAGTCCGTTGCGTAACCGTTTGGCTCAATTAAAGTGGTTTTGATACCCAAATGCGCGGTTTCGCTTCCAATGGTTTCAATTAAACCTTCAACTGCAAATTTTGAGGCGTTGTATAAACCCAGCAAAGGTAAAGTTGTCAATCCCAAAAAGCTTGAAACCTGAATAATATGACCACTTCTCTGTTTTCTCATTACCGGTAAAACTGCCTGAGCTACCCAAAGCGAACCGAAGAAATTGGTCTCCATCTGTTCTCTTGCCTGCTGTTCTGAAGTTTCTTCCGTAGTTCCAAATAAACCGAAACCCGCATTATTAATTAAGACATCGATCTTTCCGAAATGTTCTTCAATTTGGGCGACAGTTTCGAAAACTTCTGTTCTGCTGTTGACGTCAAGTTTTAAAGTTAAGATGTGATCGCCATATTTTTCTTTAAGCTCGTGCAGAGCAGAAACATTTCTTGCTGTTGCGGCTACTTTATCGCCATTTTTTAAAAGTGCTTCAGCCCATAATTTTCCGAATCCTTTGGATGCTCCCGTGATAAAAACTACTTTACTCATGTTTTATTTTTTAATGTTATTTAATGAAGCAAAGTTATCGTCAAACCGGAAGGAATGGATAGCTCATTTTAGCTGAAAAATAGCACATAAATACGTTTTGGAATTAAAAACGATTATTTTTAGATATAATAATTAAATTTGCTGTATAACTACTAGTAATGTTCGAGATTTTCCAGAAATACCTGACCGATAAAATAGAACTTTCCAATAACGAATTACAATTGATCGAATCTGTCTGCAGACTGAAAAAACTTCGTAAAAAACAATTCCTTTGTCAGGAAGGAGAAGTTTGGCATTACAATGCTTTTGTTTGCCGTGGATTGGTAAAAACATTTTCTATTGCCGAAAACGGAACCGAACACATCATCAATTTTGCACCGGAAAATTACTGGACAGGCGATAGAGAAAGCCTTTACAGCGGAAAACCATCACTTCTTAACATCGATGCAATAGAACCTACAGAATTAATTCTGATCGACAAGCCTGATTTTGAAAAGCTATGTGCAGAGATTCCCCAGTTAAATCAATTGGTCAATCAGATTATTCAGAAAAGCTTTATTGTTTCACAGGGAAGAATTTTAGCCAACATCAGTTTTACGGCCGAAGAGAAATATCAGAATTTCCTCGAAAAATATCCTAACATCGTCAATAGAATACCTCAGCATATGATCGCTTCTTATATCGGAATTACTCCCGAAACCCTTACGAGGCTGCGTAGAAATATGGTCAAGAAATAAAAAATTTCATTTTCATTGACATTTGTTTGCTCTTTTTTCAAGCTTTTGTCAATGAAAGAAGTCATCCTGCTGCAGCATCTTTGTCTTATAAAAATAACAATTAAAATAAGACAAAATGAACAAAACAGTTTTTATTACAGGAACAAGCACGGGCTTTGGAAAATTAACAGCAATTACTCTTTCAAAAGCAGGATACACGGTTATCGCAGGAATGCGGGGCATTTCAGGAAAAAATGAAAAAGTCGCCAAAGAATTGGGAGCTCTCCCGAATATAGAAGTTGTTGAAATTGATGTAACCAAGGATTCTTCGGTAACTGATGCTTTCGAAAAAGTACTTCAAAAATATGGCAAAATCGATGTATTGGTCAACAATGCGGCCGTTTCAGGTTTCGGATTATTGGAAGCGTATAGCCTGGACAGAATCCGACAAATGTTTGAAGTGAATTTCTATGGCGTCATTCGTACCTATCAGGCTGTATTACCTTCTATGAGGCAACATAAAAGCGGTTTGATTATCAATATCACTTCCGGTGCAAGTGCTCATACATCTCCTTTTATGATTCCTTATTTTGCTTCGAAATTCGGAGTGGAAAGTATTACTGAAGGTTTACAGGATGAATTGAAACAATTCAATATCGACAACGTTTCTATACAACCGGGAGTTTATCCTACAGAAATGAATACGGGTGAAAAAGCCGGTGTTAATTCGGATAAGCCTAAAATTTCCGAAGCGTATAATCCGGTTGCAACAGAGCAGTTTAATGCTATTGGGGCTGCATTATTTGGAAAAATGAAAGAATTCAATATGAACCCGCAAACTATAGCAGATGGAATATTGGAACTGATTCAGATGAAAGAAGGCTCCCGTCCGTTGCGCTTTCCTCTAGATGCTGTTGCCCAGGGAACGGACCTCGAATTTATCAATGCCAGAGCCGAACTTAAAGCTAAATGGCTTGCAAAATACAGTGAATAATTAATTTAAAAATAAATAGATAAAGGTTGAAGAATGTACGTTTCAACCTTTTTTTATGTCTAAACAGTAACCCCAATATTATCGTTGAATTTTTTAAAACAAAGTCCGGTTTCATTGACATTTGTTTGCTTTTTTTTCAAGCTTTTGTCAATGGAAGAAGGCTCCTGAATGTTGGAAATTTGCTTCATTAAATAACAACCACAAATTATCACAATGAGCAATTTAAAAAAACAAATCAAAGCCAATGCAACAGCAGTAGCAAGTGCACTTTTATTATCAACAGCAGTTTCAAACGCTTCCGCGCAGGAAAAAGCAGGAATTCTTGGAGTGGATCATGTAGGAATCAACGTTCCGGATATGAAACAGGCTGTGAACTTTTTTACTGATGTTTTAGGATTTTCAGCAGTAACAAGCTTAGGTCCGATTCCTTTGGATGATGCTTGGAAAAAGAATAATCGTATGAATCCCAAAACTGGTCCGGTATCATTCAAAATGGTAAAAGCAGGAACAGGTGCCAACATTGAGTTATTCGAATATCAGGACAATAAAGGAAGTTCCCAGCAACCTGGAGGAGACGATATCGGAGCGAGTCACATTGCATTTTATACCAATGATATCAGTAAAAGTGTAGCTTATCTTAAAAGCAAAGGTGTACAATTCCTGGGAGAGCCCTTTTTAATGCCATCGGGAGATACAGAAGGCGAAACCTGGGTATATTTTGTAACACCCTGGGGTTCTAAAATGGAATTAGTGTCTTATCCAAACGGAAAAGGCTATGAGAAAAAAAATCCTTCAACGATTTTATGGTCGCCCAAAGATGCTGTGAAAAACCCAATTGAAAAGTCAGATTCAAAAGCGCTTTCGGAAGCAGAGATTCGTTCTTTGGTAGAAGGACATTTGGCTATCTGGAATGAGAAAGACCTAAAAAAACGTGAAGCTTTGATGGCAAAGATCTATGCTGATGATATTGAAATGGTAGACCGTCATTTTATAGCAGTAGGCCACAAAGAAATCAATGGATTTGTTGATGATTTGCAGAAGAAAAGCCCAAGCTCAAAATTCACCCATATCAAAGCCATTGATGTCAATCATAATATCGCAAGATTGTATTGGCAAAACGGCACTCCCGAAAAGCCAGATGCCGTAACCGGAATGGATCTTTTTGTTTTCAAAAATGGAAAAGCAGTTAAACTATACGTTTTTGTGGACAACAAATAATCATTACAAATTAAAATTTACATCAAAATAACATTTACAATTTTAAAAAATCAATTATGAAAGCTTCAGTAATCAATCAAAATTCAGAAAACGAAAAATTAATCCGTGAGTTGTACAGAATCGCAGAAGAACAGGACACCCAAGGTTTTGTTGAGCTCTTTGCAGAGGACGGATACTTTTGGGATGTATCTGCAGGAACCAAGTATTACGGACAGGATATCGGTAAAACAGTAGATATTTATGCAACAGCTTTTCCGGATATGCACAGAGAATTATATGATCTGTATGTTTTGGAAAACGAAAATACAGTGGTAGTAGAATTATCTTTAAACGGAACCCACAAAGGCCCGCTCCAGTTACCTTCGGGAACGATTCCGGCTACCAATAAAACAATGCAGACCCCTTGTTGTGATGTTTTCAAAATCGAGAACGGGAAAATAAAATCATTCCATTGTTACACTGCGGCAACGATACTTTTAGGTCAGTTAGGTATTCTTTAATAAAAAATCAGGGTGATAATGTCTTGTTGCCCTGATTTTTAACAGCTATAAATAATGAAAAATATATTAGATTTTCTAAATTGGCGATACGCAACCAAAAGGATGACAGGCGAAATAGTAGAGGAAGAAAAAATCAATGCTATTTTGAAAGCTGCTCATCTCGCTCCATCCGGAATCGGATTACAGCCTTACGAAATTATCGTCATCAGTAATCCTGAAATTAAAAAGCAAATTCTGCCGATCGCAATGAATCAGGCTCCAATCGTAGAATCTTCGCATCTTTTGGTTTTTGCTGTCTGGGATGAGTACTCTAAAGAAAGAATTGATAAAGTGTTTGATTATCTGGCAGAAAAACGCAATGTCGATTCTGCTCAATATGATAAGCAAAGAAATTTTTCAAAACAGTTCTTCGGAAATATGAGCATTGAGGAAAACTTTCATCACGCTGCCAAGCAGGCAAATATTGCGTTAGGAGTAGCCATTGTAGAGGCTGCCTCAAAAGGAATAGATTCTACACCAATGGAAGGTTTTGACCCGATAGCTCTCGATGAATTTCTGAAACTTCCGTCCAAAGGATTAAGAAGCTCAATGCTTCTGGCGTTAGGATACAGAGACGAAGTGAAAGATTGGAATCTTAAGCTGAAAAAAGTGCGCAAGCCATTTGATGAGTTTGTGACGTTTCTTCAATAATTCAAAAAAATCAGAACATCCAATACTCGGTATAAACACAAAATACATGAACTAACTCAGTGCTTATTATAAAGTACATCCCGATGACAGAAAGTTTATAGATTTATGATGAATTGATAAAAGCCTTTTGAAATACATCAAAAGGCTTTTCTTTAAAAACTAAAAATTTATTTAAAAAAACTTCACTAAATAGCTTGTGCTAAAGGAAAGTCAATTGGTATCCTGGTATTGGCAAATACATAGTTTGTAAAACTTCTTAATGCAACCAGAGCAGTCAATTCAATTAAAGCTTTTTCATTGTAACCTGAATTAAAGAAATCTTCTAAAGCTCCGTCTCCGGCGTTTCCTTTATTATTTGCGATAGACTGAGCTAATTTGATTATTGCATTCAATGTAACATTATCAGAATTCCCTTTTCTGACTTCTATGGTTTCTTCTTCCGTAAAGCCCCTCATTTTAGCCAAAGCCGTATGTGCTGCCAGACAGTAATCACATTCGTTAACCTGAGAAACAACAAGATTAATTGCTTCTCTTTCTTTTGCTGTAAACGATGAATCGTGGGAAAGTGCGGCTTCAGTTTCCAACATTGCTTTCAATGCAGATGATGAGTAACCTATGGTCGCGTACAGATTGGGAATTTTTCCCATTTTTTTCTCTACAGATTCTAAAATACTTTGTGATCCAAAACTCAACTGTTCCTTTTCAGGTACTGAAATTGTTTTCATTTTTTATGATTTAAATGTTATTAAATTGTTTCATTTGTTGATACAAAGTTAGCTCGCCCTCTAACCTAAAGCGTAGCCCATTTCAGCGGAAGAATAGCACAGAATTACTTAAACGAAACTGTAGAAATTTAAATAAAGTATTATAGACAAAAGACGATAGAATACAGCCGTCTTAACTTTGGATAAAGCAAAAATAGCCTACTGGAAAAGAAATTCTATGAGTGACATTGCTTGCCAGCTCGGTTTGAGCATCAATTTCACCTTATCAGACATTTCAAAGCAGGGCAGGAATCTCAAATACATGCTTTTTTAGAACAATTTTTCTCCGCAGAACTGATTTAATTATTTTTAAGTATTGCTGCGGTATTTTTCGGGCTGCGCCCAAACTGCTTTTTAAAGGCATAAGAAAAATGAGAAAGGTCTTCAAAGCCCAAATCAACATAGATTTCGGAGGGTGACTGCTGTTTTTCCTTAATTAAAAAATAAGCTTCCTCCAAACGTTTCTGCAAAATCCACTTATGAGGTGAGGTGTGAAAAATCTTCTCAAAATCACGCTTAAAGGTTGCTAAACTTCTTCCTGTGAGATAAGCAAGACGTTCTAAATTGACATTGTATTTGTAATTCTGAATCATGAAAGATTCCAAATCAATTTTAAATGGCTCTGAAAAATCGAATAGGATATGTTTGAGTTCAGGCTGAATCTCAAGTAAAATAAATAACAATTCTTTAATTTTAAGATCTATAAAATCCCTGGTCAGCAGTTTCTTATTTTCAAGAATACTTTGCAACGAAGTAATGTAATTTTGAAGCACAGCACTCACTTTAATTGAAACCAAAGGTTTTGAAATCTCAGAACGGTTGGAGACAAGATGATATTCTTTTGCCATATTCTGTAGCACTTCCTGATTCAGGTAAATATTCAGGCTCTCAAAAATTCCGTTTTCAGGCGGATGCTTGGCGAATTTTATCAGCTGGTTTTTTCTGATTAAATTAAAATCACCTTCATGAGCGATGTATTTCTCCTGACCATCAGACAATACGAAACTTCCCGATAACTGGAAAGAAAGCACATGCATAGGAACGAAATTTTCGCCTTTTCGGCTTACTTCGTGATAGCAGGAATAGACAATATCAGATTTTTCCATTTCGTTTTAATGCTTAAACATAAAGCGTCATTTTTTAAAAACAACGCCTCATTAAATTTACAAAATATTATTGCAGTACAGCTTTCGGCTCAAGATAGGCTTCCAGGCCATAGACTCCATATTCCCTGCCGACCCCGGATTGCTTGAAACCGCCGAACGGAACCATCGGATCGTGACGGAACCCGTTGATACAAACTCTTCCGGCATCAATCTGTGCTGCTATTTTTTCAGCTCTTTCAATATTGGGTGAACTGACGTAAGCGGCCAAACCGTAAGGGGTATCATTTGCAATATCGATGGCGTCTTCTTCTGTTTTGTAAGGTATAATGCAGAGTACAGGACCGAAAATCTCGTCCTGAGCGATTTTCATTTTATTACTCACATTAGTAAAAATAGTCGGTTTTACAAAGTTTCCATCTTCCAATCCTGAAGGTTTACCTTCTCCTCCCGCAAGTAGTTCAGCACCTTCTTCCAATCCTATTCTGATATAATTTTGAACCCTTTCAAATTGTTTCACACTTACCATCGGACCTACAATGGTATCATCATTTTGAGGCAAGCCTACAACTACTTTTTCAGCAGCTGCTCTGGCAATCTCATTTACTTTGTCGATTTGATTTTCAGGAACGAGAAGTCTTGTTGGAGCAATACAGGCTTGCCCGTTATTCATATACGCTCCGAAAATGGCTGTCGGTATGACTTCTTCAAAATTTGCGTCATCCAGGATGATATTTGGTGATTTTCCGCCTAGCTCCAAAGTAACTCTTTTCATTGTATCGGCCGCAGTTTTAGCAATGAGTTTTCCAACTGCAGTAGAACCTGTAAACGAAATCTTGGAAACATTAGGATTGGCAGTCAATTCAGATCCTACTACATTTCCCAAGCCTGTTACAAAGTTGATAGCACCTTTTGGCAAACCGGCCTCGTGAAAGGCTTCCATCAGCACCTGAGTCTGCAGGCTGCTCATTTCGCTGGGTTTGATAACAACCGTACAACCCGCTGCAATAGCGGTAGCCACTTTGCTGCATATTGAACTGTTACTTGCGTTCCACGGCGTTATAATGCCTACAACGCCAACCGGCTGCAAGAAAATTTTTGAAGAATTGATGATTGGGTTAAAGTTAAAATTCCGGAGAGATTCTATCATCGAATCGAACCACATTCCCGTAAATTCATTACTCAAGGATGAAAACCGGAAAGTTCCGCCATATTCTTCAATCATCACATCCGTGAACTCCTTTTTTCTTTTTTCGACAGCAGATTTCAGCCTTTCAAGATATCCTATTCTTTCCTCCACCTTAGATTTCGAAAAAGTTTTGAAAGCTTGTTTTGCTGCCGCGATCGCATTTCTGGCATCAAATTCGTCCGCAAGAATTATTTCACCAATTTTTCTATTATCTGACGGATTAATTAAATCTAAAGTCTGCGTTCCGTGCGGCGTTACAAATTCACCATTGACATAAATTTTGTTTACTGTTTTCATTTCTAAATTTTATAGTACAAAATTAGATGAGAAATGAAATACATTGTTTGTAAAAAAGCTCAAATACAGTTTGTAAAAAAGTTCAGGTTGTATTCATGAATTTTATTTAACCGCTTCTTTTTTATATTGACCAGGTGTAACGCCTACTACTTTTTTAAATAATCTGGTAAAATAAGAAGGACTTTCAAAACCGAGATCGTAAGCAATTCCTGCTACATTATTTTCTGAGCCTATCAAAAGATTTTTAGCTTCTTTGATCAGATAAATGTGAACATGCTCCAAAGCGGTTTTACCGGTTTCCTGCTTCAGAATATCACTGAGGTAGCGAGGAGAAACAGCTAATTTATCTGCCATAAAGCCAACAGTTGGCAAGCCGTCTTCAGTATGTTTATTTTCGCTAAAATATTCATCCAGAACCGTCAGAAATCTTTTAACCATTGTTCCGGAAACATTGGAACTTCTGTCTATGAACTGTCTTTTATAGAAACGGTCAGAATATTTCAGGATAGAATCAATATGAGAGAGGATGATTTCTCTACTGAACTCATCAGAATTTTCATCATACTCACTTCTTATTTTATCATAAAGTTCCCACATTATCAGTTCTTCGGATGGCGAGATATGGAGCGCTTCATTGATTTCATATTCAAAATAGCCATACTTTTTGATCTGTTCATTAAGTGGATGCCCCGACAGATAATCCTCATGGAAAAACATCACAAATCCCTTTTCAGCAAACTGTACATTACTGACCTCTATAATTTGTCTGGGTTTCATAAAAACTGCAGAGCCGTTGCTGTGGTCATACTGTGTTTTACCATATAATACATAACCTGACTTGATTTTTTTTAAAGCAATCATATAAAAATCTCCCGTAAAGCGGTCTTCACCAACAGAATAAGTCATCAGTTCCTTGCAGGTCATTAAACTCAAAAGAGGATTTTTAGGCGGTTCGAAACCACTTTTTTCGTGCAATTCTGCGATGCTTTTATAGTGATTGATTTTTTTCATAGTTATTGAGGTTATGAATCTTAATTAAGTATGATCAAATGTAGTAAATAAAGTTGTTTATATTCTAAATTCCGGCTTTGATTTTATAAAACAGACACAGCTTTTCTGCTTCCGTCAATTGCTTTTATTAATAGTTAAACTGAGATAAATAATATCGATGCAATGATAAATTAACCAAATGTCCGGCTATCTTTAATTTCCAAGATCTCTCCGGTAAATATAAGTTCGAAGGGTATTTAAGAACGAATATTTGATTTAAACAAAAAAAAATCCAATTTTACATTGGATTATCTAATTTTTTCATTCTGCATATTAACCGTGAGCGGCTTCAGAAACGTCTTTCCATTCTTTCCAAACCTGAATTTTTTTTGCATATACTTTTTCCGTTTTTCTCAATCCTACTTTTCCAAGGAACAAACGAAGTGGCGGATTTTCAGTGTCAATTAATTTCAAAATCGCAGGAACCGTTGCTTCCGGTTTTCCATAATCTTCAGGCAGTAAACCTTCCGCTTCTCCCAAGCTTGATTTCAAAGCATCGTAAGCCGGAATTACATCACCGTGAACTGCTGAGCTGCCTCCAAAATCTGTAGTATAACCATTAGGTTCAATCATGGTAACATGAATTCCAAAATCTTTCACTTCACTTGCCAAAGCTTCGCTGAAACCTTCCACCGCAAATTTTGTGGCGTTGTAAATGCCTAGTGTTGGTAAGCTCCAGACCCCCAAAACACTTGATAACTGAATTACGTGACCACTACCCTGCGCTCTGAAAATCGGCAAAGCAGCCTGAGTCACCCAAAGTGTTCCAAAAACATTGGCTTCAAATACATCTCTTGCAGCCTTCTCTCCTACTTCTTCTACGGCTCCGAAAACACCATATCCGGCATTGTTGATTACAACATCAAGTTTTCCGAAATGATCTTTAGCTTCATGTACAGCTTTAAAAACAGCTTCTCTGTCTGTAATATCCAATGCAATCGGTAAAAACTGCTCACCATATTGTTCTGCCAAATCCTGATACGCTTCAATATTTCTTGATGTTGCAGCTACTTTATCTCCTCTTTTAAGAAATGCTTCTGTCCAAAGTTTTCCGAATCCTCTTGATGCTCCTGTGATAAAAATTGTCTTTTCCATTTTAAAATTATTTGTCTTATTATTTAATTTTGATAGGACAAAGTTATACTGCATGGCACCTGTGTTTGTAGCTCAGATCAGCGGAAGAATAGCACAGAATTACGATATGGAAATTATATTAAAATTTTTCGAGAGCCGCTATATTTGTCTTGATTGTTTTATGTATCTAAATTAATTTGAAGTTAAATGTTAAGTTTGAAATAACCAAGTGTTTCCGATTGACTCAAACAAACCAATCCTTATAAAGTATTTGAAGATACGTTCGTCCAAGTCAGAAAACCGACATAAGAAGTTATACTTCAAACATCGGTTTTATGGTCTAAATTACTGTTATAATAGCAGATACCGTGAGCGATATATTCACCTCAGATGTCTGAAATTTCCGTTACACTTGATTTTTAAATATAAGCAGCAATTTGTATTTTATTTTTATACTTAGGCTCCGGCAATTACAGCTTTAGGATAAGTAGTATAGCCGTTTTCCTCTCCGGAATAATAAGTATTCCTGTCGCTTTCAGCCAAAGGTAAGTTGTCTCTGAAACGCTCAACCAGATCAGGATTGGCAATGAAAGGTTCACCGAAAGAAACTAAATCGGCAATTCCTTCCTGTATGATTGCATTTCCGCTCTCTTTTGTAAAACCTAAATTCGCCACGATTCTGCCTGTATAATTATTACGAAAATGGGCAAAATAATTATCTTGCAGGTCTTCTACAGGAGTACCCGATAAATCTTCGGCCGGTCCTACGATGTGTATAAAAGCTAAATTATAAGAATTTAAAGTATTCAAAATATATTTAAATAAATCAATTGTTTCTTCGTCCGGTTTAACGATTCCAACATTGCTAAGCATGACAGGAGAAAATTTTACAGAAACACGGTTACTTTCCCAAACTTCGAAAATGGCATCTAATATTTCAAAAATAATACGGGCACGGTTTTCAATACTTCCACCATATCTGTCGGTGCGCTTATTGGTAGCGGTACTCAGGAATTGCGGTATAAGCATTCCTACTATGGCATGTACCTCAACGCCGTCAAAACCTGCATCTTTTGCATTTTGAGCAGCTTGTCTGTAATCCTGTATCGTGTCGTGAATTTCAGCAGCCGTCATCTCATGAGGCGTTACGGTATCTTTAAAGCCTTCCGGCGTAAAAGATTGCGATTGTATATTGACGGCCGACGGGCCGACAGGAAGCCTGCCGTTCTGCAGATCAGGGTGTGCTCCGGCGCCAATATGTCCCAACTGTGAAAAAATTAAGCCTCCATTATCATGTACAGCTTTGGTTACGGATTTCCATCCTTCTACCTGTTCCTGAGTGTAAATACCCGGAACATTAATAAAACCAATGGATTGCGTATTTACCCAGGTACCTTCTGATATAATGAGTCCGGCAGAGGCCCGTTGTGCATAATATTCTGCCATTATCGGAGTAGGAATTAAACCAGGATTAGTGGCTCTGCCGCGGGTTAGAGAAGCCATTATCACTCTGTTTTTTAGATTCAGGTCTCCTAATTGATATTCTTCTAATAGAGGTTGCGATGTATTTTTCATTTCTAATTTGTTTACACTACAAATTTCGTCTTATGACAGCAGCAGAACAATATGGGAGAAATTAAGATCATAGGGATAATTTTATCCCTATGTACACTTTAAAGAATATGATGTATTTTTGCTTAAAAATCTGAACTTATGTACGAAAGAAAGATTCCTCTTACGATTGATTGCGGTTTACATCTTACGAGAGAAATTCTCAACGGAAAATGGAAACCTGCGCTCCTCAATGCGATTTCTATGGATATAAAGCGGCCGAGCGAATTTGTAAGAATGCTGCCCGATGCTACACGCCGGGTCCTGAATGTACAGCTGAAAGAACTGGAAGAACATGGAATTATAGTAAAGAAAATCTATCCGCAACTGCCTCCTAAAGTTGAATATTCTCTTACTGATATGGGCTGGTCATTAATGCCCATTATTGATGCGATGAATGTTTGGGGAGATAAAAACCGGGAATTTTTAGAAAAGGTAATTGCCCAGGATCCGAAAACTAAAAAAACATCAAAGTCTCCCTGTGAGGTTCTTCGAAAAGTTTCTGAGATCTCTCATCATTAATTAACCAAAACATTTCTAATTAGATTAGGTAAAAAAACGCTGCAAATATGAGTATTTTTACAGCGTCTTCAAATATTTTAGTTTCTTATCAGTAAGAATAAAACTACAATTCTATCCCGGTTTTATCGACTGAATAACCGATGGGTTTGAAAGAATAATTATTCGACATTTCTGCAGAACAGGCGGTCATGCCTACAATCAGATCCATTTTAGCTTCAATTTCAATGAAATCACCGGGCCCGCTTTTTGGCGGTAAAACACTGATCTTACCGGTATCTCCGTCTACTGAAACATTCATAAAAACATTAAAGCATATAGGAATGGAGTCCGGCTCGATACCATAGGGTTCAAGGGCTTCACAAAGGTTGCCGAAACAGCCTCGGTGCGGATTTTCGTCCCCATAAATGATACGGAATGTATCTGCGCTGCAAGGCGTAAGCAAAAAGTCGTGTCTTCCAACCGTATCTTCGGTTATTTCAAACATGATATTGCTTCTGTTGGAATAAAACGGATTTCCTTTAGTTAAAAAGATTGTTTCCGCATAGTCAATGGTCCTTCCGGATGAAAGATATTCTTTGGTATCGTTAAGATTGAAACAGATAAAATCAGAAACCTGTTCGCCCTGTATATCTGTTATTTTAAGACGTTCTCCTTTTTTTAAGACAAAGGCAGTCCCGCTTCTTGGGGGTATTGTATTCATTTACTATTATATTTATAAGGACATTCCCAATTTCTGTCATATTGCATTCCGCTATACTGGTATACTTCAGAATCAGCTCCAAAATCCTGCAGCATCGGATTAATCGATCCGCTAAGCTCAACATCTCTCTTGCGGACTATATTTTTCATTTTTTCAAATCTTTTTAAAGACCTTAATTCTTCGAACTGCGCATGAGGATTAAACACAATCACCGGATAACGGAATCGCCTTGCATCTCTGCTGCTGTTTGGAGAAAGACCTATTACAAAAAAAGCTTCTTCTTTTAAGCTGAAACTGAATTCCGGTGAAGAGGGATCCGAATCTACTCTGCTGTCATAAGAATATTTCTGCGAATCAATGTCTGAAAGTGCCTGAAGCCTGGCCCAAAGCAAACGTTCAAAAGTCTCTTCGTCAATAGGATGCGTACTCGGAAAAATGACGCATGCAGTATGGAAAGGAGTCTCTGCATGACGATACTCGTCGACAAATTTATAAATAAAATCAAGAATCGACTGGTCATCGTTCGGGCAGGCAAGATGTCCGGCTACAAATATTTTCATCTGATCTTTTGTGAGGGCGGCTTTCGCAGCAACACACGGAAAAAGTTTGTCATCAATAAACGACCTGAATTCATGCTTTACCTGCAGAGCATGGTCTGTATTTTGTAAATCGTGATTTGGTATCATACTCATATATTACACAAAGCATATGCCACTAGACATATTGTGGGCAGAATACTGCTAACGTGTGGTACCTATACATATCACAATGATTGTATCGGTTATATTTTATTGATTGAATTTTTATGAAATCATTCAAAATATTTGATCTGCCGTGAAGAATAAAACTCCACCATTTCTTCGAAGTGGTGGAGTTTTTAATAATATTTAAAGATTACGGAAATTTATTCTTAAAAAGTAATTTGCCCTTTATTCTTTACCAAATCATGTCGCACGGCTGCTGTCTTTCTGCAATTACCCTTAAGGAACTGGTAATGTACAGTCTAAGGAAACAGCGATTCTCAACATAATATATCTTATTCCCCTGAATTCTGACTTCCATTGTTCTTCCATTTTGATCAAAATTATAAATAACGATCTGCTGTTTAGGATAGATTTCTCTAAAATTTACAATCATTTCGCCCTTAGCATGTTCGCCAATAATGTGAATCAATCTGTTTCTGTCATTTACATCAAGATATCCTGACAGATCAATTTCGTATTCATGAGGATCTAATCTGATGGCATATTCTGATTCATCATTAATGATTTCATCCCTAAGGCCAGCGGTTTCACCATTGGGGATAAACAGGGTATCCGGTCTTTCCTCCTCAGATTTAAAATTACGAAGGGCTTTTACAGATCCATTTACGACAAGCTTATCTATGCCGTTAGACGGCATTCCCATTCCGAAGAGGGTACTTTTATACTCGAAATTCAAACCATCAAACTTACCATACTCGGATCCATAAAAATAGTAGCGATTATATTTTGCGGCGAGAAGCCTGGTCATCTGGTTATCGATAATCCCGGATTCTCCTCCAAAATAATCATCAGCCAATACTAAGCCTGTATTTAAATTGGGGGTAAATTCTTCATTTATTTTCAAGCCGTACTGATAGGCGTAATTCCATTGTTGAATATTCGTAATATTAAAATCTGCGGTAGTCCAGATCTGCATCCACCCCGACCAATATCCGCCACTTAACGTCCTTTGATATGTTACATTAGCCGTATTTCCGGAACCAAATGAAGTTGCGGTCTGCTTCACCCATGTACTGTCATGGGTTTCAACTGCCACGAACCACCAACCGCCATTATTCATAGGTGCATTGACCAGTCCGGCACCTCTGTAGAAGCCTGTTTTAAGATAGCCGTTTAAATCGGAGCCGCTAATGAGAACAGATGTACCATCAGGAGTATTTAAAAACCCGGATTGTGTGTACGCCTGAGTTGCCAATGCAATAGATGCCTGGGTGCCGCCATTATTAAAGTAAATATAAGGATATTGCGAACCGTTGGCAGACGGATAATTACCGGATGAAAAACCTATTCCCGTTGCATTTTCCCATGCATTTGCTTTTGTATTAAGCTGATTGACATTCACTGCATGTGACCCTAAAGTACCATTAGGAATCACAGGACTTTGGGCAAAAGTATTTGTATTGTTAAATGTCTGAACTCCGTTAAGTGTGGCATAACCTGCGAGCTGAGAATTTGCGGAAGATTGCGTAACATAGATGTTGGGATTAAAGTTCTGGCTATCCCAAACCTGTACCCAGTCATAATCGGCTCCATTCTCAACTCTTTTATACGACAGCGCATTGAATCCGCCCGTCATCTGAACGCCAATTTCACCATAATATCCGGATGAATTGTCGTGCAGCATTTTAATCCGATACCACCAGTTATTATTGGGATTTCCATTATGGGCACCTGCAGTATTCAGGTATCCTGCGACCGAACCATGAGTAGCGTTAAATAAATCCGTATCTCCATTGCCGTTTTTAGTTTTACCCGGAATAGAAGGGTTCACAATCATTCCCAATGAAGCATTTCTCCAGGTATCTACGGCATTATCTCCTGTAATATTAGCTTTAGATGATAGTTTTGAAAGAATAAAGTCCTCGTTTTTTATATCTAATACAGGTGTTTTGGTATCTTCTTCAAAAAATACGGAATCATTATTCAGATCATCAGAATAGCTTCTCACCGTAACATCAATAAATATCGGATTGTGAGCTGAATGAAATTTATGAACATTGATATACGGTCTGTCTTTATCTGCATCATAGTGTATGACAGGGTCTACATATAACCTTTCTACTACTGCGCCGAAAGCTTGTTTTATCTGTGCTTCCGCACCCCAGGGAGCACCGCCGGCATTAATTCCGTATACGAGCTCAAGTTCAATTAAGCCGATCGCATAATTATCGTAATATGATGAACCTACTTTGATGGTAACGTTGGCAACATTCTGTGTAGGAAGATATATTCTATTGATGATAGTTCCCGAATAAGCTCCTCCCTGCCAAAAGTACGTTCTCTTTTTGTTTTGTGTATTTGTAAAATTTGCCGAGGTGGTAATTTCCACCCACTCTGTCCAATAGGAATCGCTGATAAGTGTTCTTTTAAATATTCTGTTTGCCCGTGCATTATTTGCTCCCGTTCCGTAGGTAGAAGCAGTCTGGCTTACCCAACCTGTATAATGATATTCATTAGTGATGAAGAACCATTCGGGGCTGCCCATAGGAGCATTACCTAAATTACTTCCTCTGAAGAAGCCTGTTTCCCGGAGATCATTAAGATCTTTCCCCATAATAGCTATGGAAGATTTGCCATCATCTAATCGTACAAATTCGTCTTTTCTTAAATTAAGGTTGTGCCAGACTTCGTTAAATGCAGTGTCTTCGTTACCATGGTTTCCTCTGAATAATAACTGGTTTTTGGAAATTAATAATTGTGATTTATGGTTTTGACTGTTTCCTCCTATAGAAATAAAGTTACCCACCCACGAGTTAATACCTCCTGCGCCGGTTACACCGCCGTTTATCCACATGAATTTATTTTCCTGTGTAAATAAATCGGAAGGATTCTGTTCATTAACAATTACAATATTCCCTGCGTTATTTTTCCAGTTTTGAACATCTGCACTTGTGAAATCACCTGTATTCCAATAATCGACATATGACTGGTATGGAGAAACACCTTGTGGGCTTCCCTGCCATTGCCGGAGACCGAATCCGTTTTTCTTAATCACGATCAGGTTCTGACTTCCTCCTGAGCTATCATGATATCCTCCAAAATGCATATAATCTGCCCAGGGATAAGAATTGTCATTGTTCCATGCAGTAAATCCTATCTGAAAGTTTTGAGGAAGGATATGTGCCGGCTGAATATTTCTGTTATCCCAATATCCTGCAAAATGTCGCCAGTTTCCTATTTCTGTAGCATTTACTCCGTAAACGGGATGTGAGGTTGGGATATAATTATTGGGGTTAAAATTGTGCTGGTCCCAAATTCTTGCAATGCCCCAACCTATTCTGTTATGGAATAAATCATCATTTCCTGATTCGAAATAGACCTGTGACACTGATGGATTACCAAAGTAAATCTGAGAGTTATTGGTATTAAAAACCTGTGATCCGGATAAGATAGGAGAATATAAGCCAACACCGTCAAAGTAGCTGCCGGTTTTCACTACACCATGTATATAAGCTCCATTTGCAGGGATCAAACTTGAATGATCATAGGCATAAGATACCAACAACCCTCCTGTAAGGATGCGCTGTGCCTGATTGTCGGGAGTTAATACACCAATATCTCTATTAGATTTCATTCCCCAGTATACGCCTGCAATGTCTTCTTTTTTCCAAAAACTGTTACCCATCCAATCCCGTGTTGCAGCTCTGTCCGCTATAATGTTGGTTAAAGCAGAATATCCCACAAACTGTCCGTCTTCCAAAGCATGCTTCCATCCCTGGCTCCAGTCTTCATTATATACCCCATATTGGGTCTGAACTCTTTCAACCTCAATTCCGATATACCCGTCCCAAAAAGTAGTACTGTCTCCCAGGCAGATAGAAACCATTCCTGAGCCGTCGATCCCAACTCTGACGATGTCTGTTGGAAAATTATCGCTTACATTGAGCACAGCTCTTGAACCGGTTGTTATTATACCGCCAAAATATTTATAAAAAGAAACCTGAACTTTTCCTAAATAACTCTGATTATACCCATACAGATTCAGATCCACTACAAACATGGTCTGAGCCGTATTAACCTGTGGAAATTTTATGGCTAAAACTCCTTTAAACGATATATTATCTTCATATCCCTGATATACATTGTGAAAAATTCTCGTATTATTCTGCAGCTTGGAAACGGAACCGTTCTCAGCAAGAATATGTCCGGCAGAAACGATTTTTTTATATCCGGTATCATATAAATTTTTAAAATGAAAATATCCGTCAAAATTGATCTTTCCTGCATCCATTCCGGAACTGTAAAATACCATTCCGGCTTTTGCGCCACCAACTCCGTAAGTCCATAATGTAGTATCTTCCGGATTAGAGTCTCCTGAGACATAGAATATTTTCCTACCGCTAATTTCCTGTTGCGTGTTGGTCGTTACAACATTTAAATCCGAAATTATTTCCGCATGGGTTCTTTTACTTATTTTTTTCGTTACGGGATTCCAGACCAATATATATCCTGTATCGTTAGGAACCCCTTTCACGATTATTTCGCCTTCTACAGCGATGTGATTGTTAAAATATTCTGGTGCGATCATTAATCTAATCTTGCAGTTATGGTAATTCTGTATTCGTTCGGAGCAAGCGGTGCCAGTACATCTATCTGAACATCATTTGCAGAGACAGGCAGGAAGCTTACGTTTATTCTTCTGTTATCTGTATTGCGGTAACAGATATAGTCGACCTCCCAGGTATTCCACCCGTGAGTAATGGCAAAAGTAACCGAAGAGCCGTCTCCGATCTGCCATGTTTTAGATTTTATTTTTGAATCTAAAACTGCTTTTGTCGATCTCGGAGTCATTGCTTTGCTGGTATTAATACCCGCAAGAGCTTCAGCATCTGTAGCGATCTGAATGAGTCCTTTTACCGAATCTGTAGCATCTACGATATCCGGAATTCCTTTTTCAATAATCTGATAATTTGCAGGAACATTGGAAGCACCATCGGTATTGGCAATAAGATGATCTCCCACAGAAACGGGATTGCTTCCCACCCAGCCATTTGCGGTAATTACCCAAACCATCCCTGTTTTAATGCTGGCTGATGTAATAGGTGACGGAGCAGCCATCGAACCTTCAACAGAAGAAGGAACATACCCTCCCGGCTGATAAATTAACGCGCCTGTAAGACTTTGACCTAAAAGGTTTTCAATATAAGTTCTGATTTTATTGGATGACCATGTAAAGGTCCCCGACTGAATGGCATCATTGAGGAAAATGGAAACGATATCTGCATTGGTAAGGTTTCGTCCGGCCACTTTGATCACATGCCCTGAACTATTGGTGAGAATCTGGCTCAGCAACAGAAGTCCGCTTGTCTGGTCCGTCTGGAAAGGGTTATTGGTAAGCGGATAATCGGGGTGGACGTAATTTTGAGCCAGATTGATCCATTCGGCTCCATTCCACTGGTGGAGCTGCCCTTTAAGATCAATGATCCAACCTGCGGGAACGCCGTCCGTGCTTGGAAACGAATCAAAATACTGAAAACGTGTACGTTGAAGTTCTCCGAAAAAATTGTCCTGATTTGCATTGTTGCTTATTACTGCGTTTTTATTCATGGTTTTTATTTTTTTATGGTTTAACTTTTAAAATGAGAATATTAATTGGGTTAATGATTTCGCCCAGCATGTTGATTTCTATAGTCTGATTGGTAGCGTAATCGTCGATATTTATTTTTTTACCCGTCACACTATCACGGGCCTGGATGATTACATTTTCCGTTTCAACAGGGTTTGGGAATACCGTACTTTCTGTTATCTGTATAACGGCACTTGTGGGAGTCTGAGCGATGGACAAAACTTCATCATAGATCTTCTGATTAAATTCCTGCTGGTTTTTTGGACTGTTCAGCCAGCTGTAATCGAGCAGCAGCTTTACTTTGTCTTCTTTTGTTTCCTCCAGGGAAACTGCTTTTAAAGCTTCAATATCCGTACGGCTTTTTTTTATAAAATCAACTATTTCCTGAAGTTCATCCAGGGAAAGATCGTTGGATAAGAGTACCTTTCTGATATTTGCTATTTCTAAAGCTAAATCGCTGTCAGATTCTTTTAATTGATCAATAAAGCTATTGGTTTGTGTTTTAGTATACACATTACCTGATTGATTGTCAGCATCTACTGTACCCGCATTATCAATTCCCAGTTTAGTTTTCCAGCTTTTAATATCAGTTTGGGTCAGATTCGCAGCATTTAGCAAAGCAAGATATCCTGAATGAGCGCCGGAATCCGTAATATGTCCCTCAAAGGTATTTTTACTGACAAATTGAGAAAGATCTTCAAACCCTTCAATACTCTCCATTGGGATAGGATAATCTTTGTGATAAAAAGATGAAAATGTTGCTTTAAACTGTGCTTCTGTCGGGAAATCTCCACTTTGAAACCAGCTGAAAATTGTATGTAATGGTGTATTCATTTGATTATTAAAAATTAGTCTTGATATAAGTGATAATTGGAAAGCTTCAGAGCTTGTTTAAGTTCCCATCATGTTTGAGATAATGCTGATTAACTTTAGACTTGTTTTTGATCGTTCAAAAAATTACCGATAATATAATCTGAATAATTTGGTCAGATCCTTTTTGGAATTCAATAATGATCTATATCCTTGTGATTTCAAATTTCATGTTTATTTAACTCCTATGAAAGCTTTTTGGTCATTGCATTCTGTAGCTGCAACGAATTTTTAGAATCAGAAAACTGTATTTTAGAAAGGGTATTAACTTTCACAAAATGTGTTATTTAAAAGCATATAGATCCGGAAAAGTTGTTTGACCGATATTTTATGATAAAAATAAATCAGCGTGCAGGAATATCCGCACACGCTGATTAGACATCACTTATAATTTTTTACGTCATTGCTGTTTATGATGTCTGTTATTATAATAAACACTAGAATTTAAGAACTAAAGCAGTTTCCTATGCTCATGCTTTCCTGAATTATTCTTCCTACGCTATTCATGTAATATTTTGCACTACTTCTCGGAGGTATGGTAAAGTACAAATTCATATTACCAACAATGAATTTAGCTTCAGTTCCGCTGATGTTCATAATGGTTATTTCCTGATATTGAAACATTTTGTCTATGGTGATACTACCTCCTTCCCGCAACGTAAGCTTTACAACTCTGTTTTTAGAAGCATAGAAATTTGAAGAACCTACAAACTCCTTATCATCCGGCCTGAAACGTATAAATTCATCTTCCATAACCACTTCATGGGATAAACGGTACAAATTTCCGTCTCCGCCATATACATCATCATTATTGCTTGATTCTGAATAGATACCATAAGGAATCCTTATTGTTCCGTTAAAATAATGATTATGAGAATCTGTTGGAGCCACACCTCCGTAGCCGATATGACCATTTGATAAATCAAAAACAATTCCGTCGGTACCGCCATATTTACTGGCTATTTTCACAAATTCCCCTTCTTTCCCGGCAATATGATAATCCCTGCTTTTATCATATAACCCTGCAGTGTCAAGATTATTTACATTCATCAGCATAATTGGTGATCCCGGGAATGTTTCGTTCAGCTTAATAAATCCGTTCGTTAAATTATTTAGCTGAGATACATTAACTGCATGGTTACTCAATGTACCGGCAGGAATAACCGGACTATGGGTAAATGTTTTTGTGTCGCTAATTGTTTCTACTCCATTTTTGCTCACGAACTGATTTAAAGCTTCGCTTTTTGTATAGTAATTGAGAAATTGGTTCGAAACCCAATCCCTCGTTGCCACTTGTCTGAAAGAACCCGTTCCGTCACCTGACTGAAACCATAAATTATCTGAATTATCCCGAGCTCCCAGGAGTTTAAAGGACAAGCTGGAACTTGTAATTCCTACCGAAATTAAACCTCCTACATTCTGAAAAGGCTTATTGGTTGATGCCGTACTGATGAATGCAGAATAAGTTCCTGACGGTGTAGCAAGAAGATCTCCCGAATACCCTGCAGAAGCCTTTGAATTAGCATAATTCGTAGGAAACCCAGAATTCCAGTCATTGATATTCGTCTGGCTAAAATCATTTGAATCCCAATCTTTTGCCCACGGATACCAGGTTCCGCTAAAACAATATCTTCTATATACATCATTGTTGTTAGCCAATGTAGTATACTCCTGAACAATATGCGTAGCCGTATAATACACTCTTAAATGTCCCGCTAAATTAGTAGGATAATTATTTGCTGCTGTTGCATTAGCATTTCCTGTCTGTACCCACCATCCTGTAGAAGCAATGGTATTCAGATCTACCGCAGGTCCTAAAATTCCCCTGTACAGAAAACCGGTGTTGTATGCGGATATCCAATCAGCAGAAGTTCCGTCATTCAGAGTTGTAATTCTTCCTGTATTATTAATTTTTACAACCTCTGTTAATGTGGGGATTTCTCCATTGGTACCAATAGCACTACCATAATTGAATGAAAAGTTTTTGTGATTATTTACTGTAAATCCCCATGAAGTTAATGCTCCTCTCGGCTGAATAAAATCGGTCCCGTTAAATTGCAAATTTTGTCCCAGCCAGACCCCGTAGCCATGGGTGGTATTAGTCATATTGGTATGAAAAACACTCGATCCTGCTACCGTTTGGCTACCAAGTAATAAATTATATGCATCAACGAATTGTGTAGTGTTATTAGCATTAATAATTACCTGACCTGCATTTACCGTATCTCCCTGAGGTCTTAAATAAATATTTCCCGAAGTTCCATCGGCTGATATTATGGTTGCTGTAGAACCGGTCCTGATTCTATTGACTCCCTGTCTCTGAACAAGCAATTCACCGGCTGTACTGTTGATATTTCCGGCCACCCCAATATTACCGGATGTATAGCTATTTCCAGAAACATGAAGCCTGTATCCGTCTAATGGCAATGATGTGCCGGATAAACCGATTCCCACGCGCTGATCGGAAGTCCAAAGAAAAGCTTTTGTTGCACTGTAGCTTGTAGAACCAAGATAACCGTATGTCATCTTTACCGAGCCATCTGCCTCTACAGCTCCGAACCATGCCATTGCATCTACTACTCCATTGGAACCTGACAATTGTAAAATATCTCTGGCGAAGCCGGATGCTGAAGTTATTGCAGACAAATCTTTTTTAACAACACTGGAAACCGCTGAGCCCATATTCAATGCACCTGTCATAGAGTCCCCCGTTTTATTAACATAAGCCCGGTTATCTACCGAACCGTCAGCCTTTAAAAACTGAGAGGCTGTACCGTTAACAAGCCGGTAGCCTTTGGCAGAGGTGTAATATGCATAGTTAATATCCATCTTATAAATCTAAATTTGTGATCACAACTGAAATCGGATTAGGCGGTGTAGAATCAAATTCTATGGCTACACTTGTATCATCAATCGGCTTTATTCTTCCGTAAATTTTATAAGAAGTAACTGTATCACGCATCGTAATACCAACATTCAGAGTGCCTAGGTTGTGTACGATCGTTGAAGTTCCTGAAATATTGGTAGCGTAAGTTTTTGCAACATTAGTTCCGGCTGTCACCAATCCTTTGGCGTTTACGGTAACCTGGCTGTATGTTCCTGCTGCTACTCCTGTCGGAGCTAATGTGAGTGCTGAAGTTGCGTTTGCCGAACCATCAAAGGCAATGCTCCAGGTTGCGTCACCTGATGCGGAGATTGTTCTCGGTGTGGTTAATTTTGCAGCTGATCCAGTGGTATTGATTGCTGCGGTTCCTGTAAGCAATGTCGCAGGAACAGCAGTAACAGGTATTGCAACGTTTCCGGAACCATCAATAGTTTGTGCTGTTGCAGTCACTCCTGAAAGTGTAATGGTCCTTGCTGCTGTCCATTTTGTAGCGGAAAGAACACTTTTCGCTGCGTCAGCCGTATTATCAACGTTAGCTAAGCCTACATGAGACTTGTTTAAAACGACAACACCCGTTAATCCATTTACCGAATCTACAGCTCCTGAGGTGATGTAAACGAATGTTGTTCCGGTCCAACGGTATGTTTTGTTGGTGTCAAGAGATACATAGATTTTACCTGTTTCCCCGCTGATAAGGTTGGTATAGGCTGCTTCTTTATAGAATTTCCCATCGGCAACCTTATAATATCCCTCCAAAACATCATCTACGTAAGAAGGTAGCTGAGACGCAGGAACCAGACCAGATCCATCAAGGCTGGCAACGCCATTTGCTGCACCTTTCTGAGACACAGGGATATAATTAGCCAAATCCGTAGTGGTTGGTACAGATCCCAAAGAAACCGTTATTCCGCTGGCGGTTTGGGTAATTCCCGTAACCACATTCCCGGTTCCTGAAGTTGTAACCGGCAAAGAGAATGTAGTTCCGGTAAGGGTCAAGCCATTACCTGCCGCATACGTTGTATCCGTAGAATCTAATTTAATAGTGTTTCCGGATTGGCTTACAGACATGTTGGCACCCGCTGCAAGCGTAATGTCTCCGGATACTAAAGAGCCGGATGTACCTCCTTTTAAACGGGTAATGGTATCCGGTGTGGTAAAGGATCTGTTTGCGGAAAGATCATAGCTCGTTCCGTTAATGGTTAAAGTTCTTGTTTTCGGTACATAGTCTGACGGGGTGAAGTTTCCGTCATGCCAGAAAGAACTCAATACTTTTGTACCGCCACCGGCTGTTAAAATATCACTGTCAGTTTTTCCTTCTATTTTATATCCGACAGAACTTCGATAATAAGCATATTTAATATCCATAAAATTATATTTTTTTTATTGTTAACTGAATTATATTTGGGGGTAATGAATCAAATAGTACATCAACTGTATTGTTGTCTATTCTTTTTACTTTAAGGGGAACGGTAAACATGGTTACGGTGTCATAGGCATCTATTACAAAATTTAAGGTATCAAGATCATGTTTTATCCTGGAATCTCCTCTTACCTTTTCTTCATGCCTGATTTTTCCTGAACCGACTGCATTTTCGATCTGCTGAATTTTATTATACACCAAACTGTTAAACTGACTTTGATAAGTGACCGCGCCCCAGTTTGAATAACTGCCTGTAATGCTGATTGTATCATCCGAACCGCTTCCGGCAATACGATCGGCAAGCAGCTCTATCTGTCTTCTGTTTTCTTTAGTATAGTTTATGATTTCCTGAAATTTATCAAGATTCGGATCATCAGAGCTCAGAATGTTATTAATCTGATCAACATGTGCAAGCAAAGCATCATTCTGAGTCTGGAAGACATTTAAAATCCCCTCGATCTGTGCTTTTGTATAGACATTTCCGGTGTCATCATCGCCGTCTATGGTAGCTGCTAAATTGATTTTTAATTTTTCTTTCCATTCATTGATGTTGGCTTCAGTGAGGTTGGAGGCGTTGAGTTTTGCCAATACTGAATTATGGGCATTTTCATCTTCCTGGTGACTGGTAAAAACTGCTATGGGCAGCGTATTCTGAAAAGCGTCCTGTAAACCCGTTACTTCATTCATCCTGATTCTTTCATCGGTATGACGGAATGAGGAAAAGGTTTGCTTAAATTGATATTCCGTAGGAAAATCACCCTTTTCAAACCAGCTGAATATTGTCGTTAATGGTACTGCCATGATGATCGGAAATTAGGTTTGAGTTTTTCTTTTATCACAAATTTTTGTTTTTGGTTACATTCATGTCTACATTTTTTCATTGGCTTTAATTTTCTTTTTAAGTGATTTTACAAACTCGCTGAGTTAATTCCCTTCGTTAGCTTTTGGCTTTGACCGGGAAAAGTATAGAAGTCTTATTTAGAGAAAAACAAATCGGCTTCTGTTTTTCTTCGCCTTACCAAACCATTTAATACTTTACCGCCTGCGGTAATATATCTTGTGGTAATCCATTCTCTAATAGCTTCCGGACTTGCTTTTTTATTGATCAAAGAAAACAGGGTATCAGACCCTCCTGTATTATAAGTATGGGATACAAGCGCATCGAATTGATTTTGGGTAAGAGCAACATTAATTTTACTGTTCACGATTTTCTCGTATGCCGGTAAAACTGATGAAAATAGTTCTACTCCCCTTTCTCTGCTGATTGCAGGGTCTTTCATGGTTACTCTTTTACCACCGGGATAATACGTGTTTCCATAACCGATCGTAGGAATCCCTGCAGAATCCAGATAAGGCCTGGGACTGAAACCTTCAAATAATAAAATTAAATTGATTCCATTTTGTGATGTTTTCATTTCTTAAAATATTTATAAGTGAAAAAAAGAAGTATCAAAGTAACGCCCATGATGGCCAGGAAAATCCAGGCTGCGATTTCAAAGCCTGTTACTTTTATTTTTTTTGTTTCCTGAGAAATTACCGATTTCTTCTGCCTGTCTATTTCTTTTGAAAGCGCATGCTGAGCCTTCTCCTGAAAAGTATTTGTAAATTTTTCTTTTATATTTTCTGTTTTTTTATGGGATGCTTTCACATAATGATTGCTGATAGTATATTCCGCGTTTCCCAGAATAGAAATACTCTGGAGGGTATCTTTTCCTATAATATTGTGATAAACAAAGGGATTGGAATTATCAGATTTTCCCTTAATTGAAATGTTTCCTGATATTTCATCGGTTTTTTCGGTGGATAAAAGATCTGCAGAAGTATTCTGAACAGTCTCTGAATGTCGTAAGCCTAAGGAATCAGTTTTTACTTTTTCAGTTTCGTGCGTATTTTCACGGGAAACGGTTGTAACTTTATGTTTGCTTCTGCAGCAGCCAAGTATAAGGCTACTGAAGATTATCAGCAGCAGAATTTTTGTTTTCATAGGCTTTAATTTTTAGTAATTAATTGTTTTGTGAGCTATAATTGATGATTTTACTGAAATTGAATTTAAGTTTGTTTGAATTTGAGATTAAAAAGATAAAACCAGATTAAGTTCTCGATACATTTTTCTTCATTTTATTTCAAAAAACACCCGAGCTGACGTTGTTGTTCTACGGGAAAATTTTATCTTCTTTTGCGTATTCTTTCCGGATGCTTTCCAGCAGCATCTCCAGGCTCACTTTGTAATCAGGATCTTTTAAAGCAATTGTTTTTAAGCTTACATCCTGGATTACGTTCATGATATTAGATCCTGTAAGTTCGTATTTCCTGGCGATCTGTTCAAGATCAATATCCTGAAGCTGTAACTGTTCGGGCAGGTTGTTCTGCCAGATGCGCAGACGCTCTTCGTGCTTTGGATTACTGAATTTTATACAGCTGTGAAAACGCCTTGTAAACGCTTTATCCATATTATTCTTAAAATTGGACGCCAGAATAATAAGGCCTGAGAATGTTTCTATCCGCTGTAACAGATAAGAAACTTCCTGATTGGCATATTTATCATGGGCATCCCGTACATTGGTCCGTTTTCCGAAGATAGCATCCGCCTCATCGAAAAATAAGATCCAGTTTTTATTTTCTGCTTTATCAAAAAGTTTAGCCAGCTGCTTTTCGGTTTCCCCGATGTATTTTGAAACCAGCATCGAAACATCTACTCTGAATACAGGCCGTTTTGTGTATTTTCCCAACAGGCTTGCTGCAAGTGTTTTTCCCGTTCCCGGATCTCCGTAAAACAATACCCTGAAACCGGGCTTCAATTTTTTCTGCATGTCCCATTCTTCCATCAGAATCCTGCTGCTGCTGTACCATGATTCAATACTCTGAAGTTCATCCAGCGTATTCTGAGGGAGAATAAGATCTGCCCATGAGCGACGGGTGTGAATTTGCTCTGCAGGAAAATCATTGCTCATTTTAGGCAGTAATTCTGATCCGAAAATAATCATATTAAATGCTTCCTGCGGAACAGTGATCTGGACGTTCATCAATGCTTGGTTCTGTACTGAACCGGGAAGCATAATCATCTCATTCTTTACCAATACAGAATCTGAAGAGAAATAATCCAGTGCGTTCAGTCTGTCTGTAATGCTGTCGCCACCTAAAATATACTGTACCGTCTGAACGGTAGGAAAAAAAAGTCTTCCATTGTCATTGACCGAACAAAAATCGAACAGCGCACTGTTGGGAAACTCCAAATAGATACGCTTCAGCAATGCCGGTTCCAATGCCGGTAATAAAGCCATTAAAAGAATAATAACTTCCTGATGGGCAAGCTCTTTCTCTGAAATGTAATTTCCCAGCTGAGAGCCTTGATGGTCACCTATTATAAATTCAGGTGCTCCCGTGTTAAAATCTTCGGAAGAATTATTAATACGCCAGGTAATAACATTTTCCAAATGCGTAAATAGTTTTTGTATTTGTTCTGCCTCCATTGGTTATAGTCTTTTATTTTAATCAGGACTTATTTTGCTGACTGCTGAAATAATTGTTTATTGTAATTGTTAGATCTTTAATTTTAGAATGGATGAATGTGCGTATTCATTTTGATCAGTGTAAAGAAATGTAACTCATATTGAAAAGTCTTACCGAAACTGCCACAGCAGTTATTTTCGAAAGTCTTCTCTTTTACTGGAATTCCTACTTTTCATCATCAATTCCGTTTTTCACGAAATATCTGCTCCTGAAAGAAAATAAAAGATCTGATGACCGGTTATTTTGGATTTTGGACGAGATTCTGATATCTGCATATCAAAAAATTCCAATATTTCAGGGTAAAAAGGCTTCCTGCTACAGAGTATCTTACTCGGTTGTTAAAATATCTTGTGATCCATCTTCTGATGTTACATTGTATTCTCTGGTTTAGCATCCTAAACCTCAGCCGAAAAGCAGCTCACCAATGAGTATGAATAATTGTTGTAATACTCAGTCTTCATGGTTATTGTTTTTATGTTTTACATTTCTTTTACTGATATTTTTTCTGCATCTTACAGTATTAATGAAATTTATTTATCGAAAAAAGTAAAGGGTTTATATGCTCTTACATTAATTATCTAAAAAGAGCAATGTTTTTAAGATTAAAAAGTAACCTCAGCCGGAAAGCAACTCCCATAAGAGAATCTTACCCAACTGCCGTGAGTGACAGTTGTTTTTAAAAAAGCTTCTCACAATACGAAATTCCTACTTTTAAAGAATCAATCTTACTTCTGAAAGAAATAAGAGATTTTGCAATCTTTTATTTTATTCCGATAAGATTCTGATATTTACTATTACCATCAGAAAATTCCGGTATTTCAAAAGCAAAAGGCTTCCTGAGACGGAGCTTCTTACCCGGGCTGAGGTGATATTTTTGTTATTAACCAATGATATAATTAATTACATCATTTTTTTCCCGTCCTAAAATAATTTTTATCGTAACAGGACTAGACCTGAATTTTGTTCCGTTGACATCGATCTCCAAGAGCATTTGGATGAGAGAATAAGGTTTCCTGTGATGCACTGAATATCTGAATGATCCCGGTCTGTTAAAAGTGCCTGCAGGATAGAAATCCCTGTAGTTTTCACCCGGTCTGAAATAATTAATGGGATTAATATCCAGAATCATCTCGTTTGACTTGACAGGATATTCCGATTGTCTGCCCCAGGATTCTGCATCTCCGGGAAGTTCCTGGTAAAAACCGGGACTTTTCAGAAATCCGCTTTGGAGTCTTTTCTTTTGTTTATACCGTTTTATGATAATCTTCGGCTGATATTTATCAATGTCCAGTTCGCTTGATAATTTTACGTTTAAACGTTTGTAGCCAACTTCTCTTGACAAAATATGTTTATAGCCATCGATTGGTTCCGGTGCATTACCGGTATTTTCAACATTTATATGTCCTCTGTTTGTTCTCTTCCTGTCTTCAGCGATGTAGAAATGATAATTTTTTGTTTTGCGGTCTCCTGTTGGTTTTATTTCAAGTCCGAAATTAAATTCATTCAGATGGACATAATTATCTATGAATCTTCCAAACTGGCTTTGTGTTGGATATTTTCCCGTTTCAAAATAGGTTTTGAGTTCTTCTCTCTGGGTTAATTTATTTATTTCTTCCATAATATCTTAATGTTTTTTTATGCTTATGTCCTTCGTAATGTCTTTTCAGCCGTCGATTATTTATAAATGTGGTTGAGCATTAATTGTATTTTATCTGATTTTATTTAAATTGAATTTTTTAATTAAAATAATTCCCCAACCGGAAACTAACCCATATTTGAGAAGTTTACCCAACTGCCGAAGCAATTGCTTGCTGAAAGTTTCTCCGTCATTGGAATTCCTGTTTTTTAAAGAATCAATCTGCTCCTGAAAGAGAACAACAGCTTTCTGTTACGGATTACGTGTTGTTGTGTTTCCCGGGGAGATTTTGACATCTGCATATCAGAAAATCCCGGTATTCCAAGAGTAAAAGGTTTCCTGTTATTGAGGATCTTACCCGGTTGAGAATTATTTTTATAAGATGATATAATTGCTTACATTTCGCTGATTCTGCGATTCCAGATAACTTTTCATATTGTCCGGATGGCTGATAAAGCCTGTGAATTAAAGTTCAAAATTGAGGCTTTTTTTATACTTATCAAAGTTTTTTACCTTGTCTGTTCTGTAGTTGCAGTAACCTTTATTTTGCAGGAAACGAAAGGTTTATCGCTTTATTTGAAAGTTCAAAGTTGAAGCTTTTTTTATTCTTATCAAAGTTTTTTGAACTGTCTGTTCTGTAGTTGCAATACCTGATATTAGTCCAGGCCGAATCTATTGTTTTATTTTGCCAGATTTTCATAGTCACATTCTATTCTCACATTTCTGACGCGGTTGATTAAACCTCCTGCCATAACATTCTGGTTTTTTTGGTTTGGCAATAAATAAGCTGTCATTAAAAGAGTTCCATTATCTTCATCATAAAGCCTGCAAGCTATAGATTTATCCACTCCACGAAGATCTGCTTTATAAAAGCATGCTAAAGAGTCTCCAAGGTCATAATGATCCGTAACCATATCTTCAGAGGTATATCTATTGGACCAATAATTCCCATATAATGCGTATTGAATAAGTACATTAGTCTTGTTAACCAAAGTAAAGCGTGTATGTAAATTATTTATTTTCCGATCAAAATCCTGATTGCTTATCTGTATATACAGCTTTTCATTTTCCACGGTTCCCAGATCCATTCCTTCCGGAATTCCTGGCAGATTATTTCCGAACAACCTGTTGGTTGCATAGCTATCATCAATCAGGCTATAGAGGTAATAATACCGGTTTCCTTCTAGTTTTTCTACCTGAAATTCTTTTGTTCTGACGGAGTATGGAGCCTCACCCTGAAAAAATCTTTTTTCTTCTTTGCCGGTTTTGCTGATTGTAAAAATTTGTTCTTCTCCTTCTTTTGATCTTACAACAATTGGGAACTTCCCATTTTCAATACTAATGGTACTGTAAAGAATATATCCATTATCAAGAGAGGCCAGGTTATTGGCAAGGGTTACCATTTCTTTATTGCTTTGAACACCATCTCTAATGCTTAAAAAATCGATGAGTTCTGCAAACTGATGCTCCGTTGGATATTTACCTGTTTCAAAATAGGTTTTTAATTTTTCTTTCGTGATTATTTCGTTTGTTTCCATGTATTTTAGTATTCTGTGCTGCTTGTGATTTACAGGTCAAAATTCATGTTTTTTTTGTTCCTGTAAAAGTTTTTTGCCTTGTGGATTCTGTAGTTGCAGCAGTTCTGATTCAACATCAAGAATATGGTATATTAAGCTACTTATGATATTAATGTGATTAAATTGCCTGCTGTCCTGAAGTTCGATCCGCAGCAAAACTAGCGTTTAACTGGTTTTTGGTTTCATTTACAAGGGTAACAACTTTATTAAACTTCGATATTAAGTCATTTAAATCCGTTACTACTCCTGCCACATCCGTTGCGTTTGAGTCATCATCGGCTATCGCATTTGTTGAACTGACATTCGCTACTGCTGCCGATTGTTTAACTAAACCATATGCAGTATTTGTGGCCAATGGGAAAAATACAGAATCCTGTGTAGTCCAGCTATTGCTATGTATAATTGATTTGGTTATTGTATTTCCTGTATTTGTATAACCTATTGTGTAATCGGAAGTATTATTAATAATTCTTACAAGATTTACTACTGAATTTGCAATCCTGATGAATCTATAATTGGTGTTTCCTGGATAACTGCCATAGTTATTAAGTATATTTATCACATTAAATATTAAACTGTGCGTACCACTCTTGGTAATGCTAATGTGATTCACAGCTACCGCATTGCTTTTGAAGTAATTATCTTTAAAAAATAAATTTTCTACGTTTCTATTGTAATTCGCTTCTAAATAAGCCCCAACTAGCACACAATAAAATGTGAAATTAACAGCATAATTTTCAGAGATATTTGAATTGATATTATTTCTCATATACAATCCGTATATACCCAAACCGGATGTTGCTGTGCCTTTGTTAACAAAAGAATTACCTTTTACCAATAAATCATCCACAAAAGACACTTCTACAAAACCTTGTTCATTTGTATTATTCCCGCTTTTTATGAAGGTATTATCTGCTATTTTAACAAAAGTCTTACCTATTTCTTCCGGGAGTTTGTCTTCTCTACCTGCATTCGACCGAATAGAGATAATATCTACATCATTTTCAAATACATTTCCTTCTATTAAATAAGTTTTATCAAAGACTAAATTTTCTAATGATTTATCTTCAAAAAAACAAGTGTGATTAACAGCTTTTATAAAGTTATTTTTAATGATAATATCTCTGGATAAATCGAAAAAATCAAATATTTGCCTTGACTGTCCTAATATTGTAGTACCGATACTGTTAATCTCATTATCAGATATGATTACCTTAGATGTATTAAGGTTTGCATTATTTGTAATAGCCTGTAATTTACCTACCCTGTTCACTCCTTTAGAAGTTATTTTATTTTTACTAAACAGAATGAATTCCGAACCATGTATTGTTATAAAATCATTTTGGGTATTGCCAATTGGTAATGTGGAAAAATCTACATCTGCTACATTATTGACAAATTTTATATTCTTATATAAAGAATCTGTTTGCTGATTATTTAGCCTGACTTTGCAATTTTTAAATGTGCAATGATCTATTGTAAAATTTTCGAGATTACTTAATGTAGATTTAACTTGTAATGCAACAGGAGCACCATCAGTGCAACTATCTAAATTACCTGTAAACTCAATTCCCGAAATTCTTTTTATAGAGTTATCTGCTAAAACAAAATTGATATTGGCAACATTGTATACTTTGGCTCTATTAGTAGAAACGATATCGGAATAAATATTAACACTTTCAGTAAGGTTCAAATCAGAGTTAATATCTAATACGAGTCTCAAATCTCTGGCTTTTTTAGAAGCTGTCTCTAATTTAGATCTGATATTTGTACCACCATGTGCACCATAATCTCTTATGGTAACAGAGCCATTAAACTGAGCGATCCAGCTTCCTTTTGAAGTTTTAATTACTGATCCTCCATCATCTACAAGTGTAGAATGATCAGCAACTGTAAATTTATATACTACAGGACTTTTGTCACCGGATGCATAATAACCAAGCAGAAGAGCCTCCTGTCCTTCATAGTAGGCGTTGGTCTGCCGTAATTCGGATACGGTTCCGATCTTTATTAAAATATCTCCGGAAATTGTTTTTTGAAAATATTTATTGTCTTTTTTGATGAAAATATTATCGTCAACAAGATTAATATTCATTGGAGTGCTACCATCATACCAAAAATCCGTTTCAAGATAATCAAAGTCAAATTGCAAATCGATTTTCTGGGCATTGGTAAAGCCTCCCCAAAGCGCTTTGTAATCTGCAAAATCCCGGTACATAAAAGTTCTTGCCGTTGCATTAAGATCAGTTCCGTAAAAACGTTCATTGTTAGAAGTAATCTGGTGTGGCAACGTCTCTATATTTTCATCAAAAACCACTGCTTTAGCACGCAGTCTCCCATTGTTCAGATGAAGCATTTCGCTGGGTGCTGTAGTATCAATACCGTATTTCACACCGTCATAATATACACCCGAAGCCGCGAAATCATTACCATCCCAATAGATCAGATAATCGGATGCCGGATTGAGTGTTGTAGTGGTAACTCCTGAAAATGTTTTTCCTGGCTGGCTCTCTACATCATTCAGATTTGAAACATCTGGTATAGTATCGTGAGCATCTGCATTTCCTGGATTTGACGCAAATACTGATGCATCAGTTTTATCCTGCTCTCCGGGTAAATTGCCATTTTGAAATTGATTTAAAATTGGGTTTGGTTCGGCCATTGGGTTTGTATTAAAGTTAAAATTTAGGTTTGTTTTAAGTTTGGATGTGAAAATATCTTTATGATTGTGGAAACGGAGTGATGAAACTGCCTGATGCAATCTTTTTGATTTAATTATTATAAGATTCACAGTTCAAAAGTCATGATTTTTTTACTTTTACTAAAGTTTTTGGTCCTATCAATTCTGTAGTTGCAGTAATCATTAGGAAATAGCGGAAGTTATAATTCGGACTGTCTATAACTTCAGTCCAAACTTACATCTCACTTCAGATCAAAACAACAAAGGCTCAGATTAAATCCAAGCCTTTTATTTTCAGGTAATTGTTAAAAAATTATCTTCTGCTAATCGAGATTAAAAAAGAAAAAAACGACTGCTGCCCATTCTTTTTTCACTCCTTTTGCATAGCCGATCGTGCTGTGGCTTCTGTTTTCTACCGTTCCGTCATCCTTGATGTACCCAATGGTTGAATGACTTCTGTTTTCTACTGTTCCGTCTTTTTTAAGGTACCCTACTGTAGAATGGCTTCTGTTTTCGATCGTTCCATCGCTTTTGATGTAACCAATGGTTCCGTGACTTTTGTTTTCAACAGTACCGTCATTTTTAATATAGCCTACGGTGGCGTGGCTCCTGTCTTCTATAGTTCCGTCATTTTTAATATATCCTGCCGTATTGTGGCTTTCGGATTCCAGGGTCTGTGCGCTCAGTATGGAAATATTGAGTAAAAGAAAACAAATGTATAGTGCTTTTTTCATGATCTTATTTTATTTAAATATATGAAATAATACACATACTGTCTATGTTTTGAATTATAATTTTGAATTTTGAGCCAACAATTTATAATGACTGAATTTTATTAAAAATAAGAGAATTTTAAAATAATTTACATAACATTGCAAAAAAAATTCCATGAAAATTTTCAAATTAATTTCAGTTGTTATTGTAATGGTATTCTTCGGAATTACTGCAAATGCCCAGAAAAAGAAACCGGCCACTCCTTCGAGATCGGGACCAATAGAAATGCCTGCAGACACGGAAACCCAAGGAATACCTAATGATGAGAACTTTAATAGAATGATTACAAAAGTTAATGAAGCTGTTACTTTTAAGTATGATAAAAGTTACAAAAATGCGGATGTGTACGTCATGAAAAATGGTAAGGAAACGTTGATGTATAAGGTAAAATCCAATGATACGGGCGTTGATACCAAACTAAGAGCAAGAATCTATAATAAGAAAGTATATAGTCCGGATGGCAAACAGCTTTTATTCACTTATGAAACGGAAACCGCAGCCACCAGTTTGATAAAGATGATCTTCAGCTTCCCGGAAAAGAAATCGCTTATTCTTGATTTTTCAAAAGTATATGAAAGTGACGGTTATACGATGATTAAATCAGAAACCTTTGAGAAATATCCTATTTTTTACTATTATTCATTTTATACTAACGCAAAAAGTAATTAATCTGAAAGCTGCATTTATTTGGGCAAGATTTATTTGATTATAAAGGCGAAATTTCCGGTTGGAAATTTCGCTTAAAGGTCATCATATTTCCGTCTAAATGTATCAGACATGGAATAGAATCTCCTTCATCTATATCTGGTTCATCAGCAAAATTCCAAAATGTTTTGTTAAGTCTATTTGTATGATTTCTATTGCCATATTATTATTTAAATTATTCCTAGATCTCCATTTTCATCAAGAATAAAAAATGTAACTATATTTTTCTCAAAACAAATCATACATGGCACATTTGAATCATAATAATTTTTTTTTCCTTCTGGATGTGTGAACTTATTATCTTCGTATTTAAAATTCCCAAACATAGTTGAAGAATAATTTAATGTAGATGGTAACATTTCATTTTGTTGCAGGTTAACAAAAGTATTTTGAGAAATAATATTATATGGAGTCCTATATATTGCCGAATAATAAAAATCTTCTTCTGCATAATACACAAGTTCATCATCTACAAGCTCTACTATTAATGCATTAATTGTCTCCAGAGAATGATCTCCTAACAAATATTTATCAATTAATTTTTGTATTTCATCATAATAAAGTTCTGATTTTGGGTTATATAAATCCATTTGTATGATTCCTATTGCCATGTTGTTATCTAATATTAATCCAAATATACTTTAATATATTTCGAACCAAGTTCCAAATTATTTTTATTAATAGTAATCATTGTTTCAGTAGCGTTAAAATTATTTATATGATTCTTATGCAAGTCATGTTTCATTTCTCTGGTTACTGGTTTTTTCTCTTTTTTTGACTTTGCATTTTTTTCCTTATTATCAACCCAATTATTCTTAGTAATTTTTAGCCTTCTCTTTCACAAAAGTCCAGAACTTCACAATCGCATTCTCAATACCCTGTCTGATTTTTAGTTAACACCCAAAACCTATCAGCCAAGCCGCCAATTCCCAGTAATGAGGCTAAAAAGCCAATTAATACAGGAACCGCTTTACCCAATACATTTTCTATGGAGTTGGCGACGGCGCTTACATTTCCGCTGGCAACGATTTATATTAAATAAAAAAGCGAAACTTCATAATTGAAATTTCGCTTTAAATATAAAAAATAATTAAACTTTATCTTTATAGTGATTATAAAATTCTAATTGATCTCTTAACACTTCATTAATCTCTGTCCACCCATGCTTTTCAGATAAATCAATAGCCGCTTTCCAAGCGTTCATATTAGGAGTTCCAAAATTTACGCCACTCCAATATCCTGCACTTACTAAAGCATCCCATGCCATAATAGGGTTATTTAATTCTTCATCTATAGCTTTAGCTGCTTCTATATGAGCGTCTCCGTTATAACTGCTTTCATTTTTGCTAAGTATTTGTCCAACTTCATATAATGGATGACTGCTCATTTTTGAAAAATAACCAAGTTCAGGTAGAAATTTACTTATGATACCATCTAACTGAAATTTGGTTGATGTAGAATAAGGTATAAAATCAAAATCGACTTCCGTTGCATCAAAGCCATGTGGTTGTATAAAACTTTGCCAAAATTGATTTTCTTTTTTTTGAGTTTTAATATCAATCAAATTATAAGCTCTCCGCCCTATAGCATTATAAACTCTTGTGTTCCAAACACCATAATCTTTTATTTCAAAATCCGGAAGATAAGACTCATCTTCTACCATCAAATTCATTAGTTTAACATATTCTTTCTGCTGCGGTGTATCATAGTAATAATTCCAAAAATCTAAATATACTTTAGTATAAAATTCCGAAGGATTTTCCAGATATTTTAATTTATCCTCATTATGTAGATATTCTTTTAAAAATTCCAACGAGTCTAAGCTTTTTGTATATTCTCTAAACGGTAATGAAAGTTCCTCCAGTAATTGCCAGTCATCTAAAATGTACTTTTTGAATTTTATCGACTTTAACATTTTCAACTGTCTAAAAGGCAAAAAATCAGATAAATTATCAGAAAACAAGCAATGATCCCACCGATGTCTTAAATAAACAGGAGACTCTAGCAACTTCTTATTTGGTGTAAGTTTAATCGAATAACTATCATATGTTTCAAAAGAAAAAGGAGCTACATACCATTGTCCAACCTGTAATATTTTGGTATAAATTTTAGCTTCTTCCTGATGGCTAAATTCAAAGCCTAAGATAGTATCTATTTCTCTGCCTTTATACAATTCTTTTAAATCTTCTTGTATTTTGTTTAATCTCATAAATTTATTTTTTTAACGATATGATTTTCCCATATTTGTTTTGCTATTTCTTTTAATTTATCTAAAGCTTTTAGATGTTCAGATTCATCTCCATCTTTATCACTTTTGCTAAGTGCTGTTGCTACAGTTTGAAGACCTACGGTTAAAGCATCCTTGTAGCTTTTCATTGTGATATCATTAATATTTGATAAAATTTCTATTTTTTTTCGTTCTAAATTTTCATCAAAAGCTCTTGATCCAACAGCAAAACTATTAAATAAATCTTGAATTTGCTTAGTAATATCTTTAGAGATTATATCAAATGCTCCAGCTTTATTACCTTTTGATTTTATAACAAAGCTACCTTTATTTTCTATTACAAAACTATTTATATCAATATCACCGCGTTTTAGTAATAGGTAAGCCTCTTTAATAAAATTATCCCAATGTGATTTCCACATCTGAGCTCGTTTAACCTCATTTTCACCGTCGTAACCCATAATTATAATTTCTTTATTTTCTAAAGAAAACTTCTCTACATCTGTTGTAACATCTTTTTGCAATGCCTGACTATGAATGGCTTTATCAGATTCCCTATGGGTATCTTTATGTATTAAAATTGCTGATAAATTATTTCCATGACCTGGGAAATTGGTTTGTATATCAGCTTCTCTTTGCAAAAATTTATCGGCTATATCTTGAAAATGTTTATCCTTATTAGATTTTTCTTTTTCATTTATCTTTCTTCCAGCATGACCATAAAACTCCTTTATCCTATCCATAAATTTATTTTCCGGGACGTGGTGAGATTCTCTGTCTTTTGCTTGTAGTGGATGTTTTCCTACAACAAGCTCTCCAAATGATTCTGATTTTATATCAATAGTTTCCGTTTTCCCCTTTGGATTTACTTCTCCTTCAAAATGTATCGTTTTTGCATTCTCATTTTGCTTATCAACAACCATTTTAAGAGATTTCATATCATACTGCTCCTCTATTTTAGGTAGTCTTTTTCTTATTTTCTCGGCATCTTGGTTTTTCTTCGCATATTCTTTGGCATCATTCAGTCCACTTCTCAAATCCTTTTCTTTTTCAGCCATAGTACGTGTGTCTTCACCTTTTTGCTCCTTCTTATTCTTTTTATCAGAACCGAGTTTCGCCCCTCCTATTTTTCCAAGCAACCCTTTAGCCTTCCCTTTCACAAAAGTCCAGAACTTCACAATCGCATTTTCTATACGCTGTCTGATTTTGCGAATTACGCCCAAAACCTTATCAGCCAAGCCGCCAATTCCTAATAAAGAGGCTAAAAAGCCGATTAAAACAGGAACCGCTTTACCTAATGCATTTTCTATGGACTTGGCAACGGCACTTACATTTCCGCTGGCAATGGCTGCAACGCTGTCGATGAAGGCCTTAATCAGCTCCATAATCTGTGCGGCACGCTGGATGAAGAATTTTACGACATCAATAATTGCCATGGCAGCTTTTATAAATGCCCCTACCGGAGTCAGCAAGCCCATTACCCATTTGATTCCCGCCTGAATTACCTGGGTTTGGATCATGTCCATAATGGTATCCATAATCGTGGCTTTCAGGTCGGCAAACTGGTCTTTCAGATGTTCCCAAAGTCCGGCAACACCTTCTTTACGGACAATCTGCACCATTTCAACTCCTGTTTCCAGAGCTTTCATTACCGGCTCACCAACAACTCTTGAACCGATCGCTCTGATGCCGTTCCAGGTCAAACCAAGCACCTGTGTGGTGATTGAGAAAATTCCTTTGAGGGAAAATATATCTTCCGGCATGGTAAGGTCGATACCTTTTGTTGCACCGGTAAGCCAGGTGAAGAAGCCGGTTTTAAGGTGGGTCCAGATATTGGCCCCGAAATTGGCAAATCCCTGCCCGACTCCTGCAATAAGGTTTTTAAAGAAGCCTATAGGATCTGCGATAATGGCCATCACAACATCTGCAATGCCTGACAATAAATTGGTAAGGGTATTTTTAATTTCAATGATAAAGGCAAATACACCGCTTAATGCATTGAGTGCTTTATTTATGAAGCCGCTGTTTTGGGCTTTCAACTCTTCAATTCTGGCATCGATACTTGCTACGTTTTCGGCATATTTTTTAGCTAATACATCGATAAGCGCATCTTTTTTACTGTTCACGCTTTCTTCCAGCGCATTGAATTTATTCTGAATTTCAGCAATGGCATCTTTACCAATTTTACGCAAGCTTGGCGATAAGCTGTTGACATACGTCTGTACGTCTTTTTTACCTTTGGCTATTTTCGCTTTAGCAGCATTAAGCTGATCGGTAACATGGGTTGCAATTTTGTCGATATGCTGATCCATAGTTTCAATATACAGTGCCTTACCACTTACAAAATATTTATTGACCTCATCGGGAAGCCCGGTAGCTTTATCCCACAGCCATAATCCGGCAGTCGCTAAAGCGCCGTATTTGGCATAAGCATCACCGTAACGTTTCTTTTTGTATTCTTTCATTCCCTTGTCTACATGATCTTCAAATGCTTTTTTGGCAATCTTGCTACCGTAGTCGAACATCTCTGCAACTTTCTTATCGAGACTATTTAAAATGGTATCAACCTCTGTTTTGGAGCTGTTGTAAATGCTGTTGATGCGGTCGGCTATTTCTTTTCGTTTCTGGCTGTCTTTATTTGCCGTATTTTTTTGATCGCCGTGTGCATGATTCAATCCGCCTTTACGGGCATTATGCATTCCGCCAATATGTTGAACAGCCTGTGATTGTGCCTGGTCACGGGTTTTTGACAGTTCGGTATTTTCTGTTTTCCTGAATTTCTGTGTTGCAGCAGTACTTTCTGTTTTAGCCTTATTCTTTTCGTCTAAAGCTTCCGTAAATGAAGGCTCGTTGGAGTTGGCAAGCATTTTATCGGTTACGCCATGAACTTTCATTTCACTATCGATGGTATTGGTTTCTTCCTGCAGCGGTTTTTCCACGTTTGCAGCATCTCTTTTGTGAGGCATTGCTTTTGTTACATTGGGTACACCCGGAGCTTTTCCGGCGTTAGGTGTCGGCATTTTGGCAACGGAGCGAACAGGTTGTGCCCCAATATTAGGTTTTGCCGCCGTAGCTGAGGCAATATCATTGGTTGCTGCATTTTTTTCATTTTTAACATCGGCAACTGCATTTTTATTGACCTGCTGGATATTGTTGTTTTTCTCGAAATCATCGGCTTCTGCTTCATCTTTTGGAAGTCTGATTCCTTCAATTTTCTTCTTTAATAAAGCTTTAAAATCTTCTTTGCTGAATGTTCCTGGTTTTTGGGCATCCATATGATCTACTTTTCCTGCCTGCGCCATACTTTCGCGTTCGTTGGCAGGTGAAGGAGCAGCGGCCTGTGCAGCATCGCTTGCTTTTTGTGCCGGTTCATGGCTTTTCTGAGATTTTGCGGTAGCGGTTATTTTACCACTTAACTGTGTAAATTCAGGATTGTTATGGGCATTCGGGGAAGGTGCCGCTTCAATGCTTTGCTCCTCTCCTTTATCTTTAGTTTCGGCTGCAGGTTTTTCTTCTGTCTTATTTTCCGGTTTTCCAGGTGTTTCCGGTTTTGCTGCTTTTCCGTCCTGAGCTTTTTTGCTTTCCTGGTGCACTTCTGCCTGCTCCTGTAATGTTTTCGGAGTATAATTACCGGATTTAAGGTTTTGATAATCTTCTATCTGGTTAATGTTCAGGGTGGCCATATAGTCTTTTTCCATCTCCTTGGTTTCGGGATGGTTGATATCGCCGGTCTTCTGCAAATTTTCCTGAAATCTGCCGTAAAAGATTTTCGAGCCCTGATCATAAATATTTTGCGAACCGTGAACGGCCGCCGGTGTACCATTTAGGCTAACCTTGCTATCATCAGGTGTGGCGGGCCCTGGGTTGCCGAATGGATTTTCAGACTTTCGGGTTTGTATAGCAGCGACTTCTATCTCTGAATGAGATACGACCACCGGATCTTTCTGCTTTTGCTTTTTATTCTGGTTCTGGTGGTTTTTGTTGTCTGCTTCTACAGGTTTTGCTGCTTTCATGATTTAGTTTTTTTTATTCATAATTGATGTATTATGTCATACAAAACGCAATTCTTCAATTGCGTTTTATACACCTGTTGAATGTAAAATCTGACCCGGTGCGGGTGATTTTTTTAAGAATTTATGTAATCGAAGTGGCACTTTTGTAATAAGAAACAGGTAATGACTGCACCACTTCTTTTTTCCTCCTGTGTTTTTTGAGTTTTAAATTCTGTGGTTCAAAAATCTTATTTTTTGATGAGAATATGTTACTTTTTGAGCGATGGATTCTGTAGTTGCAGTAAGTAAGGATAAGGCGTGAGGCCGGAAGCGGGATGAAGATGCTGATAGATTGGTGTGATCCGGGAACAATACAGCATTGTTTTATTTGTGGTTTAAATTGATTCCACAAGCAGCATTATATTGTAAATGCAAAAACTCAGGGCCGGTTTGTATTCCGGCCCTGAGTCTACTTTTAAGACAGCATTGTTGTCATTTGTTCATAAAGTATTAATTCTATTTTGTAATAAATTATTCTTTATTTTCTCTTGGGATAATTTCACCACTAGAGTTATACGTATATTTTTTTTGGAAACTTTCTCCCGTTTCAGGATTTCCGTTTCTTGGGTCTACGCCATATTTTAGTATATACTCATATACGGTAGCAGGTTCAAATAAATTACCGTTAAACTTTTTTGAGTCGTAAAATCCTATTGTATCCTCATCTTCTTTTTTTCTTTCCTCTTCGGTTAAGGATGCTCTTCTTTGGGATTCCATCTCGTCTCTTGCTTTCCGTTTAAGCTGACTTAGCTGGGTGTTGTGGTCTTCTGATAAAGCATCAAATATAGCTCTTCTCACTTCTCCTTCTTTTTGGTACAGCATAACTTTCTGTAGTAAAGCATCGTCTAATACTTTGGGTAAATTATTGAAATCTACATAAGGCAACGTTTCATTTCTCTCATTCCGGTACTTTTTAGCTTCTTCAGAGGTTTTGTAAGCGAGATATTGTTCTTGCTGATGAGGTTTCAGACTATTAAATACTTCATCAAAAATGGGATTATTTAAATCTTCAATGTTTAATAGTAATTTTAATTTGAATTCATCTAGTTCATTTTTAATGTGTGCAAAGTAATCTATAGCGAAAATCATATATTTTATTTTCTTGGCTTTATTAAATATCAGCTCTTTCGTTTTTTAACTTCTTAATTCAATAATTTCTGACAGCACTGCTTTATACAGATTTTCTCTTAATGCGCTGAGTTTTTCATTTGCTTCAGTATCAACTTTTCCGTCCTTATAGAGTACCAAATCGTTGAATGAACCCATACCTCCATATAATTTCTTTATACTTGAAACAGTATCCTCTTTGTGTGTAACATATAGATTTCCAAGCTGTATAAAAGCTTTACTCTTTTCGTGGTTTGCCTCTTTCAATAATTTGCTTATTTCCAGGCAATAGTCTTTAATTGTCATATTTTTTTATTTTAAAAGATAACTTTTTAAAACCTCAACATCAGTAATTTCCATGACATATATTTATTTTGATTTGTCGGTTTTTCTTTTCAACTTTTTTAAATAATTCAATTGATTTTTGCGGGAATAACTGGTTGCCAGTATCATCTTCTGGAAAAAGTTCTAAAAATTTGTTTAATATTTCTTTAATTTTTTTTCGCTTGCTCTGTGTTCATTTAGATCGACAGTTATGATTATCCCCTAAAAAGACGATTGATAATCTTTTGCATTTTTTTATCTTCCGGAACAACGCTTTTTAACAGATTCATTTCTCTTATGGCGATTTCTAAATCTAAATCAGATCCATCATACATTTTTCTTGAGCCAATTTCAATTCTTAATTCTATTAACTGATTGATTACGTCTAAGGTGAAACTGTAAAAAGGTTCCTGTCTTAAGGTATTTGGAAAATCATGCAATAATGTATCAGATATGTTTAATAGTTGCATGTAATTTTTAATCGGATCAATTTCCTGGAACGATTTAAATTCTTTTATCAGGTTTTCGATATTATTCATACAAATTATTTGTAATGTTTTATGGTTTTTTAGGTTTTACTTTTGCAATTTTTTTGCATGAATTATTGTAAAGAGATCTGGATTAATATTTAATTTTCCTTTAATCTTAATATTATATTTTGGTTTTTAAAATCTAACAAATTTTTATCAAAAAAACCCCTTATAAGAAAAAGATCTATTTTTAGTTTTAATTTCAGATTTGTTTAAAGGTAAATTTTCATTTTCAAATTCAATTGTATCGAAATAAATATCATTAATAAAAATATCCCATTTTGACTTGTCATTAATAAAAGTATTAATATTCTCAGCTTCACCAGTAAAAAATGTTTCATCAAAAGACATATTAAAAATGCCATTTAATTTTAAAATTTCTTTTTTCATATGTCTATGTTATTCGCCATATTTAAAACCTATTTATAAATAATTATTTTAATTTAAAATGACAGCAATATTATCGCCATGAATTCATTTGATAATTATAATAGTTCATATTCATATCGTTAATTCTTTCTTCAAGAGCCTTAATGCCGATCTGCAGATATTTTTCTTTTTCAAATTCGTTCAAGATATGGATAACATCAAATCCCGGAGCGGGTTTTGGGATAGGCACAGATAATGTGATGCTATTGTTTTCTTCAAAAATGTAATAATGCCAATCTTTTTTTTCTAATTCTTTTCTCACAGTAATAATTTAAGGTTTTTAGTTTCAGTTAGCTTTTAATTCTTAAAATAACAAATATGGATGTATATTATTAATATTTTTCTGCCTCTTCAATATTATATTCAATTCTATTGTCTTCTTTTATAAGGGACGTAAATGTCTCTTTATATGTATTGAAATTATTTTTATCATAATGTACAATTACGGGAAAGAGCTGGCTTGCCTGATAGTATCTTTTATTTTGCAAAGCTTCCTGCATGGCCTGCTGTATTTCATTTAAAAGCGGCTTGCAGTTTTTCTTCAGAAAAAATTCTTTCAGTCCGGATTCGAAAAATTGAGTACCGTAAATTCCCAGGAAATGTTTAATATATGGATAAAGTTCCTGCTCCGGTTTTCCATTGAGTGCGGCAATGTACAGGGCATTTGCAATGACATCGTACACATTATCTTCACCGTGTATTCTGTGGGGTTCAAAAGTTTCTTTTTCAGTCCATTTTTCGGAAATGAAGCGATCAAGCTGTTTAAATCCTTCCGGTTCTGCCCAGGCGAGTAAAATAAGCATTGCCTGATAAGCAATATACCGATCTTCATTGTGAAGCAGCAATTTTAGTTTTTCAGTTCTTTCAGCATCTCTTTCTTCAAGAAGCTGCACTTCTTTGAGATCGTATCCTTCCTCCCCTTCTTCGTTGTAGTGGTACAGGAGCTCGTGTATTTCGTTTTTCACGTGATTAGATTTTATTATGTTTTAAATTAGTAACCATTTCCAGTTTGGTTTTTTGTAAGTTGATATATTTCTTTTATATTATTTTTTTCAACAAAGGATTTAAATTTCCCAATTTGTAAATCTTTGGCTTCGTTAAATAATTTATCTATTTCGTTATTATTATTTTTCATTGGGTAAAGATTGTCTTGTAAGTATTATGTAAGCTTTACAATTTATTTAATATAAAAAAAAACCTCATAACTTAGAGAAATGAGGTTATGGCTTTAGCCAAGCTTTTTTAATTTAAACTTTCTTTGATTAAGATTTGAAATTAATATAAAGGGTATTATTATCATTAAAAAAATTATCAAGATCATCAAAAGAACTAAAATTATGTACTTCATCTTTTGTATATGATGATTCATCATATTGCAGTCCTTTGGGGCATTCTTCCCAAGTTAAAATAATCTCATCATTGTATAACCATATCTTTATTATACCTGTATTTTCATTTCTTTCATTTTCATTATAGATATAATGGCACGTCTGACCAAATTGAATTTTGGATATAAATTTCTTTTTATTCATTTACAATTCGACGCTACTCTTTATTTTTTAAATAATTATTAGTTACATCAAAGAAATCCATAAATGATTTAATACAGTTTAATAATTCAGCCTTGCTTGTTTTCAATTCATAAATTTCTGAACCTTCTACTTTATACCAAAACTTAAATTTAATATTATCATTTTCAGTAATATAAAAAATCATTATTTCATCAAAGAAAAAGCTGTTAAATATATTTCCAGTCTTAAAATAATTCCTATCAAATAATTTTACATTTTGAGATTCTTCAGATGCAATGTCAGATTTTGATTTATAATCTTCCCATTCTCGCCAAAGAGACAAAATTTCCTCATTTTTTTTTAAAAAAAGTGCATTTTCAATATTATCATTATTTTCGAGTACTGATTTTAAATATTTACAATCAACATAAAAATAGCTTAAGTTATGATCTTCTTTATCGGTTGCAATATCTTTTCCGTCAATTATAAATTTTAATTTTCCAAATATATTGTCAAAAGAGTTATTACTATCTAATTCTACTTCTAATACTATATTTGTAGATTCGTGAATTTTTTTCATTTTAAGTTTTTTCACCATTATATACTTTACATCAACTGTTTTTTACTTTATTTTAGAAATTTAGATTTGTTATCAATCACTTTCTTAATTATTATCTAGATATGCTTATAAATCGAATCTGTTTGTATTGAAATTTCCCAATTTTTTAGCAATCCATACTCTTTCAGCTTGTTTTTTAGTCAATCCAATAAACATATTGACTAATTTTAATATTTCTTCTTTATCAAAAAAACGTGTTGATAAGCCAAACCAATCATCATCATTTAGCAGGTTGATTTTTAAACGAAAATACATTTCTTTACCTTCTCTTTTTTTTATGTCATCTATTATTCTTGCACAAGGAATTATTGTTACCTGTACATAATCTAAGGTTTTCATGTATTTTCGCATGACAGCACTATTTCCAGATTTTGAAATTAAATCTTCTGCTTTTTCACTATCATTGCTATCAGCAAATATTTCCCATATTTCACCATTCTCTGAATGATATTCTCTCCATTCTTTTCTCATATTTAATAATTTAATAGTATAAATGTACGTTATCTGAATAATATGTACCCGAACTTTTGCTCCATGCGTTAAAATGTTTAGGTGCACCAAATCTGGAATGCCCTATTTCATGGTCATGGTACCCACTTATTGGCTTTTCGTTAGAATCTAAATTTGATGAATGTTTTCCTATCTTTCTATTCGATTCATTATTTTTATATGTATTCTTTTCGTCTATATAATCTTTTCTTCTAATAGTTATAGGGTCGCTGCCAAGATCACCTGAAATCTCCGCCGCTGCATTCTTTGCGCTTCTTTTATCAGGAAATTTAAATCTATTTTCACCGATTTTCTCCCCACCATATTTTTTTGCAATTTTATCAACATCTCTTATTATCTTATTACTAGTTAATTTTTCACTATTTTTTGCAATCTTTCTTAGATCTTCATCTAATTTTATTTTATTCTCTCTCTTAATTTTAGAAAGTTTAGGTTCTACTTCCCTTGCAATCCAATCAGCTTTTTCCTGATCGGTAAGCATTTTATTAGCTTCCAGTTCATCTATTTGCCTGCTAAGTCCAGGATTTTCTTTTAATTCCAATGTATATTTCTCACGGATCGGCTCGCAAGGTGATGCACAGATGTATATCTCACCTTTTTCCGTCATGGTAACCGTATGTCCTTCATGAGTTTTAGCCTGTCCGTAAGATTTGCCATGCTCAGTCTGGATAGGTTTTACATCGTCTTCTTTGATATTAGACTTCCCTTTACCTTTATCCCTTCCCGCAGGCTGCTCATGCATCCTATCCGGAACCGTCTGCTCTTCAAAAGGAAGCTGGTTTAAATTACGTTTTTGTGGTACCGTATTCTTTTTCCTGAAAGGTTCAGTCACCCATTCCTGTGCTTTTTTATAAGCCGCTTTAAAACTCTGCGCCGCTTTTATCCAGGTTTCTTTTTTGAAAACAGAAGTTATCTTTCGAGGGATGGAAACAATTTTTGCTTTGAGTCCGTTTCTTGCATTAATGAACATCCGTTTGCCAAAAGTTCTCGGATTTGTTTTGGCCAGATTTTTTACGGATGCCCCTCCTTTCTGAGAAGCTTTTCCACCGACCATCGCCAGAATAGCCATTCCGGAATTGGTAATATCACTTTTCAGCTCACCGGAATTTTTAAATAAAACTTCAGCTGTTTTTGCAGTATGAATATCATAAATGTTTTTAATGCCATTGAGTACATTTAATCCTAATGCGATGGCCCCGATCCAGAACGTGATCGTTCCCATAGTGATGGTTGCTCCTCCGAGCCAGGCCGCTAATGGAGCCAATCCACCTAATGTAAAAATAGATCCTACGGCAGCTGCCAATGTTAGAATACCCAATATTCCGGTGATTACCCCTGCAATACCCAGCACTTTATTGGCAATTCCGGCAGCTTTCTGAAGAATCATTCCTACCGGATCTTGTGAGAATCCTTTCCAGCTCGTCAGGTCATCCCATATTCCCTGTATTGAATCTGAAACAGTATGATACCACTCTGCAGGATTAAGAATAGAATTGATTAATTTGCCTACATCGGTCCAGGTAATGGATGTAATATCATTCCAAATGCCGGAAAAAGCGATGGTAATAGACATCCAGAGTCTTTTCAAACCGGTAATCCTGTTCAGGTTTTTGGTCACCAGATTCATTGGTTTTTGTAAAGCATCTTTTCGCTTATTGTTGAAGTTTTCGATCTGGGCATTTCTGATACTTTCAACATTTTCGCTGATTGAGCTTTGCTGCTCAGACTGGTCATTATCATAATTGGCAGTAACCTGCTCAAATTTATCTTTTAACAGATTCTGTTCACCCGGGCTTAATGTCCGGAGAAAAGCGACCTGTTCATCCTGACTTTTTAATTGTGCAAAATCCATTAACAGGCGTTCTGAAGGATCAAGCTCTTTTGGAGACTGCTTAATTTTCTCTTTTTCTTTTTGTGTCAGGCTATTTCGTCCCTCAACAGTCGCCATATTCTTATAGTAAGCATTCTGAGTTTTTGTCACCTCATTCTCAATGACGTACGAATCCTGCAATAATCCGTCAGCTTCTTTATTTAATTTTTTGCTTTGTGATTCTGCTTCTTTTAATTTTGGATTCAGCTTTGTTAAGTCATTTTTTGCCTCGGTGTTCTTTTTGGTATCTGCTGCAAGTTTTGCTTTTGATTTTCGCAGAGATGCTCTTGAAGAGAGTGCTTCTTTGTACATGGCTGCATTTTTGGCTTTGGCCTGCTGGGCATCCTGGGCCAATTTCTGAACGGTATTTCCTGATTGAGATACCGCCTGATTTATCGTTCCTGCATTGGTATTTAGTTCTTTTAATTTTTGGGTCAGCTTTCCGGAATCGGCATTTTCAGGATCCTGATGCTTCTGCGATCCGCCCAATAAATCGTTGGCTTCCTTATTTAAATCGCTTGCTTTGGTTTTATTTTTCTGGTATTCTTCCCGATAGGTTCCTACCTCCTGTTCAACTTTCTGCTGTCTTTTTACTGAAGTATCCAGTCCTTTTTCCAGTTGGCTTACCAGATTCTCTTTAGCCTGTACGCTGTCTTCGGATTTCCGGAGGTCATCGTCTGATTTCCGGATCGCTTTTTCAACTTCTTTTATTTTACTTTTCAGTCCTTTCGCTGCATCGTTCTGGGATTTCACCTGCGATTTTGCTTCTACTCCCTGGTCTCTGAACTCCTGTGCGGCAGCCACAAGTCCCATGATATTAACTGTTGTCTGTGCATCCGGAGCAACTTCAGCCTGCTCACTGTCAACCGCCTTATCCATTCTTGGCGCAACAACAGGTTTAATATTAGCCGGAACGACAACTTTCGTTTCTTTTTCTCCTTTGGTTTTTGGATTTAATTTTTTATTGTCGGAATTGCTTTCATTCTTATTATTTTTTCGGGAAGGTGCAGCCACACTTTTATCCGCAGTCTTTTGTATATTGTTGCTATTAAGATCAGTTATAACCGGTTTAATCTCAGTCTTTTTAATTTCAGCCTTCTTCTCTTTTGGCTTTTGATTTACAACAGGTTTTGGTGCTTCAGGAATTGGATCAGCCTCCTTTACAATTTCTTTTTGCTCTGTAGTTTTTACCGTATTTACAGGTATTTTAACCGCCTGATGAACGGCAGCCTGCTCCTGTAAAGTTTTTGGAATATAGTTTCCGGATTTCAGATTGTGGTAATCCTGCACCTGATTAACATTCAGGGTGGCCATGTATCCTTTTTCCATATTCTTCGTTTCAGGATGGCTGATATTTCCGGTTTGCTGTAAGCTTTCCCGAAGTCTCCCGTACATCACTTCAGAACCCTGATCATAAATGGTTTGTGAACCGTGAACAGCTGTCACGCTACCATGTGAACCGACCGGTTTTTTATCCGTTTTTGCCCCTGATTTGGTAATCTGACTTTCAGGCTTTTGGGACTGCATTGCAGCAGCTTTTATTCCCGAAAGGAATCTGGCCATCGGATTTTTGGGTTTTTGTTTTATATTTTGGTTATGATGGTCTTTTTTGACTGCTTCCACAGGTTTTGGTGCTTTCATGATTTAGTTTTTAATTTCATAATTGGATGTAAAAAGACATACAAAACGCAATTGGAATAATTGCGTTTTATATACCTGTTGAATGTGAAAAATCATACCCTGGGCGGGAGATTTTTATTAAAGAATGCAAGTAATCAGAAGTGGCATTAGCTATAATGAGAAACAGGTCATGATGAGGCCACCCCAAGTTTTTATATCTTTTATTTTGATTTCAATTCCGATTCAAAAATCATATTTTCCGATGAGAAAACCTTAGTTTTTGAACAATGGATTCTGTAGCTGCAGTAATCGTTTTAAAATAATATTACTGTCATGATCTAAACCGTTCCATAACTTCCGTTTATGGGTTGCTTTTCACCTGATCTTCAGGAAGGCCAATTATCGGTTCTTCTTTTTTATCAGCCGTTCTATCCGTTCTGACGCCGTATCGGGTTTCGATAAACAGATTTACTGCTTTATCAATCCAGTTGGGCAGATTGGTAGTGATCATCTTTAAATATTTATCATAACCGTAGCCCAACACAAACAAGATTCCTGTGGAATACCATTTGTCATGCAGCTCGGCCCTGTTCATAAGGTAACTCATTGTAAATCCGACGATAACAACGATCATCAATGTAATAATGTGTTCCCACGGTTTTTTTTTTTCCTTGTTCTGTATTGAGATCAAGACCCTTAATAATCCTCCCGAAAATGCAATGGCAGTTCCGATTAACAGGGCTTTTAAACTATCTAAATTCATCTTTTCTCTTATATATATTGATTCAAATTTTTGATTTTGACACTACTTTCAATGTGTCACTATTCAAGGTCCAGTATGTACATATCATCCAAAAACCTTTTGCTTTTCTGCATGTTTTTGTTTTCGTCTGTATATGCAAGTTCATCGATAAGATCACCAATGTCTTTTCTGGGATTTTTTACTATTTCTCTGTTTTTCTTTATTTTCTTTCTTCTCTTTTTCATGGTCTCTGAAATTTTTAAATTGAACATTGTTTTAATCTTTTAAAACTGATTCATCCAAGTAATTTCTTCTCTAAGCTAATTCTTCAGCTTAAACAACAGCACTAAAGCAAAGCATTTAGCTCAGCATTTACCTTTAAAATAAATTTGGGAAGACTTTCCGGGTAACCTTCTGTAAGTATAGTAAGGTTAACTATTTGAGTCAGTGCAGTACTTTCTATGCTAGAATAATTCAGGTCTGATTGATGGCTGTTATCAGTTTTAAAAGATTATTGTTGGCCGGTTGATTATAATCTAACCCTGCAGAATAATGTTGTATATTGTTCTTTCAGACAAAAACAGCATCTCTGTTAATTCGGTGACAATCACCTTCATCTGCTTATCCTGATTACGTTTTACATAATCGATGACAAAATCTTTTCTTTTTTCTACTAATTCTTTGCTACGTTTCATGGTTAAAGTTTTTATGTTAAAAGTTTTTTTGAATTACGTACATCTTCAATCTTATTTTCCGGTTGATTAAGTCCATAAGAAATCCTAAAGACCCACTGTAAGCCTTTGATCAGATGTAATTATTATTTAGTTTTTGATTTTTAGAAAAGTTGATAATCTGATATTCTTACTAAAAAGTACCATTCAACATTTCTGCTACATTTTACTTGTCGTAAACGTTATTGATGAATGAATAGATCAATAATCAACAGTTCTGTTTACTGAAAGTAAATTTGTTTAAAGAGCGCAACATTTTTACTGATAACTGTAATTAATCGATATTTTATATGTTAAACAGTAATGTTTGTCAGGATTTCCGGCTTATTTTGATCATAAACAACCGGAAACAATTAAGACAGCTACCTGATTTCTATGAGAATAAAAAATAAAACGCATTCCATTCAGCATAACCTACCACAACATGCACAAAATCTTTTAAAATATAGATTTAAAAACGCACTTTTTACATTTTTAAGATTAGAAATATTCCATTTGTTCTTATCAGCGCCAGATAAAACAATAGATGAGAAATTCTAACCATCATGGCTGTTAAGCCTGAAAATTGCATTTAATGTATTGATTTCAAATTTATACCACGTTTTTAAAACATTAAATAAAAATTCAATCATCAATATTATTTTGTATATTTGCAGTGTTCCATCTTAACCGCGAGACAAATATACGAACAATGTTCGCTTTTCAAAATTTATTTGTGAATATTTTTGTATTATTTTACTAAATAACTATAAACACATCAAAATGAACTATTTAGAATTCAAAGAGATTAGAAAAAAACTCAATATGAAGCAGGCAGAGATCGCAAAATCTATTGGAGTTGGCACCAGGGCCGTACAATACTGGGAAAAAGGCGAACGAAAGATCCCGGAAACTACTGCTTATTTTGTGACCAATTTACTTTTGGACCAGGAAAAGAAACAAAGTGAAGACAGCGCGTCACCACTCGCTTTTTCAGATCTGAAAATAATGAACGTTCCGCTTGCCAACCAATATGCACAGGCTGGCTATCTGAGCAGATTTGCAGATGAAGAATATATAGAAAGCTTACCTACAATCCCTTTTACCGATGATGTAGAACACCGTGGCGAATACATGTGTTTTGAAGTAAGAGGAGACAGCATGGACGACGGGTCCTACGAAAGCTATCTTGAAGGTGATATTATCTTATGCAGAAATATCCGGCAGGATTACTGGATGAGCAAACTGCATTATGATAAATGGGATTTTGTAATCGTTCACAAAGAGAAAGGCATCCTGGTAAAGCGTATCATCAACCATGATGTTGAGAAAGGCATTATCACGCTTCATTCTCTTAATGAATATTACGATGATTTCGAAATCCATCTTGATGATGTTGCCAAACTGTTCAATATCATCAGTACAAGACGTAAAAACAACAGAAGATAACTGAAACCGTCTGACTTAATAAAGTCTTCTGCTTTGAAGATGTTATTAAGTCAGACAGATAATTTCAGCTTATACTGCGTTACAATTAAACGAAGTTGAAACCCCTGTTATTAAACCTGTTGATGGGTTTACATCATAAATTTTACTTCTGTTATAACTTTCGAATCTTATCCATTTAATTCCCATATCTTTAAATCCGCTGCTTGCGGCACCTGTTTCAAAACTTCCCAGGTTTGCAGGAGTTGCAGGAGTTATACCGTCACTCAGGTAAATATAGCTTCCTACTTGCGGGACAGACGTTGTGAGATTAATCGCTTTCTGCAACGGACCTTCTGTCCAGCAGATGCTTGCTCCTACTTCATTGCTATTGGTAGGGCTCTTAAATTTCCCCGAAACACAAAAAGCATCATCAAAAGCGTAAGGTGCCTTTTTAGCAATCCAACGTTTAGATTGAAACCTAATTACATTAGACCATACTGAAACCCCGGAAGGAGATTCACAGTGGCTTCTTGCCCTGATATAAAGCACCGTATTCTCGGGAATATTTCCGCCATCCATATAAACATATTCCTGCGGAGAATAGTCGAAATCTACTTTAAAATGAATAATATTTTTAAAGCCTATATCAGTAGCGATCTGATATTCCGGTGTGGCAAGATTGGTGGTATCTACTGTATAATCCATCACAATCTGACCGTCGTCAAGCACATCTACTTTATTAATAGTCGGCTCTTTGCATACCGAACCGCTGCAGTTGCCGATCCTGAAAAAACTCGTTTTCCTGGTAACAACTCCTGAAGCCGTTAATTCTATAACCAGCTCATATTCTCCCGGTGTCTGAATTTCAGGAAGCGTTACCAAACTTCCACTAGACGGCACCGGATTTACAGAATGCACCGTATACGGATCTGCAGAACCTTTAATTTTGTAGTAAGCAGTTACAACCGTTACCGGAGCGGAAGATGTATAATTTATGTTAAATGAAATATTACATGTTGCTATTGCCATTATATTTTATTTTTTTGTTATTTTTCTTGATATGAAAGAGGTGCTAATGAATCCTGAAGATTAATAACACCCCTTTACAATGGTAAAGATTTGCTTTGAGGGGCAGCTCTTTTTACTTCTTATGGTATACTATATTAATAATGGTAATTATCCTTCATATACACTTATCTGCACAAGATCACTGGCAAACGCCCCGCTAACACTATCAATAACTGTCAGTTTAAATTCATACTCTCCAATAACGACGTTTTGTACCGTTAAAGAAGGTGTATTAATATTCGTGAGACTTACAATCGGCCCGGCCGTTTGTTCCCATGAATAGTAGAGAATTGCTGCTCCTGAACCTGTTCCGTTCAGAACAAAAGAGTTTTTAGAGAACGGGAATCTCTGGAATTCACCGGCATATGCTGTTATAGAAGGTACGCTTCCTTCACAGCAATTTCCTTTCGGGAATGAGATATCATTAATTACCGTAACAGGACCATTATACCAATCTCTGATTACTATGGTCTGCGTACATCCGTTACCATTCACATTCGCAGTTATCACAGGAATTGCAGAAGGATTCAGATCGTAGTACGTGTAGCTGATATTTCCTTCGCCATCCGGTTTCAGATTAACAAAACTACCGTTCTGCCAAAAATCCCAACTGTAATCATAAGTTGTAAAGTTTTGTCCGGAAACCTTAAAGTTCACTTTTGTTGCATTTAAAGTTCCGACCGGATAAACTACTGAAGCCACCTCTATATGTACATCAGATTCTTTTATTACTTTAATGGTACAGCTTGTAGGTTTTCCATTAACGGTAAAAGCAATTGTCTGCCCATATAATTCAGGACTTACCTTTACCGGATTAAAGACGTACTGTCCGTCAACTATTTCCACACCTCCCTTTAATCCTGCGGCAACGACTGCTTTTACTTCTCCGTTCATCGGATATACTGTAAATGGTATTGAGCCTGCTTTGGCACAAATAACAGTATTGGGAAGGCTTAATTTAATATCAACTTTCGGGGTGCAACAGATGTAAGGCAGTGAAAAATCTGCAAAAACCATAGGATTTTCCGAAGACTCATAAACAATGATAAAAGTACCTCCTCGCTGCACACCTCGTCTATGCTCCAATCCCGGATGCTTTTCTACATATTCATTAAAGTATGCTTTAAACATATCTTTATTATCCACCAGTTCTTCCAGAGACAGAATCATCACATCAAATCCCAGCTGTTTTTCATCCTTAATCTGATTGAGAAGCTTAAAAGCCTTCTGATAATCCATTCCCTGATGGCCTTCAATATTATAGAATGAGTTTCTGTCTATATTAAATTGTAAAGGCTGCAGAATCTGTTCATCCGGCGACAGCCAATTGTTGTATGCTAAATTATCTCTGTATGACCGGTTGCTTGTTTTGTCAAAATTCCAGGTCTTCAGAAATTCGTCACTTATGTTATAATAAAAAGGAACCGCTTTGTTACTGAGAGGATTTAATACCTGGGACGGGGTAATTTTTATTTGCGTACTGCCGTTATCAGCAACCGTAAAGTTTCTGAAATTCTGTACCTGCTGAAGAAAACGGCTGATCAGCAATCTTACTCTCTGCGTTGTTTTTTCTTCATCTAAAACTGATGAATTATAAAACTGATGTCTTGAAAAATCCAGCAGTCTGTCAGAAATCAATTTCCCCAGCATGATATGTTTTGGGAAAGAATCAAGATCCGGAAGGTTTACCGTAAATGCTTTTGGCAGTAATTTTATCACTTCACAATAGGTATCTGCTAAATCTTTTACGACATCATAGGCATACTGGAAACCTGCTCTCTGAGCAAGAAAGCTTTCCAGTGTATTTCTGAAGCCTTGATAATACGCAGTCGGAAGTCCTATTAACTGGGCAATAGCATTGATTTTCTCGAAAATAACTTTACCATATTCATTGTTTTCCAAAATATCGGAATACAGATCTTTTATATCGTCAGACGAAAAAGATGCATCAGCACTCTGTTCTGCAATAAGCTTTTCTACAATAACACGTTCCTGCTTTCCATATTTCAAGATATCTTCTATAAACAGAGGATGAGGCTGAATACGATCCATCGGAGCTGGTTTGAGTTCACCGCTAACCGGATCTTTTACAAGAACATCTTCTCCAAGAATATTCATGATTCCATCTGCCGTAGTTACTAATACTTTGAGATTGCGGATCTGCTGAACCCCATGGTTGTCACAGTCGACTCCTCTGCAGGGTTTAACTTCTTTTTCGTAGCTTGCAAGATATAGCAGGAGATATTTATCCTGTATATTGCCAAGAGTATTTATGGGCTGAAAATCCAGATCCGCTTCCTTAGCAGTGGCAAGTTCCCAAAGTTCAACCTGTTTACCAAGACCGTTATCTTCGCGAAAAGGCTCGTATTTCACCCTGAAGTCGTCATACACTTTGAAATGTGTATATTCTTTATTTTGTATATCAATGGTTTTGAGGTCACTTACATACAAATCTTCACTTACCTTGTTCGTATTGTTCAGGGTAAGCAGATCACCGTCGGTGGTTACCGCTACACCCTGAGAGAGCCGTATACTGCTCAGGAGTTTATCGGTATAAATAAGTTCGGGTTTAAAGCCGCAAACAATACCTACTCCCTGAAGCATTACTCTGGATAAACGATCCTGATCTTCAAAAAAATCTAAAAACTCGTTAAACTGCGTATGCTTTACGTACTGCCCTTTACTGAATTTACGGTACTGGATTGATATATTATTTAATTGATTATTCATTATTATTAATTTTTTAATGATTTTTGAAGAAGTCTTATAAGCTTCCCAGGCAGAAGATCTCTGCCTGAGAAGTATATAATGATAGAATGTAAGTTCTAAATCTGTGATTTCTTAATCATATTAACCTCCACAACCGTTTATAATTGCAGTTCTAATAGCAATTGCATCATAGCTCGGGTTCCATGAACCTCCTGTTCCTTCAGCCAGTTCTTTCCAGATGTATCTTTCTTGAATCTGATAATTGACCCCAGCTCCCAGAACTATCACTTTGATCGACTTGGACAGACATATGTTTTTCAGTCTGGTGATTTCAGCTACGTCAAGGCCGTTGGCAATATCATCGTTACCACCCGGTGTAATATCCGTAATGAGGATTACATACTTAGCTACACCGCTTCTGAATGCTCCGGCAAAATCGTACTCCACCACTCTGCTCAATGCCATATCCGTAGGTTCAGGGGCTCCGGATCCGTTTCCGATGCTTAAACCGCCCGACGGGTTATTCATTTTACCGAGCTGGCTGGTAAATGAGGACTTATTATTATTAGACATTACTTCCATTGCCGTAATCCACTGGAATTTTGAACCGATTCCTGTATTGATAAATCTCTGAGCGGCAGGCAGACTTGTGTATGCTGCAGCCGAGCTATAGCTGGAATTGGTTCCGGATGTATTTTCATCTGCCAATACAATACCTAATCTGTACGGATTAGTTCCTGATTGTGCCTGAATTGTATCTATGATGTTGTTGGCTCCGGTTTTGGCAGCCTCAATCTGGCCACCCATACTTCCCGTGTAATCAAATATGAAAACAACGTCCATACCCGAATTACATGGAGGCGGACCAATTTTAACGGTAACCGTTGCGATGTTACTGTCTAGTTCGCCATCGTTGATATGATAGGTAAACGAGTCTGAAAGAGTATTGGTTCCGTTGTGGGTATACCTGATTTTACCATCCGGTCTCAACGTTGCTGTTCCGTGTGCCGGCTGCGTATTAATAATAACGCTTAACGGTGTATTTCCTAAATCGTAATCGTTATCTTTTACCGCGATATCCACAAATCCTTCGTTTGCTACGGAAACATAGTCGTTTACTGCTACCGGAGCAGATTTAACCTTAATAAATACCGTAGCGATATTACTGTCATCCTTACCGTCATTAACGCAATACGTGAATGAATCTTCAAGATTGGCCGAACCATCATGCGTATAAGTAAATGTGCTGTTGCTGTTCAATACTACCGATCCATAAGACGGATTTGATTTTTTAATAACTGTTAACGGATTATTGTCTGCATCATAATCATTATCCAACACAGCAATTGTTACCGTTTTGCCAAGCAGACACGTAGCATTGTCATCTTTAGCAAGAGGCGGAATGTTCGGTTTTTCTTTCGAACAGCACAGGTAAGGCAATGAGAAATCTGCAAGAACCTGGTTGCTGGCTTCCGACTGGTAAATTAATACAAAAGTACCTCCGCGTTCTACACCAGCCAAGTGTTCCAGACCTGACTTCCTGTCTAAAAATTCACTTAAAAGCTCGCTTACCACGTCGTCTTTTTTAGGATCCTGCCTTACAACGGTGACGCCATCTCCTTCTTTGGAAAAATCTGCTTTGTTAAGCAATCTTAATTTTTCGTCGAGTTTGGAAATATTGAAGAGTGTAGTTTGTGAATCGGCTTTCTGTTTGCTGATGTCACTTGAAATCGATACCAACTGCTTTCTTAAATCATCAATTGATACGGTTTCCTTGCCCGGTTCAACCGGTGTTTCACCTTTTTGTAAAACCAGGGCGATCACATCAAAAGCCAGTCCGTACTGAGCTTTAAGATCGTTGATGTTCTGCAGCGCCGTTTTATAAGGCATGCCGAGATGGCCTTCGATTCTGTAAAAATCATTGTCATCAATATTGTAATTCAAAGGGTTCTGAATAAAGTCTTCTCCCGCAAGATTGGCCGTATGATAACTTAAATTGTAAGTTTCCCGGTCTGTTTTTGTTTTTTCATAATTCCATTTATTCAATAATACTCTGTCTACATTATAATAATACGGAATGGCTTTATCACCTAATCTTACAAACTGATTGGAAGGAGTGATTTTAACAGGCCCAATATAAGACTGGAATCCGTTGATTTTCTGCACAAAACGATTGGCCAGCATTACCACTCTTTCAAAATTTTCATCATCTGCCGTAGTAACCGGAGAATGATAAAAACCGTGACGGTAAAGCGTATTTTCGCCCAATCCGATTGTTGCTCCTACCCGACCCAGCATGAGGTGTTTCGGAAATGAATTTATGCTTGGACAGCATTCTGCATTAAGATGAAGAATCAGCCCTTTTATTTCATTGTAGGTATCAATTAAATCTTTCAGTAAATCATACCGGTATTGATAATCATCCAGCCTTAATGCACCTATAGGGTATAATAAAGAATTCAGTTTATCAAGGAGATTCTGGCCACCAAAGTTGAGTCCTATATTAAAAGCACCCGCGATTGCGTTAAAACCATTGCTTAACTGTGTAACAGGAGTTAAGGCGCTCTGAAATCTGGTTTTTAAATCTGCTGCTCTTGCGATATTTTTATCAAGAATAACTCTTTTAGCTTCTAATTTGGGCAGCTGATCAAACAGCACCTGGTAAGTATTATGCGCTTTATAGATAGTGTCTTTTGCATCCCCCGAAGAGAGAAGATCGAGAACCGATTCCGAATCTGCCAAAAGCACTTTAAGATCAGACACCTGCTCGGCACCGTTATGGTCGCAATCTGCATCCTGGCAAGGTGTTTCATCATTAGAATAACTTTCTAAGTAAAGAATAATCACCTTATTGCTGATGGCAGCTCCCAATTCTTTTATATTTTTAAACCCATTTCCGGCCGGAAGCTTATCATATTCATCCTGTGTGATTAATTCCAGAAGAGGTATTTGCTGGCCGCCAATACGGAAGTGCTTGTATTCAACCTGATCAGTATAATTCCTGAAATATTTATAGCTATTGGCATCAAAATTTACGGTAACCTCTGAAGAGGTGCTTCCTTTTTTACGCAAGGTGATCATATCCCCGTCTGTAGTGACCCCGACACCCTGTGTGATCACAACGCCGTCATAATCTACAAGATCCAGCTTCTGAATCTGCGGAAGTTCTTCCATAGAAAGTTCTGCACGGGGAATTGAAATGGGAGCAAGATAGACCGATTCGAAACCGCAAGCCAGTCCTACACCGCTTAACCGGGTTCTTGACATCCTGTCCTGATCTTCAAAATAATCTATAAATTCGTTTAATTGCCCCTCAGTTAACGCCTGATTTTCGTTGAACTTTCTATATTGGGTTGTTACGTTATCTAATTTGGTATTCATTGTTTATCAATTTTTATATGTTTGATTGTCCTAGTATGATTTTTCCGTCTAAACTGTCGTTATCATCTTTTGCACAGTCAAGAAGTCTTCCCGGCCTGTAGATATTATTCAGGTTGGTAAGAGCAATCAGCAGTTTGTGGATGCTTTCCCCTAAATTCACTGTGTTATTTTGAGCTTTATCCAAAAGATATTGTTTAAAAGCCACTTCAAATTCAGAGAGATCACTTTTTGCGGTCTGTGTTTCCGTGAAACGGTCTCCCACCCAACAGATTTTCGCTAATACATGAGCCGGAATTTCCTGTCTGATAACGGTTTCCGCATAGCGTCTGAAATCAGGGTCCTGGAAGCGGTATGCATATCCCGGAAGCACTACGCTTACACGATAAGAATAAGGATCAAATACATCTGTTTCACATCCTTCTTCACAGGAATGCATGAAGGTTTCGGAATATTCTACCGGATCTTCAGCTGAAGCACTTTCGGCATCGTACATTATTTTAAATGTGCTTTCTATTTCCATACACCCGATGCCGCCCATCTGCTTATAATCTCTAACGCTGGGTTTTAATAAGAGATGCTCAACAAGGAAAATACCTTCTTCCGTAAAATCATATCTGAAATATTTTACCGTCTCCCTGATTCCGGTTTTCAATGCATTAAGATTAGGGTATGGGTTGGTTCTTTTGTGAGTAGCAATTACATTTTTCTCAGGAGAATCATCCACGACATCAAAATAATAATTACCTCCGCCGGAAAATCTGATGTTCATGTTACCGATAAAGCATTTATTATCTTCGCATGATCCTAAATCTTCCAGTGCGTTTTCAAGGTCTTCTTCATCAATCTGAATAATCTGATAGATTGCTTCATTCAGGTTTTTGGTAGCCGCATATTCAATCTCATAGCTTTTCACGGATGATAGGATAATATTGCCTGTGGCATCTTTTATTTTCCATGTAAAAGTTTCTTTATTGCCATTTACTGTTTTGGTAATCAATACCGGTGACTGGGATAGATTTCTTTGAGTGTAGTCTTTAATTCCCAATAAACGGGCGATCCTTTTCTGTGCACCTGAAATATTGGTTGTATTCCAGATATCTGAATCCGAAAATAAAGTATAATTGTAACCTGATCCTCGGTTTTTGCTTAATGAAGCATATTCATTAAGGAAATTTTGTTTATTGTTCAGGACAATTTCATCAGCAGATTTCCCATATAATGATTTCATTAAAAAAGTATAGTCACTGAAGGTCTCTGCAAATCGGGAAATCAAGTGATCCAGGATTTCATTACGGCGTTCCACGCTGTTATCAAGTTCTTCATACAGAACATCGGTAAGCTCGTCATCATTTCCTGTGGGATACCCGGAAACCAGTTCTTCAAATCCTTTAATATTTTTAAGGGCTTGTGTGAAAAACGTCCTTTTTAAATCTCCGTTTACGCTTAATACTTCTTTTACTTTTTCAAGGTGTTTAAAATAACCGGCAAGAATCTGGTCAAAAAACAACAGATATGCCTTCATTTGTTTTGCGAGTGCTTCTCTTTCCGGGGTTCTGTTTCCTATGATTCCTGAAGTTCCGACTCCGTAGGTATCCGGAAACTCATTGAGAATAGTAGCATATTCTGCCACATCATAGGATGTCCCGCGAGGTAAAGCCAATTCTTTGTTCTGTCTGGCATCTTCTCTCAGTACTTCTTCTTCTCTTTTAAGAGTCTGCAGGTATTCCTGAACTTTTTGGTCGTTGATATTTAAAGGAAGGGTACCTTTACTGTAACTGAATGAACTCAGCTCGCAAAGTTCCGGCTTTCTTCCTTTTTCGATGCAGATCAGCCAGTCGTTACTTTGTTTTATAATGCTGTCACAGCCTGCAATGGAAATTTCATGTATTTCTTTTACCCCATCAACTTTCATGATTTCGCTGACGATATCAGAAAGGCGTACTTCTGTTCTCAGCTGGCTGTTTTTCAGTTCTTCGGTATCAATAAAACCGTTTTCCAAAAGCGGGCCTTCAAAAATCTGATCTGTGGTAAGACCTTTATCCAGCATTTGTTTCAATGAATAAAAATGTACTTCCGGAGAGAGATAATTATTAATGGCTTTCAATACTTTAGCATGCACCAGCTCTTCATCGGCTTTATTCACCAATCCGATACGGGCGCACACAGCCACTTTCTGAATTTCAACTTCTTTAATTTCGGCCAGATCTTCGCAAAGGCTTCTGTTGGCGTGGTAACGGTCTAAAATCTGAAGGTTAACCCCAATTTTACCGCATCCGTTATTTTCGTCGTTAACATCCTCGGCGTAGTCTACATACAAATCATAGAGCCCTTTTATATCAAAACTTTGTACTTTATCTCCGATAGGCTTAAAGTCTAAATTGCCGGTTTTGCAATCGACATATAATTTTTCATTATTGGGAACGAGCCAACAGTTCCTGATGGGTCTTTTGTGACCGGATGTAAAGCTGATGTCTAAAAAGAGTTTTCTGTAATCAAGTTCGGTTAAAGGTTTTGAAGGCAGAATTTCCGTGGCTTTTAAAAACTGTGACTGAATATCTTTATCGGGATCTTCAGCGGTAAGGATATCCTCCATGTTGAGGTTTACCCTCATCCCAAGATCGGTGATGGCATAGCTTAAAACCTCCAGCGTTGTAATCCCCGGATCGTGAGAGTTGTAATCTGTCCAAAGCTTCCCTCCCAATTTCTCTATGTATTCAATACCTGTTCTGCGCAGAAAGTGAAAATCGGTCTGATCCCCGGTTTCTACATTTTTCGGTATGCTGATGTGCTTATTTTCTGACATGGTTATGTTTCTTCTTATTTATTATTAAATACATACTTGTTCTGCAATGGTAATTTGGTGCTGTTTGGCAGATACAAGAATTGATTTCGGATCTACTTCTATTAAAGATTTTTTCTGTACAACATTATTCACCAGTATTTTAATCTCATCAATATAATCTACATAATACAGCTGTTCCAGATAGTTAATGAGATGGTTGACATTCAGCTCCACATTAAAATCAATGTCTTTAGCGTCTGTAAAAGCCCACGGCGATATGTATTTCTTAATATCTTCATCCAGTTGCTTCATGTAAAAAATCTCGTCAAATTTTTCAAAGATTTTCACCGTGGCCTGTATTTTCGCTTCTTTATAATTAGGATTAATTACCTGAGCCTTAACATGCATTGTATTTAATTCATTTACATAATTCTGAATTTTATTGAGACTGGCTCTGCTCACTCTGGGCTGATAGACGTCGAAAGCGTTTTTATTTTTAATATTCGGAACTACCATTAGCGTGACATGTCCCGGAGCCATATATGATGTTTCGGAAGTATGGTTTAAGCATTTTACTTTGAAAACTTCCGGGAACTCCTGCAATACCAGGCTTTCATAATCCCACTGTGTAATGGCCCTGTGTTTGTGTCTCAGCCGTTCACTTACTCTTCTGTAAAATTCCGTATCGGCTTCTTTGTATTTTCCGTCGAACGAATTGTATGGCTGGCTAACCGATTTTACCTGTGGAACTCTGGTAATTAGTTTCGAAATCGTGTCGGCCGGCAAACCGTTGTTCAAATGGCTCAGATCATTGTCCTGATTCTGGAATGTTGCCAAAACAGCCTGTGTATATATTCCCTGAATTTTGCATACCGCATCATAGCTTCTTTTTGATTTGGCCCTGATCCAGACCAGTCCGTCGGTAAGTCTTGTATGGCTTGTATTGATATCTTTAGGAATTTTGAACTTTATAACGCCTGATTCCAGGAATTTTCTCGTTTCATTTTTCAGCATGTTTTCCGACAGGTCGATCCATGTATTGTTGGAGAGGATATGCCATTCGATAAACTCTTTTTCCTCGAAAGTATCTACTAAAGGATTTTCACTTCCTTCCAGCATCTGGATCAACAGAGAGACGGTGGTTTGCGGCGTTGCTTCGAGACCGATGTATAATTCACCTCCGTTTTCGTGTACGGGAACAATGCTTTTGGTTTCAATTTCTTTTTCGTACTGCCCGAATGCGTCTTCATGGTATAACTGCATGCCTTTGCTTTTGGAAGCTTCTCCGGTAGAATCTTTACTTATATAAGAATAGGCATTTTCTTTCGCACTGTAATTCAGCTCTATATCTTCTGCAAAAGGGATATATGGCTCATTCGGAACAAGCTTTTGTTTGTCCGGATTGCTGGATAACGCCAAGGTATATAGTTTAGGATAAACATCCTGTAATGCCGACTGGTTCAGCGTTACTCTGATTGCCTCGCTGGTAGCCGGATCACTATTCGTGTTATGAATGGAGAACTGCGTTTTATAACCATTTTCCGCTTTTAGAAACAACTGGATATCGTTTCCTCGTTCACGCCAAACTTCTTTTTCAAGCAATGCGGTATCTGCTGTAAAATAGGCATCCGAACGAACAATTGACGGAGTTTTCAGCGCTTCAAAATCTCTTACACTGATGTTTTGATTCGGCTGAATGATATAGCCGTTGTATAAATCGGTAATTGAATTGGGTGTGTTTTTCCAGTTGATGGTAATGTCTGCATTTTCCCATTTTTTGGAAAACATTTCAGGACATTTAATGTAAAAATTAGACCCTTTAACAGGCTGTGCGGTGAAAGGATAATAAGGCTTTTCAGCATTCAGTGTACTGCTGTCATTTTCTATCTGAACAGATTTTACTCCTTTTACATCCACCGAAACTTCTACGTTTTTTACCAGCTTTTCTGAAAGGGCTTCGTACAGTGCATAATATTTTTCGCCTTCAATCATGAATCTCACTACAGGCAAACCGGTCTGGAAAGTCTGAAACAAAACATCTTTGTTGTACGGTACCACTGCAGGAAAATCTTTAAGCAATGTAAAAGAAAGCTCCAGCTGATCTTCGTTATTTCTCACACATTTCAAAACGATTCCGGATAACCACTCTTTTTCTCCGCTGCACAACACTTTAATGTTGTTTTCAATCTCTTCGTCTGATAAGTTCTGTAATTTCTGGGTCGAGTTTTTAATAAAATCAATTTTCACGGTAACAGTTCTCTCCCCTTCTTTCAGATCGAATAATGAGGATGCTACGGCAAAACCGAGCTTCGCTTTCGGAAGTTCCCTGTAGATGGATTTCTCCGAAACTGTTTCATCGGCATTATACCCGAATGGCCACCAATAATTACTTTCCTGAGGCAGCTTATCACCTAAACCGTCAGCAGAATTAGCGACCGGAGCCATCTTCAGCTCTCTTTTTTTAACATCATTCAGAAAACTTTTGATCTCAACTACTTTTGCCTGGTTGGCAATAAGTTCTTCGTCTGTTTTGTAAACGCGTTTTTTTCCGGTGGCATCTTTATCACCGTCCAGCAGTGTTCCGCCCGGAATTCTTTCCTGCATGGCTTTTTTGGCCAATTCAAAAATCACATAGACCTTATCCGGTTGGGCTTCATTCTTTTCAATCTGCAAAATTTCGTTATAATAGAAATCCAGATGCCTTTTGGTCAAATTATTAAAAGCATTTTTTGAGAAATCCAATAATTTCAGAAAGCAGACGAATAAGGTGAGGTGGGGCGTCAGGTTGCTGTCTTGTTCAAACTGGGAAATAAGATCTGTAACCTGTTTTTTCATACTTTTGTACTCCACGCTTTCTCTGCGTGGGACAGTATTGGCATCATCACCCAGGAAGAAGTTTCCCCAGTTTCCTTTCGGTGTGGTATTATCATCTTTATCGAAATAGTTTACACGCTGTGCAAAATTGTTTGCGAATAAAAGCCAGTCAAACAAATCGAAATCGTGTAATTCAAGATTGCCCGGGTCTAATTCTGCTAAAAAGCGCTGCATTTGTGATTTTCCTTCACGATAATGTGAAAATGTATCTGTTTTTTTCATTTGTTTATATTTATCTTTCTATGGTCAGATGCAATACTTGTGTAGTGTTGGTAGTATTTAAAATGGCTACAGACATCCCGTAATTCATTATAATTCGGTAGCTTCTTCTTTATAAAAAGGAAAAACCATATTGCTTCTTGTATTCGTATTTCTTACTTCGTAGTTAATCTGTATTAAAATTTCGCCTTCAATTTCGTCCTGAGTATCAATTTCAATACTTAAAATGTTGATTCGTGGTTCATGATATAAAATAGCACGCTCAACGATTCCTTTCATCTGTGTAATCAGCGTTAAGTCCAGTGGCTTAAAGAGCATTTCCTGAAGATCGCATCCGTAGTCCGGGAACATGACACGCTCACCAGGGCGGGTAGACAGCAGGATCATAAGGCTGTTGTTAATGTCTTCCACATCTGTGGTCATTGCCAGTTTTCCTTCAGTCTGATTAAATTCAGGCGGAAAGCTCCAGCCTATTCCTAAAAAATCTGTATTTATTTTCATACGTTATTGGTTATATTAATGGTAACATCTGCAACTGTAACATAGTGTTTCAGGTACGGTAACCGTTTGTTATTGATGTATTCCGTTGTTTTATGGAGATATGATTAAAAGCAGTTCCTGAGTGAATCAAAAACATGGTGTTTTACTATTATCCTCCTATTAAAACAGTAGCTTCACCTGCGGCTATTACCCCACCGTGCGCTGTGGAATCTCCCATTCTTGCGGCCGGTTTCCCACCGATCATTACGCTTGAAGATCCTGATGCAATGGTATCTATCGGACCTGTGCATACTGCTTTGTCTCCTACTCTTGCTGCAGGCTTACCGCCGATAAGAACGGTAGGCTCTCCCGCCGGAATGATAGGCCCGCCTACATGCGGAACATTTCCCGTTACCATGGGACAGGTATGCATATCTGTAATTCTTGCTGCCGGTTTCATGATTTAATTGATTTTTACCTGAGATCCTTTGACAACGGTTACCGCTCCTGATTTCAGTTCGGAACCTGAGCTTCCTTCCGCTTTTAACTGGGCACTGGCTTTCACATTGATGTTTACTCCTTCCATATTGATATCACCTTTTGCTTTGATCTTGATGTCTTTTGAACTTTCCATGCTGATGCCGTCTTTGTTAAGGGTAAATGTATTGGCATGTTCATCTTCAATTTTGATGATGTCGGCATCTTCGTCTACGATCACTTTCTTGCCTTTCGGAGTTTCCAATGTGTAAGAAATCTTGTCGTCGTTGAAGATCATTTTCATTTTGCTTCGGGTTACGAATCCTTTTTCATGGTTATCATCCGAAGCAACAATAGGAGCCGGTTTTGTACTGCTGTTCAGCATTCCCAGAACGACGGCGTCATTAGGATCATCATTAATAAACCCTATAATAACCTCATCCCCGATTTCCGGTCTGAAAAAAGAGCCTCTGTTTTCTCCGGCATCAAGAGTGGCTACTCTCGCCCAGATTCCCTCTTCTTCATTATTGATGATCGGTATCTGCACCAGAATTCTATCTTCACCATCCGGATCAGATTCCAGCTGGGAGACGATCCCGACGTGCAATCCGCTGATAGCAGGAATAATCCCCGAGCCCGGCATTTCACTTACATCATAGGTTTCTGAGAACCATGTTGGAGAAAGCCCGAACTGCGCGTCTACGAGCCAGTTTCCGTTAATGATTTCGTGACGGACTCCCGTTACGTATATTTTTCCGTTGAAGCGGTTCCCAACTCCCTGTAAGGTCAATGTAACTCCGGGTTTTACCGCCGGAATTCCCTGGAATTTTACCCTACCCCTTGTTTTTGCCAGCTGCTGAAACGTTGCTTTGGCATCACCCCATTCCTGCAATTCGCCCTGGGTAAGATTTCCGCCGTGTTTTAGCTGGAGGTCTTCAATTCCAAAGACTTTTGCCAGATCGCCGGAAGAAAGATTGCCATTGAGACTGATGGCCGGGTCCTGCGCTTCGACTTCCGTAAGCTCCTGATCCGTATAGCTCCATGTTTTGGCAGTAATTTTACTGAACTGATCTCTTGCGTCAATTTCGCCGTCAAATTCATGTACCGATGATCCGTAGACAACGGTTTCTACTGTTTCGCCACTGAAATTGGGTTTTGCCACTTTCACGGTTCCGTCGTCAACAAAACAAAGCTTTCCGTTTGCCTGTGCTCTGGTTAACATAAAATCCCAGTCGGAAGCCTGGTACTGTACCAATTCTTTGTGGGAATTTGAAGTAGCCTCCACATCAGCAGTAGCTCCGCCGTTACCAATAAGTTCTTCGATGATATCGCTGTCTTTACTGTCGTAGAAATATTTGCTTTTTCTTCCCAAAGTCATTTTTACCGCTTTATCCCTGCATTCGATGATGAGGTACGATGAGCCGTTTCTGACCTTGATATTATGTTTTACCACAACCCCTTTAAAAATGGTTTCTTCTTTAGAATGATAGCCAGCTGTGATTTCAATTTCTTTTCCGGGAATTAATAATTCTTCATTACTCAATTTGAAGTCCTGTTCCGGTATGCTTCCATCCAGAATAACAATGCGGGCATAAGGAATCCTGTTGACTTCTTTTTCTACGACAATACTTTTAACTCCGTATTTACCAGGCAATTCCGTGCCTCCGGACATTACTTTAAAAGTAATCAGATCCGGGTTTTTTGCTGTTTGTATGTATCCGCTGTTATTCATTTTATGAAACTTTTTCTAATGGCGGGAAGTAAAGTTCGCTCCCTGGTTTTAATTGTCTGAAATTGACAAGACCGTTAACTTTTGCGACTTCCAGATAGTATTTGGAATCACCGTAGATTCTTTCGGTCATTAAGGGAAGGGTGTCTCCGGCCTGTACTGTTCTTTTGTGGGTAACATCAGGAGATTCATTTTTCTTTTCAGCAGCTTCCAGCTTGGGACTGATTGATTCACTAAATTTGGCTTTCCCTATTGCTCTTAAAGGCTGTCCTTCATTATCAAACAACTTATACTCTACGGTAAATTCTGCCAGCACGCCTTTGAATTCAAAGCTGCCCCAGTTGAGGATAACGTTATAAGGTTTATGTATAGGACCTGCAACCTTGCCTGTAGCTTTATAAAAAGCATCTACCTGATCTTTTACGGATGTTTTTTTAAAAGCTTTTCCTTTGATCATGTTGATAAGTTTGTTGCCTGAAAAAGCTTCCGTGACACCTGTACCATCAAACAGAAATTCTAACTGCAAATCGGTTGAAGGTGATGCGGTATATTTTAAATCGGTTTTAGCTGTTCCCAATGCCTGTCCAGGCTCAAGTTCTGTTTTGTAAGTAACAGAATACCCGGTAGGATTTATAAAAGCGGTAAAGGCTCCACTGTCAACTCTTTTTTTATAGTCAGAATCTTCATATGTCCCGATCGTCAGTTTTTGAAGTGCTCCTTTCATTATCTTTCTTTTTTACGTTTGTCAATATTTACTGCCTGTTCCACGCTTTCACTCACTGCCCGCATAATTTTTGTCTCATCAATGGATGTAGCATTAGTTGATGCTGCTGTTTTCTCGTCCACATTTATTTTAATGTGAAGCTCTTTTATTTCTATTGGCATTTTCGTTTGTTTTTAATCGGTTTTAAATTATAATATTTTAAAAACCAATGATTTAACGTTTTTATTATTAAAAATCTAAGCACATAAAGAGTGCGTTCAGTCCTGTGATAGACCAATCTGTTTCTGTTTTTTGAAAATATTTTTGCTAAATGTTATCCTGAGGCTAACACACTTTCAGGTGCTCAGATTAATTTAGAAATTACAAGCCTAAGCTTGCTAACGATGAAGGTATCGTGAAATATCTGTATTTCAGTTCTATTGTTTCAATAGCCAATTTGCTTTCTTCTGCGTTAAATTCGGAAACTTCCCATCTTACAGGATATGCTCCCACAACATTCCAGACCATTAAAGGAGCTGTAGACTGAAGCCCTCCCGATAGCGTAACGATAAGGTTTCTGGGTTCAAACTCGAAGTTTTCCATAGCATTTCTGCACCAGCTGATCAACCCAGAACTTACAATTAAGCCTCGCTTAAGCACTAAGTTGGGATATTTCGGCCGTAAAGGAAGCTGATGAAGAAACCTGTTTTCGCCTCCTTCGGCATATTCTTCGGTTGGAATGTCCGTTGATAAACCAGATATTGACTGAAATCTGGAATCAATACCCTCTGTAGTCGAAATCCCGTTAACAATGAAAGAGAAACTGGTTGGAGGATATAAAAGAGCCATGATTAGTTATTTTCAATAGTTAATCCTTCGTGCGCCAGTTCAAGGGTTTCGATAGCGACCTCATTACCATCTGCCTTCAAATCACTTGACTGAAGCTTCACAGGGAAAGCATTTTTTACCTTCCAGGTTACTGCCGGATTTCCGCTCTCATCCAAAAGAGAAATCGTAACAGACCTTCTCTCTACCGTATTAAGCTGTACAGACTGGAACCATTCAAAAAATTCGTTGTCTCCCTGGAAAGTCCCTCTTTTTAAGGTGATATTACTGAACGTCTTCAACCCCGTCATCTTCGTTTTACTGAAATCAGGACTTGCTCCATGCCTGTACTCAATGACAGCCGTTTCTAAATTCATTCCCGATACCTCAGTGAATCCTAATTTTGTTCCGCCCCAATCTACTTCAAAGGCAAACTTTACTAATGGATATGTACTCATAATGTATGTATATTTAATTGTTATTTAGTTTGATTTTTATGATTCCTGTAATTTGTGGGAAAAACGAAGCACAATAAATTCAGCCGGACGTACGGCTGCCATACCGATCTCGATGTTCATTCTTCCTTCAAGAATATCCTGGGCAGACATGGTTTTGTTTAAGCCAACGCTTACGTAATAGGCTTCCTCAGGCTTGCTTCCTGCCAAGGCTCCATCCTGCCACTGCTGGTTAAGGAAATTTTCGATCATGGTCTGTACGCGGATCCATGTATTGGCGGTATTGGCTTCAAAAACGAAACGTTCTGTTGCCTTCATCACAGATTCTTCCACCATGTTGAAGAAACGACGTACAGAGATGTATCTCCATTCATTGCTGTTTCCGTCTAACGTTCTTGCACCCCAAACCAAAGTACCTTTTCCGGTAAAGGTTCTGATTGCGTTGATGGATTTTCCGGCTGTAGGATCTACGTTCAGGCTTTCCTGATCTTCATGTGAAATTTTTTCGGTTGGTGCCACTACATAGTTCAGGCCTATATTTGCAGGTGCTTTAAATACTCCTGCTGTGCTGTCCACTTTAGCATATACACCAGCCATTGATGATGATGGAGCCATAACTACTTTTTTAGATTCCATAGCATTTTTTGCAAGGTTGTAGAGATCAGAATCATTCGTTTTCCAGTATTCCAAAGACTGACCTCCAACCATAATAGCCGGATCATAGCTGTACGTTAAAACCGTTTCTAATTTTGGATGGTACGCAGCTCCATATTTTAATGCTTTTGTTACGCCTAGTCTAAAATCAGCGACAGTTCCGACTATATCCATGATCACGAATCTGTCTTTTAGCTCTGCTGCCTGATCTAAGGCCTGGTTATACAACTGGTATGCATCTGCTGCTAAAAATTCGGCATCAGGGAAAACGATAAGTGTTGGCTCATCTTCTTTTTCCAATGTTTTTAATCCGAACAACAAGCTGCCGGCAGTAGTTTCATTTCCTAAAGAGGGGTTCGTTCCATATCCGTTTACAGAAACAATATAACATGGGCCTCCGCCATTGGCAAAATACATTTGCATGGCATAGTACATTTTGAAAGGGCTTGGTGATACAGTAGCAGTAACTGTTCTGGGTGTATTTGCAGTGGCCGCCACTATATTGAATGTAAACGCTTCATTTTTAGCTTTTCCGAAAATTGTTTCGTACTCCAACATGGAAGAAATTCTTGTAGGCTCATTTCTTGGCCCTTTATCCGTATGCCCGATAAAAGCAGGGATCGCTGTTTCTACTTGTGCTACAGATGGCGGAAATTTTGCAATTTCCTCTATGTATGCTCCTGGTGTTTTGTAATTCATTTTTTTTAATTTTAAAGTTAATATTAGTTATTTTCAATAGTTAATCCTTCGTGCGCCAGTTCAAGGGTTTCGATAGCGACCTCATTACCATCTGCTTTCAAATCACTTGACTGAAGCTTCACTGGGAAAGCATTTTTTACCTTCCAGGTTACTGCCGGATTGCCGCTCTCATCCAAAAGAGAAATCGTAACAGACCTTCTCTCTACCGTGTTAAGCTGTACAGACTGGAACCATTCAAAAAATTCGTTGTCTCCCTGGAAAGTCCCTCTTTTTAAGGTGATATTACTGAACGTCTTCAACCCCGTCATCTTCGTTTTACTGAAATCAGGGCTTGCTCCATGTCTGTACTCAATGACAGCCGTTTCTAAATTCATTCCCGATACCTCAATGAATCCTAATTTTGTTCCGCCCCAATCTACTTCAAAGGCAAACTTTACTAATGGATATGTACTCATAATTGTATGTATATTTAATTGTTATTTAGTTTGATTTTTATGATTCCTGTAATTTGTGGGAAAAACGAAGTACAATAAATTCAGCCGGACGTACGGCTGCCATACCGATCTCGATGTTCATTCTTCCTTCAAGGATATCCTGGGCAGACATGGTTTTGTTTAAGCCAACGCTTACGTAATAAGCTTCCTCAGGCTTGCTTCCTGCCAAGGCTCCGTCCTGCCACTGCTGGTTAAGGAAATTTTCGATCATGGTCTGTACACGGATCCATGTGTTGGCGGTATTGGCTTCAAAAACGAAACGTTCTGTTGCCTTCATCACAGATTCTTCCACCATATTGAAGAAACGACGTACAGAGATGTATCTCCATTCATTGCTGTTTCCGTCTAACGTTCTTGCGCCCCAAACCAAAGTACCTTTTCCGGTAAAGGTTCTGATTGCGTTGATGGATTTTCCGCTATCCGGGTCCACATTCAGCTTTTCCTGATCTTTAGCAGAGATTTTTTCGACAGGAGCCTCTACGAAATTAAGGCCTAAGTTTGCCGGCGATTTCCACACTCCTGCGGTGCTGTCTACTTTAGCATATACACCAGCCATTGATGATGATGGAGCCAATATCACCTGTTTTGATTCAATTGCTTTTTTAGCCTGATTGTACAATTCTGAACTTGCAGCTTTTAAATCAGCAAGATTTGCGATACCTGATGCGCCGGTTACCAAAACATTTGCCTCATCAAAAGCGTAGTTTAAAACTGTCTTTAATTTCGGATGATAAGCAGCGCCATATTTTAGACCTGAGGCGTTGACTTTGCTTCTGAAAGTATCATCATCGCCAAGAACATCCATAATAACGAATCTGTCTTTCATAAGTTCCGCCTGATCTAAGGCACTGTTGTATAACGAGTACACTTTTGTAATAGCCGTAGCATTCGCTTTAGCAGCACTAACAGCGCTCGCATTTGCAGAGGCAGCCGCAGAAATTGTGGTTGCAGTGGTAAGATCAGTATCGAACGCAGCAGTAACAGCCTGAGCAACAGCCTTTGCATCAGCAAGATTAGCAGCAGCCTGAACAGCAGCAGCCACAGCCTGAGCAGCAGCAACTTTAGCAGGATTTACGGTAGTAGCAGTAACGTAGCCGGTCACTTTAGTAGCAGCAACATCCACAGCAGCCTGAAGGTTAGCAGCAGCCTGAACAGCGTCTGACACATCTTTAGCAGCGGCCTTGGCATCTGTAGCTGCAGTTTTATTATCTGTTGCAGCCTGTGCTGCTGCGGCAGCTGTATCTACATCAGCAGCATTAGGAACCAGGCCTTGAAGATCCGGAAAAACAATAAGGGTTGGCTCATCTTCTTTTTTAAGCAGTTCAAGACCGTATAATAATGTTCCTTGTGTTGTAGATGTTCCTACGCTGACCTGATCAGCATAGTATCCTACTGAAACAATATAACAGGGTCCTCCGCCATTGGCAAAATACATCTGCATGGCATAGTACATTTTAAAATCGCTTACTTTCGTTTGTGTTGCCGTTGCAACGCCATCTTTGAAAGCTACCGCAAACGTTTCCGGATTTGCTTTTCCGAAAAGCTGCTCGTACTCCAACATTGAAGTAATTCTTGTTGGCTTATTCTTTGGGCCTTCTGCAGTATATCCTATAAAAGCAGGAATAGCCGTTTCAACTTGCGCTACGGAAGGCGGAAATTTTTCATGCTCCTCCACGTAAACTCCAGGGGTTTTGTAATTCATTTGTTAAAATTTTTAAATTAAGATTAATATATCTCGAAGTACAGCTTCGAATATTTGTTGTGACTGATTATATTTTCAGAATTGTTATAATTTGTGGGAAAAATTCAGTACGATAAATTCTGCAGGGCGTACCAGTGCTATCTTTACCGTTACATTCATCGTTTTCGATTTATCTTTGTCACCGGAGACTTCTACATGATAGGCTTCTTCCGGCGTACTTCCTGCCAACCCGCCATCGATCCACTGCTGATTAAGAAAATTTTCTATCATGGTTTTTGCTCTTAACCATGTATACGGTATATTGGGCTGGTTTATAAATTTTCCGTCGGCTAATGCTTTTCTGATCGACAGTTCAATCATATCGTAATAGCGGCGTACATTGATATACTTCCAGATGTTTTCTTGATGGTCTTCTGTCTTTTCTTTCGCATTCAGGGTTCTGGCTCCCCAGACTAATGTTCCCTTTCCGGTAAAAGTTCTGATGGCATTGATTGATCCTGCATCATTTACATTCATATCAGACTGTTCGGAATCGGAAACCTTTTCTGTAGGGCTTACCACGAAGTTAAGACTGACATTAGCCGGTGCTTTCCAGACTCCTCTTGTGCTGTCTATTCTTCCATAAACGCCCGCCATTGCTGAAGATGGAGGTAAAACCACCTTTAATGATGCGATCTCTTTTCTGATCTGATGATATAAAACCGAATCAGATGATTCTAAACTTTTCAATGTTTTACCATTTGCTGCTCCCACTTCATCCTTTACGGCAAGAATCGCAGTTTTTAATGTGTCGAACTCTTCGCTGAAAACAGGGGTATCTTCCAGGTTATCAGGAATAACAAAATCATCTATTGTTCCGTCGTAAATGGCTTCTAATACTGCGTTCGCTTCTTCAATAGCGTGTATCAAATTACCTTTTGCACCACCTGCTTCGTCTGCTGTTTCACTGATTTCCTCTGCAATGGCTATCGCCTGCCCCAGTAAATCTGCCAATATGAAAGCATCTGCAGATCCGCCGATAATTTCTTCACTTGCCAGGCTTTTCAATTCGTCCAATGCTGCAATTTCACCTGCATACAAGTCTGCAGTAGTTTGTCCTTGTCTTTGTAAACCGGTATGATGGATAAGTGTTTCGGTTTCATCAAAAGTATAATTCAGAATGGTGGTTAAATGCGGAAAATAAGCTGCGGCATAAGTGGTAAGGGCTACATTATTCCTAAGGTTGGCGAGGGTATTAAGATTATTGGATTGGGTTACAGAGTTTCCGTAAAAAGTATCTACTATAACAAACCAATTTCTCCCGCCGGATTCTGCCTTAGCAATTGCCTGATTATAAATAGTATAAAAATCGGTTTCTGCTAAAGAAACTGCATCAGGAAAAAGAATAAGTCTGGGTTCATCTGAATATTTAATTGTTTCCAATCCTGAGCTTAAAGCAGCAAGTTCAACTTCTCCGGCAGTGTAATTTCCTACTGAAAAAATCTGACAAGGGCCACCTCCGTTAGCAAAATATATCTGAAGCGAATAGTACATTAAAAACTGTACTTCAGGAGCTATAAGCTCTACTCCTTTATCTTCCGTATCTTTAAGCCGGATACTTTCTTTTTTCGCTTTTCCAAAGTATTTTTCGTATTCCAAAAGAGAGCTGATATTCAGTGGCTCAGTATGGTCAGCAGGGGTCAGCTCAGTATACCCTATAAATACCGGAATAGCCGTATCAATAAGTGAAACTGAATTGGGAAGCCTAGTAATTTCTTCAACTGAAACACCTGGTGTAGTTGGATTTTGCATGTTTAAAAATTTAAGTTAAAGGTTATTAGTTTTTAGTTTTTTGATTGACTATGCATCATTACCATTAATTATAATAAATTCGCACAATCATTGATTAATCGACTTTGATACTTTTTATACTTACTTCATCAATTAAATTAATATTGGTTGCTTCCACAGATTCAATCTTTATAACACTTACTTTGTATAAAGCAGAAGGCATGACTTTTCCACCTAATAATCCCCAGACATAACTAAGCTGTTCAAAGGGAATCGAATGCAGTTCCATTCTAAACCTGAAATTTTTTTTCACATCAGAATCAATATATTCCAGCACATTATGGGTCTGAAAAATTTCGATAACCTTCGAGATGTCGGTTAAAGATTTATCATAGGCATTACGGTTTGCAGCAATCATCAGGTATAAGTTTAGATAAGCCGGCGGATTCTGCTTTTTCATATCATAGATAATCGGATTTTCACCTACCGCTGTTCTGGTATACCATGACCTGTTTTTTAATGTTGATTCTTCCTCCACGTTCAGCAAAGTGATAACCACTTTATCATCAAGCCCCGAGGTATCATCATCATGTTTTGCTATATCATCAACTACGGCAATATCGCCGCTGTGCTGTCCGTCTTTTAAGCCGTTCACCGGATCATTGAGCTTATCTTTTAAAATTGTCAATACTTCTTTAATCATAATTTTTGCTCTTTATTATTATGATGCAAACATACAATTACACTTAATCAAAAGACAAATATTTTGAGGTCCTAAACCTGTCTTTGCAGTAAATACTTTTTTTATTTTTTCACAGAAAGCTGAAAAACCCACTTTTATAAACAACTAAAAACCAATTAATTAATTAAAATAAATAATTTAATTTAAAAAAATAAAAATTGCCTAAATCCAGTATCAGTGAAGTTATTACACAATTTTTGAGGTGTAATTTTGAAATAAAAAAATTAGTGATTCGAAGATGTAACTACAGAGAACATATATACCAAACAGGGAACTGTGCGGCGCATCTTGGGAATAATTTTGTTTTTACTGCAAAGACAGAACAGAGACGTCTCATAATTAGCAGGATGGAATTTCTTCCTCTAATTTTGACCCCAATAATCTTAAAACTTAAATCATGAATATCAGAAAAATTTTTGGCAAGCGCAATGAAATCATTAGCGGCCATTTCAATGAATTACGTTCAAAAATCGGCATGGCCAATCAAAATGAAGAAGATATTTTCTCTTTACGGGAAGAAATCTGCAATGCTTGCCCTTTAAAAAACGGCAACAATTGCAACGCCATGAAATGGATGAATCCGGAAACCCTGGAAGTTGCTGACTCTCCGAAAGACGGCTTCATCAGAGGTTGCGGATGCAGACTGAGTGCAAAACAGAGATCAAAACTAAGCCTTTGTCCGGCAGGTTTCTGGGGTGGCGAATTTGACAGAAAATAATAATTCAACAACCGTCAGTACTGAAATTAAACCGATTTAAAGTGAAGCAGAATCATATCATCCAGAAAGTTTTTATTGAAATTACCGTCAGTAATAAAGAAAAGGCATATCGAATAAAAGATGATCTCAACAGCTTTTTGGCTATTGATGTTTTCCCGGAAATAGAAAAATACATCAATGGTATAGAGCATCAGTTAGCAGGTCATACTTTGCAAATTCCCCTTTTAGAGCTGAATCTGGATGTGGACAACAGCTCGCTGAACACTGAATTAAAAGACCGAATTACCCGGCTTTTTAAAGAAGAATTGTCAGAAATCGTCGATTCCCGGGAAATTATGAGCGAACAAACAGAAAACAATTCTAAAGCAAGCTGGATCAGCAATAAGGAAAAGCTCTTGCAAAGCTTTATTCATTTTTTAGAGAACGGCTCTATGCCCTGGTGGAATTCAGATAATGAAAATATTAACTTTTTGGAAACAGCAGTTTTCGACAGTCTTATTGCGGTTCCGGCTTTTCAAAAAAGTATCATTTCCGTTTTACCGAAACAGCATATTCAAACCCGGATTATCAACCAGCTTTCGGACAGGCAGATTGGTCAATTATGCATGGCCTTAATGGAAAATAAAGAATTAACAATCAATCTGGAAGATGGAGTCCTGCAGAATGTATCAAAACTCCGTCATCATGAAAGAATTTTTGTGTGGGGGCTTGTATTAGGTGTTTCATACAAATATTCTGATTCATCAAATGCAGATTTTCGGGAATATATTTTGGAACAGATTTCAAAAGCAAATCCGGGAGAATCTTCAAGGAAAAAAATAAGCCATAAAAGCAGGAAAGCATTAGCCGAGATATTTTCTTTCATTAAACAATATGAAATTGCTGAAAGCATTGAAAATACCAACAGTAAAAGCATTATTAATAATACCGAGAATAAAGTCCTGCAAAGCATTACAGATCATTTGAAAGACGACCTTAAAAATGTAAGCAAACCTGCAGAGGTAATCGATCGTAACCATACAGAGCTTGATGATGACGGCATCATGGATGGAGGACAATATGTACAGAATGCGGGACTTATCCTGATCCATCCGTTCATTAAAACATTTTTTGAACATTGTGATCTTCTGGATCCAAAAACCCAGGAAATCACCAATCCGGAATTAGGAGCTCATTTGCTCCATTATATTGCTACCGGAACAACCAATGCGCCTGAATACGAAATGGCATTCGAAAAATTCCTGTGTAATATTCCCATGCATCAAAGTATTGACAGGCATATCAAACTTTCGCGAAAGCACAAAACCCAGGCTAAAAATGTCATCGAAAGTGTTCAGCACAACTGGAGCCCGATGCAAAAATCATCTGCAGCATTATTACAGAATGAATTCTTTCAGCGGTCAGGGAAACTGGTTGTTACCGATCATGATTATACCCTTACCATAGAACGAAAAACACAGGATATTTTACTGGAAAAACTGGGCTGGGGAATTGGTTTTATCAAACTGCCGTGGAAGGAAAAATTTCTGTTTGTCAATTGGTAATAGATTTCTTGCATTAATAGATTTAACTGTAAAAATTTTTAGAAAACAGAAACAGTTAAAAGAAATCCGTGAATATTCCGTTTAATTCTTAAATTAGTCTCATGAAAAGGAATCTTTATCTCATCATCATATCATTTTCTCTTGCCAGCTGCTATACGTACCAGGTCAAAAAACCGAAAGATCCGATGGCTGACGATACACAGGAGTCTAAAAACGGCATTGGTCCCGCCAATAAAATATCACCTGCGCAGAATGCACAGCAAACACCAGTACCAGCACCAATCAATGTGCAGGAGAAGCTTGCTGCCGGTAAAAATGTTAAAATTGATGTTGACGGCAAAAAATATAAAGTAATCGTGGACAAATGGGAAAGAGACAGCCTGATCGCCCATCCGGTACACAATGCTAAAAAAACGCTGAAATTCCATAAGAACCAGATCAATGCTGAAAAAATTGCTGAAAAGAGATTTTCACAACCGATAGCGGATATCATTACCGTGGCTGCCTATACCGGTATTGGCGTGGCCATTTATTCTCTTCTTCGTTAATTTTTAGATTAAAAACCTCATCTTGAGAAAACTGCTTATAGATTTTATCAACCGGAATGGTCATTTTAACGAAGATGAGCAGGAAACAATTATTTCAAAATTTCACCTTCGCACTGTACGAAAAGGGCAGCTTGTGCTGAAAAGAGGTCAGGTGGCGGACCGGTATTATTTTATCATAAACGGTGCCCTTCGTTTTGTATACGGCGAAGATCCTGAACTTACAGCCTGGGTCGTTTTACCGGAAGAATTTTTCACCGAGATTTCCAGCTTTAAACACCGTACTCCTACCCGCTTTAATGTAGAAGCCATTGAAGAAACCGGGCTGTATTATATTGAACGGCAGGATATGGAACAGTTATATAGAAGCCTTCCGGCATGGCAGGAATTCGGACGGGAAATCTGGGAGTCTATGGCAATAAGGATGATTGATGAAATTATACGGTTTCAGACAATGACGGTGGAAGAGCGGTATCTTGAATTCTTACAGAAACCGGGATTTATGCAGCGCGTATCGGTTAAGCAGCTGGCTTCCTATCTGGGAATTACCCCCAATGCGTTAAGCCGGATCCGGAAGAACTTACACCGGTAAATTCATTATCTACCAAATGGTAGTTTTTCAGCCTTGAATAATGCATAGTTTTGATCTACAAATAAGATCATGACTATGGAAAAAACAATTTTGGTAGCCGGTGCTACAGGAAATCTGGGAGAGAAACTCTGCTACGAACTATTGAAAAGAGGAGCTGCAGTAAGAGCTGCGGTGCGTTTCGGAAGCGACAACAACAAAATAAAGCTTTTGAAAGATGCAGGAATCGAGGTAGTTGAAGTAGACTTTACCAGCCATTCAATGCTTGAAAACGCCTGTTCAGGAGTATCATGTGTTGTTTCTGCTTTGGCGGGACTGAAAGATGTGATCGTAGATACCCAGGCGGCGCTCCTTAATGCAGCTGTCAGTGCCGGAGTTCCTCATTTTATACCTTCCGATTTCTGTACCGATTATACGAATCTGCCCGAAGGCTGCAACCGTAATTTTGACCTCCGCAAGGCTTTTGCAGAAATTATTGACAGCAGTCCCATACACGCAACTTCTGTTTTCAACGGTGCCTTCTCTTATGTACTGCATTATGACATCCCTTTGCTGAATACCAATCACAAAACCATTGGTTTTTTTGAAGATAAGTCTGACTGGAATATAGATTTTACCACGCTTGAAAATACGGCTGCCTTTACGGCATCTGCTGCTTTAGACAGTGATGCTCCACGATACCTCCGTATTGCCGGTTTTAGTATAAGTCCGGAAGCATTGCTGCCTGTCGCTGAAAAAGTGTACAAAAGTTCTTTTCAGCTTGAGAATATGGGTTCTATGGAGAGATTTCTGGAAACAATATATACTTTACGACGAGAACAGCCTGAAGGAGAAAACGAGCTCTATCCCGCATGGCAGCAGATGCAGTACCTCTACAGCATGTTTGCAGCCCACCATCAGGAACTCGACAATGAAAGATATTCCGGCATTGTATGGATTGGTGCTGAAGAAGCTTTATCAAAAAGGTAATGTAATGTTCAACAGAAAAATATGGAAAAACAATATACAGACGAATTCTTAATTCAAAACTGGGAAGGATTCACCAGCCACATCGTTACCGTGAACGGCATACAGCTGCATTATGCAGAAGGAGGTAAAGGATTTCCGCTGATCTGCCTTCCCGGGTGGCCGCAGACCTTTTATTCATTTCATACCATTGCGCCTGAACTTGCCAAACATTTTCGTGTGATTGCAGTAGATCTAAGAGGAATGGGAAGTTCTTCAACACCTTTATCCGGATACGATAAAAAAACGATGGCCGCAGATATTGCAGAGCTGATTCGTCATCTCGGTATAGAAAGTGTTTTTGTATTGGGACATGATATCGGAGGAATGGTTGCCATGAGCCTCGCCTATAATTATCCTCAGCTTGTTTCGCGACTTATTGTTGCCGACGGCCTGCATCCAAATGAAGGAATGCTACAGATGCCGCTCATTCCTCCCGCCGGAACTTTCGGCGACAAAATTGACACCGATCAGCCTTACACGTGGTGGATGGGTTTTAACCAGGTAAAAGATCTGCCTGAAAAACTGCTGGAAGGCCGTTACTATTACCTGCTTGACTGGCTGTTCCGGTATGTTATGACTGATGATCGTAAAATATCCGAACTTGAAAAACAGATCTACGCAGAAGCTTACAACAGACCGGAAAACATCCGTGCTTCCAATGAGTGGTATCAGTCTTTTCATCAGGATATTGAGGACAGCAAAAGGTACACCCCATTACAGATGCCTGTGTTAGGGATTGCCAGTAATGTTTCTTACGGTTTCTATCAGTATGCCCTGCCTGCATCTGCAGAACATTTTGAACTGATACACCTTAAAGATACAGGTCATTATATGTTTGAAGAAAATCCTGAAGCGGTATTACAGGCTGTAGAAGAATTTTTATTAAAACCCTGACAGATTCCTGAAATAATTGCTGTTCAAAGATAAAGGCTATGATATTTATCGTAGCCTTCCTTATAAAGCTCAAATAAATAATATTTTTATAAAGATTGCTAAAAATTCATAAGATTTTTAATTATTTTTGATAAGAATCCTACTCTATGTTTTCTTTAATTAAAACAATATGAAAATCGGCAAATTATCGAATATATTCAGATTAACTCGATGGAAGGAAATTTTAGCAGTAGTGGTTTTGCTGTTGGCTTTTGTTTTTTTCAGGAGTGAAAGGCATGAGCTTGCTTCCATAGGTCCGCAGTTGAAAAATTCAAACAGTGAATGGATTTTCATAGGTGTTCTTTTGGGCGGTATTTATGTTTTCCTTCAGGGCCTGATGTACGTTACCAGCTTCAAAAGTGTTCAGCTGGATGTTAAACTGTCCGATTCGGTCAACTTATTCCTGAAGCGCAACCTTCTGAGTATTTTCCTTCCCGCGGGAGGAGTAAGTTCTCTCGCCTATCTTCCCCGAAATATCAGAATTAAAGGTTATAAATCTTCCAAAGTGCATCAGGCAAGCGCAATCTACGGCTTTGTAGGATTTCTGACGGTTCTTATTGTGGGCGTTCCGCTGATTCTGTATGCAATGTCTGTAAATAAGGCATTTGATAACAGCTGGACCGGCATCATTTCTTTATCCGTATTGTTATTGCTTGTATACGGTATTTTTATATCATTTAGAAAAAAGAATTTTCTTTATCGGTTTATAGAAAAGAAATTCCCGAAAATAATCGGTTCCATAGATGAGATATTCAATAACGAAATTGATAAAAAATATTTCTGGTATACTGTATTAATATCCATTGCTATTGAATTCTGCGGCGTTTTCCATTTGCTTATCGCGATGTATGCCTTAGGGGTGGAAGCGTCATTTACGGCCGCCGCCATATCGTATGTTATTTCAATATTGCTGATGATCGTTTCTCCCTTTTTGAGAGGATTGGGAGCTGTTGAATTTTCGCTGACTTACCTACTCTCGGGCTTCGGGTACCATCATGCAGAAGCACTGGGTATCACGCTGCTTTACCGTTTTTTTGAATTCTGGCTTCCTTTACTGCTTGGAATCGCAGCTTATCTTTGGGGTGGCAGAAAGCTTTTTGCCAGGCTCCTTCCTGTTATTATGATATTCTTATTGGGTATCATCAATATTCTTTCGGTGATTACACCGGCTTTAGCTGACCGTTTATCTATTGTAAAAAGTTATCTTCCTCAGGATTTAATTCATATCTCCAAGATGTTCACGCTTTTGTCGGGGGTATTATTATTGATTACTTCAGCAAATTTATTTAAAGGAAGCAGGCGGGCGTGGTATTTTGCCGTAACACTTACTGTCGTTTCCGTAATTTTCAATCTTGTTAAAGCTCTGGATTACGAGGAAGCTCTTTTTGCATTAGCAACGTTGGGTTTGTTGATGTACAGTCGCAGAGAGTATACGTTTAAAGGCAACAGAATGTCATTTCAAAGGGGATTCAGCTGGTTTGTGGGAATTTTTACCGCTATATTTATATTCAATTACCTCAGCTTCTATTTTATAGATCCTTCCCATTTTGGCATCGATTTTTCGAAAAAGGAAGCGCTTTATTACACGCTTCATACTTTTCTTTTGTTTAAGGATCCCGGGCTGACACCGCTTACGGGTTTTGCCAGGGATTTTCAGCAGCTGAATTATATTTTGGGTGCCATTTCTTGGCTCGTTCTTATTGTTTCATTTTACCGGACCCATAAACCGGAAGAACAGAGCGACCTTGAAAACCATCTGGAAGCCGAAAATCTTGTTGAAGAATATGGGGACTCTTCTCTGGATTATTTTAAGCTGACTTCTGATAAACTTTTTTTCTTTGCTGCGGACCGGGAAGGTTTTCTGTCATACAGAACAGCAAATGGTTTTGCAGTGATCCTGGAAGAACCCGTTTGTGCCGAAAGAGATAAAACCGCTCTGATTGAAGAATTTGAAGACTATTGTAAAAATAACGGATTAAAAACAACCTATTACCGTGTTGGCGAAAACAGCCTGAATTATTTTTCATCGTTAAGAAAACAGCATCTGTTTATCGGTCAGGACGCTATTCTTGATACGGAAAAGTTCAGCCTGACCGGTAAAGAGCGAAAATCCATCCGAAACGGCATTAACACGTTGGAAAAATCAGGATTCAGAACGGAAATAAAATATGCACCGCAGTCTGATGACATTTTGGACCAGATTGAACGTGTTTCGAATGAATGGCTGGAAAAATTTGACAAGAAAGAAATAGTTTTTGCAGAAGGAATGTTTGAAAGAGCTGTTGTAAAAGAGCAGGATATAATTATGATATCTGATGAGGAAGAAAGCTGCGTTGCTTTTCTCAACATCATTCCTCACTGTGCTCCTGATGAATGCAGCTACGATATGATCAGAAAAACTGAAAATGCCCCGAATGGCTGTACAGATGCGCTGATTGTAAAGCTTGTAGAATACGCAAAAGATAAGAATCTTAAATTTATCAATATGGGAATGACCCCGATGGCAGGGTTGGATGAACCCAATAATACCGCAGAAGACCTGTTAAAATTTGCCTACCACCGTGTCGGAATTTTTAAACACTATCAGACGCTCAGAAATTTTAAAGAGAAATATGCTGACCTCTGGGAAAATAAATATCTCGTTTATAATAATGATCTCGATCTTTTACAGATCCCCGCTGCACTGAACCAGATTATGAAGCCATGAAAAGATTTTACATTGTATTTGTTTGGTTAATTTTTTTGTCACTTTTTACCGGATGTGATGCCGGTAAGGATTTTAAGGTAACCGAATGGAATTCGCATTCTGAAAAACCAATTATTTTCTACATCAGTGGAGATGCGGGCTTCAATACCTTTTCACAAAATTTCGGAGAAAATCTTCACAAGTTCGGCTATGACGTATTTGCACTGAATACAAAAGTTTATTTCTGGGAAAAGAAAACACCGACAGAAACTGCTTCTGATATCGAAAATTATATTAATAAACAATTAAGAGGAAGGCAAAACCAAAAGGTCATTTTAATTGGTTTCTCGTTTGGGGCAGACGTTACGCCTTTTGCCTATAATCGGTTTTCTGATGATTTAAAGGATAAAATCCAGAAAATATTTATCATCGGGCCTTCAAAAAGCAACGATTTTAAAATACATCTCGAGGAGTATTTTGGACAAGAGCCGAAAGGAAGCCTTCCGGTCATCCCTGAAATTAATAAAATTACCCATGTTCCTGTAATGGTCATTCTGAGCGATTTTGAATTTACCCACTTTCCATATGAAAATATTAAACTGGGATCTAATTACCAGATGAAGCATATTGCCGGAAACCACCATTATGGGGGAAATACGAAAATGCTGGCTGCTTTTATTAATGATCATATAAAGTAATCAATTTTAAACCCCAAACCGTAATTTGTTTTTTAGTATAAATAAAAAGATCCGTACAATGTACGGACCCAACTCAATGTGTTTTTTTAGGATTTGCATCAGGGATTATACATTCATTGTCAAATGTTTTATTTCCCTAATTTTGTCTATTGATATTAAAAGAATGATATGGTAATTTCTGCATTGATCTTGATTTTCTGATCTTTTGCCTTACCCTGGTCTATTAACTCTTCAATTGTGGCTTTATCACTTTTCAGCTTCGGGATTCTTTTCTGGGAATTTTCATCGTCAACCCCAAAGCGTTCTAAAGAGCGCCAGTTGTTCAGATTGTGATAGTTTATCTTAAAAGTGTAAATCTTAGATAATATTTCTTTAGCATCTTCAGGAGAAAACACCCCTTTGATGAGAAAAAAAGTATTGTCTGTCTTTGCTTTTGTTTTGGTATTTTTAATAGTACTTGGTTTCATCTTGTTACAGGTTTAATATGAATAAAGATTCTTTAAAATCAATCTATACAAGAAATGCTTCTGACATTTCGGTTTTATTGACCCTGTGCCAGTGAATATGCCACTTTGCCGTCGAAGGAATACAAATTCTCTGTTTTTATGACATCGATATCCTCGTCTATAGCTCTCGTGAGTAAGGTAGCAATGTCTATTTTGCTGATTTCCGTACTTTGCTGAGGTCTGAATCTGCATCGCCAGTGATCCGTACAGAACGTCTCTTTAAAACCATCCGGCCAGACTTTGATTCCCCTGTTGGTAATTACGTTGAGCTTTATGCCTCCTATTTCCAGGCGCTGTAATTTATTGGCCAGCTCATTGGCATCAGTACCGTTCCAGTGCACGAACAGGTCCACCCCGTCAAGAACTTTTTTAGCTCTGGCTCTGCGTCGGTATTTCGGAAGCTTGAGCGTATAGTTATTCAGGTGCTGAACCGATTTTAGAACGGATGGTTTTTTGCCTAAATTAAGCACTACAGCCTGAGCAAACTCCTGTGTTCCCACCTTCTCTCTGCTCACCCCTTCTTTAAATATGTCTACGGTATGAATACCGTCTTCCAGTGTTTTCAGCCAGGCGTTGTGAACTTTTTCCGCTACCTGGTTTTGTCCGATATGGTTCAGCATCATAATGGCAGCCTGAATCAGCCCGGAAGGATTTGCTACATTCTGTCCTGCTATGAGCGGAGCAGAGCCATGGATGGCTTCAAACATCGCACATTCTTCCCCTATATTTGCCGAACCTGCGAGCCCGACTGAACCTGTAAGCTGTGCTGCAATGTCACTTAATACGTCTCCATACAGATTTGGCATAACTACAACATCAAACATTTCGGGCGTGTCTGCCATCTTCGCCGCACCGATATCGATAATCCAATGTTCATTTTCTATTTCAGGATATTCAGCGGCAATTTCATTAAAGACCTGATGAAATAATCCGTCCGTTTGCTTCATAATATTGTCTTTGGTAAAGCAGGTTACTTTTTTCCTGTTTTGTTGTTTTGCATATTCGAAAGCATATCGGATGATTTTTTCGCAGCCAGGGCGGCTTATTAATTTAAGGCACTGCACTACTTCATCGGTCTGCTGATGCTCAATCCCGGCATAAAGGTCTTCTTCGTTCTCCCGTACGATAACAATATCCATTACAGGATGTTTGGTCTGTATGAAGGGATAAAAACTTGCGCAAGGTCTTACATTAGCATATAAACCTAAGAATTTTCTCGTACTTACGTTCAGGCTTTTGTACCCGCCTCCCTGTGGCGTTGTAATGGGTGCTTTCAGAAATATTTTATTACGTCTGATAATATCCCATGATTCGTCACTGATCCCGGATGTATGTCCTGCCAGATAGATTTTTTCCCCGATCTCAATTTCATCAATTTCAATTTTAGCACCTGCCGCTAAAATAATCTTCAGGGTTGCGTTCATGATTTCGGGACCGATACCGTCACCTTTAGCTACTGTAATTCTTGTCATAATTTAATTTTTTTTACATGACAAAGTTGTAGATTTTAATTCATTTATTTTTATTTATATTTGTAATCAATACCATAAAATAATTTTATGAATTATACTCTGAATCAGCTGCAGATTTTTCTGAAAGTAGTGCAGACAGGAAGCGTGACAAAGGCGGCAGAAGCGTTATTTCTCACTCAGCCGGCAGTGTCTATTCAGCTTAAAAATTTTCAGGATCAGTTTAATATTCCTTTAACGGAAGTTGTCGGGAGGAAACTATACGTAACGGAATTCGGAAAAGAGATTGCACAAGCTGCTGAAGAGATTGTGAATCAGATTCACTCCATCAACTACAAGACGTTGGCCTATCAGGGACAGGTTACAGGGAGACTGAAGATTTCCGTTGTCTCTACGGGTAAATATGTGATGCCTTATTTTCTTTCGGGATTTATCAGCCAACATCCCGGAATTGAGCTGGTGATGGATGTTACAAATAAGGAAAAAGTAATTGAAAGCCTGGAAAACAACGAGGTGGATTTTGCACTTGTATCAATTTTACCGAGTGCTTTAAATATTGAACGAATGGATTTGCTTCAGAATAAGCTGTATCTTGTCGGCAATACGCAAAACAGCCATCCCAACATCTCACTGGAAGACTTTGAAACAATACCTTTGATTTTCAGGGAAAAGGGATCCGGAACACGCACCACAATGGAAGGGTTTATCAAACATAAAAATATATCCGTATTAAAAAAGATGGAACTGACCTCCAATGAAGCTGTGAAGCAGGCGTTACTGGCAGGATTAGGATATTCTATCATGCCACTAATCGGCATCAAAAACGAACTGTATAATGAGGAACTAAAGATTATTCCGATTAAAGGACTGCCTATAAAAACAATGTGGAGCCTGATCTGGATGCGCGGTAAAAAACATTCGCCGGTTTCGGATCTTTATTTACAGTATCTGCAACAAGCCAAAGCCGAGATTATTGAAGAAAAGTTTAGCTGGTGTGAGCAGTATTAGCGGATAATTTTTGAAATAATCCTAAAAAAATGTATAATGATTCGCTTTACTTGTGCTAACGATACTGATTACACCGGGTATCTTACTTATGGTAAAATTTTTAATTTCTTTAGTCCATTTTCTGCACATAAAAGCCAACTGTATCCAGTCTAATATTAAACGCTCTGGACTCTCCGGTGGTTGTAACAGCACTCTTAGCACTGGGAAAATAGATGCTGTCATTTTTAATGATGAATACCCGTTGCAGAACTTCCCATGAAATTTCAGATTCTTTTCCGCAGGAATTTATTACGAAACACGGGTTCGATATGATTCCGCCTTTAGACTCGACATTGCAGTTGCAATCTTTTTTCAGATTAGCACACTCGGCAAAAGGGGGAGAATACCATTCAACAGTATCACCTTCTGCATTGACGACGGGCGGTGTTTTGTAATGATACATATTCTCGAATTTATTTCTAACATCCGATGGAAGATCCTTATATGTTATTTCTTTTATTTCAGGCTTAGAGCAGCTGCAAATAAACAATATAAGACTTATGGTAAGAGATAATCTCACTATTTTAATCATATACCAAATATTCTAGATATTGCAATAGTGAAGTTGCAAGAAAATGAGTCGTCATGGTTATTAGTTTTTATAATTCACAAATCTAAGAAAAATATTATATCAATTATTAAATTTTCTAAATTTTAACATTAATTTGAAATGTGTAATAATTTTTTAATATAAACGAATAAATTTTATATTGAATTAAAATATTTCTTTACCATGTACAGCAAGATCATTACGACTAACGACAGAACTTGACGCTTTAAAATAATTTAATACAGTTCAGCAATTCCAGCAGCAATAAAAAAAGACTGCCGTTACAACGGCAGTCTCAAAATTAGAAGTTATTATAATTTATTTTGCTTTAAAATACACTCTTCTATTCGCTCTGTTTTTCCATTCAGGACATTTTGAAGCAGGGTCGCATTCAGGATATTTCAGGTCGGTTTTCCCGTTTCCCTGAGCACCAAGTTTTCCCGACTGAACTCCATTCTGAATAAGATAGTTTTTTACGTTGTTCGCTCTTCTTTCAGATAACATTTTGTTGTAAGCCTCTGTTCCTCTTGTATCGGTAGCTCCTACAACTGTATAAGAACCGTCAGATGAATTGATATAGCTTACGGCGTTATTTAAGATTGGCGTATTTGAAGGTAAGATTCTGTCTGAATTAAGATCAAACTCAATACCTTCCAGTTTTGTTTCTGTTTCAGCAACAGCTCCCTGTCCTTGAGTCTGGTCAGGACATCCGTTATTTTCTACGCTTCCCGGAACAGTTACACATTTGTCGTAAAGATCAATTACTCCGTCAAGATCTACATCTAAAGCAACCCCTGATCCATCCACTCTTGCTCCTGCAGGAGTGTCAAGCTGTCTGTCCCAATCATCGCAAACTCCGTCGTTATCTGCATCTCCGTTTTTACAAACTACAACATCAGTAATCTTAGATTCCAACACATTGATTTTGTAATAAGCTTCCTGCAATGGGTCATGCCACATCAGGTGAGATTCGTGCTTGCCTAGATTAACGGTAAGACCTAAAGTTGTGTTGATGAAGTTATCAGAACTTTTATTATTTCTTCTGTTAATCATACTGTTCTGCGTTCCTCCGCCATCGAATGAATCGTCAGTTGTTACCACATACATTACTCTTCCTTCAAGATCCAGACGGTTGCTGATTTTATATTTCAACCCGGCTCCTGCCTGTCCAAATAATGAGGTTAATTTAAATGGTTTGATTTCAGTCATTAATCTTTGTCCTGTTTCATCCTTAAGATATGCTCTGTAAGCTAATGTACCGATACCTGCATACCCATGAAGTGCCCATCTGAATGGTGATTTATTATCAACTCTTCTTAAAAGGTTTGAGAAATTAATATCACCCAAAATAGAGATTGCATCGTATTGAGTTCTTGCTCCTACCTGCATATTAGCAGCAGCATTTGCCGGTGCAGCATCTTTTGTGTTGAAATACCCCTGTCTGGTTTCTCCACGGTCATATTGCAATTTCAAACCAAAGGCGTGTGTAATTGCTTTATCAACACTTACGTATGCAGAGTACCCGAAAAGATCTTTTCCAGATTTGTCACTTCCTTTAATTGAATTGAGGTCAGCAGACTGTATCAAAGGAACTCCGGCACCAAATGAGATTGACCAATCGTTAAATCTCTTTGAAGAGTTGGTGAATGGCTGTACATCGGCAGATCCTGAAGAGAAAGTGTTAGGATACTGTGTATTGTTCATAACCTGTAATGAATCCTGAGCAAAAAGGCATGTGGGTAATGCTATTGCCAACGATAAGATTGATAGTTTTGATTTCATATGATTTTTTTTAATGTTTCTTTAAGAAAAATAACTTCTGCTGCTTCAGCAGAATTATTTCAAATCAGAGTTTCAGCTCGTGCTCTTCATTATTCAATTATTATACCATTCATCCCCCTGAAATCTCTACCAGTGGGGGTATTTAACCGTAAAATAAAAATATGTGGTAGCTAAATCAGGTTATATATCAGGGATTTATAGTGTTTTATATGCTTCGCATATTAATTTTTAAATCAATTAATTTTAATATTATTTAACATTAAAATTTGACTGTGATTTATGTTTTTACACGATAAATTTTAATTAAATCTCTCAAAAAGATTTAAAAGTATATTAGAAAAAGAACCAATTCGGATATTAGGATTAGCTTATTATTACTCACTTTCACGTCCTGATTATGATGAATATTTCCCAATTGCCAATAGCGTAAATCACACCATCTACCTGATATTCAACAGTAAAAAAACCTGTTTATAATAAAGATGTAAAATTAATTTTTGCAACAATTATTTATAGAAATACAAGTGCGGATGGTCCACAGACAGCCATCCTACGGAACGGATATGGATTTTTTTTTTTACATTTGCTTAAGAAGAGTACAAAAAAATTTGATTTGTATTCCTTATATATTATACCAAGTTTATAAAAGCATTAAAAATCAACTAATGAAAAAAATTATTCTACTGTTTGCATGTGTGTTAGGTTTTTCGGCTTTCTCACAAATAAAAGTGTTGAAAAATGAAACTGTGGTAGAAGTAGGTAAAGATAATTCTGTAGGTTTATATAAAAAAGACAATAAATTTACGATCAATTATCAGGATCTGAATACCGCTAACCTTAATACCTTCCGATCATTTTCCTTTGAGAACCTCAATAAAGATGTTTCGGGTCTGTATGAGCTTATCAGCAATGGATTTATTGACATACCGGTAAGCAATATTGTTTTGGAACTTCCCAACGATATTATTGAGCTTCACTTTGAAAAAAATTTCGGACAGCCTACCGTTCAGTTTATTCAGTACATTAACAAAAACAGGAAATATGTCGGAAAATCTCAGATTCTGAATAAAAAACAGGTCGACAAAATTTTCGGAAGGTTAAACGGGAAATTTTCACTGTATGAAAAACCAGAAACAGCTGCCATGGGGAATCCGGCGAATCGTCCTGTTAATTCAGGCTCCGCTGCAAATACCGGCAGTAATAAAGACAGAAAGACAAAGAAATAATCGATTACAGAAATATTAACAAGGCTCATTTATCAGAATGAGCTTTTTATTTTTATTTTTGCAAAAAGATCATTACGAGTATGTCTCTTCATATAAACAATCTGACCAAAAAATTTGGTGAACAAACCGCGCTGAACAGCATTAATATTTCCATCGACAAAAATGAGATTATCGGACTTCTGGGCCCGAACGGCGCCGGAAAATCCACATTAATGAAATCTATTGTCGGAGCATTAAAAATTGATGAAGGAGAAATAATTTTTAACGGTAAAAGCATTACCGAAGACGAGATAGAAAGCAAAAAAAATATCGGTTTCCTTCCGGAAAACAATCCGCTTTATCTTGAGATGTTCGTGAAAGAATACCTGCAGTTTGTTGCAAACATCCACCATATTCCTTCAGCAAGAGTAGATGAGGTGATAGAACTTGTAGGAATTACGCCTGAAAAATCTAAGAAAATAGGACAGCTTTCAAAAGGATATAAACAAAGAGTGGGTCTTGCACAAGCCATCATTCATCAGCCGGATCTATTGATACTGGATGAACCTACCAACGGACTGGATCCTAACCAGATCATCGAAATCCGAAATGTAGTGAAAGAAATCGGTCAGCAAAAAACGGTTTTGCTTTCCACCCATATCATGCAGGAAGTAGAGGCGCTTTGCTCACGGGTAATTCTTATTCATAAAGGAAATATCCTGCAGGATTGCCCGATAGACGAATTTAAAGGAAAGTTCTCCAGTCTTGAAGAAGCATTTGCAAGTTATACCGCATAAACGAAAAGCTCCAGATTTTGGAGCTTTTCTCTTTTGCACCGAACTTTGGCAAAAGATATATATAGATGGTTAAAAGTTTTTAAAGTGGAAACGAATTTTTTAATTCTTTGAGCAAAATATTTAAGGATTATTATCACTTTTCTCTTCTATTGCCGGAACTGTTTCCAGATTTTTTTTCTGAACCTGTTCCAAAAGCTGCAGCCCCAAAAGTCCGCTGATTCCTCCGTTCGCGGAATCTCCACTGCCTCCGATCAAAACTTCAGGCATAATTCTAACATTCTGACTGGCAATATTTTCCATGATCTTTAATTGTGTAAAATTATTTCCTCCCATTGCTTCTACAGACAGTTTATAAGATTCCGCGTTAGATTTACCGATGGCCAGGATTTTTTCAGCTTCAGCATTACCAGTCAAAGAGATCTGCTCTGCACTTGCTTTGGCCAGCAATTCTATTTTTTCGGCTTCGGCCTTTGCGAGGAGTCTTGTCTTTTCAGCTTCACCGTTTGCCAAAAGTTTCAGCCTGTCTCCTTCTGCAGTTGCCTGCAATCTTACAGAATTTGCATCTCCGGTTGCCTTTTTCACGGATGCATCGGCAATTCTTTCTGCAATCACAACACCCTGGTCAGCTTTTACGATTTCTTTCTGCATATCTGCAACGGCAGTTTCTTTTTCCAGAGCCTGACGCGTTTCCTGAGCAAGCATTTCTGTTTCATAGGTGATTTTCTGCTCTTCCGCCAGCTTTCTGTCCGTCAAAGTTTTCATAAGACTTTCAGGAGGAACGATGGCGCCGATCAAAGTATCCACTGCATTCACATTGTATTGTTCCAGAACGCTGCTGATATGATCTTTTGCAGACTGCTGTCTTTCTTTACGGGTTCCCAGGAAGGCAATGACATCACTGTCCTGTGCAGAATTTCTGAAATAATTCCCAATCGTAGGTTCCAGAACCTGGCTCACAAGATTGATCATATTTCCGAAACGGGCAATCACTTTCGGTGCTTCATAGGTTGGAATATGAATAATCTGTGAAACATCCAGATTGAAAGGGAACCCGTCTTTACTTCGTACGGTAATTGTGGAAAGATTTTTATCCAGCTGATGGGATTCGCTTCTTTCATAAGCCCAGTTTAAGACAAGATTTGTTGTAGGGACCAGTTCCACTTTCATAATATAAGGATTGATCGGATATTTTCCGGGTCCGATTGGCTCTGCCCAAACACCTTTATGGCCTTTTTCCACAATATTTCCGTGTTTAAAATCTATGCCGCTTAAATCCTGCCCTTCCTCACCTACATAGCTTATAATCACCCCAACATGACCAATGGGAATTTCTGTCATTTTTACCATTTCAACTTTTGTAAACCAAGGGTTTAAGAAATATGAACCCGCCAGAATCACCTGTTCCTGAAGACCTTTGTAGCCTCCATTATTTAAAAAAGTGTCGACATCCTGAAACTTGTTATGATCCTTGATGATTTTCCCTGCAATCTGTCCTTCTTCCAGAGGACTTCCTTCCATTGTTGTGATAATTCCTACCGCATTATCCGGAATCTGGGTCATATCCGTAAGTTCAATTTCAAATAATAATGTGTTGATTCTGTAAGATCCCGGAGCAATAATAGCGGTTTGACGGCCTTTTCTCCCTCCGTTTTTTAAAAACGCTTCAGCATCCTGAAAAGAATCACAATCTACTTTTCTACCTAAAATTCTTCCGGTTTCCAGTTCCATACCATCTTTCGCGAGAAGCAAACCTATTTTTCCGGTCGGAATTACAATGAAAGGCTGAAAGTCAATAGAATATTGCCATATCCATTTTCCGAAATACACTCCGGGAGCCAGAGTCTGGGCCTGAAAACCTGCTTCTCCGTTGGTTGCAATGATTCTTCCTTCGGGAAGTTCCTGCTTACCTACGAGTACAAATTTTTTGGTAACCAATCCTATTCTGTCTTGCGGAACTATGACCAATCCAAAGAAAATTCTTAATATAAATTTGTAAAAAATAATGCATAATAATGCCATTACGACCGGAATCATCCAGCCATGAAAACCTAATTCCATAGTTTGTTTGTTTTTTTGTTTGATTAAATTTGAAAACAGGAGTGGTGCTCTATTTTTTCAGAAAAGAAAAACAGAGTACGAATTATGTGATAATTCTTTCAAAAAAATTAAGAAATTACAGGAGGAGAAGTATTAAAAATCGTGAAGATGATTTCTGATACTTTTAAAAGAAAAAACTTAAAGTTAATTAGTTTCATTTTGATAAGAAAGGAACAAGATCCCTTTGACCATACAAATGTACGCAAGAAAAATATTCACTTGTTTCGAAAAACTTAAATATTTTCACAAATAGTTTTCAATCCATTGAAAATCAATTCAATTATTTTTTATTTGATGTTGGTATTTATTAAAAATCTAATAATTTTTGACAGGAAATTATCATTAAACCTAATCAACAATCTATGCATTGGCTTTAAATTTGATTAATTTTTTGCCTAAAAAATACTTTAAAATGTTCAGAAAAATTTTGTTGGGAACCTTCTGTATTACTCAGATTTCATTGCTGCAGGCAACAGCTGTTACTGAAAATCCGGTTCCAAAAATCCATTATTCGCAGGAAAAATTACCGAAATCCGTAATCATTAAAACTAAAAAATTTAAAATTAAAATCGATCAGCAGCCGGATGGAAAATACCTTTACCAGTCCTGGCCGGCCAATGGAAAAATCACATCCAAACCAAGTATGATCATCAGTGGCGGAGAATTAATTCCTGACGGATCTGGAGGCAATTATTACTTTGAATTCAGCAATGAAGGATATACCTACCAGGTCTGGAGAAATTATCTTACCGACTCTGCTAAAAAAGCACCTTACACGCTTACTGTAGAAGATCAGAATGGGAAAACAATTGTAAGTCAGGATGGATTTGTTGTAAAATATTAAAAAATGCTCACCAAGGTGGGCTTTTTTATGCACGGGATTCTTTAACCAGATAAAAATTACTTTCGTTAAAGCTTTCCTTTGCTGCCCCATAGCCTATCTGAAATATTTTCTCAAGGCGGTCCTTTCTTCTTTCGAAAGTTCCGTAAGTGGAAAGCTCCTGCGAAGAGATAAACCAGTCGCAATAGTCGAATTTTATCTTTTCAATCCTGTAAGACAATAAGTCGTAAGAACGGGAAACAATAGCTTTAATGGATTTAAGATCATTAATTTTAATATCATGAGGAGGAGAAACGAAAACGCCGATCAATTTATCACATTCATCCCTGATGATATCTGCAGGAAAATTATTGAGCACTCCCCCGTCACAATACATTTCTTCGTTAATAATGTAAGGAGTAGTAATTCCCGGTATGGAACATGAAGCGATAATAGCATCAACTACTTTAAAATCCTGATCAAAGATCTTTTCTGTCCCTGTTACAAGTTCTGTAGCAACGATTTTAACCTCTTTTCCTAAATCTTTCAGCTTCATATCTCCGAAAATAGGATTCAGGTAATTCCTGAAAATCACCGAAGATACAAGTCCAGGCTGATTGAACGCAAAATGTTTCCAGTTGAAAAAATATACCGAATTGAAGAACTCCAGAATTTCTTCCGGACTTTTTCCTACAGCATACATGGAACCTACGATAGAACCTGCACTGCAGCATGACAGAACATGAACATCAATATCTTTTTCCCTCAGAAATTTTAAAACTCCTGCGTGTGCAATTCCTTTTGTACCGCCGCCCGATAAAACAAGACCTACCTTTTCAAAATTCATTGAATAAATTTAAGAAAATACCACAGAATAAAGACAGCACTATCTAATTTTTTATTAGGTAGCTCTAAATAATATTGTATCGCTTGCCAAATTATGTAAGACAGTCTACTGTTATATGAATAAAATAATAAAGCCCGGAAAGTTCCGGGCTCATTTATATGTTATTAGTTATTAATATACTTTTCAAATATTTTTGAGAAATCCTTCTGAATATATTTATCAAAACTTGTGGTATTCCAGGCAAAAATATATTCGTTGATTGTTCTTAATTCCTGACTTTTCGATACATTTTCCTGCTTACCGGAGGCTACCGTAGTGATAGCTTTCTGTAAACTGTCGTTTGAAAAATTCAACAGTGCCTGATTGTGATGAACAGCCTGCTGGATTGCCAATAGGGCTTTATACAAATCTTTAAGCTGATCAATCTGGCTTTTCGTTACACTGATCATCAGCGGAACATTTCCGATATTAAAAGATATTTCGACATCGAGGTCAATGGTTCCTGCCGTCTGCAAAGCTATATTAGAGAAAGGGAATTCATAATATTCATATCTTCTCAACACTCTTTTTTTATCCAAAGCACTTGCTCCGTCAATATGAATCAGTGCTCTGTTGGTAAAGCAGTATTCATCTCTTTTGGATTTAATAAGAAAGAAAATTTTCTCATTGTCTTCTGACAAGATATAATCATCAGAATCTACCTTATCATAATCCTGGGAAGGAATAATTTTGCCGATATCTCCTAATCCTAATGCTTCTGCAGCTAATTTTTTGAACATACTTTATTTTAATTTGTATTTTGTTTAGTGAATAAAATTAAGAAAATAACTTAGATAAAATCAAAAAAATTATCCTAAAGCTCGTTTAAATTTGATTAATTATTCAAAAATTTCATTCATTTTTGACGCAAAGATTTAATTTAAAGACTTAATTATTTAAGTAAACAAAGAAGGATCAACAAGTTGATTTGATGAAGCTATTTCTTCAAGTTTCGTGAAGCAAATTTTATTTGCCTTTGCTTTCTAAAAGTAATGTGTAAAGTTGAATTAAATCTTTGCGTTTAAAAATAATAGAATTTAAAAACTTTAAATGTCAAATTTAAACAGGCTCTTTCAAAAAGAAAAACCACAGACAAAATCTGTGGTTTACTATATTTGTAATTTAGTTATCAAATTAAATGTGGATTACTTCGCCATACGCAGCAGCAGCAGCTTCCATAATGGCTTCCGATACCGTTGGGTGCGGGTGAATCGATTTGATGATCTCGTGACCGGTAGTTTCCAGTTTTCTGGCAACAACCGCTTCAGCAACCATATCGGTAACGCCATCTCCAATCATATGACAGCCTAACCATTCTCCGTACTTAGCATCGAAAATAACTTTGATGAAACCGTCTGTATTTCCGTTTGCCGTAGCTTTTCCGCTTGCAGAAAGAGGGAATTTACCCACTTTGATTTCATATCCTTTCTCTTTAGCCTGCTTTTCAGTAAGACCAACAGAAGCAACTTCAGGGTGGCAGTACGTACATCCAGGAATATTGCCATAGTCGATTTTTTCAACGTGCATTCCTTTGATTTTTTCAACGCAGGTAATTCCTTCTGCAGAAGCAACGTGTGCCAATGCCTGAGTCGGAATGATATCACCGATTGCATAATATCCGGGAACTGAAGTTTCATACCATTCATTTACCAAAACTCTTCCTTTATCCGTCTGAATTCCTACTTCTTCAAGACCAATATTCTCGATGTTTGCAGCAATACCGACAGCAGATAATAAAATATCAGCTTCAAGCGTAATGTTTCCTTTAGCTGTTTTTACGTTAGCTTTTACGCCTTCTCCGCTGGTGTCAACACTTTCCACAGAAGCGTTGGTCATGATCTCAATCCCTGATTTTTTCAGAGATTTTTCTAAGTGCTTAGAGATTTCTTCATCTTCTACAGGAACGATATTCGGCATAAATTCCACTACCGTAACTTTTGTTCCCATTGTATTATAGAAGTCGGCAAATTCTACCCCGATTGCTCCTGAACCTACAACGATCATCGATTTCGGCTGTTCAGGAAGAGATAATGCCTGTCTGTATCCTATTACTTTTTTACCATCTTGAGGAAGGTTCGGCAATTCTCTTGAACGCGCACCAGTAGCGATGATAATATGTGTTCCTGTATATTCGGTTACTTTTCCTTCTTTATCGGTAACAGAAACTTTTTTGCCTTTCTGTACTTTGGCAGTCCCTAAAATTACATCGATCTTATTCTTTTTCATTAAGAATTCGATTCCTTTGCTCATTTTATTGGCTACGCCACGGCTTCTCTGAATTACGTTAGGAAATTCAAAACTACCTTCCACTTTATTTAAGCCATAATCTTCAGCGTGATTAATATAATGAAAAACCTGAGCAGACTTCAGCAAAGCTTTTGTAGGAATACATCCCCAGTTAAGGCATATCCCTCCCAAACTTTCTTTTTCGATAATTGCAGTTTTGAAACCCAATTGCGCCGCTCTGATTGCAGTAACATATCCACCGGGACCACTACCGATGACAATAATATCGTAATTCATTAGTTTAAAATTTTATGCGAATTTAAGGAAAAATATTGGATGTTCAGCCTTTCTTAGCTTACAACATAGATGGAATGAAAGACATTATCTTGTATTTAAAAAAGAAAAGAGAACGCTGATGCATTCTCTTTTTTATTTCCGTTAAAAGGATAAGTTCTCTGTTATGCTTACTCTATCTGGTAGCTCTTAACAGCTTTTTTTCATTCTGATATCTGAGATTAAGGGCTTTCAGCTGATTGCTTTTCATTTTCTTGGTCGCCAGCGGATGATTAAGAATCAACCTTTTTTCAGTATTATATTTTTTGTCTAATTCCCTCGCCTTACTGTTGTACAGTTCGCTTCTGGAAGGATGCGGAGGTGCGGGAGGACGTGAAGGATGTTTCTGTGCAAAAGCTCCGCCTGACAAACCTAAAAGCAAAAGTGTTGGTATTAAAAACTTTTTCATAACTTTTTATTTTTTGAATGATCTTAATTTTAGTCTTATATCATTCAGGTTTATAACAGAATATTTGCATATATCATACCACAATTCAATAACAATTGTTTACTTATTTTTATTGTAGGAAACCCTCCATACTACTCCGCTTACATCGTCGGCAACAAGTATAGATCCGTCAGCAAGCTGAAGTACCCCTACAGGTCTTCCGTAAACGTCTCCTTTTGCTTCATTGGCAATAAATCCTGTAAGAAAAGGCTGATACGGACCTGAAGCCTTACCGTTCGCAAAAGGTACGAATGCTACCTGATACCCTGCGAGAGAAGATCGGTTCCATGATCCGTGTTGTCCGATAAATGCTCCGTTTTTATATTTCTCCGGAAACTGACTTCCGGTATAAAAAGCGAGTCCTAAAGAGGCGGTATGACTTCCCAGCGGAACATCCGGGACAATGGTCTTAGCAACGAGATCAGGTTTTTCTCCTTTTCTTCTCGGATCTTCATTTTTCCCGAAATAAGCATAAGGCCATCCATAAAATGCATTCTGCTTTACACTAGTAAGATAATCCGGAACCAGTTCGTCACCAAGTTCATCCCGTTCGTTGACAACCGTCCAGAGTTCGCCGGCAACAGGATTCCAGCTCATTCCAACTGGATTTCTCAGACCCGCGGCAAAAATTTTCTCTCCGCTTCCGTCAGGATTTACTTCAAGAATGTTGGCTCTCCGTACTTCATTTTCCATTCCGTTTTCGCCTACGTTACTTCCTGAACCTACACTGATGTAAATTTTAGACTGGTCTTTATTGGCGATTAAATTTCTTGTCCAGTGGTTATTATATCCTCCCGCGGGAAGATTTACAATCTTTTTACCAGGCTGGGTAATTTTTGTATCTCCCGATTTATAGGGATATACCCAAAGTCCGTCGGTATTGGCTACGTAAAATTTATCTTTAATAATAAGCATTCCGTAAGGCTGATTGAGCTTATCAAGAAATACGGAAGACGATTCGGGAATGCCATCCTTATTGGCATCACGATATAAGATGATCCTGTTGGCAGATTTGCCTCCGACTTCAGCATCACTTTTACCGCTGATATCGTTTTTAATTTTCTCTGTTGTGGAACGCTCCGAGTTGGAAAGAACGACAAAAACGTCGCCGTTTTCAGCCTGAATCATATTTCTCGGGCTTTTTATATTATCTGCAAACCGGGTAACGGTAAAACCTTCCGGAGCAAAAGGCGATTTTCCTTTGGGCCATCCGATGACATTGCTGAATTTGTTTTTGGAGTTCTTCTCGTCAGGTGCAGGCAACTTCAGCGTATCCGTTTCTGTGACGACTTCTTTTTGAGTTGAGGTTTTTTCGTTTTTATTTTCTTTACAGCTGAAGAAAGTCAGCGCCAAAGCTGGTAAAAGATATTTTTTCATAAATTTTAGTAATAATGGTTGATAAGAGACTTGCAAAAACCATTCCTTAGGAATCTATTGGTTTTTCATTTAAACAAATGGATAAAGACTAAATCCTTATTTCTGAAACAGATTTAGAATAACAATATCTTAAAAAAAACAGTACAAGTAATTACCTGCACTGTTCAATTTAAATTTGTTTGAATCCTATTTACTATATCAGGAACAATATGTTTGATTATTTTCTGATAATATTGATGAAAGGTTTAAGAAAATATTTTTCTCACTGATGTCGTACAATATGCGATTTAGGCCTGTATTTTTTATCAAGATCTTCTATTATGGCAATGGTCTGATCAGAAATTACATAAGCATCTTTAGTCCTATTTGCCGACTTATTATAGAGATATACAAAATTAAACGGATCTTCAATATGTTTGATCAATTGTTTCTTATACCCTGCCTTTTCAATAATATTAGCCATATAATATCCAGGTATATGTCCGCTTGTATTCCATCCTTTAAACAGTTTATTTAATTTTAACTGTGATTTTTCCAAAGGTTTTACAGAAAGTATGGAATCAATATTTTTTAAGGTTTTGTAACCGTCAGATAAAAAGCTTTCGGGATATCCGCGCTGAAATTCCAGCAAATTTTTAGCATCTTCTCCCTGATATCTTTTGTCTATAAGATCGGCCGAACCTTCATTCAGAATTCTTTGTAGCATACTTACGATGACAAGATCTTCCTGATCAACATCAAAATCCATTCTTGGCCGCAACACATGCTGAAACTCATGGCCACCCAGTACCCCCATTTTATTATAGTCATTGAAATAAGCAGCCAGTAAAGTGTAAATCATCCAGCCATTTTCCACATGGGCATCATTATGAACAGGGATAATCGTAATTTTATATTCCGGAGCTCTTTTATGATCTTTTTTAGGCAGCATCTGATAACTATACTGATAAGAAAGATCAAGATATTTTTCCGGCTGCTGTTCAATGTTCTTAAGATAAGCTTTCATCTTATCTTCATTAATCTTATATTCGTTGATGATGTAGGTCCACCAGTTGTTATAGGGATCTTTGAGCCTTTGCTGTAGTTTTGCTTCATTCTTTGGCATGTAGACTGTTTCCATGATTTTCCTGTAATTATCGATATAAATACTGTCTACTCCCTGATCTTTAAGGTAAACCTGTATGGCTTCATTTTTTATGAAATGCCTCCATTCCACAGGATCAACCGGCTGGTCTTTTCTTAATTTATCCGTAATTCTGAAATATTCCCAACATGCAGAATCGTCAAATTTCTGTGAATATAATAACTGAAATGTATGTAAAATACAAATTATTAAAAGTAATCGTTTTATCATTATTTATAATCCTTATTAATGCAGCAAATATAATTAAATAAGCAAATACAATCATATTATTACTCCACCTCAATATTCTGTTTCAGCGGAAGGTTTTTTGAAGAATTCCCGACAAAAATTCTGTATGTTCCTTTTTCAACAATCCAGTTCATTTTCTCGTCCAAAAACTGTAATTCTTTCACCGGAACTTCAATCGAAACCTGTTTTGATTCACCCGGTTTTAAATATACTTTTTGGAAACCTTTCAGTTCAATAATCGGTCTTGAAACTGAGGCGAGTAAATCTTTCATATAAAGCTGTAAAACCTCACTGCCCGCTTTTGAACCTGTATTCTTCACATTGACTGTGGCAGTAATCGTATCTTTTGTTGTAAACTGTAGTTTGTTTAACTGTAAATCCGAAAATTCAAAAGTCGTATAACTTAATCCGAAACCAAAAGGATACAGCGGTTCGCCACTCAGATCATAATAATCATTTCCACGTCCGGTCGGATGATGATTGTAAGATAACGGAAGTTGTCCCTCTTCTACCGAAAAAGTAATTGGTAATTTCCCGGATGGATTTTCTTCACCGAATAAAACTTTAGCCACAGCTCTTCCGCCCTCTTCTCCGGGATACCAGACGTCTAAAATAGCTCCGACTTTATCTTTCCAATTGGTCGTTTTAATCGCAGAACCACCCACCAATACAACCGTTACCGGTTTATTTAATTTTGAAACTTCATCAATAAATGGTTCCTGATTTCCGGGAAGCGCCAATGAAGAACGATCCTGAAATTCACCTTCATGGATTCCTGCAGTTATGATGATATAATCTGCTTGCTCAGCGAGTTGTAAAGCATTTTTAAAGTCTTTCTGATAATCCGGCAGTCCGTAATTCCAGATAAGCTCTATATTGGCTTCACCTCTATTTTCACGAAATTCCACGGTTATATCATACTTTTCATCTTTTTCAAAATCTATTTCAGCTGTTTTGGTCGAATAACTGAGCTTTTCCCAATTGTCAATCAACAGTTTTCCATTCAGAAACAAACGGAAACCATCATTTCCACGAAGTCCCAACTGATACTTTCCGGATTCCGGAGCTTCCAATTTTCCAGTCCAGCGAATGCTGTAATTATCAGGCTGAAGCTTTTCAGGGTTTGGCGAATACAGCGTCCATTTGAAATTCAATTGTTCATCCTGTTTTTCAAAAGCGGGATTTCCTTTCAAATCAGGATTGGAAAAATACATTCCTTTTAATCCTTTCTGATTTTCAAAAGATAAAAAATCAGCAGGAACGGTGACAAACTTTTTCAGATTCCAGTCGATACCTTTTGAATAAGTGATTTCAATATTTTTATTTTTAACAAAATCTTTAATTCCCTCAACAATACTCACTTTATTATTTCCCGGTCCCGAATATCCACCCAATCTTGCATCCACCGCATCAGTCCCGACAATCAGAATCTTTTTTATATGCTCCGGAATCGGAAGCGTATTGTCGGTATTCTGAAGCAGTACAAAAGATTCAACGGCTGCTTTTTCAGCTAAAGGTTTATGGTTGATTTTCTTTAATTCCTGAATGTCTTTATCGGAAACATAAGGATTTTCAAACAATCCCAATTCAAATTTTGCCCTTAAAACCCTTGCTATGGCATCATCAATTCTCTCCTGAGAAATTCTTCCGTCTAAAAATGGCGGAATGAACAATTTGTAATGTTTATATTCTGTCTGGAAAATAACATCCAGTCCGGCGTTGATGGCTTGTGCAGAGGCATCGTCGTAATCTTTGGCTGTAAAATGCAGGACATTTGCCCCGCCTACTGCACTGGCGTCACTGATGACAAAACCTTTAAAATTCCAATCTTTTTTTAATTTTTCCGTTAAAAGCCAATGGTTGGCGGTGGAAGGCCTTCCGTCCAGCAGATTGTAGGAAGTCATTACCGAACGGCTTTTTCCCTGTTGAAAGGCTTTTTCAAATGGTATAAGATGCGTTTCTTCCAGAAATCTTTTGCTCCAGTGGATGGGATACGAATCTCTTCCGCCTTCGCCCACATTTGCTAAAAAATGTTTTGGAGTGGTAATAATTCCCTGCTTTTCAAAAGAACTGACGAAGCTTACTCCCATTACCGAGGTAAGAAAGGGATCTTCACCATAGGTTTCTTCCGTCCTGCCCCAGCGAACGTCACTTGCCAAATTGACAACCGGTGTTAAAATTTGTCGGATTCCTCTCAGTTTTGATTCTTTGGCAATGGCTGCAGAAACTTCCTTCATCACACCAGGATTAAAGGTTGCTGCGAGTCCGATAGCCTGTGGAAAAGCCGTAGCACCTTCCCGCATTAATCCGTGCAATGCCTCATCAAAAGGGATAATAGGAATTCCCAGTCTGGATTCTTCGACAAAATATTTTTGAATGGCATTGATTTTCCCAGCCAGTTTTCCTGCATCTTCATTGGCATTATAGGTTAACAATTGTCCTGCCGCTCCACCTCCCTGATTCCCTGCGCTCACCTGCAACCCGAAAATTCCGTGGGAATATTGATCTTTAGGAACATGATCCAAATCCCCGGGAATCATGAAGCACTGCCAGAATTTTTCTTCGGGCGTCATTCTTTTTATTAAATCCTGAACTCTGGCTTCTACCGGTTGTTTAGGGTCTTTATATAAAGGTTTTTGAGCAGAAATAATTACAGAGCTTAATAAGAATATTCCTATAATTTTAAATCGCATTGTAAAATAATTTTAGTTGTAGAATGTTTAAACTTTATATAACCGCAAAAGTCACAAAAGATGAGTTCAAATTTATTTTAAAGTTGATGACTAGAAATGAAAAGGACCACAATAGCTTTGAAAATCTTCGATTTTTGTTCTTTTGAGAACTCTGATTATTCTAAAAAATATTAGCTTAAAAACTTAATAAAAAAATTAATTTATTGATTTCTTAATTTCATCTAGCTTAATAAATTGAAATTCTCAATGTTATCAGATTTCTTTTTAACGCTCCGATTTCCTATGTCGTTTTGATATCAAATAGTCTACAATTTGAACTATTGTGTAATTTGAATTACGGTTGAATATTTTAGCTGAGTTCTTTCTTCCGGCAAATCAACTTTAATTACATTTCCTGATTGTTTCCATTGAATTTTATTTTTTAATCCTAAAATTTTCAGTGATTTTGGTTTAAAATTCTCCGGAATGGTAAAATTTAATGTTGATGGAGCTTCATAATTTGTTTTTTCATCGAGGTGAAAAATATTTATTGTTCTTCCGTCTTTACTTTGGGTGTAATAAACATTGCCTTCGTGATAAGGAGCGACACTCCGCGTTGCAAAAACAGCCGACTGGTTTTTCTCCATCCATGATGAAATTTCTTTTAACCTTTCATAAACAACAGGATCGTAATCTCCGTTTGGCCCGGGAGCAATATTCATCAGGTAATTTCCACCTCTTGAAATGATTTTCACCAGTGTTTCAATGATTTTCTGAGAAGATTTGTAGTTATCGTTCGGGACATACGAAAAAGAATCTCCCATCGTAATGCAGCTTTCCCAGGGAATCGGGAGCGGTTTTTCCGGAACGGCCTGTTCGGGTGTTACATAATTTTCCCACTTTTCGGGAACAGTGCGATCTACGATGATGATTCCGGGCTGATTTTTCCGGGCCATCGTGCCTATTTTATCCATATCGATATCCTGTTCCACTTTGATGGTTCGCTGCCATTCGACATTGGGATCAATGGTGTAGAATGGGCGCACCCAGCCTCCGTCCAGCCACAGAATGTCTATTTTTCCGTAATTTGAAGTGATTTCATTCAACTGATTAAAGGTAAAATTCTTAAAACTGTTCCATTTCTCAGGATATTTTTTCGGATCATAATTCACATTACGGTCTTTTGGCGGAAAGTAGGACCACCAGTAGTCATCGGAATGCCAGTCGGGTTTTGAAAAGTATGCTCCGATCTTAAACCCTTCTTTCCGGAACGTGTTGAAAATTTCTCTGGTAACATCTGCTTTCGGATTTTTGGAAAAAGGCGTTTTCGGAGAGGTTATTTTATAATCCGACTGTTGTGTATCGAACATGGCGAAGCCATCATGATGTTTTGTAGTGAATACCACATATTTCATTCCTGCTTTTTTTACGGCATCCGCCCATTTTTGAGGATTGAATTGAGTCGGGTTGAAAGTCGTCTGAAGATTTTCATAATTTTTTACGTATTCGTAATATGATTTCCCGTGTTCGGGTTTTCTTTGGGTCCAGGATTCATCTTCCGGGCAAAGGCTCCAGCTTTCAACAATTCCCCACTGGCTGTATGTTCCCCAGTGCATGAAAAGACCAAATTTCAGATCCTGCCAGTTTTCGAGATTTTGTACCACCAAGGGATCGTCCGGTTTCTGATATCCTTCTGAAACATTGTGGGCCTGTGAAAAAAATACGGATGAGGTAATGAATGCGGAAAGAAATACGGTTTTAGTTTTTAGCCTGATGAACATGAAGTTTTCGTTTTTGCTAAATTAGTGTTTAGCAAGAAAATTTTAACAAAAAAGACATAAAAGTTTGAAATTTTCCTCTTGCTGAATTTAATCGCGTATTAACTAAAATGGTTTTCTGTTTTAGTTTAATCAGTTTAAATTTAAATGGAAAACTGTTTTCGTTTAATCCGGAAGTATAGACTTAAATAATTTTGTGTTTTTGTCTAATCCGGCAGTTTAGACTTAAATATAATGCTATTAGGGTTCCATCTGATCATTTATCTTAACATGGGAACTTGAAAATGTAAATTATTATATTAAATTCTCAAATGCTTTTTCAACTTGAGGATATTTGAATTCAAAACCATTCAATATTAATTTTTCAGGATAAACATTACGGCTTTTCAGCAATAATTCGGTTTCCGTTTTTAAGAATATGGAGGCAATTTCCAATTGCCAGACCGGTGCGTTTAACCCAAAAGGCATTTTAATTTCCTTTCTTAATTTCATCATGAAATCTTTGTTAGATAATGGTTTCGGAGCGGTGATATTGATTGGACCGGAAAGATTTTCATTCTCCAAAATAAATTTAACAGCTTTGCAAAAATCGTCAACATGAATCCAGCTTACATTCTGGTTTCCTCTGCCCTGCTTTCCGCCCAAACCAAATTTTGTTAGTATTTTCAATTTCGGAAAAGCTCCGCCATTATTTCCTAAGACAATAGAAGTTCGTAAAGCAATTTTTCGCACATTTTCAGTTTTTGCTTTAAAAAATTCGCTTTCCCAGCTTTTGCAGATATTCATTGAAAAATCATCACCGATTACTCCTTTTTCTTCTGTATTTAAATGTGTTTCAGAATGAATATAAATTGTTGCTGAACTTGCATTCAGCCAAACTTTAGGCTTATTGATACATTCATTAACTGCCTGCTGAAGAACTTTTGTACTTTCTATCCTGGATGAATAAATTTCCTTTTTGTTTTTGTCTGTGTAACGGCAGTCGACTGATTTTCCTGCAAGGTTGATGATAACGTCAGCATTTTCAAGGATTTTTTTCCATCTGCCCAACGTTTTTGCATCCCAATAGATTTCATTTTTATGCTTTGGATTGCGGGTTAAAATATATACATGATGCCCTTTTTCGGTAAAGTAATTTCTGAGGTTTTTGCCTAGGAATCCGGTTCCGGCGGCGATGATAATTTTCATTTTTCTTGTTTTAACTGATTGTTTTTATAATAAAATGCTTCGACAGGCTCAGCATGACAGTCCTAATGCTAACTGCTTTGACGCTCGCTTCGCTCGCGCTTCTGTTTATTTTCTGCAACAGTTTTTATCAATTTGTTTCTCTCTAAAAGAAATTTTTTCATGTAGTGTTTAAGAAAAACTTTGTCGAAAATTTTACCGATAATTCCGAATGGAGAATGAAATTCGAAGATATCTGTCATAATTGTATTTTCACCTTGCTGACTGAAAATATGCTGATGCTTCATAGATTTAAAGGCACCTTTTTGCATAATATCTGTAAAATGATGAGGCGTATTCATGGCGACAATTTTTGTGGTCAGAGTTTGATAAATTCCTAAGTGTCTGGCTTTCCATGTTACCGTTTCTCCTTCTTCAATGAGTCCTGAAGTTTTTCCTGCTATAGCACTTTCGTTTGTTTTCGCAGTTGATTGCTGGTGCAGATCGATATCTCTTGACAAATTAAAAACAGTTTGAATATCAGATTGTATTACGGTTATTAATTGAATTCTAGACATGATGATTTATTTTTTTATATTCTTTATCATAAAAGCTAATAACAAGAGATTGGATAATGAGAACAGGAGACAGCGCAATCCAGGATATCGGAATCCATTCGAGGAAATCATAGTGAAAATTCACTTTCATAAAACTGCCCAGAATAAAAAGCAAAAAAGTAATTACCACATATGTTGAAACAATAATATATAGTTTTCTTGAATCTTTTTTTGCATATTCATTAGACAAAAACTTTATTATATTTAAAGAATACTGAACTATGGCAATTATAAAAAATTCTATGAAAATACTGATATATAAAAAGTCCTGAGCTGTGACGGCTGCTGCAATAATAGCGGCAAGAAAAAGGATGATTAATATCTGTTGAATTCTGAGATCATAGGAAAGCAAAGTTTTCATGGTTATTGATTCTAAAGGTTAAAAAAATCTCCTCGTGTTCTTTTGTTTTGTACTTTGAATGTAAAATACATCCAGATTTTAAAGATGAATGTTTTCATTTTTAGCGATTTTTTCTTTATTTATGGCATGTTTACGGCCTTTCAGGAAAAGAAGAAGGTTCAGGAGCATCATGATTCCCAGGTAAATAGAGAATTTGCCTATCTTTTCGCTCATGTCTACCACAAGGCTTTCCACAGTTTCAATTCTGTAGAACTCGATGATGCATAAGGCAAAGCCAACGTTCAGGAGATAAAATCCGATTTTGAAAAGGGAATTGGTTGCCAATGCGATGTCCTCTTTCTGGTGGAAAATATCAAGCATAAAAGTTTTTGAATTTTTGAACAGAAATTGGGAAACAAAAACGGTAAGTGTAAGTACAATTGGTAAATAGATCATGTACGCTGAAAAATTGTACGTTGCTGCGGTAAGGATTGTTGCTGTCATAATAGTTTATTTTATGGTTAAATTTTTTCTCAAAAGATAAAGGGTAAGAATGTTGATATAATGTAATACGCAAAGGATCAACATAATATTTCCTATTCGTATTGCGGTTATTGCGAATACCTGCTCGAAAGATGTGATTCTGTCCCAGCTTGTCAGACTGATGGCAATATATCCCAGATTGATAAGGTAATAGCATCCTAAAAGGATTCTGTTAATCGTAAAACACAGATTGTTGTCGTGGATCAGATATTCCAGATAAAATTTCCCGGCATGATAACATCTTCTTCCTACATCTATTGTGATATATGATGCGGCTGCGAGAAAAATCAGGTATGAGATAATATTAAACATCTTGTAGTTTTTATATTTTCAATAATTTTTGAAAGTTTATTTGAAATAAAAAAGGAATAACTCCTTTTGATCTTACTTTCTTTTTAAGATTCTTTACATCGTGTTGCAGCGTTCAGAATGACATATTTTTACTTCAACAAATTGGTTATTTTCCCCACCAGCCAGTGATCATCGCTTTTTATCGCGAGATCCATGATATTGTTGATCTTACCGGTTACCGAACTGAAATCTTCCATTAATCTGATAAATTCTTTAGCTTCTTCAGAGTCTTTATCTTCAATATTTTTCAGTTCTTCCAGAAAAGAAATAACAGGTTCTATTTCTCTTTTTCTTCGCTCTTTGGTAATTTGCTTAAATAAAAACCAAACATCTTTTTCAGCAACAAAATATTCTTTCCGGTCCCCTTTTATAAATTCTTTTCTTACAATTCCCCAATCCATTAAAGCACGGAGATTCATATTGGCATTACCTCTTGAAATTTCAAGCTGCTCCATCACCTCATCGGTAGAAAGCGGTTTTCCGGTAGCCAAAAGCAAGGCATGAACCTGTGCCATGGTACGGTTGATGCCCCAGTTGGTCGCAAATGTTCCCCAAGTCTGAATATATTTTTCTTTGGCTTCTGAAAGTTTCATTGTCTGATTTTAATTCTATTACAAATATAATTAAATATTTTGAACTTTCAATAATTTTTGAAAATTAATTTTAAATAAAAACAGACATCCTTTATGAATGCCCGTTAACACTAATTTTAATCTCTTGTTATGAAATATTTATACAACTATTTTAAAGTCCTAAGATCACTTTATTTTTTAATGAATTAACTTTAAATGAAAACTCGGTCTTCCTTGTTTCATTAGCATTTAAAACTATATCCCAGATCAGCTCACCTGTTTCTTCATTATAAGATGCACCTCCTTTATTTGCAAGCGTTATAATGATCTGCTTATCCTGAGATACAGGAATTCTATCTATAATTCTGAGTTTTATCTTTTCACTTTTGTTATTACGAATCGTAAACTGATAGGCAAACTGCTGTTCCTTGTTAGAGGAAGAGATACTCTTTTCCATTGTTTTATCTTTAACTACCTCTCTTTTAACGCTTACCCTTTTATCATCACCAAGTGTGAGCAGAAGCTTACTGTCTGTACTTTCTGCATTAAGTGTTGTTTTTCCGACATTGGTGTTCTCAAAAATAACATTAGCTTCAGCATTAATAAGATTGTATTTATCAAGATTATCAAGTTCTGCAATCAGATAAACGGTTCTGTCAACTTTCGGAATAGTATAATACGTGTAAGTGGCAGGAATTTCCGTACGGTCCAGATTAATACTGTTGTCCTGATTATTGGACAAAATAGTGTAAAGATCTTTCAGGTCATAGGCTACATTAAGTTGATTCCTGGAAACACTGGAGCCTACAACCGCAACTTCCGCAATACTGACTTCCTTTGCAGCAGATTGTGACCGTACGGAAGCATAATTTTCGACCCGGTCTGCCTGTATTCCCGGAGTTACAGCTGCCACAGGTTCCTGATAGAACAAACTCCATGCAGACAGGGATGGAATTTGTTTTCTCACGTTCGGATATCCGGAAACCAAATGAAGTTCGACATTTTTCCAGTCCAGCCCGGAATTTTGTCTCACCATTGCTTTATACAGCAACTGCGCTTTAGAATTTATATCAGGAATAACGACATCATAATATGGTCTCCAAAAAGCTTCGCGAATGCCATATTTGATATCCAGATTTACGTCTTCCGAACCATCGCTGGAAATCTGAAGCACCAATTTTCCCTTAGGATATTTTTCTAATTCCTGATTATTGAGATCAAACTTAGTACGCAATTTATCCAGTTTCTCTGCCAAAAGAGCAGATGACGTTTCAGCCTTATCAAGCTCGATGCTTAGTTCGGTTCTTTTTTTCTGGTAGTAATCAATCAGTTTTTGCAGTTCTTTGGAATAAGATCCAGAACCGGAATTAATCGTCTGATTTTTATCTAAAATAACAATACTGTTTGCTAAAGCAGTCTTTTGAAAATCAAGATCTTTTATTTTTTTCTCTAAAAGAGAGATGCTGTCCAAGACAATTTTATGTTGAGGATTCTTCTTATCAAGTTCTACTTTATAAAAATTTTCATCTGTCGTAAAGCGATAGGTAAGAACCGAAACTTTGGATTTGGAGCCTATTTTTATGGTGCTTTCATCAATATTCTGTGCAATATTGGTGATTACAACTTCTGAGCTTCCTTTCGGAATTTTAAATGAGGTATTGCTGTATAATTCTGCAGACTGTTCATATAAAGTAACCGACTTTAATTTTGCTTCTGCAAAGACCGGCTTTTGGCCCAGCACAATGATGGTGAAATTGCATAAAGCAATAATGATGATCTTCTTCATATATTTTAGTATTAATATTACAGTTCTTCTACTCCTTTTTACTTAATTGATAAGATGTCATACAGTGCACATTTCGCAACATATCAGAAGCTGTATTTGTCCCTGTTTGTTATTTTATCCTAAAGTACATGAACTTATTAAAAGATTCATTTTAATTAAAAAGTTGCAGTAATTCTATACTTCTTCCAAAGTTTATTTACTGATGTATGATAAAATGGTTATTAGTTTTTAAAAGCACAGTATTATTTTTCAGGAACTTTTTCCTCAAGAAGTTTTTTCAGCCTTTGTTTTTCGGTTTTAGAAATATCTTTTGTAATAACGACAATTAAACCATTCTTCGCTTTTCCACCGAACAAACCGCCGGCTTTTTCTTTACTGATTAAGGAAATATTGTCAATTTTTGAAGGCGCTATCTTTTTGAGGGTTTCGATATCTGATACCGCTCCGTCGATCACAACTAAAGGTTCGGCTCCCGTTTTGGAATTTGCCTGATACCCTACCGAAATATCCACTCTTCCGGAACCCGTTGCTCCCGAAATAGAATTGATGCTGAGACCCGGCGTGAACCCGTTAAGAGAAGCTGCAGACTGTTTTTCACCCAGTAAAGTTTTTTTCACGCTATTCGATGCGAGAGGTTTATATTCTTTTGCAGAAGATTTTTTAGAAAGTATTTCAGGTTCCTGTAGTTTTTCCCGATGTCCGAATGTTAAATCCTGATATTCATAATCTGCAGTATCTGCAATTTTATTCAGATCAGAAATTTTCTTACTGGAAGCCAGTGCATTCATCGAAGCTTTTTCTTTTTTAATGCCCATTGCAATAACTTCTTCTATATTGTTCCGCTTTATGCTGTCCATAACCGCTCTTTCTTCTCTAATCTCCAGTACAGTCTTATCGAAAGACGATGCAGATGCGATTTCGTAAGCAGGAGGCATTAATGAAGCAACAGGAGACTTTCGCGTTTCATTTCGGGCTAATTTTACAGCCGGAGATGATACAATTTGTTTTTGAATATTTACTTTTACAACACTGTCGGTCTTCCGGATCTGCTCAGAAATCTGTGGAGAAGAAATTTTTTCACCCACTGTATTTTTTGCAATAACCGATTCGTCAATCGTTGTATTATTATCTTTTGTAGAAGTAAAATAAAAAATTCCGGAAGCAATAAGCAGACTGGCGGCGATTCCGTACGGAAGCCATGCAGGAATTCTTTTATGTTTTCTCTCTTCTCTCTGATCAAGCTTTTCCTCAACTTTAGCCCAAACTTTATCAAACCCCGGAAAAGTTACAGGTTCTTCTAAGGATTGTGAAGCCTCATTAAAGGTTTTATCGATATCGTGATTATTTTCCATTGTTGTAAAGTTTAAACATTTTGATTCACCAGAAGTTCCTGAAGCTTTTTTCTCGCAAAATTGAGCTGGGATTTTGACGTTCCCTCGCTGATAGAAAGCATAACGGCAATTTCCTTATGAGGATACCCCTCAATGGCAAAAAGATTGAAAATTGCTCTGCAGCCTTCCGGAAGAAAGTTGAGAAGATGCAGAATATCTTTTTCAAAAGAGACATTTTCACTGTCGGTATTGGAACTGATGAAATGGTTTTCTTCCAATGAGATATGCAGACGTTTCGCCGCCCTTAGCTTTTGCAGGCATTCATTGACCGCTATTTTTCTTGCCCAGGCTTCAAAAATATCAGGATTGTGAAGCTGTTCTATTTTTGTAAAGATCTTATAAAATGTATCTGCAAGCACTTCTTCTATATCTTCATCATTCTTAAGATACCGTCTGCAGACCGCATATAATTTCCCCGCCATTTTCTCATAGACTTTCCGCTGGGCATTGCGGTCGTTCCGCTGACATTGTAGTAGTAACTCTCGTTCCATAATCAGGCTTTATATCTGTACAGATGCAGAAAAACTCAAAAAGGTTGGAAACATGCTAAACTTTTTTTGAAATGTAATGAAATCTTACGAATGAGGCAAAGTAAAAACTGATTATTGATTTTGAATTAATAGATCACTCACTTTCATTCACACAGATTGCTTAAAAAAATTATTGCCGGAGGTTTGTCATGCCGGAAGCATCTAAGCTAATTGTTCATATTTTAAATCTGATTATTTTACCACGGATTTCATGAACTGCACAGATTTATGAATGTTTTCATCATGACAAGATGTATTGGGCATTGCCGAAAGGTTATGAAAGACCTCTACCCTAGCCGCGATTGAGCGGCATGTTTGAGCTCTTTTTCTGTTTTCGGCGGCGGCTTTGCCGCCGCCGAAAACAGAAAAAAGCGAGTAGCGAAAGCGCGAAACAGCTCCAAAAAATTCAACCTTGTATTTAACCTTTAGAGCTGTAACAAATCTTTATTACCAACGACTATTCGTATAAATAATATTTTATAGTAATGAAAAATTCAAAATTTGTATCATTACTTTTTGTTTTGTCTGCAGGAAGTATGATGTTTGCTCAGGATGACTTAATCAATAAGTTAAAAAACAATCAGTCTCAAAATGCCAATTTCCAGTTTACCACGCTGAAAGATGTGGGTGCGACTTCGGTAAAAAACCAGGGTTCTTCGGGAACGTGCTGGAGCTATTCGGGGAACTCTTTCCTGGAGTCTGAAATGCAGAGAATGGGTAAAAAGCCTGTTGATCTTGCAGAAATCTTCACGGCAAGAAATTCTTACCATGACAAAGCAAAATTATATGTGCTGAACAACGGCGCAATAAGCTGGGGCGACGGCGGAGAGCTGCATGATGTCATCAACATGTACAAAAAATACGGAGCTGTTCCACAGGACGTTTACACAGGGCTTAGACAGGGACAGACGCTAAATAATTTCTCTGAAATGCAGGGTAAACTGAAACCTGTTCTTGACAGTCTGGTTCAGGCCGGCGCTAAAGGAAAATTAACAGACAACTGGATGTCTTCCGTAGATGCAATTCTGGACCAATATCTGGGAAAAGTTCCCGCCAACTTTACCTACGAAGGAAAATCCTACACGCCACAGACTTTTGCGAAAGAAGTTGTAGGCATCAATCCGGAAGATTATGTTGAAATTTCTTCCTATAAAGATTATCCTTACTTCCAGAAATTTGTTGTTCCGATTCCGGACAACTGGAGCCATGACTCTGACTGGAATGTTCCGATGAAAGATCTAACGGCAATTATTGACAATGCGGTAAATAAAGGATATTCCGTAGGTTGGGCAACCGATGTTTCCGAACCTTATTTTTCTTACAAAAACGGAGTGGCATATGTTCCGGATATGAATCTTGATCAGATCAATAATGAGAACAAAGGAACTTTATTCACCGAACCTAAAAAAGATAAAACGATTACGGAAGATATGCGCCAGCAGGCTTTAAACAACCTTTCTACAACCGACGATCATGGGATGCATATTGTAGGACTGGCAAAAGATCAGAGTGGAAAAGAATACTATATGGTAAAAAATTCCTGGGGTGTAACGAATGATTTCGAAGGATATATTTATGTAACGAGACCTTATGTAGAATACAAATCCACTGCAATTCTGGTACACAAGGATGCTCTTCCGAAAAGCATCAGAAAACAGCTGAAGCCTACCAAAAATATAGGTTTGTAAACGATCACTTTTTGTCAGAATTAATCTGACATTTTAGATATTTAAATCTGTTAAAAAACCACTTTTCGTATTCCGAAAAGTGGTTTTGCTTTTAAAAAAACCGCCTTTGAAATATCCTCAGGCGGTTTTGGAAAAAAATTTAAATAGGTAATCAAGATATGGTAAAATCATCAACAGTGAATTTTACTTCGTCAGTGAATAGCAATTGCCCGTTCAGAAAAGTTGTAAAAATCAAACAGGCAGCGAAGCAGACCCACTATTGATAATTAAACTTTAGTATAATACACCGAGACTTTCTGCTGAAAAGTCAAGAAGTGCCTCGGTATTTTGTTCTTTTACTTTTTTTGCCCATTCCGGATCCTGAAGCAATGCACGTCCAACGGCAACCAAATCGAAATCTCCTCTTTCAAGTCTTTTCGTGAGTTCCGTTAAATCTGCTTTTTCCGTTCCCTGTCCTCCGAAAGCAGCCATAAAATCGCCTTCAAGACCTACAGAACCTACGGTAATGGTTGGCTGACCGGTAATTTTCTTCGCCCATCCCGCAAAGTTGAGGTCGGAGCCTTCAAATTCCGGTTCCCAGAATCGTCTTTGTGAACAGTGGAAAATGTCGACTCCCGCATCTTTTAAAGGCAACAGCCATTCTTCCATCTCTTCAGGAGTGTGGGCTAATTTTACCGAATAATCCTGCTGTTTCCATTGGGAAAGGCGAATGATAATCGTGAAATCTTCTCCCACTGCAGCTCTGATGGCTTTGACAACATCCACCGCAAAACGGCTTCTTTCTTTAATGGTTTTTCCGCCGTATTCATCAGTTCGGGTATTGGTACCGTCCCAGAAAAACTGGTCAATAAGATAACCGTGAGCGCCGTGAATTTCAATCACGTCAAAACCGAGATCTTTAGCGGATTTTGCAGACGCTGCAAACTGAGCAATTGTGTCCTGAATATCTTCCAATGTCATGGTAGAGGCCTTTTCCATCTCCACAGCCGGATAATCCGGAGTGCTTCTGGTATCTCCAACATGCCAGATCTGAGGCCCCATTTTTCCGCCGTTTTCATGTACAGCATCTATTACGTTTTTCCATCCGTTTAATGCTTCTGTTCCGTAGAAATCAGGGATATTCTGCATATTTTTCGAAGCCGGGCGGTTGATTACCGTTCCTTCAGAAAGGATTAATCCCACTTCTGCAGCTGCTCTTCTGGCGTAGTAATCAGCGATCTGTTGTGTCGGTACTCCGTTGTCCGATTGTGCTCGTGTCATCGGAGCCATGACGATTCTATTTTTTAGTTCTAAATTTTTGTACTTGAAAGGTGTAAATAATGATTCTGTGCTCATTTTAGATTTACTTTTTTATAATTGTTACACAAAGTAACTAATAATAGTTCATATTTGTATCTTTCGAAGAAAAAAAAGTAGTAACTTTGTGGTAACTGATGATGGTAACGTGGAGGTAACGATAAGGTTGACTAAAGGCTAAGGTTGATGTCGAAGGCTTCGCTTGACAATATTAAAAGAATTGGTATAATTAAAATCTTTGTACCCTCTTATAAGTGAAATCGAAGATTCAACGTAGTCAAACGGCTTTGTGAAACTTGAAACAGTTAAAAAAAATATTTGTGAACTTCGTGTTCAACAAAGACAAACAAAATTAGAAATAAACCTTTATGAAAAAGAACGAATTAATGCAATACAGCTGTCCTCTCGGTAAAGCTATGTCAGCTTTGGGAAGCAAATGGAAACCGATTATTGTTCTGGTAATAAAAGACCGTAAACTGCGGTTTGGGGAACTTGCGGTGCGCATTAATGTTATTTCCAGAAAAGTACTCACCGATCAGCTTCGGGAAATGGAATCGGACGGACTGGTGATTCGTGAAGAGTTTAAAGAAATTCCGCCGAGGGTTGAATATTCTTTGACAGAGAAAGGTTTAGCATTGCTTCCTATTTTGTACCAGCTTGAGGAATGGGAAACGAAATACCATGTGTATGATCCGGAAAAAGAGAAGGATTGTAAAATGATTTTGGAAGGGAAAAAGGTGCAGAAGAGTGTAATTTAATGGTGTGTTTATTATTTATTAGGTAACAGTTTATTTAATTTTATTTCAATCCGTTCAGGATATTTTCCACCAAAATAATTTACAAAACCATTTGCTATTATTGCCATTGAACCAGCCTTTGGAGCTAGCCCTTCATAGTTGAAATAAACTGTGTCATTCTTTAATTCGTATGTTCCGGGATATTTGTCACCACCTCTTATTAGTCCACTAGATATAAATTCAAAACTTTTATCATCATACATCTTTAAATATATCCAACCTAAAGGAGCTTCTCTGTCAGCAAGAAGAACCTCTTTTTTTGATTTTTACAGCTTAATGTTAATAATAACAGGAGCAGCAATATATACTTCATGGCTTTTTAAGTTTGAATTACACACAAATATAAAATTAAACCGCTCCCAAAAGAAGCGGTTTCAAAGTTTATGTAAAATCTCAATCAAAATATCGCAGGATATTTCTGAGGATTTGTTTCGTTAAATAGAGCGTAGATTCTTTCAACCATATCGTCTGCAGATGGCTTAGAGAAATAATCTCCGTCACTTGCATACGCCGGTCTGTGATCGTTTGCAGAGATCGTCAACGGATCAGAATCCAGGAATCTGAAGGCTTTCTGTTTTTCTAAGATCTGCTGTAAAATAAACGCTGAAGTTCCGCCTTCCACATCTTCGTCGATCACCACCAATCGGTTGGTTTTCTTCACCGATTCAGCAATTTCGTGGGTTAAATCGAAAGGAATCAATGACTGAACGTCAATCACTTCCGCAGAAATTCCTAATTTTTCAAGCTCTTCCGCTGCTTCCATAACAATTCTCCACGTAGAACCGTATGTTACTAAAGTCACGTCATTTCCTTCTTTGGTAACTTCAATTTTTCCAACAGGAACGGTGAATTCACCTAAATTATCCGGTTGTTTCTCTTTTAATCGATATCCGTTAAGACATTCAACAATTACGGCCGGGTCATCGCTTTGAAGCATCGTATTGTAGAATCCGGCAGCTTTTGTAAGGTTTCTCGGAACCAACACTAAAATTCCTTTAGAAAGATTAAGAATTCCGGCCATCGGAGAACCTGAATGCCAAACCCCTTCGAGTCTGTGACCCCTTGTTCTGATGATTACCGGTGCTTTCTGACCACCTTTGGTTCTGTACTGAACCGTAGCCAGATCATCACTCATTCCCTGTAAACAATACAAAATATAGTCTAAATACTGGATTTCAGCAATCGGTCTCAAACCTCTCATCGCCATACCGATTCCCTGCCCAAGAATTGTAGCTTCACGGATTCCCGTATCGGCAACACGAACATCGCCGTATTTTTCCTGCATTCCTTCCAACCCTTGGTTTACGTCACCGATATTTCCGGCATCTTCACCAAAAACCAATGTCTCAGGATATTTTTCAAAAATCTTATCAAAATTATTTCTTACCACTACTCTTCCGTCAACATCTTCAGAATTCTCAGAATAGACTGGCTTGATTTCTTTTACATTTTCCGCTTTCCATTGAGACTGAGAATATAAATGAGAAGAGTAATTATCTTTTTCGACTTCAAAAATCTCATTGTATTTCTGCATCAGCTGATTTCTTTCTGCCGAATTTGTTCCTCTGGTTGCCAGTAAAGAACGTCTCACCAAATGGAAGACATCTTTCTTCGCTTTGGAAACCAGTTTATTGAACTGGCTGATATAGTTTTCAATTTCAGAATTTTGTCCTTTCAGGTTTTCAACGAAAGGCAATACCGAACTGATTAAATCTGTGATGGTTTTCTGATAGTTTTCCCAGGCATTTTTCTGTCCCGCTTTTACTGTCTTTTTGGCTTCTTCATCAATAGCATCCAGTTCTTCGGCGGTTGCAAGCACTTGCTCTTTTCCGTCAATTTCAATGGAATAATTAAGAATCCACTCTTTGAATTTCACCAAGCCGTCAAACTGGGATTCCCAAGCCAGACGGTCTTCATTTTTATATCTTTCGTGAGATCCCGACGTAGAGTGTCCCTGCGGCTGTGTAACTTCCACCACGTGTACTACCACCGGAATGCTTTCCATTCTTGCAAACTGCTCAGCTCGGGCGTAAGCATCCAATAGTGACGGATAATCCCAGGCTTTTACCTGAATAATTTCACATCCCTGGAATTCACCTTCTTTTCTCTGGAAACCACTCAGCATTTCAGCAATATCTGCTTTTGCTCTCTGCTTCATGGTAGGAACGGAAATTCCGTAGCCGTCGTCCCAGATTGAAACGATCATCGGCACCTGAAGCGCGCAGGCGGCATTCAGCGTTTCCCAGAAGTGACCTTCTGCGGTAGAAGCATCACCGATGGTACCGAAAGCGATTTCGTTCCCGTCTTTTGAGAATTTCTCGGAACCTTCAAATTTTACTGATTTATATATTTTAGAAGCCTGTGCCAATCCTAATAATCTTGGCATCTGCCCTGCTGTAGGAGAAATATCGGATGAAATATTTTTCTGAGCCGTTAGATCTTTCCAACTTCCGTCTTCATTTAAGCTTCTTGTGGCAAAGTGGCCATTCATCTGTCGACCCGCTGAAGCAGGCTCTCTTTCAACACTGGTGTCTGCATACAGCTGAGCAAAGAAGCTTTCAACAGTTAATGCATCAACCGCCAGTGCAAAGGTCTGATCTCTATAATATCCCGAGCGGAAGTCTCCATCTCTGAAAACTTTCGCCATTGCAAGCTGAGGAAGCTCTTTGCCATCCCCAAAAATACCAAATTTAGCTTTCCCTGTAAGAACTTCCCTCCTGCCCAGATAAGACATTTCACGGGAAACCCTTCCTAACTTATAATCTTCAAGTATCTGATTTCTAAAGTCTTGAAAGGAAATTTGCTGTGTTTCAATATAGGTTGTCTGCATAGCCCGATAAAAAAATTTTAAATTCTTGAAGTATTTCGCTAATATACACTTTTTAAATTAATTTTAATTTTTAATAATCTTTTTTAAAAATTTGATAATAAAAAAAATTGTATTTATATTGAAAAAAAATTGTAAAGATGGAAAAGAAATCCACGCATATCCTGAATGCATCCAGCAATCTTTTAGGCTTTTCACTGGTCATCATCACCTCTTTAAAGATTACCAGGATCAGTCCCAGTACGTATTTGGACGAATTTGCGGGCGTGGCATGCCTGTTCTTTGCCTTCAGCTGCTTCTTTTCTTTTTTGGCAATAAGATCCCAGCATGAAAAGCGTATAAGCCGTTTTGAAACTATTGCGGATTATTTATTTTTAATCGCTTTATTTTGCATAGTATTAGCCGTTATTATTGTAACGATGAAAATAATTTAATTTAAAATTTTCGCTCAATTACGTAATCCAGCATAATATGTAAAGATTTTCTGGCTTCGGAATCAGGAAATTCATTGAGAATATTTTTAGCTTTCTGTTGAAAATCTTTCATCACAGAAATGGCATAATCCAGTCCGCCGGAACTTTTTACAAAACTGATCAGCTCTTTTACCCGTTTCTGATCATTGTTATGCCTCTTAATAGTATTGAAATAATACTTTTTATCCTTTTCGTCGGCGTTTCTTAGGGTAAATATTAAAGGTAATGTCATCTTTTGCTCTTTAATGTCAATTCCTACAGGTTTTCCGATTACGTTGGAACTCAGGTAATCAAACAGGTCATCTTTGATTTGAAAGGCCATTCCTGTAAAGGTTCCGAAATCCATCATTTTTTTAGCCAGTATTTCATCGGCGTCGTTTGAAAGCACGCCTATTTCACAGCAGGCTGCAATTAAAGTCGCGGTTTTCTGGCGGATGATTTCGTAATACACTTCTTCGGTAATATCCAGTTTCCTGGCTTTTTCCAGCTGCAGAAGTTCACCTTCCGACATTTCACGGATTGTTCTTGAAATAACGCCTAATAAATCGTAGTCTTTATGGTCTGTTGATAATAAAACCGATTTGGATAAAAGGTAATCTCCTACCAAAACGGCAATTTTATTTTTCCACAAAGCATTGATTGAAAAGAAATTCCGGCGTTTAAAGCTTTCATCCACCACGTCATCATGAACCAGCGTTGCGGTATGAATAAGCTCAATCATGGAAGCACCGCGGTATGTTTTTTCATTAACGTTTCCAACAAGCTTGGCACAAAGAAAAACAAACATGGGGCGCATCTGCTTCCCTTTTGTAGTAACGATAAAACGCGTGACTTTATCTAATAAAGGTACTTTACTCTGCATGGATTCATAAAACTTCTGCTCGAAAAGTTTCATTTCCTCATTGATCGGTCGCTTGATTTCTTCTACAGTGTTCGCCACAATCTTTGATGATGGATAAATTATTAATTACCACAAAGATAATTTTTTTCAGGCAATTTTAAGAGAAATTAATAGGAATATCGGTTTTAGTTTTAACATCATAGACAATAATATTTACTTTTCCGATTTTTATTTTGCTTAAATATTTTCCGAGCTAATACTTAAAAATTTTTAAATTTATCTTTAGGTAAAAAGTAAAGGCTTTGCTTTGCAGTTCCCAAAGGCGAATGAAACTTTTCCCCTGAAATATAAATACCTGCTTCATCAACTGCAATTCCTTCAATCTGACCAATTGACAGGGCGCTTCCCAGGTAATATGTTTCCGGAATTTCTTTGAAAAAAACTCCCGGTTCTGTTTCCGTGAAAATATTCAGAAACACTTCTGTTTTCTTTGTATAGCCGATGAGGTACAATTTCTTATTGTAATAGGAAGCATCGGTAACTAAAAAATTGGTTTTGAAAGATTCTGTTTTCTGCACCTGCTGTTTTCCTGAAATTTCAGGATCAATGATATAATGTGTCGTTGATTTTGCAGTCCATTCTTTGCTAAAAAGATGAATTTTTCCGTTGAGGTAAATCATCGCTTCTGCATCAAAATTGGTTGAAGAGTAATTCGGAACAAATTCTTTTTGTTCGGGGTATTCAAATGAGATAATCTGAACAGAATCATCTTTTGAAGAATTATCAAACGGTAATTTGTAGATTTCAAGATCTCTTCGTGTGCCTCCATTATTTCCGAAATCACCAATATAGAATTTGTTCCCATCATTGGTTAAAGCTTCCCAGTCTTTGTTTTTAGCGTTTATTTTTATGGTGTTGGTAACTGCTCCGGTTGTTTTATCTAATTCAAAAAGTTCGGGAGAATTTCCGCTGTCATTGAATGTGTAGAGTTTTCCATTCATTAAACTCAAACCTGATGTTTCTTTAATCTTTTCATCCAGATAAGCAACTCTGAACTTCCTGATCTTTAAGGGTTCATATTTTTGGGAAAATGAGAACGTGAAAATTGTGATGGTAATAATAAAGAAAAGCTTTTTCATAAGGTAAAAATATTTATTTAAATACAAATGCACTAATTTTTGCACTGATTTCACTAATACTTTCTTTGCCTTATTTTCTAAATTTTTTTCTGAATAATGAAGAATCTTATTTAATAAGTTTAAGCGTATTTGTTTCGCAATCTTTGTAAAATTTTGCGGTAAATATTTTAACTCAATGAGCGCAAAACTTTTATTTTAAATGATTGCTTTTATTTTTTTGTTCGCAAAGGTACTTCCACAGGCTCAGCATAAACTAATAACACTCAGCAAATGATAGCAAAACCTAATATTAATTATAATTGTGTTTTTTTGATAATTAATGTTATACAGAAAGTGTATAAATATCAATAATTAAGCCAATAAAAAAAGACGGACCAAGCCGCCTGAATTGATTATATAGATTGTATTGAAAAATTCATTTTTGATTTAGAAAAAATTTAACTCACGCCGTTTTTTTCTGTATCTCCTGTTTCCTTTTATTTTTCTTTGCCCAATAATCTTTTTGATATTGCCTTACCGTTTTGCCGGTTCCGTCGTGTCGCCATCCGGGAGAATTAAAAATATAATTTACCCTATCGGAGATGGTCAAACCAGGCTGCCTGATGTCTTTCCATATTCTTCGCCATTCGTACAAAAGAACGGTATCCGGCTTATTATCAGGCATTTTGGGATAGATTCCATATTTTACGGGAACATTAGGATCTTCTTTTTCAAAAGTTCCGAAGATTTTGTCCCAGATAATCAGGCACATGCCCATATTTCTGTCAAGATATTTAATATTGCAGGCATGATGAACACGATGATGAGAAGGTGTAACTAGAATGTACTCCAAGATTCCCATGCTTTTTACGGTCTGTGTGTGAACCCAGGTTCCGTACACCTGACCGATTGCGTAAGCGACCATGATATGCCATGGATTAAACCCTAAAAAAGCGAGCGGGGAAAAATAAAGGTAGCGGTACAGCGGCTGCAAAACCGGGCTTCTGAAACCTGTGGTGAGATTAAAGAACTCCGAGCTATGATGGGTAATATGTACCGCCCAAAATGCCCTGGAATGATGATCTACATAATGAAGGACATAGTAAGCGAAATCCGTAATAATAAAGCAAAGCAATCCGTACCATACTGTATATTCCCATGAAAAAAGCCGGTGGTTGAAGAAGAAAAACATTACTCCCATGGCAAAAGCTTTCATCAGAATATCCAGCCCGAAGTTGAGTAACGCAAGATAAATATTTGTTGCAAGATCTTTTCCGTTGTAAAGCCTGGCTTCAGCAACATGGCTGTAAATCATTTCTGCCAGAATGATTGTTGCATGTACCGGAATCGACCATGCATAAATATTTTCAAGACCATCTTTCCCAAAAAAGTAATCTACCATTGTCACTTTTATTTGGTACAAAGGTAATATTTTAAGAAAGCGTTAAGAATTTTTTTTAATTTTTTTAATGAAATTTTAATCCGTTGTTTTGTTGGCAAGCTGTCCACAGGCTGCATCTATATCGCCGCCGCGGCTTTTTCTTACCACGCACACAATACCTGCATTTTCAAGCTGACGGATATAATTTTCTTCCGCCTGTTTATTGCATTGGTCATATTTTCCGTCGCCAATAGGATTGTACTGAATTAAATTAACTTTAGAAGGAACCTGCTTGCAGTATTTGATGAGGGCTTTAATATCTTCATCTCCGTCATTAATATCTTTCCATACACAGTATTCAAAGGTAATAACAGAACCTGTTTTCTGATACCAGTATTGCAGCGCTTCCATAATCTCCGTTAAAGGAAACTTATCGGAAAACGGCATGATTTCATTTCTTTTAGCTTCAATAGCAGAGTGAAGTGACAGGGCAAGCTTTACTCTCAAATCGTCATCAGCAAGCATCTTAATCATTTTCGGAATTCCCGATGTAGAAACGGTAATTCTTCTTGGTGACATTCCCAGACCTTCCGGCTGCGTAATTTTCCTGATTGCTTCCACTACATTCTTGTAGTTCATCATCGGCTCTCCCATTCCCATGAAAACGATATTTGAAAGCGGCCTGTTGAAATACATTTTGCTCTGGCTGTCGATTAAGGCAACCTGATCTACAATTTCGGCCACTTCAAGGTTTCTCATTCTTTTGAGTCTTGCCGTTGCACAGAATTCGCAGTTTAAGGAGCATCCTACCTGTGAGGAGACGCAGGCTGTTGTTCTTGTTTCGGTAGGTATCAGAACAGATTCTACCAATAAACCGTCGTGCAGCTTTACGCCATTTTTTATCGTTCCGTCGGTGCTTTTCTGGAGCTGATCTACAGAAACCGGATTAATGGTATATTCTTCTGATATTTTTTCACGGAGGTTTTTCGAAAGATTCGTCATCTCATCAATCGAGTGGAGATTTTTACTCCACAGCCAATCGTACACCTGCTTCGCACGGAAAGGTTTTTCTCCCAATGACATAAAATAGTCTTTGAGCTGATCAAGTGATAAAGTTCTGATATCTTTCATATAGGTAAGAGCCAAGTTAAAAGTAAAAATTAAAAAGTTTTTACAACTTTGTGTTGTAACTATTGTTGCTAAAATATTTTTTAATTCAGCGCTTTCATTTAATAATACTTGAAATTCTTCTGAATTATAACCGTCTAAATTTTTTAAAATCCGAAGCCAGAAATTGCTTTCCCGAGCTTCTCTTAAGGCAATTTTCACCTTATTTTTAAAATCTGCTTTTGAAGACCCGGCTTGTGATTCTTCATAATTCGCCCCTATCGAAGTGGCTGATTTTCCAAGTTGAAACCTAATTAACTTACTTTCAGGATCATTTGGAAGTGTTCTTAAAAACTTAAGACAGTTCACGCCAAACATAAAAAGTTCTTGCAAGTAAATCGTTTTTGTTTCATTTTGTGTTCTTTAACTTTTTACTTTTAACCTGGCTCTTTTTACTTTTTATAAGATTAACATTGCATCTCCGTACGAGTAGAATTTGTATTTTTCTTTTACAGCTTCTTCATAAGCATGCATTATAAAATCTCTCCCCGCAAATGCTGCAATCATCATGATTAAAGTAGATTTCGGAGTATGGAAATTCGTGATCATACAGTTGGCAACACCGAATTCGTGAGGAGGATAGATAAACTTATTCGTCCATCCGTGAAATGCAGAAATCTTTTTATTTGAAGATACTGAAGTTTCTAAAGTTCTCATGGTGGTGGTTCCTACCGCACAAACTCTTTTATGTGCATCAACTGCGTTATTGATAATCTGCGCATTTTTCTCGTCGATAAAGATCTCTTCAGACTCCATTTTGTGCTTGGAAAGATCTTCCACCTCAATCGGGTTGAAGGTTCCCAATCCAACATGAAGGGTAACTTCTGCGAAATCAATTCCTTTAATTTCCAGTCTCTTCATCAAATGTCTTGAGAAGTGAAGTCCTGCTGTAGGTGCTGCTACTGCTCCTTCCACTTTCGCGTAGATGGTCTGGTATCTTTCCGCATCTTCAGGCTCAACTTCTCTTTTGATATATTTTGGAAGCGGTGTTTCTCCCAATTCTTTTAATTTAGCTCTGAATTCTTCATAAGAACCGTCGAACAAGAATCTCAAAGTTCTCCCTCTTGAAGTCGTATTGTCGATAACTTCCGCAACCAAAGATTCGTCTTCAGTAAAGAATAATTTATTTCCAATTCTGATTTTTCTTGCAGGATCTACCAATACGTCCCAAACGCGGGTTTCTTTATCAAGTTCTCTTAACAGGAAAACTTCAATTTTAGCGCCCGTTTTTTCTTTATTTCCATAAAGACGTGCAGGGAAAACCTTGGTATTGTTAAAGATAAAAAGATCTCCTTCATCAAAATAATCAACAACATCTTTAAACAGTTTATGCTCGATGGTTTCAGTTTTTCTGTCCAAAACCATTAATCTCGCTTCGTCTCTGTGTTCGGATGGGTGTTCTGCCAATAATTCTGCAGGAAGATCAAAATTAAAATCTGATGTTTTCATTTTTTAAATTACGGTTTAAAAATTATCAAATTACGTGGTGTAATTTTCGGACTGCAAATATACGACATTCGTACCCCCTTTGTCAAGTATTATTTGCAATAGGGCAAAAAACCGTGGTTTTACGGGAAAGATTAGATTAAAAAAAATTGTATTTTGCAGTTTTAATTTACACTATGAGCAAATATTCAATTGAATCTTTCGTCAACGAAACAAAAGAAAAACCCGAAAACAGAGATTACTTCGAACTGGAAAAACCCGCGTTGCTGGAAATCAACCTGAACAATCAGTCTGTATGGACGAAGACCGGAAGTATGGTAAGCTATATCGGTAATATTAATTTTGAAAGACAGGGAATGCTTTCCGGAGGTTTGGGAAATCTGCTGAAAAAAGCAATAAGCGGCGAAGGAGCGCGACTGATGAAGGCGGAAGGTACAGGAAAACTGTACGTTGCGGACGAGGGAAAAAAGGTGCGCATTCTTTACCTTAATAATGAATCGGTTTGTGTAAACGGAAATGATATTCTGGCTCATGAACAAAGCGTAAAAAGTGATATCACCATGCTGAAAAGCATTGCAGGCGTTATGTCCGGCGGACTTTTCCAGGTAAGATTATCGGGAACAGGGCATATTGCAGTCACGACACACGGTGAGCCTTTAACTTTAATGGTAACTCCGGAGGCGCCGGTTTTTACGGATCCGAATGCAACGGTAGCCTGGTCCGGAAACCTGACACCCGAATTAAAGACCAATGTTTCTTTTAAAAGTCTTATCGGAAGAGGAAGCGGTGAAGAGTTTCAGATGAAGTTTTCCGGAAACGGATGGGTTTTGATACAGCCTTATGAGGAAGTGTACAGACTAGAAAAATAAGAGTTAATTTACTAATTAACAATCAATTAAACTATCATTTACCATTAAGGATCAAATTTTAGATTTCTTAAAATCCGATTCTTAATGGTAATTTTTTTCAGATTAATATATTCTTAAATCATTCCTTCTTTTTTCAAGTCTATTAATCAAAATCAGACCAATAATTATATTCTTTCAGTATAATTTTTTCAGGAATTTTTATATCTAAATCCATTTTTTTGATCTCAACCAAAGAATCGTCGAAAACATAGCCTGAAGAATATTGTATCTGTTCTCTTTTGACTATATATTTCATTTGCGGATCTAATAATTGTTTTAACTGTTCTTCCATTTCATCTGTTCTGCTATAATCTGCATTTATCTCGACATAATTGAAATCAGATTTCTCCATGGTTACTACTAAAACAATTTTTTTCTTTTTAAGGCGCGAATTGCTAAAAGCAGTAATTTTATAATTAGATGAATCAATTTTTTCAACTTTTATTATATTTTCTTTATTCGTGTCTTTATTATTTTCAGTAAATTGATTGGAAAATTTATAAATAAAATTAAGCTTACTTCCTGTCTTAATAACATCAAATACATGCCTTAAGTTTCTATCGCTCTGATAAATGGTAGCTATTGTTTTTTCATTTTTTGTATTGAGAAACATTTTTGATTTCGTCACAGAATCATAGAATGAGTAGCTAATCCATTCGTTTTTATCAGGTTTAATTCTGCTCGACTTGCTTTTAATTATTTGATCAAAATGATATTCCTGGGAAAAAGCATTAGCGAAGCTTAAAATAAGGAATAATAGGAGGAGTTTTTTCATAGGTATTGTTTTATCTTCTTCCATTCTTCCAGTTTCTTTTCAAAAGACACGGTGTGGAGAGGACTGGTAGAAGGCAGCAAAAATACCGGAATTTTATAATTCTTACCTAAAATTTTTTGTAGATTTTTGTACGATTTTCCGCCGTTGCAAAATATGGCTTTCATATTTGGATGATCTTCCAGTAATTCACCAATCTGATTGGCTTCTTCGTTCTTAATTTCAGAATCAAGGCTTCCTTTTCTTTCACAGGAATCGATGACATCCCAAAGAGCGATATGATGTTTCTTTAATATCTGAATTCTTTGATCATAATCTTCCGTAAATTTTTCATTTAGTAATTCAAAAATAATCTTCCAGAATTTGTTTTGAGGATGACCGTAATATTGTTGCTTTTCCAGCGATTTGACACCCGGAATCGATCCTAGGATTATAATTTTGGAATCATGGTCAATGATTGGAGGGAAAGAGAAAATTCTGCTTTGCATACTTTGAATTTAATAAATTTCGGCTAAAGCCTTGTTGTATTTTCAAACAAAAAGCGGGCTAAAGCCCGCTCCTATTGATATTTTTATAATGTTTCCTTTAACCAGTCGAAGAACTCCCTCTGCCAAACGAGACCATTCTGCGGGTGAAGCACCCAGTGATTTTCATTCGGGAAATATACCAGTTTGGATTTCAGTCCTCTCAGCTGTGCTGCCTGGAAAGCTTCCTGTCCCTGTTCGTAGGGAACCCTGTAGTCGATTCCTCCCTGAACAATCATAATTGGCTTGTTCCATTTATCTACAAAATTGCTTGGGTTAAATTCCGTGTATGCTTTAGGAAGTGGTTTTTCCCAAGGCGAACCAAGGTCCCAGTTGGCAAACCAAAGCTCTTCCGTTGTAAGATACCATGATTTCATATCAAACAACCCGTCGTGCGCAATAAACGTTTTGAATCTGTTTTCATGAATTCCGGCTAACATGAATACACTGTATCCTCCGTAGCTTGCTCCTACAGCTGCTACTCTTTCACCATCCACGTAAGGTAATGTTTTGGCGAAGTCCGTTGCTGCAAGATAATCTCTCATGGGCTGACCGCCCCAGTCTTTGGAAATTTCTTCATTCCATTTTGTTCCCCAGCCCGGCATTCCGCGACGGTTTGGTGCTACAACGATATATCCATTGGCAGCCATTAAGGCGAAATTCCATCTTGTGCTGAAAAATTGTGTTAACGCAGATTGCGGACCACCCTGGCAATACACCAGTGTAGGATATTTTTTATTCGGGTCGAAGTTGGGAGGATAATGGAACCATACGCCCATTTCTTTACCATCCGAAGTTTTAACCATTTTAAGCTCAGATTTTCCCTGTGCCAGAGTTGCATACATCTCTTTATTGGCATCGGTTACCTGCTGCATTTCTCCGTTTTTGATATTGACCGAAAACAGGTCTGTTGCATGGTTGATGTCTGTTCTTCCTACCAATAATGACTTTTTCTGATCTGCAAAGATCTCATTTACGTCAAAATCACCTTTTGTGATCTGCTGAACTTTGGCATTTTTAGGATCTAACGAAAACAGCTGTTTTGTTCCCCTGTAAGCCGCCGTGAAGTAAATATTCTTAGAATCTGCACTCCAGAACACATCACCGGAAACACTTTCGTCCCATTCTGCGGTAAGATTTGACACTTTAGCCGTTTTCCAGTCCATGATTTTCACATCATTCTTATCCGCTTCATAACCATCTCTGGCCATACTCTGCCAGATCAGCGATTTCCCGTCCGGACTGAATTTAGGATTTACATCGTATCCTTTGTTGGACTCCGTTAAATTTTTGGTTGTTCCTGTTGCAAGATCGTAAGCGAAGATATCTGTATTTGTGCTGGTGGAATACTCTTTTCCGGTCTTAGGCTTTGTTACATAGAGAAGCTGTGAAGAATCGGGACTCCAGATAAAATCTTCAGCTCCGCCAAAGGGCCTTTGCGGGGAATCCCACATTTTCCCTTCCAGCAGATCTTTTGCAGCATCTGCTTTATCCGAAACATTTACGACAAAAACATGGTTGTATTTTCCTTCATTGAAATAATCCCAATGTCTGTGGTTGAGGTCCGTATACACCTGTGCTGTAGTTTTCGGGGTGTCTGAATATTTGTCTTTCCCCATTACTTTTTCCACCAGGACCTGTCTGCTGAAGGCTATTTTCTTACCGTCAGGAGAAATAACAATATTATCGGCTTCACCGATCGTATAAAATTCCGTCCAGGTTTTTGCATTGTCTTTAGAAAGAAAAATCTTATCGCCTTCCTGGGCATAAATCCCATTTTTATCCCACTGAATCAGGGCTTTTTTACCTAAATCCATTTTTGCGGACTGATTATTCAGGACATTCAGAAAATAGGTTTCGTTTTTGGTTTTCTCTGTTTTAAGATCCACCTGCCCCACTTTATAAATAAGCGAAGACTGATCGGGTGAAACGGCCTGCACTCCGACTTTTTTTAAAGTCCAAAGGATTTCAGGCGTCATTACTTTTTGTGCATTCATTAAGAGCGGAGCTGCCAAAGCCAGCAGACTGTACTTAAGTTTCATATTGTTGATCGAATTTTTTGATTATGATATAAGCTCATAATCCTGTTTATTTCAAAGTTTTCAAAGTTACTTAATTTTACCATACAGCAAGAGAATATTCAAAGATAAAATTCTGTCAAAATTTGTACTGTTATATAAAAAAAAGAGTGAACCGAAGCCCACTCATTATCAACCTTTGATATGTTTATGATCTAATCTTTGTCTGAAAACATGGAATTAGCCAAAGAAGTAACGACAGAAAGAAGGATACTGAAAATCAGTGCCCACCAGAAGCCATCTACTACCATACTGTCAATCAGGCGATCTGCAATGAGAATAATAATTGCATTAATAACCAGTGTAAATAATCCCAGTGTGATGATCGTTAACGGTAATCCTAAAAGATTAAGGATCGGTTTTACAATCAGGTTTAAAATTCCCAATACAATGGAAAAGATAATAGCCCCACCGAATCCGGAAAAATGGACTCCCGGCAAAATCATGGTAAGCAGATAGGCTACAATTGCTGTTACCAGCAGACGAATAATTAAGTTCATATTTTTATTTTTTTAGTCAGTCACTTATTCAGAAATTCTTATATTAAATATAGCATAAATTTCCGAAAAGATTTACTTTATTTTCATCATGGTTACCAAAGAAGTGGCAACATGGCTTTCCGAATCATTGTTTTCATCAACAGTATAAATTTCCGTTCTGATAACGCTGATCTTTGCTCCGCCCTTGATGACATACGATTTTGAGACGAGTGCATCGCCGATTGCCGGACGCAGGTAGTTTACCTTCAATTCTACGGTTACCACATAGCAATCTTCTTCATAATGACTTACCGCAGCGTATCCTGAAGAAACATCAACCAAAGAAGCTATCATGGCTCCGTTGAACATTCCGGCTTTTCTGGTCATCAGATCCATTTTAGGGATTTTCATGGAGATAAAGTCGGTTTCAACTTCCAGAAGTTCTGCTTTATAGAATTTCAATGTTTCGGAACGGTGAAAGCTTTCGGTGATGAGCTGTTTTTTTTCGGGTGTCATGTAATGATTTTAAAATGTAAATGTAAAGACAAATTTCAAAAACAATGCAAATATGGTTCTGGCTTTAAATTAATTTAGCAGATCGATTGAAATAAGTTTTGGCTAAAGCCATTTTGAGGTTTTTATTATTGGAAAGCGGACTAAAGTCCGCCCCTATTGATATTTTTAAAAATATAATTTTTATTGAACAGAGCTTCGACGAGCTCAGCATGACATTGCGAATACTAACAGTTTTATTAAACATGATTTTGCAGTGTCATTATGTGCAGAGGCAAAGCGTTTTATTGCATACTTAGTTTAAAATAATCTGAAAATGCTCGTCCAAAGACAAAATACCTTCTGCCAAACTTTCAGGATGCGCCGTGAAACCTTTTAGTTTTGAAGTTTTTCCTTTTAGAACGAGATCCATCAGCTGCTTGTCTGATAATTTTTTACCAAAAATTTCAAACGAAACTTTAAAGCCGCAGTTTTTGAAATCTGAGCATCCCACCGCTGCTTTTCCTTTTAGGAGATGATGTTCTTTGCATTTCGGGCATTTTGTTTCTTCCCAGGACTGCAGTTCTTTTTTTACGGCAGGTTCGCGCTTCTTTTTTTCTTTCACCACCACTTTTTCCTCTTCCAGATTGATTACTTTTCCCTTTCCGTAGACTACTTTTTCGGTAAGCTCTGTCACCATCTGGATCAGTTCCTCTTTGAAATGATTGGCTTCATATTCACCTTTTTCAATTTTCCGGAGCTTGAGTTCCCATTCACCGGTAAGTTCCGGGCTTTTAAGGAGTTCATCTTCAATCGTATCAATCAGCTGAATTCCCGTTTGGGTAGCGATGAGGTTTTTCCTTTTCTTTTCAATATACTTTCTTTTGAAAAGAGTTTCGATAATGTTAGCGCGGGTTGATGGCCTTCCGATCCCGTTATTTTTCAGCAGTTCGCGAAGTTCATCATCTTCAACCTGTTTTCCGGCTGTTTCCATGGCACGCAGCAGAGTTGCTTCAGTGTAGGGTTTTGGTGGCGAGGTTTTTCCCTGATGGATCATCGGGTCGTGCGGTCCGGTTTCTCCTACGGTAAATTCCGGAATGGTCTGTTCTTCCTCTTTATCTTTGTCTTTTTCCGACTCGTCTTTCGGCTCTTTTGCATAAACGGCTCTCCATCCCGGTTCGAGAATCTGTTTTCCGCTGGTTTTGAAAGGAATGGTTCCTACTTTACCTTCCACCAGAGTATTGGAAATTTTACATTCAGGATAAAAAACGGAGATAAATCTTTTAGCAATTAAATCATAGATCAGCTTTTCTTCGCGGCTCAGATTCTGGGAAGGCGGAACTTCCGTGGGAATAATCGCGTGGTGATCCGTCACTTTTGTATCATCAAAAACTATTTTGGATTTTGGAATCGGGACTTCCAGCAAAGGTGCCACAAGTTCCTGATAAAAGTACATTTTTTTGAGGATGCCCTCTATTTTCGGATATAAGCTTTCAGATAGGTACGTTGTATCCGCACGGGGATAGGTAACATGCTTTTTTTCGTAAAGACTTTGAATATAATTCAGCGTATTTTCTGCGGAATAACCATATTTTCTGTTGGCTTCGACCTGAAGTCCGGTAAGGTCAAACAACCTCGGATTTTTTTCTTTTCCTTCTTTAATTTCAAAAGAAACGATCTCGAATAAGTTTTCTTTTAGATATTCTAAGCCTTTTTCTGCGCGTTCTAATGTTTTTAACCGGTCAATCGCGGCATTAAAAACAACATCCCTGTATCGGGTTTTCAGTTCCCAGTATTCTTCTACAGTAAAGGCATCAATTTCCTTTTGGCGCTGAACCAGCATCGCCAATGTTGGCGTCTGAACCCTTCCGATAGAAAGGACGGCTTTATTTCCGCCGAATTTTTTAGTAAAAAGCCTTGTCGCGTTGATTCCCAAAAGCCAGTCGCCGATAGCTCTTGCATTTCCGGCTAGATATAGGTTTTTATAGTCTTCAGCAGGTTTTAAACTGGCAAAGCCTTCTTTAATTGCCTCTTCGGTAAGAGATGAAATCCACAAACGCTGAATCGGTTTGTTGCATTTTGCTTTCTGCAGTACCCATCTCTGGATGAGTTCTCCTTCCTGCCCGGCATCCCCGCAATTGATCACCTCATCACATTCGGATACTAATCTTTCGATCACTTTAAACTGGTTTTCAACACCTTTGTTCGGAATTAATTTGATCCCGAAATTATGAGGAATGATCGGCAGCAGAAATAAATTCCAGGATTTGTACTGCGGACCGTAATCGTGAGGTTCTTTGAGGGTGCATAGATGCCCGAAAGTCCATGTTACACAATAGCCGTTTCCTTCCATATATCCCTGTTTAGGAGTGGTGGCCCCCAATACTTTGGCAATATCTCTGGCAACGCTTGGTTTTTCGGCAATACAAAGTTTCATGAATTTCTCGGAGTTTTGAAGAGGGGCAAAAATCGGGATTTTTTTTGGATTTTGCTAATTTGTTTGTGATTGTGGATTGATAGTTTTGATTATTTATTAATAGCCTGAATGATAAATTTCAAGTAAAATGATTCTACGGAGGGAAAAGTGTAATTTACTCTGAAGAAATGTAACCTTACAAGACAAGAATGAAGCTCCACATCGAAAGAAAACAACCTTACAACGAAAAAATATAGACTTACAATGCAAAAAAGTAACTCCACATCGGAAGAAAGTAACCCTACAATATAAAAATGTAAACTTACAACATAAAAAAGTAACTCCACATCAAAAGAATGCAATCTTACAACGAAAAAATGTAAACTTGCAATGCAAGAATATACTTTTACATTACCAATATTATAAATAGTGTTAGAGAAAATATGTCTTATGATGGGCAGCTTGTTTAAAAGAAACGTACTTTTTCGCAAAGTTGAAATTATAATTGAGCATATTTAAGGAGCAAAGAATTAATCAACAAGTTGATTCGATGAAGCTTATTATTTAACTGCAACAAGAATCTAGATCGATTAAGGTTAATTAATTCAAAAAAAGCTCCCTTAAAAGAGAGCTTACCAACAATACTTATGAACCAGGTTCATGAATTTATTTTTATTTACATGGTCATCGGAACGTCCATGAGAAGGATCTCTGTATTTTCTGATGTTGTTTTGATGCGAAGCTCATCAATATTCCAAACTCCGAAGCCATCTCTTTCTTCCAGCTTTTGACCTTCGATTTCCACACTTCCCTTAATGATAAAAGCATAAACACCGTTTCCTTTTTTCTTAACCTGATAATTGGTTTCAATATTATCTTCAAAATTACCTAAGTGAAACCATGCATCCTGATGAATCCACACTCCTTCGTCATCGGGATTTGGAGAAAGGATTTGCTGGAATTTATTTTTGCTTTTCGTTTTGTGTAATGTAATCTGGTCATATCTTGGGGTAACGTTTCTTTTATTCGGATATACCCAGATCTGGAGGAATTTCACCAGCTGATCATGATTTTTATTGAACTCACTGTGCATAATTCCGGTTCCCGCGCTCATCACCTGGATATCACCGCTTCTGATAATAGCTGAATTTCCCATGCTGTCTTTATGTTCCAGATCGCCTTCCAGTGGAATACTGATGATCTCCATATTGTCGTGAGGATGTGTTCCGAAGCCTCTTCCTGCCTCCACTTTATCATCATTTAAAACCCTTAACACCCCGAAATGCATTCTTTCCGGATTGTGATAATTGGCAAAACTAAAGGTATGATTGCTCACCAGCCAGCCATGGTCTGCTTTTCCTCTGGTATCTGCTTTATGAATAACGGAATTGTCTTTGATCTTTGATTCGGGGTTGGGAAGATGGTTGTAGCCAATCGGTTCCAACGGTTCGATCTCATCGATCTCATTTTTCATGGTGTTTCCCAAGGATGCTGACGCCACAAACATTCCTGTTCCCAATAATCCTTTTTTTAAAAAATCTTTTCTGTCCATATCTGGTGTGTATTTATTCGTTTTGATAGGACAAATTTAGGTTGGTGGGAGTTGCTGTGCATTTAACTAGTTTAATAAATGTGATTATTTTCTTTTGTCTTGAAACAAAAGAAACAAAAGTTCAAGACTGGAACCTGAATACTAAAAAATATTTTTATTCTCTAAAAATCCCAAAACTCGTGCGAGTTCACTATTGATTCTTCGGTTTATTATTGCTGTCGCACTCAGACAGTGGGATTTTCTTTACGTTCATAAAAGTATTTTTCTTAACGCTTCAGTTTCCTAAGTCGGTTGATAGTGCTTATATCAAAGCTTTGTCATTCTGAAAGAATCTCAACATATTTTTAAACAATTTTTCTTTTGTCTTGAAACAAAAGAAACAAAAATTCAAGACTGGAACCTTTCGCTAAAAATTCCTTCTGCTCTCTAAAAATTCTAAAACTTGCGCGAGTTCACTATTGGTTCTTCGGTTCGACCTTTCTGTCGCGCTTCGGACAGTAGAATTTTCTTTACGTTCGCAAAAGTAATTTCTTTAAGCTTCAGTTTCCCAGGTCGATTGATAGTGTGATATTGGAGATTCTTCGCTGCTTCGCGCTCAGAATGACAGAGTGTCAAACCATTAACCATGAAAAGAAATTGGGTGATAAAACCACCCCGTCAAAAATTCTGCAAATTTTTGCCACCCCTCCTTAGGAGGGGAATTGTGCGGATCTTGATTTTGAAAATTATTTTTGCTTGGAAGCGAGGCGTTTTCGGATGGTGCTTACGAATTCTTTGGAAACACCGAGATAGGAAGCAATATAGTATTGTGCCACTCTTTGCGGAATGGACGGATAAACTTTTATAAATTCCAGGTACCGGTCTGAAGCACTTTTGGAAATAGTATTGACCAG
>Ga0308161_1000136_pt1 | contig 190069 bp, 137 predicted proteins | sample PhyFR2_FD_201034 | JGI IMG/M metagenome (GOLD analysis project Ga0308161, IMG submission 201034) | Phyllosphere microbial communities from UC Gill Tract Community Farm, Albany, California, United States - DLSLF.R2 | ecosystem: Host-associated > Plants > Phyllosphere > Unclassified | place...
GCACATGGTCAGCAGCGAAACCCTGTTCTGGGAAACCATGGAAAAACTGAAAGCGCTGGGTGCCAGTTCGATTCTGGTGCTGCCTATTGAGAAGATGATGGAGTAAGCCATGGCCTTTTCTACCCCTATCGAGTGGCAGGCGTGCACTGCCGAACAGCAGCAGGCGCTGCTGTTACGTCCGGCCATCGCTGCGTCGGAGAACGTCACGCTGACGGTGCGTAACGTGCTGGAACAGGTCAGGCTGAACGGTGACGAGGCCCTGCGCGAATTCAGCGCCCGTTTTGATAAAGCCCAGGTGGAGACGCTGCGCGTGACCCCGCAGCAGATTGCGGAAGCCAGCGCGCGTCTGAGCGAGGAGCTGAAGCAGGCGATGGCCGTAGCCGTGGGAAATATTGAGACGTTCCACAACGCGCAGATCCTGCCGCCGGTGGATGTAGAAACCCAGCCCGGCGTACGCTGCCAGCAAATTACCCGCCCGGTGAAGTCCGTTGGTCTCTATATTCCGGGTGGCTCCGCCCCCCTCTTCTCAACGGTGCTGATGCTGGCCACCCCGGCGCGTATCGCGGGCTGCAGCCGCGTCGTGCTCTGTTCGCCACCGCCGATTGCGGATGAGATCCTCTATGCCGCCCAGCTCTGCGGCGTCGAAGAGGTGTTCCAGGTGGGCGGCGCACAGGCCATCGCCGCGCTGGCGTTTGGTACGGAAACCGTGCCGCGCGTGGACAAAATTTTCGGCCCGGGCAACGCCTGGGTGACCGAGGCGAAACGTCAGGTCAGCCAGCGTCTGGATGGGGCGGCCATCGACATGCCGGCCGGCCCCTCCGAAGTGCTGGTGATTGCAGATGAAGGCGCGACGCCCGCGTTTGTCGCCTCCGATTTACTCTCGCAGGCCGAGCACGGCCCGGATTCACAGGTGATTCTGCTGACCCCCTCACTGTCGCTGGCAGAGGCCGTGGCGGATGCGGTGGCGCAGCAGCTGGCGCAGCTGTCACGCGCCAGCACTGCACGTCAGGCGCTGGAGAGCAGCCGCCTGATCGTGGCGCGGGATCTGGAGCAGTGTGTTGAGATCTCAAACCTCTACGGTCCGGAGCACCTGATCCTGCAGACCCGTCAGCCACGCGATCTGGTGGATGCGATCACCAGCGCCGGTTCGGTGTTCCTGGGCGACTGGTCACCGGAATCGGCAGGCGACTACGCATCCGGCACCAACCACGTTTTACCGACCTACGGTTATACCTCGACATGTTCCAGCCTGGGACTGGCCGATTTTCAGAAGCGCATGACCGTTCAGGAACTGACCCCGCAGGGCTTCCTGAACCTGGCCGCGACTATCGAAACCCTGGCCGCCGCCGAGCAGCTGGATGCCCATAAAAATGCCGTTACCCTGCGCGTTGCCGCACTCAAGGAGCAAGCATGAGTCAGGATATTGAGCAGCTGGCACGCGCCAATGTGCGCGCCCTGACCCCCTATATGTCGGCACGCCGCCTGGGCGGCAACGGCGACGTGTGGCTGAATGCCAACGAGTTTCCACTGCCGGTACCCTTTGAGCTGTCGCAGCAGACGCTGAACCGCTATCCGGAGTGCCAGCCTAAGGTGGTGATTGAGCGCTACGCTGCTTACGCAGGCTTAACACCGGAGCAGGTGCTGGTCAGCCGCGGCGCGGATGAGGCGATCGAACTGATCATGCGCGCCTTTTGTGAGCCGGGTCAGGACGCAATCCTGTTCTGTCCGCCGACCTACGGCATGTACAGCGTCAGCGCCGAAACCATCGGCATCGACTATCGCACCGTTCCGGCGCTCAGCGACTGGCAGCTGAACCTGCCGGCTATTGCGGAACAGCTGGATGGCGTTAAGGTCGTTTACCTCTGCAGCCCGAACAATCCGACCGGCAACCTGATTAATCAGGACGACATCCGTCAGTTGCTGGCGATGACCGCCGGTAAAGCCCTGGTCGTGGCAGATGAGGCTTATATCGAGTTCTGCCCGCAGGCGACGCTGACCGGCTGGCTGAAGGCGTATCCGCACCTGGTGATCCTGCGCACGCTCTCCAAAGCCTTTGCGCTGGCAGGGCTGCGCTGCGGCTTTGCGCTGGCGAACAAACCGGTGATCGATCTGCTGATGAAGGTGATCGCGCCCTATCCGCTGGCGACGCCGGTGGCGGATGTGGCGGGTCAGGCCCTGAGCGAACAGGGCATCGCCCTGATGCGTGAGCATGTGGCCCAGCTGAATGACAATCGCGGCTGGCTGCTGGCTGAACTGGCGAAGCTGGCCTGCGTCGTGCAGGTTTTCCCCAGTGAAACCAACTATGTGCTGGCACGCTTTACCGATTCACCAAAAGTCTTCAAAACCTTATGGGATCAGGGCATTATCCTGCGTGATCAGAACAAAAATCCGGGCCTGTCGGGATGCCTGCGCATCTCCATCGGCACGCGTGAAGAGTGCGGGCGAGTGATCGCCGCGCTGCAAGCCTTTTCTGTGGAGCAAGCATGAGCCAGAAGACCCTTTTTATCGACCGCGACGGTACGTTAATCTCTGAGCCACCTGAAGATTTTCAGGTGGACCGTATGGATAAGCTGGCGTTTGAGCCAGACGTTATCCCGGCGCTGCTGGCGCTGCAGGCCGCCGGTTATCGCCTGGTGATGATCACCAACCAGGATGGGCTTGGCACCTCCCGATTCCCGCAGGCCGATTTCGATGGCCCGCACAATCTGATGATGCAGATTCTGACGTCGCAGGGCATCGCCTTTGACGATGTGCTGATCTGTCCGCATATGCCGGACGATCACTGCGACTGCCGCAAGCCGAAGACGAAGATGGTGGAGGCCTGGCTGGCCGAGGGCGCACTGGACACCCGCAACAGCTACGTTATCGGCGATCGCCTGACCGACGTCCAGCTGGCGGAGAACATGGGTATCCCGTCCATTCGCTACGGCGCAGAGGGCCAGACCTGGCAGACCATTCAGCAGCGCCTGACCCAGCGTGACCGCCATGCGCTGGTGCAGCGCAACACCAAAGAGACGCAGGTCCGTGTCGAACTCTGGCTGGACCGCGAAGGTGGCAGCAAAATTAATACCGGCGTCGGTTTCTTCGATCACATGCTGGATCAGATCGCCGTTCACGGCGGATTCCGCATGCACATCGACGTCAAAGGCGATCTCTACATCGACGATCACCACACGGTGGAAGATACCGGTCTGGCCCTCGGCGAAGCGCTGCTGAAGGCGCTCGGTGACAAACGCGGTATCGGCCGCTTTGGCTTTGTGCTGCCGATGGACGAATGTCTGGCCCGCTGCGCGCTGGATATCTCCGGTCGCCCGCACATCGAATTTAAGGCCGAGTTCAACTATCAGCGCGTCGGCGATCTCAGCACCGAGATGGTCGAGCACTTCTTCAGCTCGCTCTCCTACGCCATGATGAGCACCCTGCACCTGAAAACCAAAGGCAAAAACGACCATCACCGTGTCGAGAGCCTGTTTAAAGCCTTTGGCCGTACGCTGCGTCAGGCGATCCGCGTTGAGGGGAATACCCTGCCGAGCTCGAAAGGAGTGCTGTGATGAACGTGGTGATCATGGATACCGGTTGCGCCAACCTCTCGTCGGTGAAATGGGCGATTGAACGTCTGGGCTACACCCCGGAAGTGAGCCGCGATTCCGATGTGGTGCTGCGCGCCGATAAGCTCTTCCTGCCCGGTGTGGGCACCGCGCAGGCGGCAATGAATCAGCTGCAGGAGCGCGACCTGATCGATCTGGTCAAAGCCTGTACTCAGCCGGTGCTGGGGATCTGTCTGGGGATGCAGCTGCTGGGACGCGGCAGTGATGAGAATGGCGGCGTTCCGACGCTGGGCATCATTGATGAGCCGGTCTCGCTGATGGAGACGCACGGCCTGCCCCTGCCGCATATGGGCTGGAACCAGATCACCGCCCAGGCGGGCAATCATCTGTTCCGTGGCATCGATGAAGGCAGCTATTTCTACTTTGTTCACAGCTACGCGATGCCGGTCAACGCCAGCACCATCGCGCAGTGCCATTACGGTGAAGCCTTCACCGCCGCGGTACAGAAAGATAACTTCTTTGGCGTCCAGTTCCATCCGGAACGTTCGGGTAAAGCCGGTGCGCAGCTGCTGAAAAACTTCCTGGAGATGTAATGATTATCCCCGCGTTAGATTTAATTGATGGCAAAGTGGTGCGTCTGCATCAGGGCGACTATGGCCAGCAGCGCGACTACGGCAGCGATCCGCTGCCCCGTCTGCAGGATTATGTGAGCCAGGGCGCGACCCTGCTTCATCTGGTGGATTTGACCGGTGCGAAAGATCCGGCGAAACGACAGATTGCGCTGCTGAAAACGCTGCTGGACGGCGTTGATGTGACGGTGCAGGTCGGCGGCGGCATCCGCAGCCGTGACGATGTTCAGGCGCTGTTGGCGGCCGGTGCGAGCCGGGTGGTGGTGGGTTCTACCGCCGTAAAACAGCCTGACGAGGTTAAGCGCTGGTTTGCCGAGTTTGGGGCAGAGGCGATTGTGCTGGCGCTGGATGTGCGTATTGACGCCAGCAACCGCAAAGAGGTGGCGATCAGTGGCTGGCAGGAAGCGGCGGGCGTTACGCTGGAAGAGGTGATCACCGATTTCCAGCAGGTGGGCTTAAGGCATGTGCTCTGCACCGATATTTCCCGCGATGGCACCCTCAGCGGTTCCAACGTGGCGCTCTATCAGGAAGTGACGGCGCGCTTCCCGGCCATTGCGTTCCAGTCCTCGGGCGGCATTGGCGACCTCAACGATATTGCTGCCCTTCGCGGCTGCGGCGTACAGGGCGTGATTGTCGGACGCGCGCTGCTGGAAGATAAATTTACGGTTTCGGAGGCGATCGCATGCTGGCAAAACGGATAATCCCCTGTCTCGACGTTCGTGACGGTCAGGTGGTCAAAGGCGTACAGTTCCGCAATCACGAGATCATCGGTGACATTGTTCCCCTGGCGCAGCGCTATGCGGCCGAAGGCGCCGACGAGCTGGTCTTTTATGACATCACCGCCTCCTCTGATGGCCGGGTCGTCGATAAGAGCTGGGTGTCGCGGGTCGCAGAAGTCATCGATATCCCCTTCTGCGTAGCGGGCGGCATTAAAACACCGGAAGACGCGGCGCGTATCCTTGAGTTTGGCGCAGATAAGATTTCGATTAACTCACCGGCGCTGGCGGATCCCTCGCTGATTACCCGGCTCGCCGACCGCTTTGGCGTGCAGTGTATCGTGGTCGGGATCGATACCTGGTTCGATGAAGCCAGCGGCAAATATCAGGTCAATCAGTACACCGGTGACGAAGCGCGTACCCGCGTAACCCAGTGGGAAACGCTGGATTGGGTGCAGGAAGTGCAGAAGCTGGGCGCAGGCGAAATCGTGCTGAACATGATGAATCAGGATGGCGTGCGTAACGGCTATGACCTGGTGCAGCTGAAAAAGATGCGCGACGTCTGCAAGGTGCCGCTGATCGCCTCGGGCGGCGCAGGCACGATGCAGCACTTCCTCGACGCCTTTACCGAGGCAAACGTGGATGGCGCGTTAGCCGCGTCAGTGTTCCATAAACAGATTATTAATATTGGTGAGCTGAAGAGCTTTCTGATCGACAACGGAGTGGAGATTCGCGCGTGCTAACCGAACAACAACTGGCCCTTCTCGACTGGGATAAAACCGGGGGCATGATGCCGGTCATCGTGCAGCACAACGTCTCCGGCGAAGTGCTGATGCATGGCTACATGAACCCGGCGGCGCTGGAGAAAACCCTGGCTGAAGGCAATGTCACCTTTTTCTCCCGCACCAAAAACCGTTTATGGACCAAGGGCGAAACCTCAGGCCACTTTCTGCAGGTCGTGAGCATCACGCCTGACTGTGATAACGACACTCTGCTGGTGCTGGCGAATCCGATTGGCCCGACCTGCCATCTCGGCACCACCAGCTGCTTCTCGCCCGCTGCACCGGAGTGGACCTTCCTCTATCAGCTGGAGCAGCTGCTGGCATCGCGTAAAACGGCCGATCCAGAGAGCTCCTATACCGCGCGGTTGTACGCCAGCGGCACCAAGCGTATCGCCCAGAAAGTGGGGGAAGAAGGCGTCGAAACCGCACTGGCGGCGACGGTCAACGATCGTCACGAGCTGACGAACGAAGCCTCTGATCTGGTCTATCACCTGATGGTGCTGTTGCAGGATCAGGATCTCGACTTCAGTGCCGTCATCAATAACCTGCGCGCCCGTCATAACTGATTGTGTAATAAGCTGCTCAGAATGTCGTGTGTCTGCAGGTTCTGAGCAGAATCCTTCTCCAGAATTAAACGCTGTTGTTGAGCATAATATTGCTCAACAGGTGTTGCCACGCTCACACCTCAGCCTTTTATTAAAGGCCGCGGGTATGATGCCACCCGACTCAGGATTCAGCCTCCCCTCCGGGAGCGTGAACGCGCCGCCTTACCTGCCTGCGACTTTGACTACGCTGTCGATTATCCTGAGCGTAATGAAGCCAGCTGCAGTCTCAATTATCCGGTCATGCTTATTGGCAGTTATGCCGCACTGGCAGGCATCAGCCGCCGGACAGGTTCAGACTTCGGGCAGGACAGGGAGACTACCCCGCAGGCTCCCCTCAGCCAGGCGCTTAACCCCCAGGGGCTGAACACCGGCATAGTGCCGCACCAATCGCCTACGCTGGAGAGACTGATGCTGCAACTGACACCAGGAGAGAACCGTGACGACTCATGAGAAACTCATCGCCCTGCTCGACCAGCATCAGGCCCGCTATCGCCTGATGGAGCATGAGGCCACCGGAAAATGTGAAGCGGTCGCGGCGATACGCGGCACCGAAATCGGCCAGGGCGCGAAAGCACTGGTCTGCCATGTAAAGGGCAACGGCGTGAAACAGCATGTGCTGGCGGTGTTACCGGCCGACCGGCAGGCCGATCCTGGCAAAGTTGCTGCCGCCGTGGGCGGAAGCCGGGTTTCACTCGCCAGCCCGGCAGAGACCGCCCGGCTGACCGGCTGCGTCTTCGGTGCGATCCCGCCCTTTAGTTTTCATCCCGACCTCAGAGTGATCGTTGACCCGGCGCTGTTTGAACGTTATCCGGAAATCGCCTTTAACGCCGGTCTGCTGGAACGCTCGGTGATCCTGAACACCGAAGATTACCGGGCGCTGTGCGCGGCGGAAGTGGTGCCGATCACACAGTAATTGCCATCCCGCCAGCCCGGCGATACTCTGCACAGACACTCATCACGACAGAATAAGAGCAAAATCATGAACATTTTCACTCAACGCCTGCGCCAGACGCTGGCTGTAGCGGTTTTGGCAGGCTGCGCGTTCGGCGCCCAGGCGAAAATCGACCAGGTTCGTTTCGCAGTCGATCCGACCTATCCGCCGTTTGAATCGAAGACGCCGCAGGGCAAGCTGGTCGGCTTTGATATCGACCTGGGCAACGCGCTCTGTACCCAGATGCAGGCGAAGTGTGTGTGGGTTGAAAGCCAGTTTGACGGCATGATCCCGGCCCTGAAAGCGCGTAAGTTTGATGCCATCCTCTCCGATATGGGCATTACTGAAGAGCGCCTGAAGCAGATCGATTTCACCGTCCCGCTGTACGACACCCATACCCAGCTTATCGCCCGTAAAGGCGCCAATATCCTCCCTACGGCAGACTCTCTGAAAGGCAAAACTGTCGGCGTGGAACAGGGAACGGTGCAGGAGCGCTATGCACTGGCGAAGTGGCAGCCTTATGGCGTGACCGTGGTGCCCTATGGCGATCAGGCGCAGGTGGAAAGCGATCTGGTCTCGGGCAGGCTGGATGCCGTCTTTACCGATGCGGCGCAGGCGGCTATTGGCTTCCTGAAGCATCCGCAGGGCAAAGATTTTGAGCTGGCCGGTCCGATTATTCAGGATCCGATTATCGGCCCCGGCACCGCTATTGGCCTGCGTAAAGGGGACAGTGAACTGAAAAGTGCGCTGGATAACGCCTTTGCTGAGATCAAAAAGAACGGCACCTTTGATCAGATTCAGAAACGCTACTTTGCCACGGATATCTCCATCCAGCAGTAAGGTCCGGTCGCCCCCGTTCGTCCTCACCGCGATCCGACACTATACTGTTACTTTTTCGGGACGGCGCGCTGTCGTCCTTTGCCGATTAAAGGACATTAACACGGTATGCATCAACAACATCATCCACTGTTAAGCGCCTCTTTAGGCACCCAGCGTGAAATCATCAGTTTCCACTTTGCCGGGGATCACGAACGTCAGGTTTATATTCAGGCTGCGCTGCATGGCGATGAACTGCCCGGGATGGCGGTGGCCTGGTTTTTAAAGCAGCGTCTGCAGGCGCTGGAGTCCGCCGGACAGCTTAAAGCCGGCTTTACCCTCGTACCGGTTGCCAATCCTCTGGCGCTGGGACAGCACTGGCACGGCACCCATCTCGGCCGATACCATACGCTCTCTGGTCAGGACTTTAACCGCCGCTTTCCCTCTCTGGGCGCGACCCTGGCGACCACTCTGGCTGACAGCCTGACACAGAGCGAGTCACAGAACCGAAGCCTGATCCGCGAGGCGATCGATCGCCACTATCGCGACACCGTGCCAAAAACCGAACTGGATGCGCAGCGCTATACGCTGATGCGGATGGCCAGCCAGGCGGATCTGATGATTGATCTGCACTGCGACTGGGAAGCCGTGCCACATCTCTACACCACGCCGCATGCCTGGCCGGAGATTGAGCCGCTGGCGCGCTGGCTGGGCAGCGAGGTGCAGCTGCTGGCGCAGATCTCCGGCGGTGAGCCGTTCGATGAAGCCTGCTGTGAGCCCTGGCTGACGCTGGCGGAACGTTTTGGCGCGGCCTATCCGATGCCGCGCGGTTTACTGCCGGTGACGCTGGAGCTGCGTGGCGTGCGGGATGTTTCGCCTGAGCAGGCGGAGAAAGATGCCGATGCAATTATTTCGGCACTGCAGGAAGGCGGCTATATCGCCTATAGCGAACCGGCCATTTCCGTGGAGGTAGCTGCGCCGGTGATTGGCGGGGATGAGCTGGTGCCGGCGAATGCGGCGGGCGATGATGTGGTGGCGATCAATGATGGCCCCATCGGTCTGACCGTGCCTGAGGCAGCGGAAGCGCCGGGCGAGACGGGCGTGATTAAGGAGCGTCACAGCGAAGGCACGTCGGCCTCCTCCCCTGCCCTGAAAAATCCGCCGACGCCGTTAGCGGGCTGTGAATATATTCACTCGCCGGTGTCGGGGCTGATCCTGCATCGTAAGCCGCTGGGCGCGCTGATCCGGCCTGGTGAAGTGGTTGCTGAGATTGTCGATCCCGTGACCGATCACATTACGCCGCTGGTCGCCGAGTATGGCGGTATTCTCTATGCGAGACACTGGGTACGCTTTGCAACGGCGGGCATGCTGGTGGTGAGGCTGGCGGGTGAGCGGGAGATTCGGAGCGGGGATTTGCTGGTAGGATAATGTTAAAGCGCCTGAACATCATTTATTCAGGCGCTTTAGAGCAGTGACAACTTAGTGATTAACCCTATTAATCACTGTGCAGATCGTAGAGTTTTTGTGCCAGCGTTCGGGCTGTTTCTAGCTTAGGGTGATTTTGCATAGTTGAAACAGAGCGCTGAATCCTGTGAACAGAATATTTACGAACGAGAGCTTTCATACCTTCATCCATCAAACGCACACGTTCATCACTGGCATAGCTTTTTGATTTGGCATGATAAATATAAGTATTTGTCAGTACGGCTAAATCGAAGCCTGCATCCGCAACACGGAAACAAAAGTCGTTTTCTTCCCCATAACCGTGCGGGAAGCTTTGTTCATCGAATAAACCCACCTGCTCGAATATAGCTCGCTTAACCATAAAACAGAAACCGTGCACCAACGGAACTCTGACAAGCTCATGATCCCAATTTTTTTCAAAGTAGGAATCTAACTCGGCGGGAGATAATTTCTCAGGTAACGCATTAATTGCAGTTTGTCCTGCAGTCCCTTTTATTGATGGAACTGATTGAGTACTTGCTGCATTAGATAATGGTCCAACTACGCCTAAGTTGGGTTGATTATTTAGTGCTGTACAAAGCTTACTCAATGAATCTGGCGGAACAATAGTGTCACTGTTAAGCAGAAGAACATTTTCACTGTATCCAGCGCGAATCCCATTGTTTGACGTTTTAGTATAGCCAAGACGCTCATTCTGACGCAATAACGTTACAGGGTTATGCTCTGCATACTTTTCCAAAAATATTTTGGTTTCATCATCAGAAGCGTCGTCCACCAAAATAATATTTGCTGTTGATAAAACGCCATCAAGCGAATCAAGGCAGGCACGAACGTCCTCTAAAGCGTTATGAATACAAATTACAATATCAAGATTAAGCTGCATTGCAGCTGAGTCATCAGATATCACGGGATTGATATCATGCGTCTGTTTTGTGCAAGGTTTGTACCATGAAGAATAGATGTGTGGCTTAGGCCCCCAGTCATTGATTCCATGACGAAATAATGCAAATTCATGCGAATCTCGTGTTGACTGCTGTTCCTCTAAAAGAGGTTGCCACGTTACACCCGCTTCTTTCAAAGCGTAGCCGATGCTGAGCTGATCCCGCCGGCTATAATTATTTATCTCATTCCACCAGATACGCATGAAATTATGGATTCTTTCATCACGCGCATCCATAACCAAGACATTACTCTCAATTAATGGTTCAGAGCGAAGATTATGTATGTACTCATATCGGGCTATTTGCTCTTTTACAACACTTACGTCATCAAGATCCCATGCGAGAATTTCCTCGGCCTCTTGGAATAAATTATCTCTGACTGGATGCTGAATGGCTCCCAGAGAATGGGATGAATCTGACACTCTCAGAACAAGCTCAGAGACTTTGACATTTATTTCAACATTTGCATCGATCCAGACAACATAATCGTAGTCATGAAAATATTTCATGAGATTAGTTTTTATATAACGTGCTGTTCGACGCGGATCGGCATCAATATATGGAGGCTTAAAAATATCAAAGACACCATAGCCATCTGATAATGTATCAGAGAAACAGTAATAGTCGACATCACCTTCAAGATGTTTTGGTATAAAAAGCGCATCGAAATTACCGATAATAGCGGTAACGAGAGCAATGCTAGCCTTTTTATGTACTCTCTCACTTTTTTCTTTTTGGTAAGCCGCAATATCAGCCGTACGATCTTGTTCGAAATGAGCTAAGGTTTTCTTTTCAGAAGTAGCAAACCTTTCTTTATCAAAGTAGTTTAAAAGTCGATAATCTCGATCAATAAAACTTATCTTCGTTTTATATTCTTGCACCAGAGGCAAGACACCGAATAATCGCTCAAATCCATGAGCCAGGGTGCCATCAAACTGACCTTTTTCTTCGTCAAAATCACTAAGTTGATATTTTCCGTCTAATACGGGCCTGTAAACCTCAGGTCTTGCCCAAAAGAATGAGCCGGCTGGATAATCCGGGCAATGAGTCATGTTATATTCAAAACCCAGTTTTTCCAGTTCCCTTTCAACTATAGCGCTGTTCCCACCCCATAACGGTTGGCGGGTAGTTGCATGGAAATAAGCTGGGAAATAAGCACCCAGGCGTTTTTCTTCATCAAACGCGTTCAGAATCTGCGTAACGATAGCTTTGCTACCAAGAGTATAGTGAAGGAGGAATCTACGCCATCCTCTTGTTTTAGATTGCGGTGATTTTTTTGAATGTATATGAAGAACTAAATCGTAAGCAAGCAGATCGCGCCCAAACACAACAATAAATGGATAAATGTCTCTGCCAACATTTTTGGTTTCTTTAACAGTTATCGCATTCAGGTTTCGCAATGAAGAAGCGAAAATCTTTTCGCAATCTTCAATTTGATATTTTCCTTCAGGTATTGAAATAAACAGATCAAATTTAGCAGGTATGTTATTAAGATAACTGACAAACTCTTCAGCCAGATCGATATAATAAAGATGTAAATGAACAGCAACCTTTTGCTTAAAATTATTATTTAAACTTACATCAGCGTCTATCATCAGTGGCGCATCTTTAGCACCATATTCTGAAGGTCCGTATCGAAAATAGGGCGCTTCCAGCATACGTGGCATCGCGCAAGGCTTGCGACCTTCGGCATAGCCGTATAAAAGGAAATGTTCTAATGGCTCAATACCAGCAGCTGCTACATCAGGATACTCTTCAACATACCATTTCTCATCAAAGTCCTGAGCGAATAGCTTAGCCAATGAAGAGAATCGTCCCTCTACACGGCCATAGTTTATATAATGATGTAGTGCGCTAAGACCTGCGCTTCTGACATCAGAATAGGTTGTAAGATACCATTCTTCATCTAAATCGGGAGCTACGGCATTTTTCAGCGCATCTTTAGATGGATAGCGTCCTTCATGACGACCGTGTTCCAGATAATGTTCGTAAGGATCAACCCCAGAATCGGCAATATCAGAATAGGTCGTGAGATACCATTGGCTGTCAAAATGGATAACCTGTTCATCTACTGGCAACGGATGTCCACTGACTTTTTCCGGGTTCTCTGAAGATTTGAAACGCGCTTTTCTGATTAGAAAATTTACGACACGTTTGAAAAATCTGAGCGGCTTAGTTACATGCCATGATGTGGAATTCAAAATTGCATGTATCTCTTCATCTCTAATGGTAAGTTGACCATTAACTAATAAATTATTTTCCTGAAGTTTTACCAATTCCTGTTTCAAAGTGTCCATTTCATCCAGTCTGACGTCAAGACTCTGACGAAGTTCTGAGAGAACGGCTTCTAGATCAGTATTTTGATCTTTTAGATCGTTTAATTTTTCCAATCCATCTTTTATCTTAGCTGAAGCATCTTTAAGCTCTGCTTTTTGACGTTCATGATCGATGCTATTTATTTTTACTTTGTATTCATCGGCACAAGCTTTGCCTAGCCTTGAGAAAATTGTCTGGATATGCCTGACTTTGACTGCATCACTATCGGCAGCAAAAAGTTGAAGCATCGCGGCATCTTGATCTGTACCTACTCCGACAATCGTCAAACCATGACCATGTGAGAATTCGAAACAGGGATATTTCTCTCGCAGTTCAGCCACAAACTTGTAAACACCAAAATCAGCTTTGCGTACATTGCTATCGTGGATTATTACAACACCGCGGTTGGATAATTTAGGAAGCCATACGTTGAAATCGTTTTTCACTGCTTCGTAAGTGTGATAGCCATCAATATGCAGCAGATCTATTTCGCCGTCAGTAAAGTGCTCTGAAGCTTCATCAAAAGATGTGCGCATAAGTGTAGAAAATCGAGAATACAAATGATTATTGTGCGACAGCACTGAATTATAAACATTCTCTCCATAAAAACCTGCGTGCTCGTCCCCTTTCCACATATCGACAGCATAGGTTTTTGTGGATAGATTCAACTGATTTATAGCCTGACAGAAAGCAAAATATGAAGAGCCATAGTGTGTACCAAGTTCAACTAACACACGAGGTTTATGAGCATTAATCAACCAAAATGCAAAAGGAATATGCTCCAGCCATGCAGAGAGAGTGAGTTCAATGGGACTCATGAATGATATTGTATTCATTGAGTAATTAGGATAATGATTTGTATTTTCAGAGGTTATTTGCAGATCATTAAATACATCAAACGATGGAGAAATACTTTTTTTTGGTGAGTTCATTTCTATCCTTAAAATCCAAAACTTAGCATACAAATAATTGAGACTTAGGTAGCCTATATTATTTATTGCTTAAATTGCTCATACTTAAAAAAGTCGAAGGTTGGGAGTTAAAGTAGCGAAAATGTTACTTAAATGAAAATAGTTGAAAAATATTTTAGTTCAACAAAAAATAAGGCTTCATAACGAAGCCTTATAAAGTAGAAATTTAGTCTAACCACTCGGTGTGGAACACACCTTCTTTATCAATGCGCTTATAGGTATGCGCACCAAAGTAGTCACGCTGGGCCTGAATCAGGTTGGCCGGCAGAACTTCTGAACGATAGCTGTCATAGTAAGCGATCGCTGCAGAGAAGGTTGGCGTCGGGATACCGTTCTGGATAGCGTAGGAGACCACATCACGCAGCGCCTGCTGATACTGGTCTGCGATATCCTTGAAGTACGGTGCCAGCAGCAGGTTAGCAATGCCAGCATCCGCTTCATACGCATCGGTGATCTTCTGCAGGAACTGGGCGCGGATGATGCAGCCAGCACGGAAAATCTTTGCGATTTCGCCGTAGTGCAGATCCCAGTTGTTCTCTTCTGACGCCGCGCGCAGCTGTGAGAAGCCCTGCGCATAAGAGACGATTTTACCCAGATAGAGCGCACGACGAACTTTCTCGATAAACTCCGCTTTGTCGCCGGTAAAGGCCTGTGCCTGAGGGCCGCTCAGTACTTTAGAGGCGGCAACACGCTGGGTTTTCAGCGAAGAGAGGTAACGGGCGAAAACGGATTCGGTAATCAGGGAGAGGGGCTCGCCGAGGTCCAGAGAACTCTGGCTGGTCCATTTACCGGTACCTTTGTTTGCCGCTTCATCCAGGATCACATCAACCAGGTATTTACCTTCTTCATCTTTCTTGGTGAAGATATCTTTGGTGATGTCGATCAGGTAGCTGCTCAGCTCGCCGTTGTTCCAGTCGGTGAAGGTTTCAGCCAGCTCTTCGTTGTTCAGACCCAGCGCGCCTTTCAGCAGAGCATAAGCTTCTGCAATCAGCTGCATGTCGCCATACTCGATGCCGTTGTGCACCATCTTCACGTAGTGACCCGCACCGTTCGGGCCGATGTAAGCGACACAGGCTTCGCCATCTTCCGCACGTGCAGCAATCTTGTCCAGAATCGGCGCAACCAGCTCGTAAGCTTCTTTCTGACCGCCAGGCATGATAGATGGGCCTTTCAGTGCGCCCTCTTCGCCGCCAGAGACGCCGGTGCCGATGAAGTTGAAGCCCTGATCAGACAGCTCTTTGTTACGACGGATGGTGTCTTTATAGAAGGTGTTACCGCCATCGATCAGGATGTCGCCTTTATCCAGATGAGGGGTCAGTGAGGCGATAGTCTTATCGGTCGCTTCACCCGCCTGAACCATCAGCAGGATACGACGAGGTTTTTCCAGCGAGTCGACAAACTCTTCAACGGTGTAAAAAGGAGCAAGTTTCTTGCCCTGGTTTTCGGCGATGACTTCGTCAGTCTTTTCGCGTGAACGGTTGAAGATAGAAACAGTGTAACCGCGGCTCTCAATGTTAAGAGCCAGATTGCGGCCCATCACTGCCATACCTACAACGCCGATCTGTTGCTTGGACATCATCTACTCCTGTCTGAAGTTACCATCACAAACTAAGATTTGTGACTGAAGTGGCAAATATGTTAACCCATCTATCTGCATTTTAGGTAGTGAATGGTGCGATGATCAAATACCAAAATGCGCAAGACTAGGCATTGGCTAATAAATCGCCTCTTTTTATATTTGATTTAAAATAGAGTGGCAGCACTTCATCAGGTGTACCATCCATTTTAACAGTACCATGTTCCAGCCATAAAATTCTGGTGCAGGTCTTTCTCAATAACTCGTTACTGTGACTGGCTAAAATCAAAATTTTAGTTGAGTTTATAATGTTTGTTAAACGCGTCTCTGCTTTCTCTTTAAAACCTTCATCTCCAACAGATAACCATTCATCCATCAGCAAAATTTCTGGAGTAAAAATTGTACTAACACTGAAGCCGAGTCGCATTTGCATACCTGATGAGTATGTTCTGACCGGCATGTCTATAAAATCGCCTAAATCAGTAAAATCAATGATTTCATCAATTCGTGCATCAATTTCTTTCTTTTTCAGGCCCAAGAGTGCACCACGAATGTATATATTTTCTCTACCAGTAAACTCCTGATTGATGCCTAATGAAATTGAAATTAATGAACCAATATCACCTTTAATAGTAGCCTGACCACTTGTTGGATGATATACCTTGCTAAACATACGCAACAACGTGGTTTTACCCGCACCATTATGACCAATTAAACCAACCCGCTCCCCATCTTTAATCTCAAAATTAAGATTATTCAGAGCAGAAACAACTACTTTACCATCATGCTGGCCAACCTTTCCGCCTGTAGCAAAATTAATAAAGTTCTTTTTGATAGATCTTGCCCTTGCATCGAATATAGGAAAATCGATACCTACATTTTCAAATTTGATAGTTGCCATCGAATTACACCCAATAAGGAACGCGATATTTAAATTTACTGGTCATTGCAATCGAAAAAGCTAAACCCAATATTGCCATTACAACTGCTGTGATATAACTGCTCGTCATCGGCACTTGGCCTAATAATGGGCTGCGCACTAAATCGATAAGATGGTAAAGTGGATTGAAATTTAACAAGATAGCAGCCGAACTATGCGACAGCAACTTAGGCATCCAGATTACTGGAGTCAGATAAAATATGACCTGCATAATACTCATTACGATTTGTGTCATGTCACGAAAGCGCGCACAAATCATAGAAAGTACCATTAGTATCCAAGTGAGATTTAATACAAGCAGAAAGAACCCAGGTATTGCTAACAATACAGTCCAGCTCACGCTTTTTTGCACTGCAAGCAGCACCAGAGGAAAAATAACAATATTATGGAGGAATATTAATAAATTTTTCCACACTACTCGCATTACGTGAACATGCAAAGGCACAGGCAGTTGCTTGATAATACCCTCAGACGAAATGAGAGCATCACAGCCTTCAGATATGCAGCTTTGAATAAATGTCCATGTAATCAAGCCTAAAGTCAGATAGGGTAGAAATTCCTTAACATTGGTTTTAAACAAGTTGCCGAATACTAACCCCATGGTGGTGATCATCACCGCCATACTGATGGTAATCCAAAACGGCCCCATTTTAGAGCGTTTATACCGCATGCGGATGTCCTGCCCACCCATGACTTTCACGACATGAAAATTCTTTAATGCGGAGGTGAAATCATCCCACCCAACCGACTTTTGTTTATTTGACATCACAAAATCCCAAACTGATATGCAAGACGATTTAAACCGACAAGGAATCTATCACCACACAGGCGAGCAAGCATCAACGTCATAAATTCCTCCTGTTGAGATTCATCAAGTTGATCTCGAAGCTTAATAATATCGTTCATGCTACACACGCAACGGAACATCAAATCCAATTTTATAATCGGCAGGCCCACATGATGCAGTGCGAGACAGTTGATATGGATTTGAGAACCCATCGTAAATTCATCAAGGTAGAGGGCGACTACACGTTGTTTGAATTGACTATCCAGGAAAGTTTCGTCATTACTATAAGTCCTGAAAAAATTCACAACATTAAGGTAATCAACATTTTCATCTTTCGATGTCTCTGCATCATTAACCAGAATCTTCGAAGAGGGATGAATTTCACCGGGGACGAGCAATTTCGAATAATTTCTGTTTTGTATTAAATATTGATTGTAATATGAAGACAATACCTCGTCATTAACAAGCATACCGGTTATTGAACGGTTAGCCCATCCCCTGACACCTTCGCGGCGGTAGTAGTAATAGTTTTTATAAAACTCAAGATCTTCTCTAAGTTTACGCTCCATAAAAGAAATATTAAAGAGTGACTTAAATTCCTGTTCAGAGCTGACAAGGGATTTGAGAAGTTTACTTAAACCAAACTCACCGCGCTTGATGACTAATGGTCTGACATTTGATGCTTTATATTCGTACCAGAAATTTTTAAACTTGCCATTCCTGATTATTTTTTCACCAACAGAAATGCAAAAAGAGCCTAAATGATGTGAGTGCTGACTATTCTCTGTTGCACCCAACACTTCAACTTTAGTCTCAAACAGATTTTTGACAAATTCAGACAGCCCCAACTTTGAAAAGAATACACTGTCGTTAATAATTAGAAGCCTTCCACATTTCGTCTGAAAGTTATTTTCGAAGAAGTATGTCATCCCAGCTTTATAACTACCGAAATCCCGGCCATAGTTATCGCGTTCAATGTAAACATCAGTTAAATCATTTGGAAAATTGACTTCCTCAAGCTTTAATGTGTTGACCGCAATAACAAAGACATTGTTTCGTTTAGCTTCTTTCAACAATTCAAGGGTATCAGTCCTTAACGAGGATTTTTCATAAAGAGCAAGGAGCATAACCTTGCCACCGTTAAAGTCAGTCTTGATCTTTACATCTGTATATTTTTTTGTTTTGATGTCATCACGAATCGATAAAACACCATAATAACAGTATATAGCAATTTTCAGAAAAAACCTGACAATCATATAAATAATTCGTTTCATATTTACACCATCAATGGTTAAATCAATTTTTTAAATACATTCATGACAAAAAAAGCACATGTCTCAACGAAGCTTTGCCGATAGAACTTACCTTTTAAGAAACTAATAGTTCTTTTTGACAAGCCATCTCGCAGTGAACAAAACCTTTGATATGTGATTTGATTATCATAGGGCATTTTATCTTTGATGCTATCTATTGCCTCGCAATTCATTTCGCTCCAGGCTTTAAATTCTCCAGAAAAGAGCCTGTTAAATCTGGTGAACTTTGATAATAGACCTGTATTACTCCCAACCAGGTTTTTTTCATGTTGCCTGTAGAGGATTTTTGGTTCCCGATCATAAATGACATTACCATTCATGGCGCTACATATAACGTAAAGAATCCAATCATGAGAAACGATCTTTAAATCTGCAGGCAGCTTTTCAAATAGCTCCTTCAACCCTCGACTGAATACCATTGTATTTCCACCAGCATAGCTCTGCAAAAGCGCATTATTAAAATTAAAAGCTTTTGTAAAGCATGGCGAATGGCCAATGAATTCTCCATTTGAGTCAATCAGCTGGGTACGCGATCCATATAATCTATATTCACTTTGAGATATTGAATTTAACTTAAAAACAGCGACTTCAAGTTTATCTTCCAGCCAGATATCATCCTGATCGCAGAAAGCGTAAAATTCAGAATCTATGTCTTTGCGTTGAAGCATGCAGAGAAAATTGGCTGCAAACCCCTTCCCTGGACCTTTTTGAATTACGACTTTGTCCGGATATTTTAACGAAAACTCTTCAATGATCTCACAGGTTCTATCTGTCGATCCGTCATCGGAAATAATCAGATTCCAGTTAGTGTATGTTTGTGAAGCAATTGACTGAAGTTGCTCGGTTAAGTATCTTTCTCCATTATAAGTACCCATCAGAATACTTACTTTACCATTATTGCTCATCATCATTAGCTATATAAAAAAGGATGAGTAAAAAACTCATCCTTAGTTTTAGGAATCAATCAAATGTTACTGCATGTGATAGTGTTGTTCCGTCCATGTCTTTTGCGGACAGAACAGGACTATCACCTTCAGAAATCGGCCAATTGATATTCAGTTCTGAATCATTCCAAAGCAAAGAATGCTCATGTTGTGGATTGTAGTAATCAGTGCATTTATAGACAAACTCGGCACTTTCAGATGTCACATAAAAACCATGAGCAAACCCTTCTGGTACCCATAGCTGTCGCTTATTTTCAGCAGAAAGATACACGCCTACCCACTGCCCAAAAGTCGGTGACGACTTCCTCATATCAACTGCCACATCGTAGACTTCCCCTGCAACAACACGTACTAGCTTGCCTTGGGTGTTCATAGTCTGATAGTGCAAACCACGTAAAATACCTTTTGAAGATTTCGAGTGGTTATCCTGAACAAAAGTCCTTGGTGAAACTTGTTCTTCAAATTTCTGCTGATTCCACGTTTCCAGAAAAAAACCGCGCTCGTCGCCAAACACTTTAGGCTCAATAATTTTTACATCAGCAATCTTAGTATCAATAATCTTCATTATAAACGCCCTTCCACCAGCGCCATTAAGTATTTGCCATACTCATTTTTCAAATAAGGCTTGGCCAGTTCCTGTAATTGCTCTTTATTAATGAAACCCATTCTGAAGGCAATTTCTTCCGGGCAGGCCACTTTTAAACCCTGGCGTGATTCGATAGTCTGAATAAAGTTGTTGGCTTCCATCAGGCTCTGATGCGTACCGGTATCCAGCCAGGCATGACCACGTCCCATAATAGAAACAGAAAGTTTGCCCTGCTCCATATAGATCCGATTAATGTCCGTAATCTCCAGCTCACCGCGCGGTGATGGCTTGAGATTTTTTGCCATCTCAACGACGCGATTGTCGTAGAAATAGAGTCCGGTTACTGCATAGTTGCTGCGTGGATGCTCAGGTTTTTCAACCAGTGAGATCGCTTTGCCTTCGCTGTCAAACTCCACCACGCCATAGCGCTCGGGGTCAGTGACATGGTAGGCGAAAACCGTTGCGCCATCATCTTTTACGGATGCCGTCTCCAGCTGCTTATAGAGATCGTGCCCATAGAAAATATTATCGCCCAGAATAAGTGCGACTGAATCGTCACCAATAAACTCTTCACCAATGATGAACGCCTGCGCCAGGCCATCCGGGCTCGGCTGCACTTTATACTGAATGGAGATACCCCACTGTGAGCCATCACCTAACAGACTTTCGAAGCGTGGCGTATCCTGCGGCGTACTGATAATCAGAATATCGTTAATGCCCGCCAGCATCAGAGTGCTTAACGGATAGTAGATCATGGGTTTATCGTAAACCGGGAGTAACTGCTTGCTCACTGCCATTGTTACAGGGTAGAGGCGGGTTCCGGAGCCACCCGCCAGAATAATACCTTTATTCTTTTTCACAATTTAGCCTTACGTGGTCAGGTCACTATCGCAGCCTGTTTAATTATATAAGAGTCTCAATCAACATGCGTTCAACACCCAATTGCCAGTCAGGCAAGGTCAAACCAAAGGTGCGCTGAAACTTAGCAGTATTGAGCCGGGAGTTACCAGGCCGTCTGGCTGGCGTAGGAAATGCACTGGTCGGTACAGGATTGATTGCCTGAACATTAAGTTCAACGCCTTGCTGTTTAGCGAACGCAATAACCTTAGAAGCGTAAGCATGCCAGGTCGTTTCGCCAGCGGCAATGAGATGATAAATGCCTGCAACGCCACTATTGTTAATGGCCACTCTGATGGCGTGCGCCGTACTGTCTGCGATCAACTCAGCGCCCGTGGGCGCACCAAACTGATCGTCAATGACTGACAGCGTCTCCCGGTCTTTCGCCAGTTTCAGCATGGTTTTAGCAAAGTTATTACCTTTTGCGGCATACACCCAGCTGGTCCGAAAAATGAGGTATTTCGTCATACTGCGGACGATGGCCTGCTCACCTTCCAGCTTTGTCTGGCCGTAGATATTCAAAGGAGCCGTCGGATCCTCTTCAGACCAGGGCTCTGCGCCTGAACCATCAAATACGTAATCAGTTGAGTAATGGATCAACCATGCGCCGGTTTCTTCAGCGGCCTCAGCCAGCGCTTTGATGGACGTTGCATTGATCAGACGTGCTTTGTCCTCTTCGGATTCGGCTTTATCGACAGCGGTATAAGCTGTCGCATTTACAATCACTGCAGGCTTAATTCTGCGAACCGTCTCAGCCACACCCTGTGGATTTTCAAAATCACCACAGTATTCAGTGGAATGGCGATCAACAACAGTCAGATTGCCTAAGGGTGCCAGTGCACGCTGAAGTTCCCAGCCCACCTGTCCATTTTTACCAAAAAGCAGAATATTCATTAGCTACGCTTCTCGTAGTTTTGTTCGATCCAGTTCTGGTAAGCCCCACTCTTCACATGCTCAACCCACTGTGAGTTGTTCAGGTACCATTCAACGGTTTTCTTCAGGCCAGTTTCAAAGGTCTCTTCCGGTTTCCAGCCCAACTCTTTTTCAATCTTAGCGGCATCGATTGCGTAACGGCGGTCGTGGCCCGGGCGATCCTGAACGTAGGTAATCTGGTCGCGGTAGGAGGTCGCTTTAGGGCGCAGCTGGTCCAGCAGTTCACATACTTTCATTACGACATCGATGTTTTTCTTTTCATTATGTCCACCGATGTTGTAAGTGGTGCCGGTTTTAGCATGCTTAACAACGGTATAAAGCGCACGCGCATGATCTTCGACATAGAGCCAGTCGCGAATCTGATCGCCTTTTCCATAGATAGGCAATGGCTTACCTTCCAGGGCATTGCTGATAATCAGAGGAATCAGTTTTTCCGGGAAGTGATAAGGACCGTAGTTATTCGAGCAGTTCGTCACGATAACTGGCAGTTTATAGGTGCGGCCCCATGCGCGGACCAGATGGTCACTGGCAGCTTTGGTTGACGAGTATGGGCTGCTCGGGGCATACGGCGTCTCTTCGGTAAACAGTGGCAACTCGCCGTCCATTTCGTCCGGATGTGGCAGGTCGCCGTAGACTTCGTCCGTGGAAATATGATGAAAACGGAATGCAGCTTTACGCGCTTCTGGCAGTGCGCTCCAGTACTGGCGACTGGCTTCCAGTAAAGCGTATGTACCTACCACGTTGGTCTGCACGAATTCCGCCGGACCGGTGATGGAACGGTCTACATGGCTTTCTGCTGCCAGATGCATGATGGCGTCTGGCTGGAACTCGTTGAGTGCAGCAGAGATAGCCTGACCGTCGCAGATATCGATTTGCCTGAAGGTGTAACGTGGGTTGCTGCTCACCTCTTTCAGAGACTCAAGATTGCCAGCATAGGTGAGTTTATCAACGTTTATCACTTCATCGTTGGTATTGTTGATAACGTGACGCACAACCGCTGAACCGATAAAACCTGCACCACCAGTGATAAGTATTTTCATAACGTGTTATTCCTGACAAGCTATCTGAGGCATAGGCGCCTGAATAAAAAGCAGACAATCATAAGCGTTTTCAGAGCACGCTACCGCCCCTGGGTTACAGCTCCCACGATGCTGATTATCTTTGGCCGAATGAATATGCTGATGACGGGAATCCGTTACATAACCAGCATTTCGTTGATTGATATCACTTTATTGATGAAATTGTTTAAGTGGGTTTATCATTCAACAATCGCAAATTCTATCACTCAGATATAGCTATTACGAATAAAATGCGATTGTAATGCGGGTGTTAGTTCAACTAATGAGCGCTTTCATGGCGTAGAAGATGGTTGCTGATGCGTCAAGTCGACGCAATCAGAATATTGATAAATCGCGATTAAGAAAAATCAAATCAAATATAAAAAAGGCGAACCGCAGTTCGCCTTTTTTTCAATTACTTAAACCCGTCCGGGTTCTTGCTCTGCCAGTTCCAGGTATCGCGCATCATCTCATCGATGCCGCGCGTCACCCGCCAGTCGAGCTTCGTGTTCGCCAGCGAGGCATCGGCCCAGAACGCCGGCAGGTCGCCGTCACGACGTGGCTTGATCTCGAAAGGAATCGCTTTGCCGGAAGCGTTCTCAAACGCCTTGATCATCTCCAGCACGGAGAAGCCTTTGCCGCCGCCCAGGTTAAAGGCGGTGTAACCTTCAACCTGACTCAGATGATCCAGCGCTTTCAGATGCCCTTCTGCCAGGTCGACCACATGAATGTAGTCGCGCAGACAGGTCCCGTCTGGCGTATCGTAATCGCCACCAAAGACACCGAGCTTCTCCAGGCGACCAATTGCCACCTGAGCAATATAGGGCAGCAGATTGTTCGGGATACCGGTTGGGTCTTCACCGATTTCACCTGACTCATGCGCGCCGACCGGGTTGAAGTAACGCAGCGCAATCGCCCTGAACTTCGGTTCCGATTTTGCGAAGTCACGCATAACGAATTCGATCATGAGCTTGGAGGTGCCATAAGGGCTGGTCGTACCGCCAATCGGGGTTGTTTCCACATACGGAACCGGCGCATCCGCGCCGTAGACCGTGGCTGATGAACTGAAGATAAAGTTCCAGACACCGGCATTACGCATCTCTTCCAGCAGAACCACGGTACCTGCAACGTTGTTCTCGTAATACTCCAGCGGCATACGGGTCGATTCACCCACCGCTTTGAGTGCTGCAAAATGGATGACCGCAGAAATGCTGTTGGCTGCAAACAGGTCACGCAGACAGGCACGGTCGCGGATATCACCTTCGACGAAGGTCGCTTTCTTACCCGCCAGCTTCTCCACGCGATTGATCGCTTCGCGCGAAGCGTTGCAGAGGTTATCCAGCACCACAACATCATCACCGCGCTGCAGCAGCGCCAGTACCGTATGGGAGCCGATATACCCTGCTCCACCCGTGACTAAAATGGCCATGTGAACTCCTTTCAATCGGCCGCGCCGCGCGCGGCAAATTCATTACTTTTGTTTGGCGAGAATGGTCTGAATCGCTTCGCGGAAATCGCGACCCTGCGCGTTGTTGCGCAGTCCATAAGAGACAAACGCCTGCATGTAACCGAGCTTGCGACCGCAGTCGAAACTGTGCCCGGTCAGCAGTGAAACATCAACGGTTTTATGTTTGCTCAGGCTGGCAATCGCATCGGTCAGCTGAATACGGCCCCATGCACCTGGCTCGGTGCGCTCGAGTTCGGCCCAGATATCGGCAGAGAGCACGTAACGCCCTACAGCGGCCAGATCGGAGTTCAGTTCAGCCGGATGCTCTGGCTTCTCAACGAAGCCGGTGATGGTGCTGATATCGCCCGGGTGATCGATCGGCTCTTCGGTGGTGATCACCGAGTATTCGGAGAGGTCAGACGCGGGCATATGCTGCGCCAGAACCTGGCTGTGGCCGGTTTCTTCGAAACGGGCCACCATCGCTGCGAGGTTGTAGCGCATATGGTCTGCGGTCGAGTCATCCAGCAGGACATCCGGCAGCACCACCACGAACGGATTATCACCGATCATCGGACGGGCGCAGAGAATGGAGTGGCCCAGACCCAGTGGCTGTGCCTGACGCACGTTCATGATGGTCACGCCCGGCGGGCAGATTGACTGCACTTCGCTCAGCAGCTGACGCTTCACGCGCGCTTCCAGCAGCGCTTCCAGCTCATAGGTGGTATCGAAGTGGTTTTCGACCGCATTTTTCGAGGCATGCGTGACCAGCACAATTTCTTTAATACCCGCGGCAACACATTCGTCAACGATGTACTGGATCATCGGTTTGTCGACGACGGGCAGCATCTCTTTCGGAATGGCTTTAGTCGCAGGGAGCATATGCATACCGAGGCCCGCAACCGGGATTACTGCTTTAAGCTTGGTCATATTTATTCCGTTTAATAAAATGAAGATGTGGGTCGATTATGCAGGATCGGCCGGAAGTCCAAGTATAATCTTTATCTGAAAAGCGGACAGTAACTCTCTGTCATAACTTAGAAATTCGGCATTTTGCCCATTGCCAGCGACAGCATAAACTGAATAAAGACAATCAGTAATCGACGATGACCCCTGCGCTTTTTGCAGGGGTGCGCTGCCCGGCTGAGGCCACTCATAAATGAAAACGGGCGACCCTGAGGCCGCCCGTGTATATTACGCACTGGTCATTAAAGCCAGCCTTCAAACCACTCTGGCATCACAAACAGATTGAAGTGATTTACCAGCAGCATCACGCCGACAAACACCACCGATACCGCGACCCACTGGCGGGCATAGGGGATAAACCGAATGCCAATCACCGGCCTGATAAAGAACGGATGCGCCAGGGCAGAAATCAGGATCTGCGAGATGGAGAGCGTGAGCGCGACATAGAGCACGTTCGGCCAGATGAAGGTGGTTGCCAGAACGGCCAGCACCACGATACTCGCCACGATGTTCCAGTAGAACTCCACGTTGGTCCGCCCGTTGGCCTGCGAAATCGCCCCGGTAAGCCCGCCCATCGGCCGCAGCATCCCGAACAGCAGCATCAGCGGAATCAGGTGATAGACCTGTTCATGTGCAGGGCCGTAAAGCAGACGCACGATGACCGGTGAGAGGATACCAATCGCCAGATACATGGCGCTGCTGAAGAGCATGATCCCCAGCGTCCCCTTCAGGAACAGCTGCTTAAGCTGCTCCGGATCGTGCTGCTTTTCCGCAAAGCGCGGCAGCGCCAGACGGTTAATCACCGGCGTCACCAGCTTCAGCGGTTGCAGTACCAGCTCTTTCGCCAGCGAGTAGACGCCCAGCATCTCGGCCCCCATCACCTTGCCCACCACCAGCGCATCCGCCTGGGTGCGCAGCTGGTTAATGGTCTGCGAGCCAAGCTGGTAGCTGCCGTAGCGAATCGCGCCGAAGAAGGTCGCCTTGTCGAACTCCCAGGTCGGGCGCCACGACTTCTCACCCAGCGCAATCATGCAGAGGATACGGGTAAAGGCGTTGATAAACAGACCGAGAATCGCCGCGGCCACCGTCAGCGAGGTGAACTCCAGCATCGCCACCACACAGAGGAAGGCAAAGAGCTTGGTGCCCATCTCGATCTTCGCCAGCGAGACCATCCGCTTGGTTTTGATGTAGTGCGCCTGATACTGCGACAGATGCCCCAGCACCAGGAAGTTCAGGCTGGTCAGCATGATCAGCCCTGTCAGCTCCGGCAGATGATAGAACCAGGAGACCGGGAAGGCGATCAGCAGCATGATCAGGCCGGTACACAAGCTGAGCGAGACGTTCACCCAGTAGATGGTGCTCTGCTCGCGACGGGTAATGTTCTGGCGATGCACCAGATAACTGCTCATTCCCATATCCTGCAGCACCCCCGCCACCGCCAGGATGGCGTTGATGATGGCCAGCAGCCCCAGCTCGTGGGTTTCCAGTTTGCGGGCGAGAAAGCTCAGCTGCGCCACCTGCAGCACCGCCGAAAAGCAGGTGCTGCCAAACAGCCAAATCGCCTGTGACTTAAATCCACTCACACCAGTCGCTCCAGAATCTGCGCCAGTTCGCCGTAGGCAATATGCTGATTAAATTCAGTTTCAACTTTGTGGCGTGCCGCCGCAACCACCGGCGCCACATCCACTTCACCCTGAGAGAGCCTGAGCAGCGTCTCCGCCAGCGCCTCGGGATCGTCCTCATCCACCAGCCAGCCGGAGACGTTGTTCTCGATCAGCTCGGGGATACCGCTGTGGAAGGTTGAAACGACCGGCAGACCGACCGCCATCGCCTCCATCAGCGCGACCGGGATACCCTCCATATCGCCATCTGCGGCAGTTTTGGAGGGCAGCAGGAAGATGTCCGCCTCGCTCAGCGCACGACGGATCTCCTCCTGTGGCTTAAAGCCCGGCATGCTGACGCAATCTTCCATTCCCTCGCGGGCGATGAAGTCACGCATCATCTCATCCTGGTCGCCGTTGCCGATAATCGTGTAGTGAAACTGACCACCACGCTGCTTGAGGATGGCGCTGGCTTTAACGGCCACATCCAGCCCTTTTTTCTCGGTCAGACGCGCCACCGAAACGATGCGCAGCGGTTTCTGAAACGCCTGGCGGGGCTGGAAATTAAACTTCTCCGGCTCGATGCCCATGCGCGTTACGTGAATTTTTTCCGGCGGGCAGCCCATCCCGATGAGCTTGTTCTCCCACAGGTGGCTGATCGGCAGCATCAGTTCGCTCTGGCGGAACAGATTCACGTAGTCGAGCTTGTGCTCTTCCAGAATGTGACGGCGGGAGATGTCGGCACCGTGAAACACGGTAGCCTGTTTGCCCCGGAGTACGCCCAGCTCACGCAGTTTGTTCGCCAGCGCACCGGCATAGCCGAAATGCACCAGGAACACATCCGCGGTAAAGGTCTGCTTCGCATTAGCCACAATCGACGGCAGCAGCAGTTTGCTGGACTGCGCACCGTAGCGGCGCACGTTCAGTGAACGCAGCAGCGAGGGCCGGGTCACTTTCGGCAGCACCAGCTTGATGCGCTGATTCAGCTTATCGACAAGCGAGATCTTCTCTTCCGGCAGCAGATAGTGCGTTTTGGCCGCCAGGCCATACTCATCAAACGCGGCATGCCGGTTCACTAAATCGCCGGGAAAGACTGAAATGATCTCCACCTCGTAACCGGCATCAATAAAGTGGGTTACCTGATTTAAAACGAATGTCTCAGAGGCAACCGGGAAACGCATGGTGAAAAAAGTCAGTTTCATCACATTACCCTAATACTTTAAGAATCTCTTCAGTGATCCGGTTGCCAATTTCCCTTTCATTCGCAACGGCCGTGTCGACCTTCGCCTTGATGTTGTCGTAGTCGGCAAGGACAGTTTTGACCTTGTCGATCAGCGAGCCATCCATCAGGCTTTTTACATCGGTTGCCATCTGTGGCAGACCAAGCTGGTTCATGACGCCCATCGACTTGTGCTCGTAGTTGATCGCCACGGCCGGGGTGCCAAAGTTCATGGAGATAATCGCCGAGTGCAGGCGCGTGCCAATGGTCAGATGGCAGTGGCTCAGCAGGATGCCCAGCTCAAGGTCATTAAACTCATCCATGATGACATGATAATGTTCAGGCTGTGTCACGTGGTCGCGCAGCGTCAGGGCGACCATGCGGTCATCCTTGGCGTAGCTGTCGATACCGGTGCAGGTCGAGAACGCCACGACCTGATAGCCTTCGGCGATCATCGCGTTGATCACCCGACCAAATGCCGCCTCATACTCTTTCTGCGTCACGCCCAGACGTTTATCAAACGGTGCCAGCTCACGCACGGTGATGGCGATGGTTTTACGTCCGTCGATAATGCCCTGCCAGTGCAGCAGGTTATGGCTCGGATTTTCAACCTCGCGCGCCCGCACCAGGAAGGCCGTATCAACGCCAGGCGCCACTTTCGAGCTGGTCACGCCATCGCGCTTCATCAGATCGAGGCTGACGGATTCACGCAGCACCAGGCTGTCAACGCGGTCAAACACAAAGTTTGCCAGCGCATTGACGCGCGGGTTCTGGAAAGGTCCGACCGAGTGCCCGATCAGGTAGATCGGTTTTTTCGCCATCAGTGCACAGAGCGCGTGGTCAAACTGGGTCACGCCATAGAGATCGACGAAGAACGAACCGCCCACCTGAATGATCGCATCATATTTTTCCAGGCTTTCGGTAAAGGCTTTCAGGTGCGGTGGCACGGCAAACGACTTAAAGACGCCGCCTTTGCCCAGATGCGCCATCATGATGTCGGGCATCAGACGGTTGGCAACCTTACGCTTAAATGAACCGACCAGGCCTTTGCCTGACTTACTGTTGTGCAGGTAGAGCGCATCCTGCTGAATATCCTGCTGGAGCAGATAACCGGAGCTGGTTGGATAACGGCTGATCACATCAATGTCTAAATCACTGCGTGCGGACCGCATCGAATCGATCAGTCCACGCAGAATCGCGCCATCCCCGCGATTCCCACACGTATGGTTACCCACCAATAAAATTTTCATAACAACTCCGAATGAATTTTTTTAATTCTCTAAACCGCCCGGATCCGAAATGGGCAAAATGGACTCTGATTAAAGTAATGCTTTACGGGATAACGCACCCAAAGGTAGTGCTCCTGTCTGACCCGGCCGCCTCCGTTGTGGCGGCCGTCCTGCAAAGTGTTAAGACTTAATGGCGAAATAAGGCAGTGCGACCTGTCTGCCGTTGATCACGACCGAAACAAAGCCTTCCGGTTTACTGGTATCGACCTGATCGGCGGAGAGTGGCCGGGATGCCATCAGCAGATCGCCCTGCTCGTTCGCGCCCACGCCTGCTTTGCCGTTGTGCAGGCTGAAGCGCTGCGGCGCGCGTTTAGTGGCGTCGCCCGCAGGCGGATTAGCCTTTTCCATGCGGGCGTTAATCCGCGCGCAGCGGCCGGTGACGAAGCGATCTTTACCGTTGGTTTTCACCAGCACGCCGGCCGAAGGTGTCCAGCCCGCCAGTTTGACGAAGATCCGCACATCGGTGTCATGCTCAGCCACATAGCGGACATCGATCACCGGCGAGCTGCCCTCTGCTGACCAGCTCGCTTCCGAGCGATCTTTCTTGCGCTGTACATGGATAACCGCGCGACCGCCGGTGGTCTTGTCCCCGATCAGATTCATCAGTGGCTTGTCGCCGCTGCCGTTGCTGAACTGCGACTGACCGAAGATTTCGATCTCCCATGAATCCCCCACCGTCGGAGAATAGAGCGAGCCGAGATCGAACCAGGTCTCCTGATTGGTGTTGTTCTCCAGCCGCCAGCGCGACGTGAGGTAGTTATATTTCAGGCTGCCATCCAGCGCGACGCCCCAGGATTCCACGCGGGTCGAGCCCATCTCCCAGATGCTGAGCAGACGGTCGCCCTGCATGGAGTTGTCGATCCAGCTGCCTGACTGCAGGCTGGTCTGACGCATATTCAGCCGGGTGTTGTGGGCGATAAGCGGATTCTTACAATCCTCCAGGCTCAGGGCATCGACGATCCACTGTCCGTTGGAGAGATCGCCCGGATTATCACAGTGCTCGATCCAGCCGTTGTGAATGATTGACTGGCCGCAGCGCGGCAGGTTCAGGACCATGCCGCCACGGCAGTACTGCGCATTGAAGTTCGACAGCTCGATCGCGGTACTGTGGTCCCATTTGCCCTGCTTCTGACCTGACCAGCCCGATTTGATGACATCGCCGCTGCAGCGAGAGGCGTACCACTGGTCGATCTTACAGTCGAGGGTATCCTGCAGGCTGATGGCGGTGCCGCCGACGGCGTTGAAGCGCAGGCAGGCCCCACGGAAATATTGTCCGCCCGGGCAGATGTTATGGAAAAAGCCCTGCTGGTTCGGATGCTTATCGCTGTTGCCGTTAAAAATCAGGTTGGACAGCTCGACACGACGGGCATTCATCTGGAAGACGAAATCGGACTTGCCATCGGAGACGATGGTGGTCGCCGGGAAGTAGCCGAAGTTAACCATCGCACCGGACATGCGGAAGAAGTTGAGATACTTGTCGCCCAGGTGACAGGCGGAGACCATAAAGGTACCGGCCGGGAACTGGACACAGATCTGCTGGTTAGCCTGCTGTGACCACTGGAACATCGCCATGATCGCGGGTGCGCAGTCGGTTTTGCCGTCGGCAATCGCACCGAAATCGAACAGCGTCAGGCGGTTGAAATCGTCGACCACGCGACGCCAGTAGAAGCCTTCACCGGCAAAGTTCACGCCGCCATCGTTCTGCGCGGTCTGGAAACTGCCAACGAACTCGCCGCCGCCGACTTCCCGCCCTTCATGCCAGCTTTTCAGCTTCACCTTGGCGCCTTCAAACAGCGGACGGGTCTTGCGCAGCTCCGCCACGGAGGGGATCTCGCCAATCAGCTGGTAGCCCGCAGGCTGTGCCAGGCGCTGGCTGAAATCGGCCGCGCCCGGACGGCTGACGTCGGTGATATTGAACAGCGTCTGGCCGGTGCTGTCCTCGACCGCCATGGAGTGCGCGGGGTCGGCAATCAGCGCAGCGTTGTCCTGGATAAACTGGTCGAAATTGCCTTTATTCAGCGCGATAGGCTGGGCGATCTGCGACACTTTGCCGCTGGCGTCCCGCAGGTAAACCGGGATCTGATTGCCTGGCTTGCTGGCATCCGCACCGGCTTTGCCGATCCAGAGTTTTCCTTCAAAGCTCTGCCAGAACTGGGGCGGCATGGCGTAGACGTTTTCCGGCGTCAGGATCGGGACGTCGCCTTTAGGCACATCCGTGGCGTCAACCGGCTTCAGGGCAATACCGTTACTTTTAGCAGCATAGCTGGAAAAGGTGCTCACGGAGAGAGCCCCCACCAGGGCGGAGGCGGCGGTCTGTAAAACTTCTCTTCTTTTCATGCATCAATTCCCGTAGTCAATAAGGCCAGTGGCCATGGCGGTGTCCCTGAGGCACGTCGCAAGTGAGCTTTTCCAGCTCCGGTTAAACCAGTGACAGCCAGCTTTGCCTGATCTGATTACCGTCGAATTTCAGCGCGGTTTGTTTGGTTTTTTCGCTCATGGCATAGAACAGCGCGTCATCGCTGGCGAGCTGCTCCATTCGGGCCAGGAAGGTCGCTTTGTCATTCATCGGCACCAGGAAGCCATCTTCACCGTGGTTGATGATCTCCTGCGGGCCGGTCGGGCAGTCATACGCCACAACCGGCAGTGACCAGGATTTGGCCTCCAGCAGCACCAGCGGCAGGCCTTCATAGCGCGAGGTCATCAGCGCCATGTCGCTGTCACGGTAGTAGTCATTGATGTTGCTGACCTTGCCGACAAACTTCACGCTGTCGGTGATGCCCAGCACGGCCGCCTGGTCGTGCAGCTGCTGACGCAGTTCGCCGTCACCGGCGATGACCAGCGTCCAGTCCGGATGGTTGCGGGCGAAGTCGCGCCAGATATCCAGCAGCAGATCAAAGCCCTTCTGGTTATCCAGACGGCCTACCGCCAGCGCCTGGCGATGACGGGTCTGACGCGGATAGTTTTTGTAAACCACCGGGTTGGGGATTGGCATGCTCGGAATGCGCCAGCGGCTGAACACCTGATGATCTTTTTCGGTCAGCACGATCACGCGGTCGTAGTAGCGCAGCAGCAGAAACTTAAGAAACCTGATCGGTTTGCTGAAGGAGTTAATGGCGATGTGTTCGCAGGCGTAGGCTTTGCCCCGCTTCTTTTTCATCGCCAGCAGGTTCCAGAAGGCGAACATCACGCTCAGGCGACCCATGCTGATCAGAAAGACGGTATCAAACCCCTCTTCGTTGATCCGGGTGACCGCGCTCTTAATCGGGTTGCTCTGCCCTTCGAAGCTCACAATCTCTCTGACATGTTCAAACGGATAGAAGGTTTTTCCGCTGCCTTCCAGCGAGTAGATGGTGACATCGTGCGTTTCGCCGAGACACTCTGACATGAAGTTACAGATGTTCTCGGTGCCCGCATACGAATAAGCATCTTTGATCACCAGGACAATTTTTTTCATGAAACGCTATCCACCTCAAATTTTAAAGACAATCCTGCCGACGGGCTTAACGATGCTTAAGGGTAAACAGCACACCATTCACCATATACCAGGCGTAATAGTAATAGATTTTTAAAGGATTGTTTTTATAGATAATTCTTAATAATTCAAGGTGCCACTGGGCCGCTTTATTCTTATTGCGCGAAAGGGAATCGCCTAATTCGTAATAGTTGACCAGAATCGTCTGAATTACGCGCGCCTGCTTATAGCGGGTGAATAATTCATACAGAAACAGGAAATCTTCGTGGCCTTTGCGCTGGAAGAACAGCCCCTGCGGCGGACGGCGGAAACAGACCGAAGAGAAACAGACGCGATACTGTTTCTTCACAAAGTTTTCCTGCTGCAGATAGGGTTTGCCGTAGGTAATGTCGTGCTCGGCCTTGCGGGTTTTGTAGTGATACTCGGTGATCACGAAATCGTCGCCGGCAGCGATGGCGGCAACCTGCTGCGTCAGCTTGTCCGCATGCCACTCATCGTCGCTGTCCAGAAAGGCGATAATCTCTTCTGTGGCGGCACGCAGCCCGACGTTGCGGGTCTCGGCGGCGCCCATATTGACCGCGTTATCGAGGATAGTAATGCGCGGGTCCTGACAGTGTTCACGCACAAACTCCAGCGAATCATCGGTCGATTTATCGTTCACCAGATAGAGGTGCCAGTCGGTATAGTGCTGATTTATCACCGACTGCACAGCGCGTAACACCGTCTGACGGGCATTATACATCGGCATGACAATGCCAACGGTTCCAACAGAAGTATTCATCTTCAACCCTGAATGTAATGAAAGAGAGAGGGGCTCCTGGCTTCAGGAGCGAGGCGAGGCGCGCTGCGCGTCAGGAGATCGCTTTCTCACCGCCAAAACGCGCTTTGACCTTGTCTTTGACCCGGTTCATGAAATATGCGCGGTTGTCTTTGTTGGTGAGGAAGAAGTAGCGAGCAAAGCTCAGGCTCGCCATCAGCGACTGGCCATCCATTTTGTAGCGCAGCGGCAGCTTAAAGGCTTTATAGGTGTGGATATCACGCGGGGTAAGATGCGGCTTCATGGTGTCGAGCCAGAACATCGAATACTTCACCGATTCGCCTTTGTGTTTCGAGCCAAATTTAGTGATGAGATGGTAGTTCGCCAGCGGCGCGGCGATCATCACAAAGTCGTAGCCCATGCGGTCGGCACGAATGCAGAAGTCATAATCCTGATGGCGGATATAACGGGTATCGAACTGAATCTTCGCCGCGTCTTCCCGCTTCAGCACAATGGTGCTGGTCTGGATAAAGCCGTAGCAGCCAAACAGATACTCGGCGACGGTCTCATTTTTGCCCGGTGGCTGCATCGGCATCACCTTCAGGAAGGCGCCATCCTGATAGATATTGACCTGGCTGAAAATGATGAAGTTCTGTTTGCCCTGCGCCTCCAGCTGGGCAATTTTTTCACTGACCTGCTGCAGTTTATCGGCAGCCCACTCATCGTCGGCGTCAAGGAAGCTGACATAATCCCCGGTGGCCAGCTCAATGCCTTTGTTACGCGCGCCTGCGCCGTTGAGTTTAACCTCAGAGAGCACCAGGTTGATGTCGAGATCCTGATAGCGTTCGCTGCGAACCACCTCTGCCAGCGCCGCAGCATCCGCCGATTTGTCATCCACGATGATGACGTCGAAATTGCGATACGTCTGTGCTTTAACGCAATCCAGCGTCGTGACAATCGATTCTGACGCGTTATAAGCCGGAATTACGATGGAGAAACGAATGTCCTTCATGGCCAGCACCTCATTAAAATAGTTCAAAAATAAAACCGTTCATCCGACAAGGGTCGATGAAAAACCGGTGTTCTGACCGGCCACCGGCCCGGCGTGACGCTTTCACACCGGGCCGGTAGCCGGATTAACTAATGGATCAACCAAAACTCACGCGCCACTTCATAACCGGTTACCGCCTGCTTAGTCGAAATGGTGTTGTAGTAGAGGTAATAGAGCAGGAAGAAGACCAGCATGCCAAACAGCACGGGCTTCCAGGATCGTCTGGCCTGATAGATCAGCGAGGTCAGGATGATCGGCTCCACCTGCTGCAGGTAGTTAGACAGACGCGAACCTGACGGGAAGTTGTAGAGGAAGATCCTGATCGCGCCGCCGATAGCAAAACTCAGAATCAGCAGGTAGTTAAGGCGATACTGCGCGTAGTTTTCCCGCTTCAGCTCATCGGTCAGCATGAAGTAGAAGAAGACAAACACCAGCATGATGTTTTTCAGGTTCGACACGGCCAGGATGCTGCCACCCATGGCGTAGGAGGGGTCGTTGTTATAGCCCGACGCCCTCTCCCCCAGCGAACCCAGATGCCCGGCGATCAGGGCAATAAAGCTGGAGCCCCCCACGACAGACAGCGGCAGACTGGCAACGATGATAATCACCGGCCACCAGCGCCAGTCACGAATAAACAGGAACGGGATCAGCGTGACGACCATGACACCGGTGTTGTGGCTGGTGAACGACAGAATAAAGAAGACAAAGGCCCACCAGTAGTGCCTGAGATAGATCGACCAGAGCACGCCGAGGAACAGCGCAGAGCTCAGGCCAAAGCGAATCTGGTTAATGTCTTTGTTGATGAAGATGTGCGCCGAATAGAGCACCAGTGCCAGCACCGGATAGGGTGACATCTTCCTGAAAAAGTAAGTATTGATGAAAACCGCGATAGCGCAGAAGACAAACAGGAAGATGCTGGCGTTATGCGAAATCAGGCTGGTCAGCCAGGCGGTCACAAAAATCAGGGGTTCGTAGCGGAAAAACGCCACGGTCTTGAAAAAGCCATTGATCTCGATACGACGGACAAAGTCTTCGAAGAAACTGCGGTACTGGAAGTCATCCATGCCGGTGCCAAGACCGCGGATGCCCCCGAAAATAATTAAAACAACGGCGGCAAAACAGAGCAGCCAGGTCAGAACATGATTTGTGCGTTCGTCTTTTTTAAGTGCGAGTTCAAACAGTGAAAGCAGCAGTAAAAAACCTGATACATACCAATATGGAGCCATGGTGTGATTCCTTAATTCCACAAGTGCTCATGCCAGCAATCATCCCGCTTCGCCTTCCCGGCTGGCTTCTCAGCAAGCCTGTCAGCACGGTGACAACCAGTGTGCAGGCGATGCCATGCTGGTAATGAATTCTGTTGAGTGACGTTCGCCATGCGATGTATAGATTCATCGCTTATCTGGGTTGGACAGAATAACCTGTGTAAATTGTTGCGTGTCGTCATTCAGAGAGACGATAAAAAGGGGCGGTCAGACCGCCCCCTGTTTATTGCTCAGTAATCAGCTTTTATCTGTCTTACCGTAGTCGTAGGCGTAGTAGTCGTAACCGTAGCCATACGCATTCGCGGCTTTACGCACCACGGCATTGAGGATCACACCTTTAATCTCAATACCGTTCTGGGCGAAGCGTTTGAAGCTGACATCCACTTCTTTGGTGGTGTTGGCTTCGAAGCGCGCCACCATCAGCGAGGTGCCCGCCAGTTTACCGATGATAGAGGCGTCGGTGACGGCCAGAATCGGTGGCGTATCGATTAACACCAGATCGTAGTTCTTGCTCGCCCAGTCCAGCAGCTCGCCCATGCGACGGTGCATCAGCAGCTCAGACGGGTTCGGTGGCACCTGACCGCGTGGCAGGAAATCAAAGCCGTAGACACCCTGCTGAATCAGCGCCGGGCTGAACTCGGTTTTGCCGGACAGGACGTTCGACAGACCCGCTTTGTTCTCTGCGCCCAGCAGTTCGTGGGTGTAACCACGACGCATGTCGCCATCGATGAACAGGACGCGCTGACCGGCTTTCGCAATCAGGGTCGCCAGGTTGGCACAGATAAAGGTTTTACCAATACCCGGGCTGGCACCGGTGATCATCAGGATATTGTTTTTAGCTTCCATCATCGCGAAGTGCAGGCTGGTACGCAGGCTACGAATCGCTTCGATGGAGAGGTCGGTCGGGTTACCCAGCGCCAGCAGTGTTTCATGCGGGTCGGTTTTGACCTTCGACTTGCTGGCACGACGCGCCAGAGCCTCAGTATCTTTCTTACGCTGCCAGTCCGAGAGCGGCACGCTGGCATAGACGTTCATGCCCAGCTCTTCCAGCTGATCCGGGTTTTCGATACCGTGATGCAGCAGCGCTTTCAGCAGCACCAGGCCCACTGACACGAACAGACCGGCAATCAGGCTTGCTGCGATGATCAGCAGTTTCTTCGGTGCAACCGGCGCATTCGCGGTCTGCGCGCTGTCGATGATGCGGACATCACCCACGGTGCTCGCCTTGCTGATGCCCAGCTCCTGCTGACGGTTCAGCAGCTGCATGTAGATCTCCTGACCGGACTGAACGTCACGGGTCAGACGCAGAATTTCCTGCTGAGTCTGTGGCATTGCGGAAATTTTCTTGTTCAGCTGTGCCTGCTCACCTTCCAGCGTTTTGCGTTTTTCCAGCAGCGCGCGGTACGTCGGGTGATCTTTGGTAAACAGCTGAGAAACTTCGGCTTCACGGAAGGTCAGCTCGTTCAGCTGGCTCTGGACGCTGACAGACGAGTCCAGTGCAGATTTCGCTTCCAGTGACAGGTCAACCGATTCGTTCTGACGACGGAAGGTGTTCAGCTTATCTTCCGCTTCATCCAGCTTGCTGCGCACGGCAGGCAGCTGAGTGCGTAAGAACTGCAGACTCTTCTCTGCCTGCTCAGATTTACGCTCAACGTTCTGCAGCAGGTAGTTGTTGACGATCTGGTTCAGGACTTTGCTGATCTGATCCGGATCTTCACCCAGATATTCCAGACCCAGAACGCCGGTATCTTTACCTTTGTCTGCGACGGTCAGGTTAGAGAGCACGGAGCGGATAGCCTGCAGGTCGTTCAGCTTGGTCACAGTGAAGCTGGTGCCTTCGTCGGCCTTGATATCGCTGACCAGCATGCTGACGTCGCCATGCGACTCCAGCTGGCCCACTTTACCTTTGAACAGCTCATCACCATCTTTAGAGACGGTGTAGCTGTCCGGGCCGGTCACTTCCAGTTCAACGTTACGTTTGTCGATAGTGCGTGGGATTTCCAGGCGCGAAATCGCAATCGTGGCGGGCTTGTTACCCATCAGGCGGGAGAGACCCTTACCGATCACCGGGAAGTAGTTCTGCTCCACCACGGTATCCAGACCCAGATCGTCAACGGTTTTACCGATGACCATACGGGATTCCAGAATCTCGATCTCCGTATCTGACGCAGGCGTCGGTGGCAGAATGCTGTCAATTTCGTTCAGAACGGTACTGGCATTTTTCTGCTCAACCTGAACCAGCGCATCGGCGCTATAAATCGGTGTTGCAAACAGTGTGTAGAGTGTTCCCGCCAGCATGAAAAATGCGGTAACGGCAACAATGATCCAGCGATGATCAATTAGCTGTCCCACAAGATGCGCCAGATCCCATCCATTCGAATCCTCTCCCGGCGCGGTACTGACCTTATTTTTTATATTCATGGATAATCCCAACTATCGGCTTAATACGTTGACCCATTTCTGGGTAGCGTTTTCCAGTAACCCGTAAATCTCTTCAAAGGCCTCACGGCTTTTTCTGTACGGATCCGCAATTTCTTTTTGATTCAGCCAGTGTCCAAGCAGCATGGTTTTGCCCCGTGCTGCCGGGTCGATGCGGTTCACCTGATCGATGTGCCGCTTCTCCATCACCAGAATCAGGTCAACGTTGCGGCACATTTCTGCCGTCAACTGTTGCGCCTGATGCCCTTCCAGCGACAGACCCTGCGCCGCAGCGACCTCAGACGCCATTTTGTCGGCCGGATGGCCAACCAGCGCCCCCAGGCCGGCAGAGCGGACATCTAAATCAGGCAACGCGCGTTTAAACAACCGCTCTCCGGTAGGAGAGCGACAGATGTTGCCGACGCAAACGACGAGCACGGACGTAATCATGGACGGACCTTATCTTCCCCAGGTACGGATACGCGATGCGGCCTGCGTCGCATCGTTGATACCGGCGATGGTTGGTATCAGCTGCGAAATCACACGGTTCCAGCGCGTCAGCGGCGTTGAGGTGACATAGACGATGTCATAAGGCTGAAGCTGGAAATCGGTTCCCATCACCATGGATGCCGCATCTTTGGTGTTCAACTGATAGATGTTGGCAATCTTGTTGCGATCGGTACCGTGCAGTGGACGAATCACGAAGACACCGGTCGCGTCAGAGGTGGTCTGATCCATCCCCGCCGCATTGCCCAGCGCTTCCGCCAGCGTCATACCGCTGCGGTCCATTTTCAGGGTGGTCTGCTGCTTCACTTCACCCATCACGAAGATTTTCAGGTCATCGTTACGCGGAACGTAGAGGATATCGCCCGGGTAGAGGAGGTGGTTCTGGCTCAGGTCGCCGTTCTGCATCAGGGCCTGCAGCGAGATACGCTGTTCGCGACCGTTGTGCGTCAGTACGACGTTACGCCAGTCCGCATCGGCCGCCAGGCCGCCCGCGGCGTTGATCGCATCCAGCACCGTCAACGGCACGTTGGTGATCGGCTGCTGACCTGAGGTCGTGACCGAACCGGTGACGTAGGTTTTCTGCGATTTAAAGGAGGCGATGCTCACATCGACCTGTGGGCTCTCAATGTACTGCGCCAGGCGACGCGCGACTTCGTTACGCACTTCGCTGACGGTACGGCCCGCTACACGCACACGGCCAATGTAGGGATAGAAGATGGTGCCATCAGAGTGCACCCAGTTACCGGTGTCGCTGGCGCTACGGTACTGACCCGCCGGGGTCGTCAGTTCCGGGTGATCCCAGACGGTTACGGTCAGGACGTCGCCCACACCGATACGGTATTCGTAGTTCTGGATTTCGTTCTGCAGAGAAGGGTTGGTCTGGGCCACCAGCGGCTTCGGACGCATCTTCTCAACCAGCGAAGGGGTTAACGGAAAGACGTTGACATATTTATCGATGTCAAAGTTGCTATCCTGCTGTTCAACAACATTTTTTCCCGATGTAGAAAGATGCTGACCGGGTTCGATCGTACACCCGCTGAGGATTGTGGCGGATACCAGCAAGGGTATCAATTTCATTTTGATTGTAATCATTTAGATCTTCGCTATCAGTTATTTATTGATAGAGGCGAAACCGCCGCTGTGTAAGCGTCCAACAAAAAGTAAATCCTGGCTGACTTAAGCTCTGAACCTGTCGTTCATTATCCTTGCTCCACTTGTTATAGGTCATGACCATCTGTCAGGGTCTACCCGAAACGCTACGCATCATAGCGGATGCAGGATGCGAGACGATATCCCTGATGATGGCCACAAACAACGACACGCCTGACAACGGCATAACCCCTCTGAGCGTGCGTTAACACGCTCCCGACTCACGATTAATAAGCACCGTCGCGTTTCAGTACCACGCCCACTGTTTTGAACAGAATGGCGATGTCATTCCACAGCGACCAGTTTTTAACGTACCACGAGTCGAAATAGACGCGGGTTTCATAGTCAACGTCATTACGACCGCTGACCTGCCACAATCCCGTCATGCCTGGCTTTGCCATCAGGTAATAATCAACATCGCCTGCATAACGACAGAGTTCATCTTCAATGACCGGACGAGGACCGACCAGACTCATATCACCGCGCACCACGTTCCAGAGCTGAGGTAACTCATCGAGACTGGTTTTACGGATGAAGTGGCCCACTTTAGTAATACGTGGATCATTTTTGAGTTTAAAATCTTTATCCCATTCTGCCCGGGCAACCGGGTCGGTGCGCAGCACCTCTTCCAGTACCTCTTTGGAATTAATAACCATCGAGCGGAATTTCAGACATTTAAATTTACGGCCATTCATACCAACACGTTCGTGACCATAAATCGGCGGTCCGCCATCACGGCCCACCAGGAAGCCCAGTACCAGCAGCGCCGGCATCAGCATCAGGATAATTGACAGTGCGCCCACGATATCGAACGTCCGCTTCAGGAAGCGCGAAGTACGTTTCGCCAGGTTGTTCTGAACCCGCAGGATCATCACTTCGTGGCTGAAGATATAGGCCATGTCGGTGCCGTAGAGCGGCACGCCGCGCAGGGTCGGGATCACAGAAACAGAACGGCAGTTGTGCATCGCCAGCGACTTAAGCCACATGTCGCGATACTGGCTCTGCTCATACTCAACGGCCACGATAAACTGGGTTTCGCTGCTGGTCAGGCTCCAGAGCTCCTGCTCATCGCGCAGCACCGGCACGCCGTTCATGATCTCCTGCGGACAGGTTCCGTCGACATCGTAGAAGGCGATAACGTCGAAACCCATCACCTCTTCGCTCTGCAGCGCCTGCCAGGCTTCGTGCGCGTTTTTGCTGCTGCCGATAATGATGGTCTGCTTTTTCCACAGGCCATTTTTATTCAGCAGGCGTTTGGCCAGCGCGCGGCAGGTCGGAATTAAAATCAGTGCCAGTACCCAGGTCAGCAACCAGACGAAGCGCGACATCTGCCACTGGGACAGCGCGGTAATCGACAGGTCGATGACGGAAAATATCAGAATGGTACGAAAAACTTCTTTTAATTCGAACCAGAAAGGTTTGCGGTAAGTATAGTGACGAAGCCTTACCCAGAACCAGCCAATACAAATTACTGACAGACAAATGTGTGTAGCAATTTTTAAATGCAGTTCTTTTTCAGAAATATCTGCCAGAGGCGAATCTGACTGAACATTAATTAGCATCATCGCTATAAATAACGCTGCGTTGAAACAAATTAAATCTGAACAGGCCAGCATTAATTTGGTAATAAGACTTTTAAACGTAAATTCTGTATCGCGCATATTTAACTCTTTATTTTATTTCCTTTAACCCGCAACGGCTATCGCCTGTTTAATCGTTGAGCGATGTAACCTCTCAAGACTGAGCCGTTTCTGAGGGGAGCTCCTGCGGCGTTTACGCCAATGATCTTAACCATAAAACCAATAATATTGTGATGAATACCAACAGATTACTCTGACTTTAATCATCGCCAGCGCTGCTCATTTTATCAACGAAAAACGCGATTCAGGCACGCTACCGCCCTTGGCTGTCGCTGCCAATATCGCTGTCATCATTCATATTGCTCCCCAAAATGCGTCAGCGTTTCGGTAACGCATCATACAGACGTTCAATGATGAATTACGTATTCGTGACATTACGGATAATGTCGAATCGGTACGCAAATTACGACTCTGGGGCAGAGTTTGCTAACTTGTTGCTATACTAGTTATTACTGGCTTGTTTACAAGCAGGTCCCGCCATCCCTGGACTATTTTAGGAAAAAGACTACCAGCAATTAGTATTGATGCCGGACAGGCAGTGCAATCCTTTCCGCACAATTCGGATTAATGCCATACCCGCGATAAGATAAATCGCATAAGCCCGGCAGGTGAATATCCTCTTTCTGCTACACATCGGGTCAGAATTATCTCTGTCCGCCTCTGCGGAATTAATCAAACCGTCACACGCCTGTGTTCACATTTCGCACAATCGCGTGGTCCGGCCCGGCCCCCTCTCCCCTGCCCTGCCATTTGTGCCTGGCCTGGCACTCCACTATCATCAGAGAAAACGCAATTTAAGACATTCAGGTGAATAAGAGATGCTGGAGGTAATTGCCGATCCCTCGCTATGGGCGGGATTAGTAACGCTAATCGTTCTGGAACTGGTTTTAGGCATCGACAATCTGATTTTCATTGCCATCCTGGTGGAGAAGCTGCCGGGGCCGCTTCGCGACCGCGCGCGCGTTATCGGCCTGCTGCTGGCGCTGGCGTGCCGGATTCTGCTTCTCGCTTCGCTTTCGTGGCTGGTGACGCTCAAGGAACCCTGGATAACGCTGGCGGATCACCCCTTCAGTGCACGCGATCTTCTGCTGCTGTCAGGCGGGATTTTCCTGCTGTTTAAAGCCACGACAGAGTTAAATGCGCGCCTTGAGGGCCATGATGAGGCGTCCGGTCAACAAAAAGGCGGCGCTAAATTCTGGCCGGTGGTGGCGCAAATTGTGGTGCTGGATGCCATCTTCTCGCTGGATGCGGTCATCACCGCCGTGGGAATGGTGAACGATTTACCGGTCATGATGCTGGCGGTGACGATCGCGATCCTGCTGATGCTGCTCGCCAGCAAACCCCTGACCCGCTTTGTGAACAGCCATCCTACGATTGTGATCCTCTGCCTGAGCTTCCTGCTGATGATTGGTTTCAGCCTGGTGGCGGAAGGGTTTGGCTTCGTGATCCCCAAAGGGTATCTCTACGCCGCGATCGGTTTCTCGGTGATCATTGAGGCGCTGAACCAGCTGGCGCACTTTAATCGCCGCCGGGTCCTGTCGGCGGGTCGCCCGCTCCGGCAGCGGACGGCGGAAGCGGTGCTGCGGATGCTGCGGGGCGCGGCGGAACCGGCCGAGCTGGATGCGAAAACCTCGTCACTGATTGCGGACAGCGATGCCAGCATGCTGTTTAACCGCCAGGAGCGGGTGATGATTGCCCGGGTGCTGGGCATGGCTCAGCGCCACGTCAACAGCATCATGACCTCCCGTCACGACGTAGAGCATATCGACCTCAGTGACGATCCGGCTGAAATCATGGCCCGGCTGGACCGCAACCAGCATACGCGCATCCTGATCACCGATAACTCCAGCGAACCGCTGGGCGTGGTCCACGTTATCGATCTGCTGCATCAGTCACTGCATCACCATTCGCTCGACCTGCGCGCCCTTATCCGCCAGCCGCTGGTCTTTCCTGAGCGGCTGACGCTGCTGCAGGCGCTGGAACAGTTTCGCCAGGCGCATACGCACTTTGCGTTTGTGGTCGATGAGTTTGGTTCTGTGGAAGGCGTCGTGACCCTGAGCGATGTGATGGAGACCATCGCCGGCAATCTGCCAAATGAGGCGGGTGAAATTGATGCCCGTTACGATATTCAGATTCAGGGGGAAGGCCACTGGATTGCCAACGGCCATATGCCGCTGGAGGATCTGGCGCTCTATGTGAAGTTACCGCTGGATGAACAGCGCGACTATCACACGCTGGCCGGGTTACTGATGGACAGGCTGCAGCATATTCCACAGGAAGGCGAAGTGCTGCAGCTGGAGGGCTATCAGCTGCGCACCCTGCAGGTCGAGAACCACCGGGTGCAGAAGGTTGAGATCCTTCTGCAGCCCGATATGGAGTACGAGGTCTAGCGCGCGCGTCCGTTTCGGGCGCCGCTATTTCTTCCTGTCCGGCTTGTTGCTCTCTTCTTTCTGACGATCGATCCACTGGTTCAGCCGTGTTCTGGCCTCGCTCTGCAGACGTTCGCGCAGCACGTCATCCACAGGCAGCGAATACTGCAGGCTGTTCCAGTCGCCGTAGATGCGCAGCGGAACCGGCTGATCGGCGAGTGCTTTCACCAGCGTCTCCGCGCCACGCCAGCCGCTGAGTTTCAGCCCCAGCGTCACATCCAGCTGCTGCTGCGCCATGTCCACTTTGCCGGCACCCTGCAGACCGAGATTGCGACCGTTGCCGTTGATATCGCTGAAGCTGAGTACGCCTTTGTTCAGCGTCACCTGGCCGCTGATCGACTCAATGCCCTCATCGGCCGCATCATCAGCTTCTTCGCGGCTGACCTTATCGCTGACCCGCGCCACGGCACGCTGCACCATCTGCTGCAGATTAAGCTGCGCCAGTTTCAGGTTGCTGGCGCTCAGGGTCGCCCTGCCCTGCCAGCGCCGCTTCGCCGCCTCGACGCTCAGCGTGTCGCCCGCCAGCTCGCCGTCGAGACTCAGGTTGCCCTGCAGACTCTCCGGCAGGTTAAAGGCTTTCAGCAGGGGCTGGATCGCAATCAGCCGGAGCTGCGGCTTCAGCGACACCTGCGTCTCAGGCTGACGGATATCGATGCGGCCGGGAACCGAGAAGCTGCCATTGCCCAGCTTACCGCTGAGGGTGTTAAGCGTCATCAGACCCTGCTGATTGCTGGCATCGAGCGTCAGGCCGGTCAGCGAGAGGCCGCGCCACACCACGCTGTCCGCCTGAAGCTTCAGCGCCAGATCCAGGTCGTTCAGCGGAGAGTCGGCGTTGGTGCGTTCGCGCGGCGCCGCGATCACCGGTGAACGGGCCACGGTGGCGTGCTGAGCGCCAGGCGTTTCAGAGGCGGGCGCACTGGTCAGTAAATTATCGAGATTGAGCGAGCTGGCTTTCAGATCCAGCGCCAGCTGCTGCGGTGGCATAAGGTGGCCGCTGCCCTGCCCGGTCAGCGTGCTGTCGTTGGCGGTGAGCTGCAGATTGCTGAACGCGAAGCGCTGGCGGTCGCCATTCCACTCGCCCTGCAGGCTCAGCGAACCTTTGATGCCCTGCGCCGGAATATCCGCGCCGGACAGGGTGTAATCCAGCTGCTGCAGCTGGCCGCTGAGACGATGAGGATACTGTGAGGCGTCGAGCTGCCCCTTGAGCGACAGCGTGGCGTTGCGCTGGTTACGCATCAGGCTGGTGCTCAGCGCCAGCGTCGCCAGGTTGCTGGCGTCCTGATCCATGCTGATGTTGAGGTCACGGAAATTGTATTCATCGCCGCCCGGCTGCTGCCAGATGAGCAGGCTGTCGGCGACCCGCAGTTTCGCGATGTCAAAAGACCAGCCGCTGGCGGGTGATGCAGGCTCCGCATCACGCGGTCCCTGCGGCGCGTTTTTCGCGGGCTGCGGGCTGCTGTCGGGGGTGACGCGCACCACGGCGTTTTTCAGCATCACCTGACTGACGCTGAGCTGATGGGAGAGCAGCGGCCAGAGGTTGACATCCAGCCGCATATTTTCGGCCGACACCAGCGGCTGACTGGCCCCCGGCGCGGTCAGGCTCATCCGGCCCGCGAGGATGCTGAGCTGAGGCCAGACGTGCCAGCGCAGATCGCTGCTGACCGCCAGCCGATAACCACTGCGTTGTTCAACCTGTTGTACCATATAGGCACGAAAGTCGTTGGGATTGACCAGCAGCACCAGCGCGCTCATTCCCGATACGACCACCACTAACAGGATGGCCAGCGTGGTTATCACTCTTTTCATTACATCCTCAGATTAATCTTTGTCGATACGGCTGGCATCAGCACCCTGCTGACCGCGATATTTTGCATCTTCACGGCGGTTGTAGGGACGCGCAGCCGGGCCGGAAAGCGGTTCAAAACTCAGCGCACCGATTAACATGCCAGGACGCAGTGCCAGCGGCAGTTTACCGGAATTATAGAACTCCAGCACGATACGGCCCTGCCAGCCCGGATCGATGCGGTGAGCCGTGACGTGCACCATCAGGCCCAGACGCGCCAGCGACGAGCGGCCATCCAGCCAGCCGACCAAATCATCGGGCAGCGTGACCGACTCCAGCGTCACCGCCAGCGCCAGTTCGCCCGGATGCAGGAAGAAGGCTTCGCCATCGGCCAGCACGATCTCATCGCTCATCACCCGATCCAGGGCGGCACTCACTTCCTGCTTCGGGCCGCTCAGATCGATAAAGGCGGCGGTATGCCCGCTGAAGGTACGAAACTGATTCCCCAGCCGCACATCGACCGTGGCACCATTAATGCGTTCGACCGGCGGGCGCGGCTCGATGGCCAGTTTGCCACTATCCAGCCAGGCTTCAATATCGCGATCGCATAATCTCATTGCGGAAACTCCATGACATAAGTGTAGCGAACCGACTTCAGCCTGCCTGTCGTCGGTCTGCTCCACGTCCGGCCGGACGTGGATTATTCAAAAAACTGGTTAATTTTCGCCTTGAGGATATCGATGGCGATACGGTTTTTTCCGCCGCGCGGCACGATGATATCGGCGTACTGCTTGGAGGGCTCGATGAACTGCAGGAACATCGGACGGACCGTCTTCTGATACTGACTCATCACCGAATCCATCGAACGTCCGCGCTCATTGACGTCGCGTTTCATACGGCGCATCAGACAGATATCGAGCGGCGTGTCCACGAAGATAGAGAAGTTGAGTTCCTGACGCAGCCGGGCGTCGGTGAGCAGCAGAATGCCCTCCAGGATAATTACCTTTTTGGCTTTCAGATGCTGGGTCTGCTGCGTGCGGGTGTGTTCAACGTAGCTGTAGACCGGCAGTTCGATATCCTGACCGGCTTTCACCGCCTGCAGGTGCTGCAGCAGTAAATCATGATCCATCGCGCTGGGATGGTCATAATTGGTTTTAACCCTCTCTTCCATGGTGAGGTGACTTTGATCTTTGTAATAAGCATCTTCCGGGATGACCCCGATGTGCTCGTCACCTACCTGATCACGGATTTCACGATAGAGCGTGCTGGCAATTAAACTTTTACCGGATGCGGAAGCGCCGGCAATGCCTACAATCACGCACTGATGAGACTTGTCAGTCATACTTTTTTAAGACCTGATAACTGGAGCCTGCCACTGGACACACATTACGCGGGCAGCGGACGGGCCGAAATGGAGAGGGTGTGTTCGCGCTAAGTATAGGGATTTCGGTCTTTTGATGCCAGAGAAATGGCGTCGGCGACTTTTCAGACTTTCCCCTTTGGACGCCACTCATTTCACCGATAAACTGTTGTCACAGCCAATTATAACTAAAATGGCCCCTTCAGCGTGCCGGCTAGCCCGTGCGCGAAGCTCTCATCACGCCCCGAGAAGGCATCAGGAGTTGTATGCACTGGAAGACTTTGACCTATTTTGGCGACAGCATGCTGTTGATTCCGACAGCCGTGATTATTGCCCTGATTTTACCGTGGAAGAGTGACAACCGTCTTACCGTCTTCTACTGGATTGTGGCGTTTGGCCTGGCCGGCCTGACGGTGAGCATTTCGAAGATTCTGTTTCTGGGATTCGGCATCGGCAGCGCGCGCTTTAATTTTACCGGTTTCAGCGGTCACAGCGCGATGTCCGCTACGCTGTGGCCGGTGATGCTCTGGCTGATCTCGGGGCGCTGGTCGCTGCCGGGTCGCGTCGTGGCGATCGCCGTCGGCTATCTGATCCCGTTGATGGTGGGCTTCTCCCGCCTGGTGATCCATGCGCACTCCAGGAGCGAGGTCGCCACCGGTCTGCTGCTGGGCTTCACGCTGAGCACCGCGTTTCTGATCTCGCAGCGGCGCACCACGCTTAAAGGCTTTAGCTGGCCGCAGGTCGGTGCTGCGCTGGTCGTACCATTTATTCTGATGAGTCACGGGCGCGTCGCCACCACGCAGCAGTTTCTGGAGCGCTTCTCTGCCAGCCTCGCGGGGATGGAAAAACCCTATACCCGCGCCGATCTTTTTCGTCAGTAATCAATAAGCTGGACCGCCACCACCGCCTGCCCGTCAATTCGCCGAATAACGGGCAATTTTGATTTCCCCCCTTTTTTCTTTGCCGAATGTGCTAGCATGCAGTCAGAGAATGACTGGTGCCTGATTCGCCGTTGCGGAGCCCTGCACCCTGCCGGAAGCCCGCATGACTGAGATTTTATCCCCGCAAAATAACATCCCCAATCGCTGGCTCCAGGCGCTGGTTCTGGGCGGGGTCCTCTTTTTCCTGACGCTGTTCTGTCTTGAACTGATCGTGGTCAGCGGGAAAATCTCCCCGCTCTGGTTTCCGACCACGCTGATGACCGTGGTGGTCTTCCGCTGTCCGACGCGCCAGCTGCCGCTGCTGCTGGCGGCCTGCGTACTGGGCACCGCCAGCGCGAACGCCCTGGTCATCGGGCCCGCCTTTTCCAACCTTAAATTTACGCTGCTCAACCTGATTCAGGCCGGGGTCGGCGGTATGCTGCTGCGCGCCCTGCTGAACCGGCGCGCACCGCTGGATTCGCTGAGTGACTGGGCACGCCTGGTGCTGTCGGTCGGCATTATGACGCCGCTCCTCGGCGGCCTGCTGGCGATCTGGACGCTTCAGGTCAGCGGCGAGGCGTTGTTTCCCTTCTTTTATACCTGGGTGATCTCCGAGATCATCGGCATGCTGGTGCTCGGCCCGATGCTGCTGCTGCTGCCCTGGCCGCTGCGGCGTGCGCAGTTCAGCGATCTGCGCCTGGCCGAACTCGCCCTGACGCTGCTGCTCACCCTCGGCGCCAGTTACCTGTCACTGCGCTTTCTGCCGTGGCCCTTTACCTTTATCGTGGTGATTCTGTTCTGGTGCGCCGTTCGCCTGCCCAAGCTGCAGGCGTTTATTCTGTTCTTCCTGAACGCCAGTTTTATCTCGATGCTGCTGGCATTAGATCTGGTCAGCGTCGTCAACAACAACAGTTCGCTGGGCCCGGTTTCCAGCTGGCTGCCGTTTCTGCTGGTGCTGATCCCCAGCCATATCATGTCGCTGGTGATGGACGCCTCCCGGCGCGAAAAACTGCATATCTCCGACAGTGAAACCCGCTTCCGTCACGCCATGGAGTATTCGGCGATCGGAATGGCGCTGGTCGCCCCGCAGGGCAACTGGCTGCAGGTGAACCGCTCACTCTGCCAGATCCTCGGCTATCCGGCCGACGAGCTGAAGCGGCTGACCTTCCAGCAGATCACCCATCCCGACGATCTCTCCCTGAACATGCAGCATGTCAGGCGACTGCTGGAAGGCGACATCGACACCTATACCCTGGAAAAGCGCTATTTCCGCAAAGATGGCGAAATCGTCTGGGCGCGTCTGACCGTGTCGCTGGTGCGCGACAGCAGCTATGCCCCGCTCTACTTCATTGCGCAGATCATCGATATCTCGGAGCTGAAACAGAGCGAACAGGTGAACAGGCGGCTGATGGAACGCATCACGCTGGCCAACGAAGCGGGCGGCATCGGCGTCTGGGAGTGGAACCTGCTGACCGGTGAGATGCTGTGGGATAAGCGCATGTACGACCTGTTTGGCCTGGCTCCGCATGAGTCGCCCAGCTATGACCTCTGGATCCATCTGCTGCACGCCACCGACCGCGAGTATGCGGCGCTGACGGTGCAGCAGGCCATTGAGACGCGCAGCGCCTTCCATATGGAGTATCGCGTGGTCGACAGGCAGGGCCAGCGCTGGGTGCGCACCCAGGCTAACCGGCTGCTGAGCAAAGAGGGACGCATCGAGCGGATGCTGGGTATCTGTCAGGACATCACGCCGCTGCGCAATCTGAATGAGGCGCTGTTTCAGGAGAAAGAGCGCATGGCGATCACCCTGGATTCGATCGGCGAAGCGGTGATCAGCACCGATAAAGAGATGTGCGTGGCCTTTATGAATCCGGTGGCCGAGAAGATGAGCGGCTGGTCGCAGGCGCAGGCCACCGGTCAGCCCCTGAGCAAGGTGCTGCACATCACCCAGGGCCGCAACGGGCCCGAAGTGGAAAATCTGCTGCTGTGCCAGCTGCCGCCGGAGAAGGTTGCGCCAGATTTCGCGGAAGATCTGGTGCTGCATGCGCCGGATGGGGGTCATATCGACATTCACTACAGCATCACCCCGCTGCGTTCGGAAGCCGGGCTGGAACAGGGTGCCGTGATGATTATTCAGGATGTCAGTGAGTCTCGTAAGCTGATGAAGCGTCTGAGCTACAGCGCGCTGCATGACACCCTGACCAGCCTGCCCAACCGCGCCAGCTTTGAACTGCAGCTTAAGCGCCTGCTGTTTGATGCCGCGGAACATCGTCATCACCATGTGCTGGTCTTTATCGATCTGGACAAGTTTAAGGCCGTGAACGACAGCGCCGGACACGCCGCCGGGGATGCGCTGCTGCGCGAACTCTCCGCGCTGATGCAGCACCATCTGCGCAGCAGCGATTTCCTGGCCCGTCTGGGTGGCGATGAGTTCGCCCTGCTGATGCCCGACTGCGAAGTCGCGCAGGCGCATGACGTGGTGCAGCGTATCGTCGCCGCGGTCAATGACTACCGCTTCCAGTGGCTGGGTCGTCTCTATCAGGTCGGCGCCAGCGCCGGGGTAACGCAGATCTCCGCCGAAAACTGCCAGAGCAGTGACGTCCTGTCCCAGGCGGATATCGCCTGTTACAACGCCAAACGCAGCGGACGCGGACGGCTGATGATCTATGAACAGCATCGCCTGCCGTTGCCGGGAAATCATCAGGGGCTGGATGCCGGGATGATCGATGCCCTGCAGATCGAACTGCCCGCCTGGGCCGTTGCGCCGCCGAAAACGCCGCAGGCGGCCTTTGTCTGGCTGCTGGATGTCCAGCTGCTAACCGCTGACGGGCTGCTGATGGATGAGACGCTGCTGCGCAGTAATCTTGCCGATGAGACGCTGCGCCGCCGGCTGGATAACAACATTCTTGACGCGTTTTTCCGCCACACTGTGCAGGTACTGAATCAGAAAGGCATACCGGTGATCCTGCCGCTGAATGCGCAGGTCCTGAACGATGCTGCCTTTATGCAGCAGCTCTGTCAGCGCGTTGTCGCCGCAGGGATGGCCGACAGCCGCGGCGGTTTTGCTTTCCCGGCGGCGAGCGTCATCGGTAAAGGCGACCAGGTGTATGCAGCGCTGCGGCAGCTGCGGCAGTGTGGCTGCCGTATCGTCCTGCAGCAGTTTGGCCGTAATCTGGATGCCTTTCATCTGCTGAGCGATGACGTGGTCGATTATCTGGTGCTGGCGCCCGATCTGGTGGCGAACGTCCATACCAACCTGATGGATGAGATGCTGCTGACCATTATTCAGGGCCAGGCATCGCAGCGTCATATTTCGGTGCTGGCCGGTCCGGTGTCCGTGCCGGCCATGCTCAACACCCTGGCGACGCTGGACGTGGATGGCGTCTGGGGCAGTGCTGTCGCCGAGCGTCAGCCGCTGCGTTCGCTGGCCGAGGATCGCATCTTCGCTATCCGTTAATTCCCGCGCGGGCCGCTTGCCACCCCGCTGAAGCTGCGCTAAAGTCGCCCCCTTTTTTCCGGCATGGGGGCGAAAATGTTCATAGGATTCGATTACGGTACGGCTAACTGCTCCATTGCAGTCAGCGAAAATGGCGCGCCACGCCTGTTAACGCTGGAGAACGATCAGCGCCTGCTGCCGTCAATGATCTGTGCGCCTACCCGCGAGTCGGTCAGCGAATGGCTCTATCGTCATCATCAGGTGGCGACGCCGGACAGCGAAACCACGGCGCTGCTGCAGCGAGCGCTGCGCTTCAACCGCGAAGAAGATATTGAGGTACAGCCCAATAGCGTGCAGTTTGGCCTGACCGCGCTGCAGCACTACATGGTTGATCCGGAAGATGTCTGGTTCGTTAAATCCCCTAAATCGTTCCTCGGTGCCAGCGGCCTGAAGCCTCAGCAGATTGCCCTGTTTGAAGATCTGGTCTGCGCCATGATGCTGCACATCCGTCAGCAGGGCGAAAGCCAGATCGGGCAGACCATTGAGCAGGCGGTTATCGGGCGACCGGTCAACTTCCAGGGGCTGGGCAGCGAAGAGTCTAACCAGCAGGCCGAAGGTATTCTGCTGCGCGCCGCGCACCGTGCCGGTTTCCGCGACGTCGAGTTTCAGTTCGAGCCGGTGGCGGCCGGACTGGATTTCGAGGCGACGCTGCAGCAGGAGACGCGCGTGCTGGTCGTCGATATCGGCGGCGGAACCACCGACTGCTCGATGTTGCTGATGGGGCCAACGTGGCGCGACAAAGCGGACCGCCGTGAAAGCCTGCTGGGCCACAGCGGCTGCCGCGTCGGCGGCAACGACCTGGACATCATGCTGGCGTTTAAGACCCTGATGCCCCTGCTGGGCCTCGGCGGCAATACCCAGAAAGGCACCGCCCTGCCCGCCCTGCCGTGGTGGAACGCAATCGCCATCAATGACGTTCCGGCCCAGAGCGACTTTTACAGTGCCGCCTGCGGAAAATGGCTGCGGGATCTGGTGCGCGATGCCGAACAGGGTGACGTCGTGGCGCGCCTGCTGAAGGTGTGGCAGCAGAAACTGAGCTATCGTCTGGTGCGGGCGGCCGAAGAGAGCAAGATCGCCCTGTCAGCCAGCCCGGCGCATACCGCTTCGCTCGACTTTGTCGCCGCGGCGTTAGAGACGGAGATTGCGGTGAACCAGCTGCAGGAGGCGATCAGCCAGCCGCTGGAGAAGATTCTGGAGCAGGTGCAGCTGGCGCTGGCCACCAGCCAGATCAAACCTGATGTGATCTACCTGACCGGCGGCAGCGCGCGTTCGCCGCTGCTGCGCGCGGCGCTGCAGCAGACGCTGCCGGATACGCCGATTGCGGGCGGCGACGACTTCGCCTCGGTTACCGCCGGACTGGCCCGCTGGGCAGAAGTAATGTTCCGCTAATCCTGCGCGGCAACAATAAAAACGGCACCCGAGGGTGCCGTTTTTATTTGCGGACAACGCCAGGCTGAAGCTGGCGGCCTGTGCCTTTCACACATCCCGCCCTCCCTGCGCGTTGTACTTTGCAACCGGCGCAGGCAGCGGTCGCTCAGTACTGCTGCGCCGCCTGCCCGGTTCCCTGACCGTCTGGCCGTTATCAGAAAGCGATATTGGCGCTGATGCCGCCGATAAACGCATCTTTCACTTCGCTGACCGCACCCGGTGCCACGACATACTGCAGGTTAGGTCGCAGCGACATCCAGTTAGTCACTTTGGCGTTGTAGTAGATTTCATAGTCATATTCCGACCCGTCCTGAACCGGCAGCCAGGTCGGGCTGTCGAAGCGGCTCTCACCGTTCGCCTGATTCTGCTGACGCAGCGAGCGGGTATAGTCGCTGTTCACATGAATACGTGACGCGCCCACGCCAATCTCATCCTGCGGACGGGCGTCGAACGGCCCGGTCCAGGTGAAAGCGAGCGACTGATAGTTGTCGGTCTTCGACGTTTTGTGATCGTTCATCACCGCCTGCACGCGAACGCCCAGACCACGGTGTGCATCACCACCCTGCGCAGTCAGCTGCTGCTGCAGTAACAGATAGCCGCCGTAGGCACGCGCCTGATCCTGATAGCCGCCGTTGCGCCAGCTGCTGTAGACATCGCCATCCACCGACGAGGTGTAGTAACCGATGCGGTAGTTACCCGGCAGTTTTTCCGGCCCGAAGGTGGGTTTCCAGCCCAGCTCGATCGGCACCAGATTGCCTTCAGAATGGCGGGTGTCCAGACGGAAGCCGTCGCCGCGATCGTAGTTGGCGCGGTTCTGATTATAGAAACCGACCTGGAAGAAAAGCTCAGGAGTAAGATTGAACTTAATGCGGCCGCCCCACTGCGACACCGGCCAGTTGAACCAGCGATCGCCGCGCCAGTTCCCCGCCTGGCCGCTGCCCAGCGCCAGGTTCTGGAACAGATTGCCATCGAAATTATCGAAGTCTTCACCTACCGTTACCCGACCGGCTTTCACATCGACCACATCGTCAAACAGCCCTTTGCGCAGCCAGAACTGCGTCAGGCGCCAGGTCTGGCCGCGACCGTAGACCTCCTGAACCGAAGAGAGCATCCCGGCGCGTCGGTCCCCTACCTGATCCGACAGGTTCTGACCGTCGCGATTGGTCACGGTCATCTGGAACTCGGCATCCTGCCAGTTCAGCAGTTTTTCCAGGTCAAAATTGGTGCCAAACGTCCACTGGTCGCTGTAGCGCATGGTGGTGTTGCTGTCCGCACCGCCGCCCAGGTTGGCCGCACTTTCCATGGTGTAGTTGACGTCAAACTTAATGCCGTCATCCTGTAACTGCGTCCGGTAGCCGCCCCAGTCACCGAACATCCATTCAGAGTCGGGACTCAACGCATCTGCGGCCAGAGCGGGCGTGGAGAGCATCGCCATAAGCAGGGTACCGGTTGCCACACCGGCAGAGGGAAAGCGGGCTTTTCTGTTTTTCATCGGGCGGATTCTTATGTAAGTGACTGAAAGTGACGCGCAGAGGATAGTGCCGGGCAGGGGGCGGTTTTTGTAAATACGTGCGCATCATTTCCGGAAGCGGCAGGTTATGCGCGTAACTGTGATCGGGATCGCTTAGCGGTGAAGATTCCGCCAGAAATCACCTTTTCTGCCAGATCAGCGATAAGCGGGGGCACGCTGGCCCCCTGCGATTACCGGCTCGCCTCATCCAGCTGCGTAATCTGCTCTGGCGAGAGCGTGAGCTGCAGCGCGCCAGTCAGATCGTCGAGCTGTTTCAGCGAGGTGGCGCTGACGATCGGCGCGGTGATGTCGGGACGGGCAATCTGCCACGCCAGCGCCACCTGCGTCGGCGTCACCTGCTGCGCCTCGCTGATGGCATCCAGCGCGTCCAGGATCCGCAGCCCGCGCGGATTGAGGTATTTTTCGACCACGCTCTGGCCGCGCGCGCTTTTCGCCGCATCCGCCGCTTCCCGGTATTTGCCGCTGAGGAAACCGCTGGCCAGGGAGTAGTAGTTAATCACGCCCAGACCGTGCGCACGGACCACCGGCTCCAGCGCCGATTCATAGGGCTGGCGGTCATACAGGTTATATTCCGGCTGCAGGGTTTCGTAGCGTGCCAGCCCCTGTGCCTCACTGATCTCCAGCGCCTCCTGCAGCCGGTCGGCACTGTAGTTTGAGGCGCCGATAGCCCGCACTTTGCCTTCGCGGATCAGGCCGTCGAAGGCGCTCAAGGTCTCCGCCAGAGGCGTGTCCGCATCGTCACGGTGTGCCTGATAGAGGTCGATATAGTCGGTCTGTAAACGGCGCAGCGACGCATCAACCGCCTGCCGGATATACTGCGGTTTCAGCCCGGTTTTCTCCGGCGTCAGCGCCATCCCCACTTTGGTTGCCAGAACGATCTGGTCGCGTTTGCCGCTTTTTTGCAGCCACTCGCCGATAATCGTTTCCGATTCTCCGCCTTTGTTGCCCGGCACCCAGCGCGAATAGACGTCCGCCGTATCAATAAACCAGAGCCCCCGCTCCACCAGCGCATCCAGCAAGGAAAATGCGGTGGCGCGATCCACCGTCCAGCCAAATACGTTGCCGCCAAACGTCAGTCGCGGAACGGCGATACCACTGTCACCTAACTGTCGGGTCTGATTCTGATGCATCTCTGGCTCCTTATTGACCTGAAAAACTGCCTGTTTCTCAGCATAGCAAAGGGATTTCACCCCTTTATGACGATTGTGCTGCGATTAATGAAAGAACAGGCATAATGAGGCCGCCCTGACAGAGATTCCTTATTTCCTTCAACTTTTGCCCGTCAGAGGCGACTACACTCTGTCGTTTGCAGGCTAACCTTTTGATGCCTGCGCCTGGGACTACGTCACTGCTGGAGAGCATCAAAACCATGAGCACCCGACACCCTGTTATGAAGAAAACCCTGATTGTGCTGGCCCTGATCGCCGTCGCGGCAGGTGGCTACTCTGTCTGGCAGCACCGCGCGGCGCCGCAAAGCAGCAGCCAGCCTGATGCGTCTGCACCGGGCGGCAAAGGCAGCGGTGAGGGCGCGCGTCGTCCACTGGCGCCGGTTCAGGCCGCCACCGCCACCCGCGAGAGTGTGCCGCAATACCTCAGCGGACTGGGTACGGTCACCGCCGCCAATACGACCACCGTGCACAGCCGGGTCAATGGCGATCTGCTGGCCATCCACTTTACCGAAGGCGATCAGGTCAACGCAGGCGATCTGCTGGCGGAGGTCGATCCGCGCCCTTACCAGGTTGCCCTAGCGCAGGCGCAGGGTCAGGTGGTCAAAGATCAGGCGACGCTGGCCAATGCCCGTCGCGACCTGGCGCGCTACGAGAAGCTGGCGAAAACGTCGCTGGTGTCACAGCAGGATCTCGATACCCAGCGTTCGCTGGTGGCCGAAACGCTCGGCACGCTGAAAGCGGATGAGGGCAGTGTCGCCAGCGCCCAGCTCAACCTGACCTACAGCCGGATTACCGCGCCGATCGCCGGCCGGGTCGGCCTGAAGCAGGTGGACGTGGGTAACTATGTCACCAGCGGCGACAGCACCGGCATCGTGGTCATCACCCAGACCCACCCAATTGATGTGATCTTCACCCTGGCGGAAAACAGCATCAGCCCTATTCTCAAAGCGCAGAAAAGCGGCCAGCCGCTGCTGGTGGAGGCCTGGGATCGCAGTAATAAAAACCTGATCGCCAGCGGCAAACTGCTGAGCCTCGACAACCAGATCGATGTCACCACCGGCACCATCAAAATCAAGGCGCGGTTCGATAACCAGGATGACGCACTGTTTCCTAATCAGTTCGTCAATGTGCGCCTGAAGGTCAACACCCTGCAGGATGCGATTGTGATCCCGCCTGCGGGACTGCAGATGGGCAACGAGGGGAACTTTGTCTGGGTCGTTAACAGCGACAACAAAGTGAGTAAGAAAAGCGTCGTGGCCGGTCTGCAGGATAGCCAGAAGGTGGTGATCACGGCCGGTCTTGAGGCGGGTGAGCGCGTGGTCACGGATGGTCTGGACCGCCTGACGGAGGGGGCAAAAGTTGAGGTCGTGGCACCGCAGAGCAGCGCGCCGCGCAGCAGCCGCGCAACGCTGCCATCAAAAGGAGAGCGTGAGTAATGCAGGTCATGCCTCCCGATCAGCATGGCGGACCGTCTCGCCAGTTTATTCTGCGCCCGGTCGCCACCACGCTGCTGATGATTGCGATTCTGCTGGCTGGCGTGCTGGGCTACCGCTTTCTGCCGGTTTCGGCGCTGCCGGAAGTGGATTATCCCACCATTCAGGTCGTGACCCTCTATCCGGGTGCCAGCCCGGATGTGGTCACCTCCTCCATCACCGCCCCGCTGGAGCATCAGTTCGGTCAGATGTCCGGCCTGAAACAGATGTCGTCGCAAAGCTCCGGCGGCGCCTCGGTGGTGACGCTGCAGTTTCAGCTGACGCTGCCGCTGGATGTGGCAGAGCAGGAAGTGCAGGCGGCGATCAACTCCGCCACCAACCTGCTGCCCAACGACCTGCCTAATCCGCCGGTCTATAACAAAGTGAATCCCGCCGATCCGCCCATCATGACGCTGGCCGTGACTACCCGCAGCATGCCGCTGACGCAGGTGCAGGATATGGTCGAAACCCGGATAGCGCAGAAAATTTCACAGGTCAGTGGCGTCGGCCTGGTGACCCTGTCGGGCGGTCAGCGTCCGGCCGTGCGGGTTAAGCTCAACGTGCAGGCGCTGTCGGCGCTCGGCCTGACCAGTGAAACGGTGCGGACCGCCATCAGCAACGCCAACGTCAACTCCGCCAAAGGCAGCCTGGATGGCCCGACCCGCTCTGTCACGCTGTCGGCCAATGACCAGATGAAGTCCGCGGAAGATTACCGCCAGCTGATTATCAGCTATAAAAACAACGCCCCGGTACGGCTCGGCGACGTGGCGACGATCGAACAGGGCGCAGAAAACAGCTGGCTCGGCGCCTGGGCCAACCGCGACGCGGCAATCGTGCTCAACGTCCAGCGTCAGCCCGGCGCCAATATCATCGCCACGGCAGATAATATCCGCGCCATGCTGCCTGCCCTGACCGCGACCCTGCCGAAGTCCGTGGACGTGACCCTGCTCACCGACCGCACCACCAACATCCGCGCGTCGGTCAGCGACACCCAGTTTGAGCTGGTGCTGGCGATGGCGCTGGTGGTGATGATTATCTATCTGTTTCTGCGTAACGTGCCTGCCACGCTGATCCCGGCGGTGGCGGTTCCCCTGTCGCTGATCGGCACCTTCGCCGCCATGTATTTCCTGGGCTTTTCGATCAACAACCTGACGCTGATGGCGCTGACCATCGCTACCGGGTTCGTGGTCGATGATGCCATCGTGGTGATCGAAAACATCTCACGCTATATCGAAAAGGGTGAGAAACCGCTGACCGCGGCGCTGAAAGGGGCCGGTGAGATCGGCTTTACCATTATCTCGCTGACCTTCTCGCTGATTGCGGTGCTGATCCCGCTGCTGTTCATGGGGGATGTGATTGGACGCCTGTTCCGCGAGTTTGCCGTGACGCTGGCGGTCGCCATCCTGATCTCGGCGGTGGTCTCGCTGACCCTGACGCCGATGATGTGCGCCCGGATGCTGAGCGCGGAGTCGCTGCGTAAACAGAACCGCTTTTCGCGCGCCAGCGAAGCCCTGTTTGACCGCATCGTGGCCTTCTATGGCCGCTGCCTGCGCCGGGTGCTCAATCACCCCTGGCTGACGCTGTCGGTGGCGCTCGGCACCCTGATGCTGACGCTGATGCTGTGGGTGATGATCCCGAAAGGCTTCTTCCCCCAGCAGGACAACAGCATTATTCAGGGCACGCTGCAGGCACCGCAGTCGGTCTCCTACGCCAGCATGGCGCAGCGCACCCGCGATGTCGCCTCTATCATCATGAAAGATCCGGCGGTGCAGAGCCTGACCTCTTTTGTCGGAGTGGATGGCACCAATGCCGCGCTCAACAGCGCCCGGCTGCAGATCAACCTCAAACCGCTGGACGAGCGCGACGATCGCATTCCGGCGATTCAGCAGCGTCTGCAGACGGCGGTGAGTCAGGTGCCGGGAGTGCAGCTCTGGCTGCAGGCCGTGCAGGATCTCACCATCGATACCCAGGCGAGCCGCACCCCTTATCAGTTTACGCTGCAGTCCGGTTCGCTCACCTCGCTCAGCACCTGGGTTCCGGCCCTGCTGACCCGGCTGAATACGCTGCCACAACTGCGCGATGTCAGCAGCGACTGGCAGGATCAGGGGCTGGAGGCGTTTGTTAACGTCGATCGCGACAGCGCCAGCCGCCTGGGCATCAGCATGGCGGACGTGGACAATGCGCTCTACAACGCCTTTGGTCAGCGGCTTATCTCCACCATCTATACCCAGGCTAATCAGTATCGCGTGGTGCTGGAGCAGGACAATCACGCCACGCCGGGGCTGGAGAGCCTTGAGGCGATCCGCCTCAACAGCAGCGACGGCGGCAGCGTGCCGCTCAGCGCCATTGCCCGCATAGAACAGCGTTTCGCGCCGCTGACGATTAACCATCTTGACCAGTTCCCGTCGGCGACCTTCTCGTTCAACGTGGCGGAGGGTTACTCTCTGGAAGATGCGGTGAAAGCGGTGTCGCAGGCGGAAGCCGCGATGGGCATGCCTGCGGAGATGATGACCCAGTTCCAGGGCAGCACGCTGGCGTTCGAAGCGGCCCTGAGCAGCACCGTCTGGCTGATCGTGGCGGCCATCGTCGCGATGTACATCGTGCTGGGCGTGCTCTATGAGAGCTTTATTCATCCGATTACCATTCTCTCCACGCTGCCGACCGCCGGGGTCGGCGCGCTGCTGGCGCTGATGCTCAGCGGCAATGAGCTGGATATCGTCGCCATCATCGGCATCATCCTGCTGATCGGCATCGTGAAAAAGAACGCCATCATGATGATCGACTTTGCGCTGGCGGCCGAGCGGGAACAGGGGATGACCCCCTATGACGCCATCTATCAGGCCTGCCTGCTGCGTTTCCGTCCGATTCTGATGACCACGCTGGCGGCCCTGCTCGGCGCGCTGCCGCTGATGCTCAGCACGGGCGTCGGGGCCGAGCTGCGTCATCCGCTGGGGATTGCGATGGTTGGCGGACTGATCCTGAGCCAGGTGTTAACCCTCTTCACGACGCCGGTGATCTACCTGCTGTTCGATCGGCTGGCGCACGCGACGCGCCGCCGCTTCCGCCGCACGGAGGCCGCAGAGTGAAGTTCTTTGCCCTGTTTATCCATCGGCCCGTAGCGACCACCCTGCTGACGCTGGCCATCGCGCTGGCCGGGGTGCTGGGTTTCCGCCTGCTGCCGGTGGCCCCGCTGCCCCAGGTCGATTTTCCGGTGATCGTGATCTCCGCCTCGCTGCCGGGTGCCGCGCCGGAGATCATGGCGTCGTCGGTGGCCACGCCGCTGGAGCGATCGCTGGGCCGGATCTCGGGCGTCAGCGAAATGACCTCCACCAGCTCGCTGGGTAACACCCGCATCATCCTGGTGTTCGATTTCGATCGTGACATCAACGGGGCCGCGCGCGACGTACAGGCCGCGATTAACGCGGCGCAGAGCCTGCTGCCGACCGGGATGCCGTCGCGGCCGACCTGGCGCAAGGTTAACCCTTCCGACGCGCCGATCATGATCATGACGCTGACGTCCGATACCTACAATCCGGGTCAGCTCTACGACTACGCCTCAACCCAGCTGGCGCAGAAACTGTCGCAGATCGAGGGCGTGGGTGATGTGACCGTGGGCGGCAGTTCGCTGCCTGCGGTTCGCGTCGCGCTGAACCCTCAGGCGCTGTTTAATCAGGGCGTCTCGCTGGATGATGTGCGCACCGCCATCTCCAGTGCCAACCAGCGCCGTCCGCAGGGCGCACTGGATGATGCCCAGCAACGCTGGCAGCTCCGGACCAACGACGCGCTGCAGACCGCCCGCGAATATCAGCCGCTGATCGTTCACTATCACAACGGCGCGGCCGTCAGGCTGTCGGATGTGGCGACGGTGGAGGATTCGGTTCAGGATGTGCGCAACGCCGGGATGTCGCGCGGAAAGCCGGCGGTGCTGCTGCTGATCCGCAAAACGCCAGATGCGAACGTGATCGACACCGTGGACCGGATCCGGGCCGAAATGCCCCGGCTGCATGAGGTGATCCCGGCCGCTATCGACCTGCAGATTGCGCAGGATCGCTCACCGACGATTCGCGCGTCGCTGCATGAGGTCGAGCAGTCGCTGGTGATCGCCGTGGTGCTGGTGATCATGGTAGTGTTTCTCTTCCTACGTTCGGGCCGGGCCACGCTGATCCCCGCCGTCGCCGTGCCGGTTTCGCTGATCGGCACCTTCGCCGCCATGTACCTCTGCGGCTTCAGCCTGAATAACCTGTCGCTGATGGCGCTGACCATCGCCACCGGCTTTGTGGTGGATGATGCGATCGTGGTGCTGGAGAACATCGCCCGCCACGTCGAAGCGGGCATGAAACCGCTGGCGGCCGCGCTGAAAGGGGTGCAGGAAGTCGGATTCACGGTACTGTCGATGAGCCTGTCGCTGGTAGCGGTATTCCTGCCGCTGCTGATGATCGGCGGGCTGATTGGCCGCTTCTTCTCGGAATTTGCCATTACCCTGTCGGTTTCTATCGTCATCTCCCTGTTCATCTCGATCACCCTGACGCCGATGATGTGCGCCTATCTGCTGAAGCCGCACGCACCGCGCAGCCAGCCACGCCGTCGCGGGGCGGGCCGTCTGCTGATGGCGATCCAGCAGGGCTATGGCCGTTCGCTCAGGGTGGTGCTGAACCATGCGCGCTGGGTCATGCTGCTGTTTGTCGCCACCATCGTCCTGACCGGCTGGCTGTTCGTGCATGTGCCGAAAACCTTTATGCCGGAGCAGGATACCGGACGGCTCTCCGGCTTTATCTCCGCCGACCAGAGCATTTCGTTTCAGGCGATGCGCAGCAAGCTGCAGGATTTTATGGAGATTGTGGGGGCCGACCCGGCGGTGGATAGCGTGGTGGGCTTTACCGGCGGTATGCGCACCAACAGCGGCTCGATGTTCATCTCGCTGAAACCGCTGTCAGAACGTAAAGAGAGCGCGCAGGCGATTATCGCCCGGCTGCGCGGCAAGCTGGCGAAAGAGCCGGGTGCCAGTCTCTATCTGAATGCGGTGCAGGATCTGCGTGCCGGTGGACGGGAGTCGAACGCCAGCTATCAGTATTCGCTGCTGTCGGACGATCTGGGCGCACTGCGGACGTGGGAGCCGAAAATCCGTGAGGCGTTCTCTGCCCTGCCGCAGCTGGCAGATGTGAACTCCGATCAGCAGGATAAGGGCAGCGAGATGGCGCTGACTTATGACCGTGAGAGCATGGCGCGGCTGGGTATCGACGTCTCCCAGGCCAACGATCTGCTGAACAACGCCTTTGGCCAGCGGCTTATCTCCACCATCTACCAGCCGCTGAACCAGTACAAGGTGGTAATGGAGGTCGATCCACGCTACACCCAGGATATCAGCGCCCTGTCGCAGATGTTCGTGATCAACGACGCGGGCAAAGCGATTCCGCTGTCGTGGTTCGCGCACTGGCAGCCGGCCAACGCGCCGCTATCGGTGAACCACGAAGGCCTGTCGGCCGCCTCGACCATCTCGTTCAACCTGCCGGAAGGGGTGTCGCTGTCGCAGGCGTCGGAGGCGATCGATCGCACCATGACCGCGATTGGCGTGCCCTCCAGCGTGCGCGGCAGCTTTGCCGGAACCGCGCAGGTGTTTGAGCAGTCGCAAAGCAGCCAGCTCTGGCTGATGCTGGCAGCGATCGGGGCGGTCTATATCGTGCTGGGGATCCTTTACGAGAGCTATGTGCATCCGCTGACCATTCTCTCTACCCTGCCCTCGGCGGGCGTGGGGGCGCTGCTGGCGCTGGAACTCTTCGATACGCCTTTCAGCCTGATTGCGCTGATTGGCATCCTGCTGCTTATCGGCATCGTGAAAAAGAACGCTATCATGATGGTCGATTTTGCACTGGAGGCGGAGCGCAACGGCCAGCTCAGCGCGCGCGAGGCGATCTACCAGGCCTGCCTGTTGCGCTTCCGGCCGATTATGATGACCACGCTGGCCGCCCTGTTCGGTGCGCTGCCGCTGGTGCTGAGCAGCGGCGACGGCGCGGAGCTGCGCCAGCCGCTGGGGATTACCATCGCGGGCGGCCTGGTGATGAGCCAGCTGCTGACGCTCTACACGACGCCGGTGGTCTATCTGATGATGGATAAACTGCGGCGCAAAAAACGTCCGCTGGTCGCCACGCCGCAGCCGTGACAGAGGCGATGGCTGCCGCGATCGGGGAACAGGCCGTTATCGGGGGGATCGATGAGTACGCAAAGCACTAACGTCCGCTGGCAGTTATGGATTGTTGCCATCGGCTTCTTTATGCAGACGCTGGACACCACCATCGTGAATACCGCGATCCCCTCTATGGCGCACGATCTGGATGTCAGCCCGCTGCACATGCACGCGGTGATCGTCTATTACGTGCTGACGGTGGCGGTGATGCTGCCGGTCAGCGGCTGGCTGGCGGACCGCTTTGGCGTGCGTAACATCTTTTTCAGCGCGATTGTGCTGTTCAGCCTGGGATCGCTGCTGTGCGCCCTCTCCGCCACGCTGGATCAACTGGTGCTGTCGCGGGTGGTGCAGGGGATTGGCGGCGCGATGATGGTGCCGGTGGGGCGTCTGACGGTGATGAAGATCGTGCCGCGTGAGCAGTACATGTCCGCGATGACCTTTGTCACCCTGCCCGGCCAGATTGGCCCGCTGCTCGGCCCGGCGCTGGGCGGCGTGCTGGTGGAGTACGCCAGCTGGCACTGGATCTTCCTGATTAATATTCCGGTCGGCATCGCGGGCGCTATCGCGACCCTGATGCTGATGCCCAACTACCGTATGCAGACGCGGCGCTTTGACTTTGCCGGTTTTATGCTGCTGGCCGCCGGGATGGCGACCCTCACCCTGGCGCTGGATGGTCAGCGCAGCAGCGGCGGCTCTCCGCTGCTGCTGGGTGGCATGATTCTGGCGGGCACCTTCTCGCTGCTCTTCTATCTGCTGCATGCGCGCGGCAATGAAAACGCGCTGTTCAGCCTGAAGCTGTTCGATAACCGGATTTACGCGATTGGCCTGCTCGGCAGCTTCACCGGCCGCATCGGCAGCGGCATGCTGCCCTTTATGACGCCGATTTTTCTGCAGCTCGGCATGGGCTACAGCCCGTTCCACGCCGGTCTGATGATGATTCCGATGGTGCTGGGCAATATGGGGATGAAGCGCATCGTGGTGCGCATCGTTAATCTCTTTGGCTATCGCCGGGTGCTGGTGATGTCGACCGTGGCACTGGCGCTGGTGGTGCTGCTCTTCCCGCTGGTGGCGATGCTGGGCTGGGTCTGGCTGCTGCCGCTGGTGCTGTTTCTGCAGGGGATGGTTAACGCCATTCGCTTCTCATCGATGAATACCCTGACGCTGAAGGAGCTGCCCGATGAGCTGGCGTCCAGCGGCAACAGCCTGCTGTCGATGATCATGCAGCTGTCGATGAGTATTGGCGTCACCGTAGCCGGGCTGCTGCTGGGGGCGTTTGCGCAGGAGAGCGTGGCAGGCAGCGCCGCAGAGCACCAGATGTTTATTTATACCTACCTGTGTATGTCGCTGATTATCATCCTGCCCGCGCTGGTGTTCTGGCGCGTTCCTTCCCAGGTGAGTACCAACGTCGATCTGCGACGCCGGAGAAAAAAATGAGAGTTAACCTGCGCCTGGGTATCGGGGCGAAACTGTTTATGGCGATCTTCGCCACCTGCATGCTGGTGCTGATCACCATGCACTGGGGCGTACGGCTCAGCTTCGAGCATGGGTTCGTCGATTACATCAAGCGCGGCAATCAGCAGCGCCTGAACCTGCTCAGCGATGCGCTGGCCGACCAGTATGAGCAGCACGGCAACTGGGATTTTTTGCGTCACAACGATCGGCTGATCTTCACTATGCTGCGTTCGCTGGAGCAGAACCCGGACAGCAGTCAGCTGCCGCCCCACGGCTGGCGTACACAGTTCTGGGTGCTCGATCAGCAGTATAAGGTAATGGTCGGCCCGCCGGGGCCGGTGCCGCCGGAAGGCACGCGGCGCAATATCACCACCAGCACGGGCAAGATTGTTGGCTGGGTGATCGGCTCTCCCCCGGAGCGACTGACGCGCAGTACCGACATCAACTTTGATCTTCAGCAGCGGCGTACCAGCTGGATTATCGTCGGCCTCTCGACGCTGCTGGCAGCGCTGGCGACCTGGCTGATGGCGCGCGGTCTGCTGGCCCCGGTTAAGCGGCTGGTCGACGGCACTCATCATCTGGCGGCCGGTAACTTTGCCACCCGCGTCGAGGTCAGCAGCCGGGATGAACTGGGCCAGCTGGCGGGCGACTTCAACCTGCTTGCCCGCTCGCTGGAGAAAAACGAAAGCATGCGTCGCGCCTTTATGGCCGATATCTCCCACGAGCTGCGCACCCCGCTGGCGATTCTGCGGGGTGAGCTGGAAGCGATGCAGGATGGGGTACGCAAACTGACGCCGGAAGCGATCGCCTCGCTGCAGAGTGAAGTGGTGGTGCTGACCAAGCTGGTTGACGACCTGCACCAGCTGTCGCTGTCCGACGTGGGAGCCCTCGCCTACCGCAAACAGGCGACCGACCTGGTGCAGCTGCTGGAGGTAACGGCGGGCAGCTTTGCCGAACGCTATCGCGCGCACCCGCTGACGCTGAAACTGAATCTGCCCGATCAGGCGCCCTTCTTTGGCGATCCCGACCGCCTGATGCAACTCTTCACCAACCTGCTGGAGAACAGCCTGCGCTACACCGACAGCGGAGGCCGGGTGGAGGTGACGCTCCGCTATGAGGCTCCCGACTGGCATATCGAATTTGATGACAGTGCACCCGGCGTGGACAAGGCGTATCAGGCGCAGATTTTTGAGCGTTTCTTCCGCACCGAGGGGTCGCGCAACCGTGCCAGCGGCGGCTCAGGCCTCGGCCTCGCCATCTGTAAAAACATTGCGGCAGCGCATGGCGGCGACCTTCATGCGGCGCACTCTGATTTAGGTGGACTGAAAATCGCGCTACACTTGCGCTATGTTCCCCCTGTGTAGACGCTTATGAACCCGGAAACCCCCGATCCGCTGATTCTGGTGGTCGAAGATGAGCCGAAACTGGCGCAGCTGATGATCGACTATCTGCTTGCCTCAAATTACCGCACCCATCACATCGCCGACGGCAGTGCGGTGCTGGAATATGTTCGCCAGACGCCACCCGACCTGATGCTGCTGGATTTGATGCTGCCCGGCACAGACGGCCTGACGCTGTGCCGCGAAATCCGCCGCCATTCTGACCTGCCGATTATTATGGTGACGGCGCGCACCGAAGAGATCGACCGGCTGCTGGGGCTGGAGCTGGGCGCAGATGACTACATCTGCAAACCCTTCAGCCCGCGCGAAGTGGTGGCGCGGGTCAAAACCATTCTGCGCCGCGTCAGACGTTCGGCGGAAGAGCCGCAGAGCGCCTCGCTTCTGCGGGTCGATGAGAGCCGCTTCTCCGCCAGCTGGCGCGACAAACCGCTCGACCTCACGCCCGCCGAGTTCCGCCTGCTGAAAACGCTGTCGCTGGAGCCGGGCAAGGTCTTTTCACGCGAACAGCTGCTCAACCATCTCTATGATGACTACCGGGTGGTGACGGATCGCACAATCGACAGCCACATCAAGAATCTGCGCCGTAAGCTGGAGACGCTCGACAGCGAGCAGCCCTTTATCCGCGCCGTCTACGGCATGGGCTATCGCTGGGAGGCCGATGCCTGTCATTTGATCTAGTTTGATCCCGATCAATTTACTTCCCTTTTCTCACTGCCTACAATTCCGCACCTTTTGCAGGGCTTAAGGCCCTGCACCTGCCGCCTTCGGCGGCATGCTGACCTGACATCAGTGAGACAAACATGAAACCCGAGCTTCTCTCCCCCGCCGGCACGCTGAAGAATATGCGTTACGCCTTTGCCTACGGCGCAGATGCCGTCTATGCCGGCCAGCCGCGCTACAGCCTGCGGGTGCGCAACAACGAATTTACCCACGAGAATCTTGCGCTGGGCATCAGCGAGGCCCACGCGCTGGGCAAAAAGTTCTATGTGGTCGTCAACATTGCGCCGCACAACGCCAAGCTGAAAACCTTTATCCGCGACCTGACGCCGGTGGTGGCCATGCAGCCCGACGCGCTGATCATGTCCGATCCCGGCCTGATTATGCTGGTGCGGGAGGCCTTTCCGTCGATGCCGATTCACCTGTCGGTGCAGGCCAACGCGGTCAACTGGGCGACGGTGAAATTCTGGCAGCAGAGGGGGCTGAGCCGGGTGATCCTGTCGCGCGAGCTGTCACTGGAGGAGATCGCCGAGATCCGCCAGCAGGTGCCGGAGATGGAGCTGGAAGTCTTTGTTCACGGCGCGCTCTGCATGGCCTACTCCGGTCGCTGCCTGCTGTCGGGCTACATGAACAAGCGTGACCCGAATCAGGGCACCTGCACGAACGCCTGCCGCTGGGAGTACAAAGTGGCCGAAGGTCAGCAGGATGAGGTGGGCAATATCGTGGGTATCCATGAACCCATCGCGGTGCAGGATGTGACCCCCACGCTGGGCGTGGGCCAGCCGACCGACAAGGTGTTTCTGCTGGAAGAGAAGATGAAACCGGGCGAGGTCATGAGCGCATTCGAAGATGAGCACGGCACCTACATCATGAATTCGCGCGATCTGCGCGCCGTCGCCCATGTGGAGCGGCTCAGCGGGATGGGCGTGCATTCGCTGAAAATCGAGGGCCGCACCAAATCCTACTACTACTGCGCCCGCACCGCGCAGGTCTATCGCCGGGCGATTGATGATGCCGCCGAGGGTAAACCCTTTGATCCTTCACTGCTGCAGACCCTGGAAGGCCTGGCCCATCGCGGCTACACCGAAGGCTTCCTGCGCCGCCACACGCATGACAGCTACCAGAACTATCAGCAGGGCTTTTCGGTTTCCGATCGCCAGCAGTTTGTCGGCGAATTTACCGGCGAGCGTCGCGGTGAATGGGCGGAAGTGGCGGTGAAGAACAAGTTTATGCTGCACGACAGCGTGGAGATCATGACGCCTGCGGGAAACCTGCAGTGCCGGATCGATGCCCTGCAGAATGCCCGCGGTGAGTCCACAGAGATTGCGCCGGGCGATGGTCATCGCGTCTGGCTGCAGGTGCCTGAAGAGGTGGACCTGCAGTTTGCCCTGCTGCTGCGTAACTTCGATCACGGTGAAGATACCCGCGATCCGCATAACCGTTTACCAACAGAAACAATTTGTTGAAATCAGAACAGGATCACAGACCCTCAGGCCGGGCTGCTTTATAGTCCCGCCTGCTGCTAACGAGTAACAACAAACGGCAGATTTATCAGGAACCACCTCATTTACCCGCCCGGCTCCCCCGTGCGGGTTTTCTTTTTTCTCTCTTTCTCCAATAATTTGCTGCTGGCAGCTATGTTATAAACTCCTTTCTTACTCTGTAGATCCTCAAGGAACGCAAAATGGATAATAAACCGCTGACGCTGCTCATCCTGAACGGGAAAGGCGCGGGTAATGAAGATCTGCGCGACGCGATTACTGCCCTGCGTGAACAAGGTTTCGACATTGCGGTGCGTGTCACGTTTGAAAAAGGCGACGGCGACCGTTACGTCAAAGAGGCGATCGCGCTGCAGGCGGAAACCGTAGTGGCTGGCGGTGGCGATGGCACCATCAATGAAATCGCGACGGCGCTGGCCGCGTCCGATGCGGCGCATCGCCCGGTGCTGGGCATTCTGCCGCTGGGCACCGCCAATGACTTCGCCACCAGCGTCGGGATTCCGGAAGAGATGGAGCCCGCTTTGCGGCTGGCGATTCAGGGTAAAGCACACGCTATCGATCTGGCCCGGGTCAACCAGAGCCACTACTTCATCAACATGGCGACCGGCGGATTCGGCACCCGCATCACCACCGAAACGCCGGAAAAGCTGAAGTCAGCGCTGGGCGGCGTCTCCTACTTTATTCACGGCCTGATGCGCATGGATACGCTGAAACCTGACACCTGTGAAATCAGCGGCCCCGATTTCGCCTGGCAGGGCGACGCGCTGGTGATCGGTATCGGCAATGGGCGTCAGGCGGGCGGCGGTCAGCGGTTATGCCCGTCTGCCCTGATCAACGATGGCCGGCTGGATGTGAGTATCGTCACTGCTCAGGAGTTGCTGCCGACGCTGCTGCACTCCCTGACCGGCGACGACGACAATCCGGGTATCGTCACCACGCAGCTGGAATCCCTGACCATCCGTTCTCCGCATGAGATGACCTTCAATCTGGACGGTGAGCCACTTTCCGGCCGCGAGTTTGTCATCGAGGTAATGGCAGGCGCGCTGAGCTGCCGCCTGCCGCCGCAGTGCGCCCTGCTTTCCTGACACCTTAACGGGGGTAATCGCCCCCGTTAACTGCCCGTCCTCCCGCTGTTCTGAGCCCGCATCCGCTACTACGCCCACCCCTTTCTGCCCTGTAATTTTCCCGGCTCTATACTCTGTGATTCCCTTCACAACTCTGCCAGCCTTACTTGTATGGTAGTATTAATGCGCGTATTTTTTCGTCATTCAACACTGACGGAAGGTACCCGGAATGAAAATTGTTAAGGCGGAAGTCTTTGTCACCTGTGCAGGCAGGAACTTTGTCACGCTGAAGATCACCACGGATCAGGGCCTGACCGGCGTGGGTGATGCCACCCTCAACGGTCGCGAGCTGCCGGTCGCTTCCTATCTGAAAGATCATGTCTGTCCGCAGCTGATCGGCCGCGATGCCCATCAGATCGAGGACATCTGGCAATACTTCTACAAGGGCGCTTACTGGCGTCGCGGTCCGGTCACCATGTCCGCCATCTCTGCCGTGGATATGGCGCTGTGGGATATCAAAGGCAAAGCCGCAAATATGCCGGTTTATCAGCTGCTGGGCGGCGCTTCCCGCTCCGGGGTGATGGTCTATTGCCACACCACCGGCCACTCCATTGATGAAGTCATGGATGATTACGCAAAGCACAAAGCGCTGGGCTTTAAAGCGATTCGCGTGCAGTGCGGGGTACCGGGAATGAAAACCACCTATGGCATGGCGAAAGGCAAAGGGCTGGCGTATGAGCCTGCGACTAAAGGCAACTGGCCGGAAGAGCAGCTCTGGTCAACCGAGAAGTATCTCGATTTCACCCCAAAACTGTTCGCCGCGATCCGCGATAAATTCGGTTTCGATGAGCATCTGCTGCATGACATGCACCATCGCCTGACGCCGATTGAAGCGGCCCGCTTCGGCAAGAGCGTGGAAGCGTATCGCCTGTTCTGGATGGAGGATCCGACGCCTGCCGAGAATCAGGCGTGCTTCCGCCTGATCCGCAAGCACACCGTAACGCCGATTGCGGTGGGAGAAGTGTTCAACAGCATCTGGGATTGTAAGCAGCTGATTGAAGAGCAGCTGATCGACTATATCCGCACCACCATCACCCATGCGGGTGGCATTACCGGCATGCGGCGCATCGCGGATTTTGCCTCGCTTTATCAGGTGCGCACCGGCTCGCACGGCCCTTCCGATCTCTCGCCCGTCTGCATGGCGGCGGCGCTGCACTTTGACCTCTGGGTGCCGAATTTCGGCGTGCAAGAGTACATGGGCTTCTCCGAACAGATGATGGAGCTGTTTGATGCCAGCTGGCGCTTTGATCAGGGCTATATGCATCCCGGCGACAAGCCCGGCCTCGGCATCGATTTCAACGAAAAACTGGCGGCGAAATATCCCTACGAGCCTGCTTATCTGCCGGTCGCCCGTCTTGAAGATGGCACCCTCTGGAACTGGTAAGGAGAGCTGGATGAAAAGCGTCGTAATTGAAGAGCCGGGAAAACTGACGATCGCCGAGCGCCCCCTGCCCCAGCCGGCGGCAGGCGAGGTGCGGGTAAAAGTGACCGGTGCCAGCATCTGCGGCTCGGATATCCATATCTGGCACGGCCACAACCCGTTCGCCCGCTATCCGCGCGTCATCGGCCATGAGTTTTTTGGCGTGATCGATGCGGTGGGCGACGGCGTTGACGCGGCCCGCCTGGGTCAGCGCGTTGCGGTCGATCCGGTCATCAGCTGCGGCAGCTGCTATCCCTGCTCCGTCGGCCGGCCCAACGTCTGCGCCACACTGCAGGTAATCGGCGTGCACCGCGACGGCGGCTTCAGCGACTATGCGCTGGCACCCGCCCGCAATGCCTGGCCGCTGCCGGACACGATCCCCGATCGGCTCGCCAGCCTGATCGAGCCTTTTACTATCGCCGCCAACATCACGGCGTTTCTTCAGCCGCGTCCCGACGATATCGCCCTGATCTACGGTGCCGGCCCGATGGGGCTCACTGCCGTGCAGGTGCTGAAAGGGGTCTATGGCGTGAAGAGCGTAATGGTGGTGGATAGGCTGCCGGAACGGCTGGCACTGGCCGCGCAGAGCGGTGCGGACCAGTGCTTCGATAACGGTGAGATCCCGCTGGCGGAGCAGCTCAGCGGCGTGCAGCCGACCTTGATCATTGACGCCGCCTGCCATCCCGCCATTCTGGCTGAGGCGGCGGCGCTCGCCTCACCGGCTGGCCGCATCGGCCTGCTGGGCTTCTCCGGCGAACCCTGCACCATCACGCAGCAAAGCCTGACCAGTAAAGAGCTGTCGCTGTTTACCTCCCGCCTGAACAGCAACCGTTTTCCGCAGGTCATTGACTGGCTGGAACAGGGTTTACTCCAGCCCGAAAAACTGGTCACACACGCCTTTCCGCTCAGGGACGTGGAACGCGCGATGACCCTGTTTGAAAAAGACCCTCGCACCTGCTGCAAAGTGATCCTGCAAATGGATTAACACCTGCTCTGCCCAGACGGTGCCAGTGCATGTTCGCGGGCACCCTTAAAACGATAAAACAGACCCTGGAGTTTGTATGTTCAAGAACCTGCGCTGGACCCTCGTTTTACTGCTGTTCCTGGTTTACATGATTAACTATCTGGACCGCGTCGCCCTGTCGCTGACGGTGCCGCTGGTTGAAAAAGATCTGGCGATTAATGCGGAACAGTTCGGCATTATCTTCGGCAGCTTCTTCTTTGGTTACGCCCTGTTTAACTTTGTCGGCGGTCTGGCCACCGATCGCTTCGGCCCCAAAATCGTCCTGGCCGTGGCGGTAGGCGCCTGGTCCATTTTCTGCGGTATGACCGCCCTGGCCACCGGCTTCTGGTCTTTGCTGATCCTGCGCATATTGTTCGGCATGGCGGAGGGGCCGATCTGCTCGTCGGCGAACAAAGCGATCAACGGCTGGTTTCCCCGCAAACAGGCCGCGACGGCCATGGGCCTGCTGAGTGCGGGTTCACCGCTGGGAGGCGCAGTTGCAGGCCCGATCATTGGCTATCTGGCGCTGGCCTTCGGCTGGCGGCCGGCATTCGTCATCGTCTGCTGCATCGGTCTGGTCTGGATGGCGTTCTGGCTCTTTTTTGCCGCGGACAATCCGGCCAAAAGCCCACGGGTGACGGATGAGGAGCGTCAGCTCATCGCACGCCTCAAAAGTACCAGCCCGAACGATGAGGTCGATCTCGCCGAGACACCACACCCCTTTGGCTACTACCTGCGTCAGCCGATTATCCTGGTCACCGCCTTTGCCTTCTTTTGCTACAACTACATCCTGTTCTTCTTTCTGAGCTGGTTCCCGGCCTACCTGGTGCAGGCGCACGGGCTGGATATCAAATCGATGAGCATCACCACGATGATTCCGTGGATCGTGGGCTTCGTCGGTCTGGCGCTGGGCGGCTGGATCTCCGATAAAATCTTTAACCTCACCGGCAAACTGTTGTTGTCGCGCAAAATTGTGCTGGTGGTCTCACTGCTGGCAGCCGCAATTTGTGTGGCACTGGCGGGTACGATAAAAGAGGTGGTTCCCGCCGTAATGATGATGTCGGTGTCGATCTTCTTTCTCTACATCACCGGCGCGATCTACTGGGCCATTATTCAGGATGTGGTCCACAAGAGCCGCATCGGCAGCATCAGCGGTTTTATCCATCTGACAGGGAGTCTCTCCGGCATTATCGGGCCTGTTGTCACGGGCTTTATTGTTCAGCACACCGGCAAATTTGACAGCGCCTTTGTCCTGGCCGGGTGTGTTGCTGCGCTGGGTGCTTTCCTGGTGCTGTTTGTCATTCGCAGTCCGAAAACCCGCGATAAACCGGTTTCGGTCTGAGTGTTGTTTCTGACAGAACCATGATTTGGGGCGCTTTTCGCCCCGTTAGCCAAAAGGACGGATTATGTTACAGATCGATCGCCTGCCCGCAGAAATCAGGCGCCCCGCTTACGACCGCAGTCAGTTAAAAACCCGCATGGTGCATATCGGTTTCGGTGCCTTTCATCGTGCTCATCAGGCTCTGTGCAGCGATAAACTGGCTGAACAGGGCAGCGACTGGGGATACTGTGAAGTTAACCTCAACAGCGGTGCCCTGATTCAGGCGCTGCGCGAGCAGCATCTGCTCTATACCCTGACGGAGAGGGCCGATGACGCACAGCAGACCCGCGTGATTGGCGTCATTACCCAGGCGCTGCACGTTAAAAGTGACGGGATTGAGGCGGTCATTGAGGTGATGTCTCAACCCGATGTGGCGATCGTCTCCATGACCGTGACCGAGAAAGGCTACTGCCACCAGCCAGCCAGTGGACACATAAACCCGGACCATCCCGATATCGTGCATGACCTGCAGCATCCGGACGCACCGCGATCGCTGCCGGGGCTGATTCTGGCTGCGATTCGCCGCCGCCGGGATCGGAATCTGCCGCCCTTCAGCGTGATGTCCTGCGACAACATGCCGGAGAATGGCCATGTCACCCGCAACGTCATCGTGCAGCTGGCCCGGCTGCAGGATCCGGCGCTGGCCGATTATATTCAGCAGCAGATCACCTTCCCGTCCACGATGGTGGATCGCATCGTGCCAGCCATGACCGACGATGCGTTCAGTGCGCTCAGCGCGCGCCTGGGCTCCCGCGACCCGGTAGCGGTCGAAGCGGAACCTTTCTTTCAGTGGGTCATTGAAGATAACTTCGTCAATGGCCGTCCGGCGTGGGAGAAGGCGGGCGCAGAGCTGGTCAGCGATGTCCTGCCTTATGAAGAGATGAAACTGCGCATGCTGAATGGCAGCCACTCTTTCCTGGCCTATCTCGGCTTCCTGGCGGGCTACGAACACATCAGCGACTGCATGGCCGACCCCCACTTCCGTGCCGCCGCCCGTTCACTGATGGTAGATGAGCAGGCACCGACCCTGCGCACCCAGGGTGTCGACCTTAACGCCTATGCTGATTCGCTGATCGCCCGTTATGAGAACCGCGCCATTAAACACCGCACCGGGCAAATCGCCACCGACGGCAGCCAGAAACTGCCTCAGCGCCTGCTCGATAGCCTGCGCTGGCATCTGCAGCGCGGCAGTGAATGCGACCTGCTGCTGCTGGGGGTGGCGGGCTGGATGCGCTACGTCGGCGGCGTCGACGAACAGGGCCAGCCGATTACCCTCCGCGATCCGATGCAGAAAAAGCTGGCGGAATGTGTGGCCGCCAGCGAAGAGGGCGAGGCGCGCGTACGGGCCCTTCTCTCGCTGCGCGAAGTGTTTGGCGAGGATCTGCTGCAGAACGCCGATGTGGTCGCCCGGCTGACCGGCTGGTATCAGCAACTTTCAGAAAAGGGGGCGCGCGCAACGGTGCATCACTGCCTCGAACGCCGCCAGCAGCAGGCCAATAAAGGGCTGGCGCAGACGCAGCGTGCTGATTAGACTGACACTTTCCCATCGCGCTGGCTCCGGCCAGCCGTAATATGGATATTGCTGCATGTCGATCGCCTATACCATTACAACCAGCGAACCGGTGAATCAGCAGATTTACCGGTATCTCCGCAAAGATATCGTCACCTGCGCGATTCAGCCGGGTTCGCTGCTGTCGGAAAAAGAGGTCTCCGCGCGCTTTAACGTCTCGCGCCAGCCGGTGCGGGAAGCGTTTATCAAGCTGGCCGAAGCGGGACTGGTACAGGTATTGCCGCAGCGCGGCACCTTCGTGCGCAAAATTTCCGCCAAACGGGTGGCGGATGGCCGCTTTATCCGTGAGGCGGTGGAAATCTCAGTCGTGCGTCGTGCGGCGCAGGAGATCACAGCGCCAGCGCTGATGGCGCTGGAGCATAACCTGCAGCTGCAACGCATGGCCGCAGCGCGCCATGACAGCCAGGCGTTTCTCAGCCTGGACGATGAGTTTCATCGTCTGATTGCAGAAAGCATTGACTGCAGGCTCGCCTGGGAAACGGTGGAGAACATCAAAGCCGCCATGGACCGGGTCCGGTTCCTGACGCTGAGTGAAGTCTCCCCGCCGGAAAAGCTGATTGAGCAGCATGAAGAGATTTTTGCCGCGCTGACGTCTCACGATGCGGAGGCGGCCGAAACGGCCATGCGTCTGCACCTGCAGGAGATGATCTTCTCTATCACCCCGATTGCCGAGCGCAACAGCGCCTGGTTCGAAACGCCCTGAGTCACGCCCTCATCGCCTGCCAGGACGATGAGGGGCTGCATCACTACCACCATTGATGAAAATGGTGAACCGGCCCGATGCCCTTGCCGACCTCCAGTGAATCCGCCTGCAGCAGCGCCTGCTGCAGCCAGCTTTTCGCCTCTGCAAGGGTGTCTGCCCAGTCAGCATGGCGCGGACGCAGAGCCGCTAACGCCGCCGACAGGGTACACCCCGTGCCGTGCGTATGCCGGGTGTTGACGCGCGGGGTGCTGAATCGCTGCTCTGCGCCGGGGGCGATCAGCCAGTCCGGGCTTTCGCCCGTCGCCAGATGACCGCCCTTCATCAGCACGGCCTGACAGCCCAGCGCGAGCAGTGCCCGCCCCTGCTCGCGCATCTCCGCTTCGTCGGTGGCGAGAGCACAATCCAGCAAGGCCGCCGCTTCCGGCAGATTAGGGGTGATCAGCGAGACCTGCGGCAATAACAGCTCACGGACACTGGCCACGGCGTCCGGGGAAAGCAGCGCATCCCCGCTTTTCGCCACCATCACCGTATCCAGCACCACAAAGGGGATCGCCGCCTGCTTCAGGCGGGCGGCCACCTGTTCCACGATAGCCGTTTCCGACAGCATGCCAATTTTCGCACTGTCGATGCGGATATCACTCAGCACCGAGTCGAGCTGAGCGGTGACGAAGTCCGGATCGATACGGCAGACCGACTGCACGCCGCAGGTATTCTGTGCCACCAGCGCGGTAATAACACTGGTGCCATAGGCACCCAGCGCGGAGAACGCTTTGAGATCGGCCTGGATCCCGGCGCCACCGCTGGGATCGGTCCCGGCAATCGTCAGGGCATTAATGCGTTTCATGCTGTGCCTCCAGCGTCCAGAGTGCATCAACAAACGCCGTGGCAAAACTGCCCGGCGCGGCGGCCTGTGACGCCGCCCTCTCCCCCGCTGACGACATGACCTGACAGGCGGCGGCCACGTTTAACAGCCGGTCGCCGGGCAGGCTGCTGAACCCCGCCACGACCGCTGAGAGCGCGCAGCCGGTGCCGACTACCCGCGTCATCAGGGGCGAGCCGCCGCGAAGCGCAACGATCCGCGTACCGTCGGTAGCGTAATCCACCTCCCCACTGACGATGACCAGCGTGCGCCAGGTGGTGGCGAGCTGCCGGGCGGCATCGAGCGCCGCATCCGCCTGATGCAGCGTATCCACGCCGCGTCCGCCACTGGCCTGCTTTGCCAGCGCCAGAATCTCTGAGGCGTTACCGCGGATCACGGCCGGTTCCTGACTCAATAACTGCTGGCAGAAGTCACTGCGCAGCGTCAGTGCGCCGACCGCCACCGGGTCGAGCGTCCAGGGAGTGCCTGCCTCCCGGGCGGCAGTGACGGCGGCCTGCATCGCCTGCTGACGCTCGCGGGTCAGAGTGCCGACATTGATGAGGAGCGCATCGACAAAGCGGCTGAACTCAGCGGCTTCGCCAGCATCGATAACCATCGCCGGAGAGGCGTTCAGAGCCAGCAGCACGTTGGCGGTAAAGTTCTGTACCACCTCATTGGTCATACAGTGCACCAGCGGTGAGTGACGGCGAAAAGCGTGCAGAAAAGGCGCGAAGTGCGCGGCGGAAAGGTGTTGAGATGGCTGTGACATCATAGCTCCCAACCGGCGAACAAGAAGGCGAATGCGGTCAGGCATCAGACTTCCCTACGCTGGCATTATCCAGATCAGGTAATACGGGTATTTCTCAGCCTTCACAAAGAAGGGCACCCCGAGTCGTTTAGATTACATTTCTTTATTAATTAGTGAGTTATGTAAGTTTACCTGTTTGTATAAGGTTGTTTTTACGAATCTCACTATTGAGCATTGTACCCCAGCCTGTACCCCATTTTGTACCCCACAGGAAAACAAAAAGCTTGATTATTCTTTACCCATGTAAAACGGTTATAGTTAGAATCTATGGACAGAATTAATCATTATTATCGCCAAATGAAGTTTTGAATCATGTTTAGAGAAATAAAGTAGATGCCCTACTTTATTCATTTCTTACCGCTATGTAATTACCTTCAACAGAAATAACCTGTAGAGACAGTAATTAACTGTTATTTTCTCATGAAACAAGTTTTTTTGTGACCTATACTAAAATATGAAAACCAAATCTTATACACATAGGCATTAAAATGAAAGTAAAAGATAAATGAGTTTTGACAATTCCCCACAATCACGCCTGATCCTGACTATGATGGGTGCCGTCGCAGAATTTGAACGGAGTATGATTGCATCACGCCGTAATGAAGGAATTGCTATTGCTAAAGAGGCTAAAAAGTACAAGGGCAAGCAAAAGAACAAAGAACTGCACAGTAAAATTATTGCGATGCTACAGGCCAAGAAGAACACACCTGACGAAATCGCAAAACTTTGTGATTGCGGGAGGGCTACAGTGTTTCGTGTGAAGAAAGAAATGCTCGCCAGTCTTAGCAGCAATGAACGCTGATATAGCGGAAGGAGGAAAAGGAAAAAGGCTTGCAGTTTAGTACAATTCAAATCCATTCGACATCTAAAATAAGCCTGTAAATAAATCGGTGCAACTGACCACAGTATATTAATTTTTGCATTGCGATTAATTATAAAGTATAGCAATAAACAATCAAGGCAGCTCGCAACACTAAATCAAGCTTAAAAAGCATATTAGGCATGTCGCAATTTAGCATTTATTAAACAGCTATATTAAGATAAATTAAAAAAGATGGTTTATAACTTAACAACTTAAATCTTATAGCCTATAAAAAATTTTTCAGCAAAAAATCATTAGTGATTACCTTTAATTTTTTGTAAAAAATATTTAATTATTTAAAACAGGTTGAAATGATTAAGCCCAGAGAGTTTCCTTTGGGCTTATAGTATATTTTACTGTTTTTTCTTTCTGGTGATGAAGGCCTTGCCGATGATTGCTGCATAAGCAATACATGCCTCAAGACCTTTTTTATCAGCAAACTCTATGAGAAAGTGCCCTATTCTTTTTTCATCGAAGCCTTCTCTAATTAGTAGAGTTGTAACTTCATCGAGATCTAACTCATTGCTTTTTTTAATTTCATAATCGAAGCTACCTTGTATCTCACGCTCAATTGGTTTAGCTAACTTGGTAGCAGTGATATTTTCATTTTTAGGCATTGGTTCACTATTGCGAAGCTCTGGTATCTTAATAGTTTTCAAGTCGCCAATCTTACATTTTATTAAAATCGTTTGACCAAAACTTAGTTTTAGCCACTGCCAACAGTGTGTTTTCGTTTGCCAGCTTTCCTTTTTTAAAGGATTAGCATGCCCAAGCCCTAATACATAATAGTTACCAGAATCACTTTTTACCAAACTATCACTCTGAGTTTGGGGTGCAAGCCATTTATTAATTTTTGGGTAGCTAAAATTATTAACAGCCATGCCTTCAGAAATATGATTGAGGCGAATCGATTCATTTATAATATATTCACTATCCTGAATATCCCATTTGGGTATTTCATTATAGCAACCAATAATTGCTCCAGCCATACTTGCAATAGAATCTGTATCAGTGCCTAATTCATTGACACAAGTTACCATTGCATCATATGGCGATGACTCTCTGAAAAGATGACATAAAACGGCACTTGCGATAGCTGTGTTAGTTGCAGTACCCCTTCTTGCTTCTTTGTTGCAATCCAAAACATCTATTGCAACCTTATACTTTTCTGAAGGATCGTTAATTTTACTGGTAGCATTAATTACTTTAGACAGATAATCTTTTGTTTCAATCCTAATACTTTCAATTTCATCAGATAATTTTTTTTGGCTAATACTTTCCCAATTTGGCAGCCAGAAATTTTTCAATTCATAGATACTGTTTATTCTTTCAGGGATTGATGAAAAGTCTTCAATTATTTTTTGTAGGTCAGAAATATCCGCTGGCCGTTCATTTAATAATGCAAATTGTAGAGTGTCAGCATGCAGAATCGCTCCACAAACGGCTAATAAATTACCATGCGTTACAAGGGAATCTTTGATAACTGAAGCAATGTAACTTCTTTTAGAAAGATCTTTACAGCTCCAAACATGAGGTTGTATTCTCATGGCTGTACCATTACCACCAGCATTAATATATTCGATTCCATTGGTTTTATAAAAATTTGAAAACCAAGTAGTATCTTTTCGCATTAGATTGCTGGCTGCCCATTTTGTCGCCCGCCCAGCTCCAAGTGCATATGATAACCATACAGGAAGCTCAATTTTTGCGAATGACTCAATATCAAATTCGCCATTATCCCGAATAGCTCTTGATACAGCTAATCTTAGCTGGGTGTCATCAGAATATGTACCAGCAGGAAGGCTAACTGTTACACCAGTGTATCCCCCAATCTTTCTATTCCAACCGACGGGTTTAAGCAAGTAAGTGTCTCCAACTCTGTGCCTTAAACCATTCTCATCAGTAAGCTCTGAAATCCATCCGATAGCATCACCAGCGGCCGCCCATAGTGCAGAGTTTATGGTTTTTTGTTCTCTGAGTAAGTTCATTTTACCCTCTTGGAATTATGTTAGGCACACCAGAAAATTTCTCTGGTGAAAGAATAACATTTACGTGCTGAAAACCCAAGCTTGCTAATGTTCCATGGATCGAAGCTGCTTGCTCTCTATCTTGTACATAAACATACCTCAAGTATTCCATGCTAAGTGGATTTGGGTATAAAATTTCGGCTTGCTCACAAGTAGGGAGATGTTTAGGTCTTCCATTGCGATTTATTGTGTTGCCAAACCAGCGTACAATTGTCTCATTAAACATTGCTTGTAGCCCTACAAGCCCAGCTGTCCTAACCACTCCAGTATATATGTTATTTGTCGTTGTGAAGTAGACACCAGGGTGGGTTAATATTACCGAATCAAAAGACATTATGCACCACCATCGATCTAAACATGTGAATCTATTTCTGGCAGATCTAAAATAGTGCGTATTAATTTCACTTATAGATAAATTAATATAATCTAACCAATTTTCATCTTTATTAAATGTTTCTTGTGCTTCCTTACGCTCAGTTGATACAGGCGTAGCGATATGACTTAAATATTGCTCCTCATCTAATGCCTTTCGCGAAAGCACTAATCTTTGGCTTGCACAACCTGTTAATCCTCTTTCGGTTGTAAAATGTAGAACTTCAGTAATGGCATTTTCTTCAATATACTTTTGAATACTCATTTAAAGATTTACCTCATCAAAAGTTCCGTGCGTAAAATAATCTACCAAATCTGACTTTTCAGATTCTTTATAGCCAATGACTATAGATTCTTTAGCCCTGCAAATTGCCATAGCAAGCAGCCTTCTTAATTGCTGCAACTTATCATCATGTTCATTATCTTGATGCTGCATATTCGCTGTACTAAGGCCCAATATTATGACATGATCGAACTCAAGCCCTTTTGCTGAATTCATCGTAGAAAGTGCTATATTTTCTGGGCCTGTAGGCCAAACTCTATTTTTAGTAATTGTTATATAAGGTAGATTATGATATTTTAATTTCTTTTCAACTTCAGAAAACCAATTCCCACCCTTAGGCTTGAGGAAAGCGACAGATTCAGCTTCTAAATTAACGTTTTGTTTAATGTAATTAATCGCATATTCAAGCTGCTGGGAATATAATCCTTTACAGACTATCGGCTTTGGCCCATGTCTTGTCGTCTGCCTAAAGTCGCTGATACTTCCATCATCGTCAACCGTTAATCCATGAGTTATTGAAGCTGCGAAAGCTGCTATTTCAACAGTATTCCTATGGTTTTCATTTAATCTGAAGTAAGCTGCATTTCTCATATCTAATCCAGTTTCCGTCCATGTGAACCCTCTTGGATATAGCCGTTGTACAGTATCTATTACGAATGTAAGATAGAAATCCTCTTTGAGATGGTTTAATATCGCTCTTATTTGATTTGCTGAAAAGTCTTGAGTTTCATCTACAACAATTATATCATACTCTAGGCATTCGCTATTAATCATTCTTTCACATTGAGTATGCCAATCATCTACTTCATGAGCCGCAAGGTACGACTCATACTCTCGTACAATATCAATTAACTTTTGCCGTGTTGGCCTTGTTACTTGTGGTGATAAACCTCGGCCAGTTCGTTCGGCAGTTAAATAACGATCTAAATCAGAAGAACGAAATCTTCCTCGTAAATAATCAATTTCACCAAGGATAAAATCTGTTTCATAACCCAATTCTGTACATTTTATTGTTAAGTATGCATCTCGAACATTATCATCAATGAGCGGCGTGTTAATATGGCGTCTTGTCCAATTAGCAAAAGTATCGTTTTCAACTTGCACTGGCATGGCTCCAGCTTGGATACTGTTATTGAGTAACCCATCAATATATCCTGACAAAGTTCTATTAAAAGAAAGAACTAAAGCTTTAATTGGACTTTGATCGTTATCAATTTTTCGTCTAAAAGATAATGCATTTACAATTGCAGTTAACCGAAGCAAGGCACTTGTGGTTTTACCACTACCTGCTGCTCCGCGTATGACTACAACCCCAGAAATATTTCTACTAACTATTGGTAATTGCTCACGTGTTGCCTGAGGATTCGATAGTATTTTCACTGTTATATCCTTGTAAATGATTTCTGTTATACATTATTCAATCAGTAACGAATTGATACAAATCCGTTCAGTACTCAATATATCAGAATCATCTTATTTTCAAGGAGCAAACATAAGAAATTCTACTTTAAAAAATTATTGACTTCCAGAAAATTAGCTCTTAAAGCTACTTTATTACGTAATGACGATACATTGAACTATATTTTCCATCTGATTCGGCTTAGTGCGAATTAAATCCATTTAATCTCATCAATTACATAGCTAATATTTACCAGAGGAAATGTATGGATGTATCGCTGCGTCACTCCACCACTTTTCTCATGACCTACCGTTTGTTGCAGATGCAAGATGTTCTTTACCCACCCAGCCATTGCTGTAGAGCAAACAGAGTGACGAATGCTGTGCAGTAACCTTCGCTGTCCGAAGTCATCTAAGTAAGGAATGCGAAGCTGATCACGCACCTCCGCAAATTCTTTACCAATTTTTGTCATGTTCGTACCCGCCACTTCTGAAAAAATCCGCTCTTTCCATTGCCGATCAACATAATCCATAAACCCCCATTCGATAATGGTTAGGGTGTATTACCACTTGCCGGGTAGCATTTTCGGTTTTCCCCTACCCTCCTTCTGCAATCAAGAAGTAATACCGCTGGCTATCCTCATCGTATTTGATTTGTGATTTTTCCAGTTTGGCAATCTCTCCTCTCCTGGCACCTGTGTATGCCAACAACAACGTAATCCATTTCAGCCACCCATCCGGTTGCTTGAGTGCCCAATCTACAATCTTCTTCATCTCCGCCGAACTGTACGCACCGAACCTTGCTTTTGATGGTGCCGCCACTACGCCATCAGTTGGCGACTTAGGTAAAATACCTTTGCTATCGGTGAGAAAAGTTTTGAACAAGGATTTGTAGAGCTTTAGATGCTTATGGATAGCTTCGACGCCCACAAGCTCATCAGGTGGCACTTCATCACAATCTATCAACTGCCGAACCTTCATCGAGCGATACGGTTGAACAATACGTTTAGGTAAATTCTCAACAACTTCCATCACCTGTCTAATGTCCTGTTTGGTGATCGCAGTTACATCCGTATTTTCCCCCAACACTACAAGCAAAACTTCAATGTAACGTTCATTCGCCATTGAGATCGATTTAGTCCAATTCCCCCCCTTTTCGGCTTTGTATATAGCCTAAGCATCAGAGAGATTTAATGCGTTTTCCGGCTCAACTTGTGCCGATGGCTCCCCAATTTTAGGGGATACAGCAAGCGGCAGACTGGATAACAGCGGAAGTGTCACAGTCCTACGTTCTGACACGATCAGGTTTGAGATAAACGCATCAAACATCGGAGTCGGAGTTGCTAATGATTTAACAAATGGGATGTGCGGAGTGATGTTAATCATCAAAGCAGAGGCTTGGTGATAGCTATCAGTAAGGAGTGATTTTTTATACATCCTGCCATTTGAAAGCCGGATCTGTAGATAGTAATTACCGTTTCGTTGAAACGTGTATGGTAGGGTTTTGTACCTCATGGTTACGCTCTTTTTGTACCTTAGGTGCATTACACACGGAAAAAAAGAAATGTAACCACATGAATACTAATCAGAATCTTGGCAACCTACCCTGGCATTATCCAGATCAGGTAATACGGGTATTTCTCAGCCTTCACAAAGAAGGGCACCCCGAGTCGTTTAACTAAATTCAGTCAGTCAGGATAGTAATGTCAGCAGGCGGTCCTGTAAACGCATACCGCACGATTACGGCATCACTCCCGGACTCCGTTGGCGTCCTCACTCACCGGCAGAAACCGCTCGGGCAGTCTGCGCTGCCCCGCTTCTGCCACATCCGGATTCGCGAAGAAACCCGTAACACTTTACCAGGCGATCCCGTTTATTTTGCGCAACTTTCACCTGTCGCGTTCCAGATTACCTATACAGGTTAACTGTCTGATCAATCTGGGCATTTATCTTTTTCACACACTGCACGTGTTGCCGCACTGGACTTTTTTCACGCAACGCAGAAAAAGAGTGCGCCAGCTTACAGGACAAACACAAAACGGTTAAAGAAAGCACCGACCTGTGCTATTCACAGTGCAGGATAAACCTGCCAGGGAGGCTGACGGAATGGAGAAGACCTTTCATATCGCGCTCTTATTTAATGCGAATAAGGCGTATGACCGCCAGATAATCGAGGGCGTGGGTAAATACCTGCAGCGTTCCCGTGCCCTGTGGGATGTTTACATCGCAGACGATTTCCGCAGTAACATTGACAGCATCAATGGCTGGAACGTGGATGGTGTCATTGCTGACTGCGATGTGCTGGCGGTTGAACAGGAACTCAATAAGCTGACCATGCCTGTTGTCGGTATTGGTGGCTCCTACTCCTCCGGAAAGGCTTTTCCGAATCTGCACTATGTGGCTACTGATAACTACAGCCTGGTCGCGACCGCGCTGGAGCATCTGATTAACAAGGGTATGGAACATTTTGCCCTGTACAGCTTCCCTGTCTGTCCGGATAAACGCTGGGCAACCGAACGTGAGAACGCATTTGCTGCGATCCTGCAGCAAAAGGACCGGACCGGATTAATTTATCGCGGCCATGATATCACTATCGATAACTGGCAGACGGCGCAGAACCAGTTGGCTGACTGGGTAACGTCTCTGCCAGAGGGCACCGGCATCGTCGCGGTGACAGATTCCCGCGCCAGACATTTACTGCAGATTTGTGAAAATATAGGGATTCCGGTGCCGGAAAAGTTAGCCATTATTGGCATCGACAATGAAGAGTTAACGCAACATCTGTCGGGCATCAGTCTCTCCTCCGTGGTTCATGGCGCAATAAAAATGGGTTCCTGCGCGGCTGAAATTCTTCATAAACTCTTAAAGGGAGAGTCCTTGCCATTGCAGCGCGTGGTGGTTCCCCCGCTGAAACTGGTGGAACGCCGTTCGAGCAATTATCGTTCTATTGTCGATCCCTATGTTATCCGGGCAATGAACTTTATCCGCGATAATGCCTGTAAGGGTATCAAGGCTGAACAGGTCATCAGTTTTACCGGTATTTCACGAACCAGTCTGGAAATCCGTTTTAAAGCGCATCTGGGTGCGACCATTCACACCGTCATTCATAATGAAAAAATCGAACATGCCCGCAACTTACTCATCACCACAGATCTCCCGATGAAAGAGATCTCACTGATCGCGGGTTATCCCTCTGTTCAGTATTTCTATCTGGTCTTCAGGAAAACTTATAATCTGACCCCGAAAGCCTACCGCAGCCGTTATCAGGATCAGAATCGTGCCAGTTAACTGGCTGAATATATCCGTCAGCGAAACCGTATTTGCTGGCGGGATGGCACGTTTAAAATCTACGCCGGCCCGCCAGAGAGAATGCTTCAGAACAGATATTTCAGGCCGATACGCATCCGGTACTCTTTGTCGCCGTTTCCTGCCCGGCCCAGATCGGAAATATCACCAAAAGGTTTCCAGTGTGAGTCATACTGGTAGCTGAGATAGAGCGTATGCTGCCACATATCTTTTTTGTTATTTCCGAAGTGAAAATCGTTCTGCTTCTGCAGATAGACCGGGTTATAGTTAACAAATAACTTATCCGTGACCTGCCAGTTCAGCCATAGATCATATTCGTGCGAGCTGTTTCGTTGCAGACTGTCATCCAGGCAGGGTGTTTTATAGTTGTAGTGATAGTAGCGATACCCGGCCATCACGCCGAACTGAGGGCTGAGTTGATAATTAAACTTCAGGTAGGGATCGATGTGGCTGCCCTTGTGCCCCCAGCTGAAGACCATGTCGGGAATAAACGAAAACCGGTCTGTCAGCGGAATCGCGTAGGTGACTTCTACCTCTGAGTAGTTGTTCTTAAATTCAGTGTAATTACTGCCGTTGTTGATCGTGTTCTGATATGAGAAAGAAACACTGTCATTAATCACGGTTGAAATCTGCAGTCGGGTCTGGAACATTTTACTGCCGGTGGTATAGGCTTCACGAATATCCACGCCCGTGGATGAGAAATCTAACGCAAAGGCAGAAAGTGGCATAGCAGAAATCATTAATGCACTGGCTAACGCCTGTTTTTTCATCATCGCTTTCATCGTCTTTTCCCTTTATGGTAGTAATCCTTTTTATGATCATAGAATAACCGAAAGCGCATGAATATAACTTTATCTTTTTTTACTGGCTAATTATTAAATATAGCAACTGTGACTGTGTGCAAAATATAAAAAACAAAAGAGCCATTAACGTTAAAGGTTTAATTAAAAAACCGCTCCGGAGAGCGGTGAATAGAAAACAGAAGCAGGATAAATCTGGCTGGAATAATTAAATTGTGGGCGGTAAGCGATAACTGATGGTGGCATGACTCTCCATTGACCAGTGCTCATCCAGAATGCGCAGCGGCCCTGCCAGCGTAATCGTCTGCTGAAGCACAATATTGTCTGAGGCTTCACCAATCATTAAAATAAAGTCTCCCGGCTCTACCCTGCGCCGGCCCTGATTATCCGTAAAGTTAAGCATATCTGCCGGAAGCGTGAAGCTGATGTCCGCCGACTGCGCCGGAGCTAACCGGATGCGCTGAAATGCTTTTAACTCCTGAACCGGGCGCACCAGCGAAGCCTGAATATCGCGGACATAAACCTGAACTACGGTGTCGGCCTCCCGCTCTCCGCTGTTTTCCACCGTCAGGGTGAAGGTCACCGCCTCATCCATAGCGAAAACCCGCTTTGGTAAAGAGAGAGCAGAGAGTCTGAACGTCGAGTAGCTCAGGCCATAACCAAAGGCGTAGCGTGGCGGAAAGTGAAAGGCGACCGGTGTGCCGCTACTCTTCATTTTATGGTTATAGAAATAGGGCATCGCACCCACGTTTTGCGGCACAGAGACGACCAGCCTGCCACCCGGACTCTGCCTGCCCGTCAGAACGTCCGCAATGGCGTAGCCCCCCTCCTGCCCGGCCTGCCACGCCATCAGGAAACCCGCCAGCCGATCCTCCAGCCCCTGCAGGCTGTAGGGGCGACCGCTGGTCATGACCACGATCGTCGGAACGCCCGTCTCAACCACCGCTGCCAGCAGCTGCTGCTGTACGCCGGGCAGGTTCAGAGTATCGGTGTCCGACCCCTCGCCGACCGTGCCGCTCTGGAACAGCCCGGCCAGATCACCGACAAAGCAGATCGCCAGCTCCGACTCACGTGCGGCCTGAACCGCGTCGGCGATCAGAGAGACATCGCACGACACCGGTGAAGCGGCCAGCGCCCTGCCGACATCACCCGGAAATACCGGCGTCCCTGCGGCGCGCTGCGTCAGAATATGGCACCCTTTCCGGTAGGTGATCCGGCATTCCGGCAGCGCCTGCTGCAGAGCGGCTAATGGCGTGGTGACCTGACTGGTGTTCGCCTCGGTATCACTCAGAATCAGGTGTACGGGAAAACTGTACCCCGATAGCAGCGCCAGTGGATCGTCCGCCGTCGGGCCGATGACCGCCACCGATTTTAGCGCTGACGCCCGTAGCGGTAAGGTGCCGTCATTCTCCAGCAGGGTCATGGATTCCCGTGCCACCTGCAGGGCAACCTCACGCGCCCGCGCCGACTGAAAATCGGGCCGGGCTTCCGGGATAAAGGGGTTGTCGAAGAGTCCGGTTCTGAATTTCTCCGTCAGGACTCTGCCGACGATCTGATCGATTTTCGCCTCTGCGATCAGCCCTCGTGCCAGCGCCTCTTTCAGGGCCGCCGCGCAGTCATCTTTCGGCAGTTCCACATCCAGCCCGGCATTAAAGGCGCTGGCCGCCGATTCAGCGCGATCGGCGGTGACGCCATGATGCTGATGCAGCAGACTGACGCCGCCATAATCGGCCACGATCAGCCCGTCGAATCCCCAGCGGTCGCGTAATATTTCGGTCAGCAGGAAAGCGTCGTTATGGCAGGGCTGATTATCGATATCATGGTAAGCGGGCATCACCGATCCCGCATCCGCCAGCTTGACCGCCATCTCAAAAGGCAGCAGAAAGATATCGTTCAGTTCTTTGAAGCCCAGATGAACCGGCGCGTGATTACGCGCGCCCTCGCTGAACGAGTGCGCGACGTAGTGTTTCAGCGTCGCCAGCAGATCGCGTTTCTCTCCCTGCAGGCCCCTCACATATTCTGTCGCCATGACCCCGACCAGATAGGGATCTTCGCCAAAGGTCTCTTCTGTCCGGCCCCAGCGCAGATCGCGCGAGACATCCAGGACCGGAGCCAGCGCCTGACGACAGCCGATGCTGCGCGCCTCACGGCCGATGCAGTCCGCCATAGCCTTTATCAGCCCCGGATGCCAGGTGGAGGCCATATTCAGCGAGGAGGGAAACAGGGTCGCCCCCATGCACATCAGCCCGGCAAGACACTCCTCATGAAACAGCGCCGGAATACCGAAACGACTCGCCGCGATAATGCGCTTCTGCAGTGCATTAAACAGCGCGATGCCGGTTTCCCTCTCCAGCATCCCGGAACCAAAAGGCCGCGTAATCTGCCCCACCCCCAGCGCGATCTTCTGCTCAAACGATGCCTGCGCGTCCCGGTGGCTGAACTGGTCACTGGCATCCTGCCGTTCGGTGACCACGCCCTCATCTGAAACAATCAGCCAGTAGCCATGCATCTGCGCGATCTTCTCGTCCAGTGTCATCTGGCTGAGCAGAGCGCGGGCGCGCGCCTCTGCAGGCAATGAGGGGTCCTGATAATGACGATCCATGAATAACCTCTGTGTGATAGAAACTTATCGATCTGACGTGGCTGGCTCTGCGCCGTCTGATTAGCCCTTCCCGGCCGGCTGGGGGGTGACATGGGCATGTTCGCGGGTTTCGCCCTGCCAGATTTTTTCATATTTAATTCCGGTCAGGCTCTCAATCACCACGCGCGTTTCCGGCGTGCTGCCTGTCAGGTCGCCATCGGTCTCTTTCAGGCGCGCCACCTCATCGAGCAGAATCTGATGCGTGCGGCGATCTAATTTAAAGCGGGTGGAGACAATAAAGGCGAAGAAGAGTAGTGCCAGGGTGCCCAGGCAGACGATGCCCACCACCGTATCCGTTGCTAACCGGGTCTGTGTGGTGGCGCCTGAGACGAAGCCATTCATCTCAAGAAGTGCGCCCACCACCAGTGCCGAGATCCCCAGCGTACTTTTCCGCACAAAGGTCATCATGCCGGCAAAGATGCCTTCACGGCGTTTTCGGGTCATGACCTCATCCACATCGGGAATAAAGGGGTAGATGTTCCAGGTCAGGTAGACATAGCCGCCCTTGAACAACTGATAGATGAAGGCGATGCCATAGAGCGCCATTACCATCCATGAGGGCTGATAAAAATAGAATGCGGTAAACGCCAGCATGCAAAGCATCACCACCAGATAACAGAGCTGCAGTAATCTGGCCGGTTTACAGCGTATAAAAGCCCAGGCAAACACCGCCGTTCCCCAGCCAAAACAGAAAATCCCCACCGACATCAGATTCGCGGCCAGGGTCGCATCCTGATTCAGGGCAAAGATGATGAAGAAGGCGAAGACGGAGCTCAGCAGATCCAGCGCGGTAAAAGAGAGGATATACATCAGCAGAAGCTGTCTGAACGCTTTCACCTTCAGGCTGGTCAGCATCTCATGGATGATGGAGGAAAAGAGTGTATTCCAGGGCTTGCGGGGCGCTGACTGAGGTTCAGGGGTGGCGGTTTCGCGCTCCCAGGTGCTGAAATAGGTAATAATTAGCGCCATCATGGTGAGCACCGTAAAGATGATAGCGTTAATCAGAAATGCCTGCGGCGATTGATTGCCAAATATTTTAAACAGCTGGCCCGGAATAAAGGTGGCCAGAGACGCGGCCAGGCCGGCGAAAATAATTCTGGCGGCTGAGAGACGGGTTCTCTCTTTATAGTCACTGGTCATCTCCGACGCGATCGCCTCATAAGGGATGATGACCATGGCCGCGATGATTTCCATTAACAGATAGGTGGTGAGGTAATAAAAATAGTGCATACCCTCCACCCACATCAGGCTGAAAATAACCAGCAGCGGGCAGCAGAAGAGCAGGAAGGAGCGTCGGCGGCCAAAGCGACGGCCGATACGGGTATTACCGATATTATCCGTGGCGTAGCCCACCAGCGGACTGATAATCGTATCCAGGATCCTGGCAATAAAGAGGATAGAACCGGCTTGCATCGGGCTCAGGCCGCAATAGGTGACATAGAAAAACATCAGCCAGGCGCCCATTACGGCAAAAGCGCCACTGCCCAGTATATCGGTGACGCCATAACCCATATAATTTTTTAAGGTTATCTTACGAGGTTCTTTCATAATCAGCTCCATGCAGTAGGGTGGGCACGATTGCCCACCGTCCTCAAACGTTATTTATATATTTTTCGTCCCTTGTTATCGTCGATACCTGACTTGCGGTAAAAATAGGTATTAATCCTGTCACGCCATTCGCTGGCATTCTTTTTCTGTTTCTCAAGACGCTCGGCGACGTTTCTGTGAATATCCGAGGGAATTAACGTCGCCAGTTTTTGCCAGCGCTGAATAAAGCCTTCTACCGCCTCAACGCCGGAAAAATGGGTGTCGTAAATATGCTGAATGACGCTCTTACCATTTTTCAGGCGGTGGTCGTACCGCAAAAAATGGAAAAAGAGGAGTAACTCATCAGGGCAACGCTGCAGATCGTTATAAAGCTGGCAATTTTCCGGCGCATATAATGCGACGTAGCCCGTGCCGCTTTCGAGGGTGCGATCCACGCCCAGACCATTGCGATCGGCATAGTGATAGGTTCCCCATACGTCATATTCATAGCCATCGATATTTGGCCCGTAGTGATGATGGGGATTGACCATCCAGCCCACGCCCAGCGGCGCAGTGTAATCTTCGTAGACCTGCCCGCTGGAGAGCAGCATCTCACTGACCGTCCGGGTAACCTCCGCGTCTGTCCCGAAGGTTAACTGGCTCCACTCCCTGGCGAGCACTCCGGCTTCGATGGCAGGATTCCAGAGGAGTCGGCCATAGCCATAGAGATTGGCCTGCGCCAGCACATGTCCGGTCCAGAAGCGGTCGTCGCCGGTGTTGACGACCGCGGTTACCCCCGCATGCGGCATCGCGTTCGCCCGGCCACAGACCAGATCTTCGATGGTGGAGGGGCCTGATGAGAGTCGGGTATCGAACGCCAGAATCGTTTTCCACTGCGGCACCAGCCAGAACAGGTCGATCTGCTGCCCGGTATACTCCTGGGTGATTTGCAGTTCGAGCACCTGATTGGTGGCAGGCATCGCCCCCAGCAGCGGCGAAACCGGTTCACGCACCTGAAAATCCATCGGGCCGTTTTTGATCTGCAGAATCACGTTTTCGCGGAACTGCCCATCCAGCGGCGCGAAATGTTCATAGGCGGCGCGCGCCCGGTCGGTCTGACGATCGCGCCAGTCCTGCTGGCAGTTGTAGACAAAGCAGCGCCAGAAAACCAGTCCGCCGTGGGGAGCCAGCGCCTCGCCGAGCATGTTGGCCCCGTCCGCATGGGTGCGGTGATAGGTAAAGGGGCCGGGACGATGCTCTGAGTCCGCTTTCACCACCACGCCACCGAAATCGGGAATGTCCCGATAAAGCGCATCAAAACAGTGATGCCACCAGGCTTTGACCTGCGCATCGAGTGGATCGGCTGTCGTTAAATCCCCCAGCTCTATCGGACTGGCGTAATTCACGGATAAAAAGAGCTGAATCCCCCATCCGCGAAAGAGGTCACACAGCTCAATCAGCGCCTGCCGGTATTCCTGCGTAATCAGCCGTGTCTCGACCTGATGAACGTTGACGTTATTGATGGTCAGCGCATTGATGCCCGCGCTGGCCAGCAGGCGGGCATAGCGGCCTGTTTTCTCGTGATCGCCAATGAATCTGTTCTCTGTAAAGAACAGCGACCGGCCGGCATAGCCGCGCTCGATGGTGCCATCCATGTTATCCCAGTGATTCAGCATCCGGATGGTGATGGCGGGAGAGTCAGAGAGGTATGTGCCGCAGGAGAAATCCTTTAGCTGCAGACGTTTCATCAGTTCAAACCAGCCATAGAGCAAGCCGGTCATTTCACTGGCCGAGACTTCAATAACGTCTTCATCATGACTCAGAGTAAAACTTCCGGCCCTGCGTCCGTCGCTGTCTAAACTGAACAGTAAACTCTTACCCTTTTCTGCCGTCGTCGGCGAAAAAGCGGAAAACTCTTTTTTCAGATTATCCAGCACCGGCGACGCCGTTTCCGGGAAAAGGATGGCGTTAATATGCAGCGCGTTGTCACTGAATAAAGCTGAAATATTATTTCGATCGACCAACCAGCAGGATGACGTTTTTTCTTTTACCTGTTCCATTAATTTCACCTCAGACGTTCCATGCCTGATTTATGCGGTATCGCCGCTGACTCCCGCAATTACTTTTTTTAAAACCCCTGTTCTGTTTCTTAGCAACTGTGAATCAGATCACCCGGATTAACGTTATTCCGGCCGTGAGACAGCCCGGACGGCGAATAAAACCCTGAATGGTCGGACGACGAAAACGAAAAACGCGGCAGGCATTACTCCTCACCGTTGCGGGTATGTTGCGGAAGTTTATCAGGGCCGCAGGCAGAGAAAACCGGGGCTGCATCCCCCTCTTCCTATGATCCGGATCAACACTGTGCGGTGCAAAAAGAGGCTTAATGCTGCGGGTCAGCGAAATACATCTTAAGTGTTACAGGCTATATAAACGAGGCTCAGGCCGATATTTCCCGGCACTTGTCGTCGATAAAAGCCGGCTCAATTTTACCTGTTTTCTCATCTGACCCGATTAATTCAGAAACCGGACTTCATACTATTTGGGATGTATGATGCGATTATCAGCGCTTATTCCACACTATCACCGATGGCAGAACATTATTATCGAACGGCACGGTGCTATCGCCCCCAGCGGCAGATATTACCTCTCCACCTCGCTTACCGCCTGTTGTTCAGGCTGTGGTAAAACCATCCATCGTATTTATTACCGGGATATCAGCGATCGGCAGGCGCGACGCTGGCTGGGATGAAATGAGATTAGCACCGGCTGTGGGTGTGCCCTGCAGGCCAGCGCGTTCAGGCCGGGTCAATCGGGGCTGATTTCGGGTGCGGTGATGCGGTGCAACGTGGCGGTCTGATAATGGGATGCTGGCGGGCAAAAAAAAACCTCCCGGACGCGAGGCCGGGAGGTTTTCAGTCTGCGGCAGATTACTCTGCCGACTGAGTACGGATCAGATAGTCAAACGCACTCAGCGAGGCTTTGGCACCTTCACCGCTGGCGATAATAATCTGCTTGTACGGCACGATGGTACAGTCACCCGCAGCAAACACGCCTTTCAGGCTGGTTTCGCATTTCGCATCGATGATGATCTCGCCCATCTTATTGCGCTCAACCGCCCCTTCCAGCCACGGGGTGTTCGGCAGCAGACCAATCTGGACGAAGATACCGGAGAGCGCCAGTTCACGGGTCGTCTGCGTGGTACGGTCGATGTAGTGCAGACCGGTGACTTTGCTGCCGTCGCCTTTCACTTCGGTCGTCTGTGCATTGAGGATCACGTCGACGTTTTTCAGGCTGCGCAGTTTATCCTGCAGCACCTTGTCGGCGCGCATCTCACCGGCAAACTCCAGCAGCGTAACGTGTTCAACGATACCCGCCAGGTCGATAGCCGCTTCCACACCCGAGTTACCGCCACCGATAACCGCCGTGCGCTTGCCTTTGAACAGCGGGCCGTCGCAGTGCGGGCAATAGGTCACGCCCTTCGTGCGGTACGCTTCTTCACCCGGCACGCCCATGTTACGCCAGCGTGCGCCTGTCGCCAGGATGATGCTGCGCGATTTCAGTACAGCACCGGAGGCCGTTTCGATAGCGTGCATGCCACCCTCTTTTACGGCCGGGATCAGCTTAATCGCGCTCTGGCTCTCAATCACATCCACATTGTAATCATCAACGTGGGCGCGCAGTGAACCTGCCAGTTTTGCCCCTTCAGTTTTCGGCACGGAGATATAGTTTTCGATATCAACCGTGTCCAGCACCTGGCCGCCGAAACGTTCGCCCAGCAGACCGGTCCGGATCCCTTTACGTGCTGAATAGATGGCGGCGGCGGCGCCCGCCGGGCCGCTGCCGACGATCAGCACGTCATAAGCGTCACGCTTGTTCAGCTCTTCAGCCGCGCGTTTATCGGCATTCGTATCAATTTTGCTGACGATCTCCGCCAGGCTCATGCGGCCCTGGCCGAAGGCTTTGCCGTTAAGGTAAACGGCCGGCACGCCCATCACATTGCGTTCCTGAATCTCGTTCTGGAACAGGCCGCCGTCAATAGCGGTGTGGCTGATGCGCGGGTTAATCACCGCCATCAGGTTCAGCGCCTGTACCACGTCAGGGCAGTTGTGGCAGGAGAGTGAATAGTAGGTTTCGAAATGGAAGTCGCTGTCCAGGGCCGCGATCTGATCCAGCAGGCTCTGTGCTTCCTTCGAAGGATGCCCACCGGTCTGCAGCAGGGCCAGCACCAGTGAGGTAAATTCGTGACCCAGTGGCGAACCGGCAAAACGCGGGCCGCTGTTCGAACCTGGGTTCGTGATCAGGAAAGAGGGCTTGCGCACCTGACGATCGTTCTCTTCGCGGAAACTGACTTTCTCAGACAGCTCAGCGATATCAACCAACAGTTCACGGATCTCGGTTGATTTTGCGCCCTCATCCAGGGTGGCAATCAACTCAACAGGTTTTGTTAATTTCTCAAGGTAAGCCCTGAGCTGCGTTTTCAGATTAGTGTCGAGCATAGTGATATCCTGGTCAAAAAATCGGGTGCCGCAGCACCCGATTGGAGAATGGTCGAAAGGCCGAAGCGGAATTAGATTTTACCAACCAGGTCCAGAGACGGAGCCAGGGTAGCATCACCTTCTTTCCATTTTGCCGGGCACACTTCACCTGGGTGAGAAGCCACGTACTGAGCAGCTTTCACTTTGCGCAGCAGGTCAGAAGCGTCACGGCCAATGCCTTCAGCGGTGATTTCGATCGCCTGGATTACGCCTTCCGGGTCAACGATGAACGTACCACGGTCAGCCAGACCTTCGTCTTCACGCATGATTTCGAAGTTACGGGTCAGCGCGCCAGTCGGGTCACCGATCATCGCATATTTGATTTTTGCGATGGTGTCAGAAGAACCGTGCCAGGCTTTGTGGGTAAAGTGGGTGTCGGTCGAAACGGAGTAGATATCTACGCCCAGTTTCTGGAACTCTTCGTAGTGATCAGCCACGTCGCCCAGTTCGGTCGGGCAGACGAAGGTGAAGTCAGCAGGATAGAAGAAGAACACACTCCATTTACCTTCAACGTCTTTCTCGGTTACGTCGATGAATTCGCCGTTTTTAAATGCTGCGTTTTTGAACGGCTTGATTTTGGTATTGATAATAGACATCTGGTGGCCTCCGTTAAAATATGTGATGCAGGTTACATAATTTCCGGGCCAACATCTAATATGCAGACGTTATCAATCTGATTAACGAAAGCTATCAAATGCTGAAAGCCTTATGCTTTCTGGCCCGGCAGGCAGTGTACAGCGATTTTCCTGACATGAAACCCGCTTTATCCTCCTCAGCCATTTCCGCGAATCGCTGCTAATTTTGTAAGACCCGATGATAAAGGAGCTGACTTGTGGAGATTCGCCCGTTTACTGAAGCCGATCGTCCCTTTTTGCGTACCCTCTTTCTGGCGGCTCGCCGGCATAACTGGGACTGGCTGGACGGCAGCGAGTGGCAGCTGGAGGATTTTGATGAGGTGATTTTGGGGGAAACCGTGCTGGTCGCCGAAGCGGACGGACGACGAGCAGGTTTTGCCGGTCTGCTGGAGAACGATAACTTCCTGCACAGCCTCTATGTGGATCCGGACTGGCAGGGGCACGGCATCGGCAGCGCCCTGCTCAGGGCGGTCGAGGCGCGTTTTACCTCCACCGGCGCGCTGAAGTGCCTGCTGAAGAACACCGCAGCGCAGGCTTTCTACCTGAAACATGGCTGGAAGAAGATTTCGCAGGGGGAAGGCGAGCATGGCGGCTATGTCTTAATGCACTACCCGCTGGCCTCGCACTATGCCAGCGGGTCGGGTCGGGCTTAGAGCGCGCGGAACGCGATATCGCCAGGGATGACCTCGCCCTGCCAGTAGAGCTGGGCGGCGACCCGCCCGGCCAGCTGACGATAGAGCGTGGTGAATTCGCTCTCCGGTCGGCGGATCACCGTCGGCTGCCCCTCATCGAGATCTTCACGCAGATCGATGTGCAGCGGCAGCTGCGCCAGAAGCTGCGTCTGATAATCCCTGACCAGTTTTTCAGCGCCGCCGGTGCCGAAAATTGGCTCGTGGAAACCGCACTGGCTGCAGATATGCATGCTCATGTTTTCCACCACGCCCAGCACCGGCACGTTGACCTTTTCAAACATCACCAGCCCTTTGCGGGCATCGATCAGCGCGATGTCCTGCGGCGTCGTCACCACCAGCGCGCCGGTGACCGGGACATTCTGCGCCAGCGTCAGTTGAATATCGCCGGTGCCCGGCGGCATATCCAGGACCAGATAATCCAGCTCCGGCCACAGGGTTTCATTCAGCAGCTGCATCAGGGCTTTGCTGGCCATCGGCCCGCGCCACACCATCGCATTGTCATCCGTGACCAGATAGCCGATCGAGTTGGTCGCCAGCCCATGCGCCATAATCGGGGCCATATGGGTGCCGTCCGGCGAGGTAGGACGCTGGTCCTGAGTGCCGAGCATGTCCGGCACCGACGGGCCATAGATATCGGCATCAAGAATCCCGACCCGCGCGCCTTCTGCAGCCAGCGCCAGCGCCATGTTGACGGCGGTGCTGGATTTGCCGACGCCGCCTTTGCCGGAGCTGACCGCGATGATGTTTTTGACGCCGTTCACGCCAGGCTGATTTTTGACCCGCTTCAGGGTCGCAATCTCGTGGCTGAGCCGCCAGTCGATGGCGCGTGCGCCCGTCTGACGCAGCAGCTCGGCGCTGACCTGCTCTTTCAGCGCGTCAAAGCCGCTGGCCCAGGCAAACGGCATCAGCAGTTCCACATGCAGCGTTCCGTCGAGCTGCGCCACATGGTGCAGCGCCTTCAGGGCGGTAAGATTCTGTTTAAGGGTCGGATGCTCAAAGCTTCTTAATACGCCCGCTACGATGGCGCGCAGCCCTTCTGGCGTATGCGTTTCCCGGGATTGTGCTGTCATCCCCTGCTCCTTATTTCTGCTGTGCTTACGCTGTGTCTCAGCGATGTAATCTCAATGATATCAGATGCTCGTCGGTTCGCGGCGACTGGCAGGGGTGAATCCCTTGTGTTTACGCAGGAGAAGCCTTCAGTTACCATCTAAGCCCGTTTTTTCAATCAACAGAAAGCTACGCAAACTATGACTCAAGTCGCTAAAAAAATTCTGGTAACGTGCGCACTGCCTTACGCGAACGGATCAATCCATCTCGGCCACATGCTCGAGCATATCCAGGCAGACATTTGGGTGCGTTATCAGCGAATGCGTGGCAATCAGGTCTTTTTCATCTGCGCCGATGATGCGCACGGTACGCCTATCATGCTGAAAGCCCAGCAGATGGGAATTGCGCCGGAGCAGATGATCGCCGAAATGAAAAGCGAGCATGAAGCGGACTTTGCCGGTTTCGACATCAGCTACGATAACTATCACTCGACCCACGGCGACGAGAACCGTGAGCTGGCCGGGCTGATTTACGGTCGTCTGAAAGAGAACGGCTTCATTAAAAACCGCACCATTTCCCAGCTCTACGATCCGGAAAAAGGGATGTTCCTGCCGGACCGTTTTGTAAAAGGCACCTGCCCGAAATGTAAAGCGGCCGATCAGTATGGCGACAACTGCGAAGTGTGCGGCGCAACCTACAGCCCGACCGAACTGATCGAGCCGAAATCGGTGGTGTCCGGCGCGACGCCGGAGCTGCGCGATTCCGAGCACTTCTTCTTTGACCTGCCGTCGTTCAGCGCGATGCTGCAGGCCTGGACCCGTTCCGGCGCACTGCAGGATCAGGTGGCGAACAAGATGCAGGAGTGGTTCGAATCGGGTCTGCAGCAGTGGGATATCTCCCGCGATGCGCCTTATTTCGGCTTTGAAATCCCGGACGCGCCAGGCAAATATTTCTACGTCTGGCTGGATGCGCCTATCGGTTACATGGGCTCGTTCAAGAACCTGTGCGACAAGCGCGGCGACATCGACTTCGACGAATTCTGGCGTAAAGACTCCACTACCGAGCTTTATCACTTTATCGGTAAAGATATCGTCTATTTCCACAGCCTGTTCTGGCCTGCGATGCTGGAAGGCAGCAACTTCCGCAAGCCGAACAACCTGTTTGTCCACGGCTATGTCACCGTTAACGGTGCCAAAATGTCGAAGTCGCGCGGCACCTTCATCAAAGCCAGTACCTGGCTGCAGCATCTGGATGCCGACAGCCTGCGTTACTACTACGCGGCGAAGCTCTCATCCCGTATCGACGACATCGACCTTAACCTGGAAGATTTCGTGCAGCGCGTGAATGCCGACATCGTCAATAAAGTGGTTAACCTGGCGTCACGTAACGCCGGTTTCATCACCAAACGCTTCGACGGCAAACTGGCGGCTGAGCTGGCCGATCCGGCGCTCTACCAGACCTTTGTTGAAGCCTCGGAAAAGATTGGCGAAGCCTGGGCAAGCCGTGAGTACAGCCGCGCCATCCGCGAGATTATGACGCTGGCCGATCTGGCAAACCGTTATGTTGATGAGCAGGCTCCGTGGGTGGTAGCGAAGCAGGAAGGCCGCGATGCCGATCTGCAGGCGATCTGCTCAATGGGCATCAACCTGTTCCGCATTCTGATGACCTGGCTGAAGCCGGTGCTGCCTTCGCTGAGCGCCCGTGCTGAGGGCTTCCTGAACACCGAACTGCGCTGGGATGCGATTGCACAGCCACTGCTGAATCATCAGGTTGCGCCGTTTAAAGCGCTCTACAGCCGCATTGAGATGGCGAAGGTAGAGGGGCTGATCGAAGCGTCGAAAGAGGATGCCGCGGCCGCGTCGGCACCAGCCGTGACCGGCCCGCTGGCAGACGCCCCGATTGGTGACACCATCACCATCGATGACTTTGCCAAAGTGGATATGCGCGTTGCCCTGATTGAGCAGGCGGAAACGGTTGAAGGGTCGGACAAGCTACTGCGTCTGCAGCTCGACCTGGGCGGTGAAAAGCGTCAGATTTTCTCCGGCATCCGCGCGGCCTACCCGGACCCGTCCGTGCTGGTCGGTAAGATGACCATCATCGTGGCTAACCTTGCGCCGCGTAAAATGCGCTTCGGTGTCTCTGAAGGCATGGTGCTCTCTGCCGGACCCGGTGGCAAAGATCTGTTTGTGCTCTCCGTAGACAGCGGGGCCGTGCCGGGCATGCCCGTTAAGTAAGGCTCTGCACGCCGTCGCCTAAACTGCGGTGACGTGCTGTCCTGACCCTTTGCGTCTGCCTGCAGGCGTAAAGGGTCTTTCTCTTTTGCTGAACACGCCCCGTCCTTCTGCCCTTCCCGCCCTGTAAATGTGATCGCTAGCACGCTAAGCGGTTAATGCGTATGATGATACGCAGTAAAAACAGGAGCCTGCCATGCGCACCCTACTCTCTGTCTGCGGCCGTTATCTTCGCGCCTTTATCATTATCTATCTCTGCCTGTATGCCGGCATCGGTCTCGCCGCCCTGCTGCCGATTAAACTGCCCGGCAGTATTCTGGGCATGCTGATCCTGTTCGCGCTGCTGGCCTCACAGATCCTGCCGGTAAACTGGGTTAAGCCGGGCTGCCATCTGCTGATTCGCTATATGGCGCTGCTGTTTGTGCCGATCAGCGTCGGGGTGATGAGCTACACCGATATTCTGACCGCGCAGTTCGGGCCTATCGTCATCTCCTGCGTCGTCAGCACGTTTCTGGTGCTGTCGATTGTCGGTGTCAGCGCCCAGCATCTGCACAGCCGCCGTCCGGCAGGAGACGCCGATGATGAGTGAAATATGGTGGTCGCTGCCGCTGACGCTGGCCGCCTTTTTCCTGGCGCGCAGGCTGGCGATACGGCTGAAAATATCGCTGCTTAACCCGCTGCTGGTCGCGATGGCGATCATTATTCCGATCCTGCTGCTGCTGCATCTGCCCTATTCGCGCTATTTCGCGGGCAGCCAGATTCTCAATACACTCCTTCAGCCCGCTGTGGTGGCGCTGGCGCTGCCGCTGTATGAGCAGATGCATCAGATTCGCGCACGCTGGAAATCGATTATCGGCGTCTGCTTCATCGGCAGCCTGACCGCCATGACCTCCGGCACCGCCATTGCCCTGTGGCTCGGCGCGACGCCCGAAATTGCCGCCACCATCGTCCCCAAATCGGTGACCACGCCTATCGCGATGGCCGTTTCCGGATCGCTGCACGGCATTCCCGCCATCAGTGCGATCTGCGTGCTGATCGCCGGGGTGCTGGGCGCAGTTTTCGGTCATATGGTGCTGAATCTGCTCGGCGTGAAATCGAAAGCAGCGCGAGGACTGGCGATCGGCAACGCCTCGCATGCACTGGGTACGGCACGGGCCGCCGAACTGGACTTTCAGGAGGGGGCCTTCAGCTCTCTGGCGCTGGTGATCTGCGGCATTATCACCTCGCTGCTGGCGCCGTTTATTTTTCCGCTGCTGCTGCACGGCTTAAGCTGAAAGTTTGCGAGAGATCTCGCAAAGTTGAAACATGCAACACAGGTTACATTGTCAGAGCGATGTAGATCACATATAAACCGTTGACTGGCACATCGCCCTGCTGACTTAAATGAGGCTCACATGCAATCCCGTTTCCTCTCTGCGTTTGAGGCATTGCCGTCAACGCTGCAGACCGCACTCGCTCCCCTGCTGAACGATCCCGATTTTCAGGCGGTGCTCAGCGCCGACCAGGTCGCGCTGCTGCAGCAACAGACCCGGATGGAAGCCGATGCCCTGGCGCTGGCGCTGCTGCCGCTGGCGGCGGCCTGTGCGGTTGCCACCGTCTCCCATTTCAACGTCGGCGCGATCGCCCGTGGCGTGAGCGGTAACTGGTACTTCGGTGCCAATATGGAGTTTGTCGGCACCCCCATGCAGCAGACGGTGCACGCCGAGCAGAGCGCCATTACGCACGCATGGCTGCGTGGTGAACGCCAGATAGAGACCATCACGGTGAATTACACGCCGTGTGGCCACTGCCGTCAGTTTATGAATGAGCTGAACAGCGGCACCGCCATTCGGATCAGCCTGCCGCAACGCGCGGTCAGCACGCTGGCCGACTATCTGCCGGATGCGTTTGGCCCGCGCGATCTCGATATCACCACCTTCCTGATGGATGAGGTGGATCATGGGTATAACGCCGCAGGCGACGAGCTGGTGCAGGCGGCAGTGGCGGCGGCCAATGCCAGCCATGCGCCCTACAGTCAGTCCCATGCGGGCGTGGCGCTGCTCATTGAAAACGGCACGATCGTCGCCGGTCGCTATGCCGAAAACGCGGCGTTTAACCCGAGCTTCCCCCCGCTTCAGGCGGCGCTGGTGCTGCTGAATATGCAGGGTGGCGATGTGCATCAGATAAAAAAAGCGGTACTCGCAGAAGCAGAAAATGCCACGTTAAGCCAGTTCGCCGCCACGCAGGCGACGCTTCAGACATTTGGCTGCCGTGAGCTGCTACAGGTAACGCTGAACAAAGCATAACCCGCTGTCTGCGCGGCCACACTTTTGTGAGCTTTTATGAAAAAACGCTGTATTTCTGTGGGAAATTTCATAGGATCTGGCGCCAGAATTCACGTCATTACTCATTACTCTGAATAATTCAGGTTGCAGGATGGCAGCACGGTCGTGAATTTTTCGGCAGCAGTACGCTGCCGTTGCCAGGCCTGCAGTCTGAGCTATGAGGGGTAAAAAAACTGGCGCTACCTGTCCGGCGTGACGCCAGAAAACATTGCAACCGGAGCATCACTGCATGGAACTCGAATACGAAAGTAAACGCCCGCTGTATATCCCTTATGCTGGCCCGATTTTGCTGGAATTTCCCCTGCTGAACAAAGGCAGCGCCTTTACCCTCGAAGAACGTAACGAATTCAACCTCAACGGTCTGCTGCCAGAAGCGGTGGAATCGATCGAAGAGCAGGCGAAGCGCGCCTGGCGTCAGTTCCAGGACTTCAAAAACAATAACGATAAGCACGTCTACCTGCGAAACATTCAGGACACCAACGAAACGCTGTTCTACCGCCTGCTGGATAACCATCTCGAAGAGATGATGCCGATTATCTACACCCCGACCGTCGGCGCTGCCTGCGAACACTTCTCTGAAATCTACCGTCGTGCGCGTGGGGTCTTCATCTCCTACCCTAACCGCGACCGCATCGAAGACATGCTGCAGAACGCCACCAAACAGAACGTGAAGGTGATTGTGGTCACCGACGGTGAGCGTATTCTGGGCCTGGGCGACCAGGGCATCGGCGGTATGGGTATTCCGATTGGTAAGCTCTCGCTCTATACCGCCTGTGGCGGTATCAGCCCGGCGTACACCCTGCCGGTGGTGCTGGATGTCGGCACCAATAACCAGCAGCTGCTGAACGATCCGCTCTATATGGGATGGCGTCATCCGCGCATCACCGGCGACGAGTATGATGCGTTTGTGAACGAGTTTATCCAGGCCGTTAAACGCCGCTGGCCGAAAGTGCTGCTGCAGTTTGAAGATTTCGCCCAGAAGAACGCCATGCCGCTGCTGAACCGCTATCGCGATGAAGTCTGCTGCTTTAACGATGACATTCAGGGCACCGCCGCCGTGACCGTGGGCACGCTGATCGCCGCCAGTCGCGCCGCCGGAAGCCGCCTGTGTGAGCAGAAAGTGGTGTTCCTGGGTGCCGGTTCCGCCGGTTGCGGCATCGCGGAGCAGATCATCGCGCAGATGAAGTCAGAAGGTCTGAGTGATGATGAAGCGCGCAGCCGCGTTCTGATGGTGGACCGCTTCGGTCTGCTCACGGACAAGCTGCCGAACCTGCTCGATTTCCAGAGCAAACTGGTGCAGAAAAGCGAAAGCCTGCAGGGCTGGGATGTCACTAATGACGCTATCTCACTGCTGGATGTGGTACGCAACGCCAGACCGGATATCCTGATTGGTGTTTCCGGCCAGCCTGGCCTGTTCACCGAAGAGATCATCCGCGAGATGCACAAGCACTGTAGCCGCCCTATCGTGATGCCGCTGTCGAACCCGACCTCACGCGTGGAAGCAACGCCTGCCGATATCATCGCCTGGACCGATGGTGCTGCACTGGTGGCGACCGGCAGCCCGTTCTCACCGGTGAGCTGGAATGGTAAAACCTATCCGATTGCCCAGTGCAACAACTCCTACATCTTCCCGGGCATCGGTCTGGGCGTGATTGCCTCGGGCGCCAGCCGCGTGACCGATACCATGCTGATGACCGCCAGCCGTGCGCTCGCCGACTGCTCTCCGCTGGTTAACGAAGGTGAAGGCCCGGTTCTGCCGGAGATCAAAGATATTCAGGGCGTATCGAAGATAATCGCGATGGAAGTGGGTAAAGCCGCCCAGCTGGCCGGTGTTGCCGTGGTGACCTCTGAAGATGTGTTGTCGCAGGCTATCGCCAACAACTTCTGGCTGCCGCAGTATCGTCATTATCGCCGTACCTCGATTTAATCCGCTGACTGCCGGATCGGTTTTCGATCCGGCAGTGTTCAAAAAGAGCACAGCCAGCCGGCTCTAACTTGCTTCGCTGCGACACCTCAAGTAGCCTTGTCCCATCTCAAAATTCTGACATCGAGTCTCCAGGCGCATGCTGAAACGCGTTCTCATTGGTCTGCTTTTCATCATCTTATTGATGATGGCGACGGCGCTCGGCCTTGATCGCTGGATCAGCTGGAAAACTGCGCCCTTTATCTACGAGAATGTCGCCTCTTTACCCCATCGTCAGGTGGGCGTGGTGCTGGGAACGGCGAAATATTACCGGACCGGCGTTATCAATCAGTACTACCTCTATCGCATACAGGGCGCCCTGAATGCCTATAACAGCGGCAGGGTAAACTATCTGCTGCTGAGTGGTGATAACGCGCAGCAGAGCTACAACGAGCCGATGACCATGCGCCGCGATTTAATCAAGGCAGGTGTTGATCCGGCCGATATCGTGCTCGATTACGCTGGTTTCCGCACGCTCGATTCGATAGTGCGTACCCGTAAAGTATTCGATACTAACGACTTCATTATTATCACGCAGCGCTTCCACTGTGAGCGGGCTCTGTTTATCGCCCTGCAACTCGGTATTCAGGCGCAGTGCTATGCCGTGCCATCGCCCAAAAACATGCTTAGCGTACGCTTCCGCGAAGTGGGTGCCCGGCTGGGTGCGCTGGCGGATCTTTTCCTGCTGAAACGCGAACCCCGCTTCCTGGGTCCGCTGGTGCCGATTCCTGCCGTCCGCGATCTGCCTGAAGATACGCAGAGTTACCCGGCAGTGACGCCGGAGCAACTGCTGGAATTAGAGCAGAAGCTGCGCAAATAGCGGCTAAAAGCCGATGCGGCCCTGATGTGCAGGGCCCGGTAAATCTCCCCACAATGCGTAAGCTCGACGCGAACGACCCGGTAATACCCACCGCAATGAGTAATCTCAGCGCGACCAGTCCGGTAATGCTCACCGCAATGAGTAAGCTCGCGCCAACGGCCCGATAATTCTCACCGCGAAGAGTAATCTCATCTCGACCAGTCCGGTAATACTCACCGCAATGAGTAAGCTCGCGCGAACGGCCCGATAATTCTCACCGCGATAAGTAATCTCATCTCGACCAGTCCGGTAATACTCACCGCAATGAGTAAGCTCGCGCGAACGGCCCGGTAATACCCACCGCAATAAGTAATCTCAGCGCGACCTGTCCGGTAATAATCACCGCAATGAGTAAGCTGAACGCGCAGGGAACAGGGTCAGAAGAGGAAAGCGTCCCGCGTCAGGGACGACGCGGGCCGAGCGTGTCATGGATGACAGGTTTTGCGTCTTTCCGATCTGACCCTGTTCCCTGCGCCTGCTTCGTCTGACAGCCTCTCCACCAGGCGCGCCCTCTGAAACGATAAGACCCGCCATCTCATGGACAGGATTAACACCGTCCGATCTGCCCCGGTTCACTCCGCCTGCTCCGTCTGACGGCATCCTCCCCACCAGGCGCGCCCTCTGAAACGATAAGACCCGCCATCTCATGGACAGGATTGACATCGTCCGATCTGCCCCGGTTTCCTCCCCCTGCTCCGTCTGACAGCCTCTCCCGTATCTGACCCATAAAAAAAGCGACCCGAAGGTCGCTTTTCTGCTGCTGAATCAGGCTTACTTTTTGCGCGAATACTTCAGTGAATCCAGCGCCACGGCGAAGATAATAATGCCGCCTTTGATAATGTACTGCCAGTAAGGGTTAACGCCGATATAGGTCAGACCGTAGTTGATCACGGTGAAGATCAACACACCGGTAACCACACCTGCCACGCTTCCCACACCACCCGCGAAGGAGACGCCGCCAACCACACAGGCAGCAATCGCATCCAGCTCATACATAAAGCCCAGGTTATTGGTCGCCGAACCGATACGCCCCGCTTCCAGCATCCCGCCAAAGGCATAGAATACACCTGACAGCGCATAAATCATGATCAGGTTCAACGGCACGTTCACACCTGACACTTTCGCCGCTTCCGGGTTACCGCCGATAGCAAAAATGTTTTTGCCGAAGCGGGTTTTGTTCCACAGCACCCAGACGAAAACAATCGCGATCACGGCGTAGAAGGTGATGAACGACAGTTTAAAATCACCGAAGCGCAGGAAGCCCTGCGTGAATTTAGAGAACCCGGCGTCAAAACCGGCAATCGGTGATGCACCCACGAAGTCGTAATAAAGGGAGTTGATACCGTAAACGATAATCATGGTGCCCAGGGTGGTGATGAATGGCGTCACCTTCAGGTACGCAATGATCACACCGTTGACCAGACCAATCACCCCGCCGATGATGCACACGGTCAGGATAACCAGTGGGATCGGCACCGTATCCAGCGTCGGGAACACCTTGTTGGCGTTATCCATCGCCTGTAACAGCGTTGCGGCAACCACCGCCGCCAGGCCCACCTGACGGCCGGCTGACAGGTCAGTACCCTGGGTCACAATCAGACCCGCTACACCCAGTGCAATAATAATACGCACTGACGACTGGGTCAGGATGTTACTCAGGTTCATTAAACTTAAGAACGAGGGATCCTGGAAAATAATAATAGCCAGCAATACCAGCAGAACGACATAAATGCCGCCCTCTTTTAACCAGGTTAGCGCATTCTTTTTTGTAGTCGCTTTCATGTTAACAGCCCTTGCTTCATTAAAGGTGTAATGACGCTAAACGCAATATTTCGTTCTGCGTGGTCGTTTTGGTATCAACTATGCCTGCTACCAGACCGTTACTCATTACCAGAATACGATCGGTAATGCCCAACAGCTCCGGCATTTCGGATGAGATAATAATGATGCCCTTCTCTTTTTTCGCCAGCTCCGCAATCAGCTGGTAAATTTCGAATTTTGCCCCTACGTCAATACCGCGCGTAGGTTCATCAAGCATCAGGATTTCAGGCTGGGTCAATAACCAGCGTCCAATAATCACTTTTTGCTGGTTACCGCCCGAAAGCGAACCAATCTGAGTATGGTGGCCAGGCGTTTTTACCCGCATTGAATCGATTACCCACTGGGTATCACTCTTCATGCGTTTATTATCCAGCAGCCCCATACTGTTTTTATATTTTTTGATATTGGAAATAAGCGAGTTAAATCCAATGTCGAGGTAAGCATAAATACCGGTCGAACGACGCTCTTCCGTCACCAGCGCAAAGCCGTGGTTAATGGCTTCATTGGCGCTGTGGTTATTAATCGGTTTGCCATGCAGTTTTATGGTGCCGCCCGATTTTTCGCGAATGCCAAACAGCGTTTCGACGATATCGGTACGTTTGGCGCCCACCAGCCCGGCAATGCCGAGGATCTCCCCTTTACGCAGATCAAACGAGATGTCGCGAATCGAAGGCTGACGCAGAGAGGTCAGATTGCGCACCTCAAGAATCGTTTCGCCCGGTACGTTGGTCCGATCGGGAAAACGCTGATTCAGTGAACGGCCGACCATCATGGCGATGATCTTATCCATATCCAGCCCTTCCAGCGGCTGAGAGGTAATCCACTGACCATCACGCAGAATCGTGATCTCATCACACAGCTGGAAAATCTCTTCCATCTTGTGCGAAATATAAACAATGCCGCAGCCGCGATCTTTCAGCTTACGGATAATGGTGAACAGATGATTTACCTCTTTCTCGGTTAACGAGGAGGTCGGCTCATCCATAATCACAATTTTCGCGTCATAGGAGAACGCTTTGGCGATTTCAATCATCTGCATCTGCGAGACAGAAAGATTGGCCACTTTGTCGCGCGGATCGATATCGATATCCAGCTCGTCAAAAATCGCTTTGGTGTCCTGATACATTTTATCCTGATCGACAAAGAAGCCTTTGCGCGGATAACGTCCCAGCCACATGTTATCCATGACCGTACGCTGCAGAACCAGGTTTAATTCCTGATGCACCATCGACACGCCATTTTCCAGCGCCTCTTTGGAACTCTTATAATCGATCTCATTACCCTGGAACAGGATACTGCCGGTATCTTTTTTATAAATACCAAACAGGCATTTTAATAAGGTGGATTTCCCGGCACCGTTCTCGCCCATTAATGCATGAACAGAGTGAGGCCGCACTTTTAAATTCACATTATCTAACGCTTTAACACCGGGAAATGATTTAGAGACATTCGTCATTTCCAGCAGATATTCTCGCTGCGCGGTCGTGTTATCACTGGCCATAATTTACCTGGCTAAAAAACGGTGGTGACATAAAAAAGGCGCGACAGCGGTCGCGCCCGTAATCGATTTTATTTCTGGAACTGAGACAGGTTTTCTTTATCAACCGGTACGTAAGGAACGCGGACGATCTTATCAACCATCTTGAAGTTGGTCCCGTCGGTTGCCCCTTTGCCGTTCGCCAGGTTGTTGGCGATGTCCAGCGTCGCTTTCGCCTGGTTCTCAGCATCGTTCAGCACGGTACCGGCCAGCGCACCGGATTTCACCAGCGCCAGCGCTTCTGGCAGGGCATCGACGCCGAAGACCGGAATAGAGGTCATGTTGTGCGCTTTCAGCGCTTCAACCGCCCCCATCGCCATGGCGTCGTTGTTCGCAATCACCACTTCGATTTTCTTCGCGTTCGGGCCAGACAGCCACGCATCCATCTTATCTTTAGCCTGAGCGGTGTCCCACATCGCCGTGTCCATCGCTAACTGCTGGGTTTTCAGGCCATCTTTGTTCAGGGTATCGATCACATATTTGGTACGGGCTTCCGCATCCGGATGGCCTGGCTCGCCTTTCAGCAGCACAAACTGGATGGTGCCATCTTTGTTCAGATCCCAGGCCGGCGTCGCTTTCCAGTGCTTCTCAATCAGCTTGCCCTGAATGATGCCGGACTCTTTAGAGTCGGTACCCACGTAATAGGCTTTGTCGTAACCGGCCAGCACTTTGGCATTCGGCTCTTTGTTGAAGAAGACTACCGGCACGTCGTTGGCACGCGCTTTATCCACCACAACCGCTGCAGCGGCCGGGTCAACCAGGTTAATCGCCAGCGCTTTCACGCCTTTTGCCATCAGCACGTCAATCTGATCGTTCTGTTTGGACTGGTCGTTCTGCGAGTCGTTCATCAGCAACTGCACGCCACCGATGGCTTTCGCTTCTTTCTCGATATCTTTGCGCACCATTGACATGAAGTTGTCATCATATTTGTAAATGGTCACGCCGATGCGGGTATCAGCTGCGTGAGCGGTTGCGCCAAACATCATGCTGGCAACCAGTGCGGTAAGCGTGAAAACCTTCTTATTCATGGTATCTCCGGTTTTATTATGCAGGGTCTTTTTAGCGCTGCCGCGCAACCAGGCGGCAGGACAATCGGTAAAACAGACTGGCGCGTCGGCTAACGTAATAAGGGTGTTAAGCCATTGAACGCCATCTCAAACCTGACTTCCCTGTGCCAGAACGCTTCCTTGAGGCGGGTGTAAACCCGATAACCGGCTACTGAGACCACAACTGATGCCGTTACACTGGCGTTACATAATGTTTCAGTCCGGTAAGACGCTGCCATCATAGTGAGGGCAATGTTAATTAACTGTGAATGTAATCACAGATTGAAAACGGTTACATGCCTGAATCGCCTGAATTAGTGACGGACTCCACAGTTTGCCGCAGCGCCACCGAATGACGCCGCACCAGCGTCGGCATAAAGATGTGAGTGGCGGTGTCATCCAGCAGTCCGGCCGCGCCCTGTAACGCCAGCTCAGTGGCGATTTTTGCCATAGAAATAATGGGATAGCGGACGGTGGTTAACTGTGGATCGGTGTAACGTGAGATGGGAATGTCATCGAAACCAATGACAGAAAAATGCTGTGGCACCTGAATGCCGTTGTCTTTCAGCGCAGTGAGCGCACCCGCCGCCATGCCGTCGTTGTAGGCAAACACCGCAGTGAGATTCAGATTCCGTCCCAGCAGCTCTACCATCGCGGCTTCGCCCCCCTGCATATCGGGCTCGGCGCTGGCGATCCAGCTCTCCTGAGGCCGGATACCCTGCTCGGCCATCGCCTGCATCCAGCCTTCGCGGCGCTGTGCCACATCTTCGATAGGATGGCTGGAGCAGAGATAACCGATGCGGCTGTGCCCCTGCTGTAACAGCGTGCGTGATGCCATCAATGCCCCGGTAACGTTATCCAGGCTGACGCTGCGATGCTCAAAGCCGGGAACGATGCGATTAATGACCACCATGCCTGGCACATGCTGCATGAACTCCGCCAGCTCTGCGTCCGGCAGGGTCTTGGCATGCACCACCAGGGCGCTGCAGCGCTGCCGGATCAGCACTTCGATCGCATGACGCTCCTTCTCTTCCTGATGCCAGGAGTTGCTGATTAACACATGCTTATGGACGCGCTGCGCCACGGTATCGACCGCTTTCACCAGCGCCCCGAAGAAGGGATCGGAAACATCCATCACCACCACCCCGATCGTGTCGCTGACCTGCGTCGCCAGCGCCTGAGCATTGGCATTTGGGCGATAGCCCAGCGCTTCGACTGCCTGTAACACGGCGTCGCGGGTGTCAGAGGTCACGGCGTTGCTCTGATTGAGGACGCGCGACACGGTCGCTACGGATACGCCAGCCTGACGGGCAACATCACGGATTGTTATCATGCAGCAGTTCCAGAAAGGAAAAATAGGCATCACGCCGGGTTGTACACCGGCGCTATTTTGTCAGGGGCAGGCAACGTGCAGCGTGAATTGCGTCACATCAATGAAAACGGTTACATACAATTCTGTAACCTTTGTGATGGCGGTCATTATCCTGCGCGATCGGTGAGGTGTGATTGACCGGCGGAAAGCAGCGTCAGCCGTCGCCACAGCCACTCCAGCGGCCCCTGCGCGAAGAAATGTAACCAGATGAGTGAAAACAGGATATTGATGAGCCAGATCAGCGGCACCATCAGCACCAGTTCCAGCCGGGTGAAGTGCATATAGAGGTCAAGGCGATAAAAGAGCGTGGTGCAGATCAGAGACTGCAGCAGATAGTTGGTCAGCGCCATACGGCCAACGCAGCGGATGGCATGAGTGATACGCCAGCGTGCAATCTGCGGCCAGTAAGCCAGACAGAGCGCGGCATAGCCCAGGCTGATCAGCGGGCTGGCGAGGTCGCGCGGCGTCTGCAGATAGAAGCCGCTCCAGCGGAATTCCCAGTGCAACAGCCACTGCGCGGCCACTCCGGCCACCGCAATCGTCAAGCCAATGGACAGCAGCACGACCGCCGCCTGCCGATAGTGCTGCGCGGAAAACTGGCCGGTCAGCCAGCCGCTGCGCAGCAGTGCGCCGCCAATCATCATCAGGCCCGCCAGCTGCCAGCCATACTGCGCCGCCAGCGCCATCAGCCCGGAAGCGAGGTGATCCAGCCGGTTCTGTACGGCTTCCCAGCCGCCGGTGAGCTTCCAGTACTGTTCATATTGCAGATCGGCTGCGCCTGGCAGCCAGGAGCGGGTCGGTTCGGGATCGGAGATCGACCCAAACACCAGCAGCACGCCGCAGCCGACCAGATAGAGCAGAATGCCGGTATGCATCAGGCTGCGGGTAGAGGGAACGTCGCGCAACACCCGCCAGACCACCAGCCCGATCACCCCGTAATCCAGCAGGATGTCCCCTTCCCACAAAAACACCGCATGCAGAAAACCGATTACCACCAGCAGGGAGAGCCTGGCCGTCAGCCAGCGGCTGCCGCGCGGCAACTGCATCTGCAGACCGGCGCCGAACAGCAGTGCAAACAGAGTGAGGAATTTGAGCTGGGCGAAGGTGTCAGAGATAGCCCAGGTCCAGGCGTCGGCTGAACTGACGCTGCCCTGCCAGGCGGGATTGAGATAGGCGGCCGAAGGCAGGCCAAAGCCGACGATATTGAGCAGCAGAATGCCGAGAATGGCACAGCCACGAATGAAATCCAGCGCGTGATAGCGTTGCATGCGGCACCCTGCCCCAATGAGGCGGGCAGCGTTATGCGCCCGCCGTAAACTCAACTATGGCGCACCGCGCGCAAAAATTCCTGGCGGGTATTCTGGCTGGACTTGAACAGGCCGCCCAGCGAGGTCGTGGTAGTGGCGCTGGTGGCATCTTTCACGCCGCGCGCTTTCACACAGTAGTGCACCGCATCAATGGACACCGCGACATTATTGGTGCCCAGCAGCGTCTGCAGCGCGACCAGAACCTGCTGCGTCAGCCGCTCCTGCACCTGCGGACGCTGGGCAAAGAACTGAACGATGCGGTTGATTTTCGACAGGCCAATCACCTTGTCTTTCGGAATGTAGGCAACGGTAGCCTTTCCGTCGATGATCACGAAGTGGTGCTCACAGGTGCTGGTCAGCGTGATGTCACGCACGGTCACCATCTCATCGACCTTCATCTTGTTTTCGATGACGGTGATTTTCGGGAAGTTGGCGTAGTCGAGACCGGAAAAGACCTCATCCACATACATTTTGGCGATGCGGTGTGGCGTTTCCATCAGGCTGTCATCTTCCAGATCCAGATTCAGCAGCTGCATGATCTCCGTCATGTGCCCGGCAATCAGGCTCTTACGCGTTTCGTCATCAATGTCGCGCGTCGGTGCACGTAACGGCGTTTCCAGTCCTCGCGCCAGCAGCGCTTCATGAACCAGGGCAGCTTCCTGACTTAGGGTGCTCATCGTACTCTTCTCCGGCTGGTGTTGCGCCCGTCGGCATATGCCAGCGGGCCCTGTAATCAGGCGCGTATTGTGAAACTTTCTTTGCGGGGAATCCAGCAATCAATCAGATTGGTGAAGAAAGCTTTTTATGTGGTTCGCCGCCAGACCAGCAGCCCCGCCCAGACCAGGCTGGCCCCGGCGACCCACAATGCAGGCTCCAGACGGTGCCACAGCATGGCCGACATAAATGAGAGCAGCGGCCCCGCCAGCTGGCCGATCGCATAGCCGGTGGTCAGCAGACCCGCCATGTAGCGCAGATGGTGGGGTGCCAGCTCACGGGCGCAGAGCATCGAGAGCTGCACCACGCTGAGAAAGCCGCCGCCCACCAGCAGCGCTCCGGCCAGCAGGCCGCTGAAGCCCGGCAGCAGCGCCGCGGCAAAGACGCCCAGCGCCTGTGCCCAGAGCACCAGCGCCAGCCGGACGTGGCTGTGCCCCCGGCGACGCGTCAGGATCCCCAGGCCGATGCCGATCACCGCTGCGCCCCCGAAAACGGGCCAGACAAACTGAGCGAAGATGCCGTCAGGAAAGCGCGTGGCCGCCATCTGCGACAAAAAGGTGGCGGGCAGAATGTAGCCGAAGCCTGCCAGACTGTAACTCGCGACCAGACGTTTGAGGTTGCGATCCAGCACCAGCGGCGCAGGCGCCTGGTCGGGGCGATGCAGTTCACCCTGACGCGGCAGATGCCGGGTGATGAGCGCAATCAGCAGCAGCGCCAGCGCACCGTAGGCGGCCCAGGCAACCCCGGCTGAAACCTGCAGCGTATGCAGCAGCACGCCCAGCAGCCCGCTGACCAGGATGCCGCAGCCCGGCCCCGCAAATACGGCCGCCGAGAGACCCGCCCGCCCGTGACGATGCAGCTGTTCATTGCTCCAGGCCGCGACCAGCACCATCGCCCAGCCGCTGGCCCAGCCAATCAGAAAGCGGATCGCGCCGTGCAGCCACGGCCCGCTGGCGAAGGCGGAAAGCAGGGTCAGGATCACCGCACCCCACACGCCCGCCTGCAGCCGCAGCTCGACCCGTTTGTGCGCCCGCATCGCATCAAACGAGCCACACAGATAGCCCAGATAGTTGAACGCGGCGACCAGGCTGGCGCTGGTGAGCGTCAGCTGGTGCGCCTGAATCATCAGCGGCACCTGGGGCGTGAAGGCAAAGCGGCCAATCCCCATTGCCACAAATAAGGTTAAAAACGCGCTGAGCGCGACGCGTAATGCCATTGCTGAACTCCTGCTGTTCTGCCCTGCGATCTCATCTGACTTGCTAACAGCATGCAGGATGACTAAACTCACGGAAAGTGAATATTATTAACCAACTTGTTTACAGGAAGAGAAGATATGGATCTGGTTCAGCTGCGTATGTTCTGTTCCGTCGCCGAAACGGGTTCACTGGCTCGCGCGGCAGAGCAGCTGCATCGCGTTCCCTCTAATCTCACCACGCGGCTGCGCCAGCTGGAAGAAGAATTAGGGGTGGATCTCTTTATTCGTGAGAAGCAGCGCATTCGCCTGTCGCCGATGGGCCATAATTTTCTCAACTATGCGCAGCGCATCCTGACACTGAGCGAAGAAGCGATGAGCATGACCCGCACCGGCAAACCGGCGGGCAACTTCGCGCTTGGTTCTATGGAGAGCACGGCAGCGACCCGTCTGCCCGGCCTGCTCGCCGCCTATCACCAGCGTTTTCCGGCGGTGGCGCTGTCGCTGATCACCGGCACCTCGGGCGAAATTATCGATCGGGTGCGGGAAGGCACTCTGGCCGCCGCGCTGGTGGATGGCCCGGTCGCCCACGACGACCTGAATGGCTGCATCGCATTTCGTGAGGAGATGGTGCTGATCACCGGTCTCGATCACGCCCCGATTACCACGGCGCGCGATGTCCAGGGCGATACCCTGTTCGCCTTCCGCAACAGCTGCTCTTACCGGGTCAAGCTGGAGAGCTGGTATCGCGACAGTCAGACCGCGCCCGACAATGTGATGGAGATTCAGTCCTATCACGCCATGCTGGCCTGCGTGGCAGGCGGTGCCGGTGTCGCGATGATCCCGGCGTCGGTGCTGAAGCAGATGGCGGATCGGTCGCGCGTGCAGGCGCACACGCTGCCTCCCGCTTACCGCGACACGGCCACCTGGCTGATGTGGCGACGCGACGCCTTTACGCCGAATGTTGAGGCGCTGAAGTACCTGATTATCGAACAATTTGACGATCGTCCGCTCAATGATGAGCTGATGCATCCATTACAGGCGGCGGAATAAGCGTTCCGCGCTATGTTTAAGAGTCTGGCCCATCCGGCCCTGAATCATCACGACCACCCGGCGCGCCTGCGCGCCACAATCTGACTGGAAGAGGGATTGCATGAACATGATCAAAACCCGTGCCGCTGTTGCCTGGGCTGCTGGCGAACCGCTGAAAATCGAAGAAGTGGATTTGATGCCGCCGCAGAAAGGCGAAGTGCTGGTGCGCATTGTCGCGACCGGCGTCTGCCATACCGATGCCTACACCCTCTCCGGCACCGATCCGGAAGGCGTTTTCCCGGCGATCCTGGGCCATGAAGGTGGCGGCATCGTGGAAGCCGTAGGCGAAGGCGTGACCAGCGTAGAAGTGGGCGACCATGTGATCCCGCTTTACACGCCGGAGTGCGGCAAATGTAAGTTCTGCCTGTCGGGCAAAACCAACCTCTGCCAGGCAATCCGCGCCACCCAGGGCAAAGGGCTGATGCCGGATGGCACCACCCGCTTCTTCAAAGATGGCAAGCCGATTTTCCACTACATGGGCACCTCGACCTTCTCTGAATACACCGTCATCCCGGAGATCGCGCTGGCCAAAATCAGCAAAGAAGCACCGCTGGAAGAGGTCTGTCTGCTGGGCTGCGGCGTCACCACCGGCATGGGCGCGGTAATGAACACGGCTAAGGTCAAAGAGGGTGACACCGTGGCGATCTTCGGTCTCGGCGGCATCGGTCTTTCCGCCGTGATCGGGGCGAAGATGGCGAAGGCGGGCCGCATCATCGCCATCGACCTCAACACCAGCAAATTCGATCTGGCGCGCAAGCTGGGTGCCACCGATCTGATCAACCCGAAAGATTACGATAAGCCGATTCAGGATGTGATTGTCGAGCTGACCGACGGCGGCGTGGACTTCTCGTTTGAATGTATCGGGAACGTCAACGTAATGCGTTCCGCGCTGGAGTGCTGCCATAAGGGCTGGGGCGAGTCGGTGATTATCGGCGTCGCCGGTGCCGGTGAAGAGATCTCCACCCGTCCTTTCCAGCTGGTGACCGGTCGCGTCTGGCGCGGATCCGCGTTTGGCGGCGTCAAGGGCCGTTCGCAGCTGCCGGGCATCGTGCAGGATTATCTCGACGGCAAGTTTGCGCTGAACGACTTCATCACCCACACCATGCCGCTGGAAGAGATCAACGACGCCTTTGATTTGATGCATGAAGGAAAATCGATTCGCTCGGTCGTGCATTTTAATAAGTAATCAGGAGGCGTTATGGCATCCACTCTGGAGCTACTGGAAGAACACCGTATCTTTGGCGGCTGGCAGCAGCGCTGGCGGCATCCGTCAGCGGTGCTGAACTGCCCGATGACCTTCAGCATCTATCTGCCCGATCCGCACGGTGACGCGCCGCCGCCGGTGGTCTGGTTTCTGGCCGGGCTGACCTGCAATGATGAGAACTTCACCACCAAAGCGGGCGCGCAGCGGGTGGCGGCGGAACTGGGTCTGGTGCTGATTATGCCGGACACCAGCCCGCGCGGCGAAGGGGTCGCAAATGACGAGGCTTACGATCTGGGTCAGGGCGCGGGATTCTATCTCAACGCCACTCAGCAGCCCTGGGCCAGCCATTTCCGCATGTTCGACTATCTGAGCAGCGAGTTGCCCGCCCTGATTGCGGACAACTTCAAGGTCAGCGAACGTCAGTCGATCATGGGTCACTCCATGGGCGGCCACGGCGCGCTGATGCTGGCGCTGCGTCTGGGCAACCGTTTTGCCTCGGCTTCCGCCTTTGCACCGATCGTCAATCCGATGCAGGTGCCCTGGGGGCAGAAAGCGTTTACGGCCTATCTGGGTGAGGATCGTGCGGCGTGGCGGGAGTATGACAGTTGCCAGCTGATGGCGGAGGTGGCGCACCGGCTGCCGATGCTGATTGACCAGGGCGACAGCGATCAGTTCCTGGCCGACCAGCTGCAACCGGAGCGGTTAGACGCGGTCGCCCGCGACGTGGGCTTCCCGCTGACCCTGCGCATTCAGCCGGGTTATGACCATAGCTACTTCTTTATTGCCAGCTTCGTGGAAGATCACCTGCGCTTCCATGCCCAGCATCTGCTGGTGTAGCTGACAATCAGGGCCGCATATGCGGCCCTGAATAGTTATTGCGGAGGCGAATCAGCGCGACTGTCGCTCGCCTTCTCTTCCCGGCATTCAGCCCTGTCAGACCAGCGCCGGGCCAGTCAGCCCATCGATCATCACCTGCGGAATCCCGCGGGAGCAGTGTTCGATACGCCCATCAACCCCGTAGACCTTCGCCAGCGTGTCGGGCGTGATCACCTTGTCCGGCTGCCCTTCCGCCACCAGCGCGCCCTGCTTCAGCATCAGAGCATGCTGCGCATGCCGCAGCGCGATATTGATATCGTGTACCACCACTACCGTGACGATGTTGCGCATGGCCGTTTCGCGCCGGACCAGATCCATGACGTGGAACTGATAGTTAAGGTCCAGCGCGCTCAGCGGCTCATCCAGCAGCAGCAGCGCCGGACGACGGATCAGCGACTGCGCCAGCCCGACCAGCTGCTTCTGGCCGCCGGAGAGCTGATCGAGGTAGCGCATCGCCAGATGCGCGATGCCAAGCTGCTCCAGCAGATGCATGATTTCCGCTTCGCTGCCCGCGCTGTGCAGTCCGCCCGAGGCGCGCTGCGCCACGATGATGGACTCCAGTACATGCAGATGCACACCCGCAGGCAGCGACTGCGGCAGATAGACCACATTCTTTGCACGGCGGGCAAACGGCTGAGTCATCAGATCCTCGCCGTTCAGCCACATCTCGCCCTGCCCTTTGTTCAGCCCCGCCAGCGCACGCAGCAGCGTCGATTTACCGCAGCCATTCGGCCCCAGCAGCACCGTGATCTCGCCGCGCGGCAGCGGCGCGACATTCAGATTTTCAATCACTTTATGTTTGGGATACCCGGCGCTGAAGCCGCGTAAAGTCAGACCCTGTTCCATCATACGGTCCCCCGATGACGCAGAATAATACTCAGGAAGAACGGCACGCCGATCAGGGAGGTCACGATGCCGACCGGGATGATTACGCCAGGGATCAGGTTTTTCGAGGCGACCGACGCCAGCGACAGCACCAGCGCGCCCACCAGCGCACTGGCGGGCAGATAGAAGCGGTGATCTTCACCAAACATCATGCGGGCAATGTGCGGCGCGACCAGGCCGATAAAGCCGATCGGCCCGACAAAAGCTACGGCCAGCGCGGAGAGCACGCTGATGCGCAGCAGCGTGGTCAGGCGCAGACGACGCACGTCGATGCCAAAGCTCACCGCACGATCTTCGCCCAGACGCAGCGCCGTAAGTTTCCAGCTGCTCATCATCGAAAACGGCACCAGGATCACCAGCGCCAGACTCAGCACGCCCAGCTTCTCCCAGGAGGCGCGCGCCAGGCTGCCCATGGTCCAGAAGACCAGGCCCTGCAGGGTATCTTCGCTGGCGATGAACTGCATCATGGAGACCAGCGCGTTGAAGGTGAAGACCAGCGCAATGCCGAACAGCACCACACCCGCCGAGGAGACCTGCGTCCAGCGGGTGACGGCATCGAGCATCAGCGCGGCCAGCAGCGCAAATACAAAGGCGTTGGCCGAGATTAACCACTGATCGGGAATGCCGGGGATCCCGATGCCAAGGATGATGGCCAGCGCCGCACCAAAGGCCGCCGCCGAGGAAACCCCCAGGGTAAACGGACTCGCCAGCGGGTTATTGAGGATGGTCTGCATTTCCGCGCCCGCCAGGCCCAGCGACAGCCCCACCACCAGCGCCATCAGCGCATACGGCAGGCGAATGTCCCAGACGATAACGCGGGTGCCGGCATCGACGTTGTCAGGATTGAGCAGCGTATTCCACAGCGTTTCCAGCGAGAGCCCGGCCGGGCCCAGCGTGAAATCGAGGATCAGTGAGGCGACGATCGCCAGCAGCAGCACGCCAATCCAGACAAGGCGGCGGCGCAGCACCTGATGATAGTTTTGCATGGTGTGGTGAAGCGTTTCTTCCCCCGCCAGCAGCGAAGTTTCGGTAGTCATGTTTTAACCCTGTGTGGCTATCACGTCAGAAAACGCAGCCACAATAGTCCAGGTGATAATAATTATCAATTCGTTAGCACAAGCGAGACGCGAAAAAACAGTAAAAAAGGGTGTTATTTCGGACGGGAGAGAGGCAGAGAGAGCGTACTGAGGGGGCAGATTGGGCAGTTGCTCAGGGTGGGTATCTCTTTTGCAAAGAGGTCATCCCCGGGATATTTATGGCGGGCGATGATGCACCTCATCCCTGAGGTGCATCCGTTGCCGGATCAACGCGTTCGGCCTGCCATCGCCCTAAAGCCGGTCAGCCTTAGCGCGCGGTGTCAGGCATCTGGCCGGATTACTCTTTGTGAACCGGGAACTCCATCTCGCTGTACTTCACCAGTCGGCTGCCGCGCGCCAGCTTGTAGCCGAACCAGATAATCAGGAACAGCGGAATGCCGATGTAGGTTGCCGCCACGCCGTACCAGTCGATGCTCTCGTTAAGAAACGCCTGATAGTTCTGACCCAGCGTGATGATCAGGCAGAGCACGAAGGCGAAAATCGGCCCCAGCGGGAAGAAGCCGGAACGGTATGGCAGATCGTTCAGGTCATATCCCTGGGCGATGTAGCCCCGGCGGAAACGATAGTGGCTGATGGCAATGCCCAGCCAGGCGATGAAACCGGTCATGCCGGACGTGTTCAGCAGCCACAGGTAGACCTCCTGATTCCCGAACTTCGAGGTCAGGAAACAGAGCCCTGCCACGACGGTGGTCGCCCAGAGTGCATTGCGCGGCACGCCGCCTTTTGAGAGCGTCGCGAAAATGCGCGGCGCTTTGCCTTCGCAGGCCAGGTTGTAGAGCATGCGCGTGGAGGCGTACATGCCGGAGTTACCCGCCGACAGCACCGCCGTCAGGATCACCGCGTTCATCACCGCCGCTGCGGAGAGCAGACCGGCATTGCGGAAGACCAGCGTGAACGGGCTGACGCTGATATCGTCGATATCGTTGTGCAGCAGTTGCGGATCGGTATAAGGCAGAATCAGGCTGATAATCAGGATGGCGAAGACATAGAACAGCAGGATTCGCCAGAACACCTGCCGGACCGCACGCGGAATATTTTTCGCCGGATCTTCAGATTCGCCCGCCGCGATACCGATCAGTTCGGTGCCCTGGAAGGAGAATCCGACAATCATCGCCACGCCAATCATCGCGGCAAAGCCTCCCGCAAACGGCGCATCGCCGACCTGCCAGTTATGCCAGCCTGCGTGCTCCGCGCCGCGCATAATGCCGGTGATCATCAGTACGCCGACCACGATAAAGATAATCACGGTGGCCACTTTGATCAGCGAGAACCAGTATTCCGCCTCGCCAAAGCCTTTTACCGAGATGTAGTTGAGCAGGAACATCAGCCCCAGGAACAGGGCGCTCCAGATCCAGCCGGGCGTATCGGGGAACCAGTAGTTCATCACCAGCTGAGAGGCCACCAGATCAACCGCGATGGTCACCGCCCAGTTGTACCAGTAGTTCCAGCCGAGCGCGAAACCAAAGCCCTCTTCGACATATTTTGCGCCATAGGTGGCGAAGGAGCCTGATACGGGCATAAAGGCGGCCAGTTCGCCCAGGCTGGTCATCAGGAAGTAGACCATCAGGCCGATGAGGATATAGGAGAGGAGTGCCCCGCCGGGGCCGGCCTGGGCAATGGTGGCACCGGAGGCCACAAAGAGGCCGGTACCGATGGAGCCGCCGATGGCAATCATCGTCAGATGACGGGCTTTTAACGCACGTCGTAATGCAGGTTGTTGTGTTGTTTTTGAGTCATTATGCATGTGTTAACGCTACGCTGGGTAAAAATGAGGCGCGATTGTAGCAGCCAGACCGCCTCTGTATAGCGATGCCATGCTGTTATTAGTTAAGTTCATGATCGCGCCCGGATTATTAGCAGTCACTCACGGCAGTAGGAGAGAAAGCGCGTCAGGGCTTTGGAAATATGCTTCTGCCGGTGATGAATACGGTAGAGCGTGCGGGTCAGCCGCGGCAGCGGGATTGCCAGCTCAGTCAGCGTGCCCGCCTCCAGCAGATCGGCTATCACCCGGCGAGACAGGCAGCTGATCCCCATGCCGTGCCGCACCGCATGTTTGATGGCTTCGGAATTGCCCAGCTCCATCCCCAGCTGAAAGCTGGGCAGATGTGACAGCAGCAGATAATCGACGATCTCCCGGGTGCCGGAGCCGCGTTCGCGCAGGATCCACGGCGCCTCCGCCAGGGTTTTCAGCGTCACCGGCTGCTGCAGAATCGGCGCATCGGGCGCGGCAAACACCACCAGTTCATCCTCCAGCCAGGGTTCGCTGACCAGTTCGGTCATGTGGCACGGCCCTTCAATCAGCCCCACATCCACGCGGAAATCGGACACCGCCTGAATCACATCCTGGCTGTTGCCGACGCTCAGCTCCAGCGGCAGGCCGGGAAAGTCGCGACGGTAGGCTGCCATCATGCCGGGCAGCAGATAGTTACCGATGGTGCTGCTGGCGAAGATGCGGATCGCGCCGTTGTCCTCTTTAAACAGCTGCTCGATCTCACCCGCCTGCTCCAGCAGCCCCACCGCACGCGGATAGAGCAGCCGTCCATGCTCATTCAGCACCAGCCGTTTGCCGACCCGGTCAAACAGCTGCACCCCGAGCTGACTCTCCAGGTCGGCCAGCGCCGCACTGACCGCCGACTGCGACAGGGCCAGCAGCTGGGAGGCCTGCGTGGTGGAGCCACTCTTGAGCACTTCGGTAAACACTTCAATCTGTCGCAGCGTAATGTGCATCGTTGCCTCTTAACTCAGTGAGTGCCTGACGAGCCAGACGATCAGCGCCAGCCAGATCAGTCCAATCGCCACCAGCCAGCCGGCGATCTTTTTGCCGCGGCTGCGCTGCGCCTCTGCCCGTGCGAGGCTGCGGATGCGCACCTCTTTCGGCAGTAACCGCAACAGCAGCATGACGCCCGTCGGGATAATGACCGCGTCATCCAGCAGCCCCACAAAGGGGATGACATCCGGAATAAGATCGATCGGGCTGATGCCGTACGCAACCAGCCCCAGCATCCCCAGCTTGTTCCACCAGGGCGTGCGTGGATCGCGGAAGGCGAACGCCAGCACAAATACATCTCGTTTGATCAGCGTCGCCCAGCGGCGCAGACGTGACACTATCATGAAGGCAGCCTTATCGTAAATTCTGGTCAATTATAAATATATTATCAATTTCACTTTTAAGCCAGTCGCTGTCATGATCGTGACTCAACCACGAGGAGTGACCACCATGACCGAACTGAGCCTTGCTAAACCGCACTCTCCCCTTTCGCTCTGGTTCCCCGGCCTGCTGCTGACCGCCGCCATTGCCGCAGCGGCCAGCTGGCTGGCGCAGCAGCCCCTGATCGCCTCGCTGGGGCTGGGCTCGCTGACCCTGGCGATTATGCTGGGCATCGTGGTCGGCAACAGCCTCTATCACCCACTGGCTTCCCGCTGCGACAGCGGCGTGGTGCTGGCGAAACAGAAGCTGCTGCGGCTGGGCATTATCCTGTTTGGCTTTCGTATCACCCTACAACAAATTGCGGATGTCGGTTTCAGCGGCATCCTGATCGATGCGCTGACGCTGAGCAGCACGTTCTTTGTGACCTGCCTGCTGGGCACCCGGCTGCTGAAGCTGGACCGCGATACCGTCTGGCTGATTGGCGCGGGCAGCAGTATCTGCGGGGCCGCGGCCGTGCTGGCGACCGAACCGGTGGTGAAAGCCGCGCCGTCGAAAGTCGCGGTGGCGATCGCGACCGTGGTACTGTTCGGCACCCTGGCGATCTTCGTCTATCCGCTGCTGTGGCCGCTGGCTCATCATCTCTTTCCGGGGCTGAGTGCGGCCCGGTTCGGGGTCTTCACCGGTTCCACTATCCATGAAGTCGCGCAGGTGGTGGCCGCCGGGCACAGCATCAGCCCGGAGGCGGAAAGCAGCGCGGTGATCGCGAAAATGCTGCGGGTGATGATGCTGGCCCCGTTCCTGCTCTGCCTGAGTGCAGTCATCCGCGGCAAACGCCACACGGACAGCGCCCGTCAGCCGGTAACCTTCCCCTGGTTCGCGCTGCTATTTATTGCCGTTGCCCTGTTTAACTCACTCCAGCTGCTGCCTGCGGCGCTGGTGGCCGCGCTGAATGCGCTGGCGGGGCTGCTGCTGGCGATGGCGATGGCCGCGCTGGGACTGACCACCCGTTTTGGCGCGCTGCGCGAGGCGGGCATCAGGCCGCTGCTGCTGGGTGCGCTGGTCTTTGGCTGGCTGATCGCCGGCGGCGGCACCATCAATCTGCTGGTGCAACATTTCATGGGCTGACGCCATCAGGTATCATGCCGTTTCATCCGTGCATAGCCCCAGGAGAAAGGCATGAAATATATCGGCGCACATGTGAGTGCGGCAGGGGGCGTGGATCAGGCAGTGATTCGCGCCCATGAACTGGAAGCCACCGCCTTCGCGCTCTTTACCAAGAATCAGCGTCAGTGGAAGGCCGCCCCGCTCTCCACAGAGATGATTGATGCTTTTCGCGCCGCCTGCGAGACCTATAAATACAGCCCGCAGCAAATCCTGCCGCACGACAGCTTCCTGATTAACCTCGGCCATCCGGTGGAGGAGGCGCTGGAGAAATCCCGTGCGGCCTTTATCGACGAACTGCGCCGGGCCGATCAGCTGGGCCTGACGCTGCTGAATTTCCATCCCGGCAGCCATCTGCATCAGATTGAGGAAGAAGCTTGCCTGAAGCGGATCGCCGAGTCGATTAACGTTGCGCTCGACCAGACCCAGAACGTCACCGCCGTGATTGAAAACACCGCAGGCCAGGGCAGTAACCTGGGCTTCCGCTTCGAACACCTCGCGACCATCATTGAGCACGTCGAAGATAAGTCGCGCGTCGGCGTCTGTATTGACACCTGCCATGCGTTTGCCGGCGGTTATGACCTCCGTACCGAAGCCGACTGCGAAGCGACGTTCAGAGAGTTTGAGCGCGTCGTCGGTTTCAATTATCTGCGCGGTATGCACCTCAACGATGCCAAGAGCGCCTTTGACAGCCGCGTTGACCGCCACCACAGCCTGGGGGAAGGCAACATCGGCCGGACGGTGTTCAGCTGGCTGATGAAAGATCCCCGGTTTGACGGGATCCCACTGATTCTGGAGACCATCAATCCCGATATCTGGAAAGATGAGATCGCCTGGCTGAAAGCCGAGCAGCAGGGATAAACAAAGGGAGCCATCCGGCTCCCTTTTCGCTGGCATCAATTGCTGCGTCAGCGAGCCAGCGACCTATGTTTCCCTGCCCCGCCATGCTTCTGCCTGCGCCCGCTGCAAAAACAAACAGGGAGCCTTCCGGCTCCCTGTTATATTCACTTCCGCACTGTTAATCAGGCTTTCGCCAGCTGCTCTTCCGGACGTTTCAGAACCGCATAGCTCAGACCGGCAATCGCGGTGCCGATGACAATCGCCATCAGATAACCGATCACCGGTGTAATTGCGCCAGGGATCAGCAGTACAAAGAGTCCGCCGTGCGGGGCCATCAGTTTGGCACCAATCGCCATTGAGATCGCACCGGTCACGGCGCCACCAATGATACAGCATGGCAGAACGCGCATCGGGTCACGGGCAGCAAACGGAATCGCACCTTCAGAGATGAAGCAGAGACCCAGTACCAGTGCCGCTTTACCGCCTTCCTGCTGACCTTTGTTGAATTTACGACGGGCAACCAGGGTGGCCAGACCCATCGCCAGCGGCGGCACCATACCGGCTGCCATGATGGCGGCCATCGGTGCATAGGTCTGCGAACTCAGTAAGCCGACACCAAACGCGTAGGCCACTTTGTTTACCGGGCCACCCATATCGGTACACATCATACCACCCAGAATCGCGCCCAGCAGGACCGCATTCGCCGTCCCCATGTTTGCCAGCCAGTGCGTCAGGCCGCTCATGATACCCGCCACCGGTTTACCGACCACATAGATCATCAGCAGGCCGGTGATCAGGCTGGCGAACAGTGGAATAATCAGTATCGGTTTCAGCGCTTCCATACTCTGCGGCAGTTTCACTTTGCCGCTGATCAGCTTCGCCGCATAACCGGCAATGAAGCCCGCGATAATCCCGCCTAAGAAGCCTGCGTTAATGCTGGTGGCGATCATGCCGCCAATCAGACCTGGCGTCAGACCCGGACGATCCGCGATGGAGAAGGCGATAAAGCCTGCCAGCACCGGTACCATCAGGGCAAAGGCGCTACCGCCACCGATCTGCATCAGCGCGGCAGCCAGCGTGCCCGGCTCTTTAAAGGCGGTGATACCAAAAGCGAACGACAGAGCGATACTCAGACCACCCGCCACCACCATCGGCAGCATGTAGGAAACCCCGGTCAGCAGGTGACGATAGGCGCCCGCGCCGCCCTGCTTCTTCTCTTCTTCGCTGTTTGCCGTGCTCTGGCCGCTGGCCGCCACTTTATAAGGCTTCGCTTCTGCGACCGCTTTATCCAGCTCCTGCGCGGTTTTCTTCAGCGCCAGGCCGGTGGAGGTGCGGTACATCGGCTTACCGGCAAATTTCGCCAGATCCACTTCGATATCCGCCGCCACGATCACCAGATCGGCCGCCGCCACTTCTTCCGGTGTAATCGCATTACCGGCACCCACGGAACCGCGGGTTTCAACCTTGACCCACCAGCCGCGACGGGTCGCTTCGGCCTGGATCGCCTCGGCCGCCATAAAGGTGTGCGCGACACCGGTCGGACAGGCTGTCACGGCGACCACACGTTTCGGTGCACCGGCCTGCGCCGGGGTCGCGGCTGACGCCGCCGCCGGGGTTGCCGCCGCCGGAGCCTGCCAGGTTCTGGCTTCTGCTTTCGCCCGGTTCAGGAAGTTTTCCGGCTCGCGAACCGCCAGCTGGAGGTCGCCCAGCCAGACCGGCTTGCCGTTCAGGGCCGCATCGTCCGGCACCTTTTTGCCCAGCACAATCGCCAGTTCCGCGTCGGCAGGGTTTTCAGTTAGAGTCAGGCCTGCCGCCGCCGCAGCGGCAGCCAGACGTTGTTGCGCCATATAGGCGGAGGCCAGTCCCAGTGTAGGGTCTTTAATCAGCAGCGTTTTCATTATCGCTCTCCTGCTGTCAGTTAACGGGTTGTAAGTCGACGCGCGCCATCATTGCGGCCAACTGAGTACGATCAGACACACCAACGTTGCTCTGGCTGACGGCCATGGCCGCCACCGCCGTCGCAAGACGCAGCGTGTGCTCGCTGGATTCACGCATCAGCAGGCCATAGATCAGCCCGCCAACCATTGAGTCACCGGCACCGACGGTGCTGACGACTTCACACACCGGCGGTTTCGCAATCCATTCGCCAGACGCGTTGACCCACAGCGCGCCTTCTGCGCCCAGCGAGATCACCACATGGGCGATGCCCTGCTCACGCAGCTCGTGCGCCGCGCCAATCACATCCTGCAACGTTGGCAGCTTACGACCGGCCCAGATCTCCAGCTCACGGCGGTTTGGTTTTACCAGCCACGGCGCAGCTTTGAGTCCTGCTACCAGCGCCTCGCGGCTGCTGTCGAAGATGATGCAGGGGCAATGGGTACGCAGTTCGGTCATCCAGCGGGTGAAGGCTTCGTGATCCACGCCTTCTGGCAGGCTGCCGCTGACGCAGACCATATCGAACTGGCCCAGCCAGGTCAGCGAATCGCTGGTAAAACGATCCCAGTCCTGCGCCGTGACCTGGAAACCGGAGAAGTTCAGATCGGTGACATCACCGGTCTGTTCGGTCAGTTTGACGTTGATACGGGTCCGGCCCGGCACCACCTGGAAACGGTTGGCAATGCCCAGCTCGCTGAAGAGCTGCTGAAAGCCATCCTGATTCTCTTTGCCCAGGAAGCCACCGACGGTGACATCAATACCCAGATCCTTCAGGACTCTGGCGACGTTGATCCCCTTGCCCGCCGCGTGCAGTCCGGTGGTTTTCACCAGATTGACTTCGCCGCGTTCAATTTCAGGGGTATATCCCACCAGGTCATACGCCGGATTCAGCGTAATGGTGGCGACACGTCTGCTCATGCTGCCCCCTCACCCAGACCGCTGGTGATCGCTTCTTCAATCGCGTTCAGCGCCTGCTGTGCATCTTCACCGCTGGCGGTAAAGCGCAGGCGGTGGCCTTTCTTCACGCCCAGCGCCACGACTTTCATCAGGCTGCGACCGTTAGCCGGTTTACCGCTGCCGTCGAGGTTGGTCACGGTGATGTCGCTGTTGAACTGCTTGATCACACTGACCAGCGCCGTGCCCGGACGGGCATGCAGGCCATGTTCGTTGCGGATGGTAAATTCGGCGGTCAGCACGTCGGCCTGCTCATCGACTTCGCTGGTCAGCAGGGCGTAAACACCCGCCGCATCGGCTTTCAGCAGACGATCAGCTTTGCCCTGCTGCAGCAGCGCGCTGAGGTAACCCAGTACTTCCAGCGGACGTTCATCGGTGGCTGACACGCTGATGAGCATCGACGCCGGTTCGCCCTGATGTTCAAAGGCGTGTTCGGTACGGCTGACGGCCACGCCGCTGCGCAGATTGCCCAGGCTGCTGTCGCTGAGCCAGATGCCCTGCCCCAGGCTCAGCGGCGGGGTTGAGACGACATCGGCGACGTAGCTGGCATCAACCACGCCCGCGGCTTGCAGCCGGCCGGCGTTCATCGCCTGCAGGGTAATCAGATCGCTGGCCGCGACGTTAAGCGTCACCAGTGAGGTGTCGAAGCTGAATTCGGCGGCTTGTTTCTCGCCCATCAGCAGCGCACGAAGATCTTCAGCAGAGGCGGTTTTGAGCTGTTCGGCAATGGAGTCATCGCTGAGCACATGCGTCAGCTGACGCAGCAGCGCCAGATGTTCATCTGACTTCGCGGCAATCCCGATCGCGACATAGGCGGTCTGATCGTCACCCCAGGCAATACCCTGCGGAAACTGAAACACCTGGACGCCGGTTTTCAGCACCAGGTCGCGGGTGTCGGTGGTGCCGTGCGGGATTGCGATGCCGTTGCCAAGAAAGGTGGAGGTCTGCTGTTCGCGCGCCAGCATACCGTTGATATAGCCTTCAGCCACATTGCCCGCCGCGGTTAACGCGGCAGCAACCTGACGAATGGCCTCTTCTTTATTCTGGGCGCTGGCTCCGGTATGGATGGCCTGCAATTCGAGCTGGAACATAATTCTCCTCGCTTGCTGAGATTGAATCGTTTCAGCTTGTGGGCAGGTTTTCACGCCAGGCTGTCTAAACCAGCTGGCCCCGTCACCGCTGAAACGTTTCAGGAATTGTGATTCAGGCGCTTTCTTCAGGCAAGAAAATACGCAAACGGCGTAGCAGTTTTATGACGTTACGCACATTTCGGGGGCAGGAAGAGGGCCAGCGGAGAGTCAGGCTGACGCGGTTGCTGTCACACCCGGCCAGGCGGACAAAAAGCGTCAGCTGCGTCAGCTTTTCAGGGGGCGGTGTCGGCTTCGAGTTTCAGCAGATAGGTCATCGCCTGCTGGCGCGACTGGCCGCACATGCTGAATGCGGGTTGCAGACCGGCGCAGACGGCAGGCCGCAGCGGCGAACCAAACAGTTTGCAGCGCAGATCGTCGTCCAGCTGAACGCAGGGCGTGTTGGCGGGCTTGCCGTCAGGCATACCGGGGATAGGCGATGAGATAGAGGGTGCTGTGCAGCAGGCACCGCATTGGCTACGGCATTGCATGCTGTGCTCCGGCAGAAAAAGAGGCGGTGACAATAGCAGTCCGGGGCGGCAATTACCATGAAAGCCGCGGGCTGACACAAAATTTCGCACCCGCGATATTGCCAGTTTTCACTGGCGCGAGTAACGTTGCGCGCACTTCACTCTCATGATAGCGAGAACAGCAATGCCAAAAGCCAATGAAATCAAAAAAGGGATGGCCGTCACGCACAACGGCAAACTGCTGCTGGTTAAAGATATTGATGTCCAGAGCCCCAGCGCACGCGGTGCGGCGACCCTGTACAAAATGCGTTTTACCGATGTCCGCACCGGTTTAAAAGTGGAAGAGCGCTTCAAGGGCGACGAGATTATCGATGCGATTTCGCTCAGCCGTCGCAGCGTCACCTTCTCCTATATAGATGGCGACGAATATATCTTCATGGATGATGAGGATTACACCCCCTACTCCTTTAAGCAGGATCAGATCGAAGAAGAGCTGCTGTTTATCCCTGAAGGCGGCATTCCTGGCATTCACGTACTGACGATGGATGGCCAGGTGCTGGCGCTGGAGCTGCCACAGACGGTGGATATGGAGATCGTCGATACCTCGCCTGGCATTAAAGGCGCTTCCGCCAGCGCCCGCACCAAACCCGCCGGAATGAGTACCGGTCTCTCCATTCAGGTTCCGGAATACCTCAGCAACGGTGACCGCATCCGTATTCATATCGCTGAACGCCGCTATATGGGTCGTGCTGATTAACTGGCGCAGGCTGGAGCCTGGTAGTGTTATAATATAACATTATCAGCATTCCAGGCAGGAGCCCGCACCATGACACGCGTTAATCTGATCACCGGTTTTCTGGGCAGCGGAAAAACCACGCTGCTCTGCCATCTTCTGGCCGCCCGGCCGCAGAACGAAAAGTGGGCGGTGCTGGTCAACGAATTTGGCGAGATCGGAATCGATGGTGCGCTGCTGGCCGATCGCGGCGCAACCGTTAAAGAGATCCCCGGCGGCTGCCTGTGCTGCGTGAATGGTCTGCCGCTGCAGGTCGGGCTGAATCTGCTGCTGAAAGATAAGCCCGACCGGCTGCTGATCGAGCCTACCGGCCTTGGTCATCCGCGCCGGGTGCTGGAAATACTGAAGTCGCCGGTCTATCAGACCTGGCTGCAGCTCAATGCCACCCTGACGCTGCTCGATCCCCGTCAGCTCGCCGATCCGCGTATCGCAGCCAATGAAAACTTTCGCGATCAGCTGGCGGCCGCCGATATCATCATCGCCAGCAAGCGCGATAGCTGGGACACGCAGGATCGCCAGCGGCTGACTGAGTGGCTGCAGCAGAGCCAGCCGCCACGTCCCGTGAGAGAAACAGAATTTGGCCGCATCCCCCTTCATCTGCTGGATGCGCCCCATCAGCCTCGCGCGCTTCCCCTTCCGCACCATCATCATCCGGACGTGCCCGCCAGCGGCGTAGCGGCGCTGCGGCTGACGGGTGGCGCGCGCTGGCGCCGGTCGCTGAATCAGGGCCAGGGCTACAGCGCCTGCGGCTGGCTGTTCGATGGCGAGACCCGGTTCGACAGCGCCGCCCTGCTGGCGTGGGCGCAGCAGGCGCAGGTTGATCGGATAAAAGGGGTGATGCGCACGGCCGAAGGCACAATGCGTATTAACGGCGAGGCAAAAGCGCTGCACAGTGAAACCTCTGCTGTGTCGCCACCCGATAGCCGTATTGAAGTCATTCATTCTCAGCAGGCTGACTGGAATCGACTACAATCGGCGTTGTTGAAGTGCCGTTTACGCTAGTAAAGGTATTGTCGGCGGTTATTTTTTTGAAATGAGTTTACTTATGCGCGCAACCCGCCTCGTTACCATCCTGCTGCTGAATGCACTGGGTGTAGTACTGTTTCTGTCCTGGTATCTGCCACCACAACATGGTTTCTGGTTCGGCATCGATAAAGCGATCTTTTATGGCTTCAATAACCAGATGGTGACTCATCCCCTGTTTGCCCTGATCGTCGCGATCACCAACTTCCGGGGTTTTGATGTGGTATCACTGCTGGCGATGGGCCTGCTCTATCTGTCGATCTGGCGTCAGGAGACACCGCCCGCGCGGCGCCGGATGCTGGCGATCGGCATCACCATGCTGCTGACGGCCGTTATCCTCAATCAGCTGGGCCACCTGCTGCCGGTGAAGCATTCCAGCCCGACGCTGTTCTTTGAGAATGTGCATCGTGTCAGCGAACTCACCGGTATCCCGGCGAAGGATGCGTCGAAAGATAGCTTCCCTGGCGACCACGGTATGATGCTGATTATTTTTGCCTGCTTTATATGGCGGTATTTTGGCTTCAGCCGTTTTTTAATTGCCGCCGCAATTGTGGTGCTATTTTCCCTGCCGCGCGTCATGGCCGGTGCGCACTGGTTTACTGATATTGCCGTCGGATCGCTGTCGGTGATATTAGTGGGTCTGAGCTGGTGGTTATTAACACCAGCCAGCGACGTGCTGGTTAACTGGTTTAATCGCAAATTACCGGGTAAATATAAGCCCGTGATGTAAATGATAAGCGCGGTCGGTTTAATCATCCGCCACTGAACCGTCCGCGCTTATAAAAAACAGCCCCTCACTATTAGCCTGCTAATTAATATGACGAAAAGAAAAGGTTATCTTTTCCGCAGACTGACTCAATCGTGGCCCTTCTCCGTTATTCCTCTGGAAAATTGTGAAAACTGGGCTATGCCCTGAATTGACGCCCGTTTCGCCGCCTGTTCTCACCATCATTCGCTCACAATTGTCGCTAAATTAGTCATTGTGTTACGTTTTGATTCTCATCAAAAAAACCTATGTGAAATTGATTAAAAGCACTCGCCACGGCGTCTGTAATCAGTTAACCTCAGTCGCAGTGAGGCCACAGCGTCAGAAAAATCAGATTTTTTTACATTAAAATGTGTCCATTAACACATTTTAGTGATTAAGGATTTGTCTTAGTCTGTTTCGCTTATTAATCTCCCTGCTTTGTCATCTGGCTGGCGACAATTGTGTCGTAAGGAACCCGAAGGAAAACCCGAATAATGGTCAAGTCTCAACCAATACTGAGATATATCTTGCGGATCGTGCCCGCACTGGCGCTGGCAACACTCCTCTCAGCATGTAGCAGTACCCATAGCAGTCAAAACGCGAATAACGAGAATCATGAAGTTAACAACCAGAATGGTTTTTTACTTCAGGCGTCTCAGGATGAGTTTGAAGAAATGGTGCGTAATGTCGACGTGAAGTCGCGCATCATGGAACAATACGCCGTCTGGAAAGGTGTGCGCTATCGCCTCGGTGGCGATACCAAACGCGGGATCGACTGTTCCGCCTTTGTTCAGCGCACCTTCCGCGATCAGTTTGGCTTAGAATTACCGCGCTCCACCTCTGAGCAGCAGGACACCGGCAGAGAGATCACCCGCAGTAAACTGCGTCCCGGCGATCTGGTGATGTTCCGTGCTGGCTCCACCGGCCGCCATGTCGGCATCTATCTGGGCAATGACAACTTCGTTCATGCCTCCACCAGCAGTGGTGTGATGATCTCCAGTCTCAATGATGACTACTGGAAAAAGCGTTACCGTGAAGGACGCCGTGTGTTAAGCCGTAACCCGAGCTGACAATCACCTTCGATCTTCTCTCAGCCAGAGAACAGGAAACGCTGCCGATGCAGCGTTTTTTTTTTGCCCGTTCTGAGTACCCGTCGTGACATAAGATAAAAGCATTGCATTTCAGATTAATAACGAGACATTACGGACGATCTCGTTATATTCTCGGTCGCTTAAACCGAAGCAGTCGTGCGCAATAACATAATAATAATTTGATCAGGGGAAGCTCCTCATGCCACTGTCGGGGGCGCTGCGGCGCCACACCAACTATCCTCGCCGTATCGCATGGAGTAGCGCGATGGCGGGCGGCTTATTTTTTCTGTTGTTTGCCGCACTGACGCTTCATCAGACCTGGCAAAAGCGCGAACGGCAGCATCAGCAGCTGCTGGAAAAAAGCCGTACGGCCTTACAGCAGACGCTCTCTTCGCTGCTCAACAGTACCCTCAGCCCCCTGCTTCCGTTTACCCAGACCGCCTGCCATACCATTAATCGTGAACTCACCTCACGCGCCGCCTTCGCCGGGAATCTTCGCGCCATCCTGCTGGTCAATAATGGCAACGCTTTCTGCTCCTCGGCGACCGGCAGCTTCAGTCTGCCGCTCAATGTGATTGCGCCGCAGAGTGATATTTCGCGCGATCTCGATCTGCGGCTGATGCCCGGCACGCCGCTGCAGCCCAATAAACCGGCGCTCGCACTGTGGATTAAAAATCCCGGCAATCTGCAATCCGGCGTCTTCGCCACGCTGAATATCACGCTGGCGCCCTATCAGCTGATGGCGTCGATGCGGCCGGAGATCACCGGGGTGGCGCTGATCGACCCGTACAGCGCCCTGACCAGCTGGCAGCCCGGCATCATTGAACGTCAGAATCTGCCGGTGCCGCTGGATCAGCAGGGGCTGGCAGGCTATCCACTGCGGCTGGCGCTCTACGGCGCCACGCTGGCGTTCAGCGATTATCAGGCCATCCTGCTGAGCAGTCTGCTGCTGTCGCTGCTGGTCGCCGGGGCCTGCTGGCTGCTGCTGTCGATCTATCTGCGTCCGGGTAAAGAGCTGATTCAGGGCATGAAGCGCGGCGAGTTTCATGTTGAATACCAGCCGCTGGTGACCTCCCGCGATGGTCAGCCCTACGGGATGGAAGCGTTGCTGCGCTGGACTCATCCAACCAGGGGCCCGATTCCGCCCGATATGTTTATTCACTATGCCGAGACACACGACCTGATTATTCCCCTGACGCGGCACCTGTTTCAGCTGGTATCGCGTGATGCGCATCTGCTGTGCCATACCATTCCCCGCCACGCATGTCTGAGCCTCAACATTTCGCCTCTGCATCTGGCAGACAGCAGTTTCCGTCAGGATGTCCTGCGCTGGCTGGATACCATGCCTGCGGATCACTTTAATTACGTGTTTGAGATCACCGAACGCGCCATGGTGCGCGACGAAAACGTCGGCGAGCAGTTCGACTGGCTCCATCAGCAGCAGATCCATATCGCGATTGACGATTTCGGCACCGGTCACAGCGCGCTGATCTACCTGGAGCGTTATGCGTTTGATTACCTGAAAATCGATCGCGGCTTTGTTCAGAGCATCGGCACAGAGACGCTGACCTCGCCGGTGCTGGATACCGTGCTGCAGCTGGCGAAAAAACTAAATCTGAAGAGCGTGGCCGAAGGCGTCGAAACCGGCGAGCAGGCGGCCTGGCTGATCAATCGCGGCGTGACGCACCTGCAGGGGTATATCTTCAGCCGTCCGCTGCGGCCGGAAACGCTGATAGACTATTTCCGGCGTTATAACGCCTGATCGCTGACAGGAGAAGAGACCGCTATGCTGCTTCGTTCCGGACTTCTGCTGCTGTGCACCCTGCTCAGCGGTTCGCTACAGGCAGTGACCGTACTGCAGAGCTACGCCTTCACCCAGATCGGCGAGGCGAAATATCCCCCCGGCTTCCGCCATTACGACTATGCCAATCCCGATGCGCCCAAAGGCGGCAGCATCACCCTGGCGGTGGCAGGCACCTACGATAACTTTAACCGCTACGCCTCACGCGGCAATCCGGGCATAAACACCGGCGCGCTGTATGACGGACTCTACACCAGCTCCGACGACGAACCGGGCAGCTATTATCCGCTGATCGCCGAATCTGCACGCTACGCCAGCGATTTCAGCTGGATTGAGGTTCGCCTGAATCCCCGCGCCCGCTTTCAGGATGGCACCCCGATTACCGCCCGCGACGTGGCGTTCACCTTTCAGAAATTTATGACTGAAGGCGTGCCGCCGTTCCGCGTCGTCTACCGTGGCGTGAGCCTGAACGCCCTCGACGCGCGGACGGTCCGCATCGAGGCCACCAAACCGGACAGAGATCTGCTGCTGGGATTACTGATCCTGCCGGTTATCCCGGAAACGTTCTGGCACGATAAGAAGTTTAATGAGCCGCTCACCGCCCCCCCGCTCTCCAGCGGACCGTATCGCATTACGCGCTGGAAGCTGGGCCAGTTTATTGAGTTCAGCCGGGTAACGGATTACTGGGCCGCCGATCTGCCGGTCAATCGCGGACGTTTTAATTTCGATCGGATGCGCTATGACTACTATCTGGATGACAACGTGGCCTTTGAAGCCTTTAAGGCGGGCGCTTACGACTGGCGCGAAGAGACCTCGGCAAAGAACTGGGCAACCCGCTATCGCGGCGGCAATTTCGCCAGAGGCAGCATCGTCAAAGAGACGACGCCCTTTCACGCCGCCACCGATACCCGCTGGCTGGCGTTTAACAATGAAAACCCGCTGTTTCAGGATCGCCGCGTTCGTCAGGCCATCTCACAGATGTTCGATTTTGAATGGATGAACCGGGCGCTCTATTATGGTGCCTGGCAGCGCGCCAGCAGCTATTTTCAGAACACGGCGTACGCCGCCCGCGGGCTGCCCGACGCAGAACAGCAGGCTCTGCTTGCGCCCTGGCGCGCGCAGCTCCCGCCTGAGCTGTTCAGCCAGCCCTATCAGCCGCCCGTTAACGATGGCAGCGGCTACGATCGTGCCAGTCTGTTAAAGGCCTATGACCTGCTGCAACAGGCGGGCTGGCAGATAAAAGATCGTCGTCTGGTGAATGCGAAAACCGGTCAGCCTTTTACCGTGGAGCTGCTGCTGCGCAGTGGCAGCAACATCGACTGGGCGCTGCCGCTGCAGCACAATCTTTCGCGGCTCGGCATTACGCTGAACCTGCGGCAGGTCGACAGCTCACAATATCTGCGGCGCCTGCGCAAAGGGGACTACGACATGATAGCCACCGTGTATGGCGCGATGCCGATCCCGACCTCCAGCCTGGAGATATTGTGGCAGTCGGGCTATATCGCCTCGTCGTGGAACACCGCGCGGGTGCAGGATCCGCTGGTCGATCACCTGGTGAAGCAGATTGTCGCGCATCAGGGCGATCCCGTTGCGCTGCGGCCGCTGGCTCAGGCGCTGGATCGCGTGCTGCTGTGGAATGCCTATATGATCCCGATGTGGTACAGCGCCGAGCAGCGACTGGCGTACTGGGATAAATTTTCGCATCCCGCCATCAGGCCTGCCTACAGCAGCGGGCTGGACAGCTGGTGGTATGACACGCACAAAGCCGGGCGTCTGCCGGCCAGCAAACGCTGAGGAGAGAACCGTTGGCCGCCTATTTTCTGCGCCGGTTACTGCTGATTATCCCTACCCTGTGGGCGATCATCACGCTCAACTTCTTCATCGTCCAGATCGCACCGGGCGGTCCGGTCGATCAGGCGCTGGCGAATATTCAGTTCGGACAGACCACGGGCCTGCCGGGCGGTACGGCGGCGAGCGCCGGTGCACGCACCAGCGGCGCGCAGCTGAATCTGGCCGAAAACGCCTATCGCGGCGCGCGCGGGATGGATCCTGAAGTCATTGCGGAGATCACAAAGCGCTACGGCTTCGATAAGCCGATCTGGCAGCGCTACGGGGAGATGCTGTGGAATTATCTGCGGCTCGATTTTGGCGACAGCCTGTTTCGCAGCGCCTCGGTGATCGGGCTGATTAAGGAGAGCCTGCCGGTTTCGATCAGCCTGGGGCTCTGGAGCACGCTGATTATCTACCTGGTGTCGATTCCGCTTGGGATCCGCAAAGCGGTGCGCAACGGCAGCGCCTTTGATGTCTGGAGCAGCGCCTTTATTATCCTCGGCTACTCCATCCCTGCGTTTCTGTTCGGGATCATGCTGATTGTGCTGTTTGCCGGCGGCAGCTACCTGGACTGGTTTCCGCTGCGCGGGCTGACCTCCGCGCAGTTCGACACCCTGCCCTGGTATGGCAAGGTGCTGGACTATTTCTGGCACATCGCCCTGCCGGTGCTGGCAACCGTGATCGGCGGCTTCGCCACACTGACCATGCTGACGAAGAACGCCTTTCTGGATGAGATCCGCAAGCTCTATGTGGTCACCGCGCGCGCGAAGGGGGTGCCGGAGCGGCGTATCCTCTATCACCATGTGTTTCGCAATGCGATGCTGCTGGTGATCGCCAGCTTTCCCGCCACCTTTATCAGCATGTTCTTTACCAGTTCGGTGCTGATCGAGGTGATGTTCTCGCTTAACGGGCTGGGGCTGCTGGGCTACGACGCCACCCTGCAGCGCGACTATCCGGTGATGTTTGGCACACTCTATATTTTCACGCTGACAGGTCTGCTGGTGAATATCCTCAGCGATCTGACCTATATGCTGGTCGATCCCCGCATTGATTTTGGACGCCGCTGATGCCGATCTCTCCTCTTAACCAGCAGCGCTGGCAGCGCTTTCGCCATCACCGGCGCGGCTACTGGTCGCTGTGGATCTTTCTGATCATTTTTCTGCTGTCGCTGGGCGCCGATCTGATCGCCAATGAGAAGCCGCTGCTGGTGCACTATCAGGCACGCTGGATGGTGCCGCTGCTGTCTGACTACAGCGAGGCCGACTATGGCGGCGTGCTGGCGACCCCGGCGGATTATCAGGATCCCTGGCTGCGGCAGCGCATTCATGAGCACGGCTGGGCGCTGTGGGCACCGATCCGCTTCAGCGACAGCACCATCAATTTTGCCACTCAGGTTCCCTTCCCCTCTCCGCCGTCGGCGCAGAACTGGCTGGGCACGGATGCCAACGGCGGCGACGTGATGGCCCGGCTGCTCTATGGCACCCGCATCTCCCTGCTGTTCGGCGTGCTGCTGACGCTCATCTCCAGCGTTATCGGGATTGTCATCGGTGCGCTGCAGGGCTATTTCGGCGGGCGGATTGACCTGATCTGGCAGCGGCTGATCGAGGTCTGGTCCGGCATGCCTGCGCTGTTCCTGCTGATTCTGCTCTCCAGCGTGATCCAGCCGGGCTTCTGGTGGCTGCTGCTGGTCACCGTTGCGTTTGGCTGGATGAGCCTGGTGAGCGTGGTGCGGGCGGAGTTTCTGCGGACCCGCAACTTTGACTATATCCGTGCGGCGCAGGCACTGGGCGTCAGCGATGGCCGGATTATGCTGCGCCACATGCTGCCTAACGCGATGGTCGCCACCCTGACCTTCCTGCCCTTTATTCTGTGCGGATCAATTACGACCCTGACCTCGCTCGACTTCCTGGGTTTTGGTCTGCCGCTGGGTTCGCCCTCGCTGGGTGAGCTGCTGCTGCAGGGCAAAAATAACCTGCAGGCTCCCTGGCTGGGCCTGGCGGGCTTCTTCACTCTGGCGATCCTGCTGTCTCTGCTGATTTTTATTGGCGAAGCAGTGCGCGACGCCTTTGATCCGGGCAAAGGAGCCTAGATGACGACCCCTCTGCTTGCCATTAACCATCTCTCCGTCGCCTTTCGTCAGGGTGAGACGCTTCGCCAGGTGGTGGAGGATGTCTCTCTGGATATCGCGGCAGGCGAAACGCTGGCGCTGGTCGGGGAGTCGGGCTCCGGCAAGAGCGTGACGGCGCTGTCCGTGATGCGGCTGCTGCATGAAACGGCGGTGGCCTATCCCGACGGCGAAATCCTCTTTAACGGTGAGGATCTGCTGCGCGCGCGGGAATCGCGGCTGCGTGCCCTCCGTGGCAACCAGATCGCGATGATTTTTCAGGAACCGATGGTGTCGCTTAATCCGCTGCACACCGTGGAGAAACAGCTCTGTGAAGTGCTGTCGCTGCATCGCGGCCTGCGGCGGGCCGCCGCGCGGGCTGAGATCCTCAGCGTGCTCGATCGGGTCGGTATCCGTCAGCCCGCCACACGGCTCGGCGATTTTCCCCACCAGCTGTCGGGCGGAGAGCGTCAGCGGGTGATGATCGCGATGGCGCTGCTGACGGAGCCCCGGTTGCTGATTGCCGATGAGCCGACCACCGCGCTGGATGTGACGGTACAGGCGCAGATCCTGACGCTGCTGCGCGACCTGCAGCGCGAGCGCAACATGGCGATGCTCTTTATCACCCACAACCTGCACATCGTGCGCCAGCTGGCGGACAACATCAGCGTCATGCGCAACGGGCGCATCGTGGAGCAGAACCGCAGTACGATTCTGCTGAGTCAGCCGCAGCATCCCTACAGCCAGCAGCTGCTGGCCGCCGAACCCGAAGGACGCGCGCTGCCGCTGCCCGCCGACGCGCCGGTGATCCTGCAGGTCGACGGGCTTCAGGTGAGCTTTCCGCAGCAGCGCGGCCTGTTCCGGCGACAGAGCGAAGAGAAGCCGGTGCTGAATGGTCTGAGCTTCCGCCTGCGCCGGGGCGAAAGTCTGGGGCTGGTGGGAGAATCGGGCTCCGGGAAAAGCACGACCGGACTGGCGCTGCTGCGGCTGATTGCCTCTCGCGGTGACGTCTGGTTTGAGGGTCAGCCCCTGCATCAGCTGTCGCGCAAGGCGCTGCTGCCGCTGCGTCAGCGCATCCAGGTGGTCTTTCAGGACCCGAACTCTTCGCTCAATCCGCGTATGACGGTTCAGCAGATTATCGCTGAGGGGCTGGCGGTGCATCAGCCCGATCTCAGCCGGGAGCAGCAGCAGCAGCGGGTGATGGCGGTGATGGCAGAGACAGGACTGGATGCTGAGAGTCGTCATCGCTATCCGGCCGAATTTTCCGGCGGTCAACGGCAACGTATCGCCATCGCCCGGGCGCTGATTCTGGAACCGGAGTTGCTGATTCTGGATGAACCGACCTCGTCGCTGGACCGCACGGTGCAGAAGCAGATCCTGACGCTGTTGCGCCGTTTGCAGCAGCAGCGACAGCTCAGTTATCTGTTTATCAGTCACGATCTCGACGTGGTGCGCGCCCTGTGTCACCAGCTTATTGTGCTGCGTCAGGGGGAAGTGGTGGAACAGGGCGACTGCGAGAGGCTGTTTACGTCACCTGCGACAGCGTATACCCGGGCGCTGCTTCAGGCGTCGCCACTTAGCCTGCGATAAAGGTTTCGGCGATCGCCACGCCCTGATTCTTCAGGCAGCAGTTGGTCGCGCTTTCGTCACGACGGCGAATGAACAGGCAGGGCTGCCCTTCGCACTCGGCCACGTTGCACTCGACCTGGATGCCGGCCAGCACCTCTTTCAGCTGCTGCAGGATCTCCCATGCCGGTACACCGTCATGGCTGATCAGCCGCAGCGCCACGAACTCCTGATCGTCCAGCACAGCGTCATCGGATTCGATGGCACTGTGGTGATCGCTGGCCCAGCGAAAACGCTGCGGCAGGCGATGCACGATTGAAAGTTGCAGCATGGTTTACTCTCCCCGGATGAGTGTATGTCGCAACGCACAGGCACCGACGCGAAAACGGCCGGTGACGGCGGAATCCGGACAGGATCTCTTCGCCGTGCGAACTGCATAAGCGCACTTTTGCGACTCACGTCGCACTTCAGGCTATATTTACCGCGTTCACACGCTGTTAACAATCATTTTAGACGCAATATGGTTACTTTTTTAACTAAAAATCTTCACATTAAATAAACATAGTGGCTGGGGCACCGCCCGTCGGGCCTGGCGGGCAGGAAAAGGCACCGGATCAGCGGGAGGCCGTGCGGGGCCGGGAAGCGTAAAAGAAGAGCAGCAGGGAGAGAGAGGCGCAGAGCGCGATAGTACCCACCATCGGCCAGGCACTGTTGAAACTCAGCAGGGAGAGCAGCGCACCGACGAACGCACCGACGCCAAAACGCAGCGTGCCCGCCAGCGATGACGCGGTTCCTGCCATATGCGGAAACGCATCCAGAATCACCGCCATTGCGTTAGAAGAGACCATCGACACGCAGCCGATGAACATCGCGATGCCCATCACCAGCGGCAGAAAGCCCAGGTCAAACGCGCTGACCAGCAGCAGCCAGATCCCCATGCAGAACTGAATCAGCAGCCCCAGCCGGAACATCGCTACCGGACCAAAGCGGCGCACGGCACGGCTGTTAATCAGCGTCAGCACAAACAGAAACACCACGTTAAGCCCAAAGTAGTAGCCGAAGTTTTGCGGTGAGACGTGATTCAGTTCGATGTACACAAACGGCCCGGCATTCAGGAAGGTAAACAGCCCGGCAAAGGAGAAGCCGCTCGACAGCATGTAACTGAAGGCGCGCTTATGACGGAACAGCGTGACAAAATTGCCCAGCGTGGTGCGCAGATGAAAGCGCTGCCGCTGCTCCGGCTTCAGGGTCTCGCGGATCTGGGTCGTCACCAGCACGGTGGTCACTAACGCGGCTCCGGCCAGCGCCCAGAAAATGGCGTGCCAGCTCCAGAGCACCAGCAGCCAGCCGCCGATAATCGGGGCCAGCAGCGGCGCAATGGTGGTAATCAGCATCACAAAGGACATCATGCGCGAGAAGTCCTCTTTCGAGTAACTGTCCCGCATCAGCGCATTGATCACCACGCTGGCGGCGGCGGCCGACAGGCCATGCAGGAAGCGCATCAGGATGAGCTGGTCGATCGATTGCGACAGCGCACAGGCTGCGGCGGCACAGGCAAAGATCAGGGTGCCGAGCGCGATCACCGGCTTGCGGCCATAGCTGTCGGCCAGCGGCCCGTAGATAAGCTGGCCGATCGCAAAGCCCAGGATGTAGAGATTGAGCGACATCTGCACGCTGCCGGCGGAGACGCCAAACTCACGGGCAATCTGCGGCATGGCCGGCAGATACATGTCGATCGATAACGGCATCAGCATGGCTAACAGCCCCAGGATAATCACCAATCCCGTTGGCGAATTTTTTTCCTTACGCACGCCTTCTCCTCTCCTTATCATCCTGACGCAGGCCTTATTTTGCCTGCAGCTCTTTTGGCAGACCGATGCTGGCGATCTCATCGTCGGTCAGCGGACGGTATTCACCCGGTTCCAGATCTTCGTCCAGCACAATCTCGCCGATGCGCTCGCGATGCAGCTCCACGACCCGGTTGCCCACGGCCGCAAACATCCGTTTCACCTGATGGTAGCGCCCTTCGCTCAGCGTCAGGCGCACGTCTGTCGGCGTGATCACCTCCAGTTGGGCCGGTCTGGTCAGGCTCTTCTCGTTGTGCAGCTGCACGCCCGCCATAAACTGTGCGGCGGTGTCGTCCGCGACCGGTGACTCCAGCGTGACGCGATAGGTTTTCTCGCAGTGGTGACGCGGCGAGGTAATACGGTGTGACCACTGGCCATCATCGGTCAGCAACACCAGCCCGGTGGTATCGATATCGAGGCGCCCTGCCGCATGCAGCTTAAAGGCCATCGGCTCTTCGATGAAATAGAGGATGGTCGGATGATCGGGATCGTCGGTGGAGCAGACGTAGCCCTGAGGCTTGTTCAGCATAAAGTAGCGTGGGCCGGTCAGCATCTGCAGGAGGTTACCGTCATACATCACTTCGTGATCGGGCAGCAGTTTAAACGCGGTATCGCGCACCACTTCACCGTTCACGGTGACACGCTGACCACGGATCTCGCGATGGGCGATGGCGCGGCTGATTTCCAGTTGCTGAGAGATGAATTTGTCGAGTCGCATGAATTCGTTTTGCCTGTTACTGCGGAGGGAATCTGAAACGGCCTGGTTAACCGTTGAAAATGTGCGGGAAGTATAACGTGATCCACGCCAGCCTGACAGCGCGTTTACCGCCCTTTCGTGGCATAATTGCCACCAGTTTTGCAAAAGTGAGCAACATGTCCTTTACCTTACGCCCCTATCAACAGGATGCGGTGAATGCCACCGTGTCGCATTTCCGTCGTCATCACCAGCCTGCGGTGATTGTGCTGCCGACCGGTGCCGGAAAGAGTCTGGTCATCGCTGAACTGGCCCGGCTGGCGCGTGGCCGGGTGCTGGTGCTCGCGCACGTCAAAGAGCTGGTGGCGCAGAACCACAGCAAATATCAGGCTTATGGTCTGGAAGCCGATATCTTTGCGGCGGGCCTTCAGCGCAAAGAGAGCCAGCGCAAGGTGGTGTTCGGCAGCGTGCAGTCCGTCGCGCGCAACCTTGACCAGTTCGACAGCGCCTTCTCGCTGGTGATCGTGGATGAGTGTCACCGCATTGGCGATGACAAAGAGAGCCAGTATCAGCAGATCTTTAATCATCTGCGGCAACACAATCCGCAACTGCGTCTGCTGGGCCTGACCGCCACACCGTTCCGGCTGGGCAAAGGCTGGATCTATCAGTTCCACTATCACGGCATGGTGCGCGGCGACGAAAAATCACTGTTCCGCGACTGTATCTATGAACTGCCGCTGCGCTACATGATCAAACATCAGTTTCTGGTGCCCCCGGAGCGGCTGGATATGCCGGTGGTACAGTATGACTTCAGCCGGCTGACGGCGCAGGCCAGTGGCCTGTTCAGCGAGGCCGATCTCAATCGTGAACTGAAACAGCAGCAGCGCGTTACGCCGCATATCATCCGTCAGATTGTGGAGTTTGCGGAGGAGCGGCTCGGGGTGATGATTTTCGCCTCCACGGTGGATCATGCGCATGAAATCCTGCGGCTGCTGCCCGACAACAGCGCGCTGATCTCCGCCGAAACGCCCGCCCGCGAGCGCGACGCCCTGATTCTGGCCTTTAAGGCGCAGGCGCTGAAGTTCCTGGTCAACGTCGCGGTCCTGACCACCGGCTTTGATGCGCCGCACGTTGACCTGATCGCCATCCTGCGGCCCACCGAGTCGGTCAGTCTCTATCAGCAGATCGTCGGGCGTGGCCTGCGGCTTTCGCCCGGTAAAACCAGCTGTCTGATCCTCGATTATGCCGGTAATCCGCACGATCTCTTCACGCCGGAAGTCGGCGCACCCAAAGGTGCCAGCGACAATCAGCCAGTACAGGTCTTCTGCCCGGCCTGCGGTTTCGCCAATACCTTCTGGGGCAAAGCGACGGAAGATGGCATGGTGATCGAGCATTTTGGCCGCCGCTGCCAGGGCGTGCTGGAAGATGATGAGGGCGAACGCGAGCAGTGTGACTTCCGCTTCCGCTTTAAGAGCTGCCCGGACTGCGGCGCAGAGAACGATATCGCCGCCCGGCGCTGCCACCAGTGCGACAAAATCCTGGTCGATCCGGACGATATGCTTAAGGCAGCGCTGAAACTCAAAGATGCGCTGGTGCTGCGCTGTGGCGGTATGACGCTGGAACAGGGGGCGGATGCCAAAGGCGAATGGCTGAAGGCGACCTATTTTGACGAGGATGGCACCAGCGTCAGCGAGCGGTTTCGTCTGCAGACGCCAGCCCAGCGCAAAGCCTTTGAGCAGCTGTTTATGCGTCCGCACCAGCGTGCGCCCGGCGTGCCGCTGGGCTGGCAGACCGCCGCCGACGTCGTGGCGCTGCAGCCGCTGCTGCGCCATCCCGACTTTGTGGTGGCGCGCGCCAAAGGCCAGTACTGGCAGATCCGCGAGAAAATGTTCGACTATCAGGGGCGCTATCGCCGGGCCAATGAGCTGCGCTGACCGCCCGGCCCCGGACGGGTGGGTATATCGTTTGCTACCGCCAGGCATTACGGCTATAATGCCGCCCGCTTTTGCATGTGCATCAGCAGTGTTGAATAACCTGCCTGTTACTGGGTCGCCTGTAGCAGGAATTATATAAAGAGACGTATTAATGTTCACTATCAATGCAGTAGAACGTAAAGAGCAGGGTAAGGGTGCGAGCCGCCGCCTGCGTACAGCTAACCGTTTCCCGGCTATCGTTTACGGTGGTTCTGAAGCGGCTGTTGCCATCGACCTGGATCACGACTCCGTAATGAACCTGCAGGCTAAGCCAGGTTTCTACGAAGAAGTGCTGACTCTGGTTGTTGACGGTAAAGAAACCAAAGTGAAAGTTCAGGCTGTTCAGCGTCACCCGTTCAAGCCAAAACTGTTCCATATCGACTTCGTTCGCGCTTAATCGCTGACAGAGTTGAAAAGCAGAAGGGCCGGTTGCGAAACCGGCCCTTTTGTTTTGTTGCCTCCCGGTGAAGACGATCGCCGTGAGGGGGAAAGAAAAGAAAAGCCGGGCTGAGCCCGGCTTTTTTATTTGCCGCTGGTCCGGCGCTGCAGCTGGTCGCGCAGATTCGGTGGCGTTCCCTTGATCGTCAGGGTGTCCGTGGCCGGATCCCAGAAAATACGTTCACCCAGCAACATCGCATCAAAGTTCAGGGTCAGTCCCCCGCCGCTGCCGGCGAATTTGGTCAGCTGACGCAGCGTCGAGCGGTCGGCCGGGAAACTCTCTTCCAGCTCATAGCCCTGCTCCTGCGTAAACGCCTGGAAGCTTTTTTCGCCCAGCGGAGGCAGCTCGCTCGACAGATCTTCCAGCGCAATCTCCTCGCCCGCCTGCAACTGCTCATTACAGTAGCTGTAGACCTGCTGGCGATAGTTCTGCCGCTCCTGCTTATCCAGCGCCGACTCGTTGCAGTAATCATTAACCGCCTGCAGCAGTCCACGGTTCTGCGCCTTGGTGTCCAGCCCGACTTCGGCGCCGAGGAAGTCCATAAAGAAGTCTGCGACTTTCCGTCCGACGCGGCCGCGCAGGAAGGTCAGATAGCGGGTCGACTCGGGATTGGTTTCCCACTCGGTTAAATCGATGCGCGCGACGATATCGGCATGATTGATGTCGAGATAGTGAGTGCTGCTGATATCCAGCTGCTCGTTCACCCGCATACTGGACTGGCTGTTCAGCACTGCAATCAGCAGATACTCCACGGCCAGATAGCGATAGTGGATAAACAGCACCACGCCGCCTTCGGCGAACGGATATTTTGACAGTTCGTCGCGCAGGCGACCCGTAGCGGCACGGCTAAAAGCAAGAAAATCATCGTTGCCCTTACGGCAATTACGCAGGGCTTCTGCCAGTTCACTTTCCGCATTAAACAGGCCGTAGGCTTTGCTCTTTGCGCTGTAAACCCGGTGTAACTCCTCCACCATCGCGTTGACGGTTTGGGTCGCAGGCAGCAGCGAATCGCGCAGCGCCACGTCAAGCTGGTTTTCATCGCGTCTGATTAACTGATGCAGGGCAATCTGGTCGATATCCAGACTCATGGTAGACTCTCCTTTTAGCACAGGCGCGTATTCAAACACCGCCAGCATCGGCTTTCAACTCCATGCGTAAAGTGAACGCGCTGCTTTCGATAAAATTGCGGTAAAAAGTGCGTTGTTCCGGTAATATATCGCCTTTTGAAATGAGCTTAGACGACGATATGGCACAATCATCCCGTTACAGTGACGAACGCGTGGAACAACTCCTCGCGGATCTGGCCCAAATCCTGCACAAGGACAAAGCCCCCACCGACCTCTCCCTGATGGTGCTGGGAAACATGGTGACTAACTTAATTAACAGCGATGTCGCGCCGGCGCAGCGTCGCTCCCTGGCCCGCTCTTTCGCCGATGCCCTGCAGGCATCCGTGCGTGATGACAACGCCCATTAATTAGCTGATTTGATTTTATAATATGGTAACCAACCGGCAGCGCTACCGCGAAAAAGTCTCCCAGATGATTAGCTGGGGGCACTGGTTTGCTCTGTTTAATATCTTATTCGCGCTGATTTTAGGCAGTCGCTACCTGTTGGTCGCCGACTGGCCTTCTTCTCTGGCGGGGCGTATCTACGCCTATACCAGCTGGGCAGGCCACTTCAGTTTTATCGTTTTTGCCGCTTACCTGCTGATTATCTTCCCGCTGACCTTTGTGGTGATGTCGCAACGGCTGATGCGGGTGTTATCGGCCGTCGTCGCCACCGCCGGGCTGACGCTGGTGATGGTCGACAGTGCGGTCTTCAGCCGCTTCCACCTGCACCTGAATCCGGTGGTCTGGGAGCTGGTCATTAACCCCGATCAGAGCGAGATGGCGCGCGACTGGCAACTGATGTTTATCAGCGTGCCGCTGATTTTCCTGGTCGAGATGCTGTTTGCGACCTGGAGCTGGCAGAAACTGCGCAGCCTGAACCGCCGCTCGTTTGGTAAGCCGCTGGCCGCCCTGTTTATCAGTGCCTTCTTTGCCAGCCATCTGATGTATATCTGGGCCGATGCGAACTTCTATCGTCCGATTACGATGCAGCGCGCCAACCTGCCGCTCTCCTACCCGATGACCGCCCGTCGCTTCCTTGAGCGTCATGGTCTGCTGGATGCGCAGGAGTATCAGCGCCGGCTGGTGCAGCAGGGTGATCCGGAAGCGCTGGCGGTGGAGTATCCGCTCAGTGATATTACGTTCCGCGATGGCGGCACACGCAACAACCTGCTGGTGCTGACGGTCGATGGTCTGAACAACGCCACGCTGCCTAAGGCGCTGCCGGCACTTGATCAGTTCGCCAGCGAAAACGTGCGCTTCACGCAGCACTACAGCGCGGGCGATACCCCGGAGAAAGGGCTGTTTGGCCTGTTCTACGGCATCTCCTCCAGCTATATGAACGGCATTCTGGCCTCCCGGACGCCGTCTGCCCTGCTCGGTGCGCTGAGCACGCAGGGTTATCAGTTTGGCCTCTTCTCATCAGAAGGCTTTAATCCGCCGCTCTACCGACAGGCGCTGCTGACAGATTATTCACTGCCTGCCACCGCCAGCCAGCCTAACGCCAGTACCGTGGCGCAATGGCAGAACTGGCTGGACAAGCAGAAGGGATCGCAGGCGCCGTGGTTCTCGTGGATAGCCCTGAACGGCCCTGATGTAACGGGTGAAGGTGCGAAGGCGCGTCAGCGCAGCTATCTGCGTCAGGCACCTGCGGTGGACGATCAGATTCGCGCCGTGCTTAACGAACTGCAGGCGCGTGATTTGCTGAAGAACACCGTGGTGGTGATTACCGCACAGCGCGGTCTGGCGCTGGATGGCAATCCTGACAGCGCCGGTAATCGCCAGACGCTGCAGGTGCCGCTCGTGATTCACTGGCCCGACACGCCTGCGCAGACTGTCGATCGGCTCTCCGATCATCAGGATGTGATGACCACGCTGATGCAGCGACTGCTGCATGTGCGGACCAATCCGGTGAACTACTCGCAGGGTGAGGATCTGTTCGCGGCACGTCGTCGCCACGACTGGGTTGCCAGTAGCGAAGAGAATAAGCTGGTGATCACCACGCCGCAGGTGACGCTGGTGCTCAACAATAACGGCAGCTATCGCGCGTATGATGCACAGGGCAATGCGCTGAAAGATCACAAGCCGGAACTGACGCTGTTGTTGCAGGTGTTAACGGAGGAGAAGCGATTTATCGCTAACTGATTAATTATCAGGCAAATAGTCAACAGGTATCTTGCATTCATGACGATAACCAGTAGACTAATCCTCCAGTGTTCGGCACGTAGCGCAGCCTGGTAGCGCACGGTCATGGGGTGTCCGGGGTCGGAGGTTCAAATCCTCTCGTGCCGACCAAATTCTCCCGAAAAGCAGCCCAAAAGGCTGCTTTTTTCGTTTCTGCCTGCTGCTGTCAGTGCAAACCCTCTGAACATCTGCTTCTCACGACCTGCTGATTTCTGATCAAAAAATCTGCCTGATGCCGTTTGCCAGGCATATATCCGGGTATTGGTTCTGGGTGTGGAATCACAGGTCACTGCCGGAGTTACACAGCTCTGAAGATGTCGTGACTACCGACCCCGGACGCCTGAATGCACCACGACCAGCTTTGGTTTATCCCCTTCCCTTCGCTTTCAAGAGTTCGCCAGCATGGTGTGTCTGCCCGCGATTTTCAGCAAAGCGATCGCCCCTGAAGGTACGGAAAGACAGAACAGCATTGTCAGCAGAATCTGCATGTAAGGACATTTGAAAAAGTTGCAGCTGAGTGGTTTAAGAATAAAAAAAATATGTGTTCCCACATATTGGCTCTATGCCTATTTCCACTATTACAGCCCAACAGTCCATCGTAAGTTCCCTTGGATCGGCTTTCGCCACAAGTGTTGAAATACTGCTTACATTCAGGGTCCTGCTCGGGCTGGCCGTCGGTATTGCTTCCTACACAGCCCCACTCTGCCTGTCAGAGATGGCAACAGAGAATGTTCGCGGAAAAATGATCAGCCTTTATCAGCTCATGATCACCTTCGGTATGGTCGTCGCTTTCCTGTTGGTTACTGCATTCGGTTACAGTGGCAATGGCGGGCAATGCTGAGTGTTCTCGCTATACCAGCAGTTGTTCTTTTAGTCATGGTCATTTTCCTTTTAAACAGCCCACACTGGCTGGCTTCCAGGGACCTGCACGTTAAGGCAGAAGGCGTTCTGCGAATGCTCCGTGATACCTCAGAGAGCAAACCGTAGCTGAATTCAAATTTACGAAGAGTGAGGGACACTGGAAAGTATCACCTTAGTTGAATCCAATAATTAACAAGCTCATCTTTCACTGGAATTTCAAAGCATATGTTTCATACACAAGTGTTAGCACCGGGGAACCCTTTCTAAAAAAAGAGGGGGCTTTCAAAGGCCTGTCAGGTTTGTATGAGGCTTAAGTAATGAGTTACAATCTTACTATCGTAAGACAAATGAATGACGATCATTATGAACAAAATGCAAATCGAAGAAATGCTTGTAAAAGAAGGGTTTACCCCAAAAGAAGTCTCTGTAATACGTCAGCACGCTGAGAAAGACGGTTATCCTTATCCCTGGCTCCTGGCCCAATTAAAGAAAAGATTTATAGTTGCAATGATATTAATAACAATCCTTCTCGCAGGACTTATTTATACCATTCGCAGTGGTACCCAGGAAAACCTTGTTTCGTATTCAATCACGCTTGTAGCAGGTTTCGTTATTTTATATATATTCGTACCTTTGAAACCTGCATTTAAAGCCTACAGATTCATGAAAAAGCATGGTCACTCTTTGTAAGTGTCAGAGATTGACTTTATGGCTGAAGCGTCATTATAGACTTCAATGAATAGCTCTTTTCTGCTCATTTCCTTAATCCCGCGAACATAGTCGGTATTAAGAAAATAATAGAGACGCCAGGCCTCAGGTTTTTGTACCAGACGCACGATACCATAGAGAGACAGTGCCAGGTCCATTGAACTGTATGCTAACTGCCCAACCCTCTGATCGAACCCTAAAAACTCAGCTGTTGCTACATAACCCTGTTTGAGTAATCCCACACTATCCGTTTTGCCATACACCAGGTTCTCAACAGACTCCTGAAAACCGTTGAGTCCATGCAGAACCAACATTCCCCCAAAGGCTGAACCTATGATTGTCCCTGACGCCAGGGAAGCACCGATCACTGATACACCGGCTATTACCTGCATACCGCTCAGCACTACCCCAACGCCATTGATCACATAGCCCCAAAAATCGCCATTCCTGACCAACTGCACCGATGCATGAACGGCAGCTGTTCCTGCTCTGAGCATTCTGTCCTGAATTGTAAGGTACTCATTTTCCTTTTTGAGATTTTGAATGCATTCCTGGCATTGATCATCAGTAGAGCCAGAACGGATAATGTTAAGCTGAGCGTTAACGAAAGCTTTAACATTGTCCTGGAACTGTAACCGATTAAATCCGTCTTTAAGATAGATGTGAGAGAGGTGATTAGCATTGCTAAGTAGCTGATTTGCCTCAGCATGAGCCATAGTCAGAAAGTAATCCCTGAATCGGTCTGGTTTCCAGTAGTCCATCACTGTACCTTTGTGTCATCATATATATCATTAATATTATTTAATCATATTGCTCTTATCAGGGAAAGAAAAAGGACCAGTCATGAGTACAGATCTCTTTTTGAAAATTGACGGCATCACAGGTGAATCTCAGGACAGTAATCACAAAGGCTGGATTGCTATCGAATCTTTTACATGGGGCGCAAGTCAGCCAGGCAATATGTCAGTGGGAGGCGGAGGAGGTGCAGGAAAAGTTCAGTACCGCGATCTTTCGGTTGAGGCTCTTATGGACAAAGCAACGCCGGCAATCATGCGCTATGTATCAAACGGCAAGCATATCAATAAGGTAGAGCTTTCAGTATGTAAGGCCGGGGGGAGTCAGATTGAGTACTGCCGCATCACGCTTGAAGACGTCCTCATTACGCACTTGATTTTTAATGGCACTACACAGCGTGATCTACTCGGGGTTTCATATCAGTTCCAGGCATCAAAAGTGCAGACTCAATACTGGGAACAATCAGCGAGCGGTGGCAAAGGCGCAGAGACACAGTCTGGTTGGGACATTAAAGCAAACAGAGAATTGTAATTTATACGTTTATGAACAGAGATTCGTGTCTCTCAGTTTTCCTATAAGTCCGGATTTAAGAGGCACCCTGCGTAATCCGTTCTATACTTAAACGTCCGTGGGTAAGCAGAGGAGAGTTTATGACCTTTATCGAAAAAGACGATCCAACTGAAGCACCGGAATCTGGCGACAAGCAACCTTCCCCGCCAGACCAGAAGTAACCCACAGGGCCGCGTCCGACGCGGCCTTTCTGTTTCCGCTCCGGCTTTATGACAGATTCAGAGTTTTCCCATTTAACCGTTATTTCCTTCCTGAACAGCAGGTTAGCCTGCATTTCATAACCTGATCCGCCTCACAAAACTCGCCACGTTCAGCGCTTTTTCATCAAACTGAAACAAAAATGTCACAGAAAATACTTACTCTGGACTCCCCAGAAACTGATGGATAATTATCATGCCGATCAAAGCGAAAAGCCTGAAAGATGCAGAAGCGTTACTGCACTCGGGCATCAGCAAAGTGGAACTGGCGTATGACATTGGCAGCGACGACTTCTTTCGTCTCGCAAGCCACTGGTGCGACAGGGGCGCGCGCATCAGCAGAGGTCATCACCATTTCGTCGTTTCCCTGAAAAGTTTTGCCATCCCGCCTAACGACTGATCGCCGCGGGCGCCTTGCCCTGCTCTGCTGCGCCTGATTTAATGGCTTTTTAGCCCTTGTCACGGTTTCGCATGCACTTTCCCGATCAGCCGCTGCCGCCTGTTTCAGGCGGCTTTATTCTTTCCCGTCTTCTCCACCGCGGTGATCCGTTACTGGCGGTTTGCTACTTTGATCCGCAGCACTATCATGACGCGCTGGCTGAGGAGTGGGGTCTTCCGCTTCCTGAGCGGCTGCAGCGCGCCGTGGTCAAACGGCGGGCCGAATATCTGGCCAGCCGCCTGCTGGTCCGCGCCGTGATGGCGGAGTTTGGCATTCAGGATTTTATTCTCAGTAACGCGCCCGACCGATCGCCCTGCTGGCCCGCCGGTATTCAGGCGTCGCTGTCGCATACAACCGGCACTCTCATCGTTGCCGCTACCCGGCAGAATCTGGCTATTGGTGTCGATGTTGAGCAGTGGATGTCAGAGACGACCGCGCGTGAAACGGCGGCGTATCTGATGAATGCGCAGGAGCAGCAGCTGTTAGACACCCTGCCCGTGCCATTCCACGCGGCTGCGACCCTGCTTTTTTCGCTGAAAGAGAGTCTGTACAAGGCGTTGTGGCCACAGCTGCATCAGCTGATGGACTTCACGGATGCGGCGCTGGAGGCGGTCGACTGGGCGCAGCGACGCGCCACGCTGCGACTGACGCAGACGTTCAGCACAGGCTTTCCGGCGGGAACGTTACTGCAGGCCACCTTCCTGTGGCAGGCAGATCAGGTGATGACACAGGTGACCCATCCGCTGTAAAAAAACCGGCTAAACAATACGCTGATAGGCGTGTGCGGTTTAGCCGGGTTAACACAGATAAAAGAAGATATTCAGGATGGCAGAAACCGGCGCGTCTGCCGCTGGCTAACGTAGCCTGATTCGCGGCAGCGGCGCCAGTGCGCATTTCTGCTAAGTTATGCCAGCCGCGTTCAAAGGCCGGTGTCGGTGCGTTTCACCGCGTCGAGCGTGGCAAGATCGCGCTCTCCGCCCGTCAGCTCCGTCAGCTGGCCTTCGCGCATCTCCAGCAGCCGGTCGGCATGCACAAAATAGTGGTCGTCATGGCTGATAGCCAGCACCGTTTTCCCCGCCTGCTGCAGCCACGGCAGCAGTTCGCGATAGAAGATGCGACGGAAATGGGGATCCTGATCCGCCGCCCACTCGTCCAGCAGCAGCACGTCGCGCTCCTCTGCGACGGCCAGCAGCAGCGCCAGCCGTTTGCTCTGCCCTTTGGAGAGCCGCAGATTCAGCACCCTGTTGCCTTCAATCTTCAGCTTATCCTGCATCTTCAGCCGCTCCAGCCATTGCTGAACCAGGGCGGGATTCGCCGCGACGCCTTCGCGTCCGAGGAGCCGATCAAACAGATGCAAATCAGTAAAGACCGCCGAGAAGTGGCTGCGCCAGCGGTCGAGCTCGTCCGCCGTGATCGGTTTGCCATCCAGCAGCAGCGTACCCGACTGAGGCCGGTAAAGTCCGGTCAGCAGCATCGCCAGCGTCGATTTCCCGCTGCCGTTGCCGCCGATCAGGAATACCAGCTCTCCCCGGCGCAGCGTCAGGTTAACCGGCCCGACCTGAAAACCGTTGTCACCATAGTGGAAAGCCACATCGCGCAGCTCCAGCGTCTGCCACTCAGCGGTGGCGGAGGGCGTGTGGAATCCCGGCTGATAGGGGGCGAGATCAAAGGCGTTGAGCTTACGGAAGGCAACCTGAGCGCTGAGCAGCGTAGGCAAAGCGCCAACCGCCGAGAGCAGTGGCGTGCGCAGAAAAAGCAGCGTCAGGGAAAAGGTCGCGGCGACGGCGGTATTGGCCCAGCCCAGGCTGTTAGCCATAAAGAAGACCATGCCGATAGCGCCCAGCGTCATAATGTTCGACCAGTTAACGGCGCTGAGATGATACGTGTCGGCGCGCACGATATGGTGACGCCAGGCGCGGGCATCCTCCTGATAGACGGTGTCATAGACCTGCTGCGCGCGTGAACGATTGAGCTGCAGCTCTTTACGCCCTTCGATCACCGTCTGGTAATCGCGATAGAGGTTATCTTCGATTTCGCGCAGCTTCGCCATGTGCCGGTAGACCCGCGACACCAGCATCCAGCCCCCCACCAGCATCACGCCCAGCCAGAGGCTGGTGACCAGTAACATCGCGGGTGAGAGCCAGGCCAGATAGATTGCCGAGCCGAGCGTAATAATGACGCCCTGAAACAGCTCCGGCAGACGCACAAAGGCCAGCGTAATGGCCCGCACGTCGCTGGTCAGCCCCGCCAGCAGCTGGGCGCTGCCGAGCTGCTCAATGCGTTCGATCCGGGTATCGAGGATTCGCTTGATAAATTCGCCGCGCAGACGCCAGACAAACTGATGGCCGAGCATCGTCAGCGCCAGCTGTGACGCCAGCGTCACCGCCATCAACAGCACCAGCTGCAGCAGAAACTGCGGCAGAACGGCAAAGGAGGTGTTTATCGCGACGATCATCTCGCGGTTGATAAAGGCGATCATGCCAATCCCCAGCACGGCGCTGAGCAGCGTCAGCGCAATCACCCCGATAAAAGGCCAGCGGAACTGGCGAAAAACAACGCTTAACAACGTCATGCAGGCAATCCATCAGCAAAAAACTGCCTGCAGTGTAATAGGATGCCAAATGATAGCAATAGTTATTCGCATCATGCCGCCGCGGGCATGGCGGATTAAAAGGCGCGGCGAAACGTCAGGTTATAACGCCAGGCACCGACCAGCGGATGAACGCCCGGCTTCAGCGGCAGGATGCCGTGATAGCGCAGGCGCGACGGCCCGCCCCACACCACGATATCACCATGTTCCAGCAGCACGCGCTGGGTCGCATCGCCCCGCTCGAAGCCGCCGAACTGAAAGACCGCCGGTAAGCCCAGCGACACCGACACGATAGGCTGGCGCATATCTTTCTCATCTTTATCCTGATGCAGTGTCAGCTTTGCGCCGGGTTCATAACGGTTAAGCAGGCAGGCATCCGGATTAAACCCGGCGAAGCCCGCCTCTGAAGCAGCCTCCTGTGCCAGCGTCCGGAACAGCGGCGGCATGGCCGGCCAGCGACGTCCGTTCAGGTTGTCCTCCTGCTGATAGCGATAGCCGCGCGAATCCACCGACCAGCCAAAATCGCCGCAGTTGGTCATGGCGACCGACATGCGATGCCCGCCAGGCGTGATGCGATGGGCAAAGGGGTTCTGTTCGGCAATCGCCAGCAGTTGCTGATAAAGCGCCTCTGCGTCAGCGCGCGCCCGGCGCCGCAGGATGACCGCACCCTCAGCCAGCGTCTCCTGCCAGGGTTGCTCTTCACTGAAAAGATCTAACATCAGTTTTCTCCGGATTCGGCGGGTATCAGGAAAGCAGCAAACTGTGGCGACATCCAGCTGACAAACTTATCGCCCTGTTTGCTGATCAGATAGACCGCCAGATGCTGTTGGGTCGCCAGCGCTTTGGCTTTCTCGGTGCCAAGCACCATCAGCCCGGTGTCCCAGCCGTCGGCTTCCAGCGCCGTAGTGGCGATCACCGTGGCCGACACCAGTTTATGCTCAATCGGTCGTCCGGTAACGGGATCGATGACATGAGAAATGCGGTGGCCGTCCAGTTCATAATAGTTGCGATAGCTGCCGGAAGTGCTGATCCCATGCCCCTGCAGATCCACACGCGCCTGCACCGCGTTTTCCTGGTCAGTGGGTTTCTGAATCGCCACCCGCCACGGCTGCTGCTGCGCATTGAGGCCGCGGCTCAGCACGGCGCCCCCCACCGACACCAGATAGTTATTTATCCCCAGCTGCTCCATCAGTCGCGCCAGGTGATCGGTGGCAAACCCTTCACCCACCGTGGAGAGATCGACATAGAGGCCCGGCAGATCTTTCTGCAGCCACTGTCCGTTCGCGCCCTGCAGCACCCGCAGATGCTGTAATCCGGTCTCTGCCCGGGCGGCCGCGATCTGTGCCGCATCCGGGGTATGCAGAGGCTGTTTCGTCGGGCCAAAGCCCCATAAATTGACCAGCGGGCCGACCGTGATATCCATCGCGCCACCGGTTTTGCGGCCGATCCGCAGGGAGGTGGTGACGATATCGGCCATGTTTTCACTGACTGGCTGGGGTGAGAGATCGCGGCTCTGGTTAAAGCGCGACAGCACGGAGTCCGGCTTCCAGGTGGAAAGCTCGGCATCGTCGGCGTCCAGCCGCTGCTGGATACGCTGCTGCAGCTCCGCTTTGCGTTCGCTGTCCACGCCAGCCAGACTTACCCGCCAGACGGTGCCCATGGTTTTACCTTCCAGCACCAGCGCGGAGGTCGCCGCAGGTTTATCGCAACCGGTCAGCATCAGCGCCAGCAGCGGCACAAACAGCAGATTAATCTTATAACGCATCATTCCTCGCATGTAACACTTTATTAATAGCCACTACAAAGCATAAACTTCGGGTAAATTAGCTTAAAGCGCGTTGAATCTTCCTCCGAACCACGAGAACATTCACCCGTCATCTATCCTGAGCCCGCCTGCCGACAGGCGATCCCTCTGAATCACATAAAGGAGCAGCAGATGATCTATATGATTCTCGCCATCGCCCTCGGCCTGTTTGTTTTTGGCAGTTATAAAGCCATCGAACAGCGCCGTCATCGCCACATGGCCCCGTCACGTCCGCGCCATTAACAGGCTTTACTGCACCTGTTTGGGGCAACGCAGCCGTGACCAGCGCGGCAAGTGTACCAAAACGGGCGAAATGTCTGTGGCTGTGAGAGCGGTAGAGCTGGCATGAATTCTGCATTGTTGAAACAGTGTTTATCCCTGAGAGGTGCAGAATGAAAAATTCACAGAAGTGGCAGTCGGTCTGGCAGCACTGGCTGAGCTTTTCAGCCTTCACCCTGGCAGGCGTGGCGTTTGAAGGCGCACGTTTCGGCTGCGTCGTGCCGTCGGCGACCGTGGCGGCAAAAGCCACGACATGGCGAAAGGCAGATGCCCCTCGCCAGCAGGATCAGGCGGGCGCGCAGCCGTAACGCGCGCCCTGACAACTCAGAACTGGTAAACCAGGCCCAGCGCCACTACGTCGTCGGTATTGATACCGGCGGCGTCAGTGAACGCGTTGTCGTCCAGCAGGTTGATCTGGTAGTCCACGTAGGTAGACATGTTTTTGTTGAAGTAGTAGGTCGCGCCAACGTCGATATATTTTTTCAGATTCTGTTTGCCCCAGTTCTGAACGTCGGTGCCGCGCTGAGTGACATAGGCCAGAGACGGACGCAGGCCGAAGTCGAACTGATACTGTGCCACCACTTCCCAGTTATCCGCTTTATCCGCGTAACCAAAGGCTGAGGAGTTGCTGCTGTCGCCGAAGCGGGTTGCGTTGAGTGAGCGCGAGTACATCGCCGCCAGGTAGACGTTGTTCGCGTCATATTTCAGACCGCCGGTGTAGACCTGGGCTTTGTCGCCACGGCCCAGGATGCCGGAGGTGGCGCTGTTCTGGTCGTTGGTACGGTCGGACTGGAAGGTCGCCGCACCAATGCCAAAGCCTGAACCCAGATCATAAGTGGTGCTCAGGCCCCAGCCGTCGCCATTCTGCCCCAGCACGTCACGACCGTTTGGTGACTCGCTGCTGTTGCCATTTTTGCCCTGATACTGCACGGCAAAGTTCCAGCCATCCACCAGGCCGAAGAAGTTGTTGTTGCGGTAGGTCGCCATGCCGTTACCGCGCTGATACATGAAGTTATCCGCGCCATAGGTGTCGCCGCCGAACTCAGGCAGCACGTCGGTCCATGCGCCGATATCATAGGCTACGCCGTAATTACGACCGTAGTCGAACGAGCCTGCATCACCAAATTTCACCCCGGCAAAGCCGACACGGGTGAAGCTGTTGGCGGTGCCTTCATCTTCAGAGTTGTTCAGAGCCGCCTGGTATTCCCACTGGCCATAGCCGGTCAGCTGATCGCTGATTTCGGTTTCGCCTTTAAAGCCAAAGCGCACGTAGGACTGGTCGCCATCGGCGCTGCTGTTGTCAGAGAAGTAGTGCAGGCCATCTACCTTCCCGAACAGGTCCAGTTTATTGCCATCTTTATTATAAATTTCAGCTGCGTTTGCTGATCCTGCTGCCACCAGCAATGCAGGGATCATCAGGGAGAGAACGCGACGTTTCATTTTATTACCCTCTGTTATGTGCCTTTTATTATTTGCCACTGCGAGCTGAACGCTTAAAAATTCAGCCGGCAGGCCATTGTTGTTTTATAGCGGGTAATAATCCACCAGGAAAATGCTACGAAATTTCCAAAACTGTTTCATAATGCGAAACAGTTATTTCCGGATGTAATTTTTGGGGAACTTATCATCAGCACGGATCGATAAAAAATGGCGCACAAATCGCTAATCCGGATCCGCAATTATGATTATCAAGGGGTTACATCAGACCATTCCGAAGCACTGAATGATAAAACTTATGTCTCATCCGGGAATAGAATAGTCCCCGCTATCATCATTTATTCCATTATTACCTTCATTCTCCCCGAATGAGATGTACAACTTAATATTTCCCGCCGGACAATTTGTCCGGCTTTTTTTTGCCTGCTCTCCGCCGTTTCGCTATATCTCTGTCAACTTTCTTCACCGGATTAAAATAACCCCACCCTCTTTCCGCACAGATTGATAAATTCCGGCGCTGTCGGGTCGCGTGGTGGTGAAATATCCGCCATGTTAATTTCCCTGCGTAATTAAGCAGGCGGCGATTTCGGGTGCGCCGGATGATCAGCGCTCACGCAGCGATTCTTTGACTTTATTCAGTGGTTTAATCAGATAATCCATGACCGATTTCTGTCCGGTTTTGATCTCCACATTGGCCACCATGCCGGGCACAATCGGGAATTTTCGCCCTGCGCGGTTGGTCAGCTCCGCTTTCTGGGTCCGGACGTAGACGCGATAGTAGTACTGGTCGCGTTTCACCTCATCCTGCAGGGTATCTGGCGAGACTGTTTCCACCTCGCCAGGCAGGTCGCCATAGATAGAGGAGTCATAGGCGGTCACTTTGACAATCGCTGCCAGACCCGGCCGGATAAAGGCGATATCGCGCGGATTGATGCGCGTCTCGATCAGCAGCTGATCCTCCAGCGGCACAATTTCCATGAGTTTGCCGCCCGGCTCCAGAACGCCACCGACCGTCGTCACCTGAATATCTTTTACGATGCCACGAACGGGCGAGTAGAGCGTGGCGCGCGTCAGCTGATCCTCTTTACCGGCGGCCACCTGCAGCTGCGCATCCAGTTCCGCATTGTTTTTTACCTGCTCTTCGTGGGCGCGCACCAGATAGTCGTTGCGCGCCTCATCGATTTTGCCGCGCAGATCGCTGACCTGACGGCGCAGACGGATCACCTCCACCTGCCCTGCCGCCCCTTTCGCCACCAGCGGCTCGGTAAGCCGCAGCTCATCCTGCACCAGCCGCAGCGACTGCTGCAGGTTGCTGATGGTTTCCGTGAGGTTACGACGCCGGGACTCATAGAGCTGACGTTCACGCTGCACCAGCTGCGGCTCCTTCAGCGTCTCGGCGCTGAAGGTCAGCGGCGTGCCCGCCAGCTCCGCCTCCAGCCGCTCCGAGGAGGCGCGCAGCGTGCGCACTTTCGCCTGCGCCTCGCCGAAGTTTGACTGAAAGCGGGTCGGATCGAGTGTCGCCAGCACCTGCCCCTTCTCGACAATATCGCCTTCGTGTACGTTAAGCTGCTTGACGATGCCGCCATCCAGGCTGTCGATCACCTGCGCACGGCTGGAGGGCGTGACTTTGCCGCTGCCGACCGTCACCTCATCCAGGATCGCAAAGTGCGCCCAGATAAGGAAAATCGCCAGCGCGGCGGTGCAGAGCCAGATAATCGCCGAGGTGCGGCGTTCATGACGGGCCAGATCTTTATCCACGATAACCAGACTCATACGCCCTCTCCTTTACCCGTTGATGGCGAGGTCGCGGGCACCGTCGCGCGGCGCAGGATCTCGTCGCGCGGCCCGTCGGCCACGATCCGGCCGTTATCCATCACCACAATACGATCGACCATCTTCAGCAGCGCCGGACGGTGCGTGACCAGCAGCAGAGTCCGCCCGCTGATCCAGCCCTGCAGCTGACGGATCACATGCTCCTCAAGCTGCTCATCCATCGCTGCGGTAGGCTCATCGAGCAGCACCACCTGCGGCTGGCGCAGGATCATCCGGCTCAGCATTACCATCTGCCGCTGCCCCCCTGAGAGGCCGCGTCCGCCTTCATTGATAATCCGATCCAGGCTGGCGGCATCCTGCTGGATCAGCGACAGCGCGCCACTGATGCGCAGCGCCTGCAGCATCTCCTGTTCGCTGGCGTGGGGGTTGCCGAGCATCAGGTTCTGCCGCAGCGTGCCAAAGAAGAGGCGGGAGTCGTGCGAGAGCCAGCCAAGCTGACGGCGCAAATCGGTGGGATCGATACGCTCAATGTCAACGCCATCGACAATCACCTTGCCCTGGGTCGCCTGCGCCTGACCGGCCAGAATCTTCAGCAGCGTCGATTTGCCCGCCCCGACTTTACCCAGAATGGCGATCTTCTCGCCGGGCTGAATCTGCAGCTGCTGCACATTCAGCACGTTCTTTTCGTTCTCTTCGTCGTAGCTGTAATGCACATTGCGCAGATCGTACTGCCCGGTAAGCGTCGGACAGTGGGCCAGCGTCGCCGTGTCCGGCTGATCGAGCGGCTTTTTCAGCAGCTCATCCAGCCCTTTCATCGCCATTTTGGCGTGCTGCCAGCGTGAGAAGACCATGGTGAGCTGCATCAGCGGCGCGATGGTGCGCGAGGAGAGCAGGCTACAGGCGACCAGCGTCCCGGTGGTAATCTGCGAGTCGAGCACCAGATAGACGCCAAACACCAGCATCCCGGCGTAGGTCAGCTGCTGCACGGTCGAGGCCCAGCCGGTGAGGCGCGCGCCCCACAGCCGCTGCTGATTACTGATGGCGGCGCTGACCTCGTGCGTCTGCTCCCACTGACGCTGAAAGTAGGGTTCGGCCTGCAGCGCCTTGATATCCTCGATGCCTTCGATGGTCTCGACCAGTACCGCATTGCGCAGCGCCCCTTCCCGCAGCCCCTCTTTCGCCAGCCGCGCCATCGGGATCTGCACCAGCAGGCCGGGAATGACGATCAACGGGATCGCCGCCAGTGGGATCAGAACCAGCCAGCCGCCGACAAACGACATGATAAACAGGAACAGGATGACAAACGGCAGATCGGCAGCCGCGCCGACGGTGGTCGAGGTCAGCAGCTCACGCACCTGGTCAATCTCGCGCAGCTGCGAGATAAAGGAGCCGGTCGATTTTGGCCGCGCCTCATTGCGGATGCTCATCGCCCGGGCAAACAGCATCGACGAGACTTTCAGATCGATACGTTTCCCCATCAGGTCGGAAACCTGGGTGCGCATCAGCCGGATAAGGTACTCGATGGCCGCCGCGATCAGCACCCCGACAAACAGCACCCATAACGTGGATTCCGACTGCGCCGGGATCACCCGGTCATAGACCTGCATTGAAAAGAGGATCCCGGCCAGCGCCAGCACGTTGCTGACCACCGAGGCCAGAGAAATCTCGGTGATCCGGCGTCCCATGCCGCGAAAATTTTTCCAGAACCAGTGTGGTTCATAGGGCTGAACGAACTCGTCGATGCGCGCGTCCCGGCCACGCGCCGCGACGCCAACGACACCGACGTTGCCCTGGGCGCGCGCCAGCAGCTCTGACAGGGGGCTTTCACGCACCACGTCGCCGCCTTCACTCAGCCAGTAGCGCGCCCCCTCATCGGCATCGATCTCTTCCAGCACCGCTACGCTGGCATTCTCCAGCACCAGCACTATCGGGGTGATCTCCTGACGCCAGCGCAGCGTATGCTGCGGTACCATGGTCAGATGCAGCCCCAGCAGCCCGGCAAGCCGCTCCAGCTGCTGTGCCACCGGCAGATGTTCGAACCAGCGCATCTGCTGGCGCAGGGTTTTACCCTCGGCAGGTTTGCCGAATCGCGCGGCCACGCGCAGCATGGCGGCGATCCAGTTGTCCGTATTCATACTCATGATTAATGCCTTATCCCTATTGCAGCGAAGGAAGGAGATCGCCGCTGCTTTGCTGGCGATCGATGCCCATGATGTCGAGCAGATTGTCTACCGCAGCGGCATAACGCACGGTGGCGTCCCAGCCATCGTAGAGCGCGGTAATGCGTGAGCTGTCCGCCTGAAACACATCCTGCTCAACGCTGAGCAGATCGTTGAGGCTGCGCTTGCTCAGGCGATACTCGTCGGCGTAGACATTTCGGGTATGGTCGGCGCTGGCCAGCTGCACCTCCCCGGCCGCCTGGCGCTGCTGTGCGCCAATCATATCGGCATAGGCCGTGGAGGCGTTCTGATTGATGGCGAGCTTGGCCTGCTGAACCGCCGCCTGGGCCGCTTCGCGATCCCCCTCGGCTGACTGGGTTCGGGCGTTCACCATCCCCCCCTGATAAAGCGGCGCTTCCACCTGCAGCTGCACTTCATCATCCCAGTAGGACTGGCGATCGTTTTCATAGCGGGTGCGGCCCGCCTGCACCTTAATGGTTGGCCAGTGGCCCGATTCGGCCTGACGCACCCGCTCGCGGGCCGCCTCCTGCTTCGCCTGGGCGCTGCGCACGGCGGCGCTGCTTTCATAGGCGATTCGATCGAGAGTGATCTGCTGTTTCAGCAGCGCCTGCGGCAGTTCCGGCAGCGTGGCGGGGACAACGCCGGTCAGCACGGTCAGCTGCGCGGTGGCGGAGCGCAGCTGGGCGCGATACTGCTCTACCGTCGCCTGCATGGCGGCGATACGGGTCTCCGCCTGCAGGACATCTGACTGTGAGTTGAGCCCGGCATCGGCGCGCAGTTTTGCGATATCGCGCACCCGCTGCAGCGAGGCGATATTGGTGCGCGCCGTGTCGGCCAGCGCCTGATAGCGTTTGACTTCGAGATAGGCCTGCAGCGTGTCTTCCGCCACGGTGGTCATGGCGTCGAACAGGCCATAGCGATAGGCATCGGAGAGCGCATGCTGCTCATCGATGGCGCTGCCGGTGCGACCAAAGTCATAGAGGAGCTGGCTGAGCGTAATCCCGCCGGAACCGTTGTTGTTCAGGCTGCCGGCGGAGTCGGTCTGATGAGAGCGCCCCGCCGCACCCTGCAGAGAAATCTGCGGATACCAGGCGCTGCGGGCGGCATCCAGGTCGCCCTGCCCCACATGGATCTGGGCCGCCGCTTCCGAGATTTTCGGGTTGCGGGCGAAGGCGCGGAGAATGGCCTCCCGCAGCGTTAAGCGGGCAACCTGCTCTTCGCTGGGCGCCGCACGCCAGTTAAATTCGGCTTTAGGTAAGGGTGCGGCCAGGGCCGCGGGAGTGACAACGCCACTCAGGGCGCACAGCAAAAAAGTTAATCGCGCTTTGTTCATTTTCCATACCAACAGGGGTTCTTATCATCATGGTGTTTTTCCCGGTGAACAAAGCGTGCAAAAGGGGTGCTGCTCAGAGGCTGAGGGTACTTTTTCAATATTTTATTTATGGTTCGCGAACCAGACGCTACGCGACCTTTAACATTATTAGATCATTTCACCCGCAGATTCCTGCTAAAAACAGATGAAATCGTTGATATTTCTGTCGGGTGACGAAAAAACAGTCACCGGGCAGCCTCATCTCCCTTCGGAATGATGCAGCAGAACTGTGCAGAAGGCAGTGATTTTATTAATGTGTCGGCACAGAAGACCGTGCCGCAGGCTGGATCAGCCGCATTGGCCGGCATGCGCCACCCGAAACAGGTAACGGCGGCAACCGTCGGACTTATCCGGCAACCTCTGCCCTGTCCGCGCAAGCCGCTGAAGCTGGCGGATAATAGCGTCAGCGCGGCACAGTGCGCGCGATGCCATTTGCTGCGCTTACCCTAATCTTTCAGGCTGTTAATGGATAGTGGCGATAGTCTGGAAAGTGTCAGGATTCCGTTATGAAAAAAAGCGGGTGCTTTCGCACCCGCTTCGCCTGTCGCGCTGACAGCATCCGTGGTCTTTACACGACGTGAACCTGCAGATTCTGCTGCACCAGCACATCCCCCAGCGTGTTATCGCTGCTCAGTGCCGAGTTGTGGTAGATCTCAAAGACTCTGCCCTCCACAGTGCGCTCGCCGCTGACTTCCCAGATCCCGCCGTTGCTGTTAGCCAGCGTCACCTGGCTGCCATCCGCCCCTTTGATCAGCAGATCGTCACTCTGTTTATCCGTGATGTTGAGTGCCTCATTGAGGTCGAGCTTCACGGCGTTGGTGCCGGTTCTGCCCAGGTCGAGTACCTCAATGTGTTCGACCTTCAGGCCCAGCGCGGTGAGATCCAGCGTGAGATTCTCACCGTTGAGCACCAGGGTATCGGTGCCTGCACCGCCGTCGATGTGGGTAAAGTTAAGGTCGCTGACCGTCACGATATCCGCACCGCTGCTGCCGACCACCGAGGCGCCTTCCGCCGTGCTGCCATCTGCCAGCGTGATCACCACGCCGCCGATGGTGTAGACCCCCTCATCTGCCGGGGCCGCCACCACCGCCGCCACGGTCTCACTGACCGGCGCGGTTTCGCTGCTGCTGACCGGCGTCACGCTATCCGCCTCCGTGACCAGCGTGGAGGCTACCGCCACCGTGGCGCTGCTCTCCTCGCCGCTGGTGCTGGCCGTGTGCTGCGTCTCAGAGCCGACACTGGCGAGCGTGGCGCTGTCATCCACCAGCGAGAACAGGGCAACCGACTCGGTTGCCGCCAGCGTCACCGGCAGCAGCGAGCCCAGGATCAGGGTGTTGGTAGTGGTGTAGCTGTTTCCGGCCGCATCGACAATCGAGACTTTGGCCAGGGTATTCAGTGACAGCAGCAGACCGCCAACCGACAGCAGCGACGGTGAGAAGTTAACGGCGTAACGTCCCAGCGCATCGGTCGTGGTCGTCAGCGTCGGCCCGTTGCTGCCGTTGGAGAGCAGCAGCGTCACGCTGACCTTCGTGCCCTGGGCCGCGTTCAGCGAACCGCCCTGCACCACCAGGCCATAGAGCGCAGAACCGACCAGGCTGAGCACCGGATCGACCCCGACCAGCGGCTGGTTATGCGACAGCGCGGTAAAGGTGCTGTTGCTGGTCGCGGTGTTGCCACCGATATCCGCCACCGTCACGGTCAGCGGATGACTGCCGTCCGCGATCCCTTTCAGCGTCGCTGACGGCACGCTGACGCTCCATGTGCCATCCGCCCCGACCGTGGTGGTGAGAACCGCGCCCGCCACGTTAACCGTGACCCTGCCGCCCACCGCGTTGGTGCTGCTTCCCCGGATGATTTCACCGCTGTTTGCTTCCGCAATGTTGAGGTAACCATCACCGCCAAAGAAGCTGTTCACGCTCACCGTCGGCAGCGTGTGGCTCACCACCGCCAGCGACGACGACACCGTACCGGTGCTGCCTGCGCCGTTGACCACGCTGGCGGTCACGGTCTGCAGGCCATCCGCGATGGCGGCGAGGTTAGCCGCCGGCACGGAGAGGCTCCAGTTGCCGTTGCTGCTGACCGTAGTGCTGTAGGTCTGGCCGCCCAGCGTCACCCGCACCACCGATCCCTCGGCGTTGCTGGCGGTGCCGCTGATGGTCTGGGCCGTTTTCACATCCACGGCGCTCAGGGCACTGTCGCCAAACAGTGAGGTAATGGCGACCACCGGCGTCGACTGACTGATGACGCTGAGTGTACCGCTGCTGTTGACCACGTTGCCGTAGGCGTCCGTACCGGTCACCGTGACGGTCTTCGTGCCATCGGTGATCGCCGTCAGATCCGCCTTCGGTACGCTGATGCTCCAGTTTCCGCCGCTGACCACTTTGGTGGTGTAGGTCAGGCCATTCAGCGTGGCGCTGACCACAGAGCCTGCAGAGAGGCTGGAGGTGCCGCTCAGCGTCTGGTTAGAGGCCAGATCCGCCGCGCTCAGCACGCCATCGCCAAACACCGTATTGACGGAGAGCGTGGGCTGAACCAGCCCCAGCGAAACGCCCGCGCTGGTGCTGCTGACGTTGCCGACCAGGTCGGTCACCGACGCGCTGACGGTGAAATTACCGTTCAGCAGCGTCGAGAGCACCGCTGGCGACACCGTCGTTGAGAAGCTGCCGTCTGCGTTGACCAGCGCCGTGGCGGTGGTATTGCCAATCGCCAGCGTGACGCGGCTGCCTGCTGCGACCCCGGAAACGGTGCCGCTGATGGTCTGCGTCACCAGCGATTCCGCCAGGTTCAGCACGCCATCCCCGAACAGCGGATTCAGCGTGACTTTTGGCAGAGTGTGGATGCCGACCAGGGCGGTGGCATTCGCGCTGCTGGTGTTACCGGCGCTGTCGGTTACGCTGACGCCGACCGTCAGCGTGCCATCCGCCAGCCCCTGCAGCAGGGCTGGCGACAGCGGAACATTGAAGTTGCCGTTCACATCGGTCGACGTGACAAACTGCTGCGCGCCGACAGAAACCACCACGCGCGATCCCGCTTCCGCGCCGCCAATCACCCCACCCACCGTCTGTGCGAGCAGCGCGTCTGCCACATTCAGCAGACCGTCACCAAACAGCGGATTAATGGTGATGGTCGGCAGCAGCGTATCGACCCGGAACCCGGCGCTGGTTGACGCGGTGTTGCCCGCCGCGTCCGTCACCGACGCGCCGACGGTCAGGTTGCCCTGCGCCAGTGTGCCCAGAATATCCGGCGTGACCGTGGCACTGAACGCCCCGCCCGCACCCACCGTCGCGGTGACCTGGCTGTTGCCGACCGTGAGCGTCACCGTGGCGCCCTGGGCAACGTTGGTCACCACGCCGCTGATCACCTGGCTGGTGGCGATGTCGGCCAGGTTCAGCACGCCATCACCAAACAGCGACGTCAGCGAAACCGACGGCGCCTGGGTAAAGACACCGATGGTTGTGCTGCCGGAGGCCACGTTGCCGGCCGCATCCCGGACGCTGACGCCCAGCGTCAGATTGCCATCGAGCAGTGCGGTCAGATCGCTGGCCGGCAGGTTAACGCTCCAGGCCCCGCCCGCCTGCACCGTGGTGGTGTAGCTCTTGCTGCCAAAGGTAACCGTCACCTGCGAACCGGCCGCCGCATTCTGGATCACGCCGCCGACCAGCTGCCCGGCCGCGGCTTCCGCGATGTTCAGCAGGTTATCGCCGCCAAACAGCCCGGTAAGCTCACCCACCACCGGCACCGCATTGACAATCGACGTCACGGATTCCCCCACGGTACGGGTGTTGCCCGCGCCATCCGTCAGGGTCACGTTAAACGCCAGATTGCCATCGCCCAGCAGACCCAGCACCGACGGCGGCACCACGATGGCCCATTTTCCATCCTGACCCACGCTGGCGGAGAGCGTGGTTCCGCCCAGCAGCACCGACACGGTGGCGCCCACGCCCGCCGAGGTCGCCACCCCGGAAATCGTCTGTGCCACGGTGGCGTCCAGCGCGCTGAGCGTGCCGTCGCCAAACACCGAATCGACCACCAGCGTCAGCGCGCTGTTGACCACTTTGTTGACCGTCAGCGTGGCGTCCGTCTGGTTTCCGGCGCCGTCACTGACCCGCACGCCAAACACCAGCACACCTTCCGTCAGGCCCGCCAGCACCTCTGGCGTCAGGTTAAAACTCCAGCGTCCATCCGCACCGACGGTCGCGGTGGCGAGAGGCGCCGCATCGCCCAGGTAGAGAGCGATCGTCTGGCCCTCGGCCCCCTGCGTACTGCCGGTCAGCACCTGACTGGTCACCAGGTCAGCGGCGTTGATCAGGTTGTCGCCCAGGAATGCATCCACCTGCACCAGCGGCGCAGAGGTATTCACCGTGACCGGCTGGCTGGCTGTGCCCACGTTGCCCGCCAGATCGGTGAGCTGCGCGGTGATCACCAGCGTCGAGCCGTCGGTCAGCGCCTGCATAGCGCTGGCGGGTACGGTGGTGGACCAGCTGCCGTCGCTCTGCACAACGGCGCTGTAGGTCTGATTATCGAAGGTGACAGTGACCTGGCGGCCCGCTTCGCTGGCGTCGGTGGTGCCGCTGATGACCTGGCTGACACCGCTTTCACTGCTGTTCACCTGGTTATCGTCGGCAAAGTTATTGATAAACAGCGCCGGTGGCGTCAGGTCGATCAGAATATCTCCGCTGGTGCTGACCGGCGTGGTGCCGTCAGTGGCATTCACCGTGATCGTCACGCTGCCGTCCGCCTCCCCAAAGGCGCTGACCGGCAGGGCCGCCGTTGACCAGTTGCCCTGCGCATCCAGCGTGGTGCTGTACTCCAGATTATTGATTACCACCGTGACCACGCCCCCGGCATCCAGCCCGGATGAGGTGCCGCTTACGACCACCCCGCCCGCGAGATCCTGGGTGCTGATGATGTTGTCACCCGAGATGGTGCCCAGCGTCACTAACGGGCCTGCCGGTGGCGTCAGATCGACCGCCAGGCTGACCGAGCCCGTGCCGGTATTGCCGGCCAGATCGGTCACCGCCAGATTCAGGGTTGTGGCGGTGCCAAAGGTCGCCATCTGCTCTGGCGTCAGCGTCACGCTCCAGCTGCCGTTGGCCGCCACAATCGCGGTGCCAAGCAGCGTGTCATTCAGCGAGACCGTCACCACAGTTCCCGGTTCGGCACCGGTCGCCGTGCCGCTGAGCAGCTGCGGCTGAATGCTCTCGCCGTAATTCAGCACGTTGTCGCCGGTAAAGTCCGTGATGCTGAGCACCGGCGGCGTGGTGTCGAGCACCAGCGAGCTGTTAATCGTTGCGCTGTTACCCGCGCCATCGGTGACCGTGATGGTGACCGGATAGGTACCATCCGTCAGCGCCGAAAGCTGGTCCGCTGTCAGCGGCACCGCCCAGTTACCGCTGCTATCGGCCGTGGTGGTGTAGCGTTCGCCCCCCAGCGTCAGCTCGACGCGCTGATTCGGCTCCGCCTTGCCGGTCGTGCCGCTCAGGTTAATCCCGGCGGCAGCCTCATCAGCATTCACATAGCTGCCCAGGAAATCCGGGCTGACCACCGGTTTCGGTGCGATGAAGCTGGCGAAGAACGGCAGCTGCGCTGATGCGCTGTTGCCCGCCGCATCCACGACGTTAACCGTCAGCGTCTGCGCGCCATTCGTCAGCGAATTCAGGGCATTGGCCGGAATGTCCACCGTCCAGTTGCCGTCCGTATCCACCGTACCGGAATAGCGGCTGCCGTTGAGGTCAACGGTAATGCTGACCGCCTGATTTGCCCCAGTGCTGCCGGTAGTACCGGTCAGGGTGACCCCGGCCGCGGCTTCGCTGATGTTCAGCTGGTTATCGCCGCCAAAGGTGTCCGGCCTGAAGGTCGGTACCGGCAGGGTAACCGCCGTCACCACGTTCAGCGCGGTGCTGTCGCTGTTACCGGCGATGTCTGTCGCGGTCACGGTGATGGTGTGGCTGCCGGTGGTAAAGGTCGCTAACTGATCTGGCGAGAGCGTCAGCGACCAGCTGCCATCGTTCTGTACCGTGGCGGCCAGTGGCTCATTGTCGTTGAAACCTGAGATCAGCACCGCCACCGTCTGTCCGGCACCGGTAATACCGGTGGATCCCGTCAGAACCTGCGGATTGAGCGCCTCGGCCACGTTGAGCGCCCCGTCGCCAAACGGCAGATTCAGTGTGACATCCGGCAGCGTGTTGATGGCCACCAGTACCGTGCCGTTGATGCTGGCGCTGTTGCCGTTAGCGGCGGTGACGGTTACGCTGACCGGCCAGTTACCGTCCGGCAGGGTCTGCAGTAAATCCGGGGACAGGTCGAGCGACCAGCGCGTTTTCTCCGTATTCAGATCCGCCGTGTAGCGCGTGCCATTGATGGTCACCGTCACGCTCGCGGCATTCTGGCTGTTTACGTCTCCGGTCAGGCTACCGCCTGCGGCCGCCTCTGCGGCATTGATACGGCCATCGGTGAAGGGCGTATCCAGCGTCGGCTCCGCCAGTGGCGTCAGTGCCGAGGTGAAGGTTTTGCTCAGCTGGCTGGTGTTGCCTGCGCGGTCGGTCGTCACCAGGGTCAGCGTGTGCACACCGGCGCCCAGGCTGGCGATCACCTCCGGCGTCAGGCTGGCGCTCCAGTTCCCGCTGGCGTCAACCGTGACCGCCAGCGGGATGTTCTGATCGCCCACCGTGACGCTCAGGGTCTGACCGGCCACCACCGTTGAGGTGCCGGTGACCTGCTGAACCACACCCGCTTCCGTGATGTTGATGATGTTGTCACCAAACAGAATATCGGTGAAAACGGCGGAAACCGGTGGTGTCCTCAGGACCTCCACGTCTGCGGTTACCTGCGCCGGATTGCCGGCCGCATCTGTGGCGGTGACCACCACCTGCGTCACCCCATCGACCAGCGCGTCCAGCGCGTCCGGATCCAGCGTAAGCGTCCAGTTGCCGCTGGCATCGGTAGTGGTGCTGAACGGCTGCGAACCGACAGTGATGCTCAGTACGGTGCCTTCCGCCAGGTTGGTGCTGCCGCCACTCAGCGTCAGCGACCCTGCAATATCGGCGTCACTGACCAGCGCATCGCCAAACGGCGTCTGCAGGGTCAGGGCGGGCGGCGCATTAATCGCCACGTCGATCGACAGATCGCTGTTCGTCGTGACATTGCCCGCGGCGTCGGTGACCGACACGCTGATGCCGTTCGTGCCATCCGCCAGCTGCTGCAGATCGGCGGTGGGTATCGTGACCGACCAGCTGCCGTCCTCCGCGGCCGTGGTGGTGTAGCTGACGTTATTGAGCGTCACCGTGACCGGCAGGCCGCCGGTGGTGGTGCCCCCGATGGTGAGATCCTGGAGCGATTCCGCCACGTCCAGGATATCACCTGCGCTGACCGTGATGCCGGTCAGTGCAGGTGGGGTGGTAATGAAGCTGACCTCCTGGCTGACGGTGGCCGGATTACCGGCCGCGTCGCTGGCCGTGACGGTAAAGGTTTGCGTGCTGCCGGACGCCAGGCCGGTAAAGGCGCCGGACGGCACCGTTACGCTCCAGTTGCCGTCAGCGTCGAGGGTGGTGGTGTAATCATTGCCGTTAAACGACACCGTGACCTGCGTGCCGGCGGCCAGCCGGGTACTGGCCCCGCTGACCACCACATCCGCGGCGGCCTCAATCGCATTGATCACATCATCCCCGGCCACCACATCGAGTGTCAGCGTCGGCTGAACCTGATCACTGGCCAGCACCACCAGAGAGGAGCTGCTGCTGGCCGGATTGCCCGACGCATCGGCGGAGACCACCACCAGCAGCTGGTCGCCATCCGGCAGATTAGCGAGATCGGCGGCAGGAACGGTCACCGTCCAGAGTCCCTCTCCGTCGACCGTGCCGCTGTACTGGATCCCGTTCAGCGTAACCGTCACCAGCTGGCCTGTCGCCAGGTTGGTGCTGCCGCCGCTGATAGCCAGATCCTGCTGCGCCTCCGCCTGATTCAGGAAGTTATCGCCACTGATGGGATCGAGGGTCAGGGTGGGCAGATTCGCGCTGTCCGCATCGCGCGTCAGGATCTGCGGCACCGTGGTCGGGTTGCCCGCCGCATCCGTCAGCGTCACCTCAACGGTATAGTCACCGTCTGTCAGCCCCTGAAGCACGCTGGCGGGCAGCGTGACCTGCCAGCTCCCGTCAGAGAGCACCAGGGTGCTGTAATCCACATCCTGGAAGCTCACGGTCACGGTCTGTCCGGCCTCCCCGACCGATGCGCTGCCGCTGATGATGACGGGTTCCAGCACCTCCAGTGAGTTGATGATGTTGTCGCCACCGATCGGGTTCAGGGTCAGCGTCGGGGGTGTCAGATCCACCGTCACCGCGCGGGTCAGCGAACCGCTATTGCCGGCGGCATCGCTGGCCGTGATCACCAGATCATTGACGCCCGGCGCCAGTAACTGCAGCTGCTCCGGCGTTAAGGTCAGCGTCCAGTTGCCCTGCGCATCCACCGTGGCAGGGTACGTCTCTCCGCCCAGCGTCACCGTTACCGACTGGCCGCTGGCCGCGACGCCGGTTGTGCCGCTCAGCGTCTGACTGAGCGCCGACTCCGCCAGGTTGAGATAGCCGTCGCCGAACGGGGTGTTAAGGCTGATCGCGAGGTCGCCGGTCGCCACGCTGATCTCGCGCGTTTCGGTCACCGGATTGCCCGCCGCATCGCTGACCGTTACCGTCAGGATATAGGCCCCGGCCGGAATGCCCGCCAGCGCCCCGGCAGGCAGCGTCAGGCTCCAGTCGCCATCCTGGCCCACGGTGGTGGTCCAGATCTGATTGTTCAGGGTCACGGTGACCCGCTGTCCGGCCTCCGCACTGCTGCTGCCACTCAGTTCAATCGGCGCAAGGCTTTCAGCGATATTGACGATGTTGTCATCCGCGACGGCATTCAGGGTCAGGGTCGGTGGCGTCAGATCGACCGTCACGCTGCCCTGGCTGCTGCCGCTGTTCCCGGCGGCATCCTGAACCGTCACGGTGTAGTCCACCACCGCTTCCGGCAGATCGGCCAGCGCCGTGGCGGGCACGCTGACCTGCCAGTTGCCGTTGCTGTCGACCGTGCCGGTGTAGGTGAGGCCATTCAGCAGCACGCTGACCGTCTGACCGTCGCCTGTGATGCCCGTGGTGCCGCTCAGCGTCTGGGCGGTGGCGATCTCGCTGCTGTTGAGCGTGCCGTCACCGAAGGCTGACACAATCTGGGGTGCCGGTGGCGTGGTCAGCACGCTGAGCGAGGCTTCGCTGCTCAGGGCCGCCCCCCCGCTGTCCGTCGCCGTGACCGTCAGCGTGTAAGGGCCGTCAGCCAGCGTCGTCAGCGCCTCAGCCGGAACGATAACGCTCCAGCGGCCGTCGGCCGACACCTGGGCGGTGTAGCTGACACTGTTGAACAGCAGCGTAACCAGACCGCCCTGCGGCACGTTGACGGCGCTGCCGGTGACGATCAGCGGCTGACCCAGCTCCAGCGCATTGAGGTAGTTGTCACCGCTGATGGCGTCAAGCGACAGGCCAGAGGCGTTGCTGTTAACGTCAAAGGTCAGATCACGGGTGGTGGTGTTGCCCGCCGCATCGCTGACGGCCACGGTGAAGGTGGCGCTGCCATCGGCAAGGGCGGCCAGCGCACCGGCTGGCACGATCAGGCTCCATGCCCCGCTGGCCTGCACGACGCCGCTGTAAACGGTACCCTCGAACGCCAGCGTGACCAGCTGGCCCGCTTCGACGTTGGTGGTGGTGCCGGTCAGACGCTGATCGGTCAGGCGTTCCGCGCCATCCACCACGTTGTCACCGGCAAAGGCATCCAGCGTCAGGGTGGGCAGCGTGCCCGCCTCCACTTTCAGCGTCAGATCGCGGCTGCTGGTGGTGCTGTTTCCGGCTTCATCGGTGGCGGTGACCGTCAGCGGATAGCTGCCGTTGCCCAGCCCGCTGTAAACGGTGGCGGGCAGCGCCAGCGACCAGTTGCCGTTGATGTCAGCGGTAGTGCTCAGGGTGGTGCCATTGAAGCTGGCCACGATCAGCGCATTGCCGTCGCTGCTGCCGCTCAGCGTCAGCGGCTGCTGACTCTCCACCGCGTTGATGATGCCATCGGACGGGGTGATAAAGTTCAGCGCTGGCGGCAGCGTATCGACCTGCAGCGTCCCCCCGGCCTGACTGCTGTTGCCCGCGACATCGCTGACCACCACGGTGTAAGGGGTGCTGCCCTGGGGCAGCGCAGCCAGCGCCTGTGGCGGAAGCGCCACCTGCCAGTTTCCTGCGGCATCGACCGTGCCGCTGTAGCTGATCCCGCCCAGGGTGATGCTGACGGTCTGGCCGTCGCCCGTCACGCCGGTGTTGCCGGTGATCGCGCCACCGGCTGCGGCTTCCTCAGCGTTGAGAATGCCATCCGTAAAGGCCACGCCCGGTGTAGCGACCGGCAGGGCGCTGGCCACGACGGTCAGGGTAGCGTCGCCGGTTGCCAGCGTCACTCCGTTAACGTCGCTGGCGGTCGCGGTGATCGTCTGCGGGCCATCGGCCGCCGTGCTGAAGGTCTCCGGCGGCAGCGTCAGGCTCCAGCTGCCATCGGCATTTACCGTCGTGCTGGCCGTGGCGCCGCTGGCGACCACGGTGATTAGCGTGCCCGCAGGCAGGCCGCTGGTGCTGCCGCTGACCGCGACAGGCTCACCCCGCTCCAGCGCGCTGAGGTAGTTGTCGCCGCTGATCGGCGCCAGCGCCAGCGACGGCAGGGTAGTGTCGACCGTGAAATCAAGCTGGCTGCTGGTGCTGTTCCCCACGGCGTTGATCACGCTGACGCTCAGGCTCTGACTGCCCTCGCCCAGCTCCGCCAGCGCACCCGCAGGCAGAATAATACGCCAGTTGCCACTGGCTTCGACGACCCCGCTGTAGTCGGTGCCGTTCAGGGAGATGATGACCTGCTGCCCCGGCTCGACGTTACTGCTGCTGCCGCTGACCGTAATCGGCTGCAGCTGCTCGGCCGCCGTGACGATGCCGTCGCCGGCAAAGGTGCTGCTGTCGACACGCAGCACCGGCTGTATCTCCGGCGCGGTAGCGACGTTCAGATCCACCACCTGGCTGCTCTGGTTGCCGTTAGCGCTGGTTTCGGTCACGGTGACAGGCACCGTACCCGGCGGCAGCGCGGCCAGCGCCTCAGGCGCAATCTGCAGCGACCACTGACCATTCACGCCGACGGTGGTGCTGTATAGCTGGTCATTAAGCTGAACGGTAACAATGTCGCCATTCTGACCGCTGCCGCTTACCTGCAGCGGCTCCAGAACTTCGCTGCTGTTCAGGGCATTGTCGCCACCGATCGGGGCGACGGCCAGCGGCGGCAGCGTGGTGTCCACCGTCAGCTCACCGATCTGGCTGTTGCTGTTCCCGATGGCATCGGTCACGGTTACCACCACCTGATAGCTGCTGCCATTGGTCAGTCCGGCCAGCGCCGCAGGCGGCACCGGCAGTGACCAGTTCCCCGTCTCATCAACCGTGCCGGTATAGGTCACGCCATTCAGCGTCACGCTGACGCGGTCGCCCGCGCTTCCCGACCCGCTGAAGCTGAAGCCGGCGGCCTGCTCGGCGTTATTCAGGATGCCATCCCCGGCAGGCGTATTCAGGCTGAAGTCCGGGGCGGCGGTGTCGACGGTCACCGGGAATGGCGTGGTAGCCACATTGCCGTTCGCCGTGGTCACGGTCACGTTAAGATCGTAACGTCCATCGTTCAGCGACTGCAGGTCGGCAGAGGGCAGCGTAGCGGTCCAGCGGCCAGTGGCGTCCACCACCGCGTCATAGGACGCTCCGTTCAGCGTCAGGCTGACGCTGCTGCCCGGCGTCACGGTGCCGCTGATGGTCAGATCGGCTGCCGCTTCCGCCGCGCTGATAATGCCATCGACGGCGATCGGATCGACGGTCAGCACCGGCAGTCCGGTATCAACCGTCAGCGGAACGCTGATGCTGTTGCTGTTGCCCGCGACATCCGTGACCGTCACCGTAATCGGGTTGCTGCCCTGCGCCAGCGCCTGAAGTACGGACGGCGGCAGCGTCACGCTCCAGTTGCCGTTCGCCTCAACCGTGGCCGGATAGCTGATACCGCCCAGGGTCACGCTGACCGCCTGCCCCGGTTCGACAGAGCCGTTCAGCGTCTGCGCCACGCTGGCTTCCGCCGTATCAAGAATGCCATCGGTAAAGGGCGTATTCACCTGCGGTTCACCTGGCGGTGTAGTCGCCACCAGCAGGGACTGGCTGGCCTGCACCCCACCTGACGACGCGGTGACGGTGAGAGTGCCCTGCGGCAGATTCGCCAGATCGGCGGCCGGTATGCTCAGCGTCCAGCCACCGTTTTCATCAGTCAGGGTGGTATAGAGGGTGCCGCCCGGCACCAGAGTCACGCTGATCGGGCTGCCTGCGGGCAGGTTCGCCGACGCACCGTTGAGGATAAGCGCGCTCGCCGCTTCCAGTGCATTCAGCGTGCCATCATCGCTGATCGGCGCAATCGAGAGCAGCGGTTCTGCGGAGACGACGACGGTGAGCTGTCCGCCGGAAGGCTGCGCCGGGTTACCGGCCAGGTCCGAAATCGCCACGGTAAAGGGTTTATCCCCTGCCGCGCCCAGCGATCCGGCGAGCAGCGTGACAACCCAGCTGCCGTCGGCCCGGACGACGCCATCGTAAGACTGACCGTTAATGGTCAGCAGCACCGGCTGGCCGGCCGGAATGTTAGTGACACTGCCCGTCACCAGAATGTCCGTCAGCTGTTCGGCGCTGTCGATCTGGTTATCGCCGGTCACGGCATCGATGGTCAGCACCGGCGGGTTGTCCACCAGCACGGTGACGCTGGAGATCAGGGTGCTGCTGTTGCCATAGGCGTCGCTGAGCACCACGTTAATCGGGTAGTTCGCATCACCCAGCTGGTTGACGATCGCAGCAGGCACCGTCACGCTCCACAGGCCGTCGCTGCCCACGGTCGCCGTGTAAATTTCGTTGTTAAAGGTGACGCTGACCTGATTCCCCTGCGCGCCGCCGCGTCCGTCAATCACCAGATCCTGGGTGTGTTCCACGATGTTGATATAGCCATCGCTGGCTGGCACAGAAAGCTCCAGCAGCGGCGCCGTGGTCGCAAAGATCAGCGAACTGCCGGTCTGCGTGCTGTTGCCATCGGCGTCCGTCGCCACGACCAGAATCTGCTGCGTGCCGTCAGGCACACGGGTCAGGTCGGCGGCCGGAACGGTCACGCTCCAGCTGCCATCCTGCGCCACAACAGCGGAATAGGTCAGGTTGTTCAGGGTGACGCGAACGATATCGCCTTCATCGCCGGTTCCGCTGACAGTCAGCGGCTGCTGGGCATCCGCGACGTTAATCACCCCATCCGGAGCAGGATCGTTCAGCGTCAGCGACGGCAGCGCCGTCGACACCCGCAGCGCGGTGCTCTGGGTGCTGCTGTTCCCGGCCGGATCGGTCACCGTGACCGTCACCGGCAGGGTCTGATTCGGCAGCGCAGTCAGATCGGCTACCGGTACGGCGGCACTCCAGTTGCCGTCATCGCCGACCAGGGCGCTGTAGGTTTTGTTATTGAGCGTCACCGACACGCTGTCGCCTGGCTGACCGGTGCCGCTGATCTGCAGTGGCGCCGTCAGTTCATTGTTTGTCAGGACACCATCGCCGCCCGGCGCATTAACGGTCGCCACCGGAAGCTGCGTGCTGACCGTCAGGGTTTCGGTCTGCGAAGCCGTGTTACCGCTGGCGTCGGTCAGCGTTATGGTCAGCGGATAGCTGCTGCCATCGGCCAGCGCCTGCAGCGCGTCCGCAGGCAGATCCACGCGCCAGCTGCCTTCCCCATCCACAGTAGCGGTGTAGGTCTGGTTGTTCAGCGAAACAGAAACCACCTCGCCCGGCCGGGCACCTGAACCGCTGATCGGCACACCTGCCGCCACTTCAAGGCTGTTGAGGATGCCATCGCCGCCCGCGATCTCCCCCACATTCAGCACAGGCGGCAGCGTGTTGACGCTGAAGTTCAGCGTGTCCTCTGCGCGGTTGCCTGCTTCATCGATCGCGGTGACCGTCAGGCTGTTGGCGCCCTGCGGCAACAGCGCCAGATCGCCCGCTGGCAGCGACAGGCTCCAGCTTCCATCGTCATTGACGGGGGTGCTGTAGGTCTTGCCGTTAAGCTGCAGTTCAACCCGCTGGCCCGCCACGGCTTTCCCGGTGCTGCCGCCGATCAGCAGATCGCTGCCCGCCTCCAGCTGGTTAAGAATGCCATCGCTGATGGCGCTCTCCGCCAGCGTAATCTGTGGCAGCGTGTTTACCACCACGTTCAGCTGGGCGGAGTCGGTCAGCAGCGCGCCGGTGGCGTCGGTCGTGGTCGCCGAAATCACTTTAATGCCGTCGGTGATCCCCGCCAGATCGCCCGCCGGAACGGTGAGGGTCCAGAAACCACTGCTGTTCACCACCGCGCTGTAGGTGTTGTTGTTGAAATCAACCAGTACCGCCTGCCCCGGATTGACCCCGACCGCGGAGCCATTGATGACCAGATCGCTGCTCAGCTCCTGCAGGTTGAGGAAGCCATCCAGGCTGACAGGTTCGGTGATGGTAATAACACCCGGCTGACCGGGCGCTGGCTCGACATTGATGTCGCGGCTGTCGGTAGCCTGGACCCCTGCCGCCGTCGAAACGCTGACCGCGATGGTGGCGCTCCCCGCCGCCAGGGCGCTGAGTGCTGCAGACGGAATCGACACGCTCCAGCTGCCGTCGGCGTTGACCGTGCTGCTGTAGTTCTGGCCGCCGAGCGTAATCAGGACCGTCTGGCCCGCCTCCACATTGCTGGTGCTGCCGGAGAGGGTCTGATCCAGCGCTTTCTCGCTGTTATCGAGCAGGTCATCACCCGCAAAGATGGCGATCGCGATCGCCGGTGTGCCCGGTTGTGACGGGGTCTCTACCACAATCGCCCGATCTTCATTCGCTACGATCCCGGCCTGAGTGGTGACACTGGCACTGATGGTCACACTTCCCGCCGCCAGAGCGGCCAGTGCGCTGGGGGGAACGTTCAGGCTCCAGCTGCCATCTCCGTTGACCGTGGCGCTGTAGGTCTGGTCGCCCAGCGTGACCGTCACGATCTGACCGGCCTCGACATTCGAGGTGGTGCCGCTGAGCAGCTGTTCGCTGTTCTTCTCATCGTTGTTCAGCACATCATCACCGGCAAACGGATTGATGGTGATCACGGGCTCGCCCGGCTGGGTCACCGGCGCTTCAACGGTGATCGGCAGGCTATCGCTGACGGCGGTTCCCGCCGCGTTGCTGACCGTGGCCACCAGAGTGGCCGTTCCGGCGGCCAGGGCGGCAAGCGCATCCGCCGGGATGGCGATATTCCAGCTGCCGTCGGCGTTGACCGTGCCGCTGTAGCTCTGACCGCCCAGCGTCACCGTGACAAGCTGGCCCGCCTCGACGTTGGTCGTGCTGCCGGAGACCGCCTGCGCCTCCAGCTTCTCATCGTTGTCGAGAATGTTGTCACCGGCAAAAACGTTGATGACCAGGGTCGGCGCGCCGGGCGCGGTGCCGGATGCCTCGACCAGGAAGTCACGCGTTTCGCTGACCGCCGTGCCGTTCTGATCGCTGACCGTGGCGCTCAGGGTTGCGCTGCCAGCGTTCAGCGCCGCCAGCGAGCTGGCCGGAATCGTGACGCTCCAGCGGCCATCCGCGCCAACCGTGGCCGTGAAAAGTTCTCCGTTCAGGATGATGGAGACCTGCTGGCCTTCGCCGATGTTGGTTGTGCCGCCGCTCAGCAGCTGATCGCTGGCTTTTTCGCTGTTGCTGAGGATGTCATCCACGGCAAAAGCGTCGATGGTGAGGGTAGCGGCGCCCGGCTGCGTTGCCGGGGCCTCGACGGTGATCGGCAGTGTGGCGGTAACGCTGTCGCCCGCCGCATTCGCGACCGAGACGGTCAGCGTGGTGCTGCCTGCCGCCAGTGCGTTGAGGGCCTCGGAAGGCACCGTGACGCTCCAGCGGCCATCGCCATCAACGCTGGCGCTGTAGGTCTGCCCGCCCAGGGTGACCGTGACAATCTGGCCGGGTTCGACATTGGTTGTCGTGCCGCTGACCACCTGCCCGGCCGCTTTTTCATCGTTGCTCAGCAGATTATCGCCCGCGAAGTTATCCAGGATGAGGCCCGGTTCACCCGGCTGCGTCGCCGGGGCTTCCACCGCAATGTCACGGGTTTCCGTGGCGCTGACGCCTGCGACGTTACTGACCGATACGCTGATGGCACTGGAGCCCGCAGGCAGATCCCCCAGCGCGGCGGCCGGGATGCTCACACGCCAGTTTCCATCGCCGTCCACGGTGCCCAGGTAAGTCTGGCCGCCCAGGGTAACGGTCACCGTCTGGCCCGCCTCGACGTTGGTGGTGGTGCCGGAGAGCGTCTGGGTGGTGCCTTTTTCGTCATTGCTCAGGATGTCATCCCCGGCAAACTGCCCGATGGTGATCGCAGGATCGCCCGCCGGGGTCACCGGGGCCTCGACATTCAGCGGCAGGCTGTTGGTCGCGGTGTTACCGGCCGCATTGCTGACCGACACCGTCAGGGTGGTCGTGCCCGCCGCCAGTGCGCTCAGGGCTGCCGACGGCAGCGTGATGCTCCAGTTGCCCTGTGCATCCACGGTGCCGCTGTAAGTCTGTCCGCCGAGGGTCACCGTCACCAACTGACCCGGCTCGACGTTGCGGGTGCTGCCGGTCACGGTCTGGTCGGTGGTTTTCTCGGCATTGCTCAGCTGGTTATCGCCGGTAAAGTCATCCAGCGTGATCGCTGGCGGGCCGGTCACTACCGGCGTATCGACGCTGATGGTGCGGTTTTCGCTGGCCTCGGTGCCCGCCTGGTTAGTCACGACGGCGGAGATTGCGATCGATCCGGCGGCCAGGGTATTCAGCGCCGCAGACGAGAGCGTGACGCTCCAGTTGCCCTGCGCATCCACCACCGCGCTGTAGGTCTGATCGCCCAGCGTGATGGTCACAACCTGCCCCGCCTCCACGTTGGTGGTGCTGCCGCTCAGCAGCTGGTCGCTGTTTTTCTCGCTGTTGCTGAGGATGTCATCCCCCGCAAACTGATCGATGGTGATAACCGGCGTGCCCGGCTGCGTCACCGGTGCCTCGACGGTAAAGGTCAGGCTGCCGCTGGCGACGCTGCCCGCCTGGCTGGTGACGGTGGCCGTGGCGGTGGTGGTGCCGGAGGCGAGTGCCGCCAGCGCATCGGCAGGCACGGTGATGCTCCAGCTGCCGTCGGCCGCGACGCTGCCGCTATAGCTCTGCCCGCCCAGGGTGACCGTCACGATCTGGCCGGCCTCGACGTTGCTGGTGCTGCCGGAGAGCGTCTGCGGCGTGGTTTTTTCAGCGTTGCTCAGCACGTCATCGCCGGTAAACGGCGCGATGGTCAGGGCTGGCACGCCAGGCGTGGTATCCGGGGCCTGCACCTGAATGCCCAGACTGGCGGATGCCGTGGTGCCGGCGGCGCTGGTGACGCTGACGTTGATGGTGCTGCTGCCTGCGGCCAGCGCGGAGAGCGCGGCGGCCGGAATGGAGACACTCCAGCTGCCATCTGCGCCCACGGTGGCGTTATAGGTCTGACCGCCCAGGGTGACCGTCACGATCTGCCCGGCCTCGACGTTACTGGTGCTGCCGGAGAGGGTCTGCGGTGAGGTTTTCTCGTTGTTATCCAGCAGATTGTCGCCGGCAAACGGATTGAGGCTGATAGCGGGCGTGGCGGGCGTGCCGGGATCCGGTGCGGCCACGGTGACGGGCAGGCTGCCGTTCGCCGTCGTGCCTGCGCCGTTGGTGACGCTGACATCGATGGTGGTGGCGCCCGCCGGGAGGGCCGCCAGCGCGGCGGCCGGAATAGTGACGCTCCAGCTGCCGTCCGCGCCGACGGGGGTGGTGTAGGTCTGGCCGCCCAGCGTCACGGTGACAATCTGGCCCGCTTCGACATTGCTGGTGGTTCCGCTCACCACCTGATCGCTGGTTTTTTCGGCGTTATCCAGTACGCCATCGCCGGCAAAGGCGTTCAGGGTGATGGCGGGGGTGCCTGGCGTGACCGGGGTTCCGGGATCGCTGCCGCCACCGTTCCCCCCGCCACCGCCGCCACCACCACCGCCTAAGCCCACGGCCAGTCCGGCTAAGCCCAGCACACCCAGACCGCCCGCCGTGATTACGCCCATCGAAGTGTTGGTGTTATCGGCCAGCAGCAGCGGCTCTACGCTGTCCAGGGATTCATAGGTTGGCGTAACCGAACTGGAGGCCAGTTCAGCGCTCTCGGCGGTCTGCGGGAAAAGCGCATGTTCCGGCGGATTGACGCCATCGTCGAACACCAGCTCGCTGTGCTGGCCATCAGCGTCGTCCAGAAAGAATTTCTGATAGCGAACGGTGCTGCCATCGCGCATGTGCAGCACTAGGTCGTTGCCCTGCCGCTCATACTGGGTGACCAGAGCGCGCGTGCCGTTGATACGCACGACGCTGGGCTCGGTGAGGTTAATGGATTGGGATGAACCGCCAACAGATTGCGAGATGAGCGTGCCATTTTCGCGCGAGATAATGTCTACACGGCCTTGCGTGAGTTCTGCCATTTTTAACCTCTATTCCACCAGACTGGCTAATATACTGAATCCATAAACATAAATTATTTTTATGCTTATGAAATTCACATGTAGGTTGTCCTCCCGGAAACGGAAGGCATATCCACCTGGTGGCCGGAGAAACGGCGCAGCAAAACTACGGCAAAGACCCGAATCATTACGGGAAGTGTCGCTATTTTTTTGTTGGAGTTTTCGTACAGACTCGCGGGTAACGTAACGGTTCTGACTGATTGATTTTTAGCGTAGCCCGATGAAAAATCAATTTCAATGTGCAGATTTCATTATGATTTAATACTTTTTACATAAGCGAAATGTGGAAAAACGTTTTCTGAAAATGCGCTTCCCTCTTGTTTTTTCATGTCAATTTATTGCTGACTGTTTCCATAAATGATGTAAAAAGGTGAACAAACCCGCGTTTCAGAAACTTTATAGCGCGTTAAAAAATTTGTTAAATATGCGAGTCGGCCAGCATTTATTGGTGGCCCTTTTTTCGCTGGCCGCCGTTAACCCGTTCAAACCGAGCAGGAAATTTGCGTTAAGTCGACAGGCGCACCGCCGACTGATGCCAGGAAAGTTCTGGAAAAAATTCGCGGCGCAATAAAAGTCGGTAAACTGCCGGCTTTATGATTTATACGATGTTGCTGCACGACTTCTGATAAGAGGTGCAAGGGCCGCTCACTCACGGCCAGTGCTACACTTTTCCGCTTTACCTTTGATGAATCTGACCTATGACCGCACTGGACGCTGCACAACAACATAAACAGCAGAGCCGCCTGAACTGGGGCACGCGCACCATCTTTTTGATCAACGGTTTAGGGATGTCCGCCTGGGCACCGCTGGTTCCGTTTGCCCGCGATCGCCTGCAGCTCAGCGGCGCGTCTCTGGGGGCATTGCTGCTCTGTCTGGGGATCGGATCCCTGGCCGCCATGCCCGTCACCGGCACGCTGGTGGCACGGTTCGGCTGCCGCCGGGTGATGGCCTTTTCGACGCTGTTAGTGCTGCTGATGATGCCGCTGCTGGCAACGGCTGACTCGCATCTGGTGATGGCGGCGGCGCTGATGCTGTTTGGTGCCGGGCTGGGCATGCTGGATGTGGCGATGAACTATCAGGCGGTGCAGGTCGAACAGGCGGCGGAAAAGCCGATGATGTCCGGCTTTCACGGCTTCTTTAGCCTGGGCGGCATTCTGGGCGCGGGCACGGTCAGCCTGCTGCTGAGCCAGTCCTTTACCCCGCTGGCCGCCACGCTGGTGGTGATGGCGGTCATGCTGATCCTGCTGCTGTGGCGACTGCCGGTATTAATGAACGAGCGCCTGCACCAGCCCGATCAGCCCTGGCTGGTGGTCCCGCGCGGCTGGGTCGCGTTTCTTGGCCTGCTCTGCTTTATCCTGTTTCTGGCGGAGGGCGCCGTACTGGACTGGGGCGCACTGCTGCTGCTGCAGAATCCGGCGATGACGCCGGCTTACGCCGGACTGGGCTATGCGATCTTCTCGGTGGCGATGACGCTGGGTCGTTTCAGCGGCGATAAGGTCATCGCACGCTTTGGCCGCTATCCGGTGATGCTGACGGGTGCGCTGACCGCCGCGGCGGGCATGACCCTGGCCGTCTGGCTGCCGTGGCCGGAGATCGCCCTTCTCGCCTTCCTGCTGGTCGGCTTTGGTTTGTCTAATACGGTGCCGATGTTGTTCAATGCTGCCGGGAATCAACGGGATATGCCTGCAAACCTGGCGATTTCTGCCATGACAACGCTGGGATATGCGGGTATTCTCTCAGGTCCGGCTTTAATCGGATTCATTTCGCAATGGATCAGCCTCAGTGGTGCATTTTTAGTTATCGCCCTGTTGCTGTTAGCGGTAGCCGCCAGTGCGCGAAAAGTTGCGCGATAATTCAGGTACCTGACACGCTATGTTGTATAAGTTTCCACTGACCTCCGGCAACGTCACCCGCTTTTTTGTGGTTTTCAATCTGGTGCTCCTGCTGGCGCTGGGCTTTATGGTGCATAACTCGGTGAATGCCTGGCTGACCGGGAAACGGTATGCCATGGACGATCTGGCGCGTGACGTGCAGAAGCGCATCGACGCCTATCGCTTTGCGACGTGGCAGATCTATGAAAATCTCTCCACCAGCGCGGCGGGCGCCACACCCGGCAGCAATCTGCAGGAGACGCGGCTGCGTCCTGATGTCTACTACCTGGAAAAAACCCGGCGTAAAACCGAAGCGCTGATTTTCGGCTCGCATGACAGCAGCACGCTGGATATGACGATGCGCATGTCAAACTATCTCGACACCCTGTGGGGCGCAGAAAACCCCACCTGGTCGATGTACTTTCTCAACGGTCAGGATAACAGCCTGATCATGATCTCGACCCTGCCGCTGAAAGATATGGCAACGCGCTACAAAGAGAGCGCCATCAGCTCCATGGTCGACGGACGCCGCGCGGAGATGCTGCAGCAGGCCAACGCGCTGGATGAGCGGGAGAGCTTCTCGCCGCTGCGCCATCTCGCCTTCCAGAACGACCACTACTTCACGCTGCGCACGACCTTTAACCAGCCGGGTCACCTGGCGACGGTGGTCGCCTTCGATCTGCCGGTCAACGACCTGATTCCGCAGAACATGCCGCTGGAGAATTTCCAGCTGCGCCAGGACAGCAGCCTGCCTGCCAGCAGCAGCGATCAGCAGGAAGTGGAGAATACCCGCATCTCGCTGGTTAACCCGAACATCGAAATCACAGCGACCCTGCCCAGCACCTCGCTGCAGCTGGTCTATCAGGTGCCGATTATCCGCCTGATTCTGGACAGCCTCTATAATCTGCTCTGGCCGCTCCTGATCAATCTGCTGCTGTTCCTGCTGTCACTGGCCGGGATCGTGCTGCTGCGTCAGCAGTCGCTGCGCCCCAGCGAAAACCAGAGCGCGGAACTCGATTCGCTGCGGGTGCTGAATGAAGAGATCGTGGCCAGCCTGCCGGTCGGCCTGCTGGTCTATGACTTCGCCAGCAACCGTACCCTGCTGAGCAACAAAATTGCCGAACATCTTCTGCCGCATCTCAACCTGCAGAAGATTATTAATATGTCCGACCAGCATCAGGGCGTGCTCCAGGCCACCATCAACAACGAAGTGTATGAGATCCGTCACGCCCGCAGCGTGCTGTCGCCACATACGCAGCTGTTTATGATGCGCGATCAGGATCGCGAGCTGCTGGTGAACAAAAAACTGCAGAAGGCGCAGCAGGTGCTGGATCGCAACCATCAGATGCGGCAGCAGCTGCTGCACAATCTGGGCCATGCGCTGAATCAGCCGCTGGATAAGATCGTGGCGCAGCTGGTGCAGCTGAGTCAGCGCGACGCCGATGAAACCGTGCTGGACCTGCTCGATGAGAGTCAGGGGCTGGCGCGGCTGGTGGATGATATCGTCCTGCTCAACCGGCTGGAGGCGCACGACTGGTCACCGGATGCGACCCTCTTCAACCTGCAGGAGCTGCTGGATGAAATCGCGCTGGAGAGCCTGCCGCTGATGCGCCGCAAAGGGCTGTCGCTGGTGGTGAATAACCATCTGGCGAACGATGAGATGCGCTTCGGCGATCGTCGCGCCCTGCGTAAGGTGCTGACCACGCTGATGCACTATGCTCTGACAACCACCCGCTGGGGAAAAATCACCCTGGAAGTGAAGACGACAGAAAAGCAGCCCGACCGACTGATCATCGAACTGGTCGATACCGGTGCCGGACTGACGGTGGATGAGCTGGCTAACGTTGACTTCCCGTTCCTGGGCGACACCAGTCAGGATCGCTACGGGCAGGCGTCGGGCATGGCGTTCTTCCTGTGTAAGCAGCTCTGCAAACAGATGGGTGGCAGCCTTGATATCGTGGCAAAAGCGGATATCGGCACGCGCTACAACATGCAGCTGCCGCTGGCCCTGGAGCAGAAGCAGGAAGAAGAAGAGGAAAAAATTCTGGATGGCGTGACCGCGCTGGTGGAGATCACCGTGGAGGACGTGCATAAAATCGTCTGCCGCCATCTGGAAAACTGGGGAGCGCGCTGTCTGACGCCCGACGAGCGTATCTCCGGTCAGGATCACGATGTGCTGGTCACCGACGATCCCGCGAAGCTCAGCGGCTGGGCACTGCTGCTGGCCGAGGATGAGCTGGGTCATCACGCCCTGAACGACCAGCAGTATCGGGTGAATTTCAATCTCAGCAATGCGCTGCTTGATGCATTACTGGCCCTGATTGAGAAGCAACTGTCGCATGATGTGATGGATAACGACACGGAAGACGACGCAGCCACGCCATTGATGAGCGGCGGCTATTTCCAGCTGTTTACGGAGACAGTACCGGATGATGTGAAGAGACTGTATACTGAGTCGGCGGAAAAGGACTACGCTTCGCTTGCTCAGACAGCGCATCGCCTGAAGGGCGTGTTTGCCATGCTCAATCTGACTCCCGGCAAACAGCTTTGTGAAGAGTTAGAACACCACATTAAAGCGTGTGACGATTCAAACATTACAAATACCACCAGTGATATTGACGCTTACGTCAATCAACTGCTGCAGCAAGGTAACCAATAAGATGAATAACTTAAACGTAATTATTGCCGATGACCATCCAATTGTCCTTTTCGGTATCCGAAAATCTCTGGAACAAATTGAGTGGGTCAACGTTGTAGGTGAGTTCGAAGACTCAACAGCACTGATCAACAATCTGTCCAAGCTTGACGCTAACGTCCTGATCACCGACCTCTCTATGCCAGGTGAGAAGTATGGCGATGGCATCACGCTGATCAAATACATCAAACGTCACTACCCTGATCTCTCGATTATCGTTCTGACCATGAACAATAACCCGGCGATCCTCAGCTCCGTGCTGGATCTCGATATCGAAGGGATCGTGCTGAAGCAAGGCGCGCCGACGGATCTGCCAAAAGCACTGGCTGCCCTGCAGAAAGGCAAGAAATACACGCCGGAAAGCGTGGCAAAACTGCTGGAGAAGATCAGCGCGGGCGGTTACGGCGACAAACGCCTGTCACCGAAAGAGAGCGAAGTACTGCGTCTGTTTGCCGAAGGCTTCCTGGTGACCGAAATCGCCAAGAAACTGAACCGCAGTATCAAAACCATCAGTAGCCAGAAGAAATCAGCGATGATGAAGCTGGGTGTGGATAACGATATCGCACTGCTGAACTACCTGTCGTCTGTCAGCCAGACGCAGGTCGAAAGAGACTAACGTGTTTCTGAGGCGGTACAGCCCGTACCGCCTCTCCTTACCTGCCCTATCCTGCCCGCGTTTTACGAACCCGCTCCGCATAGATCGCCAGCGTTCCCTTCAGCACATCCAGCGTCACCGGTTTCGACAGGCAGTTATCCATCCCCGCATCCATACAACGCTGTTTCTCTTCCGCCAGCGCATTCGCCGTGACACCGATCACCGGGAAGAGATGGCCCAGCTGACGTAACCGCTGTGTCAGACGATAGCCATCCATGTTTGGCATGTTAACGTCGGTGAGCACGATGTCGATCTCATTGCGGCTCAGGACATTCAGCGCATCGACGCCATCCTGGGCGGTCTTCACCTGGTAGCCCAGCGTGCCAAGCTGCTCCGACAGCAGCATACGGTTAATCGGATGGTCATCGACAATCAGCACCATGATGTCATCGTTGTGCACCTTCTCTTCGACCGGCGCGGCCAGCAGCAGTGCATCCGCCGCATCCTGCCCCAGCGCGATCCGGTAAATGCGCGCCAGCAGCGCCGGAACCTCATGCAGCGTGGCGGTCGAGTGAACCCAGTGTCCGGGCTGACGTTCACGCGGCATATCCACATGCGATCCGTCGAAGGTCACCAGCGCACGCAGCGGCAGGTCGGTTTCGAAATCGTAGTCGGTCATCACCACATCATCGGGGCCGGGCTTACCGTTGTACTCCGCCACCTGGATGCCCTGCTGCTGGATCTGCCGCGTGATAAACGCGGCCAGATAGTCGTTGCGCATGGCCAGCCAGATCTTCTTATCCTGCAAATCTTCCAGCAGCAGCAGTGACGGCTTCTGCCCTTTGTAGATCGGAATACGCACGATGAACTGGCTGCCCATGCCCGGCTCGGAGTCGACCTCGATATCGCCATCCATCATGTTGATCAGTTTTTCACAGATCGCCAGCCCCAGCCCGGTGCCCTGGAAATTACGCTGCACGCCATTTCCTACCTGGAAGAAGGGGTCAAACAGGCGCGGCAGCTCTTTGGCCGGGATCCCCACGCCGGTGTCACGAACGCGAAACGCCAGATAACCCTCCTGCACATAGGCGTGCAGGATAATACAGCCGGTGTGGGTGAACTTGATGGCGTTGTTCAGCAGGTTCGAAATCACCTGCTGCAGACGCAGCGGATCGCCATCCAGCACCTGCGGAACATCATGTTCAATAAAGCAGTAGAGCGTCAGCCGCTTCTTCACCACCAGCGACAGGTAGTTGCCAACGATGTGGGTGACAATTTCGCGCGGGGCGAACGGACGTGGCTCAATCTTCAGCTGCTCCGACTCAATTTTCGAGAAGTCGAGAATGTCACTGATGATCTTCAGCAGCAGGCTGGAGGAGTTGTTCATCGCCGTCACCAGCGAATCGATCCCGCTGGGCAGCTCTTTGGTCTGCAGCAGATCGAGGTTACCGATAATGCCGTAGAGCGGCGTGCGCAGCTCATGACTGACCGTGGCAAGGAACATCGATTTTGACTGGCTGGCCTGCTCTGCCGCGTGGGCCATCTCCTGCAGAGACTGCTCCATCCGCACACGCGCCGAGACATCGACCAGCACGCAGATCGCCACGTTCTCGTTACGATAGCGCGAATGCACAAAACTGATTTGCAGGTTGGTATTGCTGCCGGTCAGCACATCGACAAAGTTAACCTGCTGCCCGCCGATAATCTCATTCAGCCGCAGGCGGTCTTCCTGGGTCAGCAGCGTCAGATAATTGTGCGCCAGCTCGTTACTCAGAATATTGGTGCCGTCGCTGGTGCGTAAGATACAGATCCCGACCGGCGCCGAGGCGACAATCTTGCGGTTAAACTGCTCGTGCTCCTCCAGCCGATGGGCATTCTCTTCCGCTGGCAGGAACATCCGGCGCTCAAATATCCAGGCGAGCGTAATCAGGATCACGGCGCTGAAAATATTGAGCAGCAGCGCGTTGATAATCATCAGCTTAAGCTGATCCACCATCACGTCGGTCGGTATCGACCAGACCACATTGAGATCTGAAGGCGGCAGCGGCTTTTTCAGCACCAGCTGGCGATAGCCATTCAGGTAGCCGAACCAGGTTTTATCGTCGGGCAGATTATCGAGCGAGAAGCCCAGCCCGCCGCGCCGCGAGTTCAGCAGCGGACGATAATTTTCATCGGTAATGGAGGCGATAATTGGCAGGCTGCCCGGCTGAATAAACTCATCCAGCCGGATATTCTGCTCCACGCCCAGCAGCGCCTGCAGCTTATTCGCGACATACACCGGCACCACCATGTAGAAGGTGCCTACGCCTGGCTGCGCGCTGCTGTTAATCCAGTACATCGGATTACGACGCTCTTCCTCGCTGCTGTTGCGGTAGCGCAGCACATTTTCACGCAGCGATTTCAGACTGCGCTCCCGGTCAGCATTGCTGCTGCCGATGGTAAAGTCGGCCAGACACTGGCTCTCGCCACCGATAAAGAACACCCGGTTCAGCTCATAGGACGAGGCGAAATTACTTTTCCAGTAATTGATGTAGTAACTCAGGGAATCGAGCGAGTTGCGCCAGGTGTTGCTCATCGCGGTACAATCGCCATCGGAAAACAGCGGCGTAAACTGCGGCTGGGTGGTCTTGCCCGGCATCATGCCCGTCAGGACATCCAGCCCGCTGCTGGCGTTGGTCAGGCGATTCTCGGTGATATATTTCAGCTCACGCATCATGTCCGCCGAATGGCGCACATACCACTGGATCGTGCCGTAGTTGCTGGCAAACTCCTGACGAACCTGCGTCTCTTTATTGTGCAGCACGCTGATGATGTAAAACGCCGTCAGAACGGCGCCCAGCGTCCAGATTAGCAGCGCCAGCGCGCGGAAAAGATAACGCGAGATGCGAAGCGTGGTGCGGAAAGAGACAGGATATTTCAAAGGTAACTCGCAGTTGGCAAGGTTAGTCGCATCGTCGATTTTTAATGCTCATACACTAGCTTTATCGGGCGTAAAAAGCCAGCCAGCCGCAGGCTTAGCGGGTGGTTTGAGACGCTTTTAGGACAGCGTAACAAGGTCGTTAACGCCTGCATCAGAGCGTCGCTCCTGCCCCCTGACCAAACACGCGTTCACAACAAGATTAAGCGGCACCGCATTTCATCGAGAAACACCCGCCCTGCCCCCCAACCCAGCCCCCCAGAAGCAACACAGAAGCCCTGCGGGAAAGACCCGGCTCACCGCGTCCCGAACATCTGTCTACCGACCTCTTCACTGCACCAGCCCTCCCGAAGCAACACCATAGCCCCAACGAGAAAGACCCGCTATGCCCGAAGAGCAAAGCGTCCACGCCAGGGAGGGAGTGGCCGATCCGCAGGGATGCGGGCCTCCTTTGCGATCGGGCATGGCGGGCCTTTCGGCAGCACCCGGCTCAAAGCGCCCGGCTCACTGCCCCCCAAATCCCTCCTGAAGCAACACCAGAGCCCAACGAGAAAGATCCGCGATGCCCGAAGAGCAAAGCGTCCACGCCAGGGAAGGCGTGGCCGATCCGCAGGGATGCGGGCGTCCTTTGCGATCGGGCGTGGCGGGACTTTCG